>JAABUJ010000219.1_pt1 | contig 126669 bp, 186 predicted proteins | sample 5559131 | NCBI WGS metagenome assembly JAABUJ01 (sample SAMN10711875, study PRJNA513366) | rock metagenome | isolation source: Antarctica rocks | place: Antarctica: Victoria Land, Mt New Zealand nord | collected 2016-01-07 | reverse complement strand
GTGCGCGCCCGAACACCTCCGGCAGCTAGACTTTGACCATTGGGCAGCGATGCTGTACTTGAGTTTCGCCTGCAAGGGACCCTATGCATACCCTAAAGAGGGCTGGCCTGAGTCAGCCTTTCCAGCTTTTTGTTAATGTGCACCCTCAAGTGGGACTGAGCCCGCAGGTGTGCACAAGGACAGCCACCTGCGGATACGGTGGCCGTGAGCTTGCATGGTGCGCCACCACATCGGGCCGTCCGCCGCATCACCCGACCTCCGTGCTGCGCAGAAAGACGCGCTCAGCCTTGTACAACGCCTGATGCTCTTGCGCTGTGCGCCACGCGGCTGGACGCACGCACATAGCACAGGTCCATCGCACAGCCTGCAAACTTGGGTGTGCAACACGGAGGCAGCTTGGCACGTCGGGTGACAAGGAGCCACCCGTGGCACATAGCAGGCGCCAGTGCACAGACATTTGCAGCATCTCACACCCTGCGGGGACGCACCGCACAGCACCGCACGGCAAGGTAGGCCGGTCGCGCAGCTGCTGCCCTAACAAAGCTGCCCTAAGGCTCGCACGCGAGCGCTCTATAGCCATCCACGCTGTGCAGAGACAGCTCCACGCTGTGCGCAGGCACACACGCAAACTGAAAACGAACAACCGCTAGCTTGTGCGCTGTACAAAGAGCCGCTGGACGCGCACATCAGAGGTCCGACGCACAGCGTGCAGCTATAGGTCAGCCTCTATGAGGCTGCACGGCACAGTGGGTGGTACCTCTTGTTTAAGGGCGCCAGAGGAAGGCGACCGCAGCACCCCGCACTCCAAGGCCGCGCGCGCAAAGCACAGCGCGTCAGCTCCCTCGCAAGAGGCCATTCTCGCTGCTGCCGCTTCCATGATGAGGCAAACAGAGCTCACACGCAGGCGCTCTACAGCCAGGCAGCGGCTTGCTGAGTGAGGTGCAGCGCGCGGCCTGCTGACCAGGCACTCTGCTGTCCAGAGTCTTGTCAAAGCTACACGGACCGGCTGCGCTTGGCACACATACCAGTGGGTCCTGGCAGCTATGCGCTGTCCTGCACCTCGCTGGCCATACATCAGGCACAGCGCTGCCTGTGCGCTGAGCTGCAGCTGAGTGCGGGTCACACATGTCTGCTGGCTTGCACCTTGGATGCCTGCTGTCTGTCACTAGGCAAGCACTGCGCTGGCGGCCTGCAAGTGCCTTCAATGCAGGGCCCCTTCAGCGTGTTTATGTAGCGGACTTGGGAGATCCTCAGTGCTTCACACGAAAGCTGAGCTATAACGCACGGGGCCCTTGCTGCCCTTGCTGCCCTGAGCTTGCTGCCCAGGCCTGAACAGGCGCACAGGAACCATGTGCTTGGTTTTTGCAGAGCTCAGACAATGCGGTCCCATCATCACTACATGATAAAGCGGTGATGCAACATGCGTTACTAATAAGCAGAGTGCGCGCGTGCGACATGTTACAGTCCTCACCAGTCGAGCGTGGCTGCTTAGGTGCTTCAGTCCCTTATGGGGTACCGCCGGACATCAAACCTGCATACATGAATACAGTGTGCAGCGACGCGCGCATTTCCGCCGCCCTGAGAGTGACAACCCCAGCATGGTGCACATTCTCTTCCCAAGGACGCAAATATGCGCGGCAGCTGCGCCAGCGGCGCACCAGCGCCTGCGCGCGCGTGCAGGGGGCGAGCGCCCGCGTCACGCGCAAACATGAGGCGTACTGCGCGGACTGCGCCGCGGGCCGCAAGGCGTTGCTGCAGTAGCAGGACGCGGCGGAGCGGGCCGTCATGAGCCTGGACCAGGGCCGCGCTGTGGGGCCGGGCAGGCGCTGGTCCAGGCACGAGATGGCCCGCTCTGTCGCGGCCTGCTACTGAAGCTCCGCCTCGCGGCCCGAGGCGCGGGCTGCGCGGAACGTCTCCAGCCTCGCGCATGACGCGGGCGTCCGCCCCCTGCACACGCGCGCATGCCGGCAGTGCTTGCCAGGAGATGGCTGCAGGGCGTGCGGTGCAAGGCCTGGCGTGCGGATTGCAGACGCGTGCAGGCAACCAGGGAGCAGCCGCCCATGCTGGGCACGCGTGCACGGCAGCCTCCCGCAGCTCCACAGCGCTGTCTTTTGCTGACAACCCACAGCATGCTCACCAGAATCTGGCGGCCAGCAGAGGCAACAATGGCATCAGAAGCGCACACACAGCCGATGAGAGGAATGAGCCCCAGGCGCTGGGCAGCCTGGGGGCCGTGGACGAGTCGGCGCTCGAGGCGCCCGCTGGCAGCGCCGCGGGGCAGGCCCTGCAGGGCGAGGGTGCGGGCTTCACGCAGGTGGGGAATGCCGAGGCGCCGGCTGCGGCCGGGAAAAGCAGCCGGCAGCGCCAGCAGAGGTGGAGGCCGGCGAGGCGCCGCCGCGTCCGCGCGCGCCCAGCGCGAACCTGTCAGGCGACGTGGGCGCAAATGGCGTGAGCGCGAGCATGGGGGGGCTGAGAAACCTGGCATGCACAGCCTATGCAACAAGTTTTGACGCAGCGCGTTGGGCGGGGCGCATGGGCCGGGTGGCAAGGACCTGCTGCATGGGCAGGCCTGCCACGCAGTCAGACGTGGAGGAGGTCTACGCGGCGCCGCCCGCGCCGCTTGCAGTGCCCGGCGCGACAGCCGGCGCGGTGAGGAAGGCCGGCAGGAGCCGCCGGGCGCGCATCGTCATCGCAGCCCTGCCTGTGCGTGCGGCTGAAATCGCGCGGCAGGCGAGGGCACTGCAGGGGGCAGCACCGCCAGCAGCGGCTGCGCGCGCAGGGGTGCCCGCCGCCGGTCACGCGCACACAGCGGATGGGGACAAGGAGGATGCCGGCGAGGCGCCACCGCCTCCGAGGACGCCCAGCACCGAGCACCATTGGGACGAGCTGGTCGCAAGCAGCCCGAGCGCGAGCGCGGGGGTGCGCACCCTGGCGTTCAACGCGTTGCGTGACATGGTCCGCCAGTAGCTGCCACTTGCAGCGCATTGCTACTGGCGGACCTTGTTGCAAAGGCGGTGAGCGCCAGGGGCTGCACCCTTGCGCTCGCTCGGCTGCTTGCGACCAGCTCGTCCCGACGGTGCTCGGCGCTGGGCGCGCGCGAGAGCGGCGGCGTCTTCGGCGTCGGCCTTGCCCTCCTCAGCAGTGTGCGCGTGGCCGGCGGCGGGTGTGCACCTTGCGCAGCTCCAGCAGACGGCGCTGCCACTGCAGCGCCCTCGCCTGCCGCGCGAGCTTGGCCGCACGTGCTGCCAGGGCTGTGCTGATGGCGCCAGCCGGGCGCCCCGGCCCCTGCCGGCCTGCAGTGCCAGCTGTTGCACCGGGCGCTGCGGACGCACCTCCTGCCCACCTGACCGGGCGGCAGGCTTGTCCGCTGGCCCACGCAGCAGGTCATTGGCGCCCGCGCTGTGCACCCCGCCAAGTGGCCGCAGCCGCGCCCGCGCCCGCCGCGCCAGACGCGCCCCTGCGCCTTGTGCAGCCCCTGGCGTCAGCTCGCACATGCCCAGCTATAGAGAGAGTGCACGCGCGACAGCAGTGCGCTTGTGAATTGCAGTGCCGAGCCTGCCTAGGGGGACAGCAGGACTGACCAGCAGCAACAGTGCCTGCTAGGTCGTCGCGCTCACAGGGCTGCAAAGCACTATGTGTCACAGGATGCTGCTAGCTAGCCTACACTGCTCCTGTCATGGCATGCTGCCAACGAGCAGGAATGTGGGGCAATCACGCCCGGCGGAAAGGCGCACGTTGGAGGCGGCACAGCGGGCGCCGCGCTCCAGCTCGGTCCCGAGGCGCGCGAGCGGGTCGCCGTCGCCGTGCGCCGCTGCCGCCACCTGCCGCAGGTGGCGCGAAGCTGAGCATGCGCCCTCGGACGCCGGGCGCAGGCGCTGGCGGCCCGCGTCACAGCATCATGGACAGTGCGGCATGCTGCGCTCCAGCAGCGCCCCGCGTCCACACCTCGGAGCCAGCAGAGCATGTGCTGCTACGTGGCATGGCATCAAACCTCCATGGCAGCTCATCCCTGAGGCGGCTTCTGCCCACTTCATGCTCATGAAAAGGAGTGCGCGCCTTGGCCGCAGTGCCTGTGCTTGGACAGCCATGCACGGCCGCCACACAGTGTTTGATGGCCCGACCACCTGCATGGACGCGGCACAGCAGCCACAGGCTTCAACTGCAATGCAAGCTAAGAAGACATGGCCGCAGTAGCAGCCTCAGTCTTTGTGAAGGCGTGCGGAGCGGCAGGGAAAGGTGTGCACCTTTTGGCATGGCTTGATCATTACCAATCCTATGGCATACATGACATGCCCAGCTCAGCAGCCTGCGCGCTGCACCTCTCAGCGTGGCGCTCGTACCCACTAGACGCAGTCTGGCAGGCCTGGCGCGGCCATGGCCATTTGTCCGCTGCAGGACTCCAGCGCACCCTGCATACGATCGGCTGTGAGTGGCAAGGTCAGGCTGTGGTAGCACCCGCGTGTGGGTGCTTGCCAGCATGTGTGGCAGCACGCAGCACGCTCTGTGGAGTGAGCGCAATGGCAGTTATGACCCTCCACTTGAGAGGAGGGTCATATGCTGCACATGACATAATTAAAATGACAGGCCGCGCTGATTCTTACCATCAGCCGATCATGCGAGGTCATAACCAGCGTACCCGCAGGTCTGCCTAGCGATGTGCGTTCCTGCAACAGTGCGCCACCCCTGCAGCGGACTCACCTGCATGGCCATGGCCCGACAGCTCCGTCAGCTGGTCCGCCCATGACGCTTCACAACGCCTGTAAGCATCCGCACTCGCCATATTCCAGGCCCTCACAAGAGTGTTCGGTTGCATTCCTATGCAGGATTCCGGCAAGCGCGGAGGCATGCGGCGCCGTGAAGCGTCATGTGCGCACCGGCTGACGGAGCTGACGAATCAATGGCCAGAGAGGTGAGCCGCTGCAGGGGTGGCTCACCTGCATGCCGGATGTCAGCCGTGAGGGGCCGTGACAGCAGCGTCGTGCAGCTCTGTGCCTGCCAGGCCGTCGCGCGCACAGAGCTGCAAAGCGCTTCGTGTCACAGGGTGCTGCAAGCTAGCCTGCACTGCTCCTGGGATGGCATGCTGCCAACGAGCAGGAACGTGGAGCAATCACGCATGCAGCACACTGAAGGCTGGCAGCTACAAGGCGCGCGCCAGCACATGGCCAGGCTTGACGCCTCAGGTGCACGACGCCATGGCGATGCGCGTGCTGCAGCGCCGGCGACGCCCTGCGCCACCGCTGCCGCGCAGGAAGCCCGGCGAGGACGCGCGCGTTGGAGGCGTCGCAGAGGAGGCATCGCAGAGGGCGCCGCGCCTCCAGCTCGGTCCCCGAGGCGGGCAAGCGGGTCGCCGCCGCCGTGCGCCGCTGCTGCCACCTGCCGCAGGGCCGCGGAGCTGAGCATGCGCCCTCGGACGCCGGCCGCATGCGCTGACCGCACGCGCTGCAACGTCATGGACAGCGCAACATGCCGCAACCCCGCAGGTTTCCGCGCCCACCCCTGAGCCAGCAGAGCATGTGCTGCAACGCAGCATGGCATCAAGCATCCATGGCAGCTCATACCTGAGGCGGCAACTGCCCACCTCATGCTCATGAAAAGAAGTGCGCGCCTTGGCCTCCGTCCCTGTGCTTGGACAGCCATGCACGGCTGCGCCACAGTGTTTGCTGGCCAGACCACCGGCATGGACGCGGCACAGCAGGCAGCCACAAGCCTCAATTGCAATGCAAGATAGAAGATGTGGCCGCACTAGCAGCCTCAGTACTTGCAAGTCATGTGGATCGGCAGGGCAAGGTATGCCTTTGCAGCTCCAGCTCCTTCGATACCAAGCCTATCGCATACATGACATGCCCAGCTCAGCAGCCTGCGCGCTGCACCTCTCAGCGTGCCGCTTGCAAGCACGGGACGCAGTCTGGCAGGCTTGGTGCGGCTGTGGTCGGCCACTTAACAGCTGCAGGACTCCTGCGCACCCTGCATGCGCTCGGCTGTGAGCTGCAAGGCCAGGCTATGGCAGCACCCGCGTGTGGGTGCTTGTCAGCGTGTGTGGCAGCAAGCAGCACGCTTTATGTAAGCACAGTGGCTTGAGTAGAGGGTCATATGCTGCACATGACGTATGGCAGTTGACAGGTCAGCATTATGCCTCGGAGCATTGTGCGCTGCTTTGGGCTGCCATGAGCCAGCAAGACAAACCTTTGACATGCACTGTTGCTCTGTGAAAACGCCCAACGTTCATATCGTCCTGCAAATGTGTGCCTTGTGCAGGCAACCGCTGGGACAGACCCAAGTTCCCTAACCTCCAACCCCAAGTTGGGCACAGACTAAGCTCTCTCGCCATCAGTTTTACAGTTTTCATCATAAGGGCTGGCAACATAAACTCCTGGCAAAGGCAGATTTTATCAGGCTGAGCCACGTGCACCTCACGCGAGGTGGCAGGCCCTGGGACATATCTCATTGTACCATTCCTGTGGACATTTGCGCCGCCGCCTGCTCATGTTCTGCATGCCTGCTTGTGTGGGGCGCTGCTGCATGCGGTCAGCAGAGGCTGTAGGCGCACAGACGGCCTGCTTGGGGGAGGTGCGGAACGTCAGCGCCGCTGGGACCTGCCAGTGACCTGCCATGCGGCCTCCACGTTGCGCATTCCATTACAAGTCCCTGGCCCTTGCCGTGCGCCGCTTACGAGCTTGAATACCTTGCACTCCAGGGCATAGCACGTCTTCCCACGTTCAGACATCTCCATTTCCTCCTTGAAGATCAAACATTGCGCAGACCACCTCTACACATGCGCGCGCGGCGCAAGCGGGCCGCCGACCCGCGCGGCCACGTCCACGACCGCCCCCGCGCGCGCCTTGCCGCCGTCGCCGCCCGCGGCTCGCGCCAGGCCGCCAGCGCCCGCCCCGGCCTCGCCAATCAGGCGCTGCGCAGTAATCCCGGCGCACTCGGCCACGAACGCCGCGAATGCGCCCGGGCCCTCCGAAGAGCACGTGCTGCTGCTGGTGTCGCTGCTGGTGCCGCCGCTGGCGTCGTCGCTGGTGCCGCTGCTGGCGCCGCCGCTGGTGCTGCTGCCGGTGCCGCTGCTGCAGGGCGCCCCCTGCTGCCCGTTCAGGGGCGCAGCCGTCGCCGGCGCGCGCGAGGGCGGCGGGAGCTCTGGCTCGGAGTGCGAGACGCCCTCCCCGATGGTGCCGATGGGGAAGGCCGCCGCCGCGGCCGCGGTCAGCGCAGCGCGCGGCGCGGCGACGGGCGCGGCGGGGCAGGCGCACGGCCAGGCGGTGGCGGCCTGCGCCTGCAGTGCCGGCAGCGGCGCGCACAGCGCCGCCGCGTACGTCGCCAGATACCAGGCCACCGCGTCTAGCGGCCAGCGCTGGGCGGGGTCCACGGCCGTGCAGCCATTTACGAGCGGCGACCAGAGGCCGTGCTCGGCGCCCAGCTGCGCCGCGTAGCGCCGCCCAGTCACTCGGGGCCGCTGCTGCGAGCGGTCGCGCATCAGCAAGGCGGTGCATGCGGGCCTCCGCCCTCCACAGAGGCAAGTATACATACACTCGGTTGTATTCTAGAAGCAATAAGGTAATTTTTGTGTCATGGACACAGTCCAGCTGGCACCCTCCCACATTGCCGCGGAAAGTTCGGCAGGTCGGACTCGCCCCCGCACGCTTGCTGGACGCACTGTCGGCAGGCCAGTCCGCAGACATGCGGCAAGACTGTGGCATGCTGCGGTGCTGCAGGCGGTATGCGGCCGCAACATGCCAGCACATGCGTGCAACGCGTACTTTGTCGCGGCCAGGTCGGCAGCACCCATGCTCAGCGCTGCTGGCTGGGCTGGCGCGCCGCAAGCGGCCAGCTGGGTCTCAGTAGGCAGCAGCGCGCTCACGGCGCGGCGCCGCGGCCCCCGCAGCCCGTCGCCCGCTGGCCCAGAAACAGCTCCAGCTGGCTGCCACAGGGCTTCGTTGTAACATTTCAAGGCGGAGTGAAAAGGGAAAGACAGGGCGGCCGGGGCCGCGCCTGGCTGCCAGGGCGCAGCATGGCGCCGTCTGTCAGCAGCTCGGCGAGCATGATGCCGAGCGAGAAGACGTCGGCCGCGCGCCTGGCCTCGCACGGCGCGATCATCATCTCGGGCGCCATGTAGCCCGGCGTGCCCCTGCGCGCGCCAGGGCCGCCTGTGACCACGACGCCGCCTGCCACGGCGCGCCGCTCGCTGGCCGGCGTGCGGCTCTCTGTGTTCGCTGCATGCGGCGCGGAGCGCGGCGGGCGCTCGCATCGGCAGCCGCCCGGGCCTCAGGTGCCTTTGGTCACAAAGAGCCCATATGATTTGGTTGGACGCAGCAGCGCCCGGCGCTGGAGCGCGCAGCACAGTGCGTGTGGCAGGGGACTGCCGCGCAGCATCAGCCCAGCAGCCCCACTGCAGGTATCGCACATGGCATACATGTGGGCCCCGTGACCGGCACGCAAGCATCGCCATGGCTCATTGTGCAGTGGGAGGGACGCCACCGAGGCACGCGGCGCGCACAGAGCGCTGCATCCACCTCCGCTGGTGCCGGCACAACGGCGCAGCACATGAGCCAGGGACTCCCAGCAAGTTCGCCGCGCGGCGAGCAGACAGCCCAGACGGCGCCAGGTGCCGGCAGGCTGGGCGATGACGGCGCCTGGCCTGGTGCAGGCGCCCCGGTCGCGGCCCGTGGCCGGGCGGCTTGAGTGGGGCGGGCGCGCAGCAGGGGCGCGCACGTGTGTGGGTACATCGCCACGCTCTCGTCCAGGCCAACGTGGGCGTGCAGGCCCCAGTCGGCAATCTTGACCGCAGCGCCGAACACCTGCGCCCGGCAGGCCTGCTATCGGTGCGCGCCGGCGCCGGGGCGCGCGCTCGTGCCCCAACACGCGGGTAAATACAACGCGCAACGCACTGGCAGCGAGTGAAGCGGTGCACCATGAGGCAGGCCCGCGCTGAGGGTGCGCAGACTGACAGCCATGGTCCCCGTTGGCCTCCTGAACAGCAGGCGCTTTGCTCGCCCACGCGCGCAGGGCTTGCTCAGCGGCTCTCCTGCAGTTGGGTGCCGAGCAGCACACAGGCATGCAGCCCCTGCGCAAAGGGGCGACGCCGGCCCACACTTTCCAGCGGCTGGATCGCTCCCGGGCAGCACCCTCCAGGTGCCGGGCGTGCTGCTGGCGCCGCCGCATGCAGGGGGCAAGGGCGCATTGCGAGCGTGCTCCGCTGCGGGAGAGAGGGGTGCCGGCGGGCGCGCGTGCGCACCAGCACGTTGTCGGGCTTCATGTCCAGGTGGAGCACGCCCAGGGCGTGCGCATGCCGCAGCGCCGACACGATCTGGACCGCCACGCTGTGCAGGAAGGCGCGCGATGAGAAGCCCGCGCAGTATGCGGCGAAGAGGCTGCCCGTGGCCAGCTCCATCGCGAAGCCGGTCAACGCGCCGGCGTCGTCGTGCGCGGTCGCGAGCACCTGCGCGGCGGCGCGCGCGGAGCTGAGCGGGCGGCGCCCAGGGCTCCCGCCGCGGCCGCTCAGCCGCCGGCCTTGCAAACTGGAAAACTTTCCATGAGTCTAGCTGCCCACTGTGTGCCGGGCCTGCAGCAGCCCCCCGGCGCATGTCTCTGTCAGTGTCACGGCCCTCAGCTGCATCAACATACCGTGTCAGTGCGCCCCCACGGCAGCCATGAGCGGCTTGCCTGCCGAGCACCCTTGATCATTGCATCACACGGAGCTGCAGGGCTGCCCCTATACCGCTTTCATCAGAGGATCCGCACACAAGTGCGTGTGCGTGCATCAGGGCTCCTGCTGCTGAGCACGCTCTTTGCATATATGCCTCCAGCGCATGCGCCGCCGCGCAAGCTGGGCGTGACAGAGCGCCCGCCATGCATGTCAGCAGCGAGCGGGCAGCGCCACGCACAGGCCATGGCGCGCCGCCGGCACCAGCCAGCCGCGCGCCTCCCATCCGCGCAGCCCTCCTTCAGCTTGACACCGCACTGCCCGGCCAGCCCGACTTAACAGCCAGGAAAGGCCCGCGTCCCTGCGATGCCCGTGTGTGGAGTGATGGCCACAGACCTACCCTGACTCTAGCCATGGGCCGGGACCCGGGCCGCGCCTGGGTGATGCCCGGGTGCGCGCCCAGGGCCGCCTGCACCGTCACCTCCGCGATCATCTGCGCCGTGTGCGCCGCGCGGCGCGCGTCGGTCGTCTTGAGGATCTTCAGCGCAAATGGCGCGGGCACGGCTGGCGCCGTCGCCAGGTACACCATGCCCCAGGCGCCCTGGCCCAGCACCTTGTGGATGTGGATGTCGGCCTGCGCGCGTCCAGCGCGCCGCGTCACGCCCGGCGCGCCGTGCTGGTCAGGTGAGTATGTGCCCAGCGTGACACGGTGCACATACAGAGTAGGGTCAATCTAGGGTATGTAGTAGGGTAGGGTAGGAAACATAGGTCGGGCGCGTACGTGCGCAGCGGCCTCCCCCTGGCAAGGCACAATTGTCCAATCTCACAGCTTTCCATGCGGCAAAAAGCGGTGCGCAAGCTTTGAGTGCTGGTCACTTAACAATGTCACCAGCGCGCTCGGAGGCCGGAGCGGCTGGCGCACCGGGCGCAGCTCCGGCAGCGGCGGCGCGCGGCGCGCCGCGCGCGCCGCCAGGCGCTGGAAGCGCGCGATGCGCGCCTCGCGCTCGCGGAAGCCGGCAATCGTGGAGCGCGCCTCCGCCTTGATCTGCTTCTTCTCGAGCGCCGCCGCCGCGAGCTGCTCGCGCAGCGCCGCCTCGCGCGCCTGCGCAAGCCAGGCGCGCACAGACTCAGAAAGCAGGCCCGGGACAGGCGCGCACAGGCTCAGAAAGCAGACCCGGGACAGACAGGTGCGGCTGCAGTTGGCGCCCGCCGACCCTGCACCAGCGTTGGCAGTGGGCTCTGCCCTATGCGCAGCCCTGCATGCGATTCCTGGGCAGCGCGCAAACACGCATGGGTAGTGCACGGACCTGGCAGTGGCGGGGACTGCACAGCGGGGGCACCTGGCAGCAAGAACATGAGCTCTGACGCTTAAGCAGACAAGCATGCGTGGCACGGTGTTCCAAAAACACAGTGTGGAGGAATGAGCCCACTTCGCCGCCCTGTGATGGCAATTCCAGCATGACACACATTCAGTTCACGAGGCCGCAAACAGGCGCGGCGCCTGCGCCAGCGGCGCACCAGCGCCTGCTCGAGCGCGCGGCCCAGCTCCGGGCGCGTAACGTCCTGCTCCACGGCGGCCTGCTCCTTCAGCAGGGCCTCGCGGCCCGCGGCGCAGCCCGCGCCGAACACCTCCGCCTCGCGCAGGATGCAGGCATCGGCCCCCTGCACATGCGCGCATGCGGTCAGTGCATGCCAGGCAACAGCTGCAGGGCGTGCGGCGCGAGGCCCGGCGTGAGGCTTGCAGACGCGAGCAGGCTCTCAGGAAGCAGCCACCGCGGCTTGATAGCGCTGTAATTTCCTAATTTTCAAACGCATGCTCACCAATATCTTGGCAGCCAGTAAAGGCAGTGATGGCTGCAGAGCGCTGCTATTGGCAGGCCTTGGCGCGCCAAGGCGGTGAATGCCAGGTGCGCACCCCCGAGCTCGCGCTCGTGCTGCTGGCGATCAGCTCGTCCCAGCGCTGCTCAGCGCTGGGCGAGCGCTGAGGCGGCAGCGCCTCGCCGGCGTCCTTCTCGGAGTCAAATGTGCTCGTGTGGCTTGCGGCGGGCCCACCTGCGCGCGCGACCTTGCGCAGCTGCAGCAGGCGGTGGCGCCACTGCAGCGTTCCGGCTGCTGCGCAAGCTCGGCAGCACACGCAGCCATTGCTGCACTGACAGCGCCCGCCGGATGGCCCCTGCCGCCTTCGCTACCGCGCAGGCTGTCGCACCGGGTGCTGCAGGCGGCGCCGGCGGCGCGGCGGAGACCTCCTCCCCGTCCGACGGCGGGGCAGGCCGGCCGATGCAGCAGCTCAGCAGCGACCGCCAAATCTGCCCCGCCCAGCTGCCGCCGCCGCGCTTGCACCCGCCGCGCCTGACGCGCCACTGCGCCGAGCACAGCCCCTGGCGTCAGCTCACACGTGCCGCGCCTCGAGAGAGTGCATGCGACAGCGGCACGCTTGTGAGAGCCAGTGCCGAGCCTGCAGGCCTAGGGGAGCAGCAGGACTGACCATCAGCGACAACGTCAGGTAACACTAGGTGCAGATCGAGCAGGCTTGCGCCCGGCACTCGACCGGCCCAACCCTCCGTCCCCCCAACTCCGACCTGGCCTTGCCCAACTGCAATCCTGCTTGCCAATGGATCAGTGCCCACGGGCTGAGGCAGGCCAAAGCGGCCGCCTGAGGGCCACCCTGTCCGGCAACTAAGTGAGGCCCCTCACGGGTGACATCCAGCACGTAGGTGAGCCACCCCTATAGCGGGGGCTCACCTGCTGGGCCATAGCTCCAAGGATGTCGTCCGCAGGCACGCACACGCTTCACGGCGCCCTCCTCACGTCCTTGCCTTGATCCCGCACGTACACAGGTCAGAGCTGCACACTAGCGAGATCCTCGAGCGAAGCACACCTAGCCCAGCGACGTGCGTGCTTGACAACCTCCTCTGCCAGAGCTGTATGGCCAATTGGGCTGTACTTGAGTTTCGCTTACCTGGACCCTCTGGAAACCCTGAGGGGCGACCCTGCAGCCTTCCAGCTCAATGGTGTTGTGCACCCCAGTGAGCAGAGCTTACCCGCGGGAAAGCATAAGGACAGCTACCTGTGCATACGGTGGCCGTAGGTTGCATGGTGCGCCACCATGTCGGGCCCTCCGCCACATCACCCGACCTCCGTGCTGCGCAGAGCGACGCGCTCAGCCTTGTTCAGCGCCTGCTGGCTCTTGCGCTGTGCGCCACGCAGCTGGACGCGCATATCAGAGGTCCACTGCACAGCTTGCAAACTTTATGTGCAACACGGTCACATAGCAGGCGCCAAGGCATAGAAGTTCGCAGCACCTCGCACCCTGCGGCGACGGACCGCACAGCATCGCGCGCAAGCTCCGTGCAGGAGGCCGGTCGCGCCGCTGCTCCCTGACAAACCTGCCCTAAGGCTCGCCCGCGAGCGGTCTACTGCCATCCACGCTGTCCAGAGGCTTGCTCTCAGTCTCCAAAGACATCGGTGGCTCGTGCATTGTGCGTATTGCCGCTGAGCGCGCATAGACAACCGCTGGCTCTTGCGCTGTGCACAACGCCGCTGAGCGCGCAAGTCAGATGTCCACCGCTCAGTGTGCAGAAATAGGTCAGAGTCAAGGAGGCATAAGGGCATGCTGGGCAGCCAGGAGGTACCTCTGGCCTGTAGGTAGCGCCAGGGAAGGCGGCCGCAGCACCTCGCGGTCCAAGGCCGCAGGCGCGCAGCACAGCGCGTTGACTGCCTCGCAAGAGGCCAGCCTCGCTGCTGCCGCTTCCGTGTCGAGGCAGCAAAGCTCATACGCAGGCGCTCGACTGCCACGCAGTGGCTTGCTGAGTAAGGTGCAGCGCGCGGCCTGCCAACCAGGCTCTGACAGCCCAGAGTCATGAAAGCTGCGCGGACTGACTGCGCATATCACAATGGTCAGTGGGTCCTGGCGATTCTGAAGTGTCCTGCGCCTCGCCAGCCGTTCGTCAGGCACAGCGCTGCCTGTGCGCTGAGCTGCAGCTGAGTGCGGGTAACACATGTCTGTTAGCTTGCACCGCTGATGCCCGCTGTCTGTTACTGGCAACAGGGCCAGCACTGCGCTGGCGACTTCAGTACAAGGCCACTTGTGGAGCGCCTTCGTGTGGTGGACTGGGAGCCATCAACAGAGATCATAAGTACTCCACGAAGCTGAGCTATAACGCATGGGGGGCCTAAACAGGCAGGCAGGAACTGTAGCTGTCCTTCCTTCATGGCTTTTCCGCAGTAACGTCTGGATGCAACATGCTGCTCACACGAGTGGGAGCTTGAACCACTGCAGTGCTTGCATGCTTGCAGAGTTGTTCTTACAGCAACCCTACCCTAATCGATATGCTTGCCAAAATCGTACTGTGCCCCTCAACGACGGGCAATCACCTGGGCTAATAGCACACCGGGGGTTTGCGACTCAATCACAATACATGTTACAGGGCAGAGCTCACTACGTCAGGACTCAAAGCAGGCCTTAAAGCGCCCTGCCAGTGCACCCGCAGCGCACTTGCGAGTGCACCCGCCATGCGATCGCAGAGCCGCAGCCGGCGCCTCAGACCACCAGCACGCTGCTGGCCAGCGCGTCCAGCAGGCGGCCCGGGGCGTTGTCGGTCAGCTGCAGCGCGGGCAGCGCATGTACTTGCAGAGCCGCGGCCGGCCGCTCAGACCACCAGCACGCTGCCGGCCAGCGTGTCTAGCAGCCGCCCGGGGGCGTCGTCGGTCAGCTGCAGCGCCGGCAGCGCGTGCACGCCGCGCCGCAGCGCGACCAACGTCACCTCCACCTCCGCCGCGCCCTGCGCCGGCAGCTCCGCCAGCGCGCGCTGGCAGCCGCCCTGCCCCACACAGGTTAGGGTAGGCAACATGGCATATTATAGGGCTGGGTTAGGGTAGGTGCGCCGGGTACCACACTGGGTCATGCGCCTGCGCATGACGATGTTGTCGCAGGGCACTCTGCCCTACTTCTCCTGGCATGCAATCCACACAAGGACACGCGCCTTAGAGCGGCGGCCCTGTCGTATGCACTCATCCCAACTCCGCCGGGCATGCAATGCACACAAGCTTACGCGCCTCAGAGCGGCGACCCTGTCACACAGACTCTCCCCCAAATTGGGGGCCCCAATCTACTACTGGAGCATGCAACGTGTCCCCTGAGCGGCACACATGCTCCAGGTGACCAAACATGCACTGCCCAGGTGCCCGTGCAGCTTGGAGACCATACGCACGACCACATGCACTCTGCGCCACTTTGGACACCACAACTCTGACGCCAGAGGGTCTCACCTGAAGCATAACAGAGGGCTCGGCGCCGCCGCGCGGGGCCGCGGCCGCGGCCGCGGGGGAGCACAGGTGCAGCCTCCGCAGCGGCGCGTCGATACGGCTCTGCACACGCAGCCGCACCGGGAATGGCTGCTCCACGCGCACGCTCTGCATGTGTGGACTAGGTTTAGGGTGAGGGGAGCACACTGCTTGTGAGTACTAAGCCACACGACATCGTCTCCCCAGCCCCCGCATGCTGACCACAAGCGGCCCTGACCGACTCACAAAATCACAGATCGGGGCCGCGCTGACGCGCGCGGCATCCGGCGGCGCGCCAGGCCCGCTGCGGGGGTTTCTCGGAGGTTAATGCAGAAAAAACTGAAATTAGGCGCGCGCCTCGGGCACGGCGACGGCGGCCAGACTGGCGTCCCGCGCAAGCGCCGGCGCGGCCAGGATCTGCTGCGTCTGCAGCCGCCCGCTGTCGCCGAGCTGGCCGCGCCAGCGGATCTCCAGCTTGCCCAGCGCGCCCTCGCCCGGTGCGCTCAGCCGGTACACAAAGTTGGCCGCACAGCCCGGGTCGATCGTCTGCGCGCCGCCAGGCCCCTCGCAACTGCAGGCCAGCCTTCAGGCCCTGCGATCGGCGTCTGTGCATGCACAGCAAGATGCGGAAGTGTTTCCCAGCCATCGTGCTGCTCGGCAGGCCTAAGCTTGCATCGAAAGGCATTCACGTGCTTGTAGCCACTTAAGGTTGTGGTGTGCCAGAAAGAGAGCAAGTCACAAGTCAGGGGGGCGACGCGCGCATGCATGCAAGCAGCTCCCGGCGCCCAGCGGCCGCGCCTGCAGCGCCTGCACGTACTCCGCCAGGCCCGCGCCGGGCGCGCCGGGCGCGCCGCCGCCGCGCAGCACGGGCGCGGCGAGCAGGCCCGGCGTCGGGTCGAAGCGCACATAGTCCAGCACCAGCGGCGCCTTGGCCGCGTTCTCCACGCAGGCCTCCAGGAAGCACTCGCCCGCCACCGCGCGCGTCTGCCGCGCGCGCACGTTCGCATCGGACCGCCGCGGCTGCGTGCAATGTGGTTCTCCCCGCACGCCTCCGGGAAGCATTTGAATGCCACCCGCGCGCGTCTGCTGCGCGCGCGCTCGGGTCAGGCTGCTGCGGCTGCACGCAATTGGCTGCGTGCAATGCGGCACTCCACGCACGCCTCCTGTAAGCGCTCGCCCGCCGCCGCGCGCGTCTCCCGCGGCCGCGCGCTCGGGCCGGGCCGCCGCGATCGCGTGCTGACACAGGCGCGCCGCTCAGCAAGGGACCGCGTCAGCAGGCCGGCGCCGGCGTGAGCCGGCGCGCAATAGCTCACGCATGGCGTGGCCACGACACTGGTACGGCCCCACAGCCTGCACGTCCCCGCCTCGCGCAGGCCCGCCGCTCATGCGCCAGCCGCGGCCGAGGGGCCCCCGCGCGGCCCGGCCGGCCGGGGCCGGCACCTTGGTGCGGACGCTGAGCGGGTTGTGCGCGAGGAACTTGAAGTACTGCGGCAGGAACTGCGGCAGGGCGGGCGCCTCGCCGGGCGGCCCCCGGCTCCGCACGTAGCTGGACGAGCACACCTGGGCAGGGTCAGGGTCAGGACCGGTGCAACGCCGAGCTGCTTGTCTTTATCCTAACACAACCTGGGTGCGCCAAAGGCCGCGCGCACTCAGAGCCTTCCTTGCTTCTTGTCGGCATCGACGCGGCGCACGACAGCGGGCGCTGATCGGGCAGCAGCCGCGGCGAGGGGGAACGGCGCATGCACTGCTTGCCGCACGGTGTCGGGCGCACCAGCGTGTGCTGGCCCACCTCCTTTACGTCATGCCTGCGGCGGCGCGCGGCAGAGTCGTCAGACACTCACTCAGCGGCCTGCCTATGTTTCCCAGGACAAATGCAGAGCCGCGCCTAATGATGAAGTCGTGCCGCTGGCCCGGCGCAAGGCTGGCGAGCGGCGCCGCGCTGTTGTCGTACAGCGTAGCGGTCTGCCGGTCGGTCTGCAGCTCGGCCTGCGGCACAGACGCTCTTGCTGAAGGCAGCCGCAGCAGGTCGGTCGCCACCGGCACTGCTTGAGCGTCAGCCTCGAAACGCGCGCGCAGGACAGCAGCACCTTCACTGTGACGTCCACGGCGTCCTCCGCGCTGTAGTTGCCGAGCGAGATGTAGGAGCAGAACTGCTCGCCCAGGTAGATCGTGCCAAACGCCACTGGCAGCTCCAGCAGGCCGTCCACGCCTGCGCCCCGACGTTGAACTTGCCAACTGGGGGCCATACGAGACCGCGACACAGCACACACTTGCAGTGTAAGGGAAGCCCGGTGCTTTAATCAGCACTGGCAGTCTGCGAGCAGATGTAATGGCACACTGCTTTGTCACAGAAATGGCTTTGTTGTGAACAAGAGCAGCGCGTCAGGGGCCAGCCCCGCACACCAAAGGCGTCCACGGGGCTGCCCAGGTGCGTGCGGTCCGGCGCGCGGCGGTCCGCGGCGCCGCCGCCCAGCGCCGACTCAGCGTCGGCGTCGCTCAGCAGGTCCAGCGCCAGGTCCAGCCGCGTCGCGGTGTCGACGTGCAGGCTGGGCTTGCACAGGCGCATCACCCGGAACGCCAATGCGTGCATGGTGCGCCGGTGCCCGCTATGATCGCTCGCTCACATTTTCTGACATCTGCGTATGCCTGACACGAGCGTGGTCAGACACATGCAAATGTCTGACTTTCATCTACCATGCTACAGCCTGCACTACCCGCTCCAGTATGCAGTATTACCACTTGGCGCTCTAGCACAGTCAAAGTCAAGGATCAGAGACAAGCCAGCACCAGCATGTGCCTCAGGACTCGTTCGCTTGCAAAGCTCAAGCCCGGCAGGGTTGACAAGGTGGAGTGGCGATGTGGCAAAGGCAAAAAATCCGGTAGACCAGGCGCAGAGGCAGGGACCATGGTGCACCTGAGGAGCGCATCCCCATGCTCCACGTCTGGGCGAGTGGAGGCGCCTGCGGTGCAGCGCCCCGGCTGGCAGCCGGGGCTGCCCTCTGTGCGCATGGCGCAGCGCGGCCGGCCTGCCTGGGTGGCCGGCAGCCTGCCGCGCGGCTCGCCCGGGCAGCAGGTGGTGGCGCTCACCTGGGAGGAGGCCGTGCGTATGCAGCAGCAGGAGCAGGAGCAGGTGGCGGAGTGGTGGGGCGACGCGGCCGAGAGCGAGCCCAGGCCCCGCGCGGTGGCGCCGGCGGCGGCCGCGCAGGGCGTCGCGCGGCCGCTGAAGATCAACCTGGACCTGCTTCTCGTGCGCTGCCGGATGCTCTGCGCGGGACGCCGCTGTCTGAGTGCTGCTCGCCTGCAGCACTTGGAGCCTGTCTATTCCTTTGCCGTGGGACGCACTTTGTCAGAGTCACTTTTATGCGTTCAGGGCGACCAGTATGTGCCAGGGGCAGCAAGCGACAGCGTACCCCGCGCTGCACGCAGTGCTCTGCGCCCCACGCCGCACGCGCGCGGCAGCAAGCGGCTCCGAAGCAGCAAGCGGCTGCGCGCGGGGCCGCGCAGTACCGCGCGCGGCTGGCGCGGCGCGCGGCGTTCCAGGCCGGCTCGCCGCCGCGCAAGCTGGCGCGCCAGCGGGAGGCCGAGGCGCTGCTGCGGCGCTGCCTGGCGCTCGACCCGACCGACGGGCGCGGCTATGTGGGCCTTGGCAAGCTGCTCCTGCAGCAGCAGCGGTGCGAGGAGGCGCGCCGGCTGTACGACGAGGGCACCATGGCCACCGGCGCGCGCACGCCCTGCGTCGCCCCGCGCGGCGCAGGCTCACCTGCGGGACATATGCGGGGCACCGCCTCTTGTGCAAGGGCGCCGACTTGCGGGGAAGCTGCTGCCTAGCGCTGCGGCTCTGGACTCGAGCCGCGCTGCAGAGCCGAGCAGGCCTGCGGGTGCAGCGCGCCACCAGAGGAGCCCCCGCGCGCGTGTCCGCGCCCCGAGTGACGGGCGCGCGCGCGGGCGCAGAGGGCCAGAACGAGCACATCTGGCAGGCGTGGGCGACGCTGGAAGTGCGGGAAGGCAACATCGCGCAAGCGCGCAAGGTGCGCGCATGCCGCCCGCCCCGCCACGCGGCGCCCCTACTTGCTCGCGCGCGCTGCCCCGCCGACGGGCCGGCGCGCCGCGCGCAGCTCTTCGACGCGGCCACCGTCGCGAACGGGAGCCACGCGCCCGCGTGGCACGGCTGGGGCCTGCTGGAGAAGCGGCAGGGGAACCTCACGCGCGCGCGCGACCTGTGGATGAAGGCGCGGCCCCGCTCCGGGCCGCGCGGCGTGGCCGCTTGTGCCCAGGCCGCTGCTGCCCACCCAGCGTCGCCCTCCCGCGTCTCCTGCCCAGTGTAGAGGCGCACAGCAGCCGGCGCTTTCGATGGGAGAGGCTGAGCGCTCCTGCGGTGCTCGGCACGGGCGGCCACGGTGCTTACGGACGCAGCGTAGTCATGGCGGAGGTCAGGAGGTCAGGTCCGTCCGGGCCGGGCGCGCTTGTGCCGCGCGCCGAGGCCGCCGTGCGTCGGGCGGCGCAGGGCGTGCGCGCGCTGGGCGAGCGCAGCAACCCGCACCTGTACCTCGCGCTCGGCGCGCTCGCGGCCGACATGGGCCTGGTTGCCGAGGCGCGGCGCTGGTTCAGCGAGGGCACGCAGCGGCTGCCGGGCGCCAACAGCCACGCGCTCTGGCACGCGTGGGCCGGCATGGAGGTGCGCGCCCGGCGCTTCGTTGCGCGGCCCGGCCGCAGCGAGCGTAGGGCTGGGCGCCGCCGTCGTGCCGCCTCCGTCGCATGCTGTGCAGGGGGCACGTCTGGGCGGCGCCATTGTCAGCTCGGATGCTCATCAGAAACAGCCGGACTCCGCGCCGGGGCGCGCGCCTGCGCCGCGGGCGCCGACGGCGGTGTGCGGCCCTGGGGGCGCAGGCGCGGCAGGGCGAGGCGGGCGCGGTGCGCTACCTGCTGCGCAAGGGCCTGGAGGCCAACCCGCGCTCGCGCTACGTGCACCTGGCCTGGGCGCTGTGGGAGAAGCGGCAGGGCGAGCTTGACGACGCGCGGCGCCTGTTCGAGCGCGGCTGCAAGCTCAACCCGTGCGACGCCGCGCTGCGCCAGGTGCCGCGCTGCGCCCGCGCGCCCCTGCGGGTGCACGCACGACGGCGCGCCTGCTTTGCCCCGACCGTCGTCTGCAACGTCTGTGTGATAGCAGTGCGCCACATTCTGCGGTCAGCGTGCGCGGGTGCGCTGCGCCGAGGCCCAAAAGGTATGAAATTTGGAAAGGGTGGCCTAAGAAACACCCTAACCACGTCCTGATGGGGCCGCGCGCACGCGCGCAGGCGTGGGCGCTGATGGAGGAGGAGTGCGGGAACATCGACCTCGCGCGCCGGCTGCTGCAGGAGGCGTCCGAGAAGGACCCGTGCGACCTGTACGTCTGGCAGGCGCGCCCGCCCAGCCAGAGACCCCCGCCGCCCGGCCGCGTCTGCGCGCTGGACACCGGGCTGGCTGCCCCGTTGCTGTCGTCGCCGCTTGGATATGGGCACACTGATGCAGCTCGCAGCGCAGCGGCACCAGGCCCGCTCCCAGGGCGCCAATGCGGGCGCGGCAGCCGAGCCGATGCGCGGCGCGCGCAGGCCTGGGGCGTGCTGGAGGCGCGCGCGGGCGACCTGCCGCGCGCGCGGGAGCTGTTCCAGCAGGGCGTCTGGTCGCAGCCGGGCAACTGCAGCGTCTCGCGCGTGTGGCAGGCGCGGCGCCGACCCTACCCTAATTCTTCTCGCGCCGTGTGTTGCCAGCCCAGAGGCTGTTGGTTGGGTGATCAGCTGTCGGCGTGCGCGGTCCCGAGGATGGGGGGCCACACTGTGTGCAGGCTCTGCCGAAGTGCTGAGCCTCCTGGGCTGGTGAGTGTGCAGCGATCCTTTGCCCGCGCTGCAGTTCCTGCCAGGCCGTGAGCCCTGTGCCGACGTTGTGTGCGCAGGCCTGGGGCGTGCTGGAGGCCGAGGATGGCAACATCCAGCTCGCGCGCCAGCTGTTCAAATGCGCCGTCAAGGCGGACCCCAGCTCTGAGCCCTCCTGGCTGGTGCGCTGCACGCCCGCCACACGACCCTGTGCGACGCAGCTCGCGCGAGGCCGACGTACGTCAGGCCAGTTGATACACAGTCGATGCCCTGGCGCAACCGGGCGCACTGCCGCTCAGTGACGCAAGCAAGCAGGTGTGCATCGAAAGTGTGGTTGCAGTGCGCGCTAGTACAGCTTCTGTGTAATCAACAACCAGCTTGCTGAGACGTCTGAGGACTCTGGCCAAGCGCCAGTGGAGAACTGCATGCACCGGGCCCTGCCGCGGCCGCGCTGACGGTGCGCGCGGCCGCGCGCGGCGCGCGCAGGCCTGGGCGCGCATGGAAGAGCGCGAGGGCGCGCTGCAACGCGCGGACGAGCTGCGCAATTTCCGCATGCAGGCGCGTGGCAGCTTCGGTGTAGGGACTGGTATAGGTGTACTAGTCCCTACTCTCTACCCTAAGCCCTCCGCATGCAGGCGCGTGGCATCTTTGGTGTAGGGACTATTATAGGTGTACCAGTCCCTACTCTCTACCCTAAGCCTTCCGCATGCAGGCGCGTGGCAGCTTCTGTGTAGGGACTGGTATAGGTTTGCCAGTCCCTAAACTCTACCCTAAGCCTTTCGCATGCAGGCGCGGACCGAGGTCGTCGTGCCGGCGTCCTTTGCGGCCGGGCTCACGTTCGAGCCGCCGGCGCCGGGCGCGCCCACTGGCAGCATCTTTGGCATGGTGCGCGCCGCCGCCGCGCCCTCTCGGCCCGCCCGCAGCGCTGCTGCCGCGGCGCGACCCGCCTGGCCAACGCCCAAGGGAGCCTGTGGGGATGCGCACGCCTGCCTGTCCTGCTGCCGACGCGGGCGCCGGCTGAACGCGCACGGGCGCCGTGCGCTGCACATGCGAGCGTGTGCTGGTATGCTCACCCGCGGCGAGGGCGCGGGTGAGGCAGAGCAGACAGTACAAGGCTGCTGCTGGCGCGTGCAACGATCAGGGCCGCGCGCGCGCGCCGCGCGCAGATCACGGACTGGCTGGCCAAGTTCGACAGCGCGCGCGCCATCGCGCGCCGCCCGCCGCCGTCGTACCTGCGGCCGGCGCCAGGCGGCGCGCCGCGCGCGCCGCTCGGCGCCGCGCGCGCGGCGCAGCTGCCGACGCTGGAGGAGATGGAGGCGCTGCAGGGCGGCGCGTTGGACCTGCCGGAGCTGCCCTGGGACAAATCCTGAGTCGCCAGGGGCAAGGCCTGACGCGCCTGGGGCGAACCCTGGCGTGCCGTGATCGCTGTTTCCCAGGCGTGATGCCCCTGAATTTCTGGTTGGGTCCAGGCTGCGGGCACACCGGCTCCTGATGGAGCCGCCGAGTCCGGAGGTGACAAGCGGCTGGGGCTTTAGATGCGCTGAGGCTGTGATTAAAATTTCGTCTAGAGCGATCCTGACCCGTGAGTGCTAGTCGCGTGCAGAGGTGAGCGTGATCCCAGGTTTTAAGAGTGCTTTGAGACAGGAAATGACTGGACACCCTGACGGCGCTCTGAGTATGGCTTCCTGGTATGTACTGGTCAGGTGCATGGGTGCTGAGAAACTGGAAAAGAGTTTATCCTGGAGGTGTTCCGATGTCGCTTTCTGTCATGCATCGACGAGGAGAGAGCATGTGTGATGTCAGCAAGGTCTTAGCGTGAGGTGGATGCTTGCAGGAATTGCACGTAGTTCACCGTGACACGAGCAGAGCATTCCTTTATTGCAGTTGGTTGCAGTTGTACAAGACGCCTTCATGTTGCTATGTTGCGCTGCCTCACATTGCATGGGGCATTGCTTGCCATGTGGTGCAAATACACAATTTTAGGTAGAGCAAGCATCCAATGCGCACTCACTGCCAAAGCAGACTAGTGCAGCGCCTCATATAGTTCAGATGAGCTCGTTCGTTATGCTGCACCACTGCGCGACAAAGCTGAGCGCGCACCAAGGCGCACTACAAGCAAATCCCGCGGGCAGCTGAGGGCCTCCACATGGTGGCGGAGCCCTGCGCTGGAGGCTGCCTTGCTTCACGGTAGCTGCTGGGCATCCTGCGGCTGGCCGCCATCCAGGGCGCCGCCGTCCCGGCCCCCCGGCGCCAACAGCCAGCGGTTGTGCTTCGGGTCGGACGCCTGCGTGCAACACCGGGTGGCTGATCTGAAGAATATATCTGGAAAAACAATTGAGCATGCGCACGACACTGAACGGGTGGGACAGGAGGGGCGTAGTTGTGCCGCACAGCTATGGAGCACAGCCTCAGACACAGGGAAGACCTTACTACACAGGTCGGCGACACAACATCCCCACATGGCAGGGCGACACGCTCCGCGCGCAGCAGGTATGAACAGTAGGTAGGCGCCCCGACGCGCACACGCGCCTGCAGCGCCTTCATCAGCGCGAGCGCGCGGCGCGCGTTGGCGGCGATCACGCGGTCGGCCGCCAGCGCCTCGGGCGCGGCCGGGTCGGTCGGCCCGCCCAGCAGCTCCAGCGACTGGCTGATGGCCTGGTCCAGGTCCTCCAGCGCGCGCGCGCGCGCCGCCGCCACCGCCGCCAGCCCCGCCTCCGCCTGCGCGCCCGCGCGCCGCCCCAGCTCGCACGCCCGGGCCGAGCGGCACATTTGAATTGAGCCTCTGGCCGACCTGCGGCACTGCGGCGCGGCGCGCCTCCGCCGTGCCTCGCTCCGCGCCACAGCCCGCGCTCGCAGAGGTGCCCCGCGCGCCCGACGCCCCTACCTCCCCGGCAGCGCTTCCAGCGCTGCAGCGAGCTCAGCAGTGCCTGACCGCATGGGTGAAAGCGCGCCTGGTCTCCTGGCGTCCCTCATGCCGCGCAAGCGCGGCTGCTTTGCACCCCGGGATCCAGAGCGCCGGGGCGCACCTCAAGCGCGGCGCCGTCGCGCTCCCCGAGCTCGGGCGCGGACTTGGGCGCGCGCATCTCCACCTGCCCGCACCGGCCGCAGCTGCAGTCACTTCCCACGCGTCGCCCCTCGCGCGCTGATGCGAGGCCTCGCAGCGCCATCACGCACCCACGCAACGCAAGCACCAGAGCTGTAGCACGCTCCCCGCCGCCTGTGTGCCCACTGTGCGCAGCAGCAGCGGCCGCACGGGTCGGTGCTGCATGACGCCCGCCGCCTATAAGCGCACGTCGTACACGCAGGGCTTGCACAGATGGCGGCGGGGGCGGCGCGCCTCCACGCGGCGCCACGACTCGTCCCAGGCGTCGCTGACGCGCAGCGCGCCGGGCAGGCTGTCGGCGGCGGCGGCGGCCGTGGCGCCGGCGCCGCCGCAGCCGCCCTCGCTCTGCAGCGGCAGCTGGAAGTTGCTGCCGGGCTTCCAGGCGGTGGGCGTGCCGTCGCCGTTCCGCACCACGTACTTATACTCTACCTGGCTGCCCGCCCTGCACGCCAGGGGGCGCCGGCGTCGCGCGGGCGCCCGCAGCGGCGCGCCACGCAGACGGGAGCGCCAGGCCGGGCTGGCAGCACTGCCAGGAGTGCAGGTCCGGGCTTGAGTGTACTGCAGCTCAGTCGCGCGCGCCCACCCAGGCAGGCCCCAGACGCTTACCCTTTGCATGCGCCACAACGAACCATGAGGACTGCAACGTCGGGCGCGCGGGGCACTAAGCTGTGCAGCGCGTGCCGCACCTGGCGTGCAGCTCCAGGTCCACCGTCCCTGCGTACAGCCAGTGGCACACATCATCGCCCGTGACAGCGGCTTGTGTCATGCCTGCATGCAGATGAAAGCAACCCAGGCGGAGCAGGAGCGGGGCGCACATATGTCGCCCTCCGACCAGCTCATCGCCACGCCCTGCCGCACGTCCCAGCTGCCCAGGCGCTGCACGGAGCCGACCAGGCACAGGTGCTGCCCGAAGGTGCACCGGTACGGCAGCGCGAAGGAGACGCGCACGGTGTCGCCTGCGCCGGAGCGCCGCCCTTTTAGTGGCGGGCGGGGCGCAGCAGCGCGTGCACCAGGGAGGAGCAGCTGCAGCGGGTGGCCGCACCAGACGCGTGGAAGCATGCAATGCGCCTGCTGCAGCAACGGCGGTGCGCCTGGGGACTGGCGACCTGCAGCCACAGAGTCATCAATCTTCTGCCGACTACGAGCTCTGTCTGCTAGTGCAGGAGACGGTCCGCTTCCACAGCAGTACCTGCCGCGTCAGTGCATTCCAGTGCTGGGCGCTCATATCAACCCCGCCCAGACGGTGCGCTCCGCTGGTGCTACCGCGCTTTGTCCAATTCCAAGTGGACTACGATCTACCAACACCTGCCGAGCTGTTGATGGCGGTGCGTCACAGTTTCTGAGCTCCTGGCTCAAGTGGCTTGAAAATAGGCAGGGCTAGGCTGCCCTAGTGCGGGTTAGGAGTCGGGAGTTGCTGGTCGATGCTTGTGTCTCACGTACAACAAGCGCGGCAAGGGCAGCCGTACTTAGCGGCTGTCGCAGGTCTACACCATGGTAGTTATTCCTGGCGCAGCACCGCAATGTGCTGCTCTGCGGCAGTCACTGGCATCGCCTTTCTGCGGCAGCCGGTGTGCTACTGATATGCTTTGTGGCGCAAATGGGCACCTGCTGTGCACCATACGCCTGTTCTGGGGAGACGCGGCCGGGCAATCAGTGGGCATAACTTTGTCCTGCAGCCGCCGAGGCTGGTGGGGCGCTCCTGGCGTGACTGCGACGGCCCTGGCTGCAGGTGGGGGCTGCAGCGAAGACAGTCTGACCGCCCCCTGCCGCGCCGGGCGCGCCATCAAAGGGGCCAGGCTCTGACGGCCTCCGCACAGACCACTGAGGTGCGGGGTTGGCCTGACCGCGCTCTGCAGTCTTACCTGCCATAGGCGGAGGAGCTGATGCTGCGGGACCGCCGGCAAGCAGGCCTTCCAGGTGCAGACGGTTGCCACGAAGCCCATCGACGGCCAGAAGACCGGGACCAGCGGCCTGCGCAAGAAGACCAAGGTCTTTACGGGGGAGAACTACCTGGCAAACTGGTGCGTGCGCTGCGGCAAGCCCCTCACTGCGCGTTTTGCACCGCACAGCTGCCACCAGCAGCCGCCGCTGGCCGAACCTGGTACGTTTTGAGGGTGAGCGCAAGCTGCTGCGCGCTCAGGATCCAGTCGCTGTTCAACTCGCTCGGGGACGAGGTCAAGGGCGCCACCATCGGCCTGGGCGGCGACGGGCGCTACTGGAACAAGCAGGCGACGCAAATCATACTCAAGATTGCTGCGGCGGCGGGCGTAAAAAAGGTGTGTGGTATTCTGGCAACGGAGTATGCTGCTGCGTGATGTCAAAGTCTTGTGATGGAGTCCAGCCAGGCTGTGGTGCGGTGGGCAGGTCATTGTTGGGCAGAATGCCATCATGGCCACGCCAGCCATGTCCGCGCTGATCCGGAGGCGCAAGCTGTATGGTACGTCGCTCGCGCACTGCCCCTGATGTGCTTGCATGCAGAGTGCGTGCATGCAGAGCGCTGCATGGCGTCTCAGTCGTGTATCGGGAGTGTGCAGCACCGTACAGCACATGCAGAAGGACAGGCAGCGTGCCAGTGCGCGCGAGGAGGGCGTGCACGGGCAGCCGGGCGGGGCCGCCGACGCGCGTGCGCCTGCAGGCGGGCTGATCATGAGCGCGAGCCACAACCCGGGCGGCCCGGAGGAGGACTGGGGCATCAAGTTCAACTACCGGAGCGGCGAGCCGGCGCCCGAGCGCATCACCGACGCCATCTTCGGCTTCACGCAGAGCCTTGCCGAGATCCGGCGGGCCGACATCCCCGACACGAACCTGTCCGCCATCGGCGCCAGCCAGTACGGCAACTTTGAGGCGCGCCTTTCCGCCCCCCTGGCCTCTCTTTATCTACACCTTTTCCCGCTCTGGTGCAGCTTGGGGCGTACCAATGCGGCGGCTCCGGATGCGGCAGCCCGAGCAGACGCCTGCAGGCTTGTGATATCTGGGCGTGCACAGGAAATGTTGTCCATGCATGCGGAAGTGTGATATGTGCTGTGGGGGGAATTGGATGATGTCCGAATGCATTTTGTTCTAGCAAATTGCAGCTCTCTGGTGCGGCAACAGAACGTGTTGCGGCAGATTTTTTTGAGAAAATGCAAGGGAGGCAATACCTGTCAGAACCACCCCCTGGCGAGCCGGCGCGGCTCCCAGCGGGGGCGCCGCGCTGCGCGGCAGGTGGAGGTGGTGGACCCTGTGGCGGACTACCTGGCCACGCTGCGGGAGGTGTTCGACTTTCCGCTGCTGCGCGACTTCATCGCGCGCCCGGACTTCTCGCTCGTGTTCGACGCCATGCACGCCGTGACGGGCGCGTACGCGACGCCCATCCTGGTGGACGCGCTTGGCGCGCCCGCGTCCTCCATCCTGTGCGCCCGCCCCTACCCTACCCCATCATCTGTCCTGCCCTTTACCCTACCCCACCCCATCCCCCAAGCGAGCGCCACTGCGCGGCGCCGTGTTCACACACAGGCGCCCAGCAAGCTTGGGCGTGCTGCTCTGCACGCGTGCTGGCTGCTGTGGTCACCTTGGGGCACAACAGGTCAGGTAGGTGCGTGCTGGCTTGCGCTGCATCCTGTAGTATGGCAGGGCACGCCTCCCGCACGGCGCGCGCTCCGGCGGCGCTGACGCGCGGCGCGCGCGGCGCACAGCAACGGGACGCCGCTGGAGGACTTTGGCGGCGGGCACCCGGACCCCAACCTGACCTACGCGCACGAGCTTGTGGAGCGCCAGTGGGCAGAGTCGGCCGCCGACCTGGGCGCCGCCAGCGACGGCGACGGCGACCGCAACATGGTCCTGGGCCGGCGATTCTTCGTGACGCCCAGCGACAGCGTGGCCATGATCGCCGCCAACGCGCAGCAGTGCATCCCATACTTTGCGTCCGGCCTGAAGGCGCGCTCGCGCCCCCCACCATTGGCTGAGCACCAGGGCGCGTCCGTACAAACAAGCCAGCAGGTCGCCCGGCGGCGGGTGGGTAGGGGCGCCAGCTGCTAAGCAGTGGGTAGGGGCGCTTGCTCAAGCCTTCACACTGTGCAGGCGTCAGGTGGTCCTGTCCAGCAGCGCCAGGCAGCGCGGGTCGAGCCTCATGCGCTCGCGCGCCCGCTCGCAAGGAGAAGCGCACTCGAGGCGGCTGCGCATGTCGCGGCTGGCCCGAGCCGAGCAGACCATGTCAACGTTGTCATCCCTAAGAAATGGACGCCATTGCAGCTTGCGGACCTGACGCGCTGCGCGCGGCGCGCAGGGTGTGGCGCGCTCAACTGTTTGTGGGTGATTGTGACTATTTGTTCAAGTTCTCGACCTCAGGCTCGGGGATGCCAGAGCAGGCGGCAGGGCCCAACGCGCGGCGCGGGGCGCGCAGGGCGTGGCGCGCAGCATGCCGACCAGCGGCGCGCTGGACCGCGTGGCGGCCGCGAAGGGCCTGCCCTTTTTCGAGGTGCCCACCGGCTGGAAGTTCTTCGGCAACCTCATGGACGCGGGCGCGCCCGGCGCCCTCACCCCTAACCCCAACCCTGCCACCATGCGCGCTGCTCGCCATGTCGCCCTGCAAGCCCTTCACACAAAGGAGTGAGTGAGCGCGCTGTCGCCGACAGTGCCCAGCACGGGCTGCCTGCGAGAGCGCGCGGCCCGGCAGCCCGCAGCGCCCCGCTCCGCCAGGCCCGGCGGCTGCGCGACGCGGCGGACACGCGCACTCCCAGGGATCTTGGAAAGGAGGGTTGTTTGCTACTGCCCGTGCAGGCAAGTGCTCTGTGTGCGGCGAGGAGAGCTTTGGCACGGGCGCGGACCACGTGCGGGAGAAGGACGGCATGTGGGCCGTGCTGGCCTGGCTGTCCATCCTGGCGGTGCGGAACCGGGGCGCGCCAGCCGGCGCGCCGCTGGTCAGCGTGGAGGATGTCGCCATGGAGCACTGGGCGCAGTACGGGCGAAACTTCTTCAGGCGCGTTGCCGTTATAAGTATATATAACCTAACCGCAGCTTCTTCAAGCGCGCTGCCGCGCCCACGCCGCGCACTGCGCGCGCCCCGGCAAGACAATGCGCGTTGATGTGAAGCGATGCATACCATTGGGACCTACGTTCTCTCCACGGCGCTGGTGGCCAACGAGGGCGACGCGCTCCGAGTGAGGCTGCGCTGCCCCCGCCTGTGCAGCCTCCTCAGCTGGCCGCGCTCCGCGCCCCGCGCGCGGCGCCGGGGCGCACAGCGCTGCACCGGCTGGAGCGCCATGCCATTATACATGCCGTACCCCTACCCTATGTCCGCGCAGCCGGTACGACTACGAGGGCGTGGACTCGGCGGCCGCAGAGCGGCTGGTGGCGCACCTGCGCGGCCTGGTGGCCGACAGCGCGCCCGGCGCGCGTTTCGGGCCGTACGAGCTGGCGGCCGCGGACGACTTCCGGTACACTGACCCGGTCGATGGCAGCGTCGCGCAGCGCCAGGGCCTGCGCTTTGTGTTCACCGACGGCTCGCGCATCATCTTCCGCCTGTCCGGCACCGGCTCGGCGGGCGCCACCGTCAGGTGGGCGTGTCCCGCTGGCCCTGTCCCCTAACAATCCCTGAAGAGATTTGCCCCCGGCAGCACGCTTCGGCACTTGCGCTATCCGCCGGTCACGGGAGCCTGACCATGAACGGCCTGAGCAGAGCGTGTTCGCCGCTGACGTGGTGGTGCCTGCTGAGCATGCACGACCATGCCGGCGCTGGTGCGTGCTGAGCACGGCGGCGCGCATGCAGGATGTACATAGAGCAGTACAGCGACGATGTGTCCAAGCACAAGGAGGATGCGCAGGCCGCGCTGGCGCCCATTATCGCCGTAGCGCTGGACATTTCAAAGCTCGCCGAGTTCACCGGCCGGGAGAAGCCTACTGTAATCACCTAAGCACCCACAGTGTCTGCGGTCTGTGTTGCGTGATCATTGTCTGCCAGTGTGTGGTTTAGCATGCAAGGTGTGCATGGGGAGCAACAATAGCATGTCAGAACTGAGGGGAGTTGAACATATATACCACCCCATCTCCCGAGCCACACACAGCGTACTATTGTAAGAGATAGAGGCTGTCAGACGCGACTTGCAGCCACTTTACACATTGGCTTCCTGCCTTGCCTGCTGCCCACGGCCGTGTGCCACAGCTCATCAGCAGAGGGCGGGATGGCTTGCGGGCGGGCTGGCACCTGTGCGGCAATGCAACCCAGCTTAGCGAGGAGGGCGGCACGTCTGAGCAGCAGTACTCTTACCGCCCCCAATGTGCGTGTTTCAGGGCAGCGTGCCTGCACCTTGGCCGAGCTGTGGGCTTATCTGCTGGCTGCGCAGCAGCGTACGGGCGCTGAGGACTGGGGTGGGCGCCGCAGGCCTTGTACAAGGAGCCGAGGGGGAGGAGGCGGCACGCGCGCGCCTTCTGCGCCACCGCGTCCGCAGACGCAAAGAACATCCTGATGATGGGTGAGCGCTGTCGCGTCGCCCTCCCAATGTCTGCAGCTGCGCTCAGCTTTAGAGTAGCTTGTAGACTCTGGCAGGCCTCACGCTTGCTTGCACCGCCTGAGGCTTGCTCGGCGGGCCTTCGCGTGGGGGCTGACCGCCTGGGCAGCCCGGCCAGCTGCTAGGCAGGCGGCGCCGGCCGCTCGCTCAAGCAGGCCCGCGCCGCAGGCGGCACGCGCTTCATCGGCGTGTACCTGGCGCGCCAGCTCGTGGAGGCGGGGCACAAGGTCACGCTGCTCACACGCGGCAAGAAGCCCGTGACGTTCCAGATCCCCGACGACACCGACGACGCGTACGCGGCCTACAAGGGCGCCGTGCAGCACATCGCCGTCGACCGCCAGGACACGCCCGCGCTGACCGACGCGCTGTCCGGCAAGGGCTTTGACGGTGCGCGCCTGCTGGCGCAGCGCTCGGCATTGATAGCCAGGCTTGCCTGCGCAGCCGTCCTCAGCGTGCACACTTTCACAGCACAGCTGCGGCTGGGCATGTTTAGGTGTGGGCTTTCTCTGCGGTGCCGCGGCAGCTGCTCTGCAGCAAGATACCCGCATGCCCGCCGCCGCCGCGGGCTGAGCGCTGCGGGCGCCGGGGCGCGCAGTCGTGTACGACATGAACGGGCGCGAGGCGACCGAGTGCGCGCCCATCCTGGACGCGCTGCCGGACCTGGAGCAGTACATCTTCTGCTCGTCCGCCGGCGTCTACCTGAAGGTGCGGCAGCGGTAAGTGTACGTGTAGGGTTACCGTGTACCTGATGGTGCGGCGCGGCGCTGGCCCTGCCGCGCACGCCGTGCGCGTGCGCGTCCACCGCCCGCGCACCAAGAGCGCGCGCTGACGCGCGGCGCGCCTGGGGGCCGGCAGTCAGACCAGATGCCCCACCGCGAGGAGGACGCCGGCGACCCGAAGTCCCGGCACAAGGTGTGCAGCCCTGCGCGGTGCCTGGCTTCGTGGCGGCCCATGCGGCCATGTCATGAGGGTACAGATGCATGCATTGTCGTAACCTGGACCCCACGAAGGCGCCGGCTGCCTGGCCAGCCCTGCTTGGCTGGGCATGGCCGTGTGTTCATGTCACCTGACAGTCTGGAGGGCGGCGGCTGGCTGCGCTTCACAGGGCAAGCTGGACACCGAGTCGCTGCTGAAGGAGCGCGACGTGAACTGGACCAGCGTGCGGCCGGTGTACATGTGCGCCTCGGTCCTTTCTCTGCTGTGCATGGTAGGGTTAAGGCGGGTGCGGCCAGTGTACAAAACGCCTCAGTCTAACAAATCCCAAGGATACCCAGCTCGAGTCTGCTGCGTGCACTCCGCTGTCCATGCAGCTGCTGCTGCAGCCGCCGCTGCTGCACTGGCACGCGCCGGCAGGGCCGCTGACGCGCGCAGCGCCGGCCGCGCAGCTACGGGCCGCTCAACTACAACCCAGTGGAGGAGTGGTTCTTCCACCGCATCAAGGAGGGCCGGCCCATCCCGGTGCCCGGCAGCGGCCTGCAGGCGCGGCGCCCCTGCGCCGTCGCCGCGCCCTGCAGCTGCATTGGCACGCCTGCACACTTGGCACCTAGAGCGGGTAGCAGAGTCTGCATTGAGGGGCTGTACACCGGCACTCATGCGAGGGCCTGGTGCCTGTGTGCGTGCGTGTTTTGGAACCCACTTGCACGGTCACTGTGACCCTTCATGGACGTCTCTTTCATGTGCTGCAACAGCTGCACGAGGCCCTCCCCGGCCCGCCGCGGCCAGCGCGCGCCGCCGCGCAGGTGACGCAGCTGGGCCACGTGAAGGACCTGGCGACCGCGTTCGCCAAGATCCTGGGCAACGCCAAGGCGGCGCGGCAAGTGTACAACATCTCCGGCGAGCGCTTCGTGACGTTCGACGGCATCGCGCGCGCGTGCGCGGAGGCCGCGGGCGCGCCCGAGCCGGAGATCATCCACTTCAACGCCAAGGAGTTTGACTTTGACGGCAAGAAGCCCTTCCCGCTGCGCGACCAGCACTTCTTCACGTCCATCGACAAGGCGCGCCCTGCCTCAATGCTGCACTATGCGAGCCTGCTCGGTGCGCGCAAAGGCCAGCGGCCCTAGCCTTGTGCAGCTGTCACAGCACATGCACAGCGACATATATTAGGGTCATTGATAACCGTGCAAATGGGTTTCCAAACCACACACATACAGGTACAAGGCCCTCGCATGATCGCCCGATGTGTACGATCAGCCCCATGCAGACGCTGCCGTCCGCCTCTCAAATTCACATGCATGGATGGCACGAGCTCGCGGCTGATGCGGTCGGCGGGCACGTGCACAGGCGGAGCGGGACCTGGGCTGGCGCCCCGAGTTCAGCCTGCTGGACGGGCTGCGCGACTCGTACGAGAAGGACTTCGGGCGCGGGAACTTCCGCAAGGCCGCCGATTTTGCCACCGACGACCAGATCCTGGAGAAGGTCAAGGGCAAGGTCGCGGTGGCTGCCTGAAGAGGGTGTGGTAGGGTTTTGCCTGCGGCAGGCGCCGAGCGGCGCGCGCCAGCGTGCACCTCTGAGTTACAGGCCTCTGTTGAGGAGCGTGAGCGCGTGCAAAAAGAATTGTAGTGAGTCCCCATGAGCGGCGCGCCCGCCTGTGCAAAAGGCGGCGGGCGCAAATTTACGCGCGCCAGCGTGTTGTCCACTCACGAGCCGCTGTTGAGGAGCGTGAGGGAGTGCAAATTTAACTGCAGTAAGTTCCCATGAGCGGCGTGCCCGCTTGTGGAATGAAGCGGTGCGCGCCAGCATGCTCCTCCAAGGCATAGGCCTCTGTCGAGGAGCGCGAGGGCGTGCAAAAAGTTGCAATGAGTCTCAACGAGCGACGCGCCCGCCTGTGGAGAAAAGCGGCGGGCGCCGAGGGGCGCGCGCCAGCGTGCTCCTTCAAGGCATAGGCCTCTGTCGCGGGTCGTGAGGGCGTGCCAAAAGAAAAAGCAACGAGTCTCAACGAACTGCGTGCCCGCCTGTGACAGAAGCGGCCGCATCACATGCGGAGGAGCACCCCGCGGCCCAGGGCCAGCGCCGCGAATGTGGCGATCGAGTAGCCCAGCGTGCCCATCAGCAGCGCGGGCACCAGCGACAGCGTCCAGCCCTTGGCCGCTGCCATGCCAGCTGCTGTGGCTGGCCCTCCGACCTGGCGCAGCAGGCTGGTCAGCATGCCGGCCGCATGAGCAGCAGCACAGGAGTGCAACACGCGGGAGCGCACGCAGAGCCTGCTTTCTACTTGCAATGTCACGCACCTCCTGGGCTCAGCTTCCCGCATCTGCGTGCGCAGCTGTGCACCGCTCTGCAGGTAGCAAAGACAAGCAGCGCACTTGCGCGCAGTTGTTGCGCATAGCGCGCGCCACAGTCTTGCAGCTCCTGGCCCTCATGTATGCTCATGTATGCGTTGTCAGGCATGAGTCAGGCAGCGGGGCCGCCGCGCGTGCGCACGTTGGCGTTGCTGGCGAGGAGCAGGTCGCGCAGGCGGAAGCCCGCCAGCCGGCCGACGCCCAGGGTGATGGCCAGGTGGACGGAGATCTGGACCAGACAGAAGAGGAACAGCGCGGGCGCGGTGCCCATGACGGCCGCCAGCGAGCCGTTGGCGCCGACCGCCGCGAAGAACACCTGCGCTAGGGTAGGATTAGGGTTCGCGCGCGCTCGGACGGCCCTGCGGGGCGCGGCGCGGGCGGCGGCGGGCGCCGCGCGCGCGCGCGCGCGCCTGCAGGATGATGCAGGCCAGGCCCTCGGCGCTGGGCACGAGCGGCCGCAGCGCGCGCGGCGCGGCCGAGGCGAGCGCGACCGTGAGCGCGGTGATGACGGAGATGGACGCGCCGGCGACGCCCAGCGCCGCCGCCAGCTCGCTGCCCGCGCAGCAGAGCGCCATCGCGACCGCCAGTGCGCTCGCGCCCTCCAGCACCTGCGCGCGGCCGGCCCGTCAGCGCGGCCGCAGGCCCGCCCGCGCCGCGCCCGGCCCTGGTTAGGGTTAGGGTTGGCGCCCTAACCCATGCAGGCCACAAGGGCGCGCCTGGATGCCCGCGCGCTGCGGGGCCGCGCCCCCGCTGCCGCCCGCGTCGGCGGCCGGCGCGGGCGCGCCGGCGGCCGGCGGGTCGGGCGGCAGCGCGCGCGCCAGCTGGAAGATGGTCGAGAAGTAGAGCACGCAGAGCAGGTTGTCCGCCGCCAAGCCGGCCGCCTGCGCTGACGCGCCCATGTCCAGCGCGCGCGCCACTCCGACGTAATTTACTGCGCCACCGATGTGCCTCGCTGCCAACGCGGCGGCGACCTGCACGCGCGGGCATCACGCGCGCGCGCGGCCGTGGGGCGCCCAGGAGCGCAGGGGTAGGTGCATTCTGTGGCGGAGCACCTCAGAAGCAGCGTGGGCGGGCGCATGCCTTCCAGCTGTCGCCGCCCAGGGACGCCAGCGGGAGCAGCTTGTAGGCGACCAGCGTGCCTGCGGCCGCGCAGGCCACGTGCGAATCAAATCACTCAGCCCAGGCGGCGAGCGGGCCCTGCGCGGCGGGCGCGGGCGCGCCGCACCGACGACCGTGGCCGCCGAGCCCAGCAGGAATGCGAGGAGCAGCGGCCCCAGCAGCCGGACGATCCGCTGCAGGTCCGCGCTGAAAAGCAGCAGCGGGATCGACAGCGGCAGCAGGGCGCGGTTGACCACCGCGTACGCCTGGTGCTCGCAGGGGATGAGGCCGCCGTTGGAGAGCAGCAGGCCCGCCAGCGTGCTCACGAGCGGCCTGCGCCGCGGGCCGGCGGCCGCGCTCGCGGCGCCGCGGGAAGCTTCCGCGAGCGAGCCGCGCATGACACGCGGCGCATGCCGGCAGCGAGCGCGGGCCCGCGCCCGCTCAGGTTCCGCCCGAGCGCCGTCCTCTCGGCCCTGCGCGCCGCGCGCAGCCTGAGCGAGCACGCCTGCGGAGGGCGGGGCCCGGGCGGGAGCCTGGGCGGGCGAGCGAGCGCGGGCGCTCGACGCGTCAGCCCGCGCTGCGCGAGCCGGCCGGTGCCGGGCGCGGCGGGGCGAGCGGCCGCGCACCAGAGCCCCGCCGCCCCAGCCGCGCTCAGCGCCGTCCACACGCCAAAGTCGGTGGTGAGCGGCAGCGCCAGCGAGCGCGCGGCCAGGCGCGCGCAGCGGCGCCTCCGCCGGCGTGGCCTGCACGACACGCCCGCACTGCTGTCTCCGTGCTGGGCCAGCCTGCGGAGCGGCAGGCGTCCGGCAAGCGCCGGGAATGACTCATGGCAGAGCGCGGGCATTGGGGGCGCCGCGGGCTTGAGGCTGAGCGACAGGCTCAGCAGAGCACGAGCCTCTCTGGCTCGAGCCGAGGGGCCTTCTGTCCGCTCTCCAGCATGCACATGTGCACAGGTTCGCATCTGTGGAACCTGGCTAGGGTAGCCTGAGCCTCACATTCGGTCGGTACAGCACATTTGCAGGAAAGCGTGCTCCGTCGACTCCGGATGGAGGATCCACCCGAGGCCGCGCAGGAGGCAGCAGGGGAGGAGAGCGCAGAAAGGTACGCCGGGATACTGCCACACCAAGCCAAGGCCTCTCGTGAGGCAAAGGCCGTGATCGTTTCCCGTCCGGCAGAGCGGCGCCAAGCGGCGAGAGCAGCGGCCGTCGCCTGTTCCTTGGGGGCCTGCCGTGGCCTGCGACAAAGGAGATCCTCCTCGAGCACTTTGGTGAGTATGGAGAGGTGGAGGAGGCGGTGCGCACACCCTGGCGCCCCGCAGCGCCGCCGTTGCCAGCGCCCGGAGTTCCCGCCTGCGTCACGCGAGCCAGCAGCCTGCGCCAATCCCACCCCTGGCAGCAGCAGGCGCGTGCGCTGGCAATGCCGCGATGGGCCATCACCGCGCAGGTCGTGATAATGGAGCGGGGGACCAACCGGCCGCGCGGCTTCGGCTTTGTGACCTTCAAGGAGGAGGCCAGGGCGAGGGCCGCGACCGCAGAGGAACATATTATTATGGGGCGCAAGGCGCGCACCGCGGGCCCCGCTCGGCCGCAGCGCCGCGCCGCATCCCCGCCTGCTGGCCTGCGCGTGCGGCGTCCCTCCCGGCAGCGCCGCGCGCACGCAGACCCGGCACGCGCTGCTGGGCGTGTGGGCGGTGCTGGAGTGGAAGTGAGGTGGCGCGACCCGCCGCCCTCTGGCCGCGGCGCGGCCCGACGCGCTGCCCTGCGCGCGCGCAGGTCGACGTCAAGAAGTCCGTGCCCCAGGAGGTCAAGCCGCGGACCAAAAAGGTGTTTGTGGGCGGCTTGGCTGCCGGGACCACCACAGGTGCGCCGGGGCGCGGCCGCGCCGTGCCGATCGCCCCGCTCAGCGACCGGCCGCGGGGCCCCGCGGCGCGCACGGCCCTGCGGCTCGCGCACGGGGTGACGCGCGCGCGCGCGCGCGCGCGCAGAGGCGCTCACCGAGTACTTTGGGCAGTTTGGGGAGGTGGCCGACGCGCAGATCATGCTGGACCACCAGTCCAAGCGCAGTCGCGGGTTTGGGTGCGGCCCGCGGCCCGCCCTGCGCGCGCCCCGCGCCCCCGCCCGCGCCGCGCCCGCGCCGCGCCCGCGCGCCGTCTGCGCGGGCCGCTCAGCGCGGGCCGCGCGCGCGCGCCAGGTTCATCACGTATGCGGACGAGGCGGGCGCCGCGGCTGTGCAGGCCCGGGGCTCGCGCCACATGGTGTCCGGGAAGGAGGTGGAAGTCAAGCAGGCCACGCCGCGCGGCTCCGTCCAGCAGCCGCCGGCAATCCCCACCGGGCCGGGCCCCGGGCCGAGCGGCGGCGGCATGCTGTACCCGCCGCGCCCGGGCTTCGCGGGCGCGTACGGCGGCCCGGCGGGGCACCCGGGCGCCTACGGCGCCGTGGGCCCCTACGGGCCGCACATGCAGTACCAGGCGGGGCCCGGCTACGGCATGCCGGGCTACGGGCAGGTGCCGCCCCGGCTTGCGCACGGGCGACCGCCCGCGCGGGCGCCCGGCGCCCGCACGCGGGCCGCGCGCTGCGGCCCTGCGCACGCACCAGCGCTGACGCATGGCCGGGTGCCGCAGGCCGCCTTCCCGGCGTACGGCGGCCTGATGCTGCCGCACCCGGGCGGGTACGGGTACCAGCCCGGGTACCCGTACGGGCACGGCTACGGCGCGCCGCAGCACCTGGGCGGCGCCGGCGGCTACGAGCAGCAGCAGGCGGCGCAGGCGGCGGCGCCGCTGCCGCTGCAGGCGATGCAGGCGCAGGGGCCGCCGCAGTACGGCCTGCCCGGCAGCGGCCGCCAGACCGCGCATCCCAGGTCGCGCCCCCGCCCCCGCGCGCCCCTGCGCGCTGCTGCCGCCGTCGCCGCGCCGCGCCCGTCGACACCGGCCCGCCCGCGCTGACGCTGCGCCTGCTGCGCGCGCAGGCCGCCGGGCGAGGGCTCGCAGGGGTAGCGAACGTCGGCCTGGGGGAGCAGCGTCGGTGGCACCAGGGCCGGCCCGCCGGCGAGGGGCCGGCACGCCGCCCAGCCGCCCGACATGGTCCTCCCGGGCCCGGGGCGCTCGGGGACTTGGGGCTTTGATTGTGGCGCCTTGGGGGTGACAGATGGGGGTGCTTGGTGGCTTTCTCGCGGGTGGGGTGCCGGGCGCGCGCGCTAGTGCATAGGCCTGCTCAGTTTTGAGGGCGGCTCAGGGTCGAAAGGAGGGTGAGGTAGGCCAGGAGAGGGCGAGGCGGGCTGGGCGGCCGGGGCACTGCAGCGGCTGCATGCGGCGGGGGCCGCCGCGCCCACCGCCCCGAGCGCGAGTGCCCCAGCGGTCGGGAACTGGCCGGCCGCTGCCCAGCCCGGCCGTGCTGGCGTGTCACGAGAGAGGTCAGCTTTGTTCGCACTTGTGTGTGTGTCGGTTTTGTGCAGGCTGCAGCGCGCCTGCGGCATCATTCTTTCCGCCACATTGGCGAGGTCTGGCGCGTTGTGGTGAGCGCCTGCGGACAGGACCCCCTCCCCCCCCCCCCGCTGCGGGGCGCAGCATGCGCGGCGAGCGCCCTGGTCGCCCGCGACATAGGTAGTACCCCTGCTGGACAACTCCCGAGGGCGGAACGCATCTTCCCGGTCGGAAAAACTGACGTCTGTCTGCTGGCTGCATTGCAAGGCTCCCGCGGGAGCTCTGGTGTCATGTATGGCGGAGGAGGGGCCCCGGCCCGCTCTTTCCGAAGCTCGGTCGGCCTTTTTCTTACTTAGATAGATAGCCCTGGCTGTCAGGGCCGTGCAGAGGTGCGCCGCGCTGCATGACTGTATTGTCACTAGGGAGGGGTCGAGGGTTTAGCGGGGGCCAGGCCAGGTGGAGGGTCAGGCAGGTGAGGTGGTCTGGCCTGGCGGTCGTGCGTGAGGGCCTCGCGAGGGCTTGGGTCCCGGACAGAGGCGGCAGAATTCTTACGGTCCCCCCAGTCTGCTGGCTGGGGAGTCGCCCAGCCCCATTGCATTTGCACACCACCCCCCCTTCCCCGCTCCCTGCCCCGCACAAGCGCTGCCCGCCCCGGCCGCCTCGGGGCGCGCGCGCCATGGGGGTTGCGTCCAGAGCCCGACGCTAGCTATTCCAGGCACTGCTAGGACGGCATGTGCCTGTAACGTGTCTCACGCACGCACGCTTTCAGGCGGTCCCATGCACGCTTCATGCACGCTTCAGGCGTTCGCGGCCGCGCGCTCATGCACATGCCCGGCGCGGTCGTGCCAGGCGGCCTCGCCGTCCGCCAAATCCGCCAGCCCGGCCAGCATCTCCTCCCGCGACTGGTCCCACACATCCCTGCCTCGCGGCGGCGCCCGCTCCTCATCAGCCTCCTCCTCATCAGCCTCCTCCCCATCAGCCTCCTCGTCGGCCCACCCAGCGTCGGCCCACTCCTCGTCGCCCTCCTCGCACGCCCCGCCCACCGCCTCGCCACCCGCGCCAGGCTCCTCCTCATCCATGTCGCCCGAGCCCGCCTCGCACTCGTCGTCGGCGGCCGCATCCTCATCCAGGTCAGCCAGCCCGGCCAGCATCGCCTCGCGCGAGGCGTCCCAGACGTCCGGGGCCGGGGCCGTGGCGCGGCCCGCCGCCGCCGCCCCGGGCGCACCCTCCTCCACGTCCTCCTCCTCCTCCTCCGGCGGCGGCTCCTGCAGGCCGGCGAGGCCCGCGCCGCCGCCGCGCTCGTGCTCCGCCAGGATGCCCGGCGGCGCCAGCGCGCGGAAGCTGGCGGCCGCGGCGCCCCCCCTGCGCGCCGCGCCGGCCATGCTCGCGGGCAGCGCGACTGGCAGCAACGCACACCGCTCGCACGCGCGAGGGACATGGCGCCGCTCAGCATGCTTGGCCGCATGCATCAGCGGCAGGGCGGGCTGTGGTGCAGCGGCTTGCAGAGCGCTGCGCGGCCGCATCGGGCGCGCCTGGGCGGCGCCGGCGGCGGCCGGAGCTCGTACGCCACGCGCTGCCGCCGCCGCGCGCCGAGGCCGGCCGCGGCGTGCGCCTGCGCGCGCTCGAGCGCCTCCTGCGCCGGCTCATATTCGTCGCTCTCCTCAAACGCCGCCAGCGCCGGCGCGTCGAGCTCGGCGGCGCACCCGGCGCCAAAGTACGCCATCATCTGCCGGTGCCCGGATGCCACGTTCGCGTGGCGGATGCACCTGCGCGCGCGCGCCTCAGCCGGGAGGCAACGCACCTTGCGCGGCCTGTGCAGGCAGCAAAGCAGCCTCCGCCTCAGATGATGCATGAAGGGCATGGATGCATGAAGGGCGTGGTAATGCGTTAGGGGCATGGTGATGCAAGCGGCGCATGCAAGAGTGAGGCGGTCGGCGCGCTGCGGGCGCTCGTTCCGGGCTTGGCAGGCGGGAGGACGGAGGGCGCGCCGGATGGATGCGGGCGCGGCCCCGCCGCCGGCCGGCAGGAAGGCGGACAAGTTGCCGTCGCTGGACAGCGCCACATCCACCGCCTCGAGCTCGGCGCCGCCGGCGGCCAGGCGGCGCGCGGCCTCTTGCGCAGAGACGCACGCGCCGCCGCGCTCCGCGGTCGCCGCCCAGGTGTCGTCCCAGACGCCGCCGGCGCGCGCGCAGCGCTGCGGGCTGGGGCTGTGGTCGAACAGGCAGGCGTCGCGCACGTGGCGCACGCGCCAGCCTGCGCGCGCGGCGCGGCGCCTCTGCCTGTGTGCCGGCCGCCGGCGCCCTCCTCACTTCTTTCCTGCGCCCTGTTGAGTCCTGGATCTGCACTGCGGGGCAGCGCGCGCGGCCAGGGCGGCGTGCGCCCTGTCGGACGTCGCCCAGCGCAGCCGCCGGCAGCACTGAGGGGGTGGGGCGGCGGGCGGCTAGCGCACCGGCGCTCAGCAGCGACTCCGCCAGCACGCCGTCGAAGTGGTCGGCGGCGAGCTCGCCGGCCTCGCCGGCCATGCCGCCCAGGCGCCGGTCCTCCCGCAGGAGGCGCGGCCAGTTGAGCGCGTTGGCGCCCAGGTCCGTGTTGCACCACGCCAGCCTGCAGCCGCCCCTCCCAGCCTCTGTAAAGCGGGAGCGCAGAGGCGCCGCCGCTGTGTTCGGCGGCTGCGGCGCAGCTCGGCTGTGGCGGGGCCGCGCTGCGCGCCAGGGCCGGGGCGCGCACGTGTTGGCCTTGCACGCGGGCGCGCCCGGCGCGGCGGCGAAGCGCTCGCAGGGCGGGCCGGTCGGCCGCTGGTAGCGGGAGTAGTAGTCGAAGGCGACCGCGTCCGCGTCCGGCTCCGCCAGCAGCGTCTCCAGGAAGGTGGGCGCGTACTGGTTGTCGCCGTTGGTCACGATGACCCAGCGCGTGCTGCCGGGGCAGGCCCGGATGGCCGCGTCCGTGAGGTTGTACAGCAGCCCTGCGGCGAACGCGCTTCAGGCATGGTGGATCAGGCGCGCTGGGCGATTGTACAGGACAAGATGGGCGAGCGCGCGCCATGGTAACCGGGCGTCCAGTCGCCGCCGGTGCGTGGCGCATACTCCGGGCCGACCCACTCCGCGTATGTCCACACCCTGTCGTCTGCCACGTCCCGCAGCAGGTGCGGCAAGCCAGTGAAGGGGACGCTGTCGGCCACCAACAGCACAGCCTCCCACCTGCAGCGCTGCGCATGCTCACCGGCGCTGGCCTGCGGCAGAGCTATGGGCTAAGCTGACCTGGCTGGGGCGCACGCTGAGACAGTCTGCCGCTGCAATGAGTGTATCAGTTGCCGCAAGCCTGCATCCGCGCCGGTGCCGTGCCCATAGTATGTGCGCACCACCACGCACACCTGTGGGTCGCCCCCGAGCGCTGCCGCCCGCTCATGCTCACCCAGCTGTGGGTATGTTTCGCTTGCACGAGTCTGCGCTGGCACTGCAGCAGCGCTGCACAGCAGCAGCAGTGTCCCACTCAGCACCAAGCGCCGAGGCGGGCCCATCAGCCTGCCGGCCAAGCAAGGCGGCCTACATAGAGGCCAAGCACTTGCTCGCTGGTCCTGGCTCCCGCTGTTCCGCGAAAGTACTCAGGGAGGAGCAGTACTGCAGGTGGGCTGCCGTGCTGGCAAGGCTGCGCTATGCGCTATGCAAGGCTTACCTTCCGGATGCAGGCCATGCACATTTTTTTGAAGGGATTTTGGGGTGTGTTGCAAGATTTCGGGGTGCGACATTCTTGCCTGCGCTGATCGACAATGCGCATCGGCGCGCGCGCCAGGCGACCAGGGGCCTCACGCAGTGCAGGTGGCAGTGCATTCTCATTTGAAGATTGAGCAAATTTTAGAAGCGAGCAGAAGTGCTCGTGAGTGCAGCCTCGCGGGTCGCTACCACAGACTGAAGCTCACGCCTCACATGGGAGTGCACACGGCCCTGCCAGACGTCAATCATCCTGCAAATCTTGCACTGCCAGTTTCCATGTCAAGTCTGACACAGGCAATTGAAGCAAGCCATACACAAAAACTAAAACACTTCAGCCTTTCAAAGCATGACGCACAGATACCTATTAAAGCAGCATGTCAGTGCGCACAGAAGGCACAAAGACCCACAAATGTGGAGCACACCTGTGCCCTCCTTGCGAATGGACAGTGAACAACCGAAGAGCATGCGCACATGCACATGCAAAAGCCCCAATGTGCAACAGATGTCACGAGCTGCCAGTATGAAGGACCCCACGACGATGGGCCGCTATCATGCATTGAGCGCAACTAGCTACCTCCTGCACACAGGTCGAGCAGACCGGCTCCGCCCACGCTCGGCGCGCGCGCAGGCGCTCACTTGCTCACGGCCAGCATGGTCGCGCCAACGAGAAGCAGCACTGCAGCGCGGCGCACACACTGCTCACGGCCGTGCTTGCGCGGGGCAGAGCTCGACATGGGGCGGCGCGGGGCGCACCCGTGGATGCCCAGTAGCCGATCTGCTGCCGGCCCTTGAGCTCGCGGAAGAGGACGATACCCCACAGACCGGCCACCACGAGGCCGCACTGCGCAGGCGCTGCCGCGTGAGCCCGCTCCCGCCTGCATGCATCCTGCGCGGGGCCGGGCCGGCGGGGCGCGCACCTGGTAGATCGGGTAGCAGATCGCGTACCCCACCCGGGGGTTCTCCACCGCCAGGATGCTCAGGATGTTGCCGATGTTCCTGCGGCCCCGGGCGCGCTGAGCCGGTGTCGCGCCGCGCAGGCACAGCTTGCCGTGCGCGCAGGCCCGACGCGGGCGCGCGCACCAGACGGCGCCGGCGGCGATGCCGGGCAGCGCGGCCGCCTTCGGCTGCAGGTCCACGCGCTCACGCGCGGCCGCAAGTAGTGCGCCGTTCACAATGGGCGCGCTGATGAGCGCGCCGGCCGCGATGGAGGGCACATAGTTGACGCCCTGCACATTTGCCGGCGCCCAATTCTGCGGCGCCAGGAGCAGCCCTGCCAGCCAGCGCACACGCTCACGGCCCCTCCCTCGACCGTGCTGCGCGCTGGGGCGGCGGGCGCGCGGGCGGCGTGCGCACCGCCGAAAACGCCGGCCGCGATCGCCGCCAGCGTCCCCGTGACATACACCGGCTTTGGCTTGCGGGCGACAGGCGGGCGGTCATCGTCCTGGCCCTCCTGGTCGGCCACTGCGCCCCGGAGCCAGCCACGTCGGGTCCGTGGCGCCAGCGCGCCAGCGCGCGCGCAGTCACACACGCGCACGGTGCTTCCGCCGCGAGCAGAGGGCGGCGGGACTCACGGGCCTGCCGGTGGTTTTGGTGGTTTGCGACCTGCCCGTTCACAGCGATGCCGACGAGGCCCGTCACCAGCAGCAGCAGCCCGGGGACCGCCAGGGCGGGCCGCGAAATCACGTCGCCCTTGACCTGCGCGGCCGGCAGGCGCGCTTGCTCCCCCGTGCGGCGCCGAGGCGGCCGGTGCGGGCACGCCGCCGCCCCGGCAAGCAGGCTCAGGCCAAGCAGTGCTGCGCCAGGGCCGAGGGGCGGCCGACCTTGACGGCGAAGACGAAGGACACCACCGACGCCGTGCCGCACCAGATGCCGGCGGCCGAGGACAGGCCCAGCTTGTCCACCGCGAACAGCGTGTTTGCCATGGACAGCACAAAGAAGGCGCCCGAGATGAGGCCGAGCGCGGTGAACACCTGCGCCGCCCGGCCAGGCCTGAGCGGGCAGGAGCTGCCGACAGTAATTGCGGCGGCATCAGCCAGCAAGGGCTGCCCGGGTGCGCGGTCCAGCCTGGGCTGCCCAGGCAGGTTTGCAGGCGCGCGAGCTCGCCCGGAGGGGCGCACCCGCGGCTGCACAGCCAGGAGCGGCAGGGACGACAGCACTATGCCCAGACACAACCATATGTTGAAAATAGGCGGCGGCACCTGCGCAGACACACTGCGCGCTCGCTGTGCTCGTCAGAGCACCGTGGCGTGCACGCATGCGGAGCATGCCGCAACGCAAGCAACGCAAACAGGCCAAGGCGCTCTGGTCGACAGCGCTCAGGGGCGCACCTGAGCTCGCTCAACGCGTCGCAACTTTTGAAACATGCCGAACGAGCCGTTTGCAATGGCAGCCGCCACGGCCAGTGCCAGGCCGCCCACATCGACTCCCATGGCTGTCCGTGCGCAAGCAGTGCCGCAATCAGACGTCCGGAACACTTGGCTTGCAAGTAAATTGGCCTCTTGCAAGTGACAAACGCAGTTGACCCCGAGAGCTACCTCAGGGCTCACCCTTCCCGCCAGCCAGGCCTCTCCAGATACCGGTAGTTCAGAGGCCGCAGGAAGGCACAGAGCAGCGCAAGTCCACGCCTGGTCTTGGTTGGTTGCTGCGGTAAACTAGACTCACTGCTGGCGGCAGGCGCCGCGCGCGCGCACGCAGGCATGTCAGAGGTTCCAGCAGCAGAAGACCCAGCAGCAGAGGAGGGCGCGGACGCGCCCGAGGCAGCCGTGATCTCGGAGGAGGTGCACGAGAAGGAAGAAGCGCCAGCGGAGGCCGCTCCCGAGGAGGACGCCGCGCCGGCCGGCGAGCACAATGGCACGGCGGACGCCCGGGACCGCAGCCCCAGCCGCAGCAAGTCAAGCAGCCGCAGCCGCTCGCGGAGCCGCAGCCACGGCCGGGGCCGCAAGAGCCGCCGCAAGGGCTCTTCATCATCCGGCAGCAGCAGGTGACTTTCCAGCACCCGCCTGCCTGCTGCGCCCCGCAGCTTGGGTTTGGCGCCCACCGCTGCGCGCACGCAGGTCGCGGTCCAGGTCTGGCGGGAGACACGCGCGCAAGAGCCGCTACGAGCGCAGCCGCTCGCGCGACAGGCAGCATGGCGACGCGCACGGGAGTGGTGCGCGCGCGCTGCCAGTATGTGGTGCTGGTGGCCGCTTGTGCAAAGGGCCGTCTGTGAAAAGCAGAGTCGCGCGGCCTCCGCCTCCCGTTTCTGGAAACCCTGCGCAGACGCTGCAAAGGCCGCGGTCCGCCTATCTGGAGAGCGGCCTGCCTTTGCGTGGACAGGGCGTGATGTGTTGCCAGGGCTGAGCTCGTGCTGTCCTGCGCAGGAGGGGGGTTCAATGCACAGGCGCCTGCTGCGTACGGCGGAGGGGCAGCCGCTATGGCCTATGCGGCGATGCCGCGCATGACGGGCGGCGGCCAGGCGCACTCGTGGCGCTCTGGCGATTGGGAGTGCCCGCAGTGCCGCGGCCACAACTTTGCCTCGCGCAGCGCGTGCTTCCAGTGCGGGTTCGACAAACCGGGGCAGAGCAGTGCGCCCCCACAGGCCCCCACTGCTCGCTCCAGAAGTCCAAGTGAAGTACGCGCACTGACACAAGCGTACGGAAATGCTGCAAGCCAGACTCGCACACCCGCTGATCTGCTGTGCTCTGCAGTGGGCGGCGGCGGCGGCTACGGGGCCGGCGGCGGCGGCGGCGGCTACGGGGCCGGCGCTGGCGGCTATGGTGCCGGCGGCGGCGGCGGCTACGGGGCCGGAGGCGGCGGCGGCTATGGGGCCGGCGGTGGCGGCGGCTACGGCGGCGGCGGCGGCTCGTACATGCAGGGAGGGTACAACCCGCCCGGCTGGGACGCAGCACGCATGTCCCTGGGGGGCGGCGGCGGCGGCGGCAGCGGCGCCGGCGCCGGCGGCGGCGGCGGCGGAGCCTTCCCGCAGAATTTCAAGCAGGGGGACTGGATGTGCCCCGCGTGCTCCTCGCACTGCTTTGCGAGCCGGTCGGCGTGCTTCCGCTGCGGCGCACCCAAGGCCTAGGCGAGCAGGGCCGCCAAGTGTGCCTGCCTGTGCGGGCCAGAAGCAGTGCAGTGCAGCGGCGCTGTCCTGCCTGCTGGACAAAGTGCGTGAGACAGACGGTGTGATGACCTGATATGCTGGAGCGGTGATGATGTGTGAGCCAGCCTGACCAAACAGGCATGCATGAGTTAATTGAATTTCATCCGTACATCAGCCAACTGTTGTATGTGCGCAGCCCTGTGCAGAGCTGCGCAGCAGGCCACGCATCGCATATCTGCTAATCAATTCAGCCGAGCTAGGCACGCAAGAGTGCAGCAGGCCACCACAGCTGAGTGCCCTGGTGCTGTATGCAAGCACGGTCAGTTGCAACCCTGTAGGGTTCATAGGATGCAGAGTCAAGCTCCGCTCCGCACTCCTGTTCCGTCCGAAGCGTTGTATCATTAACAGCGCCCGCTTCCAGGTCAAAGCGCGCATATGCTCTCCCGTTCTCGCTGCCATGGCGCGGGGTCTCAAAGCTGGCGGCAGGGCGCCGCGTGGGCAGCGGAAGGCCGAGGTGCGCAGCAGCGCAGGGCGCTCTCTCTGTGCTGCATCACTGGCTGTGCATGTGTGACGGTCAAGCCAGAGCCAGGCTCAACAGGTCAAGCCCGCATCATAGGCAGAGATCCAAGCCGACCCCGGCCCCGATGTGCGGTGTGCTCGCGGCCAGGAGGAGGAGCTGTGTCCTCTGTGCATCGAGCCGCTAGACCCGACGGAGCGGCAGTTCTTCCCCTGCCCGTGCGGGTGCGCGCGCGGCCTAGCACCTGCCGCCTCTGCTGCGTACGGCAAGCACGTTGCGTTGGAAAGCGCGCTGGGCTCTGCTGGTGTCCGCTGTGAGGCTGGAGCAGCTCACCCACGGCTCTCTTGTGGTGAAGCGCGCCTGGCGCTCCCGGCGGCAGGTACCAGCTGTGCCTCTTCTGTTTCGACCGCATCAAGTCGGACTGCGGCAACCTGTGCCCCGGCTGCCGCACGGAGTACGGCTCGGAGAAGGAGACTTTCCAGAAGGCGGAGGCGCGGCGCAGGGCCGCTCCCGGGCCAGCCGCTCGCGAGCCCAGCCTGTCGCCGCCACCGGCGCAGAGGCGCGCGGCGCATGCTGCCGCCCGCGCAGCGCAGCACGCAGCGCAGCAGGCGCAGCCTGCCCCGGCGGCCGGCGCGCCGCCGCGGCCTCCGCCGGCGCCGCCGCAGGCCACCCCTGCGGCTGCAGCGGGCGCCGCCCGCGCGGCGCAGCCTGACAGCGCGGCGCAGCCGGCAGGGGCCAGGCCTGCAGACAGGCTCGCGCAGGAGCCCACCGCCCCGCACTCGTCCGCGGCCCGGAACGACGCCCCCGCCGCCCTCCCTGGCCTGTCGAGCGGGGGCCCAGCATGGGGCGGCGCGGCGGCGGCGGCGGCGGCGGCGGCCGCGGCGGCGGCGGCGGCCACCGCGGCTGCCGCGGCTTCTGCTGCTTCGAGTGGTCCGATAGGGGCGCGAGCAGCGGCCGCGCAGGGCGTGGCCCCGCTGGGTCTGCCTGCAGCCGGGCCGCAGAGGGCGATGGCAAGCGGCGTGCCGGGCGCCTCGCCGCTCTCGCAGCCAACGGCAACGGGAGCCAGCGGGGCAGCCAACGGGCAGCAGGGGCGCGCCGCCGCACAGGCTGCGCGCCGTGAGGTTGTGGAAGTGCCGTCATTCGAGGACGACTTGTGTGTCGCGCCAGCGCCTGCGGCGCGGGCTGCTGCGGCGGGCGAGGCCAGGCTGGCCAAGCTGCGCAAGCGCGCGGCGAGCGGGTGGCCCCCCGGCTGGGGCCCCCCGCTGGGCTGGCTGGCCGCACAGGCTGCGGCGCCGGACGCGGAGGCGGAGGCGCTGACGCGCGCGACGCAGGCGGCGGTCGACGCGCGGCAGCTGAGCGTGAGCGACGGCGCCGCGCGCCTGGTCGACCACATGCGCCGCAAGGTGCGCCGCCTCGTGGGGCCAGCCTTGTCGGCGCCTGCTTCGGCACAGAGTATTTTGCCTGCCCTTCGTGCAGCAGCTGCAGCGCCTGTGATGCCCCGCTCAGATTCCCAAATAGAACGGCCGCTGAACGCTCCCGGCGGCGCCCTGCAGGAAGCGGAGCTGCAGGCGCGCCTGGCGGCGGCAGCGCATCTGCGTGCGCAGCAGCAGCTGCCGCCGCCGCCGCCGCTTCCGCCGCCGCGCCCGCCTGCGCCGGCGCCGGCGCCGCGATGGCCCAGCGCCGCCCCGCTGAACCTGGCGGCTGTGGCCGTGTCAGACATGTGGAGCGAGTTTGGCGCGGGCGCCGTGCCGGAGCAGCTGCAGGCGCTCTGGAGCGCCGGCGGTCTGGGGTTTGCTGCGGAGCCGCCGCGCCAGTCCAGCAGGCTGCCGCTGTATGAGCGGGTGGCCGGCATGGTGGAGCGCGCGGACGGCGGGACCGCCGCCGTGGGGTTCTGCGAGAGCGAAAACGGGAATGGCATCGCGCACGCCTGGGCTGGGCCGCAGCTGAGAGATCTGACGCTGCACTGACGGGGGTGCACCTTTCCAAGCTTTGTCCACCAGCAGTCTTTGTGTCGCTTTGAGAACGGCCTCAGCCTGTGTACATTACACCAAGTGCGGTAGGACAGCAAACATGTGGAGCAGATGCAGGCTGTGCTGCAGGCAGTGCCTGCTGGTGAGACATGCCAGAGAAATGTTATGCAGGACAATGTGACAACTGCCAAGTCAGACCGCGTCCTAAACTAACCCTAGGCCTAGCACCAGTGGTGACACCCTGAACCTGCCCGAGCTGAAGACAGCGGCACACTGTCGCTGAAGTCCTAACGCCTAGCCTAATCCGTGTGAACTTGCCTGTGCAAAACCACTAGCACGCCGGCCCTGCATGAGGAGCGTCCGCACACAGCTAAAATCCTGCAAACCTAACCTAACCAAAGCACCCAGTCATTTGTAAATGATGCGCGCCGCGCGCCGGCGCCGCTCCTCAGCTGTCCCAGCCGCCCGCGCGCAGGTAGCTCTCATACGGCTGCATGCTGTGCGTCGACAGGCCGATGGGCGCGCGCAGGATGTGGTCCTGCGCGCACACAGCGCCCCTCCATGCCACCCTGCCCCACCGCCTGCACGGCACACGACGGCCTCCCATCCGCAGCCCGGGCAGGCGCAGGAATCACCATAGGGTTTACCACTGCCATCGCATCTGCCAAGGAGGCGGTTGTCATGACGACGCCCGAAATGATGGCCATTTGAGATGCCGATAGAGTCGCAGGCCTGCTTGAAAGAAATCATGCGCACCGGGATGTTCCACGCGTCCACCAGCGGCAGCGCCAGCTCGCGCAGCTCGCGCCGCAGGTGCTCCAGCAGGCGGCCGATGGCCTTGGCCTTCTCCGCGGCCACGTAGTCGTCGTTGCGGAACAGCACGTCGCCGTGGATGCGCTGCAGCGCAAACAGGTCCGCCATCGCCTGCGCGGCGCGCATGCTTGTGCCTAACTGGCCGGATGTACAGGCACGCCCGCGCATGCACCGTGCAGCTTGATGTCTCTCACGCAGGGCGGCAGGGGACGGCAATCTGCTGGGCTGCGAGGACGCGAGCCGCGCGCGCCTTGAGCGACTTGCGGCAGTCGGGGTCGGGGCACTCATTGACCGCGGCCAGGAAGCGCTCGAACATGACCGAGTCGACGTGCGCGCGCGCCAGCGCCAGCAGGTGCGTCAGGCACTTGTTCCACGCTGCGCGCGCGTGCGCGGTCGTCACCCACGCGCGAGGCGGCGGCGGCATGGGGCAGGACACGGCGTGCGCCCTCGTCCTGCAGCCAGGCGACTCGATGGGCGCAGGCCGCACCATGGAACGCGCCCAGGCGCCCGGTGTGCTTACGCAGGCGCTGCGCGACGGTGAAGAGCAGCTTCCCCGTGCGGTAGCGCAGCGCGCGGACCAGGAACGCGGGGTCGCGCAGGTGGCGCGCATCCGTCTCGTGCGTCACCTGCGCACGCGCGCTTTCCTCTCCCCTGCATGCACACCTGCAAGCCTGCAAGCCGCTGGAGCCACGCACGGCAGCAGGCGGCCTCGAGCCGCTCCCCAGGCGGCATGGCTGCAGGCAGCCCACCACAGCATCGGCCTCAGCAGCCTGCAGCCGGCTCAAGACGCCCGGGCCGTGCAGCGCGTTCGCATTGCAGCGCCCGGGTTCTGAAGCTGTAGGGCACCGCACCAGCGGGTTGGCGGGCAGCGTGTCGGCGGCCCACTGGCGCAGGTAGCGGTACGTGGCGGCCACGGGCGCGGTCGCAAACCGCTCCTTGTACTTCTTCAGCAGCAGGCCTGCCACCTGCGCACAGCGCTTGGCCTCACACTTCGCGACCCGCCCTAACGTAGCCGACTTTGCAGCAGCAACATGACCATGTTGAGCACCAACCACTGCCGGGCCAGAGCCACAGGAGTCGGTATTGGTGCCCATCACGCGCCGTTCGGCCTGCCCTTGAGCATGGCACGGCCGCACGCGCTGACGCCGCCGCAGCGCCAGCACCGTGCCCAGGCAGGGCCGGGGGCGGCGGGCGGGGGCGCCGCGCCTGCTGCAGCAGCACGGTGTTGTCGCCCTCAAATGTCTGGAAGATGTCGTGGTCCGAGCGCCAGGCGCCAAAGCGGTTGACGGCCGCGTACCCGTGCCCGCCGCAGCACTCGCGGCACACCGACAGCGCATTTGCGGTGTAGCTGGTCGCGTACGCCTTCAGGCCTGCGTGCCGCGCGGGCAAGCTGAGCCGCCGGCGCCGGCTCTTCAGGCGCCGCGGGCCCCGCTCGGCGACTGCTGACGGCGGCGCGTTGCGGCGCCCCATGCGCCAGCGCCCGGCGAGCGCGCTCATGCACGCAAGATGGTCCGCCCGCGCACGCGCACGGCGGCGGCGGGCCACGCGGTGTCTGGCGGAGATGGCTTTCTGTGTCTACTAGACAAGTGTTCTCAATTATGCCGGCCGCACCCGCGGACAGCGCGTGCACGTCGGCCACAATCTCCTCCTCCTTGGTGCGCTTGGCCTCCGCGTACTGCGCGACCAGGTAGCGCGTGGCAAAGTGCAGCGCGTACGCGGTCGCCAGCATGGGCATCAGCTTCTCCTGCTGGCTGGTATAGTCCAGCACGCTGATCTCCGGCGCGTCCGGCGGCCCAAACTGCTGCCGCGCCGCGCTGTAGCGCACCGCGATCGTCACCGCGCCCTGCGCGGCGCCGCGCCCGCGCGTCGCCGGGCGCGCGCGGGGCCGCGGCGCAGCATTGCATGGGCAGCGCCGGCGCACCTTGAGCACGGCGAGCGAGGAGCAGGTGAGCCCGACGCGCCCGCCGGTCAGCTCGCCGAGCGTGGCAGCAAAGCGCCGCGACGCCGAGTAGGGGCTGCGATACTGCCCGGCGCGGTCCACGCTCGCGAAGCGGTCCAATAAATTCTCGCGCGGCACGCGCACGTCGTGGAAGCGGAACTGCGCGCGGCGGCGGCGCTCATGGGGCCGTCACCGGGGCCGCACGCGCGGGCGCTGCTTCCGCGCGCAAGCGTAGCCAACAATGCGGTGAGAGAAGTGGGGCGGGCGCGCACGCTGGCGTTGTCGACGCCCTGGAGCGCGATCTGCGCCGGCCCCGCGCGCGCAGCTGCCGTTAGATGCTCAGCATGGGTGCATTGCCAGTCGCAAGCGCTGCAGGGGCGCAGCGGCACCGCACCTTGTACCCGCAGTCCTTGATTTCCACGCCCGGCAGCGCGCGCCCGCCAGCCTCGCGCAGCGGCACCACGAACGCGTGCACGCCATGGTCGTCCACCGCGCCGCTGCCGTCCGGGGAGGGCACCTTGAGCCGCGCGAACACCGACGCGGCCTGCCCGTCCTCCGCGCCGTTGCCAATCCACCTGCGCGCGCGCCCGCCGCCGCTCCCGCACGCAGCAAAACCAGGCGGTCCTGCGCCGCGCCTGCCACGCCGTGCGGCGCGCACCACTTGGTGGCCCCCTCGTCCGGCGTGTTGATGATCCACTCGTCGGTGGCCACATCCAGCACGGCCTCGGTCTGCAGCGCCGCGACGTTGCTGCCATGGCGCAGCTCCGTCATGGCGAAGCACCCTGGCGGCGCCGGCCGCGCCGTCAGCGCGCCCGCCTGCGGGGCAGGGCTGGAGCGGCGGCGGCGCCCGCGCGCCGGCGCCCGGGCGCCGCACCTGGCAGCCGGAACTTGTCGATGTCGTCAAAGTAGGCCTTGCGGTGGCGCTCGGTGCCCAGGTTGAGGATGCTGCCCCCCCACAGGCTGTACTGCACGCCCATCTTGACCGTCTGCGCCGCCACGCCGAGCGCGCTCAGCGCAGGGCCGCGCGCCCGGGGACGGCCTGCCCGGCGGGCGCCGGCCTGGCGGCACAGCGTCAGCCTGCTCAGCTTGAACAAGCGCGGGCGCCGCGCCAGCGACAGGTCGACCAGCGCCAGCAGCTCGCCCAGGTAGAAGTACTTCTTCATGCTGCTCGTGTAGAAGCGCAGCGGGCTGTAGCCGGCCTCCAGCACGGCCAGCAGGCACTTACGCACAAGCTCGCGGTGCTGCTCTGCGGGCGCGCGCGCACGCCGGGTCAGCGGCCCACCCAGCGCATCCCGCCAGCCGACCAGGCGGAGCGCCGGCGGCGCGCCTTTGGTCAGGTCCTCGATGATGGGCGGCAGCAGGTCCGGGCGCCGGCGGAAGAGCTCATACACCTCCTCCTTGAGGTCTGCCAGGTCGTCCACATACTGCTCCATGACAGTGGTGTCGAAGCGCGGCAGCGCGGCCCGCGCCCGCGCGCCCTGCGCCTGCACGCCAGACCCGCCGTCCGCCCGCGCCCCGGCCGCCAGGTGCCCCGCCAGCACCTGCATGCGCTGCGCGGCGGCCATGGTGCGCGTTTCGCTCGTCCAACACAGTGGTCCTTCCACGTTCGTTTTGTGTCTGTTTCCTAGGCTGAGCATGCTGCGTCAGCCCATGTGACCTCGCGAGGGTTCAGAGCCTCGGCCGTGCACGTGCCTGCCCTATTGGTGGCTGAATTTATATGCGCTCTGCAGTAGCAGTTGGCTGATACACAATGGTATTATGCATCGTAGGCAACTGGGCGCGCCAGGGAGCGAGCTCGTGCCGGGAGTTTAGCAGGGAGTGCTGCGCTGCAGGGCAGTCTCTGGTTTGACGCCCACGAGTCGGCGAGTATGGCCGTGCTGGTCGTGAACGGGCGCCGGCAGCCCGAGGCGCCTGCGAGTGCAGCGGAGCTGCTGCGGGAGGCGCCGCGCGGCGCATACACAGCGGCGCTCGCACTGCCTGGCGGGGGGGTGCGGCCCACAGCGCCCGCTTGCAGCACAGCCCCGTGTGCGCGCCGCCGACACTGGGCGCCCTGCAGCCAGCAGGTGCCCGGGTGGGACCGCCACTGCGCGCGGCTGGCCGAGTCGCTGCAGCTGCTGAGCGCCGACGCCGCTCAGCCGCTGCCGGCCTTTCAGAGGTGGTGCCAACCTGGCCACGCAGCCGAGCTGCCGCGCCTGCTGGGCGAGCACGTGCTGCCCTCGCTGCGCGCGGCCGCGGGCGCGTGCGGCGGCGGCGCCGGCGGCGCCGTCCTCGTCGTCCTCGTCTGTGAGGGCGCCGGGCACGCGCACGCGCCTGCGTCTGCGCAGCAAGCGGGCGCTTACGCCCTGCTCTGACGGCGCTTCCGGCGCGTCAGGCGGGCGCGCGAGCCGGACGAGGTGCCTGTCGATGTGTACGTCTATGGGAAACCGCACTGCCACGCCAGCGCCTGCCCTGCGAGGGCGCTCGTCGTCGGGCCGGCGCGGCGCCTGCCTGCGGCCAAGGACTCGCACTGGGTGCTGGAGCGCGCACCGCTGGAGCGCGCGCTGTCGGCCGGCAGCCGTGGGGGCCCGGCCGAGGGCCTGCTCTGCGACGCGTCCGGCCGCCTGCTCGAGGGCCTCGTCACCAACCTGTTTGTCGTAGCGGGTGCGCCGCCTGCTTCCGGCCTGCAGCCGCCTCCGCCACGCCTCTCTTTTCTGTCTATTCGTCTAATTGTGGTGGCTGTGCTCGCCGAGGCAGATGCCGCAGGCGGAGGCGTGGAGCTTCAGACCGCTGCATCGAGCGACGGAGTGCTGAAGGGTGTCATGCGCGGCTTTGTGCTCGAGGCGCGCGCCCTCTTGGCTGTGTGTGCCATGGCTTTGCTTCATGTGACACTGAAGGCATGAAAGGCCGTCACGCGCAGGCAAGCGCGCAGCTTGACATCCCTGTGGCCGAGAGGCCGCCCGATCCGAGGGAGCGCTGCACTTGGAGAGAGGCTTTTTTGACAAACTGGCGCGCGCCTGCTTCCACACTGTGTGATGAGGATGATGCCAATCCAGTCTGCATGAGACGAGTCCTTGGCTGCGCAGCGTGCGGATGCTCCAGCCGCTGAGCTGCATCGCATGCGAGGCCGGCCCCGGAGCCTGGCTGTGGGAGGCTGCCTGTTGCCCAGGGCCGGTCACTGGGCGGTTGCAGGGGATCCTGCCGCGTGTGCTAGGTGTGACAGAAAGCCTTTGCTTGTAAGGAGGTAGGCTGGATTCCTGGGCAGGTTGCAGAGGGCCAGCAGCCGCTGCTTGCACACGAGGTTACAGACGAGGAGTGGTTTGGCTGCTATGCTCAGTGCTCTGCGCTCCTCTGCGTGCCTGTCTGGACCCATGGCTGCCGCTCGCAGCACCAGGGCCTGTGGACCGGTGAGCATGACCTGCGCTACGACCTGCGCTACGCTCTATCCTACCCTAGCCTATACAGCGCGTTGGTGATGCATAAAACATGTACAGAGCAGCAGGCGGCTTGTCCTCTTGCAGTCCCACTAGCACTTCCTCGCAAGGCAAATACTACTGGAACTCGTGCACGCCATACATGGGTTCGCGGCATCATGCGTTGTAGCATCACACACAAGTCCATGCAGAATACGTGGATGAGCGCGCAAGCTTCAAAAATGTGGCGCGGGGTTGGCTGCTGATGCCGCACAGGGCGGTCAGAATACAGCTGGGAGTGGCTTCAAGATCACGACAGCGACTCTTGCGCATCTCAGCGCGGAGGCGGGTCGTCGCGCACAGGCGCCTTGGATGGGGACACGCGGATGGGCAGCGATCCTGCCAGCACACGTCGGTCTGAATCAGTGTGCCAGTGCGCTTGGCACCAGATGCAAGCACCAGCAGCGGGTGCAGCTCGCACCAAGCAGTGCGCCGCTGCAGTCCAGCGCCTCCTTGGCATGCTTGGCCTCCTGGAACTCGACAAAGGCGATGCGCGTCTGGTGGTGGTGGTCGCCCAGGAGCCGGATGCGCGACACGGGGCCTGGCCAGGCAGCGCAGCGTCACCAGCGCGTGTGCTTGTTCCCATGCAAGCGCACGGCAGTGGTGCCGGCCTGCGCCGAGGCAGGCAGCCCAGCAAGTGACAGCAGCGCACGCCACACGCCGAGGGCGCACCGCACTGCTTCTCAAAGAATGCCAGCACGTGCTGCTTGTCCACCTTCTTGTCGATGTTGGCCACGTACACCGTGCGCCCGCACAGCTCGCGCTCCTCGGGCGTGCGCGGCAGGAACTGGTTGTTCACCGGCACGATGGCGGTCTTGGACGGCAGCACGCGCAGCGGGTATGCGCCGACCATGGCCCCGTTCATGGTTGCGATGGCCTGCTCGCGGCGCCCTCCGTGAGCATGCCGCCAGGCGATACATACGTAGTTTTCAGTCCCAACGCGCTCACAGGACAGGTCGGCCAGCGCCGTCTTGGCCGGCGCGCCTTGTGTACGCCGTCCTCGCTGTAGAACTCGATGAATGCAAAGCGCATGGCGGAGTTGGGGTCGCCGCACACGCGGCAGTCCACGACCTGGCCGCACACCTGGAAGGCCGCGGCCAGCTGCTCCTCCGTCACCTGCGCTGCCAGCGGCGGCCTCATGCGGAGCATGTGCATGTCGTCAGAGCGGGGGGAGCAGCTGACATGCGCCGATCTTGTGCTCCACTGGCTGGCGTGCCTGCTGGTCGATGTCGCAGATGTAGACCGTGCGCCGCACGTTTTCCTCCATCCGCTTCTGGTTGATCGTCCTGCGGTTCAAGGCGCGGCTCCGGCCCGGCTGCGCGTTGCGCGCGCCTGCCGCGCTTCGCGCGCGGCTGCCCCCGAACTGGTCTTCGGCACTGGGTCCACAGGCACCGCGGCTGCCGTAGGCGTGACTGGCGTAGCACTCCTGGCGACCACGACAGCACACCATTAGGGGCAATCTGCTCAGACCATGGTGCGTGGCACTTTGCACTAGCACAGCAGAGGCGCACCCTGCCGCTGCTGTAGCCGACGCTGTGGCCTGCGTGCCTTTCCCTGCCGCCTCCCTTGTCCCTCTCTTGCGGCATGAGCTCGAAAGGCTTGGCCATCGGGTTGAGCCGCAGGCCCTCCATCCTCGCGAGCAAGTCTCCTGAGGGGGCCATCACCTGGTCAGCCTGCGCAGCTGGCGGAGCAGTGGCGAGTGCGCGGCTTGTGTGTGTGCCGGCGTGCCTGCGCTGTTGCAGAAGGCATACGGCTGCGCTGAGGTGTGCAGCGGACCAAAGGCGGCGGGTGGAGCGTTGATGGGAACCAGGCTCGCCATACCTGCGCACAGGCATATCAGCAGGCGCCGGCACGACCGCGCTCAGGCAGTGCAACAGCTCAAAGCATGCTATGGCAGAGATTCACACTGCTTTACAGCGTGCACGCACTCGGCCCGCTGATTGGCTGCTGGTAGTACGGCATCAGCAGGTGGCTCTGCGCTTGGAAGTCAGCATGCACGCCTGGCACAGCGCAGCGCACTTTGTCAGCCATCAACAGAACAAGATCAACGCACGCCGCACATTGCGCCGACAGGCGCCGCGGCCGGGGGTGTGCCTTGCGCGGTGAAAGCTGCATGGCTCGGGACCTCCCACGGCCTCTCTGATGGGTCGAACATCTCATCCGTTGCGCGCTGGCTTGCAGGGCAGACTGACAGCCACAGCATGACACGCTCCCAGGCTGCAGTGTGCGTATCTGCACATCATCTGCGCTCAGCCGTAGCGTGCAACATATGCAGGCCTGAAGATTAGAGAGAGTGTCCGGGTGACGAACATCATTTAACCAGCAGCTGATGTCATGGCGCCTTTATCAACGTTGATGGTTAACCATGCGAGGTTATAACCTCGCATGGCTCGCCTGTGTGCTGCAGGTCTCTCTGTAAAGCTTGACAAAGAGAGCTGATCAGCGCCTCGTCAAAGCCTTCCTTCGTGCGCAGCCACAGCCCGCTCGACGGCGCACTAGTGCACAACTGGACGGGACACAAACAAGACACACAGACCCGCCTTTCGCACTCAGTCCAGGGGCGAGCAGGCATGGTGAGCAGGTTCCTGGCTGCATGGTCCATGCACCTGGCCTTCCAGCAGCTGTCACATGCACATGCACCTGCCCCAGAGTCCATTGGCAGCCCCGGGGCAACGGTGCGGCGAGCAGCTCGGCTGACGAGGCAGCCCCTCAGCCTTGCACGCCGCTCAAGCCCTTGGTGGCCTCCACAACCTCCTCCAGGGCAATCTTGTTGTCCTCACCCCGGAAGTCATTGTCTTCTGTCAAGAACAGCATGCAGTGGCACTCCTGCACGCGGCGGCCACAAACTTGCCCATTGCCGGTTTGCAAGCAGGTGGCCGCCACTCGTATGCGACCCAGGCGGGGGGCAGCAAGCTGCACACCTTGCGCTCTCGCATGGGTACGCAGGGGCAGTTCCAGAAGCCCTGCTCAGCCTCAAGCCGCTTGTCGTCGTAGTGCCGGCACGGGCACAGAGGAGCGCCCAGCTCGTCCTTGTGTTCAGCCAGGCCCTGCACACCACGCGCCGCGGTTGCAGGTAGCTGGCTACAAAGGAACATACAGCTGGAACTGGCCGGCATCGTATGCCGCACCTTGATGACAACTGCCGTGACGGACTTGTCCACGCAAAAGTAGGTCCCCGTCCTGCGGTGTACCACGCATGCACAACACATCTCAGACCTGCATCTTGCCACCTGCGTTGCTGCTGAGCAGTTCTTGTCAGGGGCACGTTCCCCGCGCTCACCTCCTGGCATACTGCTCTGAGAACTTCCGCATCGTCTCCAGCGTCTTGGTGTCTGGCTCTGCTCGGCCCCAGCCGGGTTGAGGTACGCCAGGTGAACAGAGAAGACACAAACAGTGCTTGCATGCAGGGCGCCGGAGCAGGCGCGCAGGAATCCAAGATGCACACAAGCCGCCCTACCTGTGCTTGCGCGCACTGCCAAGCTCCTGCGCCGCGGGCAGCCGCCCTGTGCGCGTCTAGGCTGGAACGAGGAGCACGGCCGGGGCGTAAAGAGGCAGGAGGAGACCGCAAAGGCCATTGTAGCCAGCCCTTGTCACTGCTCACAAAGTGTCGGAGGAGAGCGTACAGCAGCGAGCAGTGGCCAGGCTCACTTGGAGGTGAAACTCTCTCCTGGAGATAATTTCGGCCCCTATTAAATCCTCAGCGAAATAGGGCTCGCATTGCACTTTCAAACTCTGGGGCTGCATGATGCACCATTGGTCCATATCAAAGAGGTCCAGCCAGCACTCCCAGCCTGCTCTGCATGTGTGAAAGGCGAGCGATGCGCCAGTCTGCACTCGGGCAAGCGCGCTGTGAGCTTCACCAGGAGTGGTTGCCCTGGCGGAGGCATAGCTGTGCAGGCCCCAGCCTTCCCCCATGGCAGGTGCACATACATTCGTTGCCCTATACTGCAGTCACTGACTGATCCTCTCAATAATGTTCTCCGGCATGCAAACACACGGGCAGGAGGTGTTGAGGCTGGAGGTATTGTGTCACACAAAATCTGGCACGGCCTAGCCGCCGGCCGTGCCTCAGGCCCTGGAGCACGCACACAGCCGCGATGTGGCCGCATGCTCGCCCCAGCACTGGGGCTGCTGCTGCGTCACCAGGCATGCCTGGCTGGTCGGCAGGCCCTGCTGGCGCACATACGCGGGCACGTCGCTGCCCAGCTCCACCGTGCACCCCTTCTCGCACGGAAAGTGCTGCCGCAGCACCTCGCACGTGTTGATGAACCAGAAGTCCTGCGGGCGGCACACCCGGCCGAGCGCCCTGCGCGCACGCAGGCCGCTCGCGCGGTGCCGCAGGGCGCACGCCGCCTGCACCAGCAAGGGGCCGCAGCAGGGCGGGCCCCGTGCTCACGCGCAGGTCGACGTGCAGTCCGCCGCGCGCCGGCCGGCGACCGGCTGCAGGCCCGCGCTGGGCAGCAGCCGCAGGGCCGGCGGCAGGAACGGGCAGAACCGCCGGTCGGCCAGCAGCAGCGTCGCGTTGCGCCAGGGCAGCCGCGCGAGGTGCCGGTGGTGCGCGCGCGGGAACGGCCAGATGCGCAGCGGCTTGACCGTCAGCGCATAGTGCTCGGCGGCGTACGGCACCAGGTACACCTGCGGGGAGCGGGCCTGGTCAGCGGGGGCGGGCCGCGCAGGAGGCGCTGTGTGCGGGCGCGGGCGGGCCCGCGCCTGGCCGCGCTCGGCGCGCAGGCTCTGGAGCGGGCGCTGCCACAACACGGCGTCCTTCACCAGGCGCCGCTGGCCGGCCTCGTACGCGGGCAGGAGCAGGTAGGACAGGTCGCCAAAGTCCGCCGCAGGCGCCTGCGGCCGCGCAGGGGCTGCATGCCTGCGCCGACTGTCGCAGGGCACGTGTGCCATGTTGCGCAGACCTGCTGCGAGACCAGAGCCCCGCACCCGCGCAAAGCCCATGTGGCTGAAGTACCTGCGGAAGGCCTGGACGTTCATGTTGGCGCCGCTCTCCCCAAAGTTCCGGTTGCGGCTGACCTCGGGCACCACGCACTCGCGGCCTGCGGCGGCACAGGCCCGCATGACAGCCAGCCGCAGGGCTGCCCAGGCGCCCGGCACGCCGCACGGCTCGCGTGCCTCGCGCCGTGGAGTTGAGCCGCATCCAGTGGTCCCAGGCCTGCTCCGGGAAGTGCGGCGCCAGCTCGAGCCACAGCTCCCGGCGCAGCATCCAGCCCAGGCCGGGGAAGTAGGAGGTGCGCATCTGGCCCCGCCACGGGGCGCGGCGTTGCGGTGCGGGGCTGTCGCCTGCCAGGGCTGCAGCGAGGCGGGGCCAGCGCGCATCTGTACCAGCCGGCTGGGCGACCACTGGAAGGAGGTGAGGCCGTGGTCGTTGAAGGAGGACACGCACCTGTCATGCAGCCCCGTGAGTTCTTGCTTGCGCTTGCACAACTATCTTTACAGCCGAGCTCAGGCTGCACCACGCACCACAGGGTCGGGTCTGCTTCCAGCAGCGGGGCGGTAGCCTGTGCGCAGGCACCACGTTCAGGCCGGTACGGTGCCCAGCAGTGTGCGTTGCAGGGATGGCCTGGGCGTGCCTGAAAGTAAGCAATGAAGTCTGGGCTGAACTCCATGTCTGCATGGGACAGCAGGCCACGTCTTGCTACGGCCGCGGGTGTGACACGGGCAGCATTGGTCGCTGCCCCGCTGCGCCGCAGCGCGACATGCAACTGTGCTGGGGCGCCCACCGTCCTCTAGGACGATTGCGTGGCTGTGTCCACGCTCCGTGAACACCCGGTCGAGGACCCACTGGTAGTGCTGCGCGACATACGCATGCCCCGGCTGCGTGCACAGGTACGGCTCAGCCGCTGCTGCAGCAAAGCCGCGCGGACACCAGCCTCACGCGGGCGGACAAAGCGAGCGGCTGAGCACGCACCTGCTGCAGGCCTAGGCGCCGCGAGCGCGGGTGCTGCCACAGCTCGTAACCCCGCGTGGCTGGAGGCCCCAGACGACCAGCGCCAAAGCGCCGCGCCACCGCTGCCACGTCGAGCGCCGCTCCGTCCTGCGAGACGTACACGCGCATGGTCTCCAGGCCGACCAGGGCCGCCAACGACGTCAGCGTGCGCTCCAAGTATGCAGCCCTGCAGCACACCAGACCTGGTTGCGAGCCCCGCTGTGCATGCCGGGCAAGAGCTGTGGCAGGCTGACTGCAGCGCTCACCTGTTGAAGCAGAAGACGACTATTGCTGCGTCTTTGAGCGCGGGGCCGCCGTGCCCGAGCCCGCCCTGTCGCCCGGCCCTGTGTGCGCTGCTCTGGCTGGCGGCTTTCCGCAGGCGGGGCAGGTTCCCCTGCGCTGGCTCCGCCCTGCCGCGGTGCCCCGGCCGGCCCCGCGCCCGGTGCGAGCGCAGCTCTCCGGCCGTGGCCCCGCTCTCGGCCCGGGGCGTGGTGTGCCGTACCTGGTCTCCATGGCTGCTGGCTGCAGGCTGTGCTTCGGCTGCGCGGCCGGCTGTGCGGATGTGCAGGCGCGTGAGGAGGCAGAGCAGCAAGATGTTTAAAACAAAAGCTCCCAGTAGCCACCTACTCATTCACTGGGCCTATTCATTCTGAGGCCTCCCTCTCCCTCTACGCACAATACACATAGGCACTTGAGCCTGCAAACCCGCTGCATGGCGGGGCAGGTGGCCCGGTGAGTGAAAGGCCCTCCATAGCCGGCCTTAGGAAAGGCCGACGTGCGGCCCTAGTAGCATGAGAACGCCATACAGCGCTTCTTGCAGCACGACACGCCAGCCTGCGCCTGAGCGCAAGGTCTGAACCGAGCAGAGCGGTGTAGGAGGAAGACCTTCAATATTACTTGCTCAAGATCACGTCGTCAGTGTTGAAGTCATTGCGGGAGTGCACAAACAGTGTGCAAGCAAAACGCCCAGACCCTAGACATAAGACAGCTGCAGCTGAGGCAATAGCGCTCTCTGCTTGCCAGTGTGTGTTGCGCAGTGAGCCGTGAACAATCAAGCAAGCAGGCAGCCGTGATGTGGTGGTTCAGTTGAGAGCGTGAGACCAGGCCGATGCTGTGAGGCCGGGCAGTCGCGCCCGCTTGCAGGCGTGGGACGATGGCAGTGCATCAGGAACAGTGGCCGCGGGGGGGCGAGGCAGCAAGCCCTGCGCTCTCGCTGGGCGACCTGGACATCACGACCACCGACGTTTCGCTCAAGGGTGCGTGCAACGTGCCGGGGGTCGCCCGGCCCTGGTGGAGCTCGCAGCGCCGCCCGCAGTGGCGCTCACAGGCGCGACGCGCGCAGGCGTGGAGGGCCAGCTGGAGCTTTATGCCGATCACGAAGTTCTACGTGCGGTGCTGGACCTGGGCTGCGACCCCAAGGAGTACGGGCGGCAGTACGAGAAGCGGCTGCGGCAGGCAGAGCTGGAGTCCATCGAGGACTACCTGGCGGAGTCGGAGAACCTGGTGCTGCTGCACGAGCAGGTGCGCCCGGTTGGCTTTCAGCGGCGCGCCCAGCGGACGCTGCCCGCCTGCTGCCCCGCCGCGGGCGGAGGGCCCGTCCAGCTCTCAGCTGCGCGCGCAGATCAGCAGCTGCGACACCATCCTGGGCACCATGGAGGAGATGCTGGGCAAGTTTCAGAGCGACCTGGGCAACATCAGCACGGAGATCCGCGCGCTCCAGGAGCAGAGCCAGAGCATGAGCGTGCGCCTGCGCAACCGCAAGGCGGCCGAGCTGCAGCTGGGCGCCTTCCTGGACAGCCTGGCGCTGCCGGCGCCGCTGATCGACGGCATCCTGCAGCCCAAGTCCGACGCCGCGTTCCAGGCGCGCGCCCCGGCGCGGCGCGCGGCCGGCGCGCGTGCTGGGGGCGTAATGGGGCGGCGCAGCGACGCCGCGCGCGGCGCGCGCGCGCAGGAGCACCTGGAGGCGCTCCAGGGCAAGCTGGAGTTTGCGGCGCGCAGCGAGACCGCGCAGGAGTCGGCCGCGTTCCGGGACGTGGCGCCCGAGCTGGAGCGGCTGCGCGCCAAGGCCGTCGCCAAGGCCCGCGAGCTGCTGATGGCCAGGCGCGCGGCGCGGCGCCGGGGCGCTGGCAGACGCGTTTGCCTGGGCCGCCTGCCCGCCAGTGCGGACTGCCCGCCGGCGCCGACGCCTCGCGTGTGCCCCGGTGCAGGATCTTCGCGCTCCGCAAGCCGAAGACCAACATCCAAATCCTGCAGCAGAACGTGCTGCTGAAGCAGCGGCACCTGGTCGGCTTCCTGCACCGGCACGGCCAGGAGGTGTTCGGTGAGGTGCGCGCCGCGTACGTGGACACGATGTCGCGCGTGCTCTCCTCGCACTTCCGCGCATACCTGGCCGCGCTGGAGCGCCTGCAGGCGCGCCCGCGCCCGCACCCTCGGGGGCACCCTCCTCGCCGCGCTGCGCGCCAGGGCTGCCTCGCGCCGTTTGCCTGCAGGCGCGCCCGGCTGAGCGCGCCACGCGTGGCCGCGCAGCACGACGTGGCCGGCCCCGCGGATGTGATCGGCGAGGCCGCCGCCGCCGGCGTCGGCGGCGTGGTGGCCAACCTGTTTGCGCGCGCCGGCGGCGGCGTGCCGGCCGCGCGGCGCGACGCCTTTGCGCTGGGCGAGCGGGGCGCGATCCTGCACCACCTGGACCAAGCGCCGCTCATTCCGCACGTCGTCGAGGCCGAGGGCGGGCGCGCGCACGTGGAGGTGCGGGCCGGGGCGGGCACGGCGCGGCGCTGCTCCCTGCATGCCACTCCTCTCCGCGCGCCGGCGGCCGGCGCGCGCGGTGACAGAGCGCTGCGCGGCCGCGCAGACGGCCTTCCGCAGCGTCAACAAGCTGCTCATGGACACCGCGACCAGCGAGTACCTGTTCTGCTGCAGCTTCTTCCAGGACGACGCCATCTTCCACGAGCTGTTTGCGGCCACGCTGGCGGTGGTGGAGTCGTCGCTGGCGGCCACGCTGCAGGTGCCCGGGTTTGCCGAGCCTGACGAAAGTGCGGAGGCGCTGCGCGCGCGCGCTCACCCGGGCCGCGCCGCGCAGGAGACGTACGACCTGGTGGGCCTGCTGCTCATGATCCGCGTCAACTACCACCACCAGCTGCTGATGGCCAAGCGGCGCGTCCCCTGCCTGGACGACTACCTGGACCGCATCAACCTCCTGCTCTGGCCGCGCTTCAAGGCGCGCCGGCCCCTATAGCTGGCCGGCCGCCTCCGGGAGCCCGGCCCAGCGACCCCCGAGCGCGGCCGCCCGACCGCCTGCTGAGCCCGGGCGCGAGCGCGAGCTGCGGCGCGCCTGCGTGGTGGCCCCCCAGGTGGCCCGCCCTGAGTGCCCCACGTCGTGCGCAGGCGATGCTGGACCTGCAGCTGCAGAGCATCAAGGGCTTCAACGCGGCCAACTGGAGCTCGGACGCCGCGGTGCACTTCATCACGCAGCGCTACGCGCAGCTGACGACGTCGCTGCTCCTGCTGAACGCCGACTACCAGGCGCGCCCGGCTCGCCGCGCCCCGCGTGACCCCGAAGCTGCCGTGCCCTTCCAAAAGACTGCGCCGTGCACGCCGTCGCCCGCCCGGTTGGTAGAGCGCGCCAGCGCTAACGCACGCACGGGCGCACCGCGCAGGACGGGCAGCTGGACCAGTACATCGACCGGCTGCGCTTTGCCGCCACGGAGCTGCTCGCGCGGCTGTCGCGGCGCTTCCCGCGGCGGCGCCAGGGCACCATCTTCCTGGTCACCAACCTGACGCATGTCGCGCAGGCGCGCCCGCGGCCCCGGAGCGCCCGCTTGGGTTGGCAGCGCGCGCAAGGCGCCCCTGGGGCCTGTGCCCGCCTGACACGCCGTGCGCCGGATGCGCAGAGGCTGCGCGAGGCGGCCAGTCAGGGCAGGCAGGCCGCGCACGCGCCCGGGACGTCGCCCGCGCCGCCCTCTGCGCCGCTGGGCGCCGCGGGTTCCGAGGCGCTCAGGGAGTTTGAGGTGCGCGGCCTGTCCAGGGGCGCCCGCATGCGCCGGCGCCGCCGCCCGCCGCGCGCCCTCGCAGCTGCCGCCGGGCGCGCCACCGCGGGCGCGCGCGCGCGCAGGACCAGCTGGTGACCTGCACGGGCGCGTATGTGGACGAGACCCTCCTGCAGCACTTTGGCTCGCTCATCGCCTACGTGCGCGCCGCGGAGGCGACCAGCCAGGGCGGGCCGGACGGCCGCGGGCCGGCCCCCGGCTCCCTGGCGGCGTCGGCGGCACCGGTGCTCAAAGACTTTGGCGCCCGGTGGACCAGCGAGATCGAGGCGCTGAACAAGTGCGCGTGCCCGCTCGACTCGGCTGCCCGCGCTCTGCAGGTGTCGGCTGCTGCACTGTGTCAACAGGACCTGGCGGGCCATGCGCGCTGACTGTGCGCGCCGGGCCGGCGCCAGGGAGGTCGTGAAGGACTTCCGCGGCAGCGTGTGCGGCCGGGAGGTGCTCAAGGCGGCCATGACGCAGCTGCTGCTCTTCTACACGCGCATGCTCGAGCTGCTCAAGCGGGCGGGGCCGGAGGCGGCGGCGCTCGTGCGCGACGCTGTCACAGTGCCGTCCATAATGTATGAAATAAAAAAGTACAACCGCTAGCCGGCACGTTGGCAAGCAGGGCCTGGCGCCTGTCGCCCCCGCCACCGCTGGCACACCCGCCTCAGCTCAGCCAGTCGCGCGCCCGGTCGGCGCCCTGCGGCGCCTCGCGCTCCTTCTTCACGTTGTCCACCGCCTTGCGCGCGGCCTTGCCCACCGCGCTCGTGTCAAACTGCTGCTGCCGCGCCTGGGCCTGCGAGGAGCGCGAGGCTGCCGCCGCTGTCAGCCCGCACCCCGTATATGTGCCAAGCGCGAAAACATGGGCGTGGGGCGCACCGCTTCGGCTGCCCGCTGCCGCGCCTGCAGGTCCTCAGCGGTGGGCGGCGCTGACGGCCTGCACCCACCACCATTCCTCAGTACTCAGGCGAGTTCTGGCAGCGCCTGCCAGCGCGCAATGCCGCACACCTCATCCTCGCATATGCATCGTCACTGCCATCCTCGACCGGAGACCGCCCGCCGCAGCACGAGCTGCAGGCACCCATTGCGCGGTCACAGGCACCGCGCTCGGCAAGCGCTCAGGCTGGCGCCAGCTACAGAAGCCAGATGTGCTGGGCAGCGTCTCAGGAGGTGACAGCCCTGCCGCAGGCTGCACCGCATCTGTCAGGGCTCCCAACTGTTTTTATTTTAATTTTCCGTCAGAGCGGACCCTCGAAACCCTTCAAGGCTTCTTCGCTTTGTACGAACTCCGATGAAACCGGACTCGCCTGCGCCAAAGAGACGCCGCTGTGAGCGCATCAGAGTCCTACAAGTGGACTTTTCCAGCTGCAGCGTGAGCACGCACGGTGGCCAGCACGGCCGTGCAGCAGGTCGCCCGCCAACCCTGCAGCAATCGACTGTGCAGCAGCGGGGTCTGCGCCTCTGTCAGGCCCCGGGCTGTAAGAGCATGCCAACGCGAGCGCTCACGCCGCAGCTGGCATGCACTCAGCTCGTGATTTTGCTCGCTGCCGCGCTGGCGTGCGCCGCAGGCGTCCACGGTGAGCGCGCGCAGCCTGTGCAGTGCCTGGGGTGCCTGTGGTGTGCCAGGAGCAGGCTGAGGCCTGAACAGCGGGCCTGCAGGCGCCGGGCGTGGGACAGAGGGCCCCGCCGGCGGCGCCGCAGGTGTCCCCGGCGGCGCGCGCAGCCTGGCGGCGGAGCCCCCGCGCGCCAAGGTCTTTGTGCTCAACGTGTCCGAGGTGGCTGCGGAGCTGGGCCTGCCGACCTGCAGCGACGATGACTTTGTAACCGACCCGGAGGGCCTGATCGTGCTGCCCAGCCCCGCGCTGGTGCCCAACTTCACGGCCGAGGCCCAGGAGCCGCCCTACGGCTACGAGTGGATCTACCCGTATGCGTCCTCGCCGCACTACAACAGCCAGAATGCCGGCCCCTGGTGCGGCGGGCGCCCCACCGGAGCCGCCCGCCGCCGCGCCGCGCCCGGCCGCCGGCCCGGCCCCGCTCACGCCCGCTTGGGCCGCGCGGCGCAGGTATGTGATGCAGACGCTGCGCAACGGCGGCGCCAGCGTCGACACAATCGACGAGGCGGACGTGGTGTACGTCTACGACTACTGCTACCATATGCGTGCGCTGGCCGACCACCACGCGCGGCAGCACTGGTGGCTCAAGGACCGGCACAGCCCCGAGCGCACGACGGGCAAGCACCTGATGTCTGCGTACAGGTCCGCCGCCTGCGGCGGTGCCCAGAGCCGCTGCGTGCCACGCGCGCAGCACGTCACCGTGTCCTTGCTGCTCGGGCAGGGCGATCATGGCGCTGCCACGCTGGCGGCGCACGGGCGGCGCGGACTTTGTCTTCTTCCACGCGCACCCGGGCTTCGAGTGGGACGACGTGGAGCAGACCACCGAGATGCAGACCCTGCTGTGCAATGACTTCCAGTGGGCGACCATGGTCGTGGTGGAGCAGGGGCAGCGCTGGCGCTGCCCCACGTACACGCCGCGCTCGACCATCCTGGCGCCCTACGCGAGCACGGAGGTGCTGAGCTCGCTGGAGTCCAGGGTGCCGGACGAGGAGCGCGACGTGCTGGCATACTTCCGGTGCGGGGCTGCGCCGCCCAGCCGCGGCCCCAGCGCCGCCCGCCCGCGCGGCGTCGGGAGAGGGGCCGCGCGGCGAGCCGGGGCGCGCCCCGGCGGCGCAGGGGCAGCTGCGACCCCGCGTCCGAGTTCATGGGCAAGCTCTTCCGGGAGCACATCGTGTTCAAGATGAACGAGGAGAACGCGGGGCGCGAGGACGACAATCCGGCGGACGTGGACGTCTGCTGCACCGGCCAGGACGCCAAGCCGGAGGCGCGGCGCGCCCGCCCCTGCGCGCCGCCGCGGCCGGCCCCGCCCGCGGCGCCGCCGAGGCGCCGCGCGCGCGCAGGTGGCCTGCGCGGACCGCAACTTCCCGCAGAACGCGGTCCGCATCCAGCCGCACCGCCAGGTGCTGGAGAACATGACGCAGAGCATCTTCTGCCTCATCCTGCCCGGCAACAGCCAGTCCAGCCAGCGGCTCACCGAGGCCTTCCTGACCGGCTGCATCCCGGTGTTCGTCGGGCCGCCCTGGCACTCGCTGCCGCTCACGCAGCTGGCGCGCCCCCGCGCCGCCCGCGCTGCCTGCTGCTGGCCAGGCGCGCGGCGCAGCGCTGACCGGCCGCCCCCGCGCAGGTGGACTATAGCGAGGCGGGCGTGTTCCTCAACATCACCGCCATCGGCATGGAGGGCGGCATCCCGCGCTGGTGGACCCACCCCGACATCAAGGCGCAGGACGGGCTGGACCCGCGCGCCCAGGTGCGCCGCGCGGCTGCCACGAGCGCGTTGTGAGCACCTGTCGGCGTGCCGACGCGGCGCCTGAGAGGCGCGCCTGTGCTCGCAGGACATCGACCGCTTCAGCCCGGCGTGGTGGTTCCCCGACGTGCCTGCGTCCGCGATCGTGCCGCTGACCCGCTTGAAGCTGGTCCGGCTGTACCTGCGGCAGGCGCGGCGCGGCGCACACAGCTCGCTTGCTGCCTGTGCGCAGCGTCGTGCGCAGGGTGTTGAGAGGAAGCGCGCTCGCAGATGCCGATCGAGTGGGTGGATGAGAAGCAGGCGGCGGTGGCGCGCCACCGCAACCTGTTCACGTACAGCACGGTGCCGCAGGACCCCCCGTCTGCTGCGGACGCCATCATCCAGCAGTTCTGTTCCTACGCCATGTTTGGGCGGCAGCCGTTCACGGCCTAGGCAGCTGGGTTCCTGCTTGTGAGCGGCAGCGCCCCGGGCGGGCGCTCGTGCAAGCGCGCGGCTCCGCTTGGACAGAGTTTCACACGAACAGGCCAACGGGCAGGCGTCAGCCCCTCCGCAAGCGCGCAACCAAAGCACTGAGCTAGTTTTCTAGGAGAACACACTGAAGACTAGGAGGGTGGCACGCTTTCTTACAACTGTTAGTCAGGCAGACTTCAGGCAATGTACGCACCTTGCAGCACGCCTGTGTTCAGCAGGCCACTCTGCAAACGTCCCGGCGCTCCAAGTCCCCCATATGAGAGGTGTGCAACACAGGAAAGACGAAGTAAGTGCGCAACGATGTCCGATGTTCGGGCGGCCCGAGGTCCCCGACGAGCCTTGAAGGCCCTGACCTGTGACCTGGGCCCTAGACGAAGACCGCAGCCGCCTGCCTTGTGCATAGGAGGCACAGACCAGCAGCACCCCCGCTGAGCTGGGAGTCAAGCACGATGAAGTACTCCAGCACAGTGAGCTCCTCGAGGAGGAAGAGCCGCAAGGTGCGCAGCGCGCCTGGGCGCGCCCGCCACGCTTGGTAACGTGTCGGTCCTGCTCGTGTGTGGCCGGCGGGAGGCAGACGTGATGTGGGCGCTCCCGCGCAGGCTCACTTCTCCGCGCCGTCCGATGAGCGGCGGAAGCTGATGAGCGCGCCGCTGTCTTCGGAGCTGCGCACCAAGTACAGCGTGCGTTCCTGTGTCCGGGCGTGGCGCGGCGTTTCGGCGGCCGAGCTGAGCCTGTGCTGAGGCAGCGCGTGCGGCGCGCGCAGGTGCGGGCGGTGCCGGTCAGGAAGGACGACGAGGTGAACGTGGTCAGGGGAACTTACAAGGCGCGCCCTCACTGCTCTTCTGCACGGCAGGCGGCGGCCAGGCAGCGCGGCGCGCAGGCGGGAGGCTGAGGGCGGCCGCCGTGCGTGCAGGGCCGGGAGGGCAAGGTGGTGCAGGTATACCGCAAGAAGTGGGTGATCCACATCGAGCGCATCACCCGGGAAAAGGTCAACGGTGAGCGCCTGCCCGGCTGCCGGGGCGGAGAGCGGTTGAGCTGCGGGCGGAGCTGTGCCTGCTTGTGCGCAAGCAGTCACAACGTGCATAGGGCGGCGCCCGCTGACGGGTAGACCGCATGAAAAGGCGCGTGACGGCTGGGGTGGCGCTGCGCAGGCGCGACCGTGAACGTCGGCATCGACCCCAGCAAGGTCGTGCTCACAAAGCTGAAGCTCGACAAGGACCGCAAGGCGCTGCTGGAGCGCAAGCAGGGCACCAAGGGCGAGAAGGGCAAGGGCAAGTTCACGGAGGCGGAGGTGCAGGCGATGGCGGACGTGGACTGAGCGGGGCGGCGCTCTGCTGCACGCCGGCGGCCCTGCCGGGCTGGTGGCGCTCGCGCCTGCGGCCCGCGCCGCCGGACGTGTGCAAACGCGCTAACAGGCGCCCATGCATGCATCCTGCAGGGCTGCTCGTGTGGGGGACACTCGTCAGGCGCCTTTGTGGAGGTGTCTGTATGGGCCGCCCGGCTGAGAAGCATATGTGTCGGGCTGCCAAAGCAGGCCGCTGGTGCTGCTGGCTCGCCTCGCACCAGCGGCCAGGTCTGTCAGGCTGTGAGCGTTTGTATAGCTTTGGGCCAAGAGCTGGCGGCAGCAGGAGGGTGGCGCCCTTGGCATGTCGTTCCTGTAAGAGAAGTAAGGAAAGGCTTCGAGTGCACTGCTAAATATATGCCTTGTATGAGCTGGCGGCAGCAGGAGGGTGGCGCCCTCGGCATGCCTTTCCGATAAGAGAAGAAAGGAAAGGCTTTGAGACGCAAAGTTTGAGTGCACATGGTAATTAGTGCCTTACAAGGCACTCTCTGTATCTGGACGCCAGGAGTGACGCATCCATCCGGCCGCTCTACCATTGGGTCAGGGGAGTTGCCGAAATGTATCTCCCCAGGCTACCTGCTTCCGGCGTTTTGAAATGTCAGTCCTCTCCCAAGAGGCAATGGTGCTGTGCATGGCCTGAGGGAGGCGCCCGCAGGCGGTGACCCCCTTCCACCCCCGCCCGCCCGCCCAGCGCTCGCCGCTGGTCCCCTCCACCCCCTCAGATGAGCGGCGAAGCCGTGGAGAGCAAGCTTTCGGAGCTGGAGCTGGCCGGCGCCGCGGCAGACCCGGTGCAGCCGGCAGACGAGGACCCTGCCGATGCGCAGGCCAGCGAGAAGCGCGAGGTGGCGGACCGCAAGGTGGTCGCCAAGTTTCTGGTCAGCAATGCCGCGGCAGGGTCCATTATCGGCAAGGCTGGCGCGTCTATCAGCGAGCTGCAGAGCCAGAGCGGCGCGCGCCTGCAGCTCAGCCGCGCGAACGAGTTCTTCCCGGGCACCACGGACCGCGTGGTGCTCGCGTCCGGCACGGTCAACCAGGTCCTGACCGCGCTGCACCTGGTTCTGACCAAGATCCAGGGCGAGCAGGCGCGCGGCGCCCCTCGTGTCCGGGCCCCTTGCGAATGCTGGCCTTGGGTGGGGGGGGCGGTGCGCAGCATGTCCGCCGTCACGGGGACCCCTGCGCCCGGCCGCCCCCTGCGAGCGCGAGGCGGGCCCTGCGCCGCGCCCGCGCGCTGCCAGCCCCCAGATCCTCTGGGCCCCACCGGTGGCAGTTATCACAGGGCCCCACCTCGCCCCCAGCCCGTTTTGCGACCCAGCGCACGCCGAGTGGGGCCCCTCCCGCTGCTGCCGGCTGCTCGCGGGCGAGCAGGTGGCGCTGCGGGCTGGAGCGGCCTTGCATCCGCTGGCTCGGAGCGACGAGTTCAAACTGCCGGCGGAGCTGTCTTGCGGGCCCGCTGACCGCAGCTTGCCCGGCGCCAGGCGGTCGCGGAGTCTATGATGGCGCGGGACGGGAAGAGCACGCAGCTGCGCCTGCTGGTGCCCGCCGCGCTGTGCGGCGCGGTGATTGGCAAGGGCGGCGCCACCATCCGCGGCTTTGCGGAGGACTCCAAGGCGGCCATCACGGTCTCCTCGCAGGACAAGCAGCCGCCCGGGGTGCTGGACCGCGTGGTGCGCGTGACGGGCGGGCCTGAGCAGCTGCTGCGCGCGGTCGCCCTGCTGCTGACCAAGCTCGCGGAGAACCCCAACTACGCGCGCTTCACCAGCGCCACGGTGTCCTACGCGGCACCCGCGGCCGGGCCGGCCGCGGCGGCGCCGTTTATGGGAAGCCTGCCGGCGGTGCCGTCTGGCAGCGCGGGCGCCAAGGGGCAGCAGCGCGTGGAGGTCACCGTGCCGGTGCCGGAGGGCCGCGTCGGCGCTGTGATCGGCAAGGGCGGCGAGGTGCGCGCCACGCCTTGTGCCGCGGGCGGGTGGGCTGCCGCGACCTCCGCGGGCTGACTGAGGCCGCGGCGCGCCCGGCGCAGGTCATCAGCCAGCTGAAGAGCGTGGTAGGCGTAAAAATCCGGATATCCGACCGAGAAGACTTTGTGCCGGGCACGCGCAACAGGAAGGTCACCATCAGTGGCACAGCAGACGCCGTGCAAATTGCACAGGTGAGGCCCGCTCGCGCCCCGCACACTCGCACCCCAGTGTTGGTGCCCGCGCGCCCCCAGGTGGCCACCCGCGCCCGCCCTCGCCCACGCGCTGGCTGCCCGGATGCTGACCCTGTGCGCGCCTGCTGCAGGTGCTGATCCACCAGAAGGTCCACCAGACAGCGTCAGGGGCGCCGTGAGTAGGGTCGCATGGGCTGGGCAGCCCGTGTCTGATAGGGGGCGTAGCTTCAGGCATAGGCGCATGTGCGCGGGCGCAGAACCCAGAAGAGAACTGCATGTCCCGAACTGTGCTAGGCGGGTAGAATGTTGCGGGGTTTTTCAGCGTCTGAACAGCCGGTGGTGCGAGTTTGAGCTGCAATTGCAGTGCACCCAGGTTGCCCGACAGGGTCCTGTTTGGTCTATGTCTGTCGCACAGGGTGAGTGAGGTCAAAGCAGCAAACCCACAAATCATGTTTGGGTCCATTGGTCGGCTGACATGCGTGCACGTCCTGTTTCTGCAGGTGCAGTTCTGGTGCCTCTCAGTGTGGAGACATGTCCCATGAACTTGTTAGGGCGGCCGAGCAATAAATGTAAAGCAAATAAAGCGCCTTGGACTGTTTACACCCAGCGCGTGCGCACGCGCGGCACACGCACGCCGATCTGACAAGCTCCTCCGCACCCAAACATGCACACAGACACCACACGCAGCTCAGCGGTAGCGCTTGAGCGACAGCCGCTGGTTGCGCTTCCAGGTCGCGCGGCGCGACGGGCGGATCTTGTTGGCCGCGTGGCCGCGGTGCCGCAGGCCGCGGAACTTCTTTCCGGCGCTCGTCAGGCCGCGCAGCTCGCGGTGCTTGTGTACCGGGTTCACAATCCAGTTGATGCGCGGGTCCTGCAAGACAGACGAGCAGAGTGAGCACCACAAACCAAGCAACAAACATGGTGGCCCCGTGAAGGGTGCCCTGAGCAGTCATACTCTGGTGAGCACTGAAGGTGGGAGCGGCTGGCAGGCACTGGCCACAAGCTAGCTGAGCACCTTTCTGATGGCCGTGTGGGCAATGTCCACCAGGATGATCTCAAAGTACTTGTAAGTCGAGTCCTGCGCGCAGCAGGTGAAGCGACGTGAGCGTCCTCCAGTTTGCGAGTCACCGCACCCTCGCCAGGCGTCCATACAAACAATAGTAGTGTAATACTCGCCAATACTAACAATACTCGCCATACTTGGTAGGCCGAGCACCACCTCGCCAGGCGTCGATACAAACAACAGGACACACAAGAGGAAGCGCCCCGAGCCAGCCTGCAGCACACCCTCCCGCAATGCCTCAGGACTCGGCGCAGGTGCACCACCTGAGCACCCACAAGGGGTGCCACCCACCTCGTTCACCCAGTACGAGTTGAGCACGCGCAGGCCGCCCAGCTTGCGGCCTGCCCGCTCCTCAGCCACGCTCCGCAGGTTGCGGGTGGGCTTCAGCTGCGTGATGCCCTGGTTCACAGGCTTGCCGTACACAATGCCCTGCGCGCCGCACAGCAGGCAAAGTCAGTACACGCGTCTGCGTCGCCCTGCCGCAAGTGCATCGCCAGCACTGCGGAGCTACGCCGTCGAGCGTGCTGGCAGGCTCGGCAGCACACCTTGTGCACTGGCTTCTTGCGGCCGCCGCGGCGTACGCGTACGCGGTAGACTACGTAGCCCTGCTTGGCCTTGTAGCCCATGCGGCGCGCCTTGTCCGGGCGCGTCGGGCCAGTGAGCCGCACGATCCCAGGCAGCTGGCGGTACTCCCAGCAGCGCACGCGCAGCAGGAAGCGCAGCACGTCGCTCTGCTTCCGCTTGTACAGCTCCTCCACATACTGCGCAGGGCCGGCAGCAGTGAGCAGCGCCCGCAGGCCTCAGCAGGAGTGTGTGAAGACCGCACGCACCTTGTAGGCGCCCATCGCGCCGCACGGCCGAACCTGCCCAGCTCCTGGAGGCCTCCCTTGCAACTTGGCTTGCGCAGCCGCCTGCCTCCTCTCCCGTGCGAGGCCCTTTTAGGGTTCGAGCACAGGTGCCTGCGTTGCACGACAAGCAAGGGCTGAGCCAGGGAAAGTTGATTACCAGGTGTCCGTGCCCGATGCGCACAGGCGTGCAGACGCACTGCCTCTCGTGGCAGGCTTCCGCCCGCGGCGTTTCACGTCACGCACCAGCACGCAGGCGACCACTCTGCGTCCGCGTCCGCAACGCGACCGAGCCAGGCACGCTTGCGCCTGTGGCTGGCGCTCGCCCGTTCGCGACCAAGCCTCTGACCGCATGCGCGGGGCGGGCAGGGCCAGCGGGCAAGGAGAGCACCGAGTCGCTCTTTGTGAAGGAGCTGAGGCGTAGGGGCCTGGAGAGCAACCTGTCGAGCGAAGCCAGCGAGGCGCCCGCGAGCTCTGAGGCCGATCGGCCACTGACGCCGCCGCAGCTGGCCAAGTCCCGCGCGCTCGGCGCTGAGGGCCTGGAGGTGTAGCCCTACGCCCCGCGCATCGGCTGCGCGCCCCTTCCCAGCAAGGCCCAGTCTGACGCCTGCCGCACGCCCCCGCCCGCAGGGCTTGCTCCCGCGCGCCAAGGAACTGCTAAAGCTCGGCGGCAGCTTCTTTCTGGGCTTTGGACCAATAATACTGCTCCTAGTGCTTCTGGCGGCCGGCACGTATGCGGTGAGGGCCTAAGGCCTGGCCTACGCGAGCGGCCCGGCCTGCTCTGCCGTGCTCGCTGTCCGCGGTCGTGCCCGCCTTGTCACCAACGGGCTTGCACACTGCAGGTGCTGGGCAACTCTTTTGTACATGGCGGCCGTCCAAGTTTCGCCCCGCGTGTGAACCCGTACGAGCTGCTGGCTCAGCCGAACGCCAGGGACCCCATGATTCCGTTGCGGTGACGTGACTGGGAGCTGGCGACCGCCCGTGCGCGTTTCGCCGCCGTGGGCCTGTCCTCCACAATTTTTTACACAGCTGGAGAGCTTGGTTGAGGCGGGGCTCAGGCATGCATGGAGTGCAGCTGCTCGCGCGGACATGCACCCCACACTGCGCATGTAGTGTCATATGCTGCCATGCTGGTGCTTTGCAGTGTTGATGCGCCATTGTTGCGCCCTGGCAGGTGACAAGCGTAACATGGTATGACCCCTGAACATCTGCATCGCCACTGCCTCGCCTAATAACCAGCTCAGATGAGGTGCAAACACACACACACACTGCCAGGTCAGGCGCCGACCGCATCATGCTGAGCGCCCGGAGCAGCAGGGTGGACTTGGCACCCTCATTCCTACCACTTGAGGCGCAGCGAGGAAGGGTCGATGTTGACAAAGTCCAAGCCCTCGCGCCGCTTCACAATCTCGATGTCCTCCTCCACCTTCTCCCTCAGTCTCTTCAGCTGCTCCTTGTACTGCGCGCAGCAGCCCGACGTCAGTCGCCCAGCATCACTCGTTGCACCCTGCCAAGCAGGACAGCACTGCCAAGCAGGGACAGCACTGCCAAGCAGCACAGCACTGCCAAGCAGCACAGCACCATGCAGAGTGCCAAATGCGTGAGCGAAAGTGGGGATCTGTGGGGGGCACCATGTCCAGCTTGGCCTCCTCCTTGCTGACCTTGCCGATGCCGTACTCGTCCGTGATGGCCTGCGCGGCAGACGCGCCGAGTGAGCACGCATGCAGGGGTCACACATCGGCCTCCGACGCGCCGCCGGGCCACGCGCCTTGAGCTTCTTCCTCAGCAGCTCCCGGGCCTTCTTGCTGGACGCCAGCGGCCCGCCGCCGGCCTTCTCCGCCTCGTCCATGGCCAGGCTGATGCTGTCCACGATGTCCTGGCCCCGCTTGGACAGCTCCCGGCCCTCCACCGCGCTCGTCAGGAACTTGCGCGCGTCGCCGCGCGCGCACCGCACCTTGTAGTTCAGCGTCGCCTCCTCCAGCGCCTCGCCGTCCGGGTAGTTGACCTGGCGCGCCCGGCGTCGGGTCACAGGGGTTCGCGCCGTGCGCAGAGCGCCCCGGCGTGCTGGCCCCCCCCGGCGCGTGCGCAGCGCACCTTGCGCTTGAGCGCCTCGACCTTCTGCGCAAACTTCTTGACGGCCGCGTCGTCCCCCCCGAGCGGCAGCGGGATGTCCTGCGCGCGCGCAGCCCGCCTTCACGCGTGCGCCGGCGCGCGCAGGCGAGCAAGCCGAGGCAGGTGCGGTCTGGGCCCCAGCAGGGCTCCTCGCCTTCAGGCCCTCCATGAGCCCCCGGTACGCGGACTGGAAGTGCTTGAACGTGTTGAGCACGATGTCGTCTTTGTCAGCCGTGAAGCGTCCGAGCGAAAGCTGGCCCGGCGCGGCGCCACTTGGGGCTGCATCCTGGCTCACCTTACCTGCGCGCCACGGGTCGCGCACGCCTCATGCCAGACTGCACCCACGTCGTGATGTGTGCCACGCAAGGCTGTGGGGACGCCCTGAGCGCACCTGCAGGCCCGGGCGCGGCGCTCATACCCCTAATGCCCTCGGCGCGCGCTAGGGAGGACGCCCCCTGCGCGCACGCACGCGCGGGCGTTGCCAGCACGCTCGGTACGGCTGCCAATGTCGCCAGGGGTGCTTTCTGCTTCGCCCCGAATCCCTGCGGGGGGGCCCCTCACCAGGCGCCGCAGGCCGCGCACTGCAGCCCCAGCGTGCGCCATACTCTCGACCGCCTGCTGTACTGTACCGTCTGTGATTGCCAACTTGGTGGAAAGAGCTGCAGCTCAACCCTACCGAGGCCGAGTCGCCTGGCGGACGTCCCTGCCTAGCATGCACTCATTTGATTATTTAGGAAATTTGCCTGAGACTCAGGCTTCGACGGTCTCGCCGCTTCATCTTTGCAAGCAACCGAGCCTTTTGCGGCTTGAGAGCAGCCAGACCAAGTGGCGTAAGCGCGAGTGAGTCGATCAGTACAGGCACGGAGCGCGCTCTGTCTGCAGATCCTGGCATCACGGCATGCCGACAACCGAGACCGTGGTCGTGCACCCCCTGGTGCTGCTGAGCGTGGTCGACCACTACAACCGCGTCGCGCGCGACACCAAGAAGCGCGTCATCGGCGTGCTGCTGGGCGAGACTTCGAGGGGCCGCGTGGACGTCACAAACAGCTTTGCGGGTGCGGTGAACCTGCTCCCTCGGCAGCCTGTCACTGCCGCCTGAGGCTGGAACACTTGCGCCAAACACACTGCCTCGGTGCGTGTGCAGTGCCCTTTGAGGAGGACGACCGCAACCCAAAGATATGGTTCCTGGACCACAGCTACCTGGAGCAGATGTACCGCATGTTCAAGAAAGTGAACGGTGCGCCCCGGCGCCCACCGCGACTGCTCGCGCACGCCGTTCACCAGGTGCTGAGCTGCAAAGGCGGGCCGCCCTGCGCAGCTCGCGAGAGGGTGGTCGGCTGGTACAGCACAGGGCCGCGCCTGCGCGAGGCGGACCTCGACATCAACGACCTCGTGGCAAACTACTGCGACGTTCCGCTGCTGGTGATCTGTGAAGTGCAGGCGCGCGCTTGGCATGGCTTGCACCAGCACTTGCCTTACCTTGTACACGCCAGGCTGTGCGCTCCGGGAGTGGCCCTGCTGACAAGTGCGTCGGCGGCCGCAGCCAAAGGAGATGGGGCTGCCGACGACCGCCTACTATGCAAAAGACGAGATCCGTGAGGTAAGACGCTGTGCACTGGCCTGGCAGCTGTGCAGACAGCTGCGCGCCACTGGTGCTCACGCCGCGCTGCTCCCTGGAAGTGCAGGACGGGACGCAGAAGAGCCAGAAGGTGTTTGTCATCGTGCCGACGTCAGTGGGCGCCACAGAGGCTGAGGAGATTGGTGCGGGCGCTCCTCTGCCTAGCGGTTCTCCGCTGGTCGGAGGCGCGCCGTGCGTGAGTGGTGCTGGCGCGCGCCAGGCGTGGAGCACCTGCTGCGGGACGTCAAGGATGCGTCTGTGAGCACACTGGCGGCGGAGGTGGGGACGCTGGCCGCCGGGCTGCGTGGCCTGAAGACGCGCCTGCTTCAGATCCAGCGGTACCTGGAGCTCGTGCTGGCCGGCAAGCTGCCAGTGAACCATGACATCATATACCAGCTGCAGGCATGACCGCCTGCTACGCAGCCCGCCCCTGAGCATGACGTTGGCAAGGGCGCGTGCGCCGTCTTGCAGTCATATGACTTCTGGCAAGGGCGTGTGCGCCGTCTTGCTGTCATATGACAGAGCGCTGTGTGCTTGCAGGATGTGTTCAACCTGTTGCCAAACCTGGGCGTGGAGGCGATGTCGCGGTCGTTCACCGTGCAGTCCAACGACATGATGCTGGCGATCTACCTGGCAGCGCTGACGCGCTCCGTCCTGGCACTGCATAGCCTCATTGACAACAAGGTGCGCGCTCAGCCCACGCCTGGAGCTGAAGTGCCCCGGCATGTGCCACGGCAGTGCGCCTATGCACGCCTTGCACATCAGTGGGCGGCAACCCGTGCTGGTCCATGCAGACAATGCTAAGCATGCAATGGGCAAGCTTGATGAACTGACCCATGAAGTACCCCGATGCAGGAGCAGCGGGTGTGGAAAGAAAAGGAGGCAGGTAAAGCCAATGGGAAGGCTGCAAAGGCGGCAATCGGGAAGGCTGAGGCAGAAGGGGCGGCCAACGGCGCAGACGTAGAAGCAAAGGATGCTGGCAGCAAGTGAGTGCATTGCACCCTGTCGACTTGTTCACAGTGAGGGAGGAGTGCAGCCAAGTGTTGCGTGAAGGGGGTCTGGCTGACCTTTCGACAACAACCTGCGCCTCACGCATGGCATGCGCAGTCCTTCAGCATGCGCGTGTCGTGCAGTGTCGAGCGTGAATGGGTCTGTAAACATGCTCTGTGCCAAACTCTTTACATCCAATTGTCACACCCTATTCAATTACACTGGCTTGTGCGTGTCCCGACATATATGCTGCTGCTCCACATATGTGCTGCTGCTCCCTTGTCACTAACAACAAGGCGTGCCACCCGTCATTCTGACGGGCCAAGATCGGTCGATCGACCGATCGATCGGTCGATCGGTCGATCGGTCAGTCGATCGGTCGATCTACCGACGACGACGTGGCAGGGCCCTGCTAGGGCGGACAGACAGACATAGGGAACGCACCAGAGCGGTCACAGATTGGGGTGCATGCTTTTTAAAATTAGTAATGTTGGGCGGCCTGGGCCGTCGGCCCTCTCGGTTCACACAACACTTAACCCACACCTGCTATCACCCGCACGTACTCCTGCTCCTATCACCTGCAACCTTCCAGCGGTGGTTTCCACCAGGCATTCGGAAAGCGGGCAGCTCCGCTAACCCCGAGCCTCATGTTATCCTGCTGCGGCCATTATCATCGGCGTTGCCTGAGAGCCCTGCCGTAGTGCTGCCGCCTGCCTCGACACGTTACGATGCGCAAAGGGAGTAATGTCATCTCATTGCAAAGTGCGCCCCTCGAGGGCTAATCGTCCGTTCACGGGAGACACACTGGGCTTTCCGTGTCAAGCAGCCCAGTTCAGCCTAGCCTGTAATGCATGCACACCGGCTTCTCCCCCTGTGGGGTGCTCGTCGCCTGCCATATTGTGCATGCGTAAGCGTTTGGGGGCCTCTGGGGTTGTAATACGCCGCTAGCGCATAGCAGGCACCTCTGCAAGGACACACACGAGGGGCGCGCACAGCTTCTTTCCAGCCTCCTGCTCTGGCAGGCCCCACTGAAGTGCAGCGGGGCCTCCCAGCGTACAGATGGCAAACTAATTTCGACTTGTGACCTGTGACATAAAACTGTCAACCATGTCTGACATTGAGAGGCCGTGCTGACAGCGTTTAGAGACCCCCAGACGACGCCGAGCTGGACAGATCCCGTGCTTGTGGGGGAGAAAAAAACATGCCCCCACATATATCCGTGGGGCCAGGGACTGATGCAGGCATGCATGGGGCTTTCAGTGCTAAATAGCGAGGACACGTACTGCTCCAAGGATGCTGGGAGCACACACGCGCGCCCCAGCTGCAGTGCTAGCACCGTCGTGTTGCCCCGCATCGTGTGCCTGGAGACACGCCGGCAGGTCTGCTCGCGTGCGTGTCACAGACGGCTTATGCGGCCAGCTGCCAGCCGTGCTGGATCGCACATGCTTACATAGTGGTCCTGCACCATGTCCGCGCATCAGTCCGTGACTGATTCCGCAATCTTTAGCACGCTCACATATGCCCCCCAACTTGAGTCGAAAGCCTAACGCTAGCAGCCCGAAATGGTGGAAAGCCTCAAGCCAGCAGTGGCGCTCCCATGCAGCTCAGTCACAGCTGACACATTGCCTCCTGGAGAGGCTGGCGCTCGATACAGAGGGGGGCCACGCCTGTTGCACATTTATTGGGGGAAGAAATGCATACGTGACTGGGCAGAGCCCGGCTGCACCCCGTGGGGTGGCTGTCAACCCACAGACGTCGTGGGTGGAAGTATGTGGCAGGTTATTAAGTGCCGTGGGCGGCGGAGGCCACTGACCTGGTGGACCTGGCCTCGCACATACGGGCCCTGCAACCAGTGGGTGGAAACCAACTACCCCCTGGGTCAAGCTATCCGTCCTGTGTTTGGGCCGCTCGCCAGCAGAGCTGGCTGCGCGGCCCCGTGTCGGCCGGTGCTCTTCAAATGTGCAGTTTACAGTACGGCTGGCTGCCCGCGCGGTCCAGCATGCTGTGCTGCATGCAGCGGAACAGGAAGGGTGTAATGAAAGCCACCACAGAGACAGCCATTGTCCTCACGGGCGCACGGCATTGCGCACGAGGCTGCGTGATGGTCATGCGTCCCTTGCGCATCAAATGGCACACTGGTGGGTGCTTGGTGGATGGAAGCGGGTGCTAGCGAGGAAAAAGCCCCTTGACGTCTGGGCACGTGTCGCAGGCATGTGCACGCGCGCCCGTAGGCATGTCCATTGTGGCTGTGGCGGGTTTGCAAGACATCCGTACTGTCCTACTGCATGCCGCCGCTCCCTCTGCCAAGCGACAAATACATATCCAGGCACTCTAATCGCACGCCACGCACGGATTTGCTTTGCGCGCTAACATTAGTATGCACTTGCTGGGAGGTGCGCAATTGCAAGGGAAGTTTGGCATCATATCGAGGGACGGTGGCATAGCCTTAGCGTTTTGAGCACGTAACCACCGCGCACATATGCAGCCTGCTCAGGTGCTGCTGACAGCGCACTTGTTGCAACATGCTCTGATGCCTGTTTTCGGCAATATGAAGTGCAGGGCCACCTCCTTTGCCTGCCGGTGTGGGCCCAACAAAGAGGAGGGGCGCTCTGTGACCCGTGGGTCCGGCCGGCGCTTGCGGCATGGAATGGCTTTGTAAGCGTGGCACACGTGGCTCCTGTCATGCACAGAGCGGGCTGGTATTGCTCTGTGCCCTTGTATGAGTGCAGGCTATGCAGCACATGCACTGATGGCAGGCAACACAGGTCACGCCCTTCAGGCATCCGCCAGCAGGCCGCCTGCCGCTAGTCAAAACGGACGTGCGACGCCTTACGTGTGCGCTTGTGGTGCTCCTCGTCCTTGCTACTGGCAAAAGCTGTGTCCCGCTCGCGCGTCCGCTTCTTGTCCTGAACGAGCACCAACATGCGCAAGTGACAACCTCGAAACAAAGCCTGCCGCTGCAAGGCGTCTGCTCGCAGCAGGCACGCACCTTCCTGTCTCGCGCGGCGCCCCGCGCCTCAGGGCTGCGCCGGTCCCCGGCAGCAAGGTCTGCGTCACGGGGCCCTCCATCTGCAGGGAGCTCAGCGGGGCGAGGTCGCTCAGTCAACACGACGTCCAGCCTGGCCAGCCTCGCCTGTGAGCGACGCGTCCCGGGAGTGCACAACTTTGCTGGCAGGCGACAGCGGCACCTGATGAGGCGCACCTGATGAGGCGTTCCAACAGGGACTCGCCCACGTCACACGGCGCTGCGAGCTGCTGGTAGGCAAAGTCAAATGCGCCCCGCACCTGCGCCGGTGCGAGCCGCTGTGAAGCGTGCACGGGATGCGCTCGGCGGGCAGCCGGTGCCCACACGCGACACACCTTTTGAATGTTGTAGCTGCCCTTGGCCAGGTCATTGGTAGGCTCGTTTGGATCCTCCACTGCCATCATGTACGGGCGCTCTGCTTGCAGCATGCCGCGTGAGCGCTTGGAGAAGAAGCACCCGCCGCGCCTGCGTCCCACCAGGCGGGCTCAGCGCGTGCGCAGCGCCGCCCGCGGTGGCCGCTGGGCAGGCGCTCACCTGCACGACACGCCCACCTCCGCGGCGTTCAGCGTGCGGCCGTAAAGCCTGAAAAAGTCCAGCAGCAGGATGCCTAGGTTGCCCTCCAGCTGGTCGGCCGCCACGTCGTCGCCGAAGCGCGAGGGGTGCAGCAGCAGGAAGGCTGCCACCATGACCAGGAGCGCGTAGGAGCCGATGCCGCCAGAGTACACCTGCGCCGCGCGGGAGCAGGTAGGCGTAAGCGCAGCGCGCGCCGCCAGCGCCCGACCCAAGCAGGGCCCCTGGGCGCACACCTCGTTCAGCTGACGCTGCTGCAGGAACATCTTCAGGACCAGGACCAGCGGCTTCATGGGCGGCAGCGCGCGCATCAGCTTCGTCACAACCTCCGCTGCCTCCGGGCCGTTGGCCACGTCCAGGCTGATGTCAAAGTTGAAGCTGCTCTCCACCTCGGTGAACTTGATGATGGGCACCTTGGCCTTGCCTATGATCTGGCACCACGCGAGCATACCCGTTATAAGCATCCCGTAGCTGCCAAGACGTTGTGAGGCTGCACCGGAGCTGCCAGCAGACAAGCTGCAGCAGAGTCCAGGGGGTGGAGGCCGGCGACACCTGGATGTTCTTACCCATGGACCGCCGCACGAGGCTGTTGGCCATCGCTTTGAGCGCGCTTCGCACGTCAGCACAGCCAGAGCCCACCACTACTACGTCGAGGTCGCTGGTGGGCAGGTACAGTCCTGCCGCAGCGCCAGGCCTGTCTCTTGAGGCGACGGCCCGACACACCCCCAGCAGGAGCAGGCGAGAGCAGCGCGCCCACCCGTTGCGAACGACCCAAACACCTGCACGGATGCGGAGGGCCAGATGGCCTGCACAACGCTTGCGATGCGCGCCACGGCTGCAGCGCGCGCAGCGGCCTCGTCTGCGGTGGGCGCCAGGAAGCGCTCAAACTCCACGACCTCTGCGCAGGCCAGAAGCCGCGTGAGCGCCGCGCAACAGCGTGGCGCCCAGGACAGGCCAGCGCCGGGCACGCGCCATTGTGCAGGCGCAGCAACGGGCTGCGCATCCGCCGCGAGGCGACCTCCCAAGGCAGCGCCGGCCGTCCAGAGGTGGACGGCGCGTCGGCGAGCCCCGCGGGCTCCGCCTCCGGCTTGGCAGCCGCAAGGCGCTCAGGTGCGCCCAGCGACATGAAGTCCTCGGCGTCTGTCGTGCTGGCCGGCGCGCTCGCGCCCGCATCCTGAGCCCATGCGCGTCTGCGTACTTGAGCCTCTGTCCGCTCGCTGGGGGCAGGTCTTGTGCTGTGGCGCGCACCTGTGCGGTCGCTGGGAAGCCCAGTGGCGAGGCGGAGCGGTCCGTAGCTGCTGGCACCAATGGACCAAGCCGGTCGTAGCGGAACTGCACCATGGCCTGCATGCGAGCTCGCCTTCACCTCCAGTCTCCCTGCTGGCCTCCGCACAACAACGTGGGCATGCTAGTCCTTGTGCTGCACAGGGCAGTCAGCAGCTGAGGTGACCAGGGCTTGCCGGAGGGCTGTCCTTGCACTGTGTGCAAAGGACATGTCCTTTGCACACAGTCAAGTGGTTGCACAGGTCAAGTGGTGGGAGCAGGCTGCAGGGCGGCACCAGCGAGCACGTCTGCTGGGGGATGAGCAGGGCTGCTGGGGTGTTTCTGCGGCGCTACAGACACGTGCCGACCGCGCACGCCCACCTCGCGGTGGCAGGGCAGCCCACGTCGTCCACCCACCCAGAGGTGAGAGGCGGGGCGCCATGCGCCAGCACTGCTACCGTCTGTGGCGCGGGGCCGCTCCGGCCTGGGGCTTGCAGGCCGACGCTTGCCCAGCCTTGTGACGCTGAGGTGCTGGTCCGCAGCTGCTTGCGGAGGGAGAGCTCGCGCCAGGGCTGACCGCCACGGAGTTCGCTGGCCGCCGCCAGCGGCTCGCGCGCCTGCTGCCCCCTGGGAGCGTGGCCGTCGTGCCGGGCGCCGCCAAAGCATACCGCACGGGCGCCATACCATACTCCTATCGCCAGGTGCCCCTGCCTGCCATACCGCTCTCGCTCAGCGTCGACACTGCTGCCGCAACGCGCCGCCGCTGACGCTCGGGTGCCGCAGGATGCAGACTTTTTGTACCTGACGGGCATCACCCAGCAGGCCGTCGCGGTTATCACCGTGCCCGCGTCGCCCGCAGACGCGTGGTACACGCTGTTCGTGCCCAACAGCAGCCCCGAGCGTGAGCGCTGGGATGGCGCCAGCCTGAACTGCGAGGCGGCCGTGCGTGTCTTTGGCGCAGACGAGGCCTACCCCGACTCAGAGGTGCCCCTTTGCACATCTGAGGGCCGCGCCGCAGCGCACACACGGGCCGCGGCCGACGCGGGCGCGCATGCGCGCAGCTGGAGACGCGCCTGGGCGCGCTGCTCGCTGGCAGGACCTGTGTCGTGTATGACAGCGATGCCGACCGCAGCTCGCCCGCGTGGCAAGCCGCTGCGCTGCGCGCGGCCTTGCAGCCGGCCCTCGGCCAGCTGCTGGAGGGCCGCGTGCAACCCCTACGCCACTACCTGCACCCCCTGCGGTGCGCGCGCCTCCCCTGCTTCTCGCTGCGCCTGCACGGCCATGCGCGGTGCGACGGGCACAGCGCTCTGCGCAGGTGGGTCAAGTCGCCCGCGGAGCTCGCGCTCATGCGGAAGTCTGCTGCGGCGTCCGCTGCGGCGATGGCGCGCTGTATACAGCTTACGCGGCCCGGCGTGTCAGAGGCCTTCATCGCGGCGACCTTTGGTGCGCGTGGGCTGCGACATGGGCCTATGCGCCGTTGGTGCTGGCGAGCCAACATGCCCGGTGCGGCGCAGAGTACGAGTGCAGGATGCGGGGCGCGCAGCAAATGGCCTACCCTCAGGTCGTGGGCGCAGGGGCAGACGCATGCACCATCCATTACTCGCGCAACGACAAGGTGCCGCTGGCCTGCGCATGTGTCACCCAATAGCAGCCCTGCACCCGCATGCGCTGACGGGCGGGCTGCGTGCGCAACAGCTGGCGCGCGACGGCGACCTTGTGCTCATGGACGCCGGCAGCGAGATGTTTGGATACTGCAGCGACGTCAGTCGCACCTGGCCTGTGAGCGGCAAGTTCAGCGCGCAACAGGGGGACGTGTACGCGCTTGTGCGTGACACGCATAGGTGGGGCCCGTGCCTGGCGGCGACAAGTGCACCGCGTTGGGCGAGAGTCAGTCGCCTTACTATGTGACCGCCTGCGCAGGCAGTGCGTCGCGGCGTGTGTGCCGGGAAACACGCTGCGCCACATACACCAGCTCTCTGTGCGCCTGCTGTGCGACGGCCTGGCCCAGCTGCGCGTGTTCCCGGGCCTCACAAAGGACACGCTGGCCAGCGGGGCCTACCAAGCTGTCTACCCGCACTCTGTGGGTGCGCCGCATGACACACTTTTGCTGCGAGCCTGGGGTGTGTAGCTGCCAAGCGGCTGGCCCGGTGCAGGCCACTGGCTCGGCATGGACACCCACGACACCGCCGCCGTCGGCTACGACCGCCCGCTGCGGGCGGGCGTTGCGCTCACTGTCGAGCCGGGCCTGTACCTGCCGCCGGACACCGTCCGCTTTGGCAGGTTTGCGGGGATTGGGGTGAGGGTGGAGGATGATGTGGTGGTCTGCGACAGCGTGCCGGAGGTGCTGTCGGCCGACGTGCCCGCAAATGCGCACGAGCTGGAGGCGCTTGTGGGAACCCAGGCCCTGTGAGGGGCGCCTGCACCGAGGCCACTGAACTGCTCGCGGCCGTGTCCATGTGCAGTGTACAGATGCGTATGCATGAGGCAGACTGTATTGGTCCTTGGAATGGACGCTTGGGTTCTGTGCATGCGTCCATGCACGTGTATACTGACAGCAGAGAGTTGATGCACAGCTTCATTCGCACTATTGCCGAGATGTAAAGCTGACTTGGCATCAACATGACATTACTGTAGTGGCAATATATGATGCGCCCAGGTTCGCAGCGCCCGTGCAACACCCTGGGCCGCTGTCTGGCTCGCCGCCCGTGGCAGTGCCGTCGTCGGCTATCGGGCATGTGCAGAACTGGACGCCGGCTTCTGCCTTGCAGACTTGCGCCCGTCTTGCTGTGCTGCGCGACGTCCTGTGCGGGGCCTCAAGAGCAGGAAGCGCGGACCCCAACAGTTCACATTGCCACGGTGGTACCGCACTGCACCAGAGACCTCGGCCGCACGCGGCGGCTGTTCCGTGTCCGCTGCGCTCTAGCATGCTCAGGGATTGCAAGGCCGGCCTGTGCCCTCTGCACCCCGGAGCTGCTGCTCTGCAACCACCTCCATCTGTACGCAAGCAGCATCCTCCCCAGCCTGTGGGCACAACAGAACACTGCCAATTAACCTGAGAGTGTGCAGCAGGTGCACTGCACGCATGCACACAAATGCGCAACCTGCAGCACCACGTCACAGGCCAGAGCAGCGTACAAGGCACTGTGTCGGGCCCAACTCGGCCGCACAGACACTGCACGAGATTCAACTGAATGTAGCTCGACTTGTCAATGCGGTATCCTCAACAAGACGCTTGCATACATCCTGCATCATGGCATGCGTGGCATGACGCCGCACCGTGTTCGGCTCACGACCGTGCTCAGAGGCGCAGAACATGGCAGTCTGCTCCATAACTGCCGTGCCAGGTGCGAAACTCTGCAAAGCACCTGTTGGTTTCATTGATGGTTGGAACCTGTACCACACGCCGCATGCATGTCTGCACAGGAGCGTGCAGGGCCTGCCTGAGGTTCAGGCGAGCTCACGAACAGGCGGCACATGTAAGTGGGAACCGCCGCTAGTTGAGAAAAGGCTCCATGTGCCGAAAACCCGCAAGATGCTTGCCCGTCATAGCCAGCTCGGGCAATCCCATGAACCAAGGGATGCCCTCCGGCTCCTACAATTAGTCTGTACTGGGATATGCAGGCTGCCGTCAGGACAAGACAGTGCACAGGCGTTGCACTGGATGCGAACGTCTGGGCATGCGATTGTGGGGTCGTAGCCGGTCACCAGGCTCCACGAGCTGTCGGCCAGCCTGACTGCCAGCACGCGCTCGCTGCACACGCTGATGCGCACAGTCAGTACATTGTCGAAGCTGACTTTGGGCGCTTTAAATGCCCTAGCAGCGTCACGGTGCAGGCGGCCGTCCGTCAAGGTCGTCCTGGTTGCAGCGCTGCCATGGGCAAGTTCGCGCCCCCCTGCCATGTGTAGGCAGGGCAGGCGCTGAGAGAGCTGAGTGGGTGGGCTCAGACGGCAGCGTCACATTCATGGACACCCAGCGGGCGTAGGTCATGGGGCACTCATCTACTTTGTCACCTGCGTCAGCACATAGGTGGCACTGTTAGACATGGGACCTACATGGCTGATGCCAGAGAATTCACTCATAGTCCTACATGCGGCGCTCACCCCGTCTTGATGTTAGACCTCCTTCGCAGCCCATAACAATGTCCTGCAGCTGATAATCACGGCGACCAGAGCGCTTTCTCTCACAAACTCACTGCTGGTTCTCCGTCTGTGTCTGACTACACGCTCGAGCTTGGCAGCAGTTGGACGGTGCTTGCGCCTGCCAAACATAGCAGCTAAGACCCCTGCTCAAGCCCGGCCTCTCACGGGCCAGACGCGCCAGCGAGCACGGACAAGCCAATGTGATGCTCAGCGATCTTCACACGCGGCCCCTGGTCGTTGTTATGACACCTGTGCTCTCGCATGCAGGGTCGGTATTGGCAGTTCGTTGCCGTCGCGCATGATGTCCTCATCATGTTGGCCACAACCACTGCTGACGGCAACAACCACTGCTGCGCTGCCAGCATGCTTGTCCATGGGAACTTCCGTATGTGCGCCGCTCCTGACATGGCCGGCATGGCCATGCGCTCCACAAGTGCCGTGCCGCTGCATGAGGACGCCCTGGCGTGCAGCGCATGTCGAGCGGTCGCCAAACGCGCCGCATTGCTGCTGCAATTGGTGCCATGCGGCCCTGCTCGTTCGTGGCCGAGCCTGGCAAGCGTGCGCATGTACTGATGCTTGCCTTGTATCCAAACGCTGCAGGGCGGACGCGTGCACGTGTGCAGACAGTGATGCTGAACGCCAAACAGTGAAGCTGAGCTGCCATGCTGGTGGCCGCCTGTGAGCTGCCGCAGGTGGCCCTGCGACCAGATAACGCAGTCCACTGCTGCTCCATCCCAGCGTGAGCACATCCTTGCTGCAGGAGGCTGGACAAGGTGCTCTGCATCAGCTGCAAGCGTGACTGGTGCACCAGTGCTCTGCTGACGCAAGACACGGGGGCTGGCTGGTGTGGTGTGATGTTGCGCTGCGGGCCTGTCAACCTGTCAACGCTGTATCCCCGCGCAGATGACTCCCCGCAGCACTTGGTGAGTGTCGGCCGCAGCATGGTGCGGGGTCCTGCAGGCGCAATCCAAGCCTTCCAGTCCGTCGGCGTCATCATCACGCCAGTCCCCACCGCATTATTTCGGCATGCGCTACCGCGGGGAGGCACACCTCCTGCGGGATTTTCTGGGCATAAAGTAAGTTCACAAAGCTGGCTAGTGGGAAAAAAGCTGCGTTTCGGACCCTGAAACCTGGCGGGGCTTTGCAGTGGTCTGCAAAGGCGTGTTTATATGCTTGCTTGTTGTTTGCAACGCGTTAGCTCTCACTAGCATGTGGCAGTACTGCAATGCGCGCTCTGGTTTGCACGTGCGTGCCTAGTGCAGGCCAGTCGCCGCGGAATGGCAACGTGCCATTTGCGGCGCCTGGGACGCGTTGCTGTAGTGCCACCCATCAGCGCAACACGCTGGCGCTGTGAGGCATCACAGCATGTAAAGGAAACATGCCGACATCAGTCCATGAACAAGGCCAACACGGGGGCGAGCGCGATAAAGCGCCCTTCCCCAATCAACCGAGCTCGCCTGTACCTGACCACTGCGCCGCGCTGCGCGGGCGTGAGCTGCTTGCCGGCGGCCTCCGCGCCGGGGCCCACAAGCAGGTTGAGCACCTGCGCGCGACGCCCGATCGGCTGCAGCGGCGCCGGCGCACAGCAGGAGCGGGCAGAGCGTTTACAGCGGCAACTTGCGCGCCTGGGCATGCTGCTGGAACACCGTGTCGATGCGCGCGCGGATATTGCCGGCAGCGCGCAGCCAGTCGCACACCAGGCTGGCAGCCACTGCAGCGCGGTTGACGAACCAGGTGAAGAATGTGCGGGAGGCGGCATGGTCTGGCAGCTTGGGGACATCCTGCGGCCGGGCCGGTTTGCGTTGGCGGGTGCCGCTTCGTGGGGCACACGAGGGCGGTGGCATGTGCGCGCGCGCGCCTGCAGCGCCACAAAGCCGTCCTGGAACAAGCTGTACAGGGCCTCACGCGCGTCCTTTGGCGGCAGCACGGCCAGGTCGGCAATCTGCTTCTGCTCCAGCTGCTTCTTGTCCATCAGCAGCCTAAAGATGCGCAGGCCTGCGTATGCGCGCCCCGGTCTCGGCTATGCCAGGCACAGACAGGGCGGTGCCCTCCCCGGCGCCCGGGCCAGGCCGCGCGCACCGACCAGGCCGTGCCGATCCAGCACCGTCTTCTCTATGAGCTGGTTCTGCATGACGCCGACGGCATGCGCCATGCCCACGCAGAACCTCGTTGGCGCGGCGCCCGTCTCCTCGCGGCGGATCAGCGCGGGGTCGGCCTCCGCCAGCGACCTGCCCTGCATCACTCAGATCATGCGCAGCCCCATCGCCGCGTGCAGGCACGAGGCAGCGGGGGTGGCCGCCGCGCCTGAGAGCCGCATGCACGCGCTTGCTGTCCCATGCAGGCAAGCTGTGGCCGCCGCCGGTCGCGGCAGCGATCTCGGGCGCCGACACCGCAGGCGACTCGCCCTCCGCGGCGTCATTCGCACGCCCGTGCCCCGCGCGCAGGGCGGCAGCAACCAGCTGCGCGGCGTCCTCGCCGTGAGCATCCCTCACGAGGTCAACGCACTGGCTGCACCTGCACGCGCCGCGCCTGCTGGGCGCAGGGGCGTGCGGCGTGCGCCGCAGCACGTGCGGGGGCGCTGGAAGGGGCACACCTGCTGCGGCGCGTGACCTCCTCAAAATTCAGCCGCCACAAAAAGGGGCCCGAGTCGCTGCCATCTCCGCGCTTCCGCTTCTGGCCTGCCACGCCCCCTGCACCGTGAGCGGCCGCACGCGCGAGGGCCACGCAGCTCTGGTCACGGCGACCGCATGCCTGGCATGGCCTCCGCCGCCAGCTCCTCGCGGCTCGGCATGTCAAAGCGCGTGCTGCGATACTTTGTGTGCGCCGTCGTGACGGCCATGTCTGCCAGCATGCGCGCCTCCTCGGGCGAGCCCGCCTGCGGCGCCTTCTTGGTCCTGCCCTGCTCGCGCGCACGCACGCGCGCCCTCGCCCCACTCCTCGCTCGGCGCGCGGCTCTGTGCGCGGGGCAGCGCGCGGCGCACCTGCGCGCCTGGGTGCACCCTGACCGCCGGCGGCGGCAGGTCGCAGGGCGGGGCGCGCTCGACCAGGCGCGCGCCCACCAGCCGCCGGAAGCACTCCCGGAACTGCGCCGCCAGCTCGTCCTCGCCCCGCTGCAGCTGGCCCGCCACCAGGTGCAGCAGCTGGTCCCAACGCAGGCGGCCGTGCTCGGCCAGAGCCTGCAGCGCACTCAAGCCGCTGGCGCCGCCGGACGCGGCGCACAGGAAGCACGCTGCCTGCCCAGGGCAGGTCAGGCGCGGACCTGCACGACGTGCGCGCTGACGCCCGAGGCGGACAGGTCCTGGTCTGCAGCGTCCTCCTCCGCGCACAGCACAGCACACGGCTTCCTGCAGGCCCCGCGTGCACACTGAGCAGGCCGCTGCTGTGCCGGGGCGGCCGGCCAGCCCTGGCGAGCCAGCGGGCACCGCTCGGGCGCGCCTCATGGTCTTCAGCACAGCGCCGACGTTCGCGCTGTAGACAAAGTACGCCAGCGGCGCCGTGCGGGGCCCGGCCTCCGGCGCGACCCTGTACGCGTCCACGGCGTTCTGCTGGATGAGGACCAGCAGCGCCACCTTCACCTTGTCCAGAGCGAGCCCGCTGGTCCTCTCCACCTCGGCCAGCCGCTGCTGCCCGCGCTGCAGGACCGCGCCAAAGACGGCCTGCCGGCGCAGGCTGCAGCGGCTGCGGACGAGGCAGAGGCAGCGGGCGGCGTGCGCGCTTCACAGGCGCCTGCCGCCACGTTGGCGCACCCCGCACAGGTCGCCGTAGAACTCACGGACGAGCATGCGTGCGAGGCGGCTCCCTTGCGGGCCGTGCGGGTCCACCATGTGATGCTGGGCGTGTGCCCCTGATGCAGCGGTGTGCGATGGTTGGGACGCGAGTTGACGCACAATCTGAAGGCACATGCATGTGCGCACTGCGTTGGGGATAAAGACCGGGGAGCTCGAGCGGATCAGCTCCCTGCTCAGGTCCCTGAGACTCGAGCCTCTAAAAACCTCGGTTGAACCAGTCGACTTCCCTTCTAGAGCCCAAAGTTGGCTGGTTGAGCATGCTCAGGCACGCCAGGCTGCTGTGAGAGTGTGAAATATATGGGGCAGCTGAGGTGGGCCTGCACTCTGGCAGTGCTAGCGACCGCGCTCGGGGTGCCGGAGACACGCTTGCGGGGCGTCGACCCGCAGCTGATCCACAGGTACCAGTCGCCCGGGGCGGACTTTGCGTGCCTGGATGGTATCAAAACAATCCCCAAGGACCACCTCAACGACGAGTACTGCGACTGCTACGACGGCAGCGATGAGCCGGGTAGGCGCCGCCCACGCGCGGCCCGCTGCGCAGACGCACTCGCTGATGGAAGCGACTCAGCGGCGCCTGACCGCAGGCACCTCCGCGTGCCCCAACAGCAGCTTCTACTGCAGAAACCGCGGGCACCTGCCGCTGCGGCTGAATGCGTCGATGGTCGACGATCAGCTGTGCGGTGCGCGGGCGATCAGGGCCGTCCATTGGTGTGGGTCCTCGTGTGTGCCTGCCGCAGCGTCACAGGCTGAGACCCGCTGCCTGCGGCTCGCGGCAGACTGCTGCGACGGCTCAGACGAGCGCGCGGGGCTGTGCCGCAACACATGCGTGGAGGCCGGCGCGGCCGCGCGCGCCCAGCTGAAGCAGCGGGCAGCCGCGGCAGCCGAGGGGGGCGAAGCCCGCAAGGCGTACGCCCAGACGTGGAGCGTGCAGGAGGCGCAGTGGCGGGCCGAGCTGAAGCGGCTCGAGGCCGACATCGCGCAGAAGCAGAAGCACGTGAGCTACTGGCAGGGTGCGCACCCTCCCCAGGCACCCGTCGCCGGGCGAACGTGGTGTTGAGCGCGCGCGGTCCGGCTTTCGGCGGGCCGGCTGGACGGGCCTGGGGGTGCAGGCAAGAAGCAGGCTGTGGAGGCGGAGGAGGCGCTGGAGCGCGAGCGGGAGCAGGCGGCACGAGCGGCCCAGGAGGCCGCGGCCGCTGCTCTCGCGGCGGCCAGCAACCTGACGGGCGGCGCAGCCGCACCCGCGCCCGCGCCGTCGGCGGGCGAGGCTCTGCAGCACGAGCCGGCGGGCGAGCCGGCAGGCAGCGAAGGCCAGGTGCCAGAGGGCGCGACGCACGCAGACGGCCCTTTCGGGGAGGCAGGCGCTGGCGCCTCGCCAAGCTTCGAGGAGCCTGAGGGACAGAGTGACACCGCGCCCCCCGAGGCCAGCGTGGAGGAGGTGGATTCCACGCCGGCGGACGCTGAGGCAGCCAGCGGCCAGCAGCAGCCGGGCGAGCACGCATCGCCGGAGGCCGCGGGCGGCGAGCATCCGCCGGGCGAGCATGCAGAGGAGCTGGACGAGGAGAGCGCAGAGGAGAGGGGCAAGCGGATAGCCGCGCAGTGGACGCACGACCCGGAGGCCATCGGCGAGGTCGCCGAGGCGCGCCGGCAAACCCCTGCTGCAGCCCGCGGTGTGCACATCGCGCTCCAGACGTCAGCGCACGGCGCCGGCGGCGCAGGAGCAAGAGGAGGAGGCCGCCGCAGAGGACGCGGCGGCTCAGCCAGGCGCAGAGGATGCCGAGGATACAGTGCCGCCCGCCAAGCTGGGTGCGCAGCACCCCCCGTCTGCATGCTGCCCAGGGCGCGCTGCAAGCGCGGTCTCCGGCCTGCATGACGTGTGTGCCAGCACGCCCGTGCGCCCGCATGCGCAGGTGTGTGGGGCACGGCGAAGGGCTGGCTGGCGCGCGGCCTGGGCTTCGCAAAGGGGGCCGCGCTGCCCTCGCAGCAGCGCCAGCACGTGAAGGACACGTTTGCCAAGCACCAGAGCGCGCTGACGGAGCTCACCGGCAAGAAGGCGGAGCTGGAGCGCAAGCTCGGCCTGGACTTTGGCCCGGCGGGCGCGTTCGCGGCGCTGCTGGACCGGTGCGGGCCCGGCAGCAGCGCCGGCCTGCCGCCCGCCCGCCCCGGGCGTCTGCCCCGCGCGCATGAGCTGCAGCCGCGCAGGTGCTTCACGGCCGACGTGGAGAAGTACGTGTACGAGGTGTGCATCTACCAGGAGGCGCGGCAGAAGGAGGGGGCGGCCTCGACCAGCCTGGGCAGCTGGCGCGGGTTTGAGGACGACCACACCGCCGCGGTATTTGACGGCGGGCAGCACTGTTGGAACGGCCCGCAGCGGAGCATGCGGGTGCGCAGCATGCGCCATGCGCGCGCCGAACGAGTGCCTGTGCAGGGCCCAGCAGTGAGCGGCGCGCGCGGGCCTCAGGTGGCTCTGCAGTGCGGCGTGGAGGAGAGGCTGGCGAATGTGAGCGAGCCGAACCGGTGCGAGTATGTGGCGCGGCTGTTCACGCCTGCCGCGTGCACGCCGGGCCATGTGTCGCATGCGTGGAGGGAACTGGAGGCCGCGGAGCGGGAGCTGGCGCCTGCACATGGCGAGCTGTAGGCGGCGGCGCCTGTGCATGGCGAGCTGCAGGCGGAGCGCCTGTGCATGGCGAGCTGTAGGCAGAGGAGATGCGTCCACAACTGCATGTTGCCAGTGGGCTTCGGTGCGTACTGGCAAGCATGCAGTACACTGGCTGCGCGGCCGCTGCGCAGCTGCTCAGCGCGCCTCCAGTGTAAGCAGTGTGCACTCTCTCACAGGCAGCCTGCCAGAGACACAGATAGCGACCGCACACGGGCTAGAAGTGGGACTGCGCTGCCCGCAGCTCGAGCAGCCACCCCGAGCAGCAGCCCAGCTGTGCAGTGCGAGGACGCTAGCTATACTGGTCTTGCTCTGCCACCTTGGAGAGGTGCTGCAGGGCGCGCTCCTTGATCCAGGCCTTGTTGCACGGGATGTACGCGTTCATCTTTTGGTCAAAGCTGCGCCCAGGGACCCCGTCACGCAGCGGCACGACGCCAGCAGTCGGGCAGGGCAGGAGGCCACAACGTCGGGGCTCTCACACAAGCGCGCTCATGTCCTGCATGTGGTCGATGAAGTTGAAAAGGTCTGCGCGCCGCACACAGCGCTCACGCCCAGCCCGCTCGGCGAGCTCCAGCACGCATCGCTCTTAGCTGCACCTTGCACGTCGTATGTGATCTGCCTCCGCGTGGGGTTGAGTTCTTTCAGACGCTTCTCAAACAGGCCGCAAACGCCTGCGAGGTGTGCATGCGCATCAGCGCCGCCGTGCGGCGCCACACGCAGGAACAGGCTCTTCCGAGTGCGCCGCAGGCTCTAAGCTGCAAGCCGCAGGCCTATGCACCGTTCACCGCTTCCCCTACTGTCTCAAAGTCCAGGTAGGTGCGGCTGCGCTTGTCGGGGAGCGGCTGTAGGAGGACGATGGTGTGTGAACTCAAGCCGTCCTGCACAAACATCCGCACGTCAGGCGTCCGTCAACAGTGTGTCAGTCTGCTTGTTGCCGGGTGTGGAGGCGCACCATGTGCACACACGCATGCACGCCTGCCTTGCTGTCCGGGTGCACCAGCACTGCCTGACGCCTGTAAGCAAAAGTATGGCTGGCTTAAGGGAAGGTTTGCAAAGTGGCAAGTTGCAGTCGGCCTTCTTGATCGATGGCTGTCGCTACAATGATCAAAGACAAAAATGTCATGGACCCAACATGCATGCTTTAAAAAGTGCTATAAAGAATTCAGTCAGTGCTCAACATGCAGTCTCAGCATACCTGCCGTAGCAGCATTGCAATGAGGCAGACGTGCCTCGTGTCAGTAGAGCAGTCCCAGTGAGCATGTTTTACCGTGGCTCGTGCGGCCCGCTCGAAGGGCGGTTTAAATGCAGTTGACCAGCGTATAGACGCACAAAAGTCCACTGGCCAGCAGGCAACGCAAGGACAGGCAGCAAGCAGCATGGAGTCACGTCAGCCGCCGCATGCCTCGCCGACGGCATCGCTCTTGGGCTCAACACTGTTGTAGTGCTCGCCCAGTCCAAACGCATGGCGTAGGTAGCACAGACGCAGCATGCCCTTATCGCCTGTGCTTGTCGGGCACACGGGGCTTGATGAGGCCGCGCACAACAGGCACAGCTCTCCCCGAGCCAGACAGCAGGGGCGGCACCTGGTTCATCAGGCCCCATCCTGACGGCGGGCATGCCGACCGAGTAGACAGTGATGCTGCGATCCAGCAGCTTTGCCAGCGCTCCGAGCTCTACCTGGCCGCCCCACGCCGCGGTCTCCTCCACCGTCCTGCAGTACTCCTCAAACAGCTCGTCTGCGCTGGCCGCCTCCTCGCCGTCGTCGGTCTCCTGCCGCGAGCGCCGGCCGTCAGGGCGCTCTGCACAAGGTGCGGCCCGGCGGCGGTAGCCGCGGCCTGCGGGGGTGGCGCACCGGCACGATGAAAGGCGCATACTCGGCAGCGTGCGCACGCATGTGGGCGGCGACGCGCGCGCGCAGCTCCGCGTGGCTGCCCGGGGCCTCGTCGTCCGCCCCGCACTGCCGCAGCTGGTCCTCCACCGCACGGTACAGACAGTTGCCGTCCGCCTGACCGCGCGCCTGCTGGTCGGGCGGCTGCAGACCGGGCGCGCCTGCTGGGCAGGCCGCGGCAGGCCGCGCACCGGGATGTCGCGCACAGCCAGGCTGAGCGGGTCCAGCAGGGCCTGCAGCGCGCGCGCTTCGGCCGCCCTGTCGCTCTCACCCAAGCTGGCCTGCTCCTCGGCGATCCGCGCCTCCCGCTCTGCCTCCTCCGCCGCGCGGGCGCCGCGCCGCTTCTGCGCGCGCGTCGGCCTGGCCGCCTGCGCGCGTGCGGCCGGCGCTCAGGCAGCAGCGCAGCGCAGCAGACCTGAGAGCGCATTGGGCCGCCGGGCGCACCGCCTTGCCGTTGTCGGCGCCAACCCGGCAGGCGGACAGGCTGGCTGCCAGGACCGAGGCAGGTTTGCACTCGTCGGTCTCGTCTCCGCGCGCCTCCAGCGCGGTCAGCTCGCGCGCGTGCCGCTCCTCCAGGTCGGCTTCCAGCTTGGCCGCCTCGTCCTGCGCGCGCCCTGCTGCGCTGAGAGCGCGCTCCACGAGCAGGAGCAGAGACGGCACGTGCCAGAGCTCGGCCGGGGCTGCAGGTGCGAGGCCACCTTCCGCTTCTTGCCCAGCCTCTTCACCGCCTCCTTGTGCGCCTTCAGCTCCTGCTCCGCACGCAGTATGAGTCGGGGCTGTTGGAGCACACGCGGGCGCACAGCAACTTTAGAGCATTGGGCTGCTGCAACAGCGGCCCAGCCACGCGCCCGCTTCTGCCGCTGCACCAGCTGGCCGCGCGTCTCGTCCTCAGGAGCTTCAGGGGTGTCCGCGACCGCGGGGGTAGCAACGGTGTCTTCAGCTGCATGCTTCACGGGGGTGCTGGTGCTGGTTGCTGCTTCGCCGTTGGCTGCACCCTCTGGCGCTTCAGCTGGCGGGGCTGGGGCAGGGGCAGCGGCCTCGACTTCTGCCTCCTCGTCAGGCTGAGGACCTGAGGGCCCAGCCATGGCGGCCTTTACAAAAGCCTTCCGCCCGAGGCCCTTCTTCCCCATGACGGTCTGCTACAGTGTGCGCTTGCTCCTTCGCCAAATCAAGTCCCAGCAGCGTGGGGCGAGGCGAGAGAGAACGCTAGCGTACACAAGCTTGCTCAAGTTGAGATGGTTGCTGTGCACGTGCGTAGAAATGAATACAATTCCTACATGCCGGGTACTGTCATTCAAATGCACCCTCTCGCTGAACCAGTGTGCATTGGCCGGCAGAGCAGGCCTGCTCCCAGGATCAGAGGTTTTACATATGCTGTCAAGCGTCAGCATGCACCTTGTATCAGAATATCCAGAATTGGGCATGCAGGGAGCGGCAGGGCAGGGCACTCGGCCAGCTTTGCATGCCCTGCGCTGTGCCTGCATGGCTAAACAGAGATGAAGCAAGATGTCATGCTTACACATGTCATGCTCCTTGCCGGACAACCTTTGTGACATACAGCTCAAGCCTGGCTGATGTCAGAAGCCGTGCTGCATTCTGCACCTCTGTCTGTCGTTGTCAACTGGCAATCATCAGACCATTTATGCGGAGGTGGCTGTGGACGCACATGCATCAGAGCGGCAGAGTTGTTGCTGTCGGCCTCAGTATTGCATGAGAAGGAACAGGCCACAGAGCGAGGAAAGTGGGCCATCCTGCCTACATGCCTCGCAAGGCACCCACGACCCGCGTCATGCGCTGCAACCCTCACTTGTGCAGCACGCCATGGTGCTTCTTCAGCGTTGCCTGTATGCCGCCGGCAGCGCCCTTGCGCTTGCCCCGCAGCGCCTGCTCGTTGGTGCGCTCCGCCCAGTTGGACTTCCGCAGCTTGCACGGCCGGTTGCCAATGTACTTGCCGTTCATTTCCCGCAGCGCGCTGGCGCCCTCGATGGGGTCCGTCAGGCTCACGAAGCCATACCCTGCACGCCAGCGCCGCTCGCAGGCCAGCGTCGGGCCCTGCAGCCTGGCGCATGCGCCCGGCGCCTGCCTGAGCGACAGCACAGGCCTGCTGCGGTGGGCCGCACCCTTGCTCTTGTTCGAGTGCTTGTCCCGCACGATCTTCGCCTTGGCGAAGGAGGCGTACTTCTGGAAGGCCTTGGTCAGCACGTCGTCGTTCACCTCGTTGCCCATGTCGCCCACAAAGATCCGAAAGTCGTTCGGCGGCCACTCGGCCAGCGTCGTGTCCCACCAGACCTCGCCGCCCGCCTTGCGCGGCACGGCCGGCGGCTTCTTCTTCGCGTCCTTCGCCACAGCCGCCTGCGCGGCGGGCGCGCGCGCCGGTGAGCCAGCCGGCCCCTCGCCAACAGGCGCTCGCGCGCAGGCAGCAGGTCACACCACGGGGCTCGCTCGCGCACCTTCATGCCGTCCAGGGCCGCCTGCGCAGCCTTCTTCGTCTCCTCGGCGGACATGCCGGCCGGAGCCGAAAGCGGCGCTGCCAGGCTGGCCGCCGGCGCGGCATACTGCTTTGCCGCTGCCGCGTACTGCGCGCCGCCGCCGCTCAGCGGAGGCGGCTGTGAGCCCGCGGGCGGGCCCGCATAGTATGACGTGCACGGCGCGGCCTGCTGCGCCGTGAACGGCGGCGGCCCTGGCAGGTACGGCGGCGGCGCGGGCGCGGGCGCGCCCTGCGGCGGCCGCGGCGCGTAGCCAGCCCCCGCGGCGCCGGGCGGGAACCGGCCAGCAAAGCCCGGCATCGGCGCCTGGCCGTGCGGCATTGGCGCGTAGCTGGGGCCAGCCAGGTCCGGTGGCCGCGGGTATGCCGCGCCCTGCCCAAGCACACCCCGCGCACGCTTGCTGCAGTACCCAGGCCGCAGCTGGCAACCGCTCCAGCAGGGCGTGCTGCGTGCGCACCGGCATGCGGCCCATGAGCTGCGGCCGAAACTGTGGCGGCGGGAGCGGCATCAACACCGGCGGCGCCTGCAGCTGCTGCGTGTCTGCCATACCTGCTGACAAGGGCCGTGAGTCGCAACCTGTCGGGAGTGCCTGCAGAGCGGCAAGGTTTGCATATGTCGCACCTGGAAAGGGCCTCATCATCGGTGGAGGACGCGCATAGCCTCCATACCTTGGGGCCTGCGCACAACGCGACACACTGAAGCGCAAGCCCAGCCTGCAGCACCCTGCGTGCAGAGCTATGCACAGCTTGCAGCACCTCGTGTGGCGGTCCAGCCCCTGCGGCACCACTGACGCTTGCCACCTCTGCCTCAAAGCGTGCCATCTCCGCCTCCAGGTCTGCCATGTCGCCAAGCGGCACCCTTCTCCAGCACCGAGCTACGCCCTGGCTCACACTCTCAGAGTTGGTTTGGGTGGAACAGCACAGGGCGGTGTCAAGAGTCAAGGGCAGTGATGCGGTGTCGCCAACGGCCCCAAGAAACTGTAAGCGCTCGGCCTCCTGTTGTTTTCTGGAACAAGGCTCCGGCTGACTCGGGTTGTGGCCGGGTTTCTGTGCCTAATCAACCCCCAACTCTGAGAGGAGTAAATGCTTTGCTAACAGGATAGGAGACCAAGCAAGTACGGCATAGGGCCTTTACTTATAGCACTGTGTAAGTGCAAGGCATACAAGCGCAACTTCGTGCGGGGGCTGGAGCGCATACACAGTGCTGCTAGTGGCCGCACGTCATCCTACGCTAGAACTGCCCATTTGCAGAAACAGTGACGGACCCCTGGGGCGGTAGCATCTGCTTTCCATGCGCATGCATTTGGCTAACCTAGCATTTGGTCTAACCTAGCCCGAAAAGCCATGCGCTGGCCGGTGAAGTGATTAATCAATATTGCATGAAGCGGCCGAACATAGTAAGCCGGGGGCTGGTCACATGCCGTTCAGCTCGGCAAACAGCTTGCGGACGTCCGCATAGACGACGTCGGGGCTGCGGTCCGCGTTGATGCTGCGCACGCGGCCCTTGGCCTCGTAGAAGTTGATGATGGGCAGCGTGCTGTCCATGAACACCTGCGACGCGCGGCCCGGGCGCTCAGCGGCGAAGGGAGCCAGCCCTGGTGCGCGGGCGCTCGTCGGCGGCGGCCTGCACACGCGCACCTTGAACCTCTTGCGTATGGTCTCCAGGTTGTCGTCCGTGCGGCCCTCCTGCCGGCCCAGCAGGCGGCGCTCCATGACCTCCTCGGGGCAGTCGAAGAAGAGGACGAAGGCCGGCTGGATGCCCGTCTGCACAGCGCGCGCAGTCAGTACCGCTGCGTCCGCGCGAGCGCATTTGCTCTGGGCAAGAAAGGTGGCAGGTGTGCCTGATGCCCACCTGGGTCTCAAAATTGGAGCGGTTCTCCTCGTTCCGCGGGAAGCCTGAAGCACCACACCACGCGTCAGGGCTGTGGTGCAGGATGAACAAGTGCCGGCTGTCCCCTTCTCAGGCACACGCCAGGATCACTGGTGCCTGACAAAGCATGCACTGACGCGTGGACGGCCGCGCACCGTCTATGAGGAACCTGCGTTTCCCGCTATCCCTCATCGCTGCCTCCAGCAGGCTGATGGTCACCTGCCCCGTCGCTCAACTCACTGCAGGGCGCCCGCTGCACCTGCAGGCAACAGCACACAGGGCAGTGCCGCACCCGCGACGGCACGATCTGGCCCTGCTTGATCATGGCTGCCACCATGTTGCCGTCCTCAGTGCCAGACTTCATGTGCGCACGCAAGAGGTCGCCCGCGCTCAGGTGCACCAGCCCAAACTCCTCCACAAGCTTTGCGCACTGCACGCCGCACGCTGCGCATCAGCGCGTGCAGCGGCGCGCGAGGGCAGCTGAGCCTCAGCGAAGCCGTGCCACCTGGGTGCCCTTGCCGGAGCCGGGTCCGCCGAGCACAAAGACGACCTGGTAGTCCAGCTTCGCGGGGGGCAGGGGCGCGGTGGCGAGGTTGATCGGCTGCGCCGTCCTCACAGGCCGTGCGGTTTGCGCCGCCAGGGGAGTTACAGCCTCATTGAGCACGTACGGCGGGAGGCTGTGCAGGGCGCACCGGGGCCTCTGCTGCCACCGAGGGCGTGCAAGCAGCCTGCATGGGCACGACCGCCAGGCCAGCAGCTGCAAACCCCAGCCCAAGCGTCGACCACAGCCTCTGTGAGGACGCCGAGCGCGCCCCCCGTCAGCGCAGCGAGTGTGGCGGCAAGCAATCGGGCACACTGGCGCGCACGGCGCGCATAGCGCACCGCGCTGGAGTTGTTTGCGCTCGCCGCTGTTCCTTGCAGGCCGCTCGCTTCAACCGCGGACGCGAATTGGGGTGTGCGCACTGCTGAGAACGCTCTGGCAGCAGTGTGCTGCTGCACTAGCCTCTGCACCACCGAGCGGCCCCTGCCGGCCATGTTGCAGTGGCCCACCGCGGCGGAGCAGGCTGCACAGAGTGCCTGAGCACTGCAGGGGCGTTTATATTTCTACCTTGCAGAGCACCGTCGTACACAGCGCTGAGGCCTCGCTCGGGCAACAGTTCAAAGAGGCGACCTCGAACTGCAGCTGGGTTTGTGACCTCCCGCAGGGCCCTTGAGGGCGAAAGCAATCTCGCCAGAGGATAACTCGCACCAGAAGCGACGCAATGGCGATGGCAGCAGCATCCACGGCCGGCGTGAAGCGCTTTGAGGGCCTGCGGGCGGCCAAGCCGCTGGCGCTGCGCGCCAAGGTGCGCGAGCGGGCGGGGCGCTGCCGGGAGCCCGACAGCAGCGCCGGACCTGCTCTGCAGGCGTTGACGCGTGCCGGTGCCAGCTGCAAGCGTGTGCAGGTCTAGCACAGCTCCACATGCACGCGCGCAGGCACCCTTGCCCTGCGCGCCTCGGCGGAGCTCGCAGGTCGTGCGCGCTGGCGGGTTCATCGGCAGCACGACCAACCTGGTGCGTCCGTGCGCGCCGCGCAGAGTGCTTGGGTGCAGCCAGTTGTAGTGCTTGGCTGCAGCAGGCTGCAGTGCTTGGCGCGAGCACGCGAGCGCGGCTGGTGCGGTGCAGATCATGATCGCCTCTACGACCGCGTTCCTGGCGGCGGGCCGCTTTGGCCTGGCACCCACGGCAAACGCGTTTGCGACCGCCGGCCTGAAGCTGACGCCTCAGAACAGCGGTGCGCTGCCGGGCTCCGTGCTACTGCCATATCTTTGGCAAAAGTGAGCTCTTTCGGTTATCAGCTCTGAGCTTTTTTTTTTGGCACTGTTTCCTGGAGCGTTTCCTGTCTCGGAGTGCTGGGGCTGACACGTCTGGTGGTGAGTGCAGGCCTGAAGTCCGGCGACCCCTCAGGTGTGAAACTGCCCGGGCAACCTTTTTCCTGTAGAGAGCATTACCGTGCTCGCTGCCCGCCCTAAGGTGTTATGATCAACTTGCACCCAAGCACGGTGGCGCAAGCAGAGGAGTAACTCGCAAACACGCCAGCAGGCTTCACCGCCGTGGACACGCTGGCGCTGGGCGCGATGGGCCACGTTGTGGGCGTGGGCGCTGTGCTGGGCCTCAAGGCGCGAGCACCCCATGCTTCGCTGCCTTGGCCTGCACAGGGTGCTTCGCTGGCTTTGCCTGCTTAGGAGGCTGACCGCGCCTGCACAAGAGGCTGAGTGCGCAATGTGCGCTTGCGTAGGCCGTCGGGGCGCTCTGATTGGTGACATCCAGCTGCGGCTGTGCAATAGATAGGTGAGCAAGGACGTGTAACATACCAAGCAGCCACTGGAAACCTTGACAGCATTGCAGACTCACGCAGTAGCATGTCACACCAGGCACTTCAGAAATGATGTATCCGGATGAAGGCAAAGGGATGGGCAGTAACATGCTGGCATCATCTAGCTGCCAGATCAGAGTAGCCGCTCTGATGCCATCCAGTGCAGATCAGTGCGCCTCAGGCACACAATTCTGAAGATGCATGCAAGTACACGTCATATTCTGGGCCACCAGGCTCAGACAAATGCCGACATGCTCCGATGAGGTTGTACACAGCCACATACTCGATGCCCCATTTCAGCTTCTCCTGCCTTTCCTGGTAGAGCCGCTCCTGCCCTCTCCATCCATGAAGTCATCCTGCAGCGCGCACCCATGCTGGTCATGACTAAACACACCACCAGACAGCCTATCATACAGAGCGCCGACGCACAGGTGCAGGACTACCATCCGTTAAACGCCACGGACTATGCTGCAACAGGCGAGGACCATAGCCAGCCATGTTCCAGATACAGCTATATACACAACATTGCAGCCGCATGTCAGCACTACGGCAGCAGGTGCGTACCAGGGGCCATGCCAGCAGAGGTATTGGGGGGTCATCAATGACCACCAGCCGGCCATCCCCCCGATCAACCTGCAAGCGGGTTGCTATGCTCTCAATTTTGCGCTGCGCGGAACGAGCGCTCAGCAAGACCAGCCATACCGCAAAGGCACCTGCACGTGCCGTGGTCCCAGCGCCCAGGCGGTGACCGCTCCGCCCAGCAGGCCAGCAAAGTGTGCCCTGGCGGCACGCCAGGTCGTCTGCTGAGTGCCGGCCTACTGCAGAGTGCCGGCCGACCGCTGGTCCACATAATGCATTGCTGGCCTGTACTTTAAAGCAAAAGCATGGTATGGGTTGACGGCACACAAACCACTGCAAAGGAAAAGGCGACGTATGGGAGCCCACCACTGATCCACCTGGGGCGTGGTGAAGCCGATGAGCGTGTTTATGGCCAGCGCTTGGCCCATCTGCTTCAGAACTGCATCACTCGTCGCACCAAAAACGTCCCGATGCCGATAGAAGAACACTGCCAGCGCCCCGGCCACGCCAAAGATAGCGCCTGCGTAAGCAAAGGACGGAACGCAGGTGTCGACGCACAGGCCAGCCAGACCGCCTTCACAGCGCTGAGTTGGCAGCATAGAAGCAGAGCCTCACACGCACTGGACCAAGTTGGCCTGCGCAAGTGCCCTGCACGACAGCGACCTGCACCAGCACAGGTTGGCCACCGCAGCGCCGCCGACCTCGCACCTGATGCGCCCACCGCCATGCGCGGCGTCATGATGACGCTGCCGACCACGCCGGTGACCGCCGAGACCGCATACACGGCGGCGAACCGGGCGCGGCCGCTCATGCGCTCGGTCAGGGGGCCGACGTTGTTGAGCGAGTAGTTGTTCATCAGCAGGTGCAGCGTGCTGCCGTGCAGCAGCGCTGGCGTCAGCAGCCGCCACCACTGGCCTCTTGCGATCATGCCGTTGTGCTGCGCATAAGCGGGCACGTGTCACAAGCGGACAGCAGAGCTCCCTGCCTTTGGAACAGTGCAAAGCCCGTCCCACACGGTCGCGCAGCACAGCCTGTCCAGAGACAGCCTCTCACAGGCAAGCAAGCATGCGTCCGACCCACCTTGATGCCCCAGGCGGTCAGCCGCTGCTTCGTCGCGAGCTGCGCGAGGAACACCGCCGCGTTCAACACCAGCAGGACGTCAGTCACCCGCCGCTCGGGCGCGCCAAAGTCCCCTGGCCTGTGCTGGCTGTCCGCGCGTAGCATGCGCCTGCGACACAGGCAGCGCAGCGGCCCGCTCACGCCTGGTGCTGCCCGCAAGAGCAGAGACCGGCTCGGACAGCTTGCAAGCTGGCCCGCACCGCGCCCTCCTCCTCACAGCTCCGCTGCAGGCAAACGGCGCCGCGCTCACAGCTGACAAGCACACGAGTGCACCGGACGCCAACACGAGGCGCCCCGCCCGCCGCTGGCTCGCATGCTTGCACGAGCAGTGCACCGCCAGTGGCAAGCCCCTCAACTGCATCTGGAGGCACGCCAGAGGCCAGCGTCCCAGGGCAAGCCTGTCTGGGTTCATAACAACCAGGCTCTTCACAGCGGCAGGTATGTGGGAGCCTGCTTGCCCTGCGCGCCGTCCTTGTAACTCATCTCTGCCTCCCAACACCAGCACAGGTGTCCTAGGTGCCGGCTACCACGGAACCCGTTCACACACCCCCATTTTTTGGCGGGAGCTCTGACACTGCTCGCTGGGTGAAGGCACCATCAGTGGCGTCCTTAACATGTGCAAACCACTTTATGCTGCCTGCGTCTGACAGCCACACGCACACACATGAAGCTGGTGTTCATCAGCATCGAGTTCACCGCCGGGACCTTCTCCGGAAACGGAGTCTACGCCGCAAGCCAGGTGCCGCCCCAGGTGCTGTGCGCTGGTGCTACGCACAAATGCACTAGCAAGCGCACACGCTCACCACGCGCTCGTGTGTGGATGCTATGGCGGAGAGCTTGACGCTGTGCCGCACGTGAGCTCGCCAGGTGCGGGCGCTGGCGGCAGCCGGAAACGAGCTGCTTGTCATTGCCGGGAAGCCCCGGGGACTCTGCCAGGCGCCTGACTTGCAAGGAGCCAGCAGCCTCCTGGAGGTGCGCCCCAGGCAGGTCGGGGCGCGCGCTGGGTCCCGAGGCTATGCAGCCCCGTCGCAGGGTGGTGCGCCGGCTGACACGGGCTGTGCCTGCAGGTCGAGCTGCCCGTCTGGGGCCGCCTGGACCGGGCGTGCGCCTGGCAGGAGTTTGCGGAGGGCGCGGCGGCGCACGCACAGCAGGTCCTGCTCTTCCGGCCGCGAGCAGGCGCGCTCAGTGCGGGGCCTGGCGTGCGGCGAGGGCCGCTGGTGCATCGGTCTGCTCCACAGCCCAGCCGTGGTCGTTGCGCGCAGTCCTGGGCGTGGACTGGACGTCGTGGCGCCCTTACCAAGCGCTGGCCGCTGCCCTGGCCGCGGCGGCCAGCGAGGGCCCGCCGTACGTGTTTATGAACTACCGGGTGTACCTGCGCACCGCAGAGGAGGGCGACCGCAGCTTTCTGCACGACATGGAGGCGGGGGCGGCGGCCGCTGCGGCGCTCGTCACCGTGTTGAGCCGCGCCGACGCCGAGTATGTTTCGCAGCACTTGTCGCGAGCCGGGGGGCCCGCGCTGCGACCGCAGGTGACCGCGACTGCACGGCTGGCTGTGTAGCTGCGGGTTACGGCGGTCACGTCATTGCCGTCACGGCAGCAGTGGGGGTGAGCCGCAGGTCCTGCTGCCGGCGCTGCGGAGGGACCTCGCCCAGATCCCGCCGCCGCCGGACGCGCTGCCGCCGCCTCCCGCGGCGCAGCCCGCCGACGCCCGCGCGCCGGCGCCCGCGCGCACGCTGCTGACGAGCTGCGTGCGCCTGTCGCCGGAGAAGGAGCCGCTGCGCTTTGTGGAGGTCGTCGAGTGCCTGGCCGCCAGCGGCGCGCTCGGGCGGCTGCAGGTAGCGCGCGCCGTGCCTGCGGCGGCGCCCTGGCGTGCCTTGGCATGAGCCGCCTGAGAGCACGGCGGGCATATTGTCCATCGCGTGCGCGCACGGCGCAGGTCACGCCGCTGCTGGTCGGCTCGGCCCAGACCGAGTACGCGCGTCGGCTGCGCGCCCGGTTCCGCGCCGCCGCGCCGGGCGTCGTGACAGAAGAGCGCTTCTTGGGGCCTGCAGACCTGGCCCGCATCTATGCACGGACGCGGCTCAACTGCCACCTCTGCTCGTATGACGCGTACGGCATGACCGTCGTGGAGGCTGCGTCTCAGGGTGCGCAGCCGTGCGCTCCATGGCTGCCTGCTGGAGCAGACGCGGCGGCGGTCGCGTGCAGACGTGGCAGCGCAAAGCCGCACCGCGAGTGTGTGTCCAGAAATACTAAAGAAGACAGGCACCGCGGCAGCGGCGAGCGAGGTGTGTCCCGCGGGCTGCGCGCAGGCGCGCCCAGCGTGTTCAACGCCGGCGGGCAGGTCGGCGCGGGCGACCTGCTCTCCGCGGCGCGCGGCGAGGCGCAGGAGGCCGACATGTCGCAGCCGGCGCACGCGCTCGCCGACCGCCTGGTCGCGCTGCTGAGCGACAGCGCGGCGCTGGCGGCGGTGGGCGCGGCCGCGGCCGTGCGCGCGCGGGCCTGGACCGAGGCCGCGAATGCCGCCGCTCTCGCGGCATTGGTGGATGAGCACACACAGTGACAGCCCGTGCGGCTTGCCGTTGAGCCTGCCCTTGTCTACAGGCAACAAGGGCACCAGCTGTGCACTTGACCAGCATGCCGATGTAGGTCACTTTCTGGACATCAGCACGGTCTGTGGGTAGGAGCGTCGGCAGAAAGTGTGCAGGCAATGTGCTCATGGCCCGCTTGTGGGCCTGCAGGTTGCTCATACTATGTATCGTAGGCCAGCAAATACTCTTTTTGTTGCACATGCAAACTGTGGGCATGGCGCAACATACAAATGTGAGACTGCATGTACCTCACAGCCTGCATGCGCTGCCTTCTGTGGAGGCCCTTCTTAACAATACATAACACATGTGGTCTTCCTGACCAGATCAGCCACAACACACTTTACATGCACTTGAGCAAGCAACATGCAAAGCTACAAACTCGGTTCCTGTCAGACGACCGCGGAAAGTGCCCGCTCCAGCGGTCTGACCAGCTCTATCAGGCAGCTGCTGCGTGGCCGCTGGGTTCCATCAGTGGAGGCCTGCCCCTGCCTTTCAAGCAGGAGTGCAGCCAGTCGTTCGCATAGCCTCCAGCCAGCAGCATGGCAGTGCTGGGCTCTTCCCGGCTGCGCGCGCACCAAGCGGTCCCCTGAGCACTGCTGCGGTGTGTGTGCTGCGCACCACCCCTTGTGAGCACAGCCGCATGGCAGCACTCGCGGGCCCGCACACCCTGCCAGGCGGATCTGCTCCTGGCTGCGGTGGCTGCTGGGGAGGCCATACGCGAAGGAGGTAGCGGCGTCAGAGGGCGGCCGCGCGTGCGCCTGACGGATAGCGCCTGGCATGCCCCTGCCCACTCTGAGGCGCAAAGGGTGGAGCCGCCGGAATGCGCACGCCTCTGCAGAAGTGATGACCCCACTGCGCAGCGCGCTTTTGTTCATGGCCCGGAAGTCCGGGCCGCCCTCGCCAACAGACCGCTCCGCGTGCTGGACCCACTGTCGGCAGACTGCGGACCCCAGGCTGCTTACCACCCTGTCCCAGTGCATGGTGCACTCTCTGCGTAGCTACTGCGACGCTCGGCTTGCGCACCTTCCCGCGCGCCTTCCTGGGCGTGCGTGCTGCACGTGGGCGCGCCAAAGCACTTGCCTGGCTCCGGGGTGTTGAATAGGCACGGCCTCACCTGCGCGAGGCGGGCTGTGAGCCGCAGTGCCCGTCTCCTGAGAATTGAGCGTCTCCGGGGACGAGCCTCGCCAACGTCCGCGCGATGGAGGAGAACATTTGTGAGCATACTGCGCCTGTGCTTCCCACAGCGGGTGACCTCCGATACTGCCTGCGTCTTGGCCTTCATCTGTCCCACCGGTCGACTGCCGTGCGCTGTCCCACAGGTTGACTGCCGTGCGCGACCGGGGTGGGCAGCGCCTGAACGCGGCTGTGGGCTCGCTTCCCTCTTGAGCACAACTTGTTGGCAACCGATTGTACCGAGCAGTCTTGCGCGGGACCTGGATAAATTCAATTCTCTCTGCTGCTCTTGAAAGCAGCAGCGCCAGGTACAGGTCCAGCACACCCTGTCGACTGGCCCGGCACTGCCCTGGTCACCCGTGCGGATGGCTGCTCCGCTGCCAGCGCACGCTCTGCTTCGCCTCGCGCCTGCTCCCAGTGAGGCCGAGCAGGGCGCTCCTGGGCCCGGCAGTGCTTCACAGGCGCCTGCTGTGCAACCTCTACCAGTTCCAGGAGCAGCAGCGCAGTGTGCTGCGCCCGCCACCGGGTCGGCGGGGTCTGCGGAGGTCCGTGCACTGCGCAGGCTCAAGAGAAGCAGTCCAGACCGTGCAGGGCGGGCTTGTGACACCGCTCGCTGAGTCGCAGGCAGCCACGGCCGAGGCGCAGGTCCACGCTGTCTGGGAAGCGCTGCCTGCAAGCTCGCCCGCGCAGGTGGCGGCGCTGCCAGCGCCGCTCGCAGCCAGCCAGGCAGAGGGCGGGTGCCCCAGGTCCGCCCTCGCCCTGCACCAAGGTCTGTCAGACATATGGCAAAGCGGTATTGAGTGCCTGCCACGGCCAGTCGACATAGTGTGCGTGCACGCAGGGCCAGGGAAGCCGCATGTTTGGAGGCGGCGAGCCCGCACGCCCTCCGTATAGCTCAGCTCTCGGCAAAGGTCTGCACCTGTAGCAACCAGCCTGTTGCGTCACCGTGTGCAGCGACACACATGCAGCTGCTCTGGCAGCAAAATGCTGCAGTATCGCATGTGTTCTCAGTGAGTGCTGTTGAAGGGTTCACGCACACGCCCTCGTCCACACTTTGCAGCCGCGCGCAGAACCGCGCGCTCTCCCTGGCCCTGGAGCGCGAGCGCTCGCAGCGGGCTCAGCGTGCGGAGTTGCTGGCCGCGGTCCTAAATGGTCCAGAGAGCGCCCAGGTGTGAGGGCGGTCGCAGGAACGCGCCGACATGCAGTATTTGTGTCAGGCTTATAAATTGTAACGACTGACTGCCCCGGGTGTTGCACTGCAACGCACAAAAGCAAGCCCCAGCGGCAATACTATGTGCGCACTGCATGTGCTCATTGGGCCTCTGCTGAGGGCTGAGACAAGCTGGCGCGGCCGGCCTGCAGGCCGCGGTCGAGCGCGCCGCAGCCGTGGCGGATACTGCGCAGCGCGAGGCCGCTGCGCTGCGCGAGCGTAGCGAGGCGGCGCTGCTGCGCTGCAATTCACTCGAGCTCCGGGTGTGGCCGACCGCGCTCTGTGCCGAGCACTGCTTGCTGGATTGCAAGCAGCATCGCCGCAGGCCCAACAGAGACCGAAAGTGCTGACAGCAGGCTCTGAGTGCTGCTCTTAGCGCGAGCTGCACTGCTGAGCATGGGTGCGTCGCGCGCAGGCCGCCCAAGCAACCATGCAGCGGGACCGCATGGAGGCCATGCTGAGGCGCGAGGTTGGCCATGATGCGACAGCCGCCAGGCTGCTCGCCAGCGACGCGACACCGCCCAGCTGGCGGGGCCGGGCGCAGACGATTGCGCTCATGCGAGAGCGCATGCAGGCTCTCCAGGAGCAACATGCAGCCGCATGTGCCGCGGGCCGGCTCACTGGGAGCGCACACGCGGCCGCCCCAATGCCGGAGGCCGCGCCACCCAGCGGCGCAGGCGGTGGGGCTGCAGGCGGCGCAGCTGCTGACGACCCAACCACTCCCGGCTGCGGGGCGCTAAGCACTGCGACGGCCCTGCCTGCTGCGGCGGCGGTGCGCGGGCGCCACGACGCTGCGCACAGAGCCCACATATCGACTATGAGCGGCACAGCACAGGTCGGGGCCTCCCCAGCGCTCCGCATGCAATGCACTGCAGTGCCGCATGCCTCTCTGACACGCACGCGGCTCCTCGCAGCGCGAGCGTGATGCTGCGCGCGCTGAGGCGGCTGCTGGGGCCGCTGCCCTGGCCGACGTGACTCTGCGCTTGCAGGCCAGTGCGGCACGCAGGCAGACCATTGAGACCGAGGTGAGGCCTGTGCACTTCCATCACCTGCAAGGCATCCGCATGTTCCCCTGTACGCTGCCTGCCCGCCTGTCCACGCACCCACCAGCCCAGACAGGCGAGCACATGCAAGGCCTCGCCGATGCGCATCCCGACGTCAGACCGCTCTCATCATGTGCCGCGCACCGCGCAGGCGCGCGGCCTGCGCGACAAGGTCAGGGCCCTGGAGGACCGGGTGGGCAGGCAGGACGAGCAGCTCGCGGCGCTGAGGCGCGCGTCCGCTGGCAACGAGGGCGACCCCGCTCTCACGACGGGCTGGCCCGCCGCGGCGCGGTCCGCCGTGTCGGCGCTGGAGGCGCAGGCGTCCAACCTGAGGCAGCGCCTGGGAGAGCGCGAGGCCAAGATCGCGGCCCTGGAGGAGACTGTGCTCAAGCTGCGCGCGCAGCAGCCACCCGCGGCCGGCGCAGGGGCGCACGCCGACAGGCAAGCTCCTTCGGTGGCAGGGCAGGCGGGAGTCGTCGCCGGCGGCGGGGCGGCCGCACTCGAGGCACCGGAGCCAAAGGTCAGGGGACGGGAGTCGCGTGTCTTCGCGGGGGGGCCTGCCAAGCAGCCTCTCCATCGCTGACCCGCGTGCTTTTTACAGAGATGTCGTCGTACGATTCGCGCGGTGCACGACCGTTCGTTCTGTATCATTCTGTATGGAAGAGTGCGCGGTCACAGATGGCCATGCGCATGTTACAGGTGGGTAGCTGTGAAAGCCATGCACCATACGCGCTTCCAGCACGGACGCCGCAGCAACGCCCCCAGGCGCTGGACATGGCAAACGGCGCTAAAAGTACTCGCCAGAGAACATCTCCTCCTCCTTGTACTCCCTCAGGCGGTCCGTGGTCGGGATCAGGGCCAGCTGCCGCGCCACCTGCAGGACGAAGAGCGCACCGTGTCAGCACGGCGCCCACGATGAGCGCCCGACGCGCGAGCATGCAGCAGGCGCAAGCGCCGCCCGGGCCGCGCCCGACCCGTGCCGCGCGGGCGGCCCGCACCTTGATCTGCCGGCACATGTGGCGGTGCACGGACTGCTTCAGGCGCGACTTGCGGCGCGCGGGCAAGCGGCCCGCGGGGCTCATGAACACGTGCAGGATCTCCACGTTGCGGAAGTCCACGTCGCGGCGCACCTGCCCGCAGCGCTACCCGCCGTCAGCAGCGGCCCGCCGCAGGCAGGCTGTTCAGCAGGCGCCGCCTCCGCGCGCTCAAGAAAAGTCAGAAGTAAAAATAGACAACACGCGACAGGCTAGAAGCGACGCCGCAGCCGCCGCTGCAAGTAACATGCACGGCCGCGCGTCCAGCCTGCCAGGGGACCCCACCTCGCCATTCTTCATCTTCTCCGGGTGCGCCTGGGGCACGTATGCGCCCTGGCCCGAGGGCCCCGTGCCCTGGGGCTCCACCAGGTCCTTTGCGCGCGCGCCACCTCGTCACTCAGCGTTCTCGCGGCCACGCCACGTGGCAAGCGAGCGCGTGCTGGTGCACGCGGTGCTGCTCAATTGCAACTCACACATGCTCGAGGAAAGCTTACACCGAGAATATCAAGCCACGTAATGCGCACAGACGGCCGGACTGGGGGCCGGTGCGCGCCTCTGTGTTGTACGTCATGCCGGGGATGAAGGTGCGGGTGGGGTGGATGCGGGTGCCGGCGTCGGCGGCCTCGCCGTACAGGCCGCGCCCCAGCTCGCCGTACGTCTGCTCCCACCCCGCGGGCGCCTGCATGCCCACCACCGTCGCCGGCGGCTTGGCTGGCGCGGCCCTGGCGGCGGCCGCAGCCCGCTCGCCACCCGGGCCACGATCGCCTGTCCAGCGCAACACACGCGCTTTTTTAGAGCTACCGTTCAAGGACGCTTGCAACACTGAGGCCATGCTGCCGAAGTCGCGCACAGCGGCTGCTGCACACGGTCAGCAGGCCCGCACCGCGGTGCGCAGATGCAGCGGAGACAAGTGACCGGGGCTGTTGTGCGCGTCATGACGCTGAGAGCACACCAATACGTCAGGCGGGCATGCAAGGTGAACATGAAGTGCCCCGGGCGCGCCTGCCAAGAAGGAGCCAGGCTCCAGCGCGGCGCGCGGCAGGGGCCCAGCTCGCTGCGTGTCCGCACCGGCCTCCAGGTCCTGGAAACCGGCCCTGGAGAGCGACACACGCACACGCTTTTGCAGGGTGCCATGCCCTGGACCGACTCAATTGAGATGTGCAGCATCAAAGACCGCCAGCGACGACACGGCAAAGCCTCGACGCACTAGCATCACCAGATTCATTGGTGTTATGGAATGGGGCTAGGCACACGAAAGTCAGCCCTGTTTCAGAAGTCAGCATGGCTGCAGGACAGCATAATGTGCAAGTGTCGCGAGCGCTCCACCTGGGACCGGCGCGGGCTGACTCAGGCCTGGGCGCTTCACGCCTCGAGGCTTCGGCGCCGTCGCGTCGGGACCCATCATCCAGCCTGACAGCTGCGCGCGTCCCAGGGCGCCTGTGAGCACCTCCGGTGCCGGGAGAGCCCAAAGCTCTACGCCCAGCCTCTGGGCCCGCCACTTGCAGCTGGCACGCGCGGGCAGGGGCGCGCACAGCTCATGCGCTGCTTGAGCCAGCTGGTCCAGTCGACCGTCAGCGGCGCGCCGCCAGGCCCTGCGCCCACTGCTCCTGCTGCAGCGCCCTCGGGAGGAGCAGCCTCCGCCGAGCTCGCCGCGCCGCGCTGCGCCTCGCCGGCCTCGGCACCGTCGCTGCGGTCCTCTCCCTGAGCCAGGGCCTGGAGCCCCACGCCGCTCCGCAGGCCGCCGCCCGCACCAGCGTCCGCTCTCGCAGGTCTGCGGTCAGCCTGGCTGTCCTCCACAGCATACCGGCCCGCCGCAGCGTCACCACCTGCACCGCCGGCCCCCGCCGTCCGCTCCCTGCAGCAATCCGAAACACCCGCCCGAGCGCATGCGCCTGAGCGCAAGGCGCCTGGGAGGTGAGCGGGGGCGCACGTGCAGTGCTGTCCAGCGCCTGCTCTGCAAACTGCCGCCAGCGCTGCCGCTCGGCGACCTCGTCCACGACTGCGACCGCCGCTTTCATGTCAGGCTGGTCCGACCTGTGCAGTACAAGCAGCGCAAGCGCAGAGAGCGCAGCCACCAAGCACTTGTGCTGCACACCGTCGGCATCCTCCTCGCTCTCCGTCCCAGGCCCGCCGTCGGGAGGCTTCACGCCGTCGGGGGGCTCTGCGGCGGACGCAAAGCTGAGAGCCAGCGGGCGCTGCAAGCTTCCGGGCTCCCGCGCACGCGGCAGCGCCGCCGCGCAGCCCTCCCCCCTGCCGACTGCCAGCCACGCAGTGCTGCGGGCCTGGCGCAGGAGGAGGCGCGCGCGCAGCATCGCCTGCCCGCTGTGCCTGCTCAGACAAGAGCCGAGCGCACAGCAGCACGGTCTCACTCGGCAGCATGGGGCAAACAGCCAAGTTAGGCTGCTAAAACCAAACCACTGTACTATTGCCCGGCAAGAGGCCTGAGAGCTTGTGTTTCAAGCCGGCGCTTGCTTGCACAGGCGGGGCGGCCGGCGCCTCATGCCAGCGCACTCCCCGCAAAGACTAATAACAGCGGCTGCTTAGATGTTCCGCAACTCCTTCCAAAGCGGCTTTCTGTCAATCCTCTACTCGCTCGGGAGCAGGCCGCTTGAGATATGGGCCGCAGAAGGCGAGCACCTGGGCTCCCTGTGCGGCAGCTAGGAGTCTGCTTTGGTCAAACTTCTGCCCTGCTCTCCTGAAGGAGAGCGGCGTGTTGCAGCAGTGTGCACTGACCAGCCTCGGGGCTGAAGCTCTGGCTGCGTGCGCGCCGCAGTCCGCAACGGCCACATCAAGCGCATCACCGACGACGACATAGCCAGCAGCGTGCTTGAGATAGTGTCCGCGAACGTGAGCACCACGTACGTGACCTGCCCCTCGGACCCGCAGAAGACGCTCGGCATCCAGCTGCCGTTCCTGGTTATGATAATAAAGAACCTGAAGAAGTACTTCAGCTTCGAGGTGCAAGTTCTGGACGACAAGAACGTGCGCCGGCGCTTCCGCGCCTCCAACTACCAGGTGCGCCTGGGAACCCCCAGCCGTGTATGCGGCTGCCGCCTGGTGCACTGGCCGCTTTCGCCGCCCACTCTTGCAAGAGAAGCGCCCGTCTGTTTTGACACCCAGAGACTGCCCGGGCGCGAGCGCTGCTCCACCCTCGGCCGAGAAAGTCGCCGCCTGCGTCACCCGCGCCACAGTACACGCCCATAACCTGCACAGCACCGCCCTGCGCCAGCCTGCATGACTGCCCTCATGCGCATGGGCTCCATGCGTGCTCCATGCGCGCAGTCCACCACCCGCGTGAAGCCCTTCATCTGCACCATGCCCATGCGCCTGGACGACGGCTGGAACCAGATCCAGTTCAACCTGGCGGACTTCACGCGGCGCGCATACGGTGCGCGTGAGAGGGTTTGGAGCTAGGCTGAGCGGACGGGCGCGCGCCCGCGGTGCAGCTTGATTTACGGGTGTGAGCCGATATGGGCAAGAAGCAGCATGCGCATGGGTCGGCACATACTAGCTTGCATGCTCTGCCTGCGCAGGCTCATGCACCGCATGAGGAGCTGTGTCAGCCTGTTTTGAGTTGCCATAGCCATCCAAAGTCTGCGCGCCGCGCCTGTCAAGCCTGTGGGGGCGGCCGTGCAGGCACCAACTATGTGGAGACGCTGCGCGTGCAAATTCACGCCAATTGCCGCCTGCGGCGGGTGTACTTCTCAGACCGCCTGTACGCCGAGGAGGAGCTGCCCCCAGAGTTCAAGCTCTTCCTGCCCGTGCACAAGTGACGCGCTGCTGCAGCGCTGCTGGGGCGCGGGGCAGCATGCGCGGTGGAGTCAGCGGCGGCGGCGGCGCCATGGCTCCGGTCGTCGACGCCGCCGCCGCCCTGGCTTCACTAGCCAGACCGACTCGCTTCACGAACCAGAAGTCATAAAACCAACTTCTTTATGTGCCGCTGTGCGAACTCTCGGCGGGCGTCAGCATTGCATGCTGCCGCCATGGCTTTGTTGCAGCGCATGGAGTTGAGAGTACCTGCATGTGCATCGTGCTTTGCTCACAGCACATGGACATGACCAATGTGCTTGCATGTCCAGTGTTTGCAGCACATGCCAATCGAATGCCGTCAATGAATGCAACCCTCAGGATGCTGTTCTCTCCGACTCAATGCATGGTACCCTTCAATAAATGCGCATGCCACAGCAGGGCAGGAAACCTTTACAACAAGACTGACCAAATCCACCTTGCAACCATACCAACTCTCTCATGAACAACAGGTGATTCACGACAAACCCAGATGCTCGACTACATACCCAGCCAACTCACGCGCATGCGCGCATGCCTGCTTGCAGACGTCTCCAGGCTGCACGCGCGCAGACTTGCTCACGATGCACGCACGCTCTCTCTCAAGCTACTCTCACCTCACGTCTCTCAGAGTTCATCACCGCCGCCCCATGGTCAGGTCAGCAGCCGGAAGGAGTCCACAATGTGACGCAGCGTAGCCTCCTTGTCCGGCGAGAACTGGTCCCCGCGCGCTGAGGCCACCAGGCAGTACAGCCTCCCGTGGCGCGCGGCCGCTACGGCAAAATTCTTCCGCCTGATCTGATACCCGCTGCGCGTGATGGTCTCGCTCGGGAATGTTATGTACATGTAATGCTGGCCCCCGATCTCGCCCGCCTCCGACTTGATGCGGCGCTGGTCCGGCATGATGAGCCGCGCGTCGCCGCCCACATCCTGGCCGGGCGAGACGATGTGCGCGACCACCTCGCCCACCAGCTCCTCGTCGCGTAGGCCGGACCCAGGAAAGATTTCCAGGACGGCCTTGTCCGACGTCTGCACCGCTTGCACCTTTTCACAGCACAGGCAGCATCATGGAAGTCAACATATATTGATTGCGGGCAAAGGCCCTGTTCATGATCATCTCGACCGCCTTCCTCTCGAGTCAAGAAGCCACTGGAACCAGCGAGACACATGGACACATACCACGACATAGCGAGGTACCCCACACTGGTGCAAGCAAGGCTGGTGCGCCCACTGGCACACAGGCAGGTTCGTGGTACAGGGTGGATGGGCCGGCGCGCCTGGAAGTCTGCAATGTAGACACCCTGCCGCTGCGTATTTTTCCTTTTTATCCAGCCGCGCGGGTGCTCGAAGCAGAAGCCCGCCTCGGTGTCGTCGTACAGTTTGTAGCCGGGCGACGTGCGCAGCAGGGGCAGCCCGTAGGCTCCTGTACACAGCAGGGCTGTAAACATACCACCATAGGTACAAACCTGTCGGCGTGTTAAGCTGACTGGCCGTGGGCGTGACCTTTCCCGCGCATAGACTGCTGGGCTTAGGCACCAGAGGGACTCGAGCATGCCTGTATGCAGACAGCAAGAGCGCCCCGAGTGCCCCACTCCCGTGGCGCGCCCCAACAGAAGCTGGCAAGGTATGCGGCAGCGCGAAGCAACCGCAGCCTACAGCAGGATGCTCACCACCAGGTCTGCTCAATGCCGTGAGTCACACCCATCCAACTACAGTCATGGGCCATGCATGACAGCAGCACATCCTGCGATACAAGCGCTGCGCGGACCTAGAATGCTGTTCACGATCATTTTCGCTTCGTCGGTGCCCGCGGTCGCCTCGCCCAGGAGTGCGAGGTTGACGGACTGCAGTATCATCTCGCGGCGAGAGTGTGCAGGTCCCTCGTGCGCACAGCAGCGGCACGGACCCTTGCGACACGCCCTCCTGCTGTCTATTCGGCCGCACGGCCAGCGCGTGCTACCCGTTTGAAACAAACAGCTCACGCTTCCCACTGGCAGCATCTGCAGCAAGCGACTGCCAGTGGCGCCGTCACGGTGTCCTGCAGCGCTGCTGCTGCTGCGCTGCGTGCTCTCCTCGCTAATTTTGCTGCTCGAACCGTTTATATGGGAACCCCACAGCAGGGGCTTTGCTACATCATGGCTGACCATGGTTGACTTCAGTGGGAGACAGTGGAGAAGAGGCCTACTCAGTGTGTAGTACTCTCTTTCTGTCATTCGTTACAATTTGTAACTTACAAGTTGTAACGTACATTTCATAACTTACAAACACACCGGAGGACACGCGCAGACATGTGGCTTGGCGCCCTGGAACCCTGACACCTCACGACAGCAACCGCCGGTATGCATGCGCCGGCTTGCGCGCTGCTGCCCGCGCCGCCCGCGTGCGCCCCGCCGCGGCCAGCGGGAACGCCGCCGTGCTCGCCAGGCGCCTCCGCGACGTGACCGCGCCGTCCCGCTCGTCGCCCAGCGCCGCGCCGGGCTGCCCGGCCAGCGGCGCGGCAAAGCCGGCCACCACGTAGTCCGCCATGTTGCCGTGGAAGCGGTCGTCGTCGTCCTCGTACAGGGGGTGGCCGGGCGTGCGCGCCTCGTCGCCAGCCATCAACCGCTCGTACGTCTCGCCGATGATGCCCTGCACCGGCCCAGAGTCAGCAACCGCGTCGTGCGCGGGCCCCAGTGCTGCGCGGCGTGCGCGGGGCCCAATGCTGCGTGCATGGAGCGCATGCGGGGCGTAGTGCTCCCATTTTAAACTCTGAAGCAGCAACAAGGCTGGGGCATGCAAGCGTGCCCAAGGGGCGGGGGTGCCCCACCTGTAGGCCGCCCGCGGGCTCGACCAGGAGCGCGATGTCAAAGTTGAGGAAGGCCGGCTGGGCGGGCTCGCCGCTGTCGCCCGGCTCGCCGGGCGCCACAAACAGCATCACGGCCAGCATCTCTGCGGCATGCAGCGCTCACGTATCAGCGGCATGCCTGCCAAGCAAGCACAGCAGGAGGCTGGCGCTGCAGCCGGCCAGCGTCAGAAGGGGCAGGGGGCGCATGGCGCGCCTGTGCGCAGGAACACGGCTGAAGTGGTGGAGGTCGCCTGCCAGGCGATGGTGAGCGCGGCAGCGGGGTCCTCGCTCTCCAGCGCGTACTCGCTGACCTGCTCCTCCGGCGTCGGGCCGCGCAGCGGCTCGCCGTCGAGCGCCACTGCGCGCAGCACGCGAAACGCGGTCAGGCTCGCGAGCGGGAGCCCCAGACTGCCATTCATATAGCACAGGTGTTTCTTTGAGGCTGCTGACAAGTCCGACACAACACTTCTGTTTGTGGAGGCGCTGGACAGCTTCGCCAGCACTGAGCAGGCCGCACCAGTCAGGGAGTCGGTGCCGTTCATCGCGACCACAATGGTGCGGTTGCGGTACACGAGGCCCATGGCGTCGATGAAGGTGGTGACGCGGTCGCCCGACTCGCTGCGCTGGAAGCGTGCGCTCAGCTGCGCGCACCAGCCTGCGTCAGGCGTCTCGGCACGCGTACACTGCAGTGGGGAGGCTGCCGTATGGTACAGTTCTGAGATGGTCAGCACGGCGGGAGCTCTCAGCGGCCGCACCTGGTGCTCAGCGCCGGCGACGAGCACGTAGTGCGCGCCTGGCTCGCCGTTGAATTGGAAGGACCGTCCAGCAAAGCCCGTCAGCGTCGCTGAGCGCGCCGGCCCACGCAGTCAGCAAAGCGCTTTGGCGGCAAGGCAACCGACGCGGACAATTTTACGCGCGGCACGCTGGAAGCAGGGCAGCGGGCTCTACCTGTCTCATAGACAACATCCTCCACCACCTTTGGGCTGTCCAGGGCGTCGACATCTATGCCAAAAAAAAAAAAACATTGAGTTAGTCACAGCGCCATGACATTTAGATGCATACAAGCCGAAGCACACGCAGACTTATGCTTGGCTGCAAGGCAACGACAAGGTCAAGCACAATATTACCAAGCAAATAGGCAGCACACCTAGCGACTGGCATGATGCCGCGACAGCAAGTAGGCACAGCACCAGCGCCTGCGTCTTCATTTTATGAAAATGTATTTGTCTGCGTACGGCGCAAGTCGTTCGCGCTGATATAGAGTCAAAGAGCGACGAGTGCTCCTGTGCGAGTTAAAAAAAGGCGGGCTCGCTCACCGCCTAGGTTATTCTGATGCCCAGATTATTTGATTATCTACATTGATCCAAGTAGACACTGAGCAGACACAACAAAAGAAAATATTCAACACCTTGTTGGAAACTCCTTGGCTTGCGAACAAGCAGTTCAGCCGGAGCCCGGCGCGGAGGATGGAAGCGAGTGGCGATCTGGACTTACATGGGAAGACGATCGTGCTGGTGCGATGTGGGCAAGGCTGCATGGGGTCACCTGTCACTGCTTGCTTTTAACTGACGTGACGTGTCCGTACCCGTCCGCAGCCAGCGGTGACGATAGGCAACATTGGCCAGCTTGCGGTGGGCGCCTCTGCCCCGCCTGCACCATACCTGCTGTGCAGATGCGCTGGAACTGCGGGGCATTGAAGAGTGCTGCGGTGCGCTCAGGTGGACCTCCTTGTGAATACTGTGGGGCTGCCGTGCGCCGCCGCGCTGCACGAGCCGTCGCTGCTGCCCTGCGTGGGCCTGGGCGCCTATGACGCCGAGGGGGCCGGCATGCTGAGCACCGAGCTGCAGGTGTATGCGGACGCCGCGCAGCACTGGGCGGCCCTGCAGCAGCGCTCGCCCCCCGCCACGGGCAGGTGAGCGACCAGGCGCTGCCCGGCAGGCTTGGACCGCGCTCAGTGTGTACTCAAAAGACCCCTGCTGCTTGCGCGCGCAGGCAGCAGGACTTTGCCGAGCACATGGCAGACTTCCTTGCAGCGGCCAGAGTGCGTCAGGTGCGCACGGGGGTTCCGATGCGATGGTCCAGCTGCCGAGCTGCAGCGTGCATCACGTGCGCCGTACTCACCCTGCCGCTCGGCCAGGTGCTGATGCTGGCGAGCGCGGACGCTGCGTTGCGCGGCGACGGGCAGCTGGCCACGCCGGGGGTGCGGTTCTGCGCGAGCGGCGACGCGGCTGGCGCCGCGGCCGCGCACGAGCTGGGCTTCCGGGAGCTCGAGGTACGCTTGCTGAGCGAGCGCGCAGAGCGGCTGCGCAATTACAGGCTGCACCCCCACCCCTGTGACGCGGCGCCAGGGGGGCGCTGGCGGCGAGGGGTCGGCGCTGCCGCCCTGGCCGCTCTGGCGCGCGCTCGAGGCGCGAGGCGTGCCGGCCCTGCTTCTGGTCTGGCACGCCAGCGAGGGCGACAACACCGAGGACGCGCGGACGCTTGCGACGGCGGCCGCGCGCACGCTCGAGAAGCTGCATGGCGGCTCCGCGGAAGGGCGGCCCAGCGGCACGGGTGGCGGGCAGGCGTGGGCGATGCCGCGCTCGTGGGGCACGGCCCTGTACGGCACCGCAAGGGTCGCATACTGACCTGCTGTGTCACGCCCCTGGGGCTTGCCATGCATGCCAAGCACTGGCGCCCCTGGGGCTTGTGCGCTTGTGCAACAGGTTGTTGGCACCTGTTGGGTAGCAAGGGTGACAGCCATGGCTTTGAGGCAGCGGCGAGCAGACCTGTATCTAAATTTTGATCTTGCTTGGTGCCTTGGTCTGCTGTGCCGCATGTAAGCTCAGCACTGTTTCAAGCAGAGCACCTTCTGAGGTTCCTCAAGCAGCACACCAAGTAGTCAAGCTCAGCATCTCAGCTCCTTTGGCATTGAGGTGTCCTGCCCAGTTCTGCCTGCATGAGGCCGTCGTGTTCGCAGCACAGGCCTGCTGCTGCCGAGTCCGACGCTACAGCATTCTCGCTTCATCCACAAAGACCCCAAGTCAGCGACCGCTCGCCCTGCCATGCGCCGCACGGCGCTCCCTACGCCTCCAGGGTCCCCAGCCGCTCCTCCTCTAGGGTTAGCGCTGCCGCGCTGACCTTGCTAATCCAGGCGTCCAGGCGCGACTTCAGGCCGCCCGCCTGCTCCAGCGTCAGCACGCGCGGCTGCACCCACGACACCTGCACGCCAGCAGCGGCCCAGGGCATCGCATTGCACGCCTTGAGGCTTCTCAGTACGGGTACTGGTGTATACAGGAGATGATTGTTGCGCATGCTGCAGCATGCGACTGGGCTGCAGCGGCCAAGACGTCGCGTCTGAAAACAACTCGCAAGACCTGTTGGCTGTGTATAAAACGAGAACACTGCAGGCGGGCAGCAGGCGCCGCGGGCGGGCGGCCGCGCGCCTGCACGGTGGAGTCCACCTGGTCGATGACGCCTTCGATGAGCTTCAAGCTGAGCGTCTTCATGAGCAGGAACTCCACGCCATCGGCGCCCAGCTTGGTGCGCGCCGCGATCTCGCTCAGCGGGATGGTGCGCTGCTCTGCCGGCAGGCTGCGCGCGAGCGCGCGCGGGCGCCCCCCGTCGGCCAACAACGCAAGGGTTCGCGGCGCCGGCTCGCCCGACTCGGCGCGCGGCGCAGGCGCATCAGCGCCTTGCCGCACGCGAGGCGATAGCGCAGACAGCAGCGCCGCCATGCGCGGCACCGACACACACCAGAGTGCGCAGCGACAGTGGAGGGCGCGCTGCTGCGCAGTGAGCGCGCCGCTGCGCAGCAGGCCATGCGCAGACACGCCAACACACATGCTCGGCACGAGCGGCGCGCCTGAAACATGAGCTCCATGAGGCATGAGCTGCATGAGACAAGCACAGGACGGCATTCATGGAAGCGCGCCAACACGCACAAATGACAGGGGCGGCGCGCCTGAAGGTCAGCTCCACCAGGCGCAGGAGGGCGACTGTGTGAGCATGAAGACGAACACAGTTCACAGGGGCGGCGCGCCTGAAGATGAGCTCCATGAGGCACAGGATGGTGATCTTCTCGCGCAGCGCGCGCTCGTGCGTGACCAGCGCTGGCTGCGCGTTGAGCGCGGCCGCGTGGCGCGTACAGATGGCGTCGTACGCGTGCAGGTCGCCGTGGTTGAACGCGGCCAGCATCTTGGCAAGCCACTCGTACGGCGACCCGTCCAGCACCTTGATCTGCCGCAGCGGGACTCTGGCCCATCAATTCAGGCGCCTTCCCGGGTTTTCACACAATTTGGGTCACCCCCGGGTTTCCCAGAAAGTCTACGATCTCCATTTACTAGCGGATGGGCCTGAGGGCTCTGACACGGCGGCCTCCATGTTGCCGGACAAGCGCGACACCATGACAGCCGGCACAGCGGTGCGGGACGGGGTGGCGGGGCGCGGGCGCACGATTGGGTGCAGCAGGAGCTCCCCAAAGTTGTAGATGTTGTCCCCCAGCAGGGCCGCGAGCGAGATGTCCACCGCCAGCGACTGCCGCGCGCGCCGCGCTGCGTCAGGCATGGCAGCAGGCGCGACGGCGGCTAGGCCCATTCAAGCAGGCACACAACGCGTCCACCACCAACAGTTTGAAGGCATGTTGGCTCAGGCAGCGCCAGCGCGCCACCGGCGAGCGGGCGCGCGCGGGCGGGCACGCTCACCATCTTGACGTCTGCGGGCAGCGCGTCCGAGGAGATGAAGGCCAGGTAGAGCAGCGAGCTCTTGTAGAACTCCGCAAAGTCCTTCTCGTGCTTAAAGTACAGGCTGCGCAGCGCGTGCACAACCGCGCTCACGCTCGGGTCCACCTGCGCGCCGCGGCCCAGGTTAATACCACAGCCTAGCTCAATACCGTAGCCCGCGCCGTCGCGCCTCCGCCGGCCGCCGACCGGCGCCGGCGAGCAGCGGCTGTCACCACCGCCAGTGTTTGCTCGGCCTGGCGCCCCTGACGGGGCTCTGCACATCCGCTGCCGCACCCCCTGGCTGCCCGGCCATAATCCTGCAGCAGAACGGGCATGTCGCGGGGTGTCCGTGGCGCGACGAGAGCACTGTGCGGCACAGGCGCAGAGCGCGGCGGAGGCGCACATCCTGCAGGGCGTCCAAGCTGTCCTTGGCGCCGGCGACCGCGGCCTTGCAGGCGTCCACGTCGCCGGCCGTCAGCTGGTACTGCGCCACGTGCATGCGCAGGTACAGCGTCGGCTGCTCCAGGCGCGGCTGCTTCGTCTCCGCCAGCGCGGCCGTGACGCCCTCCAAAAACGCAACTGCCCGCGCGCACGCACGCCTTGACGCACCGCGTGCAGCCGCCAAGCGGCACGCACGCGCGCACAGCGGCCGCGCGCGCGGAGGCCTGCCCCCGGGCGCGAGCGCACGCCTCCCGCAGGGGGCGCAGAGAGCGGGGGCAGAGAGTGCGCGCGCCAGCCTCCAGGGGCCGCGGCGGCTCGGCGAAGCCCTGCTGCGCGACGGTCACCGCCAGCTGCGCCAGCCGCAGCGGGTTGAGCTTGTGCGCGAAGCTGGCCACGAAGCTGTGGTAGATCGGCAGCAGCACGCCCTCCTGCCGCAGCTCCGGCAGCGCCAGGCAGTCCTCCAGCGCCGCCGTCAGCTGCGCGCCGGCGCCGCTCAGCGCGCAGCGGGACGCCGGACGAGGGCCCCGCCCGCCGAGCAAGGTGGAGCGAGCGGTGGGGCGCGCGGGGGCAGTCCGGCTCCGGCCACGCGCTGCGCTGCTGCAGCAGGCCGCGCGGGCGTGCCTGGTGCCACAGCTTGCGCCGGTAGAGGTCTGCCAGCTGCCCCACGCACGGCGCCAGCGCCGGATGCTTGGCCTGCAGCGCGTCCAGGTACCGGAGCGCCTTGTCGGCCATCGTGGCGCTGTGATTGGCAGCAATCGGCGGCTGCGCAAAGTGATCCCGTGCCGCGGCAGAGCCGGCTGCGAGCCTGTGCAGCGCTCACTGGCCGCGACGCGCCCCGCGCGCTGCCTCTCAGCGCCGCTTTCTCTGACCGGCGGCCCGGCACGCAACGTGAAGAGGCTCGTCGCTGGAGGCAACTCTTAGTAGCATGTGCAGAGAGAGAGCGTGACAACTTTCTTCAGCAGGTGGACAATCAACAACAGTGCGCTGCTGCACGCATACACTGCCCTGTACTTGTACTCTGCTACGGCCGAGCCTCCTTCACAAGGGCATAACAAGCTATACGAGCCTTCTGATTGAAGGCATGAGGCAGACCCTACTAAAAGCAGGGTTTCCAGCCGCCTGAGTGCTGCGCAAGCGAGAGCGGGCAGAGGGAGCCTTCGGTGCGTCTCTAAGGGCCGAACAGGGAGTGCTGCTGTCTACGGCAGCACAATGGTGCGCGCGCCAGCCCTCTAGCGGGGCCTCCTTGCTGTTCCATGCGCCAGCAGCGCGCATGGGTGTGTGCCTCGCAGCGCGCTGCCCTGGATGCTGCGGCACGGGACTGTTGGCCTCAGGCTGTGGGTCTTGTCGAGGCATACGGTTGTGGCCTGCGCGCACGAGCCGCGGCCTGCAGCTGACGGGCTGCGCTCTGCGCGCGCTGCAGCCGAAGCAGATCAACGAAATCAAGGACTTCCTGCTGACGGCGCGGCGGAAGGACGCGCGCTCGGTGAAGATTAAGAAGTCGGGCGAGGTGACCAAGTTCAAGGTTCGCTGCAAGCGCTACCTGTACACGCTGTGCGTCACCGACGCGGACAAGGCGGACAAGCTGAAGCAGTCGCTGCCGCCAGGCGCGCTCGCCCCGAGCAACCCGGGGTCTCTGTCTGCTGGGCTCTCACTGAGAGCGTTGCGACTGGAGCAGCGCTGCCAGCTGAAGGCCACCGTTCTCTCTGGCTCTGTATCTGCTACATACCAGCGTTGTCAGCGTACGCTTCATGGCTCTGGTCCTCACCGGTGCTCTGACCGTCATATGCTTGTTCCCTGCAGGTCTGCAGGTGCAGGAGATCTGAGGAGCGTGCGGCCTGGAGCGCATGCGCTCAGGATGGGCAGCAATGGCCTGAAGGCGGCCTGCAGCTGCTGCGGCGTCTCTGCAGTGCGCAGCGGCGGCGCAGCTTTCCTGGGGCGCGTCAGGTTGTCAGTGGGACCAAACAACCAGGCACGACTGTAGCCGGTGAGCACCGGCCATCTGATGCTGTTGTGCACACCGTGCTGCGCGTAGGCTCTGCATGTCCATAAATGTGGAGCATTGGTGAGAGGCTTGCGAGTAGAATGCTCGTTGCAGGGCGCGTAGACTCTGCGCTGTAGAGCGCACGTCGCGAGGTGCTGCACTCTCTTTCTGCTCAGACGTGTCATGCAGGAGATTGTGGCTGAGCGTCATACACTGCTGTCCTCGCCTCAGCGGTGCCCCACAGCGGAGATTAGCGCCACACGCAACACACTCTTGCAGCACACAGAAAACAAGCGCGGGGTCGCAGATGTCTCTCTCGACCTCTCACACACAGAGTAGCTGATTGCGCATCACTGTCGCATGTTCCCAGCCACTGCTGTTGGGCGGTTCTTGCATCACCACACTCAGCAGCACGCTGGATGGCTGACGTTGGTCAATTGGCTGCCAGTGCCTCAAGAGCAACCTGGATCCATCAGTCTTGCAGCTCCTCCAAGCTGGAGCGCAGCTTGGTGGGATCTGCGCCAGAGAAGGAAGAAACGCGCTCCCCGTCCTTGTGGAATGTAAAGGTCGGCTGCGCAGACGGTAACAGTGAAAATCTCACGCAATATGGCAACACCACAACACCGCATGTGGTGGGTCACGGGAGAGCTGTGGGCTCGCGCGCGTGGCTGCGCACCACTGTGCTCACGCACGCCTCTGCCACGCTGTCGGCGATCTCCTCGCGGTCGATATCCACACGGTAGAACTTCACCTGCACGAAGCCACGCGGGACAAAGTTGTGCACGGGGCAGCAGCGTTTGACGTCAGCGAACAAGCACCAGCAGGCGTGTGCGCACAGGAGGCAGATGCTTGGGCGGGCCCGCACGTCTGTGTACTCAGTGGAGAACTTGTTGTAGGTGGGTGCGATCATGTTGCCTGGCCCGGCGCCCAGGCTCGCTCAGCGCGTGCTGCGCCGTGCCAACGAGGCGCCAAGCCGCGGGCGGGGAGGCGCACATGGCCCACACCACTTGGCGGTGTAGTCCACGACAGCCTTCCCTCCATCTGCGCGGCACTGCCCGGCTTGGTGCGCGTCCGCTGGCGTGAGCAAGGCAACCGGCTTTACGAGGTGCAGCAGGCTGATGCGGCCAGTGCAGGCGTCCGCGCGCTCTGCGCCAGGCGGTCACAGGCCGGCGCACCAGAAGCAGCAGAGAGTGCGTCCGCGTGCTCCTTGTCTGACGCCAGGTCTATTACCCGGCTGGTCGCCTCTGCGCGCGCACACACGCCCAGGTGCAAGCGCCGCATGATGAGCGCTGCCGCTCGCGAAGTGCGCAAGCAAGGCCGCACCTGTGCTGTACGCGCCTCGCTGGAAGAGCCCGTCTGCGCACGCTGCAGACTGCCACAGACGCAGGCTGGGCACAGCGGTTCTGAGCGTGCGCAGCATCGCGCCGCACTCCAGTTCTGCACGCGGGCTTCGTCGCGAGTGATAGATAAATGAATCAATTACAGCTGTCAGAGGGGGGTTTTGGAGAACCGCACACGAACGCGACAGCGATCTTTTTGTTTCGCAAATTGAGCTGTTTCAAGGCAACAACGGAGAAGCACCACCACAGAAGTGTTACTTGACTTCATAGGGACTA
>JAABUJ010000218.1_pt1 | contig 126726 bp, 124 predicted proteins | sample 5559131 | NCBI WGS metagenome assembly JAABUJ01 (sample SAMN10711875, study PRJNA513366) | rock metagenome | isolation source: Antarctica rocks | place: Antarctica: Victoria Land, Mt New Zealand nord | collected 2016-01-07 | reverse complement strand
GTACGCGCTTCTCGTTCGCCGCAGTGATCGCTGGAGACGGTTCAATGGCCATCAACGTCTCAAAGACGTTCATCAGCAGCTAATCGCACGAGACGCACACGTTACGACTGTTGCAAAGAAGAAAGCTACGTGAGATAATCATCTCAACTCGACTGCGCTGATTTTATCTCAACCCCCGCAAATCGGCACGACCTCGATCGGGCTGGCAGCGGCGGCTTGCTACCGTCAATGTACTCGACCAATTTATTGATTTCAAGCTTGCCGTGCGCCGCGAACAGCATCGCAATGCTATTAATGCTCGGGGCATTCGCGAGGTTCAAGACCCTTTAACAATTCAATTTCGCCTCTCAACCTCACTGGAAGAAGCCAAGATCTGAGACAGTGCACGCGTGGCCCCATAGGCGGCTGCAGGCCTTGCTGTGAAATAAAGGGGGACCCGCCTCTCGGCGGGTCCCCCTAACGTCCTATCCCAAGCGAGATTTCCTATCCCAGCGGAGATGACTTTGGGATAGGATACCATTCATTGTGATAGAGCATTAAAGTGGTGGAGCTGTCGGGGAACTGCCCCCCGAGTCCGAATCGCCGGACCAGCACTTTCTCCAGGCTCAGCTTCGAGTTTGTCTTGAGTTAGCGGGCGTTTCGAAACCAAACTTCCGTTAACAGCAGCTCCCTGATCTCGGACGCTTCGCAGAGCCGACTCCACGTCCTAGCCGGATTTGTTGACGGAGACGAGACGGATCCGGCTACCCCCTCGTGCTCCGTCGCTAACCTAAATTAGGCAGCGAGTGCGTAGTTGTTGTTCGCGTGTAAACGCGTTGCGATCGTTTTAGGAGGGCTCGCAACTCCGCCTGCTTATACTAACCTCGGATCGACCCGTCGAAGCTGCTCAGCCCCATGATCCGTAACTTGCCGGCCGACGCCGGCTCGTCATCATACCACAACCCGGTCGCGAAGCCTATAGTGGCACGGGTTGGCCGCTCGTCCGAGCGAAGGAAGGCGCCGTGCATCAGTCGTCGCTCATTTTCGTCTTGCTCACGGCGATCGTGGTCGTGGCGGTCATCGCGAAGCGCTTCGAGCTGCCGTATCCGATCGCGTTCGTCATCGGCGGCTCGGCCCTCGCCTTCATGCCGGACGTGCCGACGCTCAAGCTCGATCCCGATTGGGTCTTCCTCATTTTCCTACCGCCGCTGCTCTACTCCGGGGGCTGGCTGACCGACTGGAAGACGTTCAAAGAGAACGCGCGCCCGATCGGGCTGCTCGCGATCGGCCTCGTCATCGCGACGACGGGCGCCGTGGCGGTCGCGGCCCATGCCATCATGCCGGGATTACCGTGGGCCAGTGCGTTCGTGCTCGGCGCGATCATCTCGCCGCCCGACGCCGTCGCGGCGGGCGCCGTCTTCGAACGCTTCTCCGTGCCCCGGCGGATCGTCGCGATCCTCGACGGTGAAGGACTGGTCAACGACGCAAGCGCCCTGGTCATCTATCGCTTCGCCGTCGCGGCGGCGCTCACCGGGACGTTCTCGCTTGCCAATGCGAGCATCGCGTTCGTGCTCGTCGCGGCCGGCGGGGTCACGGTGGGACTCGCGCTTCAGTACGTCTTGATCGAGGCGGTCGTGGCACTGCGCCGTTTCTCGCTCGGCGATTCCCTCATCGATAACGTCGTGTCGCTCGTCGCACCGTACGCCATCTATTCGCTCGCGGAGTTGCTGCACGCATCGGGGGTACTCGCCGTCGTGGCGGCGGGCGTCTTCGCGAGCCGCCATATGATGCGCACCTACGAACCCGAAGGCCGCCTCGTCGCGCGCTCGGTCTGGGACATGCTGGTCTTTTTGCTCAACGGCCTCGTGTTTCTGCTGATTGGCCTCCAGTTGCGTACCATCGTTCGCGATCCGACGTTCGCGCTTAGCCAGCTTTGGATCGGGCTTGCAATGAGCGCGCTCGTCATCGTCATCCGCATCGCGTGGGTCTATCCCGCGACGTACCTGCCGCGCTTGGTTTTCCCAAACATCAATCGCCGCGAAGGCGTGCCCGGCTGGAATTACGTTTTTATCATCGCATGGAGCGGCATGCGCGGCATCATCTCACTCGCCGCGGCGCTCGCGATTCCGACGCTCACGTCGTCGGGGGCGCCGTTCCCCGGCCGGCGCGAGATAATTTTCATCGCTTTCTGCGTTATCTTCGTCACGCTCGTCTGCCAAGGGCTCTCGCTCATTCCGATCTTACGCTGGCTGCGCATCGCGGGCGACGACGACGTCGACGAGCGCGAGATGGAAGTTCGCGTCGCGGCACTGCAGGCGGGCATAGCGCGCATGCGCGAACTCGAGCCGGCCTTCGCTTCGACCGCCGAATGGGAAGTCGAAGGCCGCATCCTCGGTGAGTACGAGTATCGTATCGGACACCTCACCGGTCACCTCGACGGCTCGCATGCGCCCGATGCGGTCGCGATCGATCACCGTCTGCAAGAAGAAGCGCTTTCGGCGGAACGTCGTGAGGTCTCGCGCCTGCGCGACAGCGGCGAGATTCCCGACGAAATCTATCGCAAGATCCAATACGATCTCGATCTCGCGTCGCAGCGCTTGACCTAAGTCGCGGGCGCGAACTCCGCGCGAAAGCGGCGGCCGAGTTCGTCGTGATCCGTACGATCGATCGTCACGGGCGTCACGCTCACGTAGTTATCGCGGATCGCCGCAAGATCGGTACCCGTCACGATATCGCTTTCGTCGAAGGTGCCGCCGAGCCAGAAATACGCGTTCCCGCGTGGGTCCTCGCGTCGATCCACGCGACTGCGATAGGCTTTGCGGCCCTGACGGACGTAGCGCACGCCGCGCAGTTGCTTTTCGGCGACGTTGGGGACGTTGACGTTGAGCAAGGTCAAGCGCGGTAACCCCTCGGCGAGAATTTCGCGCGCGAGGCGGACGGCGACGCCGGCAGCCGTCTTCCAGTGATTGTCGCGCGCGTGCTCGGGCCAGCTCGCCGCAAGCGAAACGGCCATCGCCGGCGTGCCGACGATGACCCCTTCCGTCGCCGCCGCGACCGTACCGGAGTAGTTGATATCGTCGCCGACGTTCGCGCCGCGATTGATTCCACTAACCACGAGCGCCGGGAGGCCGCCGCACAGATCGAAGGCGCCGACGATGACGCAATCGGCCGGCGTGCCCGAACAATGGAAGGTCGGCACCGCACGGCCCGCTACCGGGGCGACGCGGACGGGATGATGGATGGAAATCGAATGACCGACGCCACTGTTATCGCGGTCTGGCGCGACGACGGTAACGTCACCAATCTCACGCAAGGCTTCCGCAAGTTCGATGAGCCCGAAGCTTTCGTAGCCGTCGTCGTTGGTTACGAGAATCTTCGGCCGTCCGCTCACGCGCGCTCCGCCGGCTTGACCAGGCTTGAAAGCACGAACGAAACGATCGCGAGGACCAGCGCACCGAGAAACGCCGAGGCGAAGCCGTCGACGGTAAGCCCGAGCCCGAGATGCGCCACGAGATAAAACGTGATCGCGTTGATCACGAGCGTGAAAAGTCCGAGCGTGAGGATGACCGCAGGCAATGTGATGAGCAACAGGATCGGCCGCAGCACCGCGTTGACGATGCCCAGAATGAGCGCCGCGACGATGGCGGCGGAAAACGACGTGACGTGGACGCCCGGCAGCACGTAGGCGACGATCACGAGCGCGAGCGCGTTCACGAGCAATCGGATCACGAATCCCACGGCAAAACCTCCGCCGTAAGCCTACGCGCCTTTGACGAGCCCGGCCTTTATCGTCGACGCGAGCGCCGGCGTCATCCCTTTGACCGCTGCGATCTCATCGACGCTCGCGCGTTTGATCGCACCTACGGAACCGAACGTCGTGAGCAGGCGTTTGCGCCGCACGGGCCCGACGCCCGCGAGCACGTCCAGGGCCGATTGCGTCATCGCTTTTCCGCGACGCGTACGATGGTATTCGACGGCAAAGCGATGCGCTTCGTCACGAACCCGCATGACGAGATGCAGCCCCGGAGAGCCGGGCGGGAGCACGATCGGCTCAGCTTGCCCCGGGACGAAAAGCCACTCGTGTTCCTTCGCAAGGCCCGCGATCGGAATGCCCCATAGGTCGAGTTCTTCGAGCACCTCGACGACGGCGCCGAGCTGTCCCTTGCCACCGTCGATTAACAGCAGATCCGGCCGGTGATGGAATTTTTCTTTTCGGCGAAGCTGCGCTTCGATCGTTTTCTCGTCGCCCGTCTCCACGATGCTCGCAGGATCTTCCTCACCGGGAGCGTTCGTATCGGCGCGCAAATATCGTAAACGTCGCCGTAACGTCTCCTGCATCATCGCGAAGTCGTTGGACCCTTGGTCGTAGCGCACTTTGAAGCGGCGGTATTCGCTCTTCTTGGCGCGGCCCTCCACGAACACGACCATCGACGCCGTGGGATTGGTGCCCTGGATGTTCGAGATGTCGTAGCACTCGATACGATGCGGAACGTCGGGGAGATCGAGTGCGGTCGCGAGTTCCATCAGCGAACGCGCCGACGCCGACTCTTGTACTTCCTGATGCGCCAAAAACGATTTGAGGTTTTGCTCGGCATTTTCGCGCACCAGCCGCATGTATTCGGCCCGCGGCCCGCGTTGCGCCCGCAAGACGCGCACGCGCTGTCCCTTGAGTTCCGAGAGCCACGTCTCGATGACGCCGAGATCGCCCGGCAACGCCTCGACGAGCACTTCTTTCGGAATCGTCGTTTGTGAAGCCGGGCGGCGCGAACGCGCTTTGAGCGCGACCGGTACTTCGTTGCCGCGCGCCTCGCGCAGCGCCAGCGGCGAGAACCCATCGCTGAGCCCCGTGCCCGTCTGTCCCGCGCGCGCGGTATAGAACTGCGTGAAGAAATTCGCATAGAGCTCGGCATCGCTTTGATCGGTCACGCCGTCGAGAATGAAATGTTCTTGCGCGATCAGCTTACCGCCGCGCACGAGAAAGACTTGCATGCACGCCTGACCCTGCGCTCGTGCGGAGGCGATGAGGTCCATATCGATGCGCGTGCGCCAAACGACTTTCTGGCCTTCGGTCACGCGGCGCAGGACGACGATGCGGTCGCGGATTCGCGCCGCCGCTTCGTAATTGAGACGGCCTGCGGCATCGCTCATTTCGACGCCCAGGCGCTCGAGCAGCCGGTCTTGCTGTCCTTCGAGAAAGAGGACGACCTCGTCGACCAGTTCGTCGTATTCGAGCTCGCTCTGGTACCCGACGCACGGCGCTTGACAACGTTTGATGTGGTATTGCAGGCACGGGCGTTTTCGCTTCCCGTCGATCGGTTCGCGGCACGTGCGCAGCGGAAACGCGACGCGCACCAAGTTGATCAGTTCGCGTAGGCCGTGCGCGTTGGTGTACGGTCCGAAATAGCGCGCGCCGTCGTCGCGTACCGCGCGCGTGAACTGTACGCGCGGAAACGGCTCGTTCGTCACCTTCAAATACGGAAAGCGCTTGTCGTCCCGCAAGCGCACGTTGAATGGCGGTTGATGGCGCTTGATGAGATTGGCTTCGAGAATCAGCGCTTCGATTTCGTTGTTGACGACGATCCAACGCACGTCGACGACGCGTTCGACCATGCGCGTCGTGCGGTACGCGTGCGCGGCGGAATCTTGAAAATACGACCGCACGCGGCTGCGCAGTGAGACGGCTTTCCCAATATAGAGAATGCGCGCATTCTCGCCCAGCATCGTATAGACGCCCGGCGCATCGGGCAGCTGCGCGAGCGTGTGTTCGAGTCGACGGAGTTGCGGCGGAGCCGGGGTTTGCGTTACGGGCCTTTCCTTCGTGAACCGGCCGCGAGCGCGGCGGCGGTACGCGCGTCGCGTCGCGCGCTGGCGAGATTGCCAGAAAGATACGCGTCGAGCGCGCGGCGATAGTGCGACTTCGCGAGGTCGAGCGCCGAATCGTGCCGCGTCGCCGCGGCACCTTCGATCGCCGCGCGCGCGCGCAGCAACTCCGGCGGCAAGACCGTCCCTCCGCCGGCGAGCGGGACGCTGGGAAACGCGGCGGCGGGCACCGCGGAGAAAGGAACGCCGGGAACCAGCCCGCCCGCGGGCGCCCCGGAAAGCGCGGCGGCACGAGCGAGCGACGAGCTCGCGAGCGCCCCGGAGACGTCACCCGCGGCGGCTTGCTGCTGGGCGCGCACGTACAGCGCTGCGGCGCGCTGCGCCGCACCCGGATCGCTCGTTCGCGCGGCTTCGATCGCGCTGGCTGCGCCCGCGAGTCCGCGCCCGAGCGCCGACGTCGGTGCCGGCGGCGCGACGGGGAGCGGCACGAACGGCACGGGCGTCGCCGGCGCGTTCTGCGCCATCGTCGCCGCCGGAAGCGAAACGACTAAAACCGCCGCGAGCGTCGCGAACCGGCGCGTCGCGGACGCCTTAGGCGGGTTTGCGGCGTCTCGCGAAGTGGATCGCGAAAAAGGCGACAACCGCAACGACGACCAGCGCCACGAGCACCGTCGAGCCTTTGTGGATTTGCGGGGAGATTTCATCGAAGTGTCCGCCGACCAAGCTGCCGAGATAGGCGAGTCCGAAACAGAAGATAGCCGAACCGAGCGCCGTGTAAGTCACGAAGTATCGCTTCTGCATCCGCGAGACCCCGGCCGGCAACGCCGACACCCCGCGCACGAACGGGAGAAACCGGCAAACGAACACGACCACGTTGCCGTGGCGTTCGAAGAACCCGTGGAACGCATCGAGCTTCTTCTCATCGAGTTTGAGATAACGGCCGTAACTCGCGACGAAGGGCCGCCCGCCGGCGTAACCGATGCCGTAGAGGATCGATCCGCCGACGATTTCGCCGAGCGTCCCGACGAGCGCCGCGAGCTGCCACGTCATCACGTGGCGCGAGGCCGCCAAAGCCCCCGCCGCGGGCATCACGAGCTCGGTTCCGACCGGGATGCCGATATTGCCGAGCAGCATCACGAAAAAGACGCCGGCGTAGCCCGCCTTATCGATGATGTCGAGAAAAAAATGCGTGATCTGTTCCAAGGCTAGCCGACTCCTCGTCGCGTCATCGCAGTGTTGCCGTGCGGCCGCGTTAACCTCAAGAGGATCTCCGCGGCAAGGCCGCTTCCCTCGGCCACGATGGCGTCGTAGAGATGGGCGGGTTCGATCGCTCCGCCGGGGATGGCGCGATCTGCGAGGGCGACGATGCTGCGCACGCGCGGCGTAATGAGAATGCCGTCCCAGAGCCGATCCTCGCCCGTGCCGAGCGCCCGGCGCACGTCGTTGACGACCTCGGCCGCCTGCGTACCGGCCGCCTGTAAACGCGCTTCAACGGCCAGATCGTGTTCTTCAACCAGCGCTAGTAAGAGGTGCCCGACGCCGACATAGTAGTGATTGTGATTCCGACACGCTTGCTCGGCTGAGCGCAAGACGCGCTTAGCCGCGGGACTGAAGCGAGAAAACACCGGAATGAACCTTTACGAAGAACCTCGCGACCGGGCGCGGGGACGTATCGGTGCGATGGTCGGGATGGCAGGATTTGAACCTGTGGCCTCTGCGTCCCGAACGCAGCGCTCTACCAAGCTGAGCTACATCCCGATAGGACTCCGGACGGTTCTCACTCCCGACGATGGAACCTTTCATATAACCGTTACTTCCCAGGTTCGTCGCGCGACACGTACGAAACGTCTCCCGTCCCATGAAATATCTTATCGTTGGCTGCGGCCGCGTCGGCTCGACGCTCGCCAAGCTTCTCACCGCCGAGGCTCACGACGTGACGGTCGTCGATGAAAACCCCGCAGCCTTCAAGCGCCTCGGAAACCATTTCGCGGGACGCGTCGAAGTGGGAACGGGAATCGATCACGACGTGCTCAAACGTGGCGGCGCCGAAACGGCCGACGGCTTCGTGGCAGTCACGGATGGCGATAATCGTAACGTCATGGCCGCCCTCATCGCCCAACGGATGTTCGCGATCAAAAAGATCGTAGCGCGCATTTACGATCCGCCGCGCGGTTCGCTGTATCGCGAGCTCGGCATCGAAACCGTGTGCCCGACGACGATCGGTGCGAAGATCGTGCGCGATAAACTCATGCACATGCCGTACGAATCGGTACCGTCCTTCGATTTCGGCAAAGTGTCATCGCTTGCGGTAAGCTTGCGCGATTCCGAAGCGGGTCTGCGCATCTCCGACATCGAGCATCCCGGACTGGTCCGCGTCGGCGCGGTCCGGCGCGCCGCGCACGTCTTCGTGGCGTCCGCAAGCGACGTGCTTTCGGCCGGCGACGAGATCAACGTCATCGTGGCGCCCGAAGCGCTGTCCGAGTTCGTCGCGCGCTTCGCTGCGACGACGCAAGACGTTCCGATCCGGCTGTCGGCGTAACGCGATGTTCGTCATCGTCGTCGGGGGCGGTAAGGTCGGTACGTATCTTGCGCGCGCGCTGCTCGCTCAAAGTCACGAAGTCGTCGTCATCGAGAAAGTTGCGAAAAAAGCCCAGTTGATGGCGAATCTGCTGGAGACCGACGTCACGATGGTCGGCGATGGCTGCGATCCGCTCGTGCTCGATGCGGCCGGCCTCAAGCGCGCCGATGTCGTCGTGGCCGACACCGGCGACGACGAAGACAACCTCGTCGTTTGCCTCATCGCCAAGCGTAATTCGAAGGCGCGGTGCATCGCTCGCGTCAACAATCCGCGCAATCGACTCATTTTCGAATCGATCGATCGCGAAGCCCCGATAACGCTGATCTCGTCCACCGAAGTCATTCTCGATGCGATCGACGCCCACGTCAACGCAGAAGATTACTCGATCATCGCGAAGCTGCGCGATAGCGATCTCGAGTTCGTGCGCCTACCCGTGCCGCCGAAATCGCGCGCCGACGGGAAGCGCGTCGTCGATATCGGGCTGCCGCGGTCCTCGGTCGTCGTCGCCGTCGATCGGAAAGGTGAAGAGCTCGTGATTCCTAACGGCGATACGCGCCTGCGGGCGGGCGACAGCGTCTTACTGGTCGCAAAAAAAGATTCGCGTGACGATCTGCGCGCCGCCGTGGTCGGCGCGAAGACCGCCGTTTAACGCAAGCGATGAGCCGGCGACGTTGGGTAAACCGGGTCGCTACCGTCCGCAACGGTCGGCGCTACAGCCGGTGCGGTCTGCGCGGCTACGTCGCACGAAACACACACGCGCGTACGGCCACGCGAAACCGGCTCGCAAGCCGCCGGGCGGGATTGCTTCCCGGCGCGACGCTCGCGCTGATCGCGCTGTTTTCGATCTTCGTGCTCGGAAGACCGCCGAGCCCGCCGGACGATCCGCAACGTCGTCCACCGATCGTGGGCGTCGCACATTATACGTTCGCCGACTTTGCGAACGCGAGCCGGTGAAGACCTCGTGCGCCTCCCTACGAACTGTGGGGCGGCGCCTCGGTAACTTGGGCTCGGCGGTAGTGCTGCAGGGCCTCCGCGACCGTCATGTGCGGATCGCGCTCGAGATAGGGCAACAGACGCTTCGCCCAAAGTTGCAAACCGTCGCGGACGGTGATGGCGCGGGCGGCGTCCGCTTCGGCGCGTTTCACCGATAATAAGAAATCGTGCCGTTCGACGACGTCCAGCGTGCTCGCGACATGATCTTCACGTAGCTCAAAATCCATTTCGGAGATAGTTTACTGCGGGCGAGTCGTGCGCACCAAGGTCGAACGGACTATCCGTTCGACCTTGGTGCCGGCCCGGCGTTGCGGCGAGCCGAAAAGATAGCCGAAAGGGCGCTCATCGTATGAAGCTGCAAGCGTTATACCAGATAGTGTGTCGCCCGCACCGTTCTCGTCGTCCTCGCGCTGGCGTTCCCGCGTGGCCGGGGCTTGCGACGCTTTCCAACGCGGGACCACACGGGTTTTCGAAAATCTTGTACGCCTTCACGTCGTCGGCTGCGAGTAACGGCAGTGCGATGGCCGGCCTCGGCTCGAACACTTTTTATAACGTAGCGCATGGCATCGCGATGCTCGCACTCGCAGGCGCGCTCGCCGCAAACCGCGCACCGACGCGAGCAAAGGTACGCTGTGCACCGATTCACCTCTCTTCGTCGTGCTGCTGATCGTCAACGTCGTCATCGTGGGAGCGCTGACGTTCCTACCGGCGGACGCACAGGGGCCCGTTATCGAGCAGTTCTTCATGGCGCACGGCTCGGCGTTTTAACCGCGCATAGCGGCAGGCACGTGAGGCACGTCCGAACGGATGATCCGCCCGACGGCTGACGCTCCCGCACATCGCTTGCTATGATCGGGCCGGACCGATTGAGGTGTAACCCCGATGTTTCTATTGGAACTAACTGTAATCGTACTTTCGATCGTAGCGTTCGTGCTCTTCGACCTGTACGCACGCGCTTGCGACCAGATCTGAAGAGGCGCCATGTTCGATAACGTTTTGGGCCTGGTGCTCGCCGCAGCCGGTCTCGTGTATCTAACGTACGCGATGCTGCGGCCGGAAAAATTTTAGGAGAACGACGTGACCATCACTGGCTGGCTTCAAGCCGGCATCTTTTTCGCGCTGATCGTCGCCCTCACGAAGCCGCTCGGTGCGTACATGGTGCGCGTCTTCACCGGCGAACGCACCTTCCTTTCGCCGGTACTCGTTCCGGTGGAAAACGTGTTTTACCGGGTCTGCCGCGTCGATGCGATGCGCGAGATGAACGCGACCGGTTATCTGCTCGCGCTCTTCGCCTTCAGCGCGGTCGGGCTCGCGTGGCTGTACGTCTTGTTGCGCACGCAGAAATACCTACCGTTAAATCCGCAGGGCTTCGACAATCTCGCGCCGGACGCAGCCTGGAACTCCGCCGTGAGTTTTCTGACGAACACGAATTGGCAGTTCTACTCCGGCGAGAGCACGATGAGCTATTTCTCGCAAATGGCCGGCCTCGCGTGGCATAACTTCGTTTCGGCAGCGGCCGGCATCGCGGTCGCGATCGCCGTGATTCGCGGCGTCTCGCGCACCGACAGCAAGACCATCGGCAACTTCTGGGTCGACATGACCCGTGCGCTGCTCTACGTGCTGATGCCGATAAGTCTGATCGGCGGTTTGCTTTTCGTCGCGCAGGGCATGCCGCAAAATTTCCACGCCTACACGGACGTGCAATCGCTCGAGGGCATGAAGCAAGCCGTCACGCAGGGTCCGATGGCGTCGCAAGAGATCATCAAGGAACTGGGAACCAACGGTGGCGGCTTCGTCAATGCGAACTCCGCGTCGCCGAACGAAAATCCCACGGGCCTCACCAACATGCTCGAGATGCTGTGCATGTTTCTCATCTCGGCCGGGCTGACGTACACCTACGGACGCTTCGTCAAAGATCAGCGCCAGGGCTGGGCGCTTTTCGCCGCCATGAGCGTCCTGTTCGTCGTCGGCTTTTCGACGGCGTACGTGGCGGAGTCGACCGGCAATCCGATCGTACACGCCCTCGGCGTCGCGGGTCCGAATATGGAGGGCAAAGAGACGCGCTTCGGGGCCGCCGCATCGGCGCTCTTCGGGACGATTTCGACCGACACGTCGACCGGGGCCGTCAACTCGATGCACGATTCGTGGACACCGCTCGGCGGACTCGTGCCGCTGCTGAACATGCAGCTCGGGGAGATCGTCTTCGGCGGCGTCGGTACGGGCCTCTACGGCATGTTGATCTTCGTCGTCTTAACGGTGTTTATCGCCGGGCTCATGGTCGGGCGCACCCCGGAGTTTCTCGGCAAGAAAATCGAACGCCGGGAAGTGCAGTTGGCGATCCTCGGCGTGCTCGTGTTGCCCGTCTTCGCGCTGCTGCCCGCCGCCGTCTCGGTTCTGTTGCCCGTGGCGACGGGGCAACTCACCAATAACGGCGCGCACGGTTTCTCCGAGATGTTGTACATGTTTACATCCGTCACGGAAAACAACGGAAGCGCGTTCGCCGGCGTCAGCGGCAATCAATACCTCAACATCCTCACGGGCGCCATCATGCTGTGCGGCCGGTTCCTCTTCATCGTGCCCGCCGTCGCGCTCGCGGGATCGCTTGCGGGTAAGCGCAGCGTTCCCGAAACGGTCGGTACGTTTACGACGTATTCGCCGATCTTCGTCGCGCTGCTGCTCGGGGTCATCGTCATCGTCGGCCTCCTAACGTTCGTGCCGGCCGACGCACTGGGACCCATCGTCGAGCATCTCCTCATGCTACAAGGGAAAACCACATGATTCCGTCTCGTCGTATCGAGCGCCGCCCGCAATCGCGTTCGCTCTTCGACCGCGCTATCGTCTCGCGTGCCGCTCGGGATTCATTCGTCAAGCTCGATCCGCGTTGGCAGTTGCGCAACCCGGTCATGTTCATCGTCGAGGTCGGCGCGCTCGTCGTCACGTTTTTCTTCTTTCGCGATCTTTTCGGCCGCGGCGGAAAAGACGCCGGCTTCGATCTCGCAATCGCGCTCTGGCTTTGGTTTACCGTCGTCTTCGCGAATTTCGCGGAGGCGGTCGCCGAAGGCCGGGGTAAAGCGCAAGCCGAGTTTCTCCGTCGCACCAAAACCGACACGCAAGCTCGCAAGGTGATCGACGGCAAGCCGGTCGTCGTCAGCGCGAACGAGTTACGCAAAGGCGATCTCATCCGCGTCGAGCCGAACGAAATGATCGCGGGCGACGGCGACGTCGTCGAAGGAGCGGCATCGGTCGACGAATCCGCGATTACGGGCGAATCCGCGCCGGTGATTCGCGAGTCGGGCGGCGATCGCAGCGCCGTCACGGGCGGCACGCGCGTCTTGTCGGACTACATCGTGGTGCGTATAAGCTCCAATCCCGGCGAATCGTTTCTCGATCGCATGATCTCACTCGTCGAAGGCGCATCGCGGCAGAAGACGCCCAACGAAATCGCGCTTTCGATCTTACTTTCGGGGTTGACGATCATCTTCGTCATCGCCGTCGCGACCCTCGGACCGTTTTCGATCTATGCCGGTACCGTGCAGAGCGTCACGGTGTTGATCGCGCTGCTCGTCTGTTTGATTCCGACGACCATTGGCGGTTTACTCTCGGCGATCGGGATCGCGGGCATGGATCGCGTCCTGCAGCGCAACGTGCTCGCGATGAGCGGTCGCGCGGTCGAAGCCGCCGGCGACGTCGATACGCTACTACTCGACAAAACGGGGACGATCACGCTCGGAAATCGCCAAGCGACCGAAATCGTCCTCGCGGAAGGCGTCGATCGCAACGCGACGTCCCTTGCGGCCTACTTCTCGTCGCTCGCTGACGAGACGCCCGAAGGCCGCTCGATCGTCGCACTCGCGGAGCACGACGTGGCGGCCGCCGGGATCAACGGCAAAACGCCGGACGGCGCGACGTTCGTTCCGTTTTCTGCCTACACGCGCATGAGCGGACTGGATCTTGCCGGCGGCCGCTCGATTCGCAAAGGCGCTCCCGATGCCGTTCGCGCCTGGGTCCGCGAGCAAGGCGGCGGCGGCGGGACGCTCCTGGCAGCCGACGTGGAGCGGATCGCACGCGCCGGCGGTACGCCGCTCCTACTCGCCGAGAATAAGACGATTCTCGCCGTCATCTATCTCAAAGATATCCTTAAACCCAACATGAAAGAGCGCTTCGACCGTCTGCGTGCGATGGGCATTCGTACCATCATGATCACGGGCGATAATCCGCTCACCGCAAGCGCGATCGCGCGCGAAGCCGGCGTCGACGATTTTCTGGCGGAAGCCACGCCGGAAACGAAGATGGCGCTCATCAAGCGCGAGCAAGCTTCGGGCCGTCTCGTCGCCATGACGGGCGACGGCACGAACGACGCACCGGCATTGGCTCAAGCCGACGTCGGTGTGGCGATGAACTCCGGCACCCAGGCGGCCAAAGAAGCCGGCAACATGGTCGACCTCGATTCCGATCCGACCAAACTCATCGAAGTCGTCGAAGTTGGCAAGCAGCTGCTTATGACCCGCGGCGCGCTCACGACGTTTTCGATCGCGAACGACGTCGCAAAGTATTTCGCCATCCTGCCCGCGATGTTCGTTACCACCTATCCCGCGATGCAGGCGCTCAACATCATGCGTCTGGCGACGCCGCAGAGCGCGATCCTCTCGGCAATTATCTTCAACGCGCTCATCATCGTCGCACTCATTCCGCTCGCGCTACGCGGCGTCGCATACCGGCCGCGCGGCGCGAACGCCGTGTTGCGCGATAACGTACTCGTCTACGGGCTCGGCGGTATCGTCGTGCCGTTCGTCGGCATTAAAATCATCGACCTCATCCTCAGCGCGCTGCGCCTCACCTAGCGGCGAAACGGAAGCAACGTCATGAGAACCACCGTCACATCCGGAAGCACCCTCGAGCAGCTCGGTACGGCCGCGCTCTACACGCTCGTCACCGTCGTCATCCTCGGCATCGCATATCCGCTGCTCATGACGGGAATCGCGCAAGCGATCTTCCCTCAACAGGCCAACGGCTCGCTCGTCGTGGTCGACGGAAAGACCGTCGGTTCGGACATCGTCGGTCAGCTCTGGACGAAGCCACTATACTTCCAAGGGCGCCCCTCGGCAGCCGGCAAGAACGGCTACGATCCGACGGCGACCAGCGGCACGAATCTCGGACCCACTTCGAAGAAGCTCATCGATGCGACGCGCGACACGATCAACGGCCTAAAAAAAGCAAATCCCGACGCGACGCTGCCCGTGCCGATGGATCTCGTTACGTCCAGCGCCAGCGGCATCGACCCCGACATTACGCCGGAAGCGGCCTACTATCAGGTGCCGCGCGTCGCAAAAGCGCGCAATCTCACAAGCGACGCCGTCGATACGATCGTCGCGAAGTACGTGCACGGTCGCGAACTCGGCTTCCTCGGAGAACCGCACGTAAACGTGCTCGAACTCAACCTAGCACTCGACGGCAAACGCTGATGTCCATGATCCGCATCTTCGCCTGCGCCGTCTTGTGTCTAGCCGGCGGCAGTCGTGCCTTAGCGCAATCGCCATCACCGTCACCATCACCGTCCTCCTCCCCGTCTGCCTCGCCCGCACCGAGCGTGGCGGCTCCCGTTCCTTCGCCGACCGCGACGTCGTTCAAGCTCGTCACGCTTAGCGGCTTCGCCGATGCCGGCTTCACTGCCGTCGGCCTGACGGATCAGGTCCGTTTCACGAGCGGCGTACCGAGCCGCATCTTCGATGGTGCCACGGGCGCTTTCGCCGACGCAAACGGCGGACGGCAGCTCGCGAGTCCCAACGATTTCAATCGCACGCCGAACTTGCAGAATCTCAATCTCCAGCTGCTCCTAAACGGTAGCGTCGTCAGCGCCAAATTCGAAGGCAGCTTCGGTTCGGATGCGGACGTCATCGCTTCGAACGGCCAGTCGCGCGCAGGCGCGAACCTAACGCAGGGTTACCTGCAATTCGTCAAGGGCGCGGCGACGCTTCTGGTCGGAAAGTTTTCATCGGTTGCCGGTGCCGAAGTCATCGAGTCTCCGAGCAATACGAATTTTTCGCGCTCGTTTCTCTTTGGCGACGCCGTTCCATTCACGCATACCGGCGTGCGCCTGACCTACGCGGCGACGCCGAAAATTTCAATCGTCGGCGGCGTAAACGATGGCTGGGACGATTGGAAGTTCGCCGGTAAGAAGAAGACGCTCGAAGGAGCGCTCGTGCTCAACCCGTCGCCGGGCTACTCGCTCACGCTCGACACGTATAACGGCAGCGAGTTTGCGCTCAACGGGAACAGCAACCTGGGCGCCGTGCCGGTGTTGAGCAATCGCAGTCTCTACGACGGCGTGCTGACGCTTCATCCCACGAGCGCCCTTACGATCGTCGCGAATTACGACAACGGGACGCAACTCGCCGACGGCACGAACGCTTTCCAAACCGCCCGCTGGAACGGGGCGGCGGCCTACCTGAATTATCAGCTCAACCCCCGCTATGGTGTCTCGCTGCGCAAAGAATCCTTTCACGACACGCAAGGCTTTCGCACCGGAACGCCCCAGCGTTTACAATCAAACACCGCGACGCTCGCCGTGACGCTTGAATCGAATTTCGTCCTGCGCTTCGAATACCGCTTGGACGCGTCAGACGCTCCTGCGTTTACGTATCGCGGCTACAACCCCGTAACCGACACCGGTCGCAATCGCCAGAGTTCGATCGGTTTCGAAACGATCGTGAAGTTTCCGTAACGGCGGGACGAAGCCGTTACGGCGGTGGGGCGAGCACGAGCAATTGTTTCGCACCCGCTTCGAGAAGGCGCCGAGCGAACGGCGTACCGCGCGGCGGCCAGCGGGGATTCGCGCGAGCGCCCTCGAGTGCGATGCTCGTGCTCCCTTCTCGCGCGGTCGCCTCGAGAAGCGTGCGCGCGGGATCTTTTCCAATGGCGATGCTCCAGCGCGCGCGTACGCGACGCGCGGTTTCGGCGAGCGACGCGACGATGCGCGTTTCCGCCAGCTCCGCCGTTTTCGAAACGTGGATGACGGAGAGTTCGATCTCGAGGCGTAAAGCGATTCGCGCGCAGCGCTCGATGAGGTCGCCATCGCGTTCGCGCGCTTTAACGCCGAGCGCGATCCGTGTGAACGGCGGAGGCCGTTTGAAGGTCCCACGCGCATGGACGACTTCGCGTAACGCGAGCTCGCGTAGTGCGCCGAGATTCTCCGTCCGGAAAAAGTGCGAGAGCGCGTCTTCGATCTTCTCGGGCTTATAGATCTTGCCGGCGCGCAACCGCTCGCGAAGCGTTTCCGGCGTCGTATCGACGAGAATCACGTCGTCGGCGATTTCCAAAATGTCGTCGGGCACCGTTTCGCGGACTTTCTGGCCGGTCAAGCGGTGGACCGCATCGCCGAGCCCCTCGAGATGCTGGATGTTGAGCGTCGTCATAACGGAGATCCCTGCGCGCAGGATTTGCAGCACGTCGTCGTACCGTTTGGCATGCGCGTCACACGAGGCGTTGGTGTGCGCTAGTTCGTCGATAAGGGCGATGGCCGGCTTGCGCGCGAGCAACGCGTCGAGATCGAGTTCGCTCGAGGTGACGCCGTCGCACGCGACGTCGCGTCGCGGCATGAGCGCGATGCCCTGCGCCTTTTCGTCGGTATCCTTGCGCTTGTGGGTCTCGACGAACGCGCCCACGACGTCGACGCCTTCGTCTTTGAGTTGATGCGCGCGGTCGAGCATGGCGAACGTCTTGCCGCTGCCGGCCGCCGCACCGAGATAGATCGTCAGCCGGCCGTAGCCGATTCGAAGCCGGTCGGCCGCCGTTTGTGCGTTACGTGAGAAAGCGATTTCACGTTCGGCTGCGGCGACGTACGTCGTCGCGTCGACGATGAGCAGGTCGCGCTCGACTGCATGCGAGGCGAGCCGATGCGCGAGTTCTCCGTTTGGAACGGCGACGAGGCTGGCTTTAAGTGACGCGAAACGCGGCTTCGCGATATCGAAATCCAGCAGCGGCACCACGCCCGCGTCGAGTTCGCGTCCGAGTTCTTCGACGATATCGAAATCGCGCTCACCCACCATCGCTACGTCGATGGCGAGGTCGAGTGCGTGCGCGACGCTCGCCGTCTTGCGCAGAAAAATCGCTGGGTCGCCGTCACCCGTCGCGAGCGCGAGCGCCGTCGAAACTCGCTGCGGAGTAACTTCGGGAACGGTCAGCGTATCGACCGTGCGCAGCATCATTTCACGTAGAAAGCGCAGCGTTTGCGGCCGGTACACGGACGCGCGCGCGCGCTCGATATCTTCTTCGCGCACGACTTTGCCGGCGCGAAGACGCGCTTCCAATTGTTCGGGCGAGACGTCCAAAGCGACGACTTGATCGGCCGCGCGCAGGAAGGACAGCGGTACGATCTCCCTCACGGGGAAGCCGATGAGCCCTTCGGCCGTCGCGGCGACGGTTTCGATGTGCTGGATGTTGAGCGCGCCGCTCACCGCGATGCCCGCATCGCGGAGCGCGAGCGCGTCCTGCCAGCGCTTCGCGTGCGCGCCGCCGTCGAGGTTGGCATGTGCGAGTTCGTCGAGCACGAGCAACTGCGGGCGTACCGCGAGCGCAGCGTCGAAGTCGAAATCTTCGAACGTCGACGTACCGACGCGGATGCTGCGCGCCGGGATGCGCGGCAGCCGTTCGACCAGACGTTCGAGGTCAGGCCGGCCTTTGGTTTCGATCCAGCCGATCGCGACGCGCAGCCCTGCCGCCTGCGCCCGCAGCGCATCGTCGAGCAGACGCCGAGTCTTTCCCGCGCCCGGAGCGCTCGCGAGATAGACTGTCAATCGGGGGGCGGTCCCCACATCTTTGAGCAGCGCTTCTGCCGACGGCCTGCCGTCACGCGCATCCACCGCGCGGAACGTTCTCGCACGCCGGGCACCGACCCGCCGGGGAGGCGTCGCATGCTGCGCGAACGTCACGCCGTGCCCGAACGCTGGCTTCGCCCGACGTGCGCCATCCTGCTCGTCGCCGCGTGGATCTTAGATCTGCTCACGCCACAGCTCTTCGTTGCAGCAATTTTACTCAACGCGCCGATCGCGCTCGCGAGCCTAACGCTCGACTTCCGCTTCACGCGGCTCCTGGTCGCACTCGCCCTCGTCGCGAACGTAAGCGCCGGTTACATGAACGGGCTCGGCGCCGGCAATCATTGGGATGCGATCGCCCTCGCGGACCGGCTCATCTCCGGCCTATCGTTTCTGCTCGTCGGCGGCTTAAGCATCGCGACGCAACGCTCGGCGGCGCGCGCCGGCGAACTCGGCGCGCGCCAGGAACGCGCGGCCCGCGAACGCAGCGTCCGCCGTGCCGTCGAAACGATCCGAGGGTCGATCAACCCCGAACTCATCGAGCGGGCGATCGTTCGCGAGGCCCGAACGTCCCTGCACGTCGACGCCGCACGGCTCTACGTTTTTTCACCGAGCCTAGACGAACCGACTACCTACGCGAGCGCCGGCCTCGACGTGGAAGTGCGCGGCGATCGGCCCGCCGCACCGATCCTCTCCCTGCTGCATCGCATCGCCGTGCAGCGCGAGGGCATCACGCGGGTCCCGCAGACCGACGCGCTGGGAAGGCTGCTGCTCGACACGCTGGAGACGGCGTACGCAATTGCGGCGCCGCTCGTCGAACACGAAACGGTGTTCGGCGTACTCATCGTCGTGCGCGCGGGGGCTGCGTTCGAACCGCACTTCGAAGAGGGGCTCGCGTATTACGTCGATCAAGCCGCGATCGCGCTCGCTCAGGCTTCGCTCTTCGTGCAGCTCGCCGTCCGTAACGACGAACTGGCGGCCGCGAACGTGGCGTTACGCGAGCGGGGCGACGTCATTCGCGACATCGTGTACGCTCTGTCGCACGATCTGCGCACGCCGCTCGCCGCGGCGCGGATGACGATGCGGCAGGCGCTCGACGGCGCGTACGGGCCGTTGCCCGAAAGCTATCGGGACATCCTCACGCGCACGATCGCATCGAACGAAGAATTGCAGCGACTTTCCGAGACGTTGCTGCTCGTGTCGCGTTACGAATCGGGCGAGCGCAGCGAACGGCGCGAACCGGTCGAGCTGGCGGCGCTCGCGCGCGACGTCGTCGCGGAGCTCGAGCCGCTGTGGCGCGCGAAAGCCCTTACGCTGACGGTATCGCAGGGTGCGCAGCACGGCGCGTCAGCGGTCGTGTTGGGCGACGAACGCGAGCTGCGCCGGGCGCTCGTCAATCTCGTTGCCAATGCCGTGACGTGGACGCCTGCGCATCGCACGATCGACGTGTGCGCGAGCGCCTCGGGCGGCCATGCGCGAGTAGCCGTCGAGGACGACGGCTACGGCGTTCCCCCGGGCGAGCGAGCCACGCTCTTCGCGCGCGTTCGTGAAACGCCGAGCCGCCATGGCGCGGGTTCCGGTCTCGGACTCTATCTCGTTCGCCGCATCGCGGAAAGCCACCGCGGTACCGTGACCTACGCTCCCCGACCCGACGGCGGCAGCACGTTCGAATTGGCCGTGCCGCTCGCGCGTTCCGCCGTACCGGCATGAGCGCGCTGCAGCGGAGCGTGGTCCTCGTCGAGGATCACGCGCTGACGCGCGCGGGCTTACGCACCGCCCTCGACGCGGCCGGCGACTTGCGCGTCGTCGCCGAAGCGGCCGACGGTCCGAGCGGCATCGACGCAATCGTCGCCCATCAACCCGACGTCGCCGTCATCGATATCGGATTGCCCGGCATCGACGGCATCGAAGTAACGCGGCGCGCGCGAATCGCGGCGCCGCGGACGCGCATCGCGATTCTCACGGTTCAGGATTTGGAAGCCGAAATTCTCGGCGCACTGGCCGCCGGGGCCGATGCCTATTCCCTCAAAACCTCGCCGCTGGATCGAATCGTCGCGGCGATCCGGACCGCTGCCGACGGCGGCGCGTATTTCGATCCGCACATCGCTCACGTGGTACTCGGTCAGATCTGTAATCTGCGGCCGCCGAGCGATCTTGCTTCGCCGTTGACGCCGCGCGAGACGGAAATCGTGCGGCTCATCGCGAGCGGCCGCGGGAACGCCGAAATTGCGCGATCGCTCTACATCGGCCTCGGAACCGTCAAAGGCCACATTCGCGATATTCTCGAGAAATTGGCTGCGACGGACCGAACGCAGGCAGCCGTCGTCGCGCTACGGCGGGGACTCATCTAAAGCGAATGGCGCGCCCGGCTCTTACGAGCCGGGGCGTCGTTCGTGTAGCCGCCTTAGCGTGAGGCCTGGCGGCGCGCCTGCGTCACCTGCAAGACGACGGTCGAGTTCGGGGTGATCTCGACATTTTGCTTGTTGTTCTTCGCGGCGAGATATCCGCCGCCGGCGCCGATCACGCCGCCGAGGCCGCTCGCGATACCGCCGACGTGTTTGCCGAGATAGTTTCCGACGATCGAGCCGACCACCGCGCCGCCGATTTCTTTGACGGCATTGGTTTTGGTCTGCGTGTCGGCACTGACCGTATTGCCGCTGATCGCATACGATGTTCCGCCCCGCGTGACGAGGCGATCGTAGGCGAGGCTGATTTTACCCGGCGTGCCCTGACCGGCTTTTTGCACGTTTAAAACGTGGCCGTACACGCGCGCGCCCGTAATATTGTTGTCGCTCGAGCGAACGTTGCTCATCGTGAACGGTTCGCCGGACGTCGCATGATTGGAACTCAGCGATTGATCGATCGACCCCGTTAACTGGGTGCCGACGGAGACCGCTGCCGATGCCGCGAGCGGAGAAAGTCCGATGAGGAGTGCGGCTGCCGCCGTCGATAAAAACTTCATATAATAACGTTTCCTCCGAAACAAGGTTGCTGCGCTCGTAGGGCACAGGCGGAGCATCGCTTACGGCTTCGGGCCGGTCGAATGGCTTATCCGCTAGAGGGGTAACGTACGCCGGGCGCGAGTCGTTGCCGACCGCTCAAGCGGCCCTAACCCAAGATATTGACCGCCCGGGACGCCACGATGGCGATCGTCGCGAGCGATGCCAGCGATTCGACCAGCATCAGCAATTTCGCCATCGCCGAAAGCGGCATGGTGTCGGTCGGACTGAAGGCCGTCGCATTGGTAAAGGCCAGATAGAGATAGTCGAAAAATTTTGGCGTCCAGGCCGCGTCGGTGCACTCCGGGGTTACCATCTGCGGGAAGAGAAAATCCGGTGCACCGTGATCGGGGTTCATCCGATCGTCGGGGCCGCCGCGGTCGAGCTCCCAAAACCAGAGCGCGAAGACGATCACGTTGGTCAGCCAGATCGCAACCGACGAGTACAGCAGCTCGGGTCCGTTGACGTTCTTGCTATGGAGCAGCAATTCGCGGATGAGCAGGTAGAGCGACGTAACGTTCGCGAGATTGGCGATCGCAATCAGGGCGACCGCCCCATACTGTTCTAAGCGGGCTTCTTTGGAGCGCCGCCGCGGCGAAGCGAGTAAAAGCGGGACGACGATCGTCATCTCGATCAGCGGAAACGCCCACGGCGGCCCGAGCGTGAATTTGCCCGGCAGCAAAAAGTTTAGCGCAGCCGCCGATACGATCGCGAGGGTGGCGGGGATTCGCGACTCGCCCGGAGCGGCGGCTCCCCAAGCTTTCGACGACTTGCTCGGCATCGGGGCATGGGTACCCTGGAAAGCGCCCCGCACCCTCGTATCTGCCGGCCGCGACGAACCGCGCCGTCCGGCACGATTTTCACAATACGGAAAGCTCGAGGCGCGTTTTCGCGGCGGTCCGTCGTTAAGGGTTTGTAGCTTTTGTGTCACGGCGTACAGCTGGAGCAGGTTTCCTGGCAGCTTCCAAGGGACCTTGAATTGGGATAGGAGTCTTTATATGATCGAGTCAGCGGTCAATGCCGTGCGAGATTTTCAGAAAAACGGCTACACCGTTCTGCGCGGATTTTTCACTATACCGGAGATCGAACGGCTTGCGGCAGCCGCGCTATCGCACCATCATGCGAAGACGGGCCTGATGCACGTCGGCGTCACGCATCACGGGCACTCGTTCGAACGCAGCTACGACGTGTGGCAAGAGTCCGAGGACGTGCGCGCATTCGCTTTCGATTCGGGCTTAACACAAATTTGCGCCGATATGCTCGACTGCGACGAATTGCGCATCATTGCCGACGACGTCTTCCTGAAGCGCCCCGGGGATCGCGTCTCGAACTGGCATTACGACCGCAAGTTCGTTCCGATCGATAACGACCGCTTCTTATCCGTTTGGATTCCTCTCGTAGACGTCTCGAATGACATGGGCACGATGGCGTACGTGCCGGGGTCCCATCGGCAGGGCTACATTGCGCCGCGTAAGCCGTTCACGGGACAGATCCGCGGACACCTATGGTATGAGGCGCAGATCAAACTTCGCAAAGAGCGCGCCGAGCGCATCGAGGCGTGCCGCGGCGACGTGTTGATCCATCACGGAAACACGCTCCATATGGCAGGTGCCAACTCTTCGGACCGGCCGCGCATCGCGTACGGCGTCCACTATGCCGATGCACGGTCGCGTTTCGTGACGCCGCAAAATGAGAGCCAGCGCGTTCACGTGCGCGATGCAAATTGGCAAGCGCTACGCACCGGCGACGAAATCGCTACCGCATCGTCGCCGATCGTACTTGCGGTCCAAGGGCGGGAACCCGTCACCGCCTAAGCACGGGCATGGACTCGCTTATCGAGCGCGGCAAGCGCCTCGTCGCGCACCGCGCCGTCGATACGTACGTCCGCCACGGCACGTGTATCGGCCTCGGCACGGGATCGACGGCGCGTTACGCCATCGAACGCACGGGCGAACGCATTCGCGAGGGTCTCGCCGTCCGCGCCGTCGCGACGTCGGCGCAGACGGAACGCCTGTGTCACGAGCACGGCGTGCCGCTCGTGGCCTTCGGTGACGAGCCGATCGACGTCGCGATCGACGGCGCCGACGAGGTAGCCCCCGACTGGTCTTTGATCAAAGGCGGCGGCGGCGCGCTCTTTCGCGAGAAAGCGATCGCCTTGGCGGCGCGGACCTTCGTCGTCATCGTTACGCGCACGAAGTGCGTCGGACGGCTTGGCGCGTTCCCGCTTCCGGTCGAAGTCGTGCCGTTTTCGACACCGTATGTCGCGCGCGAAATCGGCGCGCTCGGCGCCGCCGTCAGCTTGCGGCGCGGCGCCGAAGGACGCGCCTACGCAAGCGACAACGGCAACGCGATCCTCGATTGCGCGTTCGCCGCGATTCCGACTCCAGCGCTACTCGATCGCATCCTGCGCGAAGTCCACGGCGTTATCGCCACGGGGCTCTTCGTCGGGCTCACGTCCGCCGTGTTGGTCGCCGACGACGACGGCCGGGTCGAAGAATTGCGACCCCTCGCGCGCTCGCGTTAATGCGCGTGGGTAAAGTTGCCGACGCGCACGCCGCGCGCTTCGATCCGGCGTAGCGCTTCACGCATCCCGAGCGGCGGCAGCGCCGGGCGCCCGACGGCCGCGAAATACCGTTCCGGATCGATATTGAGCGTCCGCGTCTGGACCATCGTCACGGCAACCGAAGCGAGAAAGGCGTCGGAGGCGGCCACTTCTTCGACGTCGTCGGTAACGCCGGGATGCGTGAGCAGATTGACGCTCGTCCGGACGTTCCGAGCCACGGCGAGCCCGATGCTCGCGAGCACGTCGTCGAGATCGTATCCCAGCGGCCGATAATAGGCGGCATACGTCGCTGGGCGAAACGAGTTGAGACTGACGCGCACCGCGTCGAGCCCCGCGTCGAGCAACATCGCCAGAGACTTCGGCAGACTGCCGTTGGTGTTGCAGTTGATCGTGCCGGCCGACGTCGTCCCGCGAATACGTTCGATCGTGCGCGCGATGGTCGTCGCGCGCAGGAGCGGTTCCCCTTCACAGCCTTGCCCGAACGAAACGATCCCGTCGGGAACGGCTTCGAGGTGCGCGAGGGCGATGCGCGCGAGTTCGTCGACCGTCGTCTCGTCGCGCACGCGCGCCTGCGGCGAAGGAATGCCCGCAGCGACATCTTGCTCCGAGATGCAGCCGATGCAGCGCGCGTTACACGTCGGGGAAACCGGCAGCGCGGCTTCGCCACGTTCGAGAAAGACGTTTTGCGCGGTAAAGCACGCATACGATAACGAGCAGGTCTCGAGTTGCGCGAGGACGCCGTTGTTGAGATCGCGCCGGCGCCGAGCCGCAACGATCCGCTCCAGTTGGCCCGCTCGGAACGCGCGCGGGCTCCAATCGTCGCTCGCATCGGTTTTCATCGCGGCAACGTACAATTCGTCGGCGACGACGCACGCGTACGTGTAACCGAATAGCGGCAACGTCGCCGCGCCCGCCGCCGACCGGAACGCCGGCAGCAACAGTCGCGTGTAGCCGGCCGGAAGCAAGGCGCCCAGCGCCACCCGGCGGGGCGGAACGCCGAACGTATCGAGTAACGGTCCGCGTCCGGGCAGCATCGTCGGGACGACGCCTTTCGGCGCGGGGATCAGTTCGTCGCGACGCGGTAAGCGGACGTCGCCGCCGTCCGCGAGCGGCGTTTGCCGCTCGTCAAAATAGATGCGGCCCTTCGCATCGGCGTATGCCAGACCCGGTGCGTGCCCATTCATCGCGCGAGCGTGCGCTCGAAGAGCGGCTCGGCGGGCCCGGTCAACGTAGCGCGCTCACCGGCCCGCCAGCCGACCACGAGCGTTCCACCCGGAACCTGCACCGTCACGGGCGACGTCGCCCCGCGTATGCGGATCGCGGCGGCGGCACAGGCCACGGCACCGGTGCCGCAAGCGCGCGTGAGCCCGACACCGCGTTCGTAATGGCGCACGCGCAACGTCGCCGGATCGAGCGTCTGCACGAGGTGCAGGTTGGTCCCGCGTGCGAAACGCGGTTGCGCGTTGAAGGCGGCTCCGAGCGCGCTGAGATCGACTGCCGCAGCGTCGTCCACGAACACCACCGCGTGCGGGTTCCCGAGCGACACGTCGTAAAACGTCCACGCCGTACCGAGCGCCGTCAAAATTTCTGGCCGGGCGTCGCCCGGAAATCCGACACGCCCGACGTCGACGCGCGCCTCGAAGTGCGGCGCTCGCGAAACGACCGTCGTCGCGATCGGTCCGGCTGCGGTCGCGATCGTAAACGCATCGCTCGCGCCGCGATCCGCAAGATAGCGGGCGATACAGCGCACCCCGTTGCCGCACATTTCCGCTTCGCTGCCGTCGGCGTTAATAACGAGCATCTCGGCGGCAACACCGGGCGCGTCGCGCAAAACCAGTAACCCGTCCGCGCCGCCGAGTTCGCCGCCCGGGGCGCACAATTCGCGCGCGAGGTCGTCGTAGCGGGCGAACGTCGCCGGCCGCTCGTCGATGACGGCGAACGTATTTTCGGCACCGTGCATCTTCACGACGTGCAGCGACGTGGCCGCATTCACGTTACGTTCCCTCCGGCAAGGTCAACGGCGTTTGCGGCGAGATCGTCGACACGGCGTGCTTGTAGATGAGGTGTAAGCGGTGCTCGTACTCGAGCACGATCGTGAAGGCGTCGTACCCTTTGACCATGCCGCGCAATTGGAAACCGTTCATGAGGTACAGCGTGACGGCGATGCCCTGACGTTTGACTTCGGCGAGGTACGCATCTTGAAGATTCGCGCGGTTTCCGGCGTTCGAACCGCCGGTTGGAATCGGCATCGGTACGGCCTTCGGTCGCTCCGCAGTGCGTCCTGCGAAGGTTACCAACCGAGCGCAGCGTGCGCGATCCCCGCGACGCTGCCGGGCGTCGACCAGCGAACGCCCGGTTCGCTGCGGAACCATGTGCGCTGCCGTTTCGCATAGCGGCGAGTGGCGCGCGCGAGCGAATCGCGTAGCGCCGCTGCCGACGCGAAGCCCGCCAGGTACGCGTAAACCTGCGGGTAGCCGACGGCATCCGCGGCGACCGCGCCGGCACCGATTCGTGCCGCTTCCTCCACGAGTCCCCCCGCGAGCATCGCATCGACCCGCGCGGCGATCCGCTCGTCCACAAGCGGCGGCGGGACGTCGAGGACGACTTTGACGAACGCGATGTCGGCCTGGCGCAGCGACGGCTGGGCGGTCGCAACGCCGCCTCCGGTTTCGGCGCCGTGGCGGCCCGCAAGCGCGATTTCCAGCGCACGCACGATCCGATAGGCGTCCGTCGGCGCGAGGGCCGCGGCGCGCGGGGCGTCGAGTGCGGCGAGCCAGTCGTGCAGCACCGCGGCGGGGTGGACGCGGGCTTCGCGCGCGAGCCGAGCGCGCAACGGCGCGTCGTACGCCGCGGCGAGCGCGACGTCACCCGCGAGGGCGCGCACGTAGAAACCCGTACCGCCGACCACGATCGCACGTTTGCCGCGCGCGCGAATCGCCCGTATTGCCGCTAGGGCGTCCCGCGTATAGCGCGCGGCATTGTAGCGTTCGTGCGGATCGAGAAATTCGACGAGATGGTGGGGCACGCGTGCGCGCTGGTCGGCGCTCGGGGCGGCGGTGCCGATCGCCATCCCACGATAGATCTGCCGCGAATCCGCCCCGACGATCTCCCCGTCGAACCGCTCGGCGAGCGCGATCGCGAGCTCCGATTTACCCGAGCACGTCGGGCCCGCGAGAATCAGCACGCCACCCATGGCAGCCGCCTACGTGCGCTTAAACATGCGCGCGATAGCGTCCGCTTCGAGCCGCACGATCGTCGGCCGGCCGTGCGGGCAATGCATCGGGTTGTCGCAGCGCACGAGCCGTGCGAGCAACGCCGTCATCTCGGCATGCTCGAGCTCGTCTCCGGCGCGGACGACGCTATGGCACGCAAGCGACGCCCAAACGCGTTCGCGCGCGTCGAGCCCCGGCACCTCGTCGCCGAGGTCTGCGATATACGCGCGCACGTCGAACGCGCGCGCGCCATACCCCGCGGGCGTCGCGACGACGCGGTACGCCCGTTCGCCGAAGGGCTCCGCTTCGAAGCCGGCTTCCGCAAGCGCGGCGCGCGAACGTTCGAAGCGGATCGCGTCTTCCGCTTCCAATTCGACGACGTAGGGAAGTAAGAGCGGTTCGCTTGCCGCGTCGCCGCGGCGCGCCCGCGCGGCGATTGCTTCGTAGGCGACGCGTTCGTGCGCCGCATGCTGGTCGACGAGCACGAGCGCGCGGCCGTCGGTGGCGAGGACGAACGTGTCGTCGAGTTGCGCGAGAATACGCAACTCCGCGGGTCCCGCCGTCGCCGTCGCCGTCGCCGTCGCGCGCGGGTCGCCCGGGCCGTTGCCGTTCCATGCAAAGCCGGGCACGGCGAACGCCGTCTGCTCGCGCACGTCGCCCACAGCCGTTGCCGGACCGCGATAGGGCGACACGCCGGGCGGCGCGATCGCGAGGGCATCGCGCATACGCGCCGCCGCGTCGCGCGCGAGCGTCGCAACGATCGCGCGCCGCACCGCATCGTGCACGGCTTCGGGGTGACGCAGCCGGACGTCGCTTTTGGTTGGATGCACGTTGGGATCGACGTGCTCGGGGTCGATGTCGACGAAGAGCACGCCGAACGGTTGCCGGTTGGCGAGCGCAAACGTCGCATACCCGGCGCTCCACGCCCCCGCGAGCAGCGTCGAGCGTAAGAGTCGGCCGTTGATAAAGAGCACTTGCATGCGCCGGTCGGCGCGATCGACGCCGGGCGTGCTCACGAAACCGCGCACGCGCGGCACCGCGTCGCTCGGGCGATCGCGCTCGTCGAGTTCGACGAGTGCGCGCGCCGGTACGGGGCCGAAGACGTGCGCCAGCCGTTGCGCGATGCCGCCTGCGGTCGGAAAGACGAACGTCGGCCGCCCATCGTGCGACACCGAGAATGTCACGCCGGGATAGGCGAGCGCGAGCGTCGCTAAAAACGTCGAGATTCGGGCGAATTCGGCCGCCGGTCCGCGCACGTATTCGCGCCGAACGGGCACGTTGCCGAAGAGGTCCGTCACCACGATGCGCGTGCCTGGCGGCGCTGCAATCGGCTCCGGCTCGCCGACTGCCAGCTCGTAGGCGTCGACGGCATAGCCGATATCGCTTTGCTGCGTGCGCGAGATCAATCGCACGCGCGCGATCGCGGCGATGCTGGCCAAGCCTTCGCCGCGGAAGCCGAGCGTGCCGATGCGCATGAGGTCGCCGGGGCGCGTAAGTTTGCTCGTCGCGTGACGTGCGAAAGCGAGCCGCATTTCGCCCGGCGCGATACCCGCCCCGTCGTCGGAGACGTCGACGATTTCGAGGCCGCCGCGGGCGATCGCAACCGCGATGCGCGTGGCGCCGGCATCCAGCGCGTTTTCGACGAGTTCTTTCACGACGCTCAGCGGCCGTTCGACGACTTCTCCCGCGGCGATCTGGCCGACCGTCGAGGCGTCGAGAAGCCGGATCACGGCAGCACGTCGTAACCCGCACCGGCAAGTGCGGCTTTGGCAGCCTCGAGCTTATCGCCGCGAACGAGCATGTAGTCGGTATCGAAGGTCGAGATGCTAAAGATCGGGATGCCCGCATCCGCGAGCGGACGCGTCAAGCCCGCGATGATACCGGTCAAGCCGAAATCGAGCGTGCCGACGACCGCGAGTCCGCGGAAACCGCGCTGCACGTCGTCGACATGCGCGGGCACGGCGTCGCTGCGGCAGACGATTGAAAGTTCGTCGCGCGTCCGGACCACGGCGATAAGATCGTGGCCCGCGACCCAATCCGGAACGGCGGCCTGCGCGCCGAGGCGTGCGAGGGCGAAGTCTTCAGATAGGGTGCGAATCTGCATGCGCGCGTCGTTCGGCTGCGGGTGCCGCTCCTCCGTCGACCCGCGGCAGCCTAATCGTGAAGCGACTTCCCTCTCCGGGCGAACTCGCGAGCTCGATCGCGCCGCCGGCGCGTTCGACCGCGCGCTTGGCGATCGCGAGGCCGAGGCCGAAACCCTCGGTTTCGCCACGGTTTCCGCCGCGGTAAAAACGATCGAACACGTGCGGCTGATCGGCGAGCGCGATGCCCGGTCCGCGATCGATGACGTCGACGACGGCGGCATCGCCGTCGTGCCTGACGCGCACGCGCACCGGTGCCGCGGACGCATATTTTATCGCGTTCTCGACGAGGTTCGAAAGCGCGTCGTGCAGTTCGCCCTCGTCGCCGAGGACGAAGGAACCGACCGCGTTATCGAGGGCGATCTGCGGCGCGCGATCGATCGGCTGAAGTGCGCCGACGACGGCTTCGGCCATCTCGCCCAGATCGATCGTCATCGATTCGCGCGCCTGCGCGTTCTCTAGCCGCGCGAGCAGAATCAGCTTATCGATGAGCGCCTTCATGCGCCGGCTCTCGAAGAGCATCGTGTCGAAGATCTTCGTCGAGAGCCCGGGATCGCTCGCAGCGCGCCGGCGCAGGACGTCGATAAATCCCATGACGACCGTGAGCGGTGTACGCAATTCGTGGCCCGCGTCGGCGATGAATTGACGCATGTTCCGTTCGGCTTCGCTGCGTTCTTCAAAAGCGCTATTGACCTGCGCCGCGGCGGCATTGTATGCGCCAACGAGGGCGCCGATCTCGCTGCGATCGGTCGTCACGATCGCGCGCGGCGTGAAGTCGCCCGCCCCGAACCGGTTGAGCGAGGCCGTGGTTTCCACGAGCGGGCGCAGCGCTTGACCGGTAATGTAGCGTCCGAGCAGCCAAGCTGCGAGCGTGACGAACAGTCCGATCGGCAACATCGCAAGCCAGAAAGCGTCGATCGTCCGGGCTAGCGAATCGGCATCGGGCAAGATGACGATGCTGCCGCCGGTAAAGGTGACGGTGCGCGGTTCGAGTTTGAGCAGAAAATTCAGACCGAACGGAAATCGCGGCATCCGACCGACCTTGGCGTGTTTGCCGAGCAGGCTTTCCGCGGGGGAGCGGTCCCCGACTACCACAACGGGCCGCCCGTCGGGCGACTCGGGCCCGGTCGCGGCGAGAAACTGCCGGCGAGCGACACGCGAGCCCGGCGCGCTCCGATCGGCGAACAGAACGACGTGCAAGCCGGGTCGAGCCAGATGGCGTACGATATCGGTGGCCGCGAGCTTGAGCGAGCCCGCGCGTGCGACGTCGAAGCGCACCTCTTCGGGCACCAGCCGTCCGAGGGCGGCGCTTTCGGCGCGTTCGCCGAGCGCGAAGACGGAGAGCGCGAACGCCGTGACCGCCGCGACGACGATCACGACCAGGAAGATCGCGGCGAAGACGTACGCTGCGGTCAAGCGCGCGGCGAGCGTGCGAAACACGCGTTACTCTTCGCGCAGCGAGTAGCCGACTCCGCGATGCGTGTGAATGAGGCGCTTGGGAAAACCGTGATCGATTTTGGCGCGCAGGTAAGAAATATAGGTTTCGACGGCCCCGGGACCGACGTAACGATTCGTGCCCCACACGTGATCGAGGAGTTGATCGCGACTAAAGACGCGGTTGGGATTGCGCAGCAGCGTAACGAGCAGATCGTATTCGCGCGCCGAAAGCGCGATGCGTTTGCTGCCGCGCGTCGCGATACGCGTTTCCAGGTCGACTGTTAAATCGGAGAACCGTACGCTCGCGGGCTGGGCGAGCTTCGGGCGGCGCAGTGCCGTCTCCAAGCGCGCGGTCAGTTCCGTCATTTCGAACGGTTTGGCCACGTAATCGTCGGCACCCCCGTGAAGGCCCGCGACTTTATCGTTCGTCTCCGCTTTCGCGGAAAGCATGACGATCGGCGCTTCGGTTAACTTGCGAAACATCGGCAACAGCGCGATGCCGTCCACCTTGGGGAGCATGACGTCGAGCACGATCGCATCGGGCGGCCAATCGCGCGCGATGCGCAGACCGATTTGACCGTCGGCGGCCGAGCGGACCTCGTAGCCTTCGTCGCCGAGGCCGATTTCGAGCAATTCGCGTATATGGCGTTCGTCGTCGACTACCAGAATTCGCGTTGGTTCCTGCATCGTAGCTCAAGCCTAGTGGCGGAGCCTGAGAGCATTCTGAGAGCGACCCGGACTGGGCTACGTTCTCATCGCGCTCTCAGGACGCTCACAGTGCCGACGCCGATACTGAACGTCATGCACTCAATACAAGCGATCGCGGCACCGGCTGACCACGCTGCGGTGGTCGTCGACCTCATCGGCGACCTCGATACGACACTCGGTCAACTCCTAGCCGACACGCTCGACCGCATCGCCGCCGCTGGCGGACGAAGCGTTTTCGTCTCGACGAAACACGTCGGGCTGACGACGCGGGAGGGACTAGCGCGTCTGGATGCGGCGCTGGCCGGAGTTCGCGCGCACGGTTGCGCCGTCACCCTCGACGCCGGCAATCGCAAGATGCGCACGGCGTTCGCCTTCGCGCGCATCACGTGCGACGCGGCACCGAGCCGGGCCGCGATCCGGCGCCATCTGATCATCGCCCATCACTCGCCGAAGGTTGCCTTGCGACAGAGCGCCTGAAGCGAGCGCTACGGCACCGGTCCCGCTTGCGCGGAGGGCGCAAGCGCCGCTGGGACGTTTCGGTTGAGCGAGACAGCGCCCGCGACGACGAAAGCGCCGCCGATCCACGCCGTAACGCCGAGCGATTCGTGTAGGAAAACCGCGCCGAAAACGAGTGCGATAAACGGCGAAACGTAGGTCCAGGAAGACGCGAACGTAGCATTCGTCTCGCTCGCGAGCCAGATCGAGACGGTATGCGCGCCGGCGCTCGCGATGACGACGAGATACGCGAGGGCGAGCGCGCCCGTCGCATCGAGGTGCGCCGGCCCGCGCCGTTCGAACGCGAGCGAAAGCGCGAGCAACGCACACCCTCCGACAACTTGCTGCGCGCCGGCGAGCTGCAGCAGCGAGACGGTCCGCGACACGCCGCGCGCTTGCGAGAGTCCCCACGCATAACCGATCTCCGAGACCACGATCGCAAGCGCTGCGACGATCGCCGCCCCGCCCGCGATACTACCGACATCCGCAACTAGCGCCACGCCGATTGTCCCGAGCGCGACGCCAAAGAGAACGCAGGGGTCGAGCCGGCGCCTTTTGTGCGCGATCGCGAAGCTCACGGCGAAGAGCGGAGAGGTCGCCGAGAGGACGGCGGCGAGGCCCGAGGGCAACACGCGCTCGGCGCAATAGAGCGCCGCGAAGGTTCCGGTCGTGACCGTCAATCCGATGGCAGCGATGCCGCGCACGTCGGCGGCGGCGAGCGGACGAAGTTTGCCGCGGACGCAACTCATGGCGAGCACGAGGGCGCCCCCGAGCGTGAAGCGCGCGCCGGCGGCGAGCAGCGGCGGCCAGCCGTCGTCGATCCCGATCTTGATCGCGCCGAACGTCGTTCCGAATACGACGCATAGCAGCGCGAATGCCGCGATGACCCTTGTCACATAAACTCGCAATATGTTACACTACAAATGAACACCATGCCGGCACAATATCATATCTCGGGCGGTACCGCCAGAACCATCGCCGAAAGCGTCGAGCGGGCGATCGATGCCGGGCGTTTCGCGGGGGACGAGGCGTTGCCGACGATCCGCGACCTCGCGGCGGCGCTCGGCGTGAGCCCGACGACCGTCAACGCTGCGTTCGCGCTGCTGCGCCGCCGCGGCCGCATCGTCGGTCGCCGCCGCGGCGGATCCATCGTCGTTCCGCGCGTCGCGTTTCAGAGCGGTGCCGATAACGCCGTCGCACTCTCCGTCGGGCGCGATCTCGCCGTCGCAAATCCCGATCCCGCGTTTCTCCCTGCGCTCCGTCGCGCGCTGACGAAAACGCTCGGCGAGCGACGTCTCTACACGGATATTCGCGATAGCGATGCGCTCGCGCGGATCGCGAAGCGTGCTTTCGAGAGCGACGGCGTGCCGGCCGCGCATTACGGCGTCGCGAGCGGAGCGATGGACGCGATCGAGCGGGCGCTGCTCGTGACGCTCGCACCCGGCGACATCGTCGCGCTCGAGGATCCGACGTACCCGCCGTACGTCGAACTCGCGCGCGCCTTGCAGCTGCGGGTCGTTCGCATGCGCGTGGACGAGCGCGGCATCGTCGCGCCGGGCGTTCACGAGGCGGTGCGCGCGGGAGCGAAAGCTCTCATCACCGTCCCCCGCGCGCATAACCCGACGGGCGCTTCGCTCGACGCGGCACGCGTTCGCGAGGTGTTGCGGGCGCTCGCGGCCGCTCCGGATCTACTCGTCGTCGAAGACGACTATCTCGGCGCCGTTTGCGGCGTACCGCTCGCGACGCTGGTTCGCAATCGCAAACGGTTCGTGCACGTACGATCGGTCGCCAAGGTTTTGGGCCCAGACTTGCGCGTCGCGACGTACGCGGGCGACGCCTTGACCGTGGCACGCATGCGCGACCGCCAACACATCGGCGCCGGCTGGGTGAGCGTGTTGTTACAGGATACCGCCGCGGTGCTCTTTGGCGATCCCGCGACGCAGCGGCGCATCGCGGCCGCGACGCGCGCCTACGCCGAACGCCGGGCGCTCTTCGTCGCTGCGCTGACGGCGGCCGGACTGCGCGGCACGGGCGGCGCCGGATTCACGGTGTGGGTTCCCGTTCGAGACGAAGCCGCCGCCGTCGGCGCGGCGCAGGCGGCCGGCTTCGCGATCGACGGCGGCGCGCGTTATCGCGAGGCGGCGCCCGCCGGCGTGCGCGTGACGACGACGACGATGCGAGGGCGCGAAGCGCAGGCTCTGGCAAAGGCACTGGCCGGCGCTGGGCGGCGCGGTCCGTAAGCCAACCACCGCGCATGCGACCTATGTGTATCAGGTCGTCGACGTGTTTACCGAAGTACCGTTCGCGGGTAGCATGCCGACGGTATTTCCCGATGCCGTGGGTCTCTCGGATGGCGCGACGCAAGCGGTCGCGCGGGAACTCAACCTTTCCGAAACGAGCTTCGTTTGCGCACCGAAACTTACGCGGAGCAGTCCCGCGGCTGGCAATGCCCAGCTAATCGCGGCAAACCCGAATCGCACCGCGTTTCTTCACGCGGAAGTTGCACGCAGAATGCCATTTCCATAAGACACCATTTCGTGCGGCGCATCATATACCGGAGCCGTTCGCGAGCCCTAGCGGAGGGCGAGCAGTTTCGCCCGCTTCGAGAAGTTCGAGAAACGCCAGCATGGCCGGAGACGGCGCCAAGTCCCGGCGCCTTATGTAACGTAGCGTGCGGGCGAGCTGCAGATCTTTAACTTGAAGTTGTTCGATAGTCGCGACGTCGTGGGCCGCGATGGCGAGTTCTGAGGCCCACGTGATACCGAGCTGCGCGCAGACCGCGCCGAAAATCGCCTCCGCATTTCCGATTTCGATGACGCGCGAGAACGCGAACCCGCGAGCGGCCAAACCGTCGAGGAGCGTTTCGCGCGAACCGGAGCCCGGCTCGCGCAGCAACAGCGTCTCATCGGCAAGCTGTTCGAGAAACACCGAACGTCCGCGAAGCTCGTGGCCGCGCGGGGCGATACAGCGGAGTTCATCCCTCGCAAATGCTTCGGCATGCAATTCCGGCCGCTTTACGGACCCTTCGACGACGCCGATATCGACGATACCGTCGACCGTCGCTTGTGCGATCACTTCGGTATTGGCGATCTCGAGCTGAACCCCGACTCCCGGCCGCCTCTTCTGGAGCCTGGCGAGGATAGCGGGAACGAGATATACGCCGACGGTCATACTCGCACCGATGGTGATGTGGCCTTTATCCCCCTGGGCGTGTTCGGCAACGCTTTTTGCAGCACGCCGTGATTCGAGCGAGATATTGCGCCCGATCGAAGCGAGCTCTTTTCCAAGCGAAGTCGTCGTGAGTAGGCGGCCGTGCTGAACGATCAGCGGCAGGCCGCAGCCACGCTCGAGATCGCGGACCTGCTGCGAGACGGCGGCTTGCGAAACACCGAGGGCCTTGGCTGCGCGCGTAAAGCTGCCATGTTCGACGACGGCCGCAAGCGACATGAGGCCATTGATGCTTGGTGATGTTTCCCGCACGGTGCCCGTGATTCGGCGGCGTCGTACGCCGTGCCCGTCCCCTCCGGCGTTTGCGCGAATCCGTATAATAAAAACCTATCGGCGTATAAGGCGGCGCGAGAGTTTCCAGTCCGAGATGGTCGAACCAAAGCTCCAATCTCAAACGCGACGCTAACAAGAGGTCCATTTTATTTGGAAATGATTTGTTAGTTCCATCGAGCTTCCGTGTCTCCGCGTCGTGGCGTTTCTTCAGGCTGGCGCCTAGAGCGGTTCCAGCAAGGGAATGCTCGCACCGCAGCTCGTGGCTCCGCAAGATGCATCTATCTGAAATTTTGTGTGCACTTGCTGGCTCGAGATCGTTAGCGGGCACGGATGTCGCCCGCACGGAGCACACCGTGGCGAGTTCCAATGCGTTTCGGCGGCCGAAGCACTGCCACTCGGTCGACACCCGTTTTCATCAGCCGTATTACAACCGTAGGTCGCCTCTTCGTCGCGGCCGAGATCTTCTTTCGGGAGACTAGTCGTATGGAACGCGAAGTTACGGGTCCGCTTTGGGGCAAAGTCATCGACCAGAGCCGCTGCATCGGTTGTCACGCCTGCACGACGGCCTGCAAGTCGGAAAACGACGTGCCGCTATCGGTGACGCGCACGTACGTTAAGTCCGTCGATGTGGGCGTCTTCCCCGAAGCGCGGCGCAATTTTCAGGTGACGCGCTGCAACCAATGCGAGGACGCGCCCTGTACCGTCGCCTGTCCCACGAGCGCCATGTATCGACGCCCCGACGGCATCGTGGACTTCGATAAATCGATCTGCATCGGCTGCAAAGCGTGCATGGCGGCGTGCCCGTACGATGCGATCTTCATCAACCCCGAAGATCACTCGGCGGAGAAATGCAATTTTTGCGCGCATCGGCTCGACGTCGGCCTCGAACCCGCCTGCGTCGTCGTTTGCCCGACCTCGGCGCTGATGGTCGGCGATCTCAACGATCCGCAATCGCGCGTGGCGCAGATGGTCGGCCGCGAACCCGTCAACGTGCGGCGACCCGAAAAAGAAACGCGACCGAAGCTTTTCTATAAAGCGGCGCATCAAGCGACGCTCGATCCGCTCGCCGCGCGACGTCCGCCCGGCGGCATCTACGCGTGGGCGCAACAGCCGAGCGGGGCGCACGAAGTCGGCGCCGGGCATCCCGGGCACCCGAATTCGTCGGCCGCGGCAATTCTCTCGTACGACGTTTCGCATACGGCACCGTGGGATTGGCGCGTCAGCGCGTACACGTGGACCAAGAGCATCGCGGCGGGCGCGTATCTCGCAGCACTCCTGGTTGCGTTCCTGGAGCCGGCGGGCTGGGCGGGCCTGATCTGGACGCTCGTCGCACCGCTCGTATCGCTCGTATTTCTCGGCGTCACGGGCGGGCTCTTGATCTGGGATCTCGAGCACCCCGAACGGTTCTACATGATTTTCACCCGTCCGCAGTGGCGCAGCTGGCTCGTGCGCGGCGGCGTAATCATCGCGGCGTACGGCGCGCTGCTTACGGCACATCTTGCCGCGGCCTTGCTGCACGCGAGTGCGCTCGCCGGCTGGCTTGCGATTCTCGGCGCCCCGCTCGCGATCATGACGGCAGTGTATACGGGCTATCTCTTCGCGCAGGCGCGCGCGCGCGACCTGTGGCAAAGTCCGCTCTTGCCGCCGCATCTCTTCGTGCAGGCGCTGATGGTCGGAGCGGCCGCACTCGTTCCCTTTGCGGCGTGGCTGCAGCCCGAAGCGGTCGGGCCGCTCGCGCTCGTCGTCGCGGGAAGCAGCATCGTGCATCTGTTGTTCGTGCTCGGCGAAGTCACGTTGACGCACGCGACCGCGCACGCGCACCTGGCCGTCCACGAAATGGTCCGCGGCCGTTTCTCCCGCGTCTTTTGGGCGGGCATCGTGCTCGCGGTACTCGCGATCTCGGCACCCTGGCTCTGGGTCGCCGCCGTTCCTTTCGCACTCTTGGGCTTGCTCGCGCACGAGCATGCATACGTGCAAGCCGGACAATCGGTGCCCTTAGCATGAGCGACACGTCGAACATCGGCCGGCTCAACGATCTCGTCAGTGCGGCTCGCCGCGATACCGAAGCGCGCGGCGAGACATTTTACGCCGGCGCCAGCCGCGTCCACCTCGCGTCGTTCCCGCCCAAAGAGCGCTGGCACGACTGGGTCGAACTCGATTCGCGCGCGTGGCCGAAGCGCGTCGAACACCGCTACACGCTGGTGCCGACGACGTGCTTCAACTGCGAATCGGCGTGTGGTCTGCTCGCGTACGTCGATACCGAGACGATGCAGGTTCGCAAATTCGAAGGTAATCCCGAGCATCCGGGCTCCCGCGGTCGAAACTGCGCCAAAGGCCCCGCGACGCTCAATCAGATCGAAGACCCGGATCGCATCTTGCATCCGCTCAAACGCGCGGGAGCGCGCGGCGAAGGTAAGTGGGTTGAGGTTTCGTGGGATGCCGCACTCGACGATCTGGCCGGGCGTATCCGCGGCGCGATCGTGGAAGAGCGCGAGAACGAAATCATGTATCACGTCGGCCGTCCCGGCGAAGACGGTTACACCGAACGCGTGCTCGCGGCGTGGGGTGTCGACGGTCATAACTCTCATACGAACATCTGCTCCTCGGGCGGCCGGGCCGGTTACGCGTACTGGCTAGGGTACGATCGGCCGAGCCCCGATCACGCGAATGCCGACGTCATCTTACTCGTCAGCGCGCATCTCGAATCGGGACATTACTTCAACCCCCACGCGCAGCGCATCATGGAAGGCAAGCAGAGCGGCGCGAAACTGATCGTCGTCGACGTGCGTCTTTCGAACACGGCGACCCACGCGGATCATTGGCTCGCACCGCATCCTGGGACCGAAGCCGCGATGTTCCTTGCGATGGCACGGCACCTCGTGAGCACCGGTCGCTACAATCGCAATTTCGTTCGCCGCTGGTGGAATTGGCAGGAATATCTGCAGGCGGAGCGGCCCGATCTCGCGCCGACGTTCGAGAACTTTGAAGTCGCGTTTCTCGATCTCTACGCCGAGTTCACGTTCGAGTATGCCGCCGAGGAATCGGGCATCGAGGAAGGCCGCTTACGCGAGGTCGCGGACGTGGTCGCGTCGGCCGGCACGAAACTTTCGACGCACAATTGGCGCTCGGCCGCCGCGGGCAATCTCGGCGGATGGCAAGTGTCGCGCTGCCTCTTCCTATTGAACGCGTTGCTCGGCGCGGTCGCGACCGAAGGCGGCGTCTATCCCAACGCGTGGAACAAGTTCGTTCCCAAACCTATCTACTCGCCGCCGCACCCGAAGCGCTGGAACGAACTGACGTGGCCGCAAGAATACCCGCTCGCCATGAACGAGATGTCGTTCATGTTGCCGCATCTGATGCGCGAGGGCCGCGGTAAGCTCGAAGTGTACTTCTCGCGCGTCTACAATCCCGTCTGGACCAATCCCGACGGTTTTAGTTGGATCGAACTGTTAACGGACGAGACCAAGGTGCGACTCCACGCAGCCTTGACGCCGACCTGGAACGAAACGGCGTTTTTTGCCGACTACGTTCTACCGATGGGGCACAGTTCCGAGCGTCACGACATCCACTCGTACGAAACCCACGACGCACAATGGCTCGGATTCCGTCAGCCGGTGCTGCGCACGGCCCGCGAACGCAATGGCGAAACGTTCGCCGACACGCGCGACGTCAACCCGGGCACGGTGTGGGAAGAAAACGAGTTTTGGATCGATCTCTCCTGGCGCATCGATCCCGACGGCAAACTCGGCATTCGCAAATACTTCGAATCGCAGAAGGCGCCGGGCACAAAACTGACGGTGGATGAATATTACGGCTACATTTTCGAGAATTCCGTCCCGGGACTTCCTGAACGTGCCGCAGCCGAAGGTATGACGCCGCTTGAGTATATGCGTCGTTACGGCTCGTTCGAGATAAGCCGTAAGGTAGGCGCGCTGCACGAAGTGCCCGTGCCCGCCGACGAGCTCGTCGACGCGACCACGTCGGCGCTCGGCCGCGTGTACACGCGTGCGCCGAAGCCGGCGTCCGTCAACGTCGTTCCGGTGCCGGCTCCGGATTCGGACGCCGACGGCCGACGTCCGGTCGGCGTCGACGTCGACGGCATCGCGATGCGCGGTTTCCCGACGCCGAGCGGCAAGTTAGAATTCTATTCCTCGACCTTGCGCGCGTGGGGTTGGCCGGAATACGTGGCACCCGCCTATATCAAGAGCCACGTCCACCGCGATAATCTCAAAGCGGGCCAGATGGTCCTCATCCCGACGTTCCGCCTGCCGACGCAGATCCATACGCGAAGCGCCAATGCGAAGTGGCTGGACGAGCTCGCGCATACCAATCCCGTGTGGATCAATCCGATCGACGCGCGTCGCCTGAGTGAGCTTGCGACGGGCGACCTCGTGCGCGTTACGACCGAGATCGGATACTTCGTCGTTAAAGCGTGGGTGACCGAGGGCATTCGGCCGGGCGTCGTTGCGTGTAGCCATCATATGGGCCGCTGGCGGCTGCAGGACGCGGGCCAGCGCCAGATGTCGGCGACGGTCAGCCTCGATCGTGCCGGCGATACATGGGCGATGAAGCGTAAAGCGGGCGTTCTCCCGTACGCATCGGCGGATCCCGACACGAAGCGGATTTGGTGGACCGATGCGGGCGTCCACCAAAATCTGACGTTCCCCGTGCATCCCGATCCGATTTCCGGCATGCACTGTTGGCATCAAGCCGTCACCGTCAGCAAGGCGGAACCGCAGGACGCCTACGGCGACATCGCATCGGATACGGACGGTTCGCGTCGCGCGTACGAAGCGTGGCTCGCGATAACGCGGCCCGCGCGCGACTATTCGCCCGACGATACGCGCCGGCCGTATTGGATGCTGCGGCCGCTCAAGCCCGGCACCGATGCGTTCCGGCTTCCGACGCCGACGTAGGTGGCGATGGAACTTATTCGGGCGCTCGCCGCGCTCGGCGAGCGCCCCGGCGACCGTCACGCACGCATCGCCGAGATCATCGGTTTACCGGGAGCCCCCGAACCGGCCGCGTACACCGCGCTCTTCACGCTCCAGCTCTATCCGTATGCGTGCGTCTATCTCGGCGCCGAGGGAATGCTCGGCGGCGAGGCGCGCGATCGCGTTGCGGGTTACTGGCGAGCGATCGGCATGGTGCCGCCCGCCGATCCGGACCATCTGACGACGCTCCTGGCGCTTTATGCGGAACTGCGCGAACGACACGATGAAGAGTCCGAGCCTTCGCGCCGTTCCGCGTTGGAGCGCGCGAGCGCAGCGCTTCTATGGGAACATCTGCTGCCATGGGTACCGCTTTACACGCGGAAGATGCGTACCGTAGGGGACGAGTTTTACGGCGCCTGGGCGGAGCTCCTCGAACTGACGCTGATCGCGGAGGCGCGCGAACGAGAACCGCTTTCTTTACTTCCGTTGCATCTGCGCGAAGCACCGCCGTTCGTGGACCCGCGGGACGAAGGCGCACGGACTTTCGTAGCGGCTCTGCTCGCGCCCGTGCGCAGCGGATTCGTCATCGTGCGCGACGATCTGGCCCGCGCCGCCCGCGAAATCGGCTTGGGTTTGCGTCACGGCGAACGCCGTTTCGTGCTCGAATCCTTGTTCGCTCAAGAACGCGTTGCGGTCTTGGTATGGCTCGCAGCTGAGGCGACGGCTGCAGCACGGCTCTACGCCACGATCGACGGCTTGCCCGCAATCATCGCAGATTTCTGGAGCGCCCGCGCGGCGGGTACCGCAGCGCTGCTGAAATCGCTACACGAAGCGGAGGCGCAATTCGCGCTTCACGACGCCGGCGTGCGGACGTAGAGCGAACCGTCTTCTTCCTTCACTTCGTAACACTCGAGCGGCATCTCCGCCAATCCCTTGGGCTCCCCCGTTTCGATATCCCACTGCCAAAGGTGCTGATGGCACGTGAGCGTCGATCCGTCGAACATCCCTTCGGCGAGCCGCGTATCGAGATGCGGACAGATCGCCTGACATGCGAAATACGTGTTGCCAGCATTCAAAAGTAAGACCGGGACGCCGTCGCCCGTCGCAAACTCTTTCAAACCTTCACTCGGCACATCGGCCGCAGCGCACACGCGTGTCCAATCCATACGTACAACCTCAGCTGAACTTATCGTAGCGAACGTTCGACCCGCTCAAACGGATGTCGATCAAGAGCATACGGAGCGTTGCGTCGACCATCGGGGGCGGGCCTGCGACGTACGCCATCGTCTCGAGCGGCGGCATGCCGGCAAGGGTGCGTTTCGCAGCTTCGTGCACGAAGCCGGTATCGAAGCGCAGTTCCGGGTACGTCGCCGCGAGCTCGACACTTGGTTCCTCGTGTGAAAGCACGATCGTCACTCGCAAACGCTGCGGAAACCGGCGCACGAAGCCACGAAGTTCGTCGAGAAAGAAGGCATCCGCAAGCGTGCGTACGCCGAAGAGCACATGCCCGTCGTAGCGGTCGAAATAGCCGTCTTCCGCCGCGTGCGCGACGATCGACATCATTCCCGCGATCCCGGAGCCGCCGGCTATACACGCCACATGTTTCGCGATCGTAGGATGGAACGTGGCGTGGCCAAGCGGACCGAAAATTTCGACGCGCGTGCCATCGATCGTCGGACCAAAGAGCCAATCGCTGACGCGTCCGCCCGGAAAGCGTTTGACGACGAATTCCAGGAGCTGCGTGTCGCGCGCGAAGTTCACCATCGAGTACGAGCGCGCACCGGCGATGTGCGGCACTTCGAAGAGCACGAATTGTCCGGCCTCAAACGAGAGCGGCCGGTCGAGCCGGACGTCGAAAGCGACGACCCCGGGCGCAACCCCTCGAGCCCGTTCGACCGTGCCGCCGACCCGCGCCGGCAAATAGCGTCCGACGGCCATCGGCGCGATCTTTTTCGCAATCGTGAGCGTGCAATCGGAACGCGGAAAGCATTGACACATCAACACTTCGCCCTTATCGGCCTTCACGTATTTTCGCCCGGGAGCTTCGGGCCACGCATAGTCGGTTTCGCCTTCGACTAGCGTGGCCTTACACGTCCCACACGTGCCGCTGGCACATTCGTACGGCAGTTCGATTCCGCTCCGCAAGCCGGCATGTAAGATCCGTTCTTGCGGAGCGCAATCGAACTCGCAGCTCTCGCCCTTTCCCGTGACGCGTATGCGGACGTGCGTACCCAACGCCGCGCGCTCGGAGGATTCGATCACGTGCGTTCGCCGCTACAACGGATAGTGCGTCCCGATCCCTAGGGCCCGCGTATCGAGGCGGAGATCCCGGGATCGAAAGCGCCAGCCGTCGGGGGTGTGCGCGAGCGTATCGGTGTACCGACCGATCGCGAACAGGTTCGTCACACCGCCATCGAGCGTCGTGCGATAGATCGCCACGGCGGAAACGACGACGGCGGTTTCGCCGGATGCGTCGGGCGTTACGGTATAGACCGTCGTGTGACGCGTAAATTCGGACTGGTCCGTATTGTGCCGCGGAAGCTGCCGGATCAAGCCCGCCATACCGTCGTAATCGTGGTCGAGCCAGATCACGTCTTTGCGGATTTCGCGACTGAACGCACGGATGACGTACGTGAGATCGGGCGAGCACATGTCGAGCCAGCCCTTGAAATCCTTGACATCGAGGAGCATCGTCGCCGAGTAGACGAATTCTTCGATTTCCCTGGAGCGAACTTCGTCGGCAGCGGCGGTTGTGGCCGTATCCATCATCACTTCGAATCGCCCTTCAGACAGCTGCCGACTCGTGGTGCTCGACGCCGTTCGTTAGCGCCGTCGGATCGAACGGGGCGCTCGACGAGCGGCCCATGCGCGCGCTCCACTCGGCGTAAAAGTGCCGCATGCCCATCTCGTCGTGAATCGTGCTGTTTTCTTCGCGGCCTTGCACGATGTACGTCTGCCCGTGGCCGAGCGACTGACCCTGGCCCATGACGCCGAGCAGATCTTCGTGGAGATTTCGCCCGAAGGGACCCCAGATCGAATTGTAGTCGTGCGTGCGTTGCGCGCGTTCTTCCGGTGTATCGCGCAGAAGACCGAGGCCGCGATATTCGACGATCACCTTCGTCGCCGAAATCGGCATGAGGGTGTCGATACGCAGCGACGACCCGCGTAAGTTATAGGTCATGCCGGGGAAAAGATCGACCATCTTCCACTGATTCTGCTGCATGTGAGGGAACGTGAGGTCGCGTCCTTTGAACCCTTCGTAGGCTTCGTAGTTGACGACCTGATCGCCGACCTGAGCGTGACCGTTCGGGAACGCCGTATACTTACGATCGAAGTAGCCGGCCTGAAGCATGCTCGTCTGCCGATTGTGATAGTGCATGTAGTCGTGGTAAAACTCGCTATTGGTATCGTGCCAAAGCTTGAAGTTCGTGTCGACGGTCGCCCGGTGGAAACTAAAGACCTCCAGCGGTTCGGCTTCGATGCTCGGCATCATGCCGTCGAGAGCGGGACCGATAAAATCGGCGAGACTCGGCGCGTCGTCGCTCAGATTCACGTACACGAAGCCGCCGAAGCCGACCTCGCTGCGAACTTCGCGCAACCCAAAATCGGCCTTGCAGAGCCGATCTTGATAGCCCGCTTTCTCGCGCGGGATATCGACGCAATTGCCGTTCGAATCGAACGCGAAAGCGTGGAAAATACAAACGAGGTGTTTCGCGTTCCCGGACGGGGCGTAGAGGATCGTATTCCCGCGATGCGGGCACACGTTGAAGAACGTGCGAATTTTATTGTCATCCCCGCGCACCGAGAAAAGATTGCGGTCCGCCGGGTGACTGAACGTGCGATAGTCGTACTTCTCGGGAATTTCGCTCTCGTGACACGCGATGATCCACGATTTCGCGAAGATCTTCTCTTTTTCTTCACTGAAAATCTGTGCGTCCGTATACAGAGCGGGGTCCACGTAATGGGTGGAAGGCAGGGACGGCTTGCTGTCCCATTGTGGAGCAGAACGTGACATAGAAATCTCCTGAAGAAACCGGTCGAGAACGTCCGAGGCTTAAAGTATAGCGGATCGGCCTAAACGCCAACAAAAAGACCGGCCTACACATGTGAAGGGACCACGGGCGGCAATTGCTGGAACCGGTAGCCCATACCGGTGACGGTGAGGATGTTCTGCGGATGGACCGGATCGTCTTCGAGACGGTTGCGGAGGCGCCCGACGTACACCCAGAGATACTCGATCTGCTCCGTGTAGTCCGGACCCCATACCGAGTGCAAGAGTGCCTCGTGCAGCATAATCCGCCCCGGATGCTTGGCGAGCGCGCAGATCAACTTGTATTCCGTAGCCGTCAGCTTCACGATTTCCCCGGCTTTGCGGACTTGCCGGGCCGTGAAGTCAATCGCGATCTTGCCGCTCACAAATGGGGCGCGTTGAATCTCACCCTGCGCGATCCGCGCCCGCCGCACCGCAGCCCCGACGCGAGCGAGCAACTCTTCCATACCGAACGGTTTGGTCATGTAGTCGTCGGCACCCAAGTTGAGCGCGCGAACCTTATCGCGCTGGTCGCCCCTGGCGGAGAGCACGATGATCGGCGCGTACGAAAACTCGCGCACCTCTTCGCAGACCGCGAAGCCGTCTTTACCCGGCATGCCGATGTCGAGGATGAGCACGTCGGGCGAGCGCTGTGCGGCAAGCTCGACGGCGCTGGTGCCATCTTCGGCGACGAAGACGCGGTAATCGGCGAGTTCGAGTTCGGATTTGATGAGCCGGACCAGGCTCCGTTCGTCGTCACAGACGAGCACCGTCAACTGTCGCGCCATTCTCAGTGGCCGGGCAATCGCTGGAGTAGCTTGCCGCTCAACCAGAGGCCTAAAACGATGCAGGCCGCAGCGACGACCTTGCGCAGCGTGCCGGCCGCGATCCGCTGATGGATCGCGGCACCCAGGGCGACACCCGTGCCCGCAACCAGACTCAGTCCGGCCGCGAGTAAGAAGTCGATGCGACCGAATGCGAGGTGCCCGAACGCCCCTGAGGCGGAAGCGGCGATCGCGTTCGGCTGACTGATCGCGATCGCCGCGCTCGACGGAAACCGCAGCAGGAGCAAGAGCGGGACCAAGATCGCCGGTCCGCCCACACCGGTGAGACCCGAGCCGACGCCGACGACGAGGCCGCAAACGGCCAGGACCGGCCACCCGATCGCCGGCGCGGAGCCGCCCACATCGGCGCTCCCGCGGCGCGCCAGCGCCGTCACCCCGGTCATCAAAAGAAATGCGGCGAAACACACGCTTACCGCGATTTCGGGCAGCCACACGCTCAACTTGGCACCGAGCGGGCCGCCCACGACGCTGCCCAGGCTCGTCAGCCCGGTGCTTCGCCAATCGATAGCCCTTCGGCGGCCATAGATCGCAGTCGCGACGAGGCCCGTTACGGTGAAGGCGACGAGCGACGCGCCGATGGCATCTTCGAGTCCCACGCCGGCGGCGGTCAGGATCGGAATGAGAAATATCCCGCCGATACCGACGATGCCGATGGAAATCCCCACGAAAAGCGCGCCGATCGCGACACCTACTCCGACGGCGACGCCTGCTTCGGAAGGTTAAAAACGACCGTCGTTCCCTCGCCGACGCGAGATTCGAGCGACACCATGCCACCATGCGCGCTCACGATTCCGCGCGAGATGAAGAGACCGAGGCCACTCCCATCCCCTTCGCGGCGATGCCCGTGCACGCGGTAATACCGTTCGAAAACGCGTTCGCGTTGAGCCCGCGGAATGCCGATCCCGCGATCGGCAATCGAAAACGCGACCGCGTCCGGCGCATCGGTGAGTGCGATAGAGATCAGCGAATCGGCCGGGGAATACTTCACGGCGTTACTTAGGAGATTGTCCAGTACCTGAGCGATACGCCGGCGGTCGATGTGGATCGGCGCGATGCCTGCGGCGCACGCGATACGGAAACGCCGGTTCGAATTCGACTTGCGCCAACGCGCGACGACGCTGCGCACGAGGTAAGCCGGACTGATCTCATGTTTCTCAAGGAACAGCACGCCGGCGTCAAGCTTAGATACATCCGTCAGATTGCAGACCAAGTCGTCGAGTCTCGCGCTTTCCGTATCGATCATTTTGAGGTAATCGATTTCCAGCGCCCGGTTTCGATTGCGGGTTTCGTCGAGCAAAGCGGTCGCGTACCCGCGGATGGACGCCAGGGGCGTCTTGATCTCGTGCGAGACGTGCGAGATGACTTCGGTCTTCATCGCGTCGACTTGCGTTTCGAACGTCACATCGCGACAGAGATAGCCGCGGCCCAAACGCTCCCCCGCCGCATCGTAGACGTAGAAATGCGTGAGACGCAGGTTGAGCGGGGGCGCGACCGCGATCTCGAGATCGACGGATGGAAATTGTGCCGGCGACTCACCCAGGAGCGACAGTTTCGTACGCATTTTTTCCGGGCTTACGCTACGCTCCGCTAACCGCCCGACGAGTTCGTCGCATGAGGTTCCCATGAGCGCTTTGGAACTCGTTCTGAAAAGCGCGCACGTTTGACGATTCGCATATACGACGCGGTCCTGAAGGTCTAGTAGCACGAGCCCTTCGTTGATACTCTGGACGACGCTCTCGAGCCGAGCTTGTTCGCGGCGAACGCGCTCGTACAACTGAGCGTTTTCCACGGCGATCGCGGCCTGCAACGAAAAGCTCGTCAGCGTGTCGATCTCGTCGCTCGTGAAGTCGTGAACGCTTCGGTACCCGATCATGAGACAACCGCGCGGCCGATTGTCGATCTCGAGCGGCACGCCCAAGACCGAACGTAACCCTTCCGCAAACGAGATCGGAAACTCGCGCGGGTCGATACCGCCGTCGGTCAGGAAATCGTGGACGACGATCGGCCCGCCACTCGAAATGGCCCGGCCGGCGACGCCGTCGCACGAATCATAGGTGACGCGCCGATGGGTCTGCGTGCGACAACCGCACATCGCGCGCCAGACGATCGTTTTCGCCTGCTCCTCCAAGAGAGCGAACCCGGCGACCTCGCAGGAGAGCAATTCGCGGCAACGTTCCGCAATCAGCGTCAGCAGTTCGTCGAGAATCGGAACGCTGCAGATCGCGCGCGTGATCTCGAGCGTCGCTCCCGTTTGCGCCGCTAGACGCTCGGATTTCGCCCGGAGCGTCTGGCCCTCGGCCGCCGCCCGTAACGCGACTCCCGCCAAGCGCAATGCGCTCGCCGTCGGCATGCGTTGCGCGTCGTCGAGCACGAGCCGATAGTTCGGGGCGATCTCGCACGATTGACGTCCGCCACGCGTCCGCGACGGTCGGGCGGCGAGGACGCCGGCTTTCGAATACAGCGCTCCGCCGGCCGCGTGTGTTTCGCGCAACAAAGCGGCCAACACGTCGTCGGCCACGGCGCCCGGCTCGCAGCAGGAGATTCCGGCGGATGTTGCGATCACGCTAGCGTCGATCGGAGGAAAAATCGTCGGGGTAATGGCCCCACGTCATCTTACCGGGAAAGCCCTTGGCGACTCGCAGCACCCGAAACACTTTTTCGAAATCGATATCGGAACAGCGAGCCTCTTCACCGCTCCAGGGCGGCAAGCCGACGTCGTAGGCCGGAGCGAGCACGAAACGTTCGACGGGCTCGCTCAGGGTTTCGACTTCGAATCCGATGCGCTCGACGTACGGGTCGCTGCGGACGGCCGCGCAAGCTTCTTCGAGCGTACCGGAAAAAACCGGGTTCGGCCAGTCACGCATCGCAAAACTCCTCGAAACGAATGCGGAAAAAGATTTCACCGCAAGCATTATGCCGCACCTGCGCGCAGTTTCACGTCCCTGTAAATACTAAACGGATTTTAGTTCAGATCAAGCGTCATTTAGGTCTTAGTTTTACGACAGGGATGCGATGGACGGTTCCGTATAACGACTGGCAAACTCACGTCAGGAGCCAGCTTTTATGAAGTTTTCATATCCTGATCGTCGACCGCGGCGACTCGCACTTGCAACCGCTTTAGTACTTGTTCTTTCGGGCGCTGCGGCAGTGCGACTCGACGCCGCTGCGACCGCCGAACCAGTCCACATTACGGTCGGGTTCCAGCCATATTATACCGGCGCATGGGGCGCGCTCGTAGTGAAACAGCAAGAACTTTGGAAGAAATATCTGCCCGCGGGCAGTACGGTCGACTGGGAAGTCGGGCTCCAAGGCGCGGTAATCACCAACAATATGTTGGCCGGCAAGTATCAGTTCGGATACGTCGGCGATATGCCGGGCATCGTCGCGACCACGAAGCGTGCGCAGGCCGATCTCCGCATGATCGCGCTGACGAGCTTTAATAACGAACAATGCAACTTGTTCGTCGTGCGGCCCGATGCGCCGCAGTTCAAGACACCCCAAGAAGCGATAAAATGGATGGACGGCAAGCGCGTGGCGGTGCCCAAGGGCAGCTGCACCGATCGTTTCGCTCAGGAAGTGTTCCGCCGGGCCAACGTCAAGCCGGCCGAATATCTCAATCAGAGCATCGAAGTCATTACGACCAATTTACGCGCGGGGAACCTCGATGCCGCCGTCATTTGGGAACCAAACGTCGCTCACGTCGGCTCCGTGGTCGGCAATAAGTCGGCGCGGGAAGTGTCTACGGGCGCCGACTGGGGCGAAAACGATAGCGGCGAGATTCTGGTCAGCAAAGAGTTCATGGATAAGAATCCAGCCGCCGTGGTCGGCATGCTTAAAGCCGAGATCGAAGCGCAGCGGTTCATCGTTTCGAACTACCCGAAGAACGCATGTGCCGTTGCAGATTACGCGCTTGCAAACGTAACCGGATTCGATAAAAATCAAATGTGGTTCGCGCTGTACGGTCGCCCTCCGTCGGCGACTACGAAACAACGCGGTATTCGCTTCTCGGCGCACCTCGTCTTCGACGATCCGGCGCGAGAGTTTTTCAAGAAGGCGTCGCAATTCCTCGTCGACGCCAAAGTCATCAACGCGCCGATGCCGGCCGACGCCATCGTCGACGGTCCGCTGAAGCAGGCAATGCGCGAACTTAACGTGCGCGGCCCGCTCGGCGATACCAGCGTCCATTCCGCGAGCGAGTATCCCTGCAAGTAACCTTCGCGCAAAATCGCTTGAATTGAGGGAAGCACATGGCTCTAGCGCAAGCAGCGCTGCCGGCGCCACGGCGACGCGGATTTCGCTTCGATAAAATTCTCGGCCCGTCGTTTGTTTACTCAGTTATCGGGTTCGCCGTTTTTATCGCACTCTGGTACGGGCTCTCTCACTTCGAGGTGTGGCGTTTTGCGAAGCTGCCGAGCCCCTTCGCCGTCTTCAACGAATGGATCAGCCGCAAGCCTGCGTACGGCACCTCGTTGTTTACGCCGATTTACTATCAAGACATCTGGGCCAGCGTCGGTCGCGTTGCCGCAGCGTTCGTGCTCGCGATCGCGCTCGGCGTTCCGCTCGGAATCCTGCTCGGCTGGAACCAAGTCGCGCGCGACTTCCTGTTTCCGCTCCTGGAACTGATCCGTCCCATACCGCCGATGGCTTGGGTACCGCTCGCAATCCTTATGCTCGCAGGCCAGGAGCCCGCCATGATTTTCCTGACGTGGATCGCGGCGTTCTTCGCAACCGTGCTCAATACGATGCTCGGCGTCTTTTCGATCGACGAAGCATACATTCGGGCGGCATACTGTTTGGGCTCACGGCGCAGCGACGTGCTCCGGCACGTCATCATACCGGGATCGCTGCCGTATATCTTTACGGGACTCCAAATCGCGATGGGGGTCGCGTGGTTCTCACTCGTCGCCGGTGAGATGATCGCGGGCGAGGCCGGCCTCGGTTATCTGATCCTTAATTCGTACGTGCAACTGCAGACGCCGACGATCGTCATCGGCATGATCACCCTCGGCTTCGTCGGGTACTTGTCGAGCGCGCTGGTTCGCTTCGCGGGACGCAAACTGATGGCGTGGCAGACCGCATGAACGGCTCGTCGGGCGGAGCTATCTCGCTGCGGCACGTAAGTAAGGTCTACGACCCGAGCGGCGTCAACGTCGTGGCGGTCGACGATTGGAATCTGGAAGTCGCCGCCGGCGAATTCTTGGTCGTCGTTGGGCCCTCGGGCTGCGGAAAGACGACGCTCTTGAACGGGCTGGCGGGATTCGACCCGATTACGGGCGGGGAAATCTGGCTCGACGATACGCTCATGGCGTCGCCCACCAAAGCCATGAAACCCGGCTCGGATCGCGTCGTCGTGTTTCAAAATGGCGCGCTCTTCCCGTGGAAAACTGTGCTCCAAAATGTCGTGTACGGACCGATCGTGCAGCGAAAGGTCGGCCGCGAAGAGGCAACGCGCCAAGCGCGCGATCTGCTCGCCCGCGTCGGTTTGAGCGATGTCGAAAACGAGTACCCTCGCAAATTATCGTCGGGCGTTCAACGACGCGTCGAACTCGTGCGTGCGCTCATCAACGACCCGAAGGTCTTACTGTTGGACGAGCCATTCCGCGCGCTGGATGCGATGAGCAAGAGCGTCATGCACGAGTACATGTTACAACTGTACGATTTTGCGCGGAAGACGGTCTTCTTCATCACCCACGACCTCGACGAAGCGATTTTCCTGGCCGATCGCGTCGTCGTCTGTACGAGCCGCCCGGCGCGCGTTAAGCAGTCGCTCGTTATCGACTTGCCGCGGCCTCGTACCTATAAGGTCATGGCGACGCCGGAGTTTCTCGCACTCAAAGAGCGCGTCGCCGATGCCGTGCACGAGGAAGCGCAAAAGGCCTTCGCCTTGGGCGAAAGGGAGCTCGCATGATATGCCGGATTTAAAAACGCCTGAAAGCGTGGCCTTGAGCGGCCCGATCGCCTTGCCCGAATCGCCCGCACCCAAGAACGTCGTGCGGCGCCGGCCATTTGCGAAGGTGTTAAACGTTCACGCGGCTCGTGGAACTGCCGGTATCGCGCTCTTCTTCGTCTTCTGGCAAATTGGCGTGAGCGCCCACGTGCCGATCTTGTCGAAGATCCCGGCTCCGCTCGATGTAGGCGGCGCGCTGTGGACCCTGCTTCACGACAAGAAATATTATCTGGATTGGGTCGTCAGTTTCGAGCGGGTGCTACTCGGTTTCGCGATTGCCCAGGTGATCGGCATTCCACTGGGCCTGCTGATGGGCTGGCGCTTGAATTTTTATTACCTGACGTTCCCGATCTTCGAAGTGTTGCGACCCATTCCGCCGCTCGCCTGGGTTCCGCTCGCGATCGTGTTTTGGCCAACCGCGGAGTCGAGCATCACCTTCGTCATCTTTCTCGGAGCGTTTTTCACCGTGCTGCTCAACACGCTCAATGGGGTCCGGGCCATCGACGAGCGCTACATTCGCGCCGCAATGTCCCTCGGTGCATCGCCGCAGACGATCTTCCGCAAAATCATCCTGCCCGGTGCCTTGCCGTCGATCTTTACCGGCATGTCCGTTGGCATGGGCATCACGTGGTCGGTTCTCGTCGCCGCAGAGATCATCGCCGGCAAGAACGGCCTCGGTTATCTTACGTGGGAAGCCTACGTCGCGGGATCGTTTCCAATCATCATCGTCGGAATGATCAGTATCGGCGTTGCCGGCTATATTTCGAGCGTCGCCGTACGTCAAATGGGAGGCCGGGTCATGCCGTGGACCAATCGTTTCTGATGGGCATGCTCGTCAAAGCGCCGCCCGGACGGCTGGAAGTGCGCAACGTCACGAAGATATTCAACCCCGATACGAACGACGTTCCGACCGTTGAGGACTGCTCGTTCACCGTCGAAGAGAACACGCTGACCGTCATGCTCGGCCCGTCGGGGTGCGGGAAGTCGACGCTGATCAATTTGATCGCGGGATACGACAAGCCGACCTCGGGGGAGATTCTGCTCGGCGGCAAACCGGTTACGCGCCCGGATTCCAACCGGCTCGTCGTCTTTCAAGAGACGGCCTTGTTTCCGTGGATGACGATCATCGACAACATCATGTTCGGGCCGCTGTGCGGGCATGCCGACGAGAAAACGACGCGAGCGCGCGCCGTCGGGCTACTCGAAAAAACCGGCCTGCGCGATTTCGCGAATCGTTACCCGAGCCATCTCTCCGGCGGTATGCAGCGACGCGCCGAACTGGCGCGCGCCATCATCAACCAACCCGCGCTCATGCTGATGGACGAACCGTTTCGCGGACTCGACGCGATGACGCGCGAGCTCATGCAAGAGCATTACCTGCGCCTTTTCGAAGAACAGCCGAACACCAATCTCTTCGTAACGTCGGAAATCGAGGAAGCGATCTTCCTCGGCGACCGCCTCCTGCTCATGTCGCAAAAACCCGCGCGTGTCAAGAAGATCATCGAAATCGATCTCCCGCGGCCGCGCACGTTCCATATGCTGACGTCCAAGCGTTATCTCCAACTATTCGAGGAGACGATCGTCACGATGCACGCTGAGGCGTCAAGCGCCTTTGCCGGCACGACTTTAATGCGCGACATGGTCGAAGGTATGGGGGCTCGCCAAAACCCGGACAACTAGAAAGGACTGTCGCCACATGCAAACAGGACAACGAAACAAGACCGTGCCGACCATCGGCTCCAAGATTGCGGGGCCGCTCGGAGCCGTCCATCTGCCGCGGCTCTGGGCCAAACTCTTGCTATCGAGCCGCGAATTGTTACCCGACGACTACGATCGCTGCGGCGACGGCTTCGACGCCATGACGATTCAAGCGCTCGGGCTCGATCGAGAAAAGTTGATATCGTTCGTTCGCACCGAGCAACCGACCTACATGGCGTTGGAAGCCTGGGTGTTGCACGAGACGCGCGGCGGTGCCCTCGATGCCAAAAAGATCGAAGCGCACAATCGCGCGATCCTTTCCTACCGTCACGACGACGCGACGGCGCGATCGATGCGTGCGAGCAGCGGTGTGACCGACACGTCGATTGGCGATGCGGCCACGCTGAACTCGCTCGACGACTTCGATCAACTCCATGCTCAAATTACGTCGCTTTCTCGGTGAGTGTGGGAGTCGTGCGTTCGCTTTCTTCAAGCGCCGAATCGTTGCCGCGGCGGAACGCGCGACGCGTTCACTTCGACGTTCGTCACGCATGCGGAAGGGCGACCGCGCCGCTCCTTCTCTTCCCGTCCACCGCTCGGCGCCCGGCACCGTCCGCGCTCCAGCTCGGAGAGTAATCATGTCTGCAAAGCCCGTCATCGACATGCGGATCCGTCCGCCGTTCCTCCACAAGTTTTTCGGTTCGACGCCGGGCACGCCGGAATACGAGGTCGTGCGTTGGCTCAACGGCCGCGTCGGCTCGAACGACCCCGACCATTTCACGCGGGTTCGAAATAGTGCGGACCTGTTGACCGAAATGGATGCCGCGGGCATCACGGTCGGCGTCATCGTGGCGCGTTCCGTGCCGAACGTTCGCGTCACCAACGATCAAGTCGCCGAAGTGGCGAACGCCGAGCGCAGCCGGCTCGTCGGCATCGGTCTGGTCGATCCGCAACAACTCGGCATCGAGGCGGCGATCGCGGAAGTGCGTCGCGCCGTAACCGAACTCGGTTGCCGCGCGATCAACGTCGACCCGGGGTTCCTCGAACGGCCGCTCAAGGCCGACGATCCGCTCTTGTATCCGATCTACCAGACCTGCCAGGAATTGGGCGTACCCGCCTTTATCATGTCCGGGCCGACGTCGCCCAGTTTGTCCGATACGGAACCGCGCTCGATCGCTCGCGTGGCGAAGGCGTTCCCCAAACTCTCGATCGTCGCGTGTCACGGGTGCTACCCATTCGTGCAGGAGATGATCGCCGTCGCACTGATGCATCCCAACGTTTTCGTCTCGCCCGATATGTATACGTTCATGCCGGGCGGCCAGCTCTACATCGAAGCCGCCAACGGCTTTATGAAAGACCAATTGCTCTTCGGTTCGGCGTATCCGTTCAAACCGATGAAACAGGGCGTGGACCAGTTCTTGGGCTCGGGTCTGCGACCCGATGTCGTCGATAACGTCATGTATCTCAACGCAGCGAAACTGCTGAAGATCGACGTGCGCGCCGTTCTTTCGCGTAACGGCTCGAGCAACGGGTCGCTCAACGGAAAGCACGCCGCGACGCTCGAGGGGAAGATCGTTCCGACGATCAGCTCGAAAGAGAGCGGGCCCGCCGGTCTCCTCCACTTGCCACGCCTCTGGTCGAAACTCTTGATCGATAGCGTCGGCAAATTACCCGAGGACTACGATGCGTGCGGTGACGGCTTCGATGCGATGACGCTCAAAGCCGTCGGCGTGAACAAGAACGACGCGATCGCGTTCGTGCGAACGCGGCGTCCGACGTACATGCAATTCGAGCAGTGGGTGCTCGCCAAGAACGGCGGTGCGATCGACGAGCGGCGCGTTCGCGAACACAACGCCGCGATTTCGGGTTACGATCATGCCGAGCAGACTGCTCGGAAGATGCGCTCGCAATCGGGGCTCGCACACCATCACAGGGTTTCCGATGCGGCGACGCTCAACACCGTGGACGATCTCGACCAGTTACACGCTCAGGTGTCGACGCATTAAGCTAGCGGAGTCGATCGGCCGTCTGTTCGCAACGCGGCGCGAATCCACGAACGACACATACGAAACCTACGGCCCGTTCACGGCGCAAATGCAGGTGACCGACGGCTCCGTGCCGTCGCTCGCCCGCGCCCTTGCGGCAGCGGCCGGCTCGCGCCTCGGTCTCGCCGCTGGGGACGAAGCAACCTTGCGCGGGCGGTTCGTCGCGACCGTCGCGGCGATGGACCGGGCGGATCTCGCGTACCTGCGGACCATCGCGGAAACGCTGCCGCCGGCCTCGGTTCGCGATATTCTCGCGGCGATGGCGTCATTTCGCGACGAGGTCCGGCGCATCCGGCAACAGACCTACGATCGATTCGCCGCGTTGTACGAACGATACGGCCGGACGTACGGCCCGTTCGACCCGATCGATCCATATTTGCCTCCAGCAACGGGCTTGACGCATGCCGACGAAACGCGGATCGCGGCCGTCGCCGATGGCGCGCGAGCTGAAATCGACGAGCTGCGAGCGACTGCGAATCGCACGTCGGGCGCGCGTCTCGAAGCTTCGCACGTCGAAACGTTGCTCGAGGCCAAGCGGCGACGACGAGCGGCATTCGAAGCGGAACTCAAAGTCGCTTTTTTAGCGGGGATCCCGACACGCCTCGGTTTGGAGCCCACGTCGTTCGCCAAGACCGTCTCCGACTTAAACGAAGTTGCGGACGGTTGGTATTGAGACGCACTCCCTCCGGACGGCGTCGCTCCGAGTCGCAGCCTACGTCGCAAGCTTCCGTTCCAACGCGGCCTTCACTACGGGCCATTCATCATCGAGAATGCTGTAGTAGACGCTGTCCCGATTGCGACCATCGCGATACAGCATATGCTTTCGAAAATACCCTTCTTCGTGGGCCCCGAGCCGGAGCACGGCAGTTCGAGATACGATATTTCCGGCGTCGACCTTGAATTCGACTCTTCGATAGGAAAGCGTTTCGAAAGCATGCCGCAATAGCATATATTTGGTTTCGGTGTTCGTATACGTTCGTTGAAACGTTGGCGCTATCCACGTGAAGCCGATTTCGAGGCGTCGATGCTGCGGTTCGATAGCGTGATATCGCGTCGATCCAACCGCCAGTCCGCTTGCAATATCGACCGTAGCAAACGGTAACGCAAGACCGGCACGTTGCAAACCGAGCGCTTCATCGATAAATGCTTCCATCGTTCCGAGCTCGTGATGCGCCGAAGGCAGCCAGTACCAAATCTCTTCGCGCGCTCCAGCCACGCGCAAATTCTCGACATGCTTTCGCGATAGCGGCTCGAGGCGAACGCGGCGGCCCTGCAAAACGATCGGTTCGAGACGTTCGGGCCTCATGGTCGCGCGCGGAGCCGTCGCCCGTTATAAATCTTCACGTCCGTCAGGCGGCGGGCACACACACGAGCACTTACGCCGAAACCAGCTCCAAAACGCGACCCTTCGTCTCGACACCGAGGGTTAGCACCAAAACGGCGGCGATGCAGAACGCCGCCGCGCCCAAATCGAACGCCGCGCCGGTGCCCGCGTTCGCGACGACGACCGGTAAAACGATCGGACCGATGATCGCGCCCACCCGTCCGAAAGCAGAGGCGAGGCCGGCACCGGTGGCCCGCGCGCGCGTCGGATACAATTCCGGCGTGTACGCGTAGAGCGCGCTCCACATACCGAACATGAAGAACTGCATAACGAAGCCGGTAACGAAGAGGATAGTGATAGTCGTCGCGCTGCCGTAGACGAACGCGGCCGCGGCACCAAAAACGAGCACGGCGGCGGTAACCGGTTTGCGGCCGATGCGTTCGAGCAGCACGCCCGTGAGATAGAAGCCGGGAATCCCCCCGAGCGTAATGAGCGTCACGAAGCCGACCGATCCGATGATCGAAAATCCATGAGACTTGAGCAGGACGGCGATCCACGAGTTCAGCCCGAAGAAGCCGAGCAAGGCGAAGAACCACACGCTGAACGCCATGATCGTACGCCGGATATAGGCGCGCGAGAAGATCGTCGCGAGCGGGTTCGCATGCTCGTGCGTTTTACTTTTGAAGAGCGCGGGTGTCGGCAGTTCACGCCCCGTGCGGCGGCGGACTTCCGCCTCCATCTTGGTCATCACGGCTTCCGCTTCGGCGAAGCGGCCGCGGTCCGCCAGCCACCGCGGCGATTCGGGGAGCCCGCGACGCACGAGGAACACGACGAGCGAGAGCAAACCGACCGCGACGAAAACGGCCCGCCACCCAAAATACGGTAGCACGAAGAAACTGATCGCGCCGGAAACGACGTAACCGATCGCCCAAAAGCCTTCCATAAAGGCGATATACTTGCCGCGGATAGCCGACGGCAGAAGTTCCGACACCATCGCTTGCGCGACTGGCGCTTCTCCGCCGACGCCGACCCCGATGCAGAGCCGAAAGACCATTAACGCGCCGAGACTCCAGGCTCCCGCCGCGGCGAAACTCGCGAGTCCCCACACGATCATCGTCACCTGAAATACGAGGCGGCGGCCGAAACGGTCGGCCGTCAAACCGGCGGCGACATTACCGATAAGTTGTCCCGCGAAGGTCATCGCCGCAAGGGATCCCGCCTGAATCGGATTTAGGTGGAACGTAACGACGATCGAGCCGAGGAGAAACGTCAACAGAGCGACGTCGACTTGATCAGCGAGCCATGCGGTTGCGATAATGGCGAAGATTTTTCGTTGATACGAGCTCATCGGTAAGCGCTCGAGACGCCCCGGGATGTTCGCAAGCTCTGCCGCGCCGGGAGCGAGATCCGTCACGCGGTTCGCGAGATCGGTTTGCAAACGCATGGTGGCTCCAATGCCGGTAAACGACCGCTTCACTGCGCTTCAAGCAGATACACGCGGCACGTCTTCTCAATGAACTTCACAACTGTACGGGTTGGGTACGAGCAAGTCAACTCGCATCCCACGCTACTACTGACCGGCTTTAAGACTGCCTCCGCCCTGCGGTAATTCGGGTGGCCGCACGAAGACGAAACCGACCGTCTGAACGTAGAAGAGCCCGGGCCGGCCACCTTGCAAAGCGATGCCCTTCGCTTTCGCATCCGCTGCCGTGAAAACCGTGACGTACGCGCAACCGGTCAGTCCGCGGAACAATCGCATGCCCGCGCCGCGCGCACCGCTGGCGGTTCCGCCGTCGGGCGGCGGCGGAGCGCCCATGCCGCCCGGCGGCGGACCACCAGGCGGACCGTCTCGCTCGCCGCCGCGAAGGCCGCCGGGGACTGCGTTGCCGCCGCCGACGATGCCGGCGGAATTCGCCGGAATACGGGGGCGTAATTCGAGATAGTACGGCACCTTTGAATCCAGGGCGAGCGGATGCGCGACGATATCGACGTTCGCGACGTCGGGCAGTGGCGCTTTCGCTTCGTACGCCATGACGTACGCACGAAGCGCATCGAACAACGGCTTGGCGGCCGCCTGCGCCGTAGCATCGCACGACGTGCGCGTGGTCGCAAGCGAGAGCGGATCGACGCCGGGCGGCGGCGGTACGGGCACGAAGCGATTTGCCGCGCCGCCGGGACCGGGGGAACGGGCCGGGCCGAGCGCCGTCGCTCCGGGCGCCTGCGCGACGTTCACCACCGAAGCGAGCGCGGGCGACGGACGCGCGCCGCCGACGTTGAGCGTGTACGAGAGGCTCAGCACGCGCGGGGTCAGCGGCGTCGCCGCCGTGCGCAAGACGCCGTTATCGGAGAGCGCGAGGGCTTGCGCGTTGGTATCGGTCGCGAAACTGCCGCCGTACGTATCGAAGATATTGTTTTCGAACAAGGTCACGCGGCCCGGCCCGAACGCGTGGGAGATTCCGGCGGCGAAGGTCGCGTACGCTCCGAGACTCTGTTGGTTATTCGCACCCGTGTACTGCGCGTTGACGAGCAGTTCCGTACCGCTACGCGGCAGCAAGCCGTCGAAGGTCACGCCGGCGCGATGCACGGGGCGATTCGGCAGCTGACGGCCGACGATCGTCGTCGAAGGGCCGTCGGCTAAACGCGGACTCGCAGCGGTAAGCTTTGCGACGTTGAGCGTGTAGTTCGGTAAGGCTACGAAGTATCGGCCGACGCCGATACGCCCGCTCGCCGTAACGCCCTGATAGACGCGCCGCGTCCCGCCGAGGGCTTCGTTCACGTAAACGGTCGGCACGGGCGCCGCGCCGCAGACGCTTTGCGAGGCGAACGCGCTTGCGAGCGTCGTAAGATACCCCACGGGAAAGTACGCTGCCGGCTCCGCGATCGTCGCGTTGATGATCTGGCCCGATTGCACTTGAGAGAACGCGTCGAGCGAAAACCGGGCGCCCGAGCGCACGAATTGATGCGTCCACGTCGCGTCGAGACTGACCGCCGATTGTGCCCCGCCGTTTCGGTCACCCGGGCCGCTGACGAGCGCCGTGCCCGCATTGCAATCGAAGCGGGCCGCAACGGGATCGCTGAAGGACCGGTTGATATTGACGTTCGGCTGCGAACTGCCGACGTTCGCCGAAGCCCCGAACGTATCGGCCGCCTGCGGCCGCCACGCTGCGCCGATGCCGCCGAGCAGACTCGTTCCGAGCGTCGTCGTATTCGCAATCGAAAGCCGGGGCGCGAGCGTCAGCCGGTCGTTGACTTTATAGCTATCGGAGAGCTGGTAATTCGAGGATACGATCGCGTTGGTGAACGTCGTTTCGAAACGCGAGCCCGCGGTCGGATGCGACGTATTGGTCGAGCTCGACGTGTTGCCCGACAGCGCAAACGTGTGCTTGCCCTGCGCGATCGACGCCGTATACGCAAAACCGCGATGAAGATTTTCGCTGTCGCCGACCGACGGGCAGAGCTGCTCCGTGTAGGCGAGCGCGTTTGCGGAGCCGGTGAAACCTGCACCGCACGTACCGGTTGCCGACGTCGCAGGATCGGGCAGGAGCACGTAGCGATTGACGTCATCGGTGTTCTGCGTTCCGGCGCTTTCGTAGCCGGTTAGCGTCGTCGCGACGGTTCCCACGAGCGACTGCACCGTCGCGTAGGCGAAGCCGAAGCGGCCGTAAGACTGATTGTCCGGCCCGATGCCGCACGGCAAGAGCGTGACGTCGCGCGCGCAGACGGCGTGCGCGTCGTTGTTATTCGTTAGCGCGGTACCGCTGATCGTCGTCCGCTCGTCACCGAGCCGGTAGCGAAACTTCAGGAAGTCGCCGAGGCTGTGCGATTCGCCCTCGTGCGGGTACGTAAGGCCGCTCTGGTCCTTGTAATTTTGGAACGTCAAGGGGCTGTTGCTGCCGCGCCACGTGTGCTGCACCGCAAGCCCGAGGCTGCCGACGCTGCCCGTTGCGGCCAACTGATAGTTCGAGCGATCGAACGTTCCTGTCGTGCCGCTGGCGTGAAGCTGCAGCGACTGCGTCGGCTGCAACGTGCGGAAGTTGACGCCGCCGCCGAGCGACCCCGCGCCGGGCATGCTGCTCGTACTCGAACCCGAAAAGAGATCCGTGCCGATCGCGCGCAGATTCGCGGTCCCGCCCGCGGCGGCGAGCGGGATGCCGTCGAGGGAGATCGCCGTTTGCGATTCGTCGTGGCCGTTGAGCGACACGGTGACGGCGCTATTGGGATCGGTGGCATCCTGTGTGACGGAAACGCCCGCGACCTTATCGAGTGCGTCGGTGAGCGAATCGGAGAGGCGGCGGATCGGACTGTTGGCATCGATGTCGCTCGAAGCGATCGTCACGTTGGACCGTGCGGTGACGCTACCGATCGTCTTGAGACCGCCGCTGGAGAGTGCGAGCGCGACGCGAACGCTCACCGCCCGGTTCGGCAAAACTTCGAATTCCGCAGAGGACGAGCCGTCGTAGCCGCGCAGCACGACGCGTACGCGGTAGATGCCGACCGGCACGTCGGTGTAGTGGATCACGCCCGCCGCCGTGGTCAGCGAGCTCGCCGTTTGCGGTCCGACGAGAATCGTGCGCGCGTTGGCAAGCGCGAGACTCCTATCGGAATTTACGACCGAAATCGTAATTTCGCCGGTATCGCTCGCCGCGTTCGCGCGCGATGAGACGCTACCAAACAGCGCCACGCAGCAGGCCAGAAACCAAAACGAGCGCGAGGACCGCAAGAGCATCGGCCCCATTGTCGTACGGCCGGCTCGGAGGCCCCTGGGAAACGTCGCTCCTGTCCAGGATCGTGACGCGGTCCGATCAGCCGTCGTGCTCGAGCCGCGCGCTTGTTGCGAATGAGCTCCGCGCGCCCGATGACGTTCGCTGCGACCCCGGCGAAGTCGAAACCGACTCGATGGGGCCACGCCTCCTCGAAGCTCACTCCGGAGACGGATGTGATGACGTCGATTCGAATCGGCGCGACGCCGATTTGAAAGATGAGGCTGTCGCTTACGAGGTCCTCGACGGTCAGCCGTTCCAGCGGCGCGCCGAACGTAGCGAGCGCGCGATAGATTCGCCGCGCGTTTTCTGCGTCGTTCGCCACCCAGACGTCGAAATCGTTCGTCGCGCGCGGCGCGCGTGATACGCAACGGCGTGCGCGCCGACCACCAGATACCTAGCGTTCTCGTCGTTGAACGCTTGCAACAGTTCGACGAACTCCGAGTTGATCTTCACGGACGCCCTTCATCTCCCACTGCGCGACGGTTAAGGCCCACGCCCAAGCCACGCGCTCGGCTCCACTCATCGCGCGCCACGCCGCGCGATCGAACGCGTCGGCGTCGGCGCTGCGATCGATGACGCGGCTCGGCCAGGCGGCCCGAGCGCGGCGGCGCGCGTTCACATCGTCACTCACCGACGAGCCATTCGACGGGCGGACGGCCGAAAACTTGGACGGCGGGCACTACATCTCGAAGGCGAGCTGCGTCTCCTCGCGACCGCTTGGCGCGGCCAGCCGCGCGCGTAGCGGCGCTTGCGCTTCGAGCGTCGGCCGTTCGCCCAAAACCCCCGCGATCTCCCGCGCGCGCGCGATCACACCTGAGGGAATGCCGGCCATCTTAGCCACTTCGATGCCGAACGAGCGCGACGTGCTCCCGGCGAGCACGCGATGCGAGAACACCGGGACGCCCGCGCGCGCGGTGTTCTCGACCGCGGTAACGTGATAGTTCGCCACGAGCGGCCAGCGTTCCGCGAGCGCGACGAGTTCGTGAAAATGCGTGGCGAAGAGCGCCATCGGCGCGCGCGCGTCGAGACCGAGCAGATATTCGCAGATCGCTTGCGCGATTGCGAGCCCGTCGATCGTTCCCGTGCCGCGACCGATTTCGTCGATGAGCAGTAAGCTACGCTGCGTAGAGCGGCGCAGAATGTTCGACGCTTCGGTCATCTCAACGTAGAACGTCGACTGGCCCGAGACCAAGTCGTCGCCGGCGCCGATGCGCGTAAAGATGCGATCGACCACCCCGAGCGTCATCGCGCGCGCCGGCACGAACGCACCAATCTGCGCCAGAATCACCAGGAGCGCCGCCTGCCGTAAGAACGTCGACTTACCGCCCATGTTCGGCCCCGTCAGCAGCATGAAGCGTGCGCTGCGTTCGCCGAGATGCAGGTCGTTCGGCACGAACGCTTCGCCCGCGAGCGCTTCGATGACGGGATGCCGCCCGTCGACGACGTCGAGCGTGCTCGGCTCGACGAACACGGGGCGCACGTAGCCGCGCTCGCCCGCGACGTGCGCGAGCGCGCAGGCGACATCGAGTTCGGCGAGCGCGTCGGCCGTCGCGAGCAGATCGCCGACGCGGGCGGCGACCGCTTCGACCAGATTCTCGTAGAGTGCTTCCTCGAGGCGGTACTGGCGAGACTGCGCGCTCGAGATCGCGATTTCGAGTTCTTTGAGCTCGGGAATGACGAACCGCTCGCCGCTGGTAAGCGTTTGTTTGCGCACGTAGTCGGCCGGCACGTTTGCGAGGTTCGATTTCGAGATCTCGATCGCATAGCCGAACGCGCTCGCGTATTTGACTTTGAGCCCTTTGATGCCGGTGCGTTCGCGTTCCCGTTGCTCCAGTGCCGCGATGCGCTCGCGGGATTCGGCGCGCATTTCCACGCATTCACGCACGTCGCGCGACGCATCGGGACGGATCACGCCGCCGTCGGCGAGCGTGGCGGGAAGCTCGTCGCATAGCTGCCCGTCGAGCAGTGCGTACAGGTCGGCGTGGTCGCCGATCCGCGAGCCGAGAGACGCGAGCGGCGCAGGCAGCGCGGCGCGTAGCGGTTCGAGCAGCCCGAGCGTCCGGCGCAAGGACCCGAGATCCCGCGGTAACGCGCGGCGGAAACGCACTTTTTGACCGATGCGTTCGAGATCGAACGCGCCGCCCAGCAGTTCTTGCAAACCGGCCCGCGCGGGATAATTTCCGACCAGCGCCTCCACGCGATCCGCGCGCTCCGCGATCGCGCCGCGGTCCACCAGTGGCGCTAAGATCCAGCGCGCCAAAAGCCGCGACCCCATTGCAGTCTTGCAGCGATCGACCGTCGCGAGCAGCGTCGCCTTGCCGTTCTGGCCCTGCGCCTTCGTGAGATCGAGATGTTTGCGCGTGCTGGTATCGAGTGCGACGAACGTGCGCGCGCGGTAGAACTCCGGCTCCCGCAGCGGACCGCTCGGGGCGTTGAAGCCGACGCGTCGCACGAACGCGCCGAGCGCCTCGAGCGAGCGGCGCATCGCGAGCGACTCGTCGAGCGAAAAGCCCTCGATCGCGCAGAGTTCGCGGCGCTCCACAGCCGCGAGCGGCGGCGCGGTCACGCGCACCGACGGCACGTGCGCGGCGATCGCCGTGCGTATCTCGGGCGGCAGGTCGGCGACGATTTCGGCCGGGTCGAGGCGCGCGAGTTCCGCGAGCGTCTCATCGAGGCCGCTGTCGCCGCTGTACGCCGTCGCCGCGGCGCGGCCCGTCGAGATATCCGCGTACGCGATCCCGATCGCGTCGCCGGCGAGCGTGAGCGCGCAGAGATAGTTGTTGCTCGTGCGTTCCAGGAGGTTCTCTTCGATGAGCGTCCCGGGGGTGACGACGCGCACGACGTCGCGCCGGACGAGTTTGTTCGGGACGGGAATTTCGAGCTGTTCGGCGAGGGCGACGATCCGCTGCTGGGCGACGAGCTTCGCCAGGTAGGCATCGAGCGCGTGATACGGCACGCCCGCCATCGCGACGCGCCGGCCGCCGCCGGCCTCCTTCGACGTCAGCGCGATCTGCAACGCGGTGGCGATCGTCGTGGCATCGTCGCCGTAGGCTTCGTAGAAATCTCCGACACGCGAGAGCAAGACCGCATCGGGATAGCGCGCCTTCATCGTAAAGTATTGTTCGAACATCGGGGAATAGCGCGTCTCGCTCATCTCCGTGCGCCCTCCGTCGCAGCGGCGTTTTGCGATATCACCGACGACCGAGTTAGCGCGCCGCGATGAGATCGAAAGTCGGGCGCGCGTCGACCGCGATTCTCGGCGTATCGAAACGCTCCGCGTAACCGACGATCGTCCCCGTACAGCCCCACGTCAACGCGGCGTCGACCCGAATATCGAGCCACGGCCGGTCGCGCAATTGCGCTTCGCCGAGACCGGCATCCGGCGCTACGAGCGTCACGTTGTCGACCGTTTTCGCAGCGAGCTTCGAGCGATCTTTACGCGACGGCCCTTGAACGAGCGCGCGCACCACGCGCCCGACCTTCGGCGCGTGAAACGCGCGAACGCCGCGATCGATCGTCTCGGCCAGCCGCCGCAGCCGCTCCCGGCCAATTTCCAGCGGGATCTGTTCCCACAGCGCGGCCGGCGTCCCGCGGCGCGGCGAGTAGACGAACATGAACGCTTGCGCGAACGCCAGCTCCTCGCAGAGCGCGAGCGTCGCTTCGAAATCCGCCTCGCTCTCGCCGGGAAACGCGACGATCACATCGGTCGTCAAAGCCCAGTCCGGACACGTCGTCCGGAAGAGCGCGATCTTCTCGCGATATGCGGCGACCGTGTATTTACGATTCATACGCCGCAGGATCGGATCCGAGCCGGATTGCACGGGAAGATGGAAGCGCGGGTTCAGGCAGCCTAAGGCGCCCATCATGGCGGCGAGTTTGGGCATGTAATCTTTGGGGTGCGAGGTGAGAAACGTGAGCCGGTCGATGCCCGGCAGGGCGGCGACTGCGGCGAGCAAATCGGCGAAATCCGCGCCGCTGGTCGGCTCGCTATACGCGTTGACCGTCTGACCGACGAGCGTGATCTCCCGCGCACCGCGTTCGAGCGCGGTCGTGCACTGCGCGAGGATGTCCGCCAGCGGCCGGTTATCGAAGCGGCCGCGCACGTGCGGGACGATGCAGTACGTGCAGTAATACGAACAGCCGCGCTGTACGTTGACGAACGCGCGCACGTGCGCGTAGGCGTCGCCCACGCAGTCGCCGTGGCCCCCGAGCGTACCGAGTAAGAGATTGTCTTCGGTGAGATCGGCGTCGCCGGCAGCAAATTCGGGACGCCAGGTCGCGAGCGCGTCGCCGAGACGCGCGAGGTCGCGCGTGCCGAAAACGGCGTCGACGTACGGCGCTTTGCTGCGCATGACGTCTTTGTCTTGTTCGGCGAGGCAGCCGCAGACGACCAGCTTGACGTTCGGATCGGCGATTTTTAGCGCCTTGAATTGCGCCATGCGACCGTAGGCACGTCGCTCGGCGTTATCGCGAACGGTACACGTATTGATGATGACGACATCGGCGCCGGCGGCGTCGGCGGTGACGGCGTAGCCCGCTGTCGACGCACGATCCGCGATATACTGCGAATCGGCCTCGTTCATCTGACAGCCGTACGTTTCGATATAGATGCTCGCCATGGACTAACGCCCGTTCGACACGTCGCCGCTCAACTTTTCAAGAAGGGCGAGCGGAAGGTATAACTTTCCACCGATCGATTCCGGAGCGCTATCGAAATCGGTCGCGGTCCCGTCGACCCGATACGTCGTTTCGCCGAAACGCGCGATCACGACGTGGCCCGCATAGCGCACGGTAATCCGCCGGCCCTCGACGGCGAAAGCGTTGGTCGGCAGATAGTCTTCGGCGGGCGCGACGACGGCGGAGGCATCCCGGCGTCCCGCCGTCTCGCGTGCGATCACGTCCGTCGTGAGATCGGGATAGATCGTGACGGCGCGCGTCGAGCGGCCGCGGGCGGTCCGCACGGCGAGTTCGTGCGTGCCCGCGGGCAGGACGAGCCCCCGGCTCGGCACCGAGACCAGCGGCGAACCGTCGAGGAATATCTCGGCACCGGCCGGCGTGTCGCGCACGACGAGGGTGCCCGATTCCACGCCGGTCCCCACGGGCTGACGTTTTCCCGAAGACAGGCGCGAGCTCGCCATCGCGACCGTCCCGCGAACGACGGCGATGTTGAGTTCTTGCGCCGTCCAGCCGCCCTTAAGCATCGAAATCGTATGACGCCCTTCGACGAGCCCATCCACGAGCAACGGCGAGCGGCCGACGTACGTGCCGTCACACCACACGTCGGCACCGCTCGGCAACGTCGTCACGTACGTTGCGCCGGTCGGCATGTGTACGGACGCGGCGCCGCTCGTGCCGACCGCCAGTCCGATCAGCCAGCACGCGGTAAGCAGGCTCGATAACGCCTTCATCACTAGCGTTCCCGGTTCGCCACACGGTCGAAGCGCCCCGCACGGCGAAGTCGCAGGCATGGAGCTCGAAGTCTTACTGAAGGTCCGGCCCGCGACCGTCGCCATCGTCGGCCGCCCCAACGTCGGCAAGAGCGCGCTCTTCAACCGGCTCGTCGGCAAACGCCTCGCGATCGTCGACGATGCGCCCGGCGTCACGCGCGACCGGCTCTACGCGCTGGCCGAATGGCGCGGGCGCACCTTTAGCGTCATCGACACCGCGGGCATCGACCCGGACGCCATCTCGAGCGACGACATGGCACGCCAAACGCGGGCGCAAGCGGAAATCGCTGCCAACGACGCAGACGTGATCGTCTTCGTCGTCGACGGCGCCGCCGGCTTGTCGCCCCTCGACGACGACGTCGTCCACATCATGCGCAAGACGCGCCACCCCGTCGTGCTCGCGGCGAACAAAGCCGAATCGGAGCGCGTCAAGAATCTCATTCCCGGCGAATTCGCGCGGCTCGGATTCGGCGAACCGATTCTGGTTTCGGCACTGCACGGCGAAGGCACGGGCGATCTGCTCGATGCGATCGTCGAGCGACTGCCGCCCGAACGCATCGATAGCGTCGACGACACGGAGCTCGCCCTCGCGATCGTCGGCCGGCCCAACGTCGGCAAATCGTCGCTGCTCAACGCCCTGCTCGGCGAGGATCGCTCGATCGTCTCCGAGGTTCCGGGCACAACGCGCGATGCGATCGATACGGTGTTCCAATTCCACGAGCACAAGATCCGTCTGATCGATACCGCCGGCGTCTGGCGCAAGACCAAGCACCACGGCGCGATCGAATACTACGCCTCTTTACGAAGTTTGAGCGCGATCGCGCGCTGCGATATCGCGATCCTCGTGATGGATTCGATGACGGGCATCCTGGATCAGGATCGCCGCATGGCGGGCATGGTGCTCGAAGAACGTAAGGGCTTGATCATCGTCGCCAACAAATGGGATCTGGCGCTGCAGCAAGACGGCGATTTCAGTCAGAACGAGTTGATCGACGTCATCCATCAAGACGTCCCCTTCGCCGCGTTCGCACCCGTAACGTTTCTCTCCGCGATGACGAAACGGCGGCTTGGAAGCCTGATGCCGCTGGTCATGCGAGTGCGTGCGAATCTCGACCGCCGCATCCCGACCCCGCAACTCAACGCGATCGTCCGCGATGCCGTCTACGCGCATCCCGCGCCCGGCCATCAAGGGAAACCGCTGCGCATCTATTACGCGGCGCAAGTGGCGACGCACCCGCCGCTCTTCATCTTCCATTGCAACGATCCCAATCTCGTCGGCAGTAGCTACAAGCGGTTTCTCGAAAACACGATCCGCTCGGCCTTCGATTTCGAAGGCGTACCGCTGACCCTGGAATTTCGGGCGCGCCGCGACGAGGATGCCGCCCGCGAGTGACGATCGCCGGCTGGCCGTATCTGTTATTCGCGTTCGTCCTGGGTTCGATTCCGTTCGGGCTCGTGATTTCGCGCGTTTTTTTTCGATCCGACATTCGCGCGAGCGGGTCGGGTAATATCGGCGCGGCGAATGCGCTGCGCACGCTGGGCAAAAAAGCGGGTGCCGCCGTGCTGGCTCTCGACGCATCCAAAGGTGTGCTTGCGATCGCCGTCGCGTCGCACCAGTGGCTTTTCATTCCGGTCGCCGCGGACGCCGCGGATGCCGCGGCCCGGGCGCTCGTGCCCCTCGCCGGACTCGCGGCGGTGCTCGGGCACTGCTTTTCGCCCTGGCTGCGTTTTCGCGGCGGCAAAGGCGTCGCGACCTTTCTCGGAGCGACGTTCGCGCTCTCTTGGGAGAGCGGGCTCGCCTTCGTCGTCGTGTGGCTTGCGGTCGTCGTGCCGACCGGTCTCGCGTCGCTGGGCTCGCTGCTCGGTACGGTCGTCGCGGGCACGCTCCTGATCGCGACCGGGACACGCGACGGCCCTAGCGCCGTCGTCTTCGCGTTCGGTTCGATGCTGATCGTGCTCTGGAAACACCGCGAAAATGTGGGGCGTTTGGGTGCCGGCACGGAGAACCGGCTCACGCTCTTCAAAAGATGACCTTTCTTAATCTCCGCCGTACTCGGGCGCGACATGATTTCATCGAACGACTTCCGCAATGGCGTGACCATTCTCATCGATGGTCAGCTGTGGACGGTCATCGAGTTTCTCCACGTCAAACCGGGTAAAGGATCGGCCTTCGTACGGACGCGGCTCAAAAATGTGAAGACGGGCTCGACCGTCGAGCGCACGTTTCGGGCCGGCGAAAAACTCGAGCGCGCGACGGTGGACAACCGCGAGATGCAGATGCTGTATAACAACGAGGACGGCTTCCACTTCATGGATGTCGAGTCGTTCGAGAACTTTACGCTGCAACGCGACGTCATCGGCGATCCGGCCGACTTCCTTAAGGACGGTATGAAAATCGACGTGCAGATGCACGACGGCGCGCCGATCGGCGTGAGTTTGCCGGCGCACGTCGAACTCCGAGTCGAAGAGACGGATCCGGGTTTCAAAGGCGATACCGCGCAAGGTACGTCCAAACCCGCGAAACTTGAGACGGGCGCGAGCGTGCAAGTTCCGCTCTTCGTCAACGTCGGCGATTTGATCCGTATCGATACGCGCGATCGCCGCTACATCGGGCGCGTGCAGTAGCCTCTATCGCGAGGCGGCCGTGAACGGACACGCGGTCGTTGCGATCGCCACGCTCGTGGCAATCGGAGTGGCCTCAGGGATTTTGGGGACGCTCGTCGGGCTCGGCGGCGCCTTTATCGTCATCCCGGTCCTGCGGCTGGTTTTTCTCCTCCCGCCGGCCGAAAGCGCGGGCATCTCGCTCTTCATCGTCTTCGCCAATACCGTGAGCGGTTCGATTGCATATTTGCGGCAAGGCCGCGCCGACGTGCGCACCGCGCTGCTCGTCACGATAACCGGCATCCCGGCGAGTCTGCTCGGCGCGCATCTGGTGCGCTTCGCGTCGCCCACGACCTTCGATCTGCTATACGGCGCCTTGCTGACGTATTTCTTTATCGATATCGTGCGTCGCCGCAGGCTACGTGAAGATTCCCGTCCGCCGCTACGCGGTATGCGCGAACGAACGCTCGTCGATCGCAACGGCGAGACGTTTCGCTACGGTACGAGCGTGCCGCTCGTGCTCGCCTGCGGCGTCGCGTTGGGATTTGTCTCAAGCTTCTTCGGGGTCGGCGGCGGGATCATTTTCGTGCTGGTTTTCATCGGGCTCTTCCGCATGCCGCCGCACGTCGTCGCCGCAACGTCGACGCTGGCAATCCTTTTCACGTCGCCGGTCGGCGTAGCCGCGCACATGTTCGAACACGGAATGGCGTGGACGTACGCCGCACCGCTCGCGTTCGGCGGACTCATCGGAGGACAGATCGGTCCGCGCTTCGCGCGGCGCCTTCCGTCGCATCGCTTGCTTGACGCCCTCGCCGTCACGATCCTCATCGCGGCGCTGGCGCTGGTCATCAAGCATATCCCGCTCGGACGATAAGCCCGCGAGGCAAACGTCTGCGTCGTCGCGATCGACGAAACTTTGTTATAACCGCAAAACCCGGCGCAAAATCGGGATAGTGTCCCTCCAGCGGTCGGGGTGTTCTCACGACGACTTAACGAACCAAGTCAGCCAGCGATCCGCCGCACGATGACAATCGCCGCCTCGCGCACGAGCGCGCCGGCAAACGCGCCACCTTCGAAGATTGCCCGCGCGCAGGCTTGGGTAACCTCGCGATCGCGTCATGACGTCCGTCGGGTGCATAACGCCTATCGAACGCAACGTGTCGGCGTCCGGTCCAATTCGCGACCGTTTCCCCCACGTCCAGGAGTTTCGCAACAGGGCGCGTGCCGAATGCGGCGACGAGCCGCGGCTCGGCGCCAATAGCGACAGGCCGAGGTACGGTTTTCCAGCTGCGATGGCCCACGATGACACGTTCGCTGCTTGCGCGTTCGCCGCCGTCGTCGCGAACACCGAACGCAACGAATGTCCCGCGTCGTTGTCGGCGAGCCCCATGGCGCCCCCGCGTTGCGCGGCGCGATGGCGATAAGACGGCTCGTGCGCTTACCCCCGGCGGTGCGCCGCGCGCAGTTCTTCGCTGACGTCGCGCGTTTCGAGCACCTCGAGAACGCGCAACTGAAAACGCGGATCGTACGAGCGTCGTCCGCAGCGGCCGCACGAGACGAGCGCGGGGGGACGCTTCTTGCGCAGTATCTCGAGTGTGCACGAATCGCAACGTAAGATGAAGCGCTTCGTCGATTCCCGTTTCGAAATCGCACTGCCGAGATCGTGAAAGATCGAGCGCAGGCCGACGGCACGCATCTTCGCTTTGAAGCGCGCCGTATGGCCGGGATTCTCGCCGCGAGCGAAGAGCCACGCGTGGATCATTTCGTGCAGCAACGTATCGCGCAACGCCTCCGGCTTGCGTTCGAAGTGTTTGGGTGAAAGTTCGATGAGCGGCGGCTTATAGGTAATGCGCCCGGCGAGATTGGAGAAACGCGCGTTGTACGCGATGCGATGCGTCGGAATGTCGCCGGCGAAATGCTCGTTGTTGAGGTGAGCGAAGAGCAGTTGAAGCTCGCTGACGTCGGGCAGCATCGTCCGAGGCTTTGGACGCCGCCGCGAGAACATCCCCGCTCGTGACTGGTGGCCCTGGGCGCGGCCTTCCGCCCCGAACCTATCTTCCGATTCTCGTAGTGACGGCGCTGGCGTTTCTCGGCGTCATCGGCTATTTCTTGAAGATCGGACTCGGCGTAACGGGTTCGGCATTGGGCCCCGAAGCGAAGGCGGTCGTGCCGGTAACCGACAGCTTGCCTTCGACGGCGCCCGGCGAAGTCACGGTGCCGCAAAGCGGCGGCGGCAACGCCGGTGGGGGCCCCAACGGCGTCGGCGGCGGTACGCCGGCACAAGTTGCGGGGGCCGGGCCGCCCGCACCCGTGCAGCGGCTACTCTTAGATCTGCGCCAACGCATTGCGAAAAACCCGAGCGATCTTGCGGCGCTCGTCAACCTCGCGAATCTCTATTTCGATGCCGCCAAATATCCGCAGGCGATCGACTACTACAAGCGGGCGCTCGCGCTCGATCCCGCCAATCCCGATACGCGCACCGATTACGCGACGGCGCTGCACGGCAAGGGCGACGACCTGCAGGCCATTCACGAACTCGAAGCGGTCCTGCGCAAGCGGCCCGACTTTCCGGAGGCGCTCTTTAACGAAGGCGTCGTCGCGAACGCGATCGGCCGCCGTTCGGAAGCGGTCGATGCGTTCAAGCGCTTTCTCAAAGTAAAGCCGGGCGACTCGCGCGCGGGCGATGCCCGCCAGGCGCTTGCGAATCTCGGCGCGTAGGTGAAACTCTACATCAGTGCCGATATGGAAGGCACCGCGGCCGTCGCATCGTGGACGCAAGTCGACCCGAAAAATACGACGGAATATCCCTACTACCGCAGATTGATGTCGCTCGAAGTTCGCGCCGCGATCGACGGCGCCCGTGAAGCCGGCGCGACCGGTATTCTCGTCAACGATTCGCACTCCGCGATGCGCAACGTACTATGGGACGAACTGCCCGCCGACGCGCGGATGATCTACGGCAATCGCAAACCGTTCTCGATGACCGAGGGCATCGATGCGTCGTACGGGGCCGCGTTCTTCACGGGCTATCACGCCGGCATCGGTGAAGCCGACGGTACGCTCGCACACACCTTTTCTCCCGATACGCTCTACAACGTCCGCGTGAACGGCATCGCGTGCAGCGAGACGCTGCTCAACGCCGCGCTGCTCGGCACCTACGGCGTTCCCGTGGCGCTGATCACGGGCGACCGCGTCACCTGCGACGGCGCGCGCGCGCATCTGCCGTGGCTCACGACCGTCGTTACGAAAGAAGCGATCGGCTATTTCGCCGTCGATTCGCTTTCGCCCGAGGAAGCGCGCGCGCGTATTCGCGCGGGCGCGCGCGCTGCGATCGCGAGCGTCGCGGCCGCGAAACCGTACGTCTTCGAGCCGCCGATCGCGCTCGAACTCGATTTCGTGCGCGTCGAGAATGCCGATTTCGCCGAACTGATCCCGGGCATCGAACGCATCGGCGGCCGAACCGTGCGCTACGTACACGACGACTATCGCGTCGTCTTTCGCACGTTCATGGCAGCGATGCGGCTCGGCGCCGCCGCAAACGCACCCGTGTGAGTTCGCTGCGCGTCGCCTTTCAAGGCGAGCCCGGCGCGTTTAGCGACGACGCCGCGCAAACGCTCGTTCCCGGAGCCGAGACTATCGGCTACGGCACTTTCGATGATGCCGTGGCCGCCGTGCAACGCGGAGACGCCGAGTACGCGTTGATGCCGGTCGAAAACTCCATCTCCGGCTCCGTGCCGCGGGTCTACGATTTGCTCTGGGCCGACGAGCGGCTCTCCATCGTCGATGAGATCGTTTACCGCGTCGTGCAGAATCTTATCGGCCTTTCAAACGCCGACGTCCCGAAGCTGCGCGAGATACGTTCGCATCCGGTCGCACTCGAGCAGTGTCGCGCCTTTCTCGGCCGCTATCCGCACGCGCACCCGACGATCGTCGCCGATACCGCGGGAGCCGTGCGGGAAATCGTCGCGCTGGGCGATCCCGGCGTCGCAGCGATCGCCTCGCGGCTCGCGGCGGAACGCTACGGCGCGCGCGTGCTCGCACCAGCCATTCAAGACGTCGAAGCGAATTTCACGCGCATGTTCTTACTGCAACGTGACGGCCGGGCGCGCGGCGTCCCGACGCGCGCTTGCGTGGCGCTCGCGCTCGCGCACCGGCCGGGATCGCTGCGCGATGCGCTCGCCGCCTTTGCCGACCGCCGCCTCGATCTGCGAACGCTCGTCTCGCGTCCGTCGCTCGACGAGCCATTCACGTACCGTTTTTACTGCGAGATCGCGCCGGTCACGGCGGACGACCTCGCGGGCGCTCTCGACGCGATCGACGGCACCGCACGCGTGCTCGGCTTCTACTAGAACGGCACGGACGCCGCGCTTAGTGCGGTCCCGGGACGTCTTCGGCGGGCGCCATGCCGGCTTCGCGCTCGGCGCGATCGTGCGCGAAGCGCGAATACACGCGCAGTTCGGCGATGTCGCGCGGAAAGATCAGCCCGAGCGTCCAGTCGAAAGCGACGCGTAACTGACGATCGAGACCCGGTAACCGCACGAGATAGTACGACCGCCATAAGAGCCACGCGAAAAATCCCGTGATTAGGAACTTTCCTTGCAAACCCGCGACGCCGCGGCGCGCGCCGAGCGACGCCATCATACCCATCGAGCGATAGCGGAACGTCGTCGTCGGCTCGCCGCGCAGACGTGCCACGATATTGGCCGCCAGTACCGGACCTTCGCGAATAGCATGCTGCGCCGTTGCCGGATAACTGGTGCCGGGCGCATCGGGATCGGGGATCGCGGCGCAGTCGCCGATTGCCCAGACGCCGGCATATTCCGGTACGGAAAGATCGCCCGCAACGACGACCGCACCGCCGCGACCCGTCGCGATCGACAGACCCGTTACGACCGGAGCGGGTTTGACGCCCGCACTCCAAACGATCGTCGCCGTCGGAATCGTCGCACCGTTCTTGAGCATGAGTCCCGTCGCGTCGGCGCCGGCGACGAAGGTTTCAACGAGCACGTGGATGCCGCGCCGCGACAGCGCCTTCGCGCTATACTCGCCCATGCCGGCCTGCAAGTCGGGCAACAACTTCTTACCGCCTTCGACGAGATAGACGTCGATCTCGTTCGCTTCGATCCCGGGATAGAAGCGCGCCGTGCTCCGAAAGAAGTCGGCCATCTCGCCCGCCGCCTCGACCCCCGTAAAGCCGCCGCCGACGAACACGAACGTGAGCAGCCGTTTGCGCGCGACGGAGTCGTGCGTCACGTCGGCGAGTTCGAGCATCGCGATGACGTGATTGCGCACGCGATCGGCGTCTTCGAGCGTCTTATACGGAATCGAGCGTTCGGCGATCCCGGGTAAACCGAACGTCGACGTGACCGAGCCGAGCGCGATCACCACGTGATCGTACCGAAGCGTTTGCGCGTCGCCCGCAATCGTGTGTTGCACCGTGACGGCGCGCGCTTGGAGATCGATGCCGCAGACGTCGGCCAGCACGAACGACGTGCGTCGCAATTGCGCGCGCACGGGCGTTACGACGTGCCGCGTCTCGAGCGTCCCGGAACCGATCTCCGGCAACATCGGCGTGAACAGCGAAAAGTTATCGCGACTGACGAGCGTCAGCTCCGCTTCGCCTGGCCGAAGTTTTTTTTCGAGCGCTCGCGCGGTCGCGATTCCGGCGAACCCGCCGCCTAAAATGAGAATACGTGCGGCCATGCCTGCCATGGTTAACGGTCGAGCGCCGCATCCCCGTCGCGCGGTCGCTTCAGCGCGGGCGGCCGAACCAATCGATCCACGGATGCCAGAGCGCTATCGTCCAGCCGATGGCCAGCACGACGAGCAAAGACCAGTACTCGAGGCCGCGAATCTTACGCATGCGGGCTGCCACCTTCGCGCGCGTAGCGGGCCAATTCGCGCGCCCGTGCGACGTAGCGCGGTGCCCGGCCGACGTCGCCGCGCGCGCGCTCGCCGTGCCGCGTGACGACGTACCACGCGAGCATCGCATTGCGCCGGATCGCGAGATCCCACAGAGCATCCCATTCGGCGCGCGCGAGCGGTGCGGCGGCATCGTAAGCGCGCGCGTATGCGAGAAAGAGCTCGGGATCGAGCGGTGCGTCGTCATCCGCGCGCGCGTACGCGTCGGCGGCGGTGGCGACGTCGTACGCGCGTTCCGTCTCGTGTACGAAATCGAAGTCGATGAGCGCGACCGCGCTTCCAGCGCGCGTAACGACGTTATCGGGATGGGCGTCTGCATGCACGATACTTAGCGGTAAACGCGTGGCGAGCGGGGCGATACGTGCGGTCGCGCCCGCGACGGCGACGGCGAGTGCGTCCCAATCGAGCGCGCGCGCGAGCGCCGCATCGGCGGCGAAGCGCTCGAAGCGTTCGCGTAGCCAGCCGAGCGTTCCGAGCGTTCGGGTCGCGCGCGGATGGGCCGCGCGAAACCCGATCGTCGCGCGATGGAACGCGGCGAGTAGCGCTGCCGCTGGCGCATATGCCGTGCGCTCTCCCGTCGCGCCCGGCGCGTACGGCAAGACCCCGACATACGCGCCATCGAGCAAGCGCAACGTCTCCCCGGATTCATCTGCGCACGGCGCACCCACGCCCGGGCAGCGCTCCGCGGCGTAGCGCTGGACCGCGTGTTCGAAGAAAACGGCGTTACGCGTCACGTGCAGGCGGCCATACCGGCGCACGACGACGTCGTTGCGGCCGCGCGCCGCCACGCGAAACGACTCGTTCGAAAAGCCGCCGGCGAGTTGGACTGCCCCGAGCGGCTCAAGACCCCACGCGCGCGCGTAGCGCATCGCATCGTCGGCGTTCACGAGCGCTCCGCGGCATGGAGCCGGATGCGGGCCCGCAACAGATCGCCCGTGCGCCCGGCATCGTCCGGGTCCAGCGGCCGCCGCTCCGCGGCGAGGCGCGCGATATCCCAACGCTCGCCTTCGCCGCAGCCGAAATAGCCGTCCGCGAGCGCCGCCTCTGCATGCGTCAGCACCGCCCCGGAATCGATCGGGAGCGCATACGCGGCGCAGGCGCGCGCTGCGAGCGCGCAACCGGCTGCGATGAGGTCGTCCCGCAGCGGGTACCGTCCGAAATCGCCGGGGACGGCATCCGCCATGCCGCAGATCGCGACGCCGAGCGCGTAGGAGTTTCGGCCCGCCGTGTGTGCGGCGTACGGCGCATCGCCTGCTGTAACGTCGCGCATGTTCGCCCGGACGTCGTGGGTCGCGACGACGGCCGGCTTCCCGTCGGAAGCGAGCGAAACGCAGAAGTGGTACGCTGGGTAGACCGTCGCGTAATCCCCGCCGGTCCAATGCAGGTAGATCCGCCGGATCACACCCGGCGGAAAGCTGGGGATCACCGCAACCGACCCACGAAAGCGAGCGACGTGAAGAACGAGCCCGAGCAAGAGCTCCTCCCGCCCGAAGAACACCACCCCGCCTCCGGCCGCAACTGGAAGGCGGCGGGCGGTACGGCCGTCGGTCTGGGTGTCATGTTCGCGAAATTCAAAGGGCTGCTCTTCGCCTTACTCAACCTCAAGTGGCTCTTCTTCGGCAGCAAGTTCGCGCTGACGGGACTTTCATTTCTCGCATCGATTTGGTTCTACGCGCTCTTCTTCGGCTGGAAGTTCGGCATCGTCTTCGTGCTGCTGATCGCAATTCACGAACTCGGGCACCTCATCTTCGTACGCGGTTACGGGCTCTCCGCGCCCGCGATCTACTTCGTGCCCGGCATGGGCGCGTTTACGACGTGGAAGGGCGGCACGCAGAGCGTGTACCAGGAGTCGGTGATCGCGTTCGGCGGACCGCTGCTCGGCACGATCGGCGGACTCGTCTGCTTCGCCTACGGCGCGCTGACGAACGAACCGTTTTGGTACGCCGCAGCCAACACCGCGTTTTTCCTGAACCTCTTCAATATGATCCCGCTCGGCGTCTTCGACGGCGGCCGCATGACGGCGGCTATCTCCCCGAACTTGTGGATCGCCGGCTTCGTCATCGTCATCGGCTGCGCCGTCGCGTTTCATTGGTGGAGCCCGATTTTGTTTTTGGTCGTCCTGCTCAGTCTGCCGCGACTGATTTCCGCGTGGCGCGGCACGCTCGACGAGCGCTACTACGCCGTGCCCGGACGTGAGAAACTCGCCATCTCCGTCGCGTATTTCGGCCTGCTTGCGGTATTGCTTGCGTGTTTGGTGTTCACGCGCGTCGCCATCCCCGGACACGCGCTCGGCTAACGGGTGCGCCGTCTCGCGCTGCTGCTCGCACTGTCCTCACTCGCCTTCGCCCTCGCGCTGCCCGCGCGCCGTAGCCAAGGTCCGCCGTTACGCGATTTCGAGGCCTACTATGCCGCCGGGCAGACGTGGCACTACCGTGGCGATCCATACGGTCGCGACGTATGGCGCACGGAAAAGGACGTGCCCGGCGTGGTCGCGTCGCGCGACGAACTCTTGCCCTTCGTCGGCCCGCCGTTCGGCTTACCGCTCTGGAGCGCGCTCGCGCGCTTGCCGTGGCACGCCGCCTCCATCGTCTGGGCGTTTGCGCTCGGCCTCGCGTTCGCGACGATCGTGATCGGCAGCCTCGCGATCGGCCGGGGCCGTCTGCGCTGGTTCGATGCGGGCGCGGCGCTCGCCGTCGCGGTGACCTTCGCGCCGCTCACCGGCGGTGCCGCCCTCGGCCAAGTCGCGCTCGTGTCGTGTGCCGCGATCGTGGCGATGCCGTATGCGCTGCGCCCCGGAGGCACCCTCGGTGCGGCCGCGCTCGCGCTCGGCGCGGCGCTGCAGCCGAACCTCGCGATCGTGCTCGTCGCCCGCCTCGCCGAATCGCGCACCTGGATCGCCTACGGGTGTGCGGCGGTGGTCGCGGCCGGCGCGTCGGCCCTCGCCCTCGGCGGTCCGGGCGCGTTCGCGCACTACGCCGACGTCTTGCGCGCGCAAGGTGCCGCCGAACGCTTTAGCGCCATACAAACGACGCCCGGGGCCGTCGCGCGCGCGTTCGGCGCGAGCCCTGCGCTCGCCGACGTTAGCGCGCGCGCTGTCGCGCTTGCGTGCGTTATCGGCCTGGTCGTGCAGGCCGTGCGACGGCGCCACGCGCCCGCGATCCGGTTGGCCCTCGCGTGCGCGCTCGTGCCGCTCGCATTGCCGTTCGCGCACGAACACGATTATGCGATCGCGTTCTTTCCCTCGGTACTGCTGATATTGCGCGCGCGCGGCGCGGCGTGGGTGGCGGGCGCGAGCGCGACCGTCGCGCTCGGCGTCGATTGGCTCGGGCTCGCGCAAACCCCGACCGGGCTCGGCGCGGCAGTCGCGCTAGCCATCGCGTCCGCCTGCGCGCTCGCGGCACTGCCTCGCGAACCGTTACGCCCCTATCACGCCTTACCCGTGCTCGTCGCACCGTGCGTGGCCGTAGTCGGCGCGCTCGCGGCGCATCATCCGCTTGCGACGTGGCCCGACGCGCTACCGACGAACTACCATGCGGAGCTCCATGCGACGGCAGCGGAGGTGTGGCGCGAGGAACAACTGCGCAGCGGCATTGCGGCGCTCGATCCGGTGTGGGGCCTGCTCCGCGCGATTCCGCTTGCGGCGTGCGCGCTCGTTTGGGCGCTCGCGAGCCGCGTGCTCGTTACGGAATGCGAACGATGAGTTGGTGGTGCGCCGTTATGCCGAGTTGGCCGCGTTCCATTCCGTGATCGCGACCGTCGCTATGATAGACGAGCAGCAGCCCCTCAGCGTTCGAGACGGCTCCGGGAATCGTTAGCCCAAGTGCGGCGCGGCCGTCGCGCGAAGCGGTAAACGAATTCGTGGTCGCGTTTCCGTCGAGCGGAGTGAAGGTGACGCCACTGTCGCCGAAGTGGTTCTCAAAGAGGCTGTATCGCCCGTTCGGCATTAAACCGGCAAACGTAAATGCCGCTGCGGTCGTCGTGCCCGCAGGCGTCAACTTCACCGAACCGCGAGCGCCGAACCACTCGGCGAACGTAAAGCCGAGTGCGCGCCCTTGCGCGTTGACGACCGGAGTCGACGGATCTTCGACGCCGAAGGCGGGGCGAAAACCGGCTAGGTGGACGATGCCCTGCGGACCAGGCCCGGCGGTTGCCGCCGGGTCGGTTACGAACGCTTGGGGATCGACGATGTTCGCTTGTTTTGCCTCGAGTGAGAAAAACGCGGCATGCGTCACGAACTCGTATGTTTTAGCGCCCTGAGCCACTGTAGGCTGGGCGCCGGCGGCTGCGAGCGCCAATCCAAAGGCAGCGACCGTGGAGCAAAGTATTTTCATCATCGAGCCGAGCATTACACCATAATCGAACTTCGCCCGCTGTAAGGCACCCGTACCCGGTTGGCTCGGTTCAAAGGGCGCCTATTCGCCATGCAGCTGCGGCATGGGGTCTATGGTGCGGACAGCGTTCCCGCAAACGGGCTAGGAGAACCGACGCTCGGGATCGCTTTCCAGGCAGCTTCGGCCGCCGGCGGCAGCTTATCCATGTGTTTGAGAAATAGGGCGATCTTCCACAGTTCGTCATCGGTGAGATTGCCGCCGAACGCCGGCATCGCCGTGAAGCGAATGCCGTGTTTGAGCTTCCAAAACGTCACGGCTTCGAGGTCGTCTTCGACGCCGTCCTTTGCGAGCTGCGGCGACTTGATGTAGAAGCCCTTCGCGAGCGTCGAGGGCTTCGCGTCTGCCGCACCGTGGCAGACGGCGCAGTTCTCGCCGAAAGCCTTTATGCCCGCCTTGAGATTCTCGTCGTTAAGGGCGACGGGGATCGTCAAGCCTCGCGAGCCGCGCGTAATCGCCGCGCGCAAGGACGTCTTTGCGGCCCATTCTTCGGCGGCCGGCGGCGCGACGTCCGCGCCGGACGGCACGAGGCCGCCGAAGACCGCCACGAGACCAGCTCCGCCCAGCAGAGCGAACGCGAATACGAGCCCGTTGAAAAACCCGCGCATGCTCGTCGCTCAGATGTCGACGTTCAACATATCGTCGAACGGCGAAATCGGATTTGGTTGCCAATGCTTCAGGTCGTCGTTGTAGACATAGAGCTCCTTACGCGCGTCGAGCACGACCGTCGGTACTGCCTGGTAGACCGCGTTTTGCACCTTTCTGATATCGACGGCGCGTTTGGCCTGATCGTACGACGTCTTGGCGCGGTCCATCGCAGCGGTCGCCGCCGTATCGCACCAGCGCACGTCGTTCTGCCCGTTGGGCGGGAAGCGATAACACGCGTAGAGATTCGATTGATCTTCGTTCGTGTCGGAGCCCCAAGCGAACACGACGACGTCGAACTTTCCACCGTAAATGATGCCGCCTTCGGCGAGCGGTGCGAAGAATTGCGAAGATAGATAGCGCTTGACGCTGAAGTCGACACCGAGTTGCTTCCAGCCAGAACGAATGATCTCGATCTCGGTATCGGTATCGGGTGAGCCGACCGACGAAGCGAAGGTCAGGCTCAGGCGCAGTCCCTTCTTCGCGCGAATTCCGTCGGCCCCACGTTTCCACCCGGCGGCATCGAGGATCGCGTTCGCCTTGGCGATATCGAACGGCACGAGCGGTAAATTATCGTAAAACTTGCTCGCGGGCGTCACGGGCGATTCGCTTAAGATATACAACCCGTTTTGTACTTTTTGATTGATCGTCTTACGGTCGGTCGCGTACCGCAAAGCTTCGCGAACCGCGCGATCGGCCAAGACGGGATGCGCCAGATTGAAATCGAGATGATCGAAAAAATAGCTCGGGAGCGTGACGCCCTTAATACCGGGAATGGCCGTCGCTTGCGGATAGAAGTGCGGCGAGACCGGCAGCCACATGTCGAGTTCGTGCGTACGCAATTGCGCGATCGTCGTATTTCGATCCGGAATAATTTTGAAGACGATTTTGTCGAGCTTCGGCGTACCGCGAAAATAGTCGGGATTTTTGACCATCTCGACCGAATCGCCACGTTTCCAGGATGCGTACTTGAACGGACCGATCCCGACCGGCAACGCATTGTACGGCACGTCGTTGAGATTGGGCAGCCCCTTGAGGAGATGCTGCGGCAGGACGGCCGGATTGGCACCGCCCGTGCTGAAAAACGTGACGGCGAACGACGAGTACGGCGCTTTGAGATGGTATACGACCGTATATTTATCGGGCTCGTCGACCTTTACGATTTGATCCCAACCGTCGCGACTGTTGACGTTGTTCGCCGGATTATTTACTTGATTGGTGGAGAAGACGACGTCGTCGGCATCGAAGGGAGCGCCATCGGACCACTTTACCCCGTGGCGGATGTGCCAGGTAATGGTCTTGCCGTCTTTGCCGATACCGCCGTTGGCGAGCGATGGAATTTCCGTGATCAATTCCGGTACTGTGGCATCGCCGTGAGCGTCGGTTTTGATCAGAAACGCCATGCAAAGCTGGGCGAGATACATCTCGTAGCCGCTCGCGTGCGTGAGCGGATTGAGGCCTTGAATATCGGTCGCGACCGCATAGCGCAACTCGTGGGGATGCGTGTACGGGTGGCGCGTGGCCGCTTCGCCCCCGGGCGAGCCGGTGCCGACCTTGGTGCAGCCGGCTGTCGCGACCAGTGCGACCAACAGCGCGAGCCCGCGCGCGAAAGGAATCGGCATCAGATGTCCACGTTCATCATGTCGTCGAAGTACGTAACGTTGTTTGGATGGAAATTCTTGAGATCTTTATTGGCCGCGTAGAGATCTTCGCGACTAACCAGGACGATCGTAGGCACGTCGTCGGCGATGATATGCGCCGCCCGATTGAGGTCGGCAGTCTGTTGCGCGGGATTGTAGCGCGTCTGGAAATCGGCAAGAATTGGTTCCAGCGCACGATTACAGTAATGCAAGTCGTTCTGTCCCTTCGGCGGGATGGAATCGCACGAAAACGTGTTGTAGAGGTCATCGGTCGGACTCACGCCCCAGGCGAAAATGATGACATCGAACTTTCCGCCGTTGACGATACCGCCGTCCGTGGCGGGCGCGAAAAGCAGCGACGAAGGCGCGCGCTTGACGTCGAGTCCGACGCCGATCTGTTGCCACGTCGCGCGAATCAACTCGATCTGCGTGTCCGCGTCCGGCGTGCCCGTGCTCGACACAAATTCCAGCTGGAGCCGCAAACCGTTTTTCTCGCGCACGCCGTCGGAAGCGCGCTTCCAGCCGGCCCGGTCCAAGAGTGCGTTCGCCTGCGCGATATCGAATTTTACGAACGAGAGCTTCGCCGCGCCGGGATACGCGGCCGGAACGACGCTTTCTTGCAGAAAGCCGACGCCGTGTAAGACCTTATCGCGGATTGCCGTCCGGTCGCTCGCGAGGCGCAAAGCCTGGCGCACCGCTTTTTCTTGTAGCACCGGCTTCGAAAGATTGAAATCGAGATGGTTGTAGAGGTAGCCCGGCTTCCGGACGACATCGACGGTTTTGATCGACTCAACGCGCGAGAGATACGCGCCGCCGAAGGGATACCAGAAGTCGAGTTCGCCCGTCTGTAGTTGGGTCAGGACGGTATTTCTATCCGGGATCAGTTTATAGACGATTCTGTCGAGCTTCGGCCGACCGCGCCAGTAATTCGGATTCGCTTCCAGGTCGACGGCTTCGCCGCGATGCCAGGCGGTAAAACGAAAGGGGCCTATGCCGATCGGCAGGTTGTTATACGGGGCCGTGTTGATATTCGGCAGCGACCCGAGAATGTGTTTGGGCAAGAGACACGGCTGCCCACCGGCGGTCGTAAAAAAGATCGGAATAAACGACGCATATGGTCTGCGCAGGTGCACGACGACGGTCGCGGCGTTCGGTTCGTCGATCTTTTCGATCAGCTCGAAGCCTTCGCGAGACGTAATGATATTCGACGGATTATTCATCGCATTAAAGCTGAATACGACGTCGTCTGCGTTGAAGGGCCGGCCGTCGGACCACTTTACCCCCGTACGAAGGTGATACGTGATCGTCTTGCCATCCGGAGAGATACCACCGTTCTTCTTCGATGGTACGACGGTCGCGAGTTCGGGCGCCGGCTTACTATCGGGACCGTAACGGAAGAGCCACGCCATCGCGAGCTGGCCGAGCCGGTTGACCGAACCCTGCTGCACCAGCACCGGATTGAGCCCCGCCGGTTCCTCGGCGTCCGCATACCGGAAGACGTGCGGTTGCGTCGAGGAATTGAGGCGCGACGCATCGCCCGCGACGGCAAAGGACGGCGCGCATGCCAAGAACGCGGCGAGCACCAAACGTTTCACGGCATCACCATTACCGATACGAACGTCGCGCATGCGCGATACGTTCGCGATTACGCCCGCAGCGTCTCCGGATCGAGGCCGCGCTCGCGATAGAATTTCGCGAATGCGAACGGTGAGATCTCCGACGGCTTGATCTCGCTGCGGCCGCCCCAGAACACGTTGGTATACCCGAGTTCGATGCCGGCTTCGCGGATGTGTTCGTCGATCGCCGCTTTGTGCGCGAGCAGCACGTTTTTATCGAGTCCGTGAGCGACGCCCATGACGTTGACGTTGCGAAACTCGGGGCCGCCCTCGCGCCAGTAGGCGTGCGTCATGATGTGATGGCGCCCGACCTCGCGACCGGCCTCGATCTCGCGACCGGCGGGCACCTGCCAGTGGAACAGCGCGTTGTAACGCGTGACCCGTTCGTTGCCCGGCGTCGCTTTGACGTGCTCTAAAAACGTGGAGAAGCGGCCGATCACCTTGCGCTCCGCGAGCGACTCGGCGACGCGATAGAATTCGGGGAGGGACACGCCGGCTTCGGCGGCGCGCGCGACCCAGAGGTCCGGGCTCAGCTCTTCGGGCTCGAATTCGCGTTTGAGCGCTGTCAACACTTGCCAATCCAGCGCGGAGAGCTCGACGATATTGGTATCGACGACGTCGGCGAGCGCGTCGGCCCGCGAGCCCGGCTCCATGCCGCGGCGCCGGATGTGGCCCACGCCGAGTGCGAAAAGCCGTTTGGCGGGCATCAGCCGGAACGCCTCGGCTCCGACGTGCGCGCGCACGTATTCGGCGTGCTTCTCGATCGCGAAACCCTGAGGCACTTTGAGGGTCGTCCAGAGGCGGTACTGCGAACCCGGCGTCGCCGCATCGGTCGTGCGGATGACGACGTGGCCCGAAAACGGATCTTCCTGCGACATGTACTCGAAGGCCGCATCGAGCTTGTCGGCTGGGATCTGCCAGGCGACGAGCGAGCCATGCGCGAGGTTCGTGGCGAGCAACGTCTGACGGACGCGCCGGATCGTGCCCGAGCGCAGCATCGCCCGGATGCGGCCGATCGTCGTCTCGCGATCGATGCCGGATTGCCGGGCGATCTCGTCGATCGGATCACGCAAGAACCCCGCGATTCGATCTTCGGAAATCCTCAAGATCGCCGCATTGATAGGATCTTCGACGGAAACCGGCGTTTCGAGAACGGACATGCGAGGGCTGTACGCTACGGCGAGCTCAAACCCCCGCGTGCGCGTGGCGTGCGCTAGCGACGCGGTGTAATTTTGGGCGGCATGCCCGCCGGTAACGCAGTTGCGGCGGGAGCGGGCGCGATTTGCGGCGAGCCGTTCGCCGCCGACGTGTCGTAATTCGCGCCGACCGCGAAGAGATACGTCTGCTCCGCTTGGCGCAGCGAGTAGACCGCGGTGACTTGATCGGTCAGCGCGAGTGCGAGTTGAACTTGCGCGTTGAGCAACAGCGGCAACGTCGTCACGCCCGCCCGATACTGTGCTTGCGTCGAGCGCACGTTGCTGATCGCCGTCGCATATTCTTGCCGCGTTTGCTCCAGCGCCGCTTGCGAACTGACGAGATTGGTTAAGGCCTGTTTGACATTGAGCGCGATACCGAGCGACGTCGTTTGTAGATTCGCCGTCGCACGGTCGATGCCGGCGCGTGCCGAAGCGCTATTGGCCGCGGTGATGCCTTGATCGAAGATCGGCAGCGACAGCGCTAGACCGATGCTCTGCGAGAGCCGAAACGAACCGGCATTGGCGTCCGTGGACGCATCCTGCGCGGTCGCAGTTCCGGAAAACGACGGGGCGCGACCCAAGCGCGCGGCACGGAGGTTTTCGTTGGCCTGCGCGATCGATTGCTGTGCGGCATCGTAATCAGGGCGCAGCGCGAGCGCGCGTTTGAACGCGGCGTCGTAGCCCGGGATCGGTAACGACGCCGCCCCGCCACTCGTGAAAACGGGCGCGTCGTCGATCGGCTGAACGCGAACGTTCGCATCGAGACCCATGGCGTTGGCGAAGGCGGCACCGGTGCCCAGTTCGTTCCCCTGGGCGCGAATGACGGCTAGACGCGCCTGCGCGGTCGGAAGTTGCGCGGTCGCAATCTGCGCGCGCGCCTCCGTGCCGGCGCGAACCTGCGCCCGTACGAGATTTTCTTGCGTTTGATCCTGGCGCACGATCTCGAGATCGACCTGGCGCGTGCGCTGTGCCGCGAGATAATTGTAATAGGCGACGGCGACGTTATAGGCGACGGTCTGCAACTGCCGGCGGTACGTGTCCGCGAACGCCGTTTCGCTGCGGCGCGCCGCCCGCACCGATGCGGAGATACGGCCCCCGTCGTAAATGAGCTGACGCAACTGCAGCGCGAAGCCGGCCGACGTAAAATTCGTCGTATTCGTGCCGCGAGTTGCGGTCGACGTCGATCCGCCCGTCGTACCCGTGCCCGTGCCGCCGGCGCCGGTACCCGTACCGGTATTGGTCGTACCGGTGTTGACGCTCGCGGTGCTGCCGCCGGGCTGCGTATGGCTGCGATCCAGCGAAGCGGAGCCGGCAACCGAGGGCAGCAGCCCCGCGCCCGCGAGCCGCACCGCGGCGGCCTGAATGCCGACGTCGGCACGGGCCGCGGCGAGCGCCGGCGAACGCGCGAAGCCGACGGCGATCGCCTGTTGCAGCGTGATGCTCGCCGGAATATCCGAAGCGCGGACGCCCGCATCGACGCCGGGTACCGGCGTGCCGTAGGCGGGATACGGCATCGCTTCGTCGCCCGGCAACGGACCCGGCGTATTGATGGGAAACGGCGTCGGCGGAACGCGCTGCAGCGGCCGCAACGGCAGCGGCGTCACCGTCGCGAGCGGTTGCGGGGCGGACGGCGCGGCACCCCGAGCGGGGGAAACGACGAGCCCCAAAGAGCCGGCGGCGGCGAGGGCCATCGCGCCGAGTCCGAATCGAACGCGACCAAGAACGATCATCGAATGCATGCTTTCTAGTGAGTCGATTTCCCGCCGGGACCGCCGGCGGGACCGGCGCCGGCCACCGCGACGACGCTACCGTCTTGCAAAGCGTCGGGACGCGTCGTGATGACGACGGTTCCCGGGCGCACGCCGCCGCCGGTGACTTCCGCCAGCGTATCGGTTTGGATGCCGAGCTTCACCGGGAGCATCTTGGCTTTGCCGTTCACGACGGTATACACGTTCGCGCCTTGGTCGCTTTGGAACAGCGCAGTCCGCGGAACGACGATGGCGCGGGGGTGGCGCTCTTTCTCGATGACGAGCGAGACCAGCATGCCGCCGCGCAGCTTCCGGCCGGGATTGGGCTGCCGAATCCGCGCCCGATACGAAAGCGTCCCGGTCGTCGGCGTGGCGTTCACGTCGCCGATCGTGCCCGAGAACGTCTTACCGGGAAGGCTCTGCGACGTAAAATGCGCTCGCGTTCCGGGCCGCACGAACGCGAGATCTTCGTCGGGAACGTTCGCGTTGACGTAGACCGTATCGAGCTGTGAAACGCGCACGATCGGCTGGTTCGGCCCGGCGAATGCCCCGGGGTCCAGGAGCCGTTGCGTGACGACGCCGTCGAACGAAGCGTACAGCGATGCCTGCGAGATCTGCGTCTGAAGCAGCCCGACGTTCGCCTGCGCTTGCGCGAGGGCGGCCTTGTTGGCAGCAATCGTCGCTTGGTCCACGCCCGCTTGCCCCGTGTTCGATTGCGCGGTCGTTACCAGCGCTTGCGTCGCCGGCACGGCTTGACGCGCGTTGTTGAGTTCTTGCACGGCGGCGACGTACGTCGAGCGCGCTTGTTCGGCGGCGGTCTGCGAGACGTACCCCTGCGAGACCAACTGCTGATTGCTGCGATAGACGAGTTCGGCATTCTTGAGCGCGGCCTCATCGGTCGCGACGCGGTTGCGCGCCTGAAGCAACTGCTGCTGTGATGAGGTCACCGCGGACGAATACTGCTGCGAGGCGATGGGCGCTTGGACGTTGGAACTCTGCAGCTTCGCCTGCGACTGCGCGACCGTCGCTTGATTCGCGGCGAGTTGCGCGCGCAGCTGTGCGTCGTCGAGTTTGGCCAAGAGCTCGCCGCGCGCGACGCGGTCGCCTTCATTGACATAGACGGCCGTGATCGTACCGGATTCCGGCGTGCTGAGCGTCGCTTCTTGCAGCGGTGCGATCTGCCCGTCGAGCGTGATCGAGGTCGCAATATCGTGTTGCGACGCTTTGGCGACGTCGACGGCGAGCGGCGGCGGACCCTGCGGCGCCTTTTTCTGACCGCCGCTGCAGCCGCTCGCGAGCACTCCGGCAAGCGCGAACGAGGCGAGTCTGCGAACCTTCATATCTTCCTCACGTGTAGCACCGGTCTTTGTACGCTCGGCCGAGCCGAATTGATTCATGAGCGGTCGAGCGGGAGCGGCGCCGCTTGCGGCCTAACTGCGGGGCATGCCCGGCAAAGTCGACATCGGTCGTAAATATCAAAGTCAGACCCGCGTTGAAGAGTGGATGACCGCGGAAAAGGCCGGCAACAAAGGGGTCGACGTGCTTTCGACACCGATGTTGCTGCAGCTGATCGAGGAGGCTGCCGTGCATTGCTTGGAGCCGGTGCTCGCGCCCGACACCGTCTCGCTCGGCTCGTACGTCGATCTCCAGCACACCGCACCGACGCCCGTCGGCTTCATCGTTCGAACCGAAGTGGAAGTGATCGGCATCGACGGGCGCCGGATCAACTTCGCGGTGGCGGCGTTCGACGAACGAGAAAAGATCGCGGAGGGAACGCACGAACGCTACATCATCGACCGGGCGCGCTTCCTTAAGACGCTGCAAGAAAAGAACTAGCTCGCGGCGGCCGAGCGGGCCGCGTTGTACCCGCTAAGGGTCGCGCCGACGGTCGACTGTCCCGGAAACGTCGTGTCGCCGCAGAGAAACAGGCCGCGCACCGGCGTGCGCTGACTGATGGCTCCGAGCGACGCCGTCGCGGGCGTTTGCGGCAGACCGCCCACGAGCCCGCGCGATCGGCCCGTGTAACGTGCGAACGTGTGCGGCGTGGCGGCCTCGACGACGACGGCGCGCGCGGCGGCGCCCGGCAACACGCGATCGAGGGCGACCAGTAGCCGGCGCGTGTAGCGCTCCCGCAAGGCCGCGAGCGTCCCGTCCCGTTGCGCGCGCTCCCAGCGCGCGACGTCGGTGTGCGTCGAGATCGTAACCGCGCGGCCGCCGTTGCGAGCGCGCCGCACCTCGCCTTCGCCGGAAAACGACAGAAACGCAGTGTTGCCTTCGCCCACCGGCACGCCGTAGGCGGTGACGATCTGATGGTGGCTCGCGAAATCGACCGGAACCACGCCGGGCGGCAGACCGACGTACGCCGCAAACGCCCCCCAGCGCGCCGGCAGCGCGGCAACTTTCGCGCGATACGCCGCACGGAGCGGCGAACAGAGCTCCATCGCGTTCGCGATCGGCAAGGCGGAAACGACGCTGCGACAGGCGATGCGCGAGCCGTCGCTGAGATGGACGGCGCACACCCGACCCCGTGACGTTTCGATCGACGTTACGCGCCGGTTGTAGGCGATGTCGGACCCCGCGCGCCGGACCGCGCGCGCCAGCGCGACTGCGATTGTCGAAACCCCGTCCGGCAGATGGAACGTTCCTTCACGAGCCAAATCGAGCGCCGTCGCGCCGTAGGCGAGATCGGCGGCGGCGGCATCGGTTTGCGCGGTGATCAGCAGTTGCGCGTCGACGAATGCGGCCAGCCGGCGCGACGGAGCCGGCGGCATGATCGAGGCGACGGTGCGGCCGAGCGTGCCGAGCAAACCCAGGTGGCGCGGGCGAAAGGCGTGCGCGAGCGCGCCGATAGACGCGCGGTCGACGGGCAGTGCCGGAAAGCGTGCCGAGAAATCCCACGCCAGATCGGCGATGCGTTCCTGGCGGCGCCAAAACGGTTCGGCAGCGTCGCCGAACGCGCGCAAGCGCTCTCCGCGCCACCGCTCGTCTCCGTAACGCACGACGATTGCGTCGGGCAAATGGACTATCATCGACGGTTCGATCGGCTCTGGCGAAACATCTATCTCAAGTTCTGCGTTGAGCAACCGATGAACACCGCGTGGGCCAAAGCCGCCCACGAGTGTCGCTCCGACATCGAAGCGAAATCCATCGCGCTGATAGTAAGCAGCGCATCCACCCGGCACGTTGTGTTGTTCAACAACTAATGTAGGCACTTTACGATGCGCCAGTGCGGCAGCTGCGGTCAGTCCCGCGATGCCCGCCCCGATGACGATCGCGTCGTAATGCTCGAATCTAGACACAACTTCCTTAGAGTCCCGAAGTGGCCGTTTCGGTCCCAATGGGAACGGGTAAGCGACGTGTTGAATTACAGGGTAAACCCAGCAGCCACCCAATATTCCAATACTTTAAGAATCTTATTCTTAGGAGGCATCCATAGTGAAACGACTCGTTTCGCGTTATATCGTCGCCTTGGCGACGATCGCGTTCGGGATCGTGAGCTTCGCGGTCTCGGCCCTCGCGCCGGCACTCGCACAGGCGCCCGCACCGAATTTCGGTACGCCGCCATCCGGAGAAGTTCCGATCCTTTACAACGACCAGCATGTCTACTCGAAGCCCGATCGCCTGAAAAAGGGTCGTGTCCTGGCCGCTTTAGTACGCGGGAAGACGATCCTGGTTCCCCTGCGCTCGATGTTCGAACAGATGGGCGGGACCGTCTCGTACAATGCGTCGACGAAGACCGTCGACGTTTCCAAGCCCGGCGCCGACGTTCAAGTGACGGTCGGTAAAGCCGAAGTTGTGATCAACGGCGAGAGCCGTCCGCTCGACGTTCCCCCCGAAATCTACAAGGGCTCACTCGTCGTCCCGCTTCGCGTTATCAGCGAAGGCATGGGCGCGTACGTCCAGTGGGTAGCCGACAAACGTCTCGTCGTCGTGCGTTATCTCAACGCCCCCGTCTCGACGCCGCCGCCGGCTCCCGTCGTTCCCGTCCCGGTTCCGACCCCGGTCGCAACCGCCGCCCCCACCGCAACGCCGACGCCGACCCCGGTCGTGAAACCGGCCGCCGAGTTCTTCGCCGCGGGCGATGCGCTCTTCAATCCGAAGGTATATAACGAGTTCAGCCCCGGCAATAAGGGCGGCATCTCGGGCGCGGCACGTGCCGGCATCACCTTCAGCTTCGATCAGCTCGCGTTCATGGCCGAAGCCGACTATCGCTACTTCCGTTATCCGCACCGCGGCAGCACGGCCTTCGACGGCAACGTCGCTTCGCCGAACTTCAGCGGTTCGAATATCTGCGGCATCGCGCCGCCGGTCGGCGCGAACGGCGATCAGGGCTGCGTCACCGTGCTCGGTGGCCAGGGCCAAGCGTTCGTAAACTCCTTCGATGCTCGCGATACGGACATCGATGGCCGCTTCGGTATCGGCATCGCCAATCCGAAGGTCTTCCTCGTCGGCGCGTACGGGCAACACTATGGTAACTACGGTTACCCGCGTGTTAAGGGCTTCGGCGGCGGCGTTGAAAAGCTCGCCGACTTCACGCAACCCGTCTCGATCTATGGCAGCGTCCTGTACTTCCCTTCGATGACGGGCAACTACACCGACACCCTCGGTCTCGGTCAGAAGCTCGAGTATCGTATGCTGAAGTACCAGGCCGGTCTTACGATCAACGTTCCCCGGACCCCGCTCTTCCTCGACTTCGGTTACCTCGGTAACCGCTTGACGAACAAGCAGAACGCGCCGTCGAACGCTTCCCTCAACTCACTCTACGGCGGCATCGGCCTCCACTTCTAAAACGGAAGCCGCGTCGCTCGCAGCGTCGAGCCGACTAGAAGAACGCCTCTCGTTTTTACGAGAGGCGTTCTTCGTTTGCGCTACGGCCGGGGCGTGGCCGTCGGGAGCGGCGTCGCCGTGGCCGGCGTGGCCGGAGCGGTAGCTCGCGGTGTCCCCGTCGGCAGCGGCGTCGCCGTTGCCTGCGTCGCATTCGGTTGCGGCGTCGCCGTCGGCCCAGGCGTCGCGGAGCCCGCCGGCGGCGCGCTGGCCGGAGCGGGACTCCCCGCCGGCGCGGACGCCCGTGGCGTCGCGCCCGGCAAAGACGGAGCCGCCGCAGAAGGCGCCGGAAGCGGCGCCGGCGACACGGCCGTCGGAGCGGCGTTCGGCGACGTAGGCGACGGAGCGGAGGACGGGACCGCGAGGGCCGGACGTGCCGTGCGACGCACCGCCGAATCCGGTTGCGAGGTCGGCGTTGCGACGGACGAAGCGGCCGGAAGCGGTGCGAACTCCGAGGGATACTGGCGTCCGAAAATAGACTGATACGTCGCTTCAGGCTCGGGCGTCGGCGTTGGCGGCGGCGGTAACGGGGCCAGATGTTCGTAGGCCAGCGTCTTCGTCAGCTGTTTTGCTTGCGGCGAGCGTGCGAAGCCGGCGAGTAGCCATTGGGCAGTCGCATGCGCGCGGTCGCGCGACTCTTGTGTCAGCACTTTCGTATACAAGCGCTGAAGCACGAAGATGACGCGCGGCAACTGATCGTCCTTGGCGTACTTGTGTTCCCACTCGCGCACCGAGCGTTCGACGAGTTGCGCCGATGCGAACGTCTGCTTCGACGTGTCGTGATTGACGTCGTACCGTAAGCCGAGGTCGCGGATGGTATTGCGCATGCCGATGATGCTGAGCTTGAGCGGGCCGAAATATTCGTCGGCCGGCGCGAGCAGCAGCATCGCGCCGCGGCGCTTCGCTTCTTTTTCAAGCGCTCGTGTCGCGAGATCGCTCGCGGACGGTCTGGGAACGGCCGTTTTCTTGCCCGGTGCGACGGTGCGTGCCGTTTCGTGCGGCGCCGCCGGCCCCGCACTCGGGGGCGTCGGAGCTGCGATAACGGCGACACAGGAAGCCGCACCGCATATAAAAACAAGCCCAATGACTCGCTTCACGTAGTCACCTCGATGTGTGGGGCGTGCGAGCAGTGTCGTTGGAGAGTCGATTTTCGTGCAGCATCGTCAAATACCCGTCGCATGCATTCAAACGCTCGCGCACGATCGTGACGCGTTCGAAACCGCGTGGCCGCGTATCCTCGCACTCGTCGACGAAGCGGGGCGGCGCGGAGCCGCGCTGATCGTTTTACCGGAAGGCACCGTACCGGGTTACGTCCTGGGAGCGCAGTCCGTTGCGCCGGAGATGCTCGCGCGCGCGTCGTACGATCTCGCGACGCTCGCGCGAAGGTACGGGGCGACCGTCGTATGCGGCATCGCGAAAGTCATCGACGGCAAGACGTATAATGCCGCAATCGCGATCGGCCCCACCGGCGACGAACTCGGTCATGCCGCCAAACAATTTTTATGGCACTTCGATCGGCGCTGGTTCGAGGCCGGCGCGACGCTCGAACCGATCGAAACGCCGCTCGGAAAACTCGGTGTGCTCGTGTGCGCGGACGGTCGCATTCCCTCGATTGCCGCGACGCTGTGCGAACGGGGGGCGGAATTGCTCGTGATGCCGACGGCGTGGGTCACGAGCGGTCGCGATCCAGCCGTACTGGAAAACCTGCAAGCCGATCTGATGGCCAACGTTCGCGCGCGTGAAAACGCGGTGCCGTTCGTGATCGCCAATAAAGCCGGCTTCGAGCGCGCGAGCGTGGCGTACTGCGGCAAGAGCGCGATCATCGATTCGTCGGGTACGTTCGTTGCGCGCGGCAGCGAAACGTTCGAAGAAATCGTCATGGGCGACGTCTCGGTAGCGCCGAAACGAGCCCTCGCGCACGATGCGCCTGCGCTGGCATGGGAAACGCCCGGCGTCGTCCGAGCCTCGAGCGCCCGTACCCGCATCGCCTTTACCACCGCGACGGATCCCGAGGAGATCGCGCGCTTGCAAGCGTCCGCTGCCGAGGCGGATGCCGATCTCCTTCTGTCGCTCGCGCGACTCGCGCCCCTCGTGCGCGACCGCGTCCACGACGTCGCTGGCCTCGCCCTCGCGATCGTCGGTTCGCGCAGCGTTCGCCATCCGCGCGCCCTCGTTGCCACTCGCCTTGCTGGCGTCGACTGTTTCGCTTGGATCGTCGACGAGGCAGACGCCGAGTGGGACGTCCGGTTCGCTCGCACGCGAGCCGCCGAATTACGCGCGTACGTCGTCGTCTTCGACGCCGCAAACGAGCGCGCGTACGCCGTCGATCCCGATGGCGTCATCCTTGCGGGCACCTTCGCGGGCTTACGGCTGGCGGCGTTCGCCTACGATCCCGCGCGCGCCGCCGCCACGATCGTGGCTCCGGCAACCGACGTTATCGCCGGCATGACGACTGCCGAAGCTATCCGCGCGAAAGCGCTACGCGAGGTTCCTCTTGCTCGATGATTTCAACGCCCATAAAGCGATCGAAGAGGCGACGGAACGGCACGAGCATGCCGAGCACGCCGCCCACGGAAGCGGTACGAAAGCGCCGCCCCACGTGCGTTTGGTCCCGATCGCGGCGGCACTCCTGGCCGTCGTGGCGGCTATTGCGACGCTGCTTTCCAATAAATCCGCGACCGAGGCGCTCGCGCTGAAAAACGAGGCGATCCTCTTACGAACCGAAGCATCGGATGCGTACAATTTTTACGAATCGCGCAGCATCAAAGAACACATCTATCAGGCGGCGCTCGATGCGAACCCCAGCCTCTCACCTCCGGTTCGAGCGAAGCTCCGCGACATATCGAAGCATGAGAAAACGGAGAAACGCCCGGTTCTCGAACGCGCGCGGGCGCTCGAGGAAGACGCGAAAAAAGCGAGCCGGCGCTCGGAACGCGTACTACAGGCGCACGAAGTGATGGAAGGCGGCGTCACGCTGCTCGAAGTCGCGATCGCGATCGTTTCGATCTCGGCCCTGACGTCGTCGACGTTTCTCGTCGGTTTCGGCGCGGTCGCCGCGATCGGAGGACTTGCCCTACTCCTCTACGGACAAACGCTACGATGACGACATTTGACGCTTCCGCCGCGCGCGCACTCGATACCGCCCGCACGCGCGGAGCGACGTATGCGGATATTCGCTTCGAGGACGGTCGCGCGGAGCGAATCGAGATCCGCAACGGTGCGGTCGCGACCCTCGCCTACACGCGCACGCGCGGCTACGGCATTCGCGCGTTCTTCGACGGCGCGTGGGGCTTCGCTGCGAGCCCCGACCTTACGAACGACGGCCTCGATCGCGCAGCTGCCCTCGCAGTCGCGATCGCGCGTGCCGGCGCGGCCATCGCGACGCGGCGCTTCGCCGAAGCGCCGACGGAGCATTTCATCGATTCGTTCGCGACGCACGTCGAGCGCGATCCGGCGTCGGTGCCGCTGGGCGAGCGGGTCGCGCTTCTGCTCGAGGCCGAACGCGCGCTGCATGCGACTGGGGCGATCAGCGTCGGACGCGCGTGGATCGATCTCTGGCGCACCGAGAAATGCTTCTATAGCACGACGGGCTCCCGCATCGCACAAACGTTGCTGCAAACGGGCAGCGGTATCTCAGCGCTCGCGACCGACGGCAACGACGCACAGGATCGCTCGTATCCGGGCGATATCGGGCTCTATCAAAGCGGCGGCTGGGAAATCGTGGAGGCGGCGGCGCTCGGCGAGAACGCGGCGCGCATCGGCGAAGAGGCGACGCAGCTGCTGGCCGCGCCGCAATGTCCCTCCGGCACGCTCGACATCGTTCTCGGCGGTTCGCAAGTTTCGTTGCAGATTCACGAGTCGCTCGGCCACGCCGCGGAACTGGATCGCATTATGGGATGGGAAGCGAATTTCTCCGGAACGAGTTTCCTGCGGCCCGCACAACTCGGCACGCTCCAGTACGGCTCCAAGGCCGTGACGATCGTCATCGACAACACGCTGCCGCGCGGCTTTGCGACCGTCGGCTACGACGACGAAGGCAGCAAGAGCGTCGCCTCCGATATCGTGCGCGACGGCGTCCTCGTCGGCTTCGAGATGTCGCGCGATACCGCGCGTACGATCGGACGCGCGACCAACGCTTGCGTGCGCGCCGAAAGCTGGCGCAACGTACCGATGATCCGCATGTGCAATCTCAACATGCTTCCCGGCGACGTACCGTTCGAAGGGCTCTTCGAAGGCATCCACGACGGAATCTATATGGAATCGAACCGATCGTGGTCGATCGACGACCATCGCTTGAACTTCCAGTTCGGTTGCCAGATCGGCTGGGAAATCCGCAACGGAAAGCGCGGACGGATGCTCAAGAACCCGACGTATGCCGGCGTAACCCCCGAGTTCTGGAACTCGTGCGATGCCGTCGCCGACGAGCGTTCTTGGGTCGCGTGGGGGACGCCGAACTGCGGCAAGGGCGAGCCGATGCAAACCGGGCGCACCGCGCAAGCCGCGTCGCCCGCGCGCTTCCGTAACGTGCGCGTCGGAGTCGGCTACGATGCGTGACGACGAACGCGAAGGGCTTGCGACCAAGGTACTCGCTATCGCGCACGACACCGGATGCGAGGTCATCGTGTCGAGTACTATGATGGGGCTGACGCGCTTCACGCAAAATGCGATCCACCAAAACGTCGCGAACGCCGACGTCTCGGTACGCGTGCGGATTCTCGAAGAGGGCCGCAGCGGCGTCGCGGCGACGAACGCTCTCGACGACGCATCGCTCGAAGCCCTCGTCGCGCGCGCGGCCGCTATCGCGCGTCTCGCCCCGAGCGATCCGGAAGCTCCGCCGCTCGCGCAAGCACCGCACGTCGCCGCCCCGGCAGGCGCGTTCGTCGCCGCAACGGCGGATGCGACGCCGGAACGCCGTGCGACGATCGCAGCGGAGATCATCGCCGCATCCGAGCGCGCATCGCTGTGGGCTGCCGGCTACGTCACCACGTCGCGCACCGGTATCACGATCGCCAATAACGCCGGCACGCGTACATCGTTCGACGGCACGACGTGCGGGCTCAACGTCAAGGCCAACGGCGCGGATGCATCGGGTTTTGCGGAACGCTATGGGAACGACGTCGCCGTACTCGACGGGGCGGTTGCGGGAGCGCGCGCGGCGGAAAAAGCGCGCACCGGTGCGTCGCCGGTGGCCATCGAACCCGGTGCCTGGACCGTCATCCTCGAACCCGCCGCGTTCGGGGAATTGCTTTCGTACCTTACGACCCATTTCTCCGCGCAAGCGTTCGACGACGGTTCGTCGTTCCTCGGGCGCGCGCTCGGCGGCACGTTTGGCGGCACCAACGTCACGTTATCCGACGATTACGCCGACCCGCTTCACGCCGGCATGCCCTTCGACTACGAAGGTTTCCCCAGAGCCCGCCTAGCGTTACTCGAAGCCGGCATCGCCCGCAACATCGTCACGGACGCGCGCTACGCCGCGCGGCTGCGCCGGCCCAATACGGGCCACGGCCTTCCCGCACCGAGCGGCTCGGGCCCCGAACCGATGCACGTCGTCGTCGCCGGCGGCGAAAAATCGCTCGATCGGTTGATCGCCGAAACGCAACGCGGGATTCTCGTAAGCCGCTTCTGGTACATCCGGCCCGTGGATGCGCGCAAGACGATCGTCACGGGCATGACGCGAGACGGGACGTTTCTCATCGAGAACGGCTCGATCGCCCACGGCGTCCGCAACATGCGCTTCAACCAAAGCATTCTCAGCGCGCTGGGACGGTGCGAATTCGCTTCGGAGGCGGTGCGCACCGGCGGTTACTCGTATTCGATGGTCGTCCCTGCCGTCAAAATCGAGGGATTCCGCTTTACGAGTACGACGGAGTTCTAACGCGCCCCACGGACGGCATTTAAGACGCGACGTACGCCCGAGGGTTGCACGATCGCCAGCATTGCATCCGTCGCCGCCGGATCCCATTGCGTTCCGATACCGCGACGTAGCTCGTCGAGCGCATGCGCCACCGGAATCGCTTCACGGTACGGACGTTTACTAATCATCGCGTGGAACGAATCCGCGACTGAAACCAGCCGGGCGACGAGCGGAATGGAAGCCCCTTTCAAACGATCGGGATACCCGTGGCCGTCCAAACGCTCGTGGTGTGCGCGAACGACCGGCGCGAATTCCCGCAGCGACGGGATACGTTCGAGCATCTTGGCGCCGATGCGAGAATGCGCGCGCATCGTTTCCCACTCATCGTCATTGAGCGCGCCCGATTTGAGTAGCACGTCTGTCGGAGTCGCGATTTTTCCGATATCGTGCAACGTACCCGCAAAGGTCGCGAACGTCTGTTGTTCCGACGGCATGCCCATATGTTTCGCCATGCGGCCGCACCACATGCCTACGGCACGCGAGTGTTCGCACGTCGCCGGATCGCGAGCTTCGATAGCGGAAAGCAACGACGACACGACTTCATCGCGATCGACAACGTTCGTGGGATCGACGACGCTCGCGGCGGCCGCCGGCGATTCGACGCGCAGCGCCTTTTCGAGCGCGCGGGCACGTACGTCGAGATACGCCACGACATCGTCGGCCGGACCGTACTCCGCGACGTACGACGCCCCGACCGTCGCGCACGCAATGACGACGATGCGCGCATGCTCGTTAGCGCGATCGGCGTCCGCATCGGCGGCGGCCCAGTTGTCGAGCGCCGCGGCGTCGCCGCGGGCAACTTCGTGCGCGAGGCGGTCCAGGAAGGCGTTGGTGAAAACGTTGGCCACGATCGAGCCGGGATGCGGTAACACCGAAGAGCCGACGATCGACGCGACGAGGCTGCGCCGGCGACTCACAATGAATGAGGACAGCCGACTCCCTGAGTCGCGCGAGATGGTCGAGCCGCTCATATTTTCCACTTCTGTAAGGTCCGCGCCGTCGAGCAGAGAGCCGTAATCCTGCTCATGAGTTCGTCGCTCGTCGGGGGATCGCCCTCCGGGGTCGACCGGCTCGCGCGAGTTACGGACGTTAGGCCTGTTCGCTCGGCAGACGAGACGGCGTTCTACTCCTATCGGCATCCGGTTCCCGCGCTTTAATCGGAACGAGCGACCGTGCGAACCCGAGGCCGCCGAGGAAGAGCGCTCCGCCGATCCACAGCGTGAGCGGATAGGGGACCGCGGACACCACGAGGGCGGGATACGTACCGACCGTCGGCCGCAGGCGCAGGCCGCCAAGATCCACCGTGGAGCCGCTCGGCGCAAAGCCGATGCCGCCGGGCTGGAGCCGGCCGTTGTCGTCGTCGACGGCGAAGAGCACCGCTGCCGTCTTGCCCGAGCCGCCGTGGGACGCAGGTGCGGCTCCACTCGCGCCCTTGGCGAAGTAAAACGCTTTGATCTGCCGGTGGAGAGCCGGCGTCGCAAACGTGTCGGCGGGCAACATTTTCCCGGCGATCGGGACTTGCTGCACGAACAACAGAACCGGAGAAAGAAAAGCCGGATTCGTCGGTTGCGTGATCGTCAGGCGCTCGCCGCGCGGGGTTCGCGCTTCGATATAGGCGGCGACCTGCGGCACGAGCTCGAGCGCCGTTGCGCCCACGTAGCGCCGTTCGCCCGGTCCGATATCGAGGGCGCTCGCGTTGCGGCGGCGCAATCCGACGCGCGCATCGCCGCGCACGATGGCAGCGGCGTCGGCGATCGGAAAAAAGGCGGCGGCACCGACATCGGGTAACGGCGCCACCGTCCCGGGCGCGCGAGCCACCGTCTCGGTATCGGGGCCCAGCAGCCCGGATGCGATGCCCGCCGCTATGATGACGAGCGCGCCCGTCATGGCGACGATCAGGCGCGTGCCGATCGCTCCGTCCTCGCCCTTACGCGCGCCGCCGATGTAGGCGCCGATTGCGATCGCTCCCAGCGCCAGTGTCGCGGCGTATTGCCAGGAGTGGAACCCCGCCCAAGCCGGGGCGGCGTCTTGAGCGAGGACGAGCCCGATACTCGCGAGGGCAGCCGCGAGCGCGACGGTGCGCGGGCTCACTGCGCTTTGGCCCCGAGCAGCGGCGCGACGGCGTCACGCATCTGCGCCAACGTCAGTTCCCCGTCGATGCCCCGTACGATATGGCCCGTCCGGTCGACCACGAGCGACGTCGGAAGTCCGATCGCCGCATAGGCGCGGCCGTACTGCTGCTCCTCATCGAGGAGAATGGGATAGCGCAAGTTCATCTCTTTGGCGAAAGCACCGGCCGCCGTTGCCGACTCGCCCTGATCGATGCCCAGCACGACCAGTCCGCGCGCCCGATTTTCTTCGAAGAGCCGTTCGAGGGCGGGCGTCTCGCTTCGGCACGGCGCACACCACGACGCCCACAGATTGACGAAGACGACGCGCCCCCGATAGCGGTCCAGGGAGTCCCTCGCGCCGTCCAACGTCTTGATCGCATAACTCGCGGCGGGCGCGCCCGCGAGCATTGCCGGCCCGCCGCCGGCCTGCCCCCCGGGACCGCCCGCCGCGCCGAAATACGTGCGCACGGTCACGATCACGACGACGAGCGCGACGACTGCGATACCAAAAGCGAGACTACGAGGCATATCGATTGATTCCGCAAGGCTTGGCACCGGCCCCCGCGAGCGCGCGAGCGCGGCCCGTTTGGCAGCGGCGCAGCGTCACCGTGGGTGACGGTCTGGCGCTGGCGGTCTTTACGACGGGCCGCACCGACTCGGCGGCGCCGACGATCGTGTTCGTACACGGCATGGGCCATTGGACGCAGGCCGCCTGGGATTTTGTCGCAGCGGAGCTGGCCGCAACGCATCGCATCGTCGCCTTCGACCTTCCCGGCTTCGGCGATTCGGCGAAGCCGAACGTCGCGTACTCGCTGCCGTTCTTCACGGCAACGCTGCACGGCCTCGTCGAAACGCTACAGCTGGAGCGTTTCGCACTGGTCGGCCATTCGCTCGGCGGGCTGATCGCCGCCTCGTATGCCGCCGCCTACCCACAGCGGATACGGCTGCTCGGACTCGTCGATCCGGCCGGCTTCTTGCGGACGCCGAAACTCGTGCTCAAGATCGCGGGGAGCCGGCCCATCACGTGGCTTTTCGGAAAAATTCGTCCGTCGCGCGGCTTCGTACGGCGGACGTTCGCCTCGGCGGTTTTCGATGCGGCGACGATCCCCAACGACTACCACGAGCGCGCCTTCGCGCTCTCACAAGACCATACGATGACGCGCGCGTTCGCGAGCGTCTATGCGAATTCGATGCGGGCCTTCCTCGGCATCGACGCCCTGCACGCGCGCCTCGGCCAATACGCGGGCCCGGCGCTGATCGTGTGGGGCCGGGACGACCGCTTCGTACCGATCGCAGGACTCGCGACCGCACGCCGCGTCTACCCGCAAGCCGACGTGCTCGAGATCGCGGATTGCGGTCATTGTCCGAACATGGAACGCCCTGACGTCGTCGCCGCGCGCCTGATCGCCAGCGGCGCGTAGCTTACCAGTCGCCCATCTGCGTCTCGTCGACCTCGCCTTCGAGCGCGAGCGTTCCGGCTGCGAGGACCGCGGCGACCAGCGGAATCCCGTCGTAGCGCAGGCGCGTCGAATGGCGGTGCGCGTCGCTCGAGCGCGTGAAGAGTTCGCAGTAGCGCGCGAACGTCGGGCGAACAGTACGCCCGTAAAGGTGCGACGTTGTAGATACGCCGGAAGGATGCGAACGCGTTCGCGAACGCTGCGTCGCTGAAGGCGGCATCGAGGCGAACTTCCCGTCGCACGCGTTCCATGCGCCCGAGGTTCGGCTTTGCGGTTGCGCGTACTCCCTTGCCGCAATGGAAGCACGGATCCTCGACGGCCGCGCGCTCGCGGCCGAGTTGCGCGCCGGCTTGACGGCGCGCGTAGCGGTGCTGCACGCCCGCGGCGTCGCCCCGCGGCTGTTCGTCATCATGGTGGGCGAAGACGAGTCGAGCCTGGCCTACGTACGCGGGATGAAATCGCTCGGCACGAAGATCGGCGTCAAGGTCGTCGTCGAAGTCCTCGCGCCCGCCAGCAGCGAACGCGCCGTCAGCGCGGCGCTCGAGCGCGCCGCCGAGAACGACGACGTGCACGGCGTCATCCTGCAACAGCCGCTGCCGAGGCATCTTTCCATCCGCAACATCGCCAGCGCCGTACCGGAAAGCAAGGATGTCGACGGCACCAATCCGATCAATCAAGGGCGCCTGGCGTTCGCCATGGGCACGCGTTTCGTGCCCGCGACGCCGGCCGCGGTGATGCTCCTACTGGAACGCAGCGCCGCGTGGCCGCTGCGCGGCAAGAACGTCGTCGTCGTCGGGCGTTCGAGTGTGGTCGGGCTTCCCGTCGCGCTGCTCGTGCTCGCGCAGAACGCGACGGTCACGATCGTGCACCGCGAGACGCGCGAGATTGCCGCCCGAGTGCGCGCCGCCGATGTCGTCATCGTAGCGACGGGCCGCCCGCATATGGTGGATGCCGCGTGGATCCGCCCGGGCGCGACCGTAATCGACGTGGGGACGACCGTCGTCGATGGTAAGCTGCGCGGGGACGTGGATTTTGAGAGCGTCCGTGCCGTCGCGGCAGAGATTACGCCCGTCCCCGGCGGCGTCGGTCCGGTCACCAACGTCGCGCTCATGCGCAACGTCGTCACGGCGGCCGAATGCGTCGCCGAACTCGTCGCCTAATTTAAGCTAAAGTGCTTCCCAAAAAATTTCTCTTGCGTCGCGCGAAACGTGCCGCCGGGCGCGGCCGACGGCTGCATGCTCGGCGACTCGCGCTTCCGTTCGAGCAGCGAACGCAATTGCGGTAAGAGCCGCCGCAGAAAGCCGAGCTCGACCGTGAGGCGTTGTTCCGTGCTCGAGAGTTCGAGGAGCCGTTGCTTCATCGAGTCTGCAACTTGCAGTGCGTCGCCGATGAGGAACGATGCGTCGACCGGATCTTCGGGAAGTTCGATATCGGCGTGCATGCCGGAAAACTCGACGAGCAGGCGCAGATAATCGCGGAAGACGTCCCGGATTTCGCCGACGAGCGCTTCGACCGCGACGTCGTCGTCGATCTCGTCTTCGGGCAGGTACGAGACGTCGACCGTCAGCACCGGTTCGCGGGCGATTACCCGCTCGACGCGAAAGCGGCGCCGCCCGATCGTGCTGATGTAATACCGCCCGTTCTCCAGCTGAGTAACGTCGCCGATCTCGGCCGTCGTGCCGATCTCGTAGGGCATCACGTCGGGATCGCCCGCTTCATCGCCATCCCGAATCAGACAGACGCCGAAGGCCTCGCCGCCTTCGAGACATTCCGAGATCATCTGCTTGTAACGCGGCTCGAAGATATGCAGGTTGAGTGCCGCCCCCGGAAAGAGCACCGTATTAAGGGGAAATAACCGGAGGCGGCTCACGACGACTTAGGCCGGCGTGCCGAGACGCGATTCGGCGGTCGACCAGTTGACGTTAGCGAAAAACGATTCGATGTATTTCGAACGTTCGGCTGGTTTGTAGTCGAGTAGGAACGCATGCTCCCACGCGTCCATGACGAGAATCGGCTTGAAACCGGCAACGTTGCCGTCCTCGTGAAGCGTGACCCAGTGGTTGCTGATGCGGCCGCTGCGCGGATCTTGCGCTGCGATCGCCCAGCCCACGCCGCGCATGCCGCCCACGGCGACGAAGTCTTTCTTCCACGTTTCGAAATCGCCGAAGCTCGCCGCGAGCGCGTCGTGCAATTTCCCGGCGGTGGGCGCGGCGGGCGCGGTCGACATCATGTTGTCGAAATAATATTCGTGCAGCACCATGCCGTTATATTCGAAACCGAGGCGGCGCGTGATTTCGGCAAAGCCGGGATCGGCACCGGCGACAGTACCGGCTTTGAGCTTTTCGTTGATTTGCTCGTTGAGCAGATTCGTGTTTTTCACGTATCCCTCATAGAGGCCGAAATGGACCGTGAGCGTCTGATCGGAGATGCCTTGCAGGCCAGCCAAGTTCCACTTTTTGGGGACGTACGCTTCTTGCAACAGGGTCGCCATGAATATTCTCCTTGAACTCGCGCGCAGTGGGTGCGCGTTCGAGAGTCACCGCACGTTCGACGGCCGTACGAACACTCTTGTTTCCGCTGCGAGCGCAGGCCTAAAGGTTCCCTCGTGCGCCGAGCGACAAACGTACGCATCGTGAGCGATCTGGACTATCTCAAGCGGCTGCATCGGAACCCCACTCCGCTCCTGCTCGAACTCGAACAGCACGGCCGCGCCGACGACATTCCGATCGTCGCGCGGGAGACCGGCCGTTTGCTGTCCACGCTCGTGCACGCGATGCAGGCGAACCGCATTCTCGAACTCGGGACGGCCTACGGATACTCGACGCTCTGGATGGCGCTGGCCATGCCGCCGGCCGGGCACATCTGGACGATCGACCCCGACGCCGAACGGACCGCGATCGCGATCGACTTTCTCAAGCGAGCCGGTAAATTCGACGACGTTTCGGTGATGAATCAACCGGCGCTGGAAATATTGCCGACGTTTCCGGTCCGCAATCTCGATATCGTCTTCATCGACGCGGTCAAGACCGAATACGTCGATTACCTGGAGCTCGTCGTGCCGCTGCTCAAGCGGTCCGGGCTCGTCATCGTCGATAATTTGCTCTGGGACGGCAAGGCCGCCGCGCCCCCGTCGGGAGCCGATGCGGCGACGACGCGAGCGATTCGCGATTTCAACCGCGCGTTTCTGGATCACCCGCAGCTCGATGCGACGATCGTCCCGATCGGCGACGGCGTCGGCATCGGCTCGCGCATCGAATGATCGCAGAGAAGTCGGATCCGAACGCGTTCCGCGCGGCGATGCGCCGCTTCCCGACCGGCGTCACCGTCGTTACGACGATCCTCGACGGCACGCCCAAAGGCTTCACCGCCAACGCCTTCGCGAGCGTTTCCGCGGAGCCGCCGATGGTTTTGATCTGCGTCAATCGCCGAGCGCGCAGCCACCCGCTGATCGCGCGAGCCGGGCATTTCTGCGTAAATATCTTGCGCCTGGATCAGCAGTGCGTTGCGGAGCGATTTGCGACGCGCGGCGAGGACGATCCGTTCGCGACGATCGCGTATCGCAGCGAACGAACGGGTTCGCCCGTTTTCGAAGATTCGCTCGCGTATCTGGATTGCAAGCTCGCGGAGGAGCACACGGCCGGCACGCACACGATCTTCATCGGCAAGGTGCTCCGGTGCGGTTCGCGCGACGGCGCGCCGCTCGGCTATTTCAACGCAACGTATCGCGACTTTCGATGCACGACACCGTAGCACCGGACGCGCTCGTCGTCGAACACTTCGCCGTCGGTGCGCTCGGCTGCACCTGTACGATCGTCGCCGATACCGCAAGCGGTGAAGCGATCGTCGTCGACGGCGGCGCCGAGGTCGCGGCGATCGTCGCACGCCTCCAGCGTTTGGGCGTGCGCGCGACGCACCTAGTCCACACGCACGCCCACATCGACCACATCGGCGCGCTCGCCGACTTGCGCGAGCGTACCGGCGGCCGCGGCCTGCTCCATCCCGCCGACCTGCCGCTCTACGCCATCCTGCACGAACAGGCGCGTTGGCTCGGCGAACCGGCGCCGCGAATCGTCGCGCTCGACGGGCACCTCATCGATGGCGACGTCGTGCGCGCCGGTGCCGCGCGGCTAGACGTCTTACATACGCCCGGTCATACGCCCGGCAGCACGTCGTTCGCGTTCGCGCACGGTACGCAAACGATTCTACTCACCGGCGATACGCTCTTCGCAGGTGCCGTCGGCCGCTGGGACCTCGGCGGCACGTCGCTGGAAGATATCGTCGCGAGCGTTCGCAGCAAATTGTTCGCCTACGAGGATTCGGCGGTCGTTATCCCCGGACACGGTCCGCCGACGACGATCGGCATCGAAAAACGCGAGAACCCGTTTTTCGCTCGAAGCTAGGCCGGCTTCGACGAAAGCGAGGAACGCCTCCGCCGGCAAGGCCGCGCTGAAGAGGTAGCCTTGGAACGAGCGACAGCCGTGCGTCGCGAGAAATTCGCGTTGCGCTTGCGTTTCGACGCCTTCGGCGATGACGTCGAGGCTCAAGCTTTGCGCGAGTGCGATGATGGTCCGCGCGATAACCGCCGCGCCGTCCAGTGCGACGAAACACATGCCGACCGCAGCTTGATCGAAGAGCGATCGGAAGCGCGACTCGCTATCGCGAAGCGCGGTCCGCTCCTGCGCCCATCACGATCGTGTCACCGTCTCCGCAGACCATAACGTTGTTTTCGGCGGAGGCGCGCTCGGGCTTAGGAAAAGCCGTTACGCGCGCCGCATCGTGACGATGCGAATAGGCGGCAGCAACGCTTCGCCTTGCGACGCGGCTTCGTGAATCTTGCGCACGACATCCAAGCCGCGTACGACGTGCCCGAAGACGGCATAGCCCGCGCCGAGCGGACCGCCGGCATCGAGGTACCGCGCGTCCCCGATATCGAGGAAGAATTCCGTCGTCGCCGAGTTCGGATCGTTCGTACGCGCCATCGCGAGCGCGCCATCGGTGTTACGTAGGCCGCTACCGCTCGTCGGCTCGAGGACGACCGGCAGATTAGCGCCTCCGCCGCGCGCGTTGAGACCGCCCTGAATCACTTCGAACGGCGCTCGCGGCTCGTTTTTTTTGTAGACGGTCCGATAGAACGACGAGCCGTCGTACGTCTTCGCATCGACGTAATGCAGGAAGTTCGCAACGGTCTTCGGCGCCTTGGCGGCCTCGAGACGCACCACGATCGTTCCGAGGGTAGTCACGATCCGTACGTCGAGGGGCTTCGCTGCGAGGACGGGCGCCGGCCCGACGCCGAGCAGGAGCCCGGCGAGAACGGCCGCGATCGAGCGCTTCATCGGCGTTCAGCGCAGTTTGATCAGTACTTTACCTTCATCCGCGCCGCCCCTCGGCGCGTTGCCGTCGTCTTGCGACGTCTTACCGTTGCCGGCCGTCGTCGCTACGGTCGAAACCGCGAGTTCCGCGCGGGCGCGCTCCAGCATGTCGTCCGTGATCTGCCCGGCCGCGCGTTTGTTGCGGAACGCATCGATCGCGGTGCGCAGGGCGATGAGCGAGCGCTCCGGATAATCTTTCTTCTTCTCGGGATAGCCGTCGAGTTCGGCTTCGATCTGCGCTTCGGTCACCGCATACGCTTCGTCGAGGGTCTTGCCGAGCGTGAGCTGGACGAGCAGACTGCAGGTGGCCGTACCGAACCCGCACCCGGTCGTAAAATACGACACGTCGGAGATAACGTCGCCCGGCGCTACCTTGATGAAGTACGTATACATATCGCCGCACGAGTCGCTGAAGTAATCGCCGCTCGCCATCGCATTTTCCATGGAACGGAATCCCGGCCGCTTTTCGACGAGGTCTTGAAACTTCACAAAATTCACGAGGCGATACTCCTTAGCTTTTCGCGACCGGGCCGGCCGCTGCGATTTCGAACCGGCACGCGTCGCCGCCGGTTGCGATCGATTCGATCTGGCGCGTTCCCTCGGAGACGGTCGACCGCAGGACTGTGTGGATGATCGAACAGACTTCGGGATGTTCGCCGACGGTTTGCCCGTACGGGCAATTGTGTTCGCGCAGTTCGATACCGCCGTCGGAGGTCTCGACGACGTCGGCATCCACACCGGTTTCGCGTAAGAGCGCGGCGAGTTCGTAGACGCGGCCCTTGACGTCGGGCGCCGCGAGCTTCGCCCGGACCTTTTCCGCGGCGCGGTCGCCGAGATTGCCGAGCACCGTCTCGAGGGCCCCTTGACCGAAGCTCTCGCGAACCTCACCGAGCACCGCGTTGAGCATCTTGTCGTACCGCTGGGGAAACAGCGTTTCGGCCGCCGGAGCGAGCGAATACTCGAGCGTCGGTTTCGTCGGCCCGCGGCGCACGGAGCGTTCGACGACGTACCCGTCGCGTTCGAGCGCGAGCAACTGCTGGCGCACGGCGTTGGTCGAGAGGCCGAACGATTCGGCCAAATCCACAGCCGACGCGGAGTGAAGACGCCGGAGCGCCGTCACGATTTTGCCGCGGGTCGATTGGAAAAAGCGAGACTCGTGCATAGCTCCGATTGACGATATCATGGATAGCGAAGATAGTCCATACTTTCCTTGACTTTCTAGGTCTCGCGCCGTACGATAGGCCGGTATGAGCGAGCGTGGATTACGTATTTTTGGCCTGACCGCAAGCGTCGAAGAGGCCCAGATTCTTAAGGGCATCGACCTCGATGTTCAGCCGGGCAGCGTGCACGCGCTCATGGGCCCCAACGGCAGCGGCAAGTCTACGCTGGCCTTTTCGATTGCAGGGCACCCCAGCTACAAGGTTACGGGTGGCAGCGTGACCGTCGACGGTCACGAGATGCTCGGCGTCGCGCCGGATAAGCGGGCCAAGGCCGGCCTCTTTCTCTCGTTCCAGTATCCCGCCGCGATCCCGGGCGTCTCGGTTGCCAACTTCATTCGGACCGCCCGTCAGGCCGTCCACCCCGACGATCTGACGCCCGCCAAATTTCGCGCGATGATCTTCGAGAAGCTCGACGTTTTGGATATGGACGCGGCGTTTCTCTCGCGCTATGTCAACGACGGTTTCTCGGGCGGCGAAAAGAAACGCCTGGAAATGCTCCAACTCGCGATGCTCGCGCCGAAATATGCGATCCTCGATGAGACGGACTCGGGGCTCGATGTCGACGCGCTGCGCGCCGTCGGCAAATCCGTCAACGCGCTACGTGAGAGCGACGCCGGCAAAGAGATCGGCTTTCTGATCATCACCCACTACCCGCGCATCCTGCAGCACATCACGGCCGATCACGTTCACATCATGATGGATGGCCGCGTCGTAAAATCCGGTGGACCCGAACTCGCCAACGTCATCGAACGCGACGGGTACGACAAAATCCGCGAAGAGGTCTCCGCGCGTGTCGGGTAAGGCCGCCGTGGCGACGATCGGCATGTCGAAAACCTCGCTCGAGGCGTTTCTCGGACACATCGGCGAAGGGTCGATTCCGGCAGCGGCGCGTTACGACGCGCTAGCCCGTTTCGAGGAATTGCCCGTGCGTGAATCGGTGCGCGGCGGACGCGGCTGGAAGTACGCGCTCGCGAAGCTCGATCTCTCGCAGATCGTGCCGTTCGAAACCGCGGTGGATGCGGAACTCGATCTCGAGACGCTCGCGCCTGCCGCGCGCCGCGCGGGCGTGACGATCGAGCGTTTTTCCCTCGCCCGCGCGAAGCATCGCGAAGCGTTCGAACGCGCCTTCGGCCGCGCGGTCGATACGCGCGACGATAAGTTCGCGTCCCTCGCGCTCGCCTTCGCGAACCACGGCGTCTTCATCGACGTGCCCGCCGGCGTTGCGATCGACGAGCCGCTGCTCGTGGGGTATGAAGCTCGCAGCGCAGCTCTGTTTTCGTACACGCTGGTCTCGCTCGGAGCCGGTGCGCGCGCGACCGTCGTGGAGCGGCTTTCCGGCACCGCCGATGCTCCGCTAGCCTGCGGGATCGTCGAACTCGTACTCGCCGATCGCGCGCAGCTCACGTATGCCGTCGAACAACGCCTCGCCGCCCAGACGCGGTCGATCGTCACGCGCCGGGCGGCGCTCGGAGCCGGCGCCCAGCTCGATATCGCATTCGCCGAACTCGGCGGCAAACACGTCGTCTCGCGGTTCCGCGCAGAGGAGCGGGGCCGGGGCGCCCGCGCCGGCGTCGTCGCGCTGTTTTTCTCCGACGGCGATCAGCACGTCGATATCGAAACCGAAACCGTCCATGCCGCGGCCGATACGCAATCCGAGACGATGGTGCGCAGCGCCGGAATCGAGCGCGGCCAAGGCCGCTACCTCGGCAACATCAAGATCCTCGCGGCCGCGCACGGCGCCGACGCGTCGCTGCGCGACGACGCGCTGTTGCTCTCCGCGGGCGCGCACATCGACTCCGTGCCGGCGCTCGAGATCGCCGCCAACGACGTCAAAGCGTTTCATGGCGCGACGGTCGGCGCCATTTCGGAAGAGGAGATCTTTTACGCGCAGAGCCGCGGCATCGAGCGCGCGGACGCCGAGCGCATGATTGCCCTTGGATTCTTCGAGCCCGCGGTGGCGCGTTTCCCCTCCGAAGAACTACGGGCCGCAATTCGCTCGTCGCTCGAAAACAAAATCGTCTCCCGGACGGTCCTACAGCAGGTATGATCGCCGCTCGCGACTCCCGCGCCGCAACCATCGCCCGCGATTTTCCGCTGCTCGCTGTGCCGACGTCGCGCGGCAAACGCTTGGCCTATCTCGATTCGGCCGCGAGTTCGCAAAAGCCGCAGAGCGTCATCGACGCGCTCGTGCACTTCTACACGCACGATAACGCGAACATCCATCGCGGGGTGTACGAGCTGGCGGAACGGGCGACGGATGCCTTCGAGAAAGCGCGCGAGCTGGTCGCCCGTTTCGTCAACGCAGCCGAACCCGCCGAGATCGTCTGGACCCGCAATACCACCGAAGCCGTCAATCTCGTGAGCTACACGTGGGGCGTGCAGAATCTGCGCCCGGGCGACGTCATCCTCACCTCGCAGCTCGAGCATCACTCCAATCTCGTGCCGTGGCAACTGCTCGCTGCGAAGACCGGTGCCGAGCTGCGCTACATCGAGGTCGACGCCGAAGGCTTACACGTTTTGAACGATCTCGAGGCGAAGCTGCAGGGCGCAAGACTCGTCGCGCTCTCGCACATCTCGAACACGCTCGGGACGATCGCGCCGATCGAAATGCTGATCGAGCGCGCGCATGCGGCAGGAGCGGTCGTTCTCGTCGACGGCGCGCAATCGGTGCCGCATCGCAAGATCGACGTCCGCGCGCTCGATGTCGATTTCTTCGTCGCGAGCGGTCATAAGATGTGCGGCCCGACCGGCATCGGTTTTCTGTACGGAAAACGCGCGCTGCTCGAAGCGATGCCGCCCTTCCTCACCGGCGGCGATATGATCCGGGAAGTCGGTTACGAGAAGACGTCGTTCAACGAGATCCCGTGGAAGTTTGAAGCCGGCACGAGTAACATCGCCGACGCCGTCGCGCTCGGTGCCGCGGTGGAATACCTCGAAGCGATCGGAATGGATTGGATCGCAGCCCACGAGCGTGCGCTCACCGCCTACGCGCTCGATAGGTTGCGTCCGTTCGAAGAACGGGGACTCGCGATCTACGGCCCGCGCGATCTCGCCAATCGCTCGAGCGTGATCTCTTTCAACTTCGCCGATATTCACGCGCACGATCTCGCATCGATCCTCGATACCGAAGGCGTTTGCGTGCGCGCCGGACACCACTGCACGATGCCGCTCATGGAAAAGATGGGCTGGCCCGCGACGGCGCGTGCGTCGTTCTATCTCTATAACACCGAAGAGGACGTCGACCAACTCGTCGCCGCGCTCGAAAAGGCCGCGAAGCTTTTCAAGCTCGCATAACGCGAGGACGCACCTTATGGACGATTTTTACAAAGAATACATCCTCGATCACTACCGCAATCCGCGCAACTTCGGCACGCTCGAAGCGCCCGATGCGACCGCGGAAGATCTCAATCCGCTCTGCGGCGATCGGATTCGCTTCGATCTGAAGTTCGATGCCGACGGACGCGTGAGCGACGTGAAATTTAGCGGCAAAGGGTGCGCGATCAGTCAGGCGTCCGCATCGATGCTCAGCGAGTCGCTCAAGGGCGAGAAAATTGAAGACGTCGCTCGCTTCTCACAGGAGCGCGTGCTCGAAAACGTCGGTATCGGCATTAGCCCCGCGCGGATGAAATGCGCCATGCTCGGCCTTAAGGTCGCGAAATCCGCGGCCTTGGGAGAAATTGCGTCGTGGCCGGACGAAGAGCCCGCGGCGCCATCGAGCTAGCGCTCTTTACCGAAACACTCGGGCGCGTGGCCGGCGCGATCGGGCTCGATACGTTGGCGTTCGTCGTATGGAACGTCGGAACGCGGCCGCCGCTCGTCGTTCTCCGCGACATGCGGCGCGCCATAGGCGACGCCCGCGCGCTCTTCGCAGGCGTCGTCGCCGCAATCGTCGGCTTCATCTTCGTCATAGCGGCAACTGTGCTCTTGATGCCGGCGGTGGCAGATCCGGCGCGCGACTTGGCGCTTGTCGAACTCTTTACATTTCTGGTCGCGCTGGCGCTCGAGCACATCGTCGGCAACGACCTACGGGCGCTCGCCGGCGTGCGCGCCTCTTAGCTCTGAGGTTTGCCTTCGACGCAGACGTTTTGAACGTCGTACGCCTGCATCGTAATCCAACGCTGGGACCCGCGTTCGCGCACGAGCAGGTAGATATGCCGCGTGAGCGCGCCTTCGGGCGCCGGTGGCACGGCGACGGCCCGCACGCGCACGTAGCCGTCGGTCTCCCCGAGCGTTGCGGCACTTTTCGGAATCGCGAGACGCATGTCGTCGAAATACGCGATCGTACCGTCGCCCGACGAGGCCGCTTGGCGCACTTCGCGTTCGGTCGGACGGTCGTCGAGGATCGAGTCGTTGGTCGACGTCATCACGCTGTCGACGCTCGTCATGCGCGCTTGTTTCGAACCGCAGAAGGCTTCGACTCGCGTCGGCCGGGCGATTCGCGGCGCGCTCGGAGTACAGCCGGCGACGAGTGCGAATGCCGCAAGCGAACCCGCGACAATGGCGGCGCCGCGCGCGGAAAGGGTGGCCGTTGGCGTTCGGCGGTGGGTTTGGCCGACGGTGTAACCGGCGATTCCCAAGACATGTCGGCGCATGGTGCGTCGTATCGGCTCACGCTCGCAGCGAACCTCCCAAGCGTGCGAGCCGGCTCGAACGTTCTCTGAAGGAAGCACGTTAATCGCATAACGAAAGCGACTTTCATCGCGCGTCGGTTCGCTTGCGCTCAAATTTTCGTGCTCTCGACAATATGAGGAGAATCTGTGAAGGCTTCAGTTCAGCCCACCCGCGCTCGCTTCGTTGCGGGCGGCGTCGCGGCGGCGGCCGCCACGTTTGCAAGCGTCAACGTCATCGCCGCGCCGATGAAGAAACTCGTCGTCGGACTCGACGTCCCGCAAACCGGCCCGTATTCCGACCAGGGCCAAGATCAACTGCGCGCCTATCGTCTCGCAATCGAGGAGATCAACGCCAAAGGCGGCGTGATGGGCATGCCGATCGAGGAAACCGTCGGCGACGATCAGACGAAGGCTCCCGTCGCCGTCGATAACGCTCGGCGCATGATCGAGCGCGACGGCGCCGTCATGATCACGGGCGGCTCGAGCACGGGCACCGCCATCGCGGTTTCGGGCCTCTGCCAAGAGAAGAAAACGATCTTCATGGCGACCTTGACGCACGGCGACGAAACGACCGACGTCAACTGTCACTACCATACGTTCCGGCGTTACAACAACGCGCACATGTCGGCCCAGGCGTTAGCCAAGACGCTGCTCACGAAGTACGGCACCGGCAAGTGGTTCCACATCACGGCCGACTACGCGTGGGGCCACAGCGTGTACGAGAACTTGACCGCGGTCGTCGAGCCGAAGGGCGCGAAAACGGTCAACAACGTACTCCTCCCGCTCGGCACGACGGACTTCAGCTCGGCGCTCTCGCAGGCGCAAGCAGCCAAACCCGACGTCTTAGTCATTACCGAGTTTGGAAAAGACATGGTCAACGCACTCAATCAATCCGCGCAATTCGGGCTGACGAAATCTGCGAAGATTCTCGTGCCGCTTGCCGATGAGTACATGGCCAAAGGCGCGGGCGACAACTTCGATAACGTGGTCACGACCGCACCGTTCTACTGGAAGCATCATGCTGAGAAGTCCCCTGCGGCGAAAGCATTCGTCGCGGCCTTCAGCAAGAAGTACGGGGTCCCGCCGAGCAACGGCGCGGAGTGCGCGTACACGAACATGTATCAGTGGAAGGCGGGCGTCGAGCGCGCGGGATCGCTCGACCCGAAGAAATTCATCGAAAAGGTGGAAAACTATCACTTTACCGCGACCAAAGGTAAAGAATACTGGCGCGCGTTCGACCATCAGGGCGTCAATTCGGTGCTGGTGCTCGAAGGCGTACCGGTTAAAAGTCGCGAGAACGCGTTCGCGTTCGCAAAAGTGCTCGAAGAGCACGATGGCGAGTCGGTCTCGATTCCTCAGTCGTCGACGAAGTGCAAGATCGAGAACGTCTAGCGCCGGCGCACGTCCGATAGCAAAGCGAGGATCGATATCGACGCTCACCTGGCCCAGCTTCCGGGGCAGCTCCTGGACGGCTTCATTCGCGGTCTCGTATACGTCGCGATCGCGCTCGGGCTGACCATCGTTTTCGGCATGCTGCGGCTGGTCAATTTCGCGCACGGCGCGTTTTATGCCATCGGCGCGTACGTGGGGCTCGTCGTCGCGGAGCGCTACGGACTCGTCGCCGCGCTCGTCGCAGCTCCGCTCGCGGTCGCACTCTTCGCCGTCGTCTTCGACCGGATTCTGCTGCGGCGCTTTTACGATAAAGAGCCGACGGCGCAAATCCTCGTAACGTTCGGCGTCGCGATCGTCGTCGAAGAGACGTTGCGTCTCATCTTCGGCGGTACGACGAGGACGTATCCCGTGCCGGCGGCGCTCGCAGGCTCGCTCGATCTCGGCTTTACGCAGTATCCGATGTATCGCGTCGTGTTCGCGGCCGGTATCGTCGTAACGATCCTCGCGGTCTACTTCTTCATCGAACGCACCGACTACGGACTCATCGTGCGCGCGGGCATTCGCGATCGCACGATGGTGCAACTGCTCGGCGGCAACGTGAAGCTCGCCTCCACGATCATCTTCGCGCTCGGCGCCGGCCTCGCGGGCCTCGTCGGTGCCGCGGCGAGTCCCATCTACAGCGTCGATCCGGGGACCGGTTTTCAATTCCTCGTGCCGTCGTTCGTCGTCGTCGTCATCGGCGGCCTCGGCAGCTTCTGGGGCGCGGTGCTCGGCGGAATCATCGTCGGCGAACTCGGCAGCCTGACGACGCTCGTGTTTCCGGCGGCGGCCGACGTCGTGATTTACGTCGCGATGGCGGTGGTGCTCATCGTCCGGCCGTGGGGTCTGCTCGGTGAGAGCGAGATGCTCCGGGGATGAGCGAGACTCTTCGCTTCTACGCGTTAACCATTGTCGGACTCGCGCTCTTTCCGTTCGTCATCCATCCCATCGGCGGCTATCCGGGCCTCGCTACGCAAATCCTCATCGTCAGCATCGCCTCGATCGGGTTCAATCTGTTGCTCGGCTATGCGGGGCTGCTCTCGTACGGACAAGCGATGTTTTACGGCGTGGGTTCCTACGTGGCGTTGCTGGCGGTCTCGAAGTTTTTCGCAAGCGGCCCCAACTTTTGGGTCGCGATCCTGCTCGCCGTCGCGTTCGTCAGCGTGATGGCGTTCGTCGTCGGCACGCTCGTCGTCCGACTCTACGGCATTTACTACGCGCTGCTCACCCTCGCGTTCGCACAGATGTTTTTCTTCGTCGTCTTCAAGTGGCGCGCTCTCACCGGCGGCGACGACGGCATCCAAGGCGTCAGCTCGCCGAAGGTTCCGCTCGGCTTCACCTCGCTCGATCTTTCGGCGACATTTCCGGCGCTGGATCTCGGGCCGTTCGGAAATCTTTCCGACGTCCGGTATTGGTACGTGTTCGTCGCGATCGTGATGCTGCTCGCACTCGCTTTCATGCGCACGCTCGTGCGTTCGCAGTTCGGCGAAGTGCTGGCGGCGATTCGCGAGAACGAAGAACGCAGCACCTTCGTCGGCTTTGATCCCGCGAAATACAAGCTCGCGGCTTTCGTGATCGCGGGTGCGCTCACGGGGCTCTCGGGGGCGCTGCGCGGACTTTACGAAGGCTCCACGGCTCCGGAAGCCTTGACGGTCGATACGAGCGGCAGCTTCGTCATCTTCACCGTCGTCGGCGGTGTCAAGACGCTCTTCGGACCGCTGCTGGGCACCGGCATCATCATGTATCTGCAGAACGTCATCAGTGCGAAGACCGAAGCGTGGCGCCTCATCGAAGGCCTCCTCTTCGTCGCGGTCATCGTCTTCTTGCCCGGCGGCATTCTCGGCTCGCTGCGACCCAGGCGCGCCAAGACGATTCTCGCCGGGGCGTTGCGGACGGGTCCCACGACGCCGCTAGCGGCGCAGGCCGATGCGCCGAGCTCGCCCGGTGCCACGCGCTGATGGAGGCGATTCTCGAGACGAAGAATCTTGGTAAGCGCTTCGGCGCGTTCGCCGCGAATAGCGCGATCGATTTTTCGGTACGTGAGGGCGAGTTGCGCGCGGTCATCGGCCCCAACGGCGCGGGAAAAACGACGTTTTTCAATCTCTTGTCCGGCATCGCCGCTGCGACCGACGGCGAGATCTATTTCCGCGGCGAGAAAATCACGCAACTGGCCGGACCGCAACGCGTCGGCCGCGGCATCGCCAAAGCGTTTCAGACTGCCAACGTCTATCCCGACGAAACGGTCCTGCAGAATTGCCGCCTCGCTGCGATCGCGCATACGCAAGGACGCTTCAAGCTCGAGCTTTTCCGGACGTCCCGCAACGCAAACGTCGACGCGATCGCATACGAAGCGCTCGGCCTGGTCGATCTCGACGCGCTTGCAAATTCTCGGGCGGGGGATCTCTCGCACGGCGATAAAAAACGTCTCGACATCGCCGTCGCCCTCGCGACGAAGCCGCAAATCTTACTGCTCGACGAACCCGTGGCCGGCATGTCGATCGAAGAGGTCCATAAGACCGACGCGCTGATTCGCGCGCTGGCTAAAAAGATGACGGTGCTTCTCATCGAGCACGACATGACGATGATCATGGGGATTTCCGATTCGATCACGGTGCTCCACCAGGGCAAGATTCTCGCTGAAGGCACGCCCGCGGAGATCCGCGCGAACCAGCGCGTGCAAGATGCCTATCTCGGCGGCCATGCGGAGGGGCACGTCTGATGAGCGTCGCGAGTCCGACGGGTACGCTGCTGCGCGTCGAAAACATCGACACGTACTACGGCGATAGCCATATCCTCAAAAACCTCAGCCTCGAGATCCGGCGCGGCGAGACGGTCGCACTTCTGGGCCGTAACGGTGTCGGGAAAACGACGACGCTCAAGAGCATCGTCGGCTGGGTGCCGCCGCGTAGGGGCCGCATCGTCTTCGACGGCGCGGACGTCGCCGGCAACGAGATGATGCAGAACGCGCGGGCGGGTATTTCGCTCGTGCCGGAGGAGCGCCGCATCTTCACCAATCTCAGCGTCTACGAGAACATTAAGCTCGCCCAGGTAACGGCGCGTGAGCCGGGCTGGACGCTCGAAGACGTTTACGATCGCTTCCCGCGTCTCAAAGAACGCGCCGCGAACAAGGGCGACGAGATTTCCGGCGGCGAGAAACAGATGCTCGCGATCGCGCGGGCGCTCGTCCAGAACACGCAGCTATTGCTCCTGGACGAACCGACCGAAGGCCTCGCACCGCTCATCGTGCGTGAAGTCGAAGCGATCGTGCGCGAGATCAAAGCGAAGGGCATGACGATCCTACTCGTCGAGCAGAATTTTTATTCGGCGCTCGCGGTCGCGGACCGGTGTTACGTCATCGACCAAGGCACGATTCAATTCGAAGGCACGCCGAACGAGCTTAAGGCAAATACGGAGGTCTTAGCGCGCTACCTCCACGTGTAGCGCTCGAAGCGCGTACGCTTTAGTCTTCGAGCGTCGTCGTATCGCCGATTGCCAAACCCGACTCTTGCGCCTTCAAGAGCCGCCGCATGATCTTTCCGCTCCGCGTCTTGGGAAGCTTCGGCACGAATTCGATTTCCGCGGGCGTACCGATCGGCCCCAGATGGTACCGCACGTGCGAGACGAGGTCGCCTTTGAGCGCGTCGCTTGCGACGTGGCCCGCCCGTAAGACGACGAACGCCTTGATGACCTCGCCTTTGATCGCGTCCGGTTTGCCGACGACGCCGGCTTCCCCGCACGACGGGTGCGAGACGAGGGCGCTTTCCACGTCGGCGGTCGCGATGCGATGTCCCGCGACGCTGAGGACGTCGTCGGCTCGCCCGAGCACCGTAATGAATCCCTCCGCGTCGATCGTCGCGACATCGCCCGCGGTATACGTGCCGGGAATCTGTTCGAAGTACTGCCGATACCGCGCGTGGTCGTTCCACACGTCGACGAACATGTAGGGGACGGGCGTCTCCAACACGAGCAGTCCGCCTCCGCCCGGCGCGACCGGCGCGCCGGACCCATCGCGCACGGAGAAACGCAGCGGTCCGAACGCTTTGCCGCTTTTATCGGGCCGGATCGCGGTCGTCGGCAAGAAGCCGATCGCGGGACTCGCCAGTTCGCTCTGCCACCAGTGGTTGCACACTGCTGCGCGGCCTTTGCCGATGACGTCGTGCAAGAAGTGCCACGCTTCGGGGTTGAGCGGTTCGCCCGCGCAGGTGATCAACTGCAGCGACGTCAGATCGTGCGCCGCGGGAAGCGCCTCGCCGTAGCCCATCAGCATGCGCGCGAGCGTCGGCGCGGTGTAGAGTTTCGTCACGCGGTATTTCGCGATCGTCTCGTAGACGGCCGACGCCGTGGGATAATCCGGCGACCCTTCGCGAACGATCGACTGTAATCCATTGGCGAGCGCGCCGTAGACGATCAGCGAATGGCCGACGATCCAGCCGATATCGCTCGTGCACCAATACATATCCGCGGGCGTAAGGCTCGTCGTATAGGCCAGCATCGCCGACGCGCCCGCGAGATACCCGCCGTGCGTCATGACGACGCCCTTCGGTTTACCGGTCGTGCCGCTGGTATAGAGGATGAACAGCGGCGCGTTCGCCGGGAGGATCTCGGGCGCACACGTTTCGGGTTGATCCGCGACGTAGGCGTCAAAATCGCGCTCGCGATCGCGGAGCGTTACCGGCGTCCGCGCGCGGCGCCAAACGATCACGCGGCGTACGCTCGGCAGATCGGCGACCGCATCGTCCAGAATGGTTTTGAGAGCGACTTCTTTGCCGCGGCGGAACGTGATATCGGCTCCCACGACGACGGCGGCGCCGGCGTCATCGATGCGATCGCGTAGCGCGGTCGCGCCGAGCCCCGCGTACACGACGCTGTGGATCGCGCCGATGCGCGCGCACGCGAGCATCGCAACGATACCTTCGACCGAAAGCGGCATGTAGATGCAGACGCGGTCGCCCACGCAGACGCCATCGGCGCGCAGGGCGTTGGCGAGCCGATTGGTTGCAGCTAATAATTCGCGGTAGGTGGTCCGCGTTTCGAATCCGTCTTCGCGAACGTAGAGATACGCGGTTGCATCGGGCGCCGCGGCTGCATGACGGTCTAGGCACGTTACCGTTGCGTTGAGTCGTCCGCCCGAGTACCACGATGCGTGGCCGATGTCGCCTGTAAGCGTCTCCTGCGGCGGCGCATCCCAAGCGAGCCGCTCGCCGCAGGCCTGCCAGAACGTCAGCGGATCGCGCGCCGCCGCAGCGTTCCAGGCGTCCTGGTCGGCGATAGACGCCCATGCGCGCGCGCCGGCGGGGGCTTCGATGCGCTCGCCCGTCGCCAGGAGATGTTCGATCGGAATATCGACGTCCATGTGTTCCTACAATCGATTGAGTGCGTGATCGGTGATTAGCGCCGCGCCCGACTCGGTGCGATGCACGGTGTATTGTCCGAAGTACAGTCCTTTTGCGGTTTTGAGATCGACGTTTACGGTCGCGTTGTCGCCGGCGCCCCGCGCTTCGACGTGTCGGATGCGTGTCGAAGCGTCGAGCGTGCCGCTTTCGAGCAGCGTCACGTTGCCCGCCGCGTTCGGCCCGAACGCTGCATACGCGGTCGTCGTATCGCCGCGTTCGATCGCGGCGACGTATTGGCGCACGACGGCGCTGGCGAGTTTCGCGAATTCCGAATCTGCGTCATCGCTCGAGACGGGCGCATCCGCCGCTGCGGCAAGCGGCGCGGGGGCGGCCGACAGCGGAGCGGCCGCGGGCCGCGCGGCGACGCGGGCGGCGCGCAGCGTCGCGGACGGCTGCGGTGCCGGCACTCTTGCGGGTTCGCCCGCGGCGGTGGCTGTCGCAGGCGCCGGCGTCACGAGGGACCGCTGCGCCGCCGCACGCGTTGGCGGCGCATGCGTGGCGGGCGTTTGCGTGGCGGGCGCTTGCGTTGCAGGGGCGCGCGTAACGAGGGCCGGCGAAGCGGGCGGCGCGCTTGGGGGGGCGGTACTCGGCGGAGGCGCGGTTACGGCGTCGCTCGGCGGCGGCGGATCGCTCGGCGCCGGGGTCACGGGCGGGAGCGTCGCTTGGCGCGTCGGCACGACGTTCGCCACGACGGTACGCTCGCCGCCGCCGCGGTGACCCGCAAGCGACAATCCCGCGCCGATGAGAAAACCGAGCACGATGATGCCGACGATGATCGGACCGAACGGCAGCGCGTTCCCGCGCGCCGGCGGCGTGGAACGGCGCGAACGCCGCGGCGGAATGTCGTCCATCACGACGCTTCTTCGCGTTCGGGCGCGGGCATACTGCGAGATGAAGGTACGCCGCAGGTCGCGAAACGTCGCGCGTGATCCGCGTGCCCATTCCGATCGACCTCGGTACCGTCGCTGCGACGGCGAGTGGAACTTTTGCCTTGGCGACGCCGCTGCGCGTCGATCGCCTTCTCGCGCTCGCCGTAACGCAGGCGCTCGGAGCGCGCGCGCCCCACGACAAGCGCGAGCGTTGCGTGCGCACGAATTTGGCGGCGTTCCTCGCGGGAAAATTCGTCGTCGATATCGATGGCCGGATCTACGACCGTCCCGATGCGATCGTGGTCTGCAGCGGCACCGCGACCTTACGCTTTTTCTCGATCGAACCGGGCCGCCGCCGGCTTCCGGTCCGCTAACGGCCCGGCCGCGACGTACGGTTCGCGACGTACGTTCAAAGGGAACACATCGGCGCGCTCGTAAGGTTCGCGCGTCGTCCGTTTCGTGCGTCAAGGAGTTTTGCGTTTATGCCATCCTTCATCAATCGTGCCGTCGCCCTCGGCGCGCTCGTCGCGCTAGCGTCGAGCGTCTTTCCTTCGGCCGCCTCCGCCGACGACTCCCTGGCGACGATCAAGTCGCGCGGGAAGATGATCGTCGGCATCAAGGCCGACTATCCGCCGTTCGGTTTTCTCGACGGGGATCGCAACGTCGGTCTGGAGATCGACCTGCTGCACGATATCGCCAAGGACTTGCTCGGCAAGCCGGACGCAATCGAATTCGTTCCGGTCGTGTCGGCGAACCGCTTTCAATTTCTCAACACGAACAAGGTCGACTTCCTGTTCGCGACGGTGACGATCACGGATCAGCGCAAACAAGTCGTCGACTTTTCAGCGCCCTACATGCGCTCGGGCTGGCAAGTGCTCGTCAAACGCAGCAATTCGACGATCAACGAGGCGACGGATCTCAAAGGTAAGACGGTCGTCGTGGTGCCGGGGTCGACGGGTGAAGCCGGCATCTCGAAGCTCGTTCCCGAGGCGACGCTCCTGAAGTTACCGCAGACGAGCGAAGCGCTCGATGCCGTCGATCAGGGTCGCGCCGATGCGTTCATTCAAGACACGGCGCTACTCGTCGGGCTGACCGCCCAGAAACCGCAATACAAGACCGTCGGGGCATCGCACGACGACATGCCGATCGGTGCCGCGTGCCGCAAGGGCGACAGCGGGCCGTGCGATTTCATCAGCAAAGAAATCGAAAAGTTCTCGCGTAACGGCACGCTCTCCAAAGAGTATCGCAAATGGCTCTACGGAGCGGCGAAACGGTTCATGCCCTAAGCCGAGGGCTCCAACATCTTCATCGCGGCCGCGCTAAACTTCGGGATCGTCCGCGCTGCCGCGCCGCAGCTCGTCCACGGCTTCGTGTTGACGGTGACGATCGCGCTCTTCGGCATCGCGGGAGCGTTCGCGGTCGGCGCCGTCGGAGCCACGATGCGGATCTCTACCGCCCGCTCGGCCCGCGTCGCAGCGACCGCGTTCACCGAATTTTTTCGCAACACGCCGCCGCTGGTTCAAATTTACTTTCTCGCATTCGCGCTGCCGAAATTGCCGGGTATCGGCCCCCATCTCGTTCTACCGGCCGTGGTGGCGGCGACGCTCGGTCTGATCTTGCATCAAGGTGCGATCAACATCGAGATTTTGCGGGCCGGCTTGCAAGCCGTTCCCGAGGGGCAGCGCGAAGCCGCCCAGGCACTCGGACTTTCCCGCATCGATCAGCTCCGGCAGGTCCTGGTTCCCCAAGCGATCCGCATCAGTCTCCCCGCGCTCGGCAACAACGTGATCTCGCTCTTTAAGAATACGACGCTCGTCGCCTCGATCGGCGTACTCGATCTCTTCGGCGAGGCCAACGACATCATCGCGACGATCCTCGTGAGCGCCGAGCTCTTCCTGACCGTCGGCGTCGTCTACGTGATCTGCGTGACTTTGCTCGGCGCGCTCTTTCGCGCGCTCGAAAAACGCTTCGCGCTCGCCCGATGACGAGCTATCTCGCCGCCCTCCCGAGGCTCGCCCACGGTCTTGCGACGACCTTCGCAATCTCGCTCGCCGCAATGGCGATTGCCGTCGCGATCGGCTTCGTGCTCGGTATCGTGCGCTCGCAGGCACCGCGTTCGATCGATTTGCCGATTCTCGCCGTCATTGAATTTTTTCGCGGCATCCCACTGTTGGTACTCATGTATTTTCTGTTCTTCGGGTTGCCGCAGCTCGGCTTGCATACGAGCAACAACGGCGCCGCGATCGCGGCGCTCGCTCTGTACGCGGGTGCCCTCGGCAGCGAAATCGTGCGCGGCGCGATCGCCTCGATCCCGGGGGGCCAAACGGAAGCGGCGAGCGCGCTCGGGCTCGGTCGTGGCACGATTCTCGCAAGCGTGATCGTCCCGCAGGCGCTCCGGCGCATGCTTCCGCCGTTCGTCGCGCTCTTCGCGCTCATCGTCGAATCGAGTTCGCTTTCGTCGCTCATAAACGTCACCGATCTGCTGCAGGTCGCACATCAAAACGTCGAGCGCGACAACGACATCGCGCTGCCGGTGTATTTGACCGTACTCGTCGCCTACTTCGCGGTCAACTATCCGATCTCGCTTGCGTCGCAGCAACTCGAGAAACGGCTTACGTAGCACGCACTCCGCTGGAGGAACGATAACGATGCCGATGCTCGAGATGAGCCACGTGCGCAAAGCCTTCGGCTCGAACGAAGTGCTGCGCGATATCAACCTCGCAGTCGACCCGGGCGAAGTTTGCTGCATCATCGGCCCGTCGGGTTCGGGGAAATCGACGGTTCTGCGCTGCATCAACCGCCTCATCACGATCGACGCGGGCGACGTCGTCATCGATGGACTCTCGGTAGCCGATCCGCGCGTGCGAGACGTCGACCTGCGGCGCCGCGTCGGTATGGTCTTCCAGCAGTTCAACCTTTTTCCGCATATGTCGGCGCTCGAAAACGTCACGCTGGCGCCGCGCAAAGTTCGCGGTCTCGATGCGGCTACGGCGAACGATCTCGCGCTGCGGCTGCTGGCGAAAGTCGGCCTCGCGGAGAAAGCGCGCCAATATCCCGCCCAGCTTTCCGGCGGCCAGCAGCAACGCGTGGCGATCGCACGAGCCCTCGCGATGGAACCGAAAGTACTGCTGTTCGACGAGGCGACGAGCGCGCTCGATCCGGAAATCACGGGCGAAGTGCTCGCGGTGATGAAGGCGCTCGCGACCGAAGCCACGACCATGATCTGCGTGACGCACGAAATGGGATTCGCGCGTGAAGTCGGTACGCACGTCGTCTTCATGGATGGCGGCGTGATCGTCGAAGAGGGGCCGCCCCAGGCAATCTTCGACGCGCCCCAAGCCGAACGCACGAAGTCGTTCCTTTCGAAGGTGCTCTAAGCTATCGTTTCGCGGCGCGCTGCTGGAGGACGAGTTCGCCGTACAGGGCGTTGGGCCACGCGAAGTCGTCGCGCGTAAACGCTTCGGGCCAATTTGCGTTAAACGATTCGTGCAGGCGATGGTCGCCGACGTCGGAGGCCGCGATGTAGCCCATCACGCGATGAATTTCGACGGGATCGTCGGACGTGAGCGCTTGGACGATGAGCGACAGCGGCCAAACGTACCCGCGCGGCGTGTGCGGGCTGCCGATGCCGCTCGCGTATTTGCCATCGTAGAAGTACGGATTGCGATTGGAAAGGACGTAGCGTCGCGTCGCTTTGTAACGCGCGTCGTCGGCAGAGCGATAGCGAAAGTACGGGATCGAAAGCAGTGAGGGAATATTGGCGTCGTCCATCAGGTTGGAGTGGCCGAAGCCGTCGACTTCGTAGGCATAGATATCGCCGAAGCCGCCGACGTGAACGGTCGCATAGCGCTCGATGCCATGTTGGATCTGCACCGCTAGGCCCCAGGCGTTCGCCGCATCTCTCCCGTTGTGGTAGACCTGCTTTTCAATCTCGGCGAGCCGCCGCAGCACGACCACAGCAAACATGTTGTCGGGTATATTATACTGATAACGCGACGGATCGTCCGACGGCCGGAACCCCGTCCAAATCATGCCCGTATCGCGCACCGAACTGCCCTTCCCGCCGTTGGCGAGATCGGGATGACGGTAATGCGACCGGCGGTCGTGATGCTGTTCGTCGCGAAACGTCGTTAAAACGCGTTCGAACGCGCGATTCACTTCGTTCGTGAAGATCGAGCGATCGCCGGTCGCGCGCCAATAGCGGCCTGCGAACCAAATCGGGTATAGTAGAGAATCGACTTCAAACTTTCGCTCGACCACCTTATAATCGGACGAAAACGCGTTGGCGTACGGATCGAGCAAGATGTAGCGTGCCTCGCGTGCGACGACGCCGCGCAGCGCTTCGGCCACGCGTTCGTCGTCGGCGGCTTGACCGATATACGGCTCCATCACGGCGCTGGCATCGCGCAGCCATTCGGCTTCGATATCGCCCGTCGAAACGTATGTCGTGCCGTCGCGCTGGCGGCTCGCGTGCCGGTTCAGCGCTTCGTCGAACGCCGTCAGATAGATCTGCTCGAGTTTCGCCGAGAGTACCGCGGTTTCGGCCGCTCGGGCTCCCGAGATACCGTTACCGGCGAGCGCCGCGATGACGGCGAAGACCAGGGCGCGCAGAAACAACATCGACTACCGGTACATCGGCGCTTTTGCCGCCGAAACCCTGTGTCGGGGGCGTCCGGACGGCTCCGGGCCGCGACGATGACCCTCGTGACGCTTGCGCTGGCCTCCGCGCTCGGGGCGATCGCACGTGCGGATCAGCGCTATACCGTTTCCGGAAAAGACAGTTTCGCCATCGGCGCCGGCGATATCCGCAGCGAAGTCTCGTACGCCGGTACCCAGAGCTTGAAGATGACCCGTCACGGTAAGATAACGCGGTATCGAGCGCACGTCGTCTATACCCGCAGCGACGGTGCGGTGGCGACCGACGCCACGAGCGACTACGTCGCCGACGTGCTGCCGACAGGCGAAGCGCGCGACACTGCCGACCGGGACCCGGATTACCTGACGGTGCTGAACCAGCCGTTTTCGGCACAGCTCGATCGTCAGACGCTCGCGGACCTCCAGCACCTCGCCGGGGCGTTGCCCTTCGATTTTCCATCGCCGTTCACGGGCTCGTCTTTGCATGGCTACCTCAAACATATCGGCAACGCCATGCTCGGTCCGCACCGTTCGATCGGCGTGCGCTTCGAATCGGCAGGAACGATGAAGGGCGCGCTCCCGGACCGTCCCGGACTCACGCTCAACGGAACGATCGACATGCGCGGCACGGCCTACTACGATCTCAACAGCGCACTCCTGCTCGCCCTCGACACGACGGTCACGATTACCGGCAACGTCTCCAACCGTTCGAGTAACGATCCGGTAACGATCGTCTACGCACGAACGATCCGTGCGGACGTGCCGCGCGCGGCGCAGAGCGCCGGTAAACCGTAGTGCGCTGCGTCGGGCACGATAAGGGGACTCCACAGGCGATACCGAAGGCGCGAGATTCTCATTGCCCTGTAGGAGTAGCGCGTGGTCCCTCAAGCGAGGACCGCCGAGCGGAAGCCGGCCGCAGCAGCACCGACGCCGCCGCGGTCCGCCGAGATACCGTCGACGGAACGATTCGAAGTCATCGTCGACGACTATCAGCGCCGGCTGTACGGCTTCGCTTTGCGTATGACGGGCAACCGCGAAGACGCCGAAGAGATCGTACAGGATGCGTTCGTGCGGGCTTTTCGCGCGCTGGGCAAGATGACCGACCAGCAGCGGCTGGAGCTGCGACTGCAACCGTGGCTGTATACGATCACGTTAAACGTCACGAGGAACCGGCTACGCTCCAAGCGACCGACGAATGTTGCGCTCGACGCGCTCGCCGATCCCGATGCGCTGTTGAACAACACGCAGGAGGGTCCCGAGCAACCCGAACACGTTGTCGAGCGCGGCACGGATTTGGAGCTCGTCGAACAAGCGCTACTGCAGTTGCCCATGCATCTGCGGGCGGCTGCGACGTTGCGGTTCATCGAAGGCCGCAGTCACCCCGAGATCGCGGAAATCTTGAGTCAACCCATCGGGACCGTCAAATCGCACGTACATCGAGCCGTGCGCATACTGCGGCGAATTCTTGGCCCGCAAGTCGGCCGGATCGTCACCGAGGAACCAGCCAATGCGGTGTAGTGATGTCGAAGCGCTCTGGGATGATATGCGCGGTGGCGTGGAGCCCCGCAGCGAGCACGTCATAGCGCATCTCCGTCGCTGTAAGACGTGTCAGCACTCCTACGAGCAATTTGAAGGCGTCGCCTACTGCCTGACGTGTTTGCCGCTCGTCGAACCGCCGCAAAACCTCGTGCCGAAGATCCTCGATCATATCCGCTCGATGCGCCGCCATTTTCGTTCGACCGTCGCGGACTCGTACGGCCGCGTCGCTTCGCCGCTGGGCGACTTGTACATCGCCTGGCGTACGACCGGAATCACCTTTGTCGGCATCGACCGCGGACAAGATCCCGAGGCCGCGCGGACGCGCATCGAAAGCCGGCTCAGCCGCCCGCTTCGCGCGGCCGAGCCGCCCGCGTGGGTCATCGAAGCCGTCCAGCGCTTCTTTGCAACGTGGTGCGTCGATCTGGATCGCATCGACATCTCGGAGCTCAGTGTGTTCGAACAGGCGGCCCTTCGCAAAGCGGCTCAAATTCCGGCCGGTGAAGTGCGTTCGTACGGTTGGATAGCTCGCGAGATCGGACATCCCCAAGCCGCACGCGCGGTCGGTCAAGTCATGGCCCGAAACCCAGTTGCGCTGTTTTTTCCATGTCATCGCGTCGTCGACTCGAGCGGCGCCCTGCATAACTACGGCTACGGCGTCGACGTCAAGGCGCGAATTCTCGAAATGGAAGGCTATCGGGTCACCGTTTCGCGCTAGATCTTGTGGGCAGGCGTCGCCGCCTCAGCGCCGAATCGATGCCCTCATACGATACCCGCGGTCCCTTCATAGATAGACCAATGAAGGATAACAAACGGGCAAAGGGAGGTGATCATCGTTAGTTCCGAAGGTTCCCAACAAAGCTCAATCAACGCGATGATTGGAGGTGCTCAGACCTAGTCTGAGCACGAATTACAACCCAGAGTCCGCCGGCCGCGAGCCGGCTTTTTTTTGTCCGCCACGGGTAAGCGGATTCGAACGAGCAGGGAACCCCGAACGAAATGGCGACGCGTCACGTTTCGCGAAGTTGCCGCTCGAAGAGTAGGAGATTTCGCACTGAAGGGTCCACCGATGTCATCCGGATTTTTGCACCTGCCGTCCACGCCCGTGCGCTTGCGCAAGGCGGCGTCCGAGGTGCGGCGTGGAAGTTAAGCCGACTCCCGCGGCGGTCAAGCCGACTCCCGCGGCGGTCAAGCCGACTCCCGCGGCGGTCGAGCCGACTCCCGCGGCGGTCAAGCCGACTCCCGCGGCGGTCAAGCCGACTCCCGCGGCGGTCGAGCCGACTCCCGCGGCGGTCAAGCCGACTCCCGCGGCGGTCAAGCCGACTCCCG
>JAABUJ010000216.1_pt1 | contig 127086 bp, 111 predicted proteins | sample 5559131 | NCBI WGS metagenome assembly JAABUJ01 (sample SAMN10711875, study PRJNA513366) | rock metagenome | isolation source: Antarctica rocks | place: Antarctica: Victoria Land, Mt New Zealand nord | collected 2016-01-07 | reverse complement strand
TCCGCGAGTTCCTTGCCGGGTTCTCACGAAGCCTCACGCGATGGCCCTCGCACGTCCGGGACCGACACACCGGCCCCTCGCTCAGGCTCCCGACCTACACCACTCGGGGGGACTCACTCGGGGCGACATGGGCGTCGCGTTGGTGGTGATCGGCGTGCTGGCGCTGGTGGCAGCCGTCCCGGTCGGGATCGTCGCGCTGACCCGCCGGATGATGCACCGGCCTGCGAAGCGGACAGCACGGGCCGCTGGTGGTCTCACCGCAGGCGGGCTGGCCCTGTCGATGATCGGCGCCGCGGTCTCTGCCACCCCGGCGGCGACTACCACTGCGGACCCACCGACCCAAGCGGCCGCCACCGCGGCGGCGACTGTCTCGGCGTCGGGGCCGCCCTCCTCCGCACCCGCTGCGGTCACCACCTCACCCCCGGCGCCGGGGGGGACCGCGCCAACCACGAGGTCCCCAGCGGTGACCGCACCGACGCCCCCGCCGCCGGTAGTCCCGACGACGCCGGCTGCTCCGGCGCGGGACCTGGTGGAGCTGGCCGCGGAGTCCGGGCCGGCCGCGGCCGCGCTGCTCACGCTGCCGGTTAAGGGGCCGGCCCCGGCGACCGGGTACAGCGGGGACCAGTTCGGGCAGGCGTGGGCCGACGTGGACGGCAACGGCTGCGACACCCGCGACGGCGTCCCGCGCCGGGACCTCACCGCGACCCGCGTCGCCGCCGGGACCGGAGGCTGCCGGGTCGCCGCCGGCACCCTCATCGACCCCTACAGCGGCGCCACCATCGGGTTCACCGATGGGGCGAGCGCGAGCAGCGGCGTGCAGATCGACCACGTGGTCGCCCTGTCCAACGCCTGGCAGACCGGCGCCTTCGCGTGGCCCGCGACCACCCGGGAGCAGTTCGCCAACGACCCGCTGAACCTCCTCGCCGTCCAAGGCCGGCTCAACAACCAGGAGAGCGACGGGGACGCGGCGACCTGGCTGCCCCCGGCCACCAGCGCCCGCTGCGACTAGGTCGCCCGCTAGATCGCCGTGGAAACCAAGTACCGGCTCTGGGCCACCGCCCCCGAGCGGGCCGCGATCGCCCGCCTGCTCACCGGGTGCGCCGGCCGAGGTCCGGGGGCGCGAGGTTCGGCGCGGCCGGGTCGGTCATGCGCCTCATGGTCGGCCCGCGCCGGCCCGGCGTCACGCGCCGACCTCCTCGAACTCGCCAGTCGCCTGGCTGTCGGTGGCGGGTGTGTCGTCGAGGTGGAGCGCGTCGATGATCTGGGCGGCGGCGGTCACGACCCGGGCCGCGGTCCCGCGGACGACGGTGGGGTCCCCGTTGGTCCAGCCGGTGACGTAGTCCACGGTCGCGTGACCGCCCAGCCCGGCGGTGGTGGTGACCAGGTACGCGATCTCGTCGGCCTCGGCCTCCCGCACCCCCGGGCATCGTCGCGGCGGGTCTCGTGGTCGGCGGCGATGTGCCCCAGCTCGTGCGCCAGGACGTGACACGCCATCGCCGGGCTCAGGTCCGGGTGATGTCAACGGTGCGGGAGGCATACCGGGTGACCCCGAGCGCCGGCGACGGGTCCTCCCCACCCACGGCGAAGCCCCGGGCCTGGACCTGCTCGACCAGGCCGTCCCACAGCCCGGCCGGCGCCTCCCTCCGCCGCCGCATCACCGGCAGCTCCGGCAGCGGGTCCCCGTCGGTCTGCGCGACGTCGAACACCGTCACCGCCGCGAACCCCACCAGCACCCGCCCCACCGGGCCACCACCCGCCGCGCTGCCCGGATCACCGCTCTCCCCCGCGGCCGCAGCCTCGACCGGATCGGTGCTCTCACCGCCGCCAACCCCGTTGGCGCCGGTAGTGGTGCGGCGCCGGACCGGGCGAGGATCGTCAACCCACATTCCCCCCGGCGGACCCGCCGGCGCGCCTCAGCCAGCTTCTCGTGGACCTCGGCCAACCACGCGGCCCGCTGCTCCGGTGACCTCCCCCGCCGCGCGACCACCCGCCCCGCGCCCTTCGCGCCCTTCGCCTTGCCGGTCGTGGTGGTGCTGGGCTCGATGCGGCCGGCTCGGCACTCGGGCCGCCGTGACGATCCCCCAAGGGCCGGACGTCGACTCGTTCAACCTGGCGATCGCCGCGTCGATCGCGCTCTGGGAGCTGCGGCGACCGCTCAGGCGGACTTCCTGACGCGTCGCCGCGGCACCGCCTTCGCCGGCTCCTCGGCGTCGGCCGCAACCCTCACGGGCGCCGTGGTCGTGGCCGGGGCCGCTGTCGCGGTCTTCTTCGCCGGTGAACGCTTGCGGACAGGTCGGCGCTCCGCGACAGGTTCCGCCTTCGGCGGCCCCTCGGCGGGTGGCGCCGCGTCGTGCCGGCGCCCGCCTGCTGCCTCCACCGATCTGCGCAGTGCCTCGACGAGGTCGACGACCTGCGCCCCTGGGCGGTCGGCATCGTCGTCGTCCTCCGGCGCCGGTTCGATTCCCTGTGCCTTGGCGTTGACCAGTTCCAGCAGGGCCTGGCGGTACTGGTCGGTCTGCTCGGTGAGGTCCAGGTCGCCGGACAGCGCGTCGATGTAGGACTCGGCCATCGTCAGCTCCTGCGGACGGACCGGGCTGTTCGCGTCGGTGGCGAAGTCCGGTGTCCGCACCTCGTCGGGCCAGAGCATCGTCTGCAGGACGAGGACGTCGGCGCGCGGGCGGAGCACGCCGAGGCGCTCGCGATTGCGGAGGGTGATCTTCACGACGGCGACTCGCTCGCTGGCGACGAGGGCGTCCCGCAGCAGTGCGTAGGGCTTGCGGTCGTCGGCGGCGGGCTCGGCGAAGTAGCTCTTGGTCAGCGTCAACGGGTCGATGTCCGCCGCGGCGACGAACCCGATCAGCTCGACGGTCCGGCTGGACGGGGTCTTGACCGCCGCGAGGTCCTCGTCGGTGAGCACGACCTCGCGGCCGTCCGGGGTGGTGTAGCTCTTGGCGATCGCCGCGTAGGAGACCTCCTCCCCGTCGGCCTCGGCGACCCGCTTGTAGCGGACCCGGCTGCCGTCGGCCGCACGGACCTGGTGGAAGGTGAGGTCGCGCTCCTCGGTCGCGGACACCAGGCGGACCGGGATGGACACCAGCCCGAAGCTGACCGAACCCTTCCAGACGGTCTGCATGCCCAGCTCCCCTGTCCCGACCTGGTCCCCGGTTGCAGCGACCGGGTCCCCGACGACGGACCGGTCGGCCCGCCAACCCGTTCTGACCAGCCGGCACACCCGGTCCGGGCAGCCGCGCACCCATTCTGACCAGGAACGACGCCGACGTACAGCGCGACGGCGGCGTGCCGGGCACGTCCTGTCGGACCCCGGCGCCAAGGTGGGGACATCGGAGAGGAGTTCTCGTGGAGAACAGCACAGTCAGTCAGGCGCGCGCCAGCAGTCCGGCCCCAGCCGGCAGTCCGGCCCCAGTCAGCAGTCGGGAACCGGCGGGGGACAGGGCCACGGCGGCATACGTACCCGTGACGGCGACCGCCTGGTGCGCCGCGTGCCGGGAGCACACCGAGTTCGTCATTCCAGTCGGCCTGCTCGACGCGAGCGCCGACGAATTTGCCTGCGTGTACTGCGGATGGGCCGTTCTCGTGGCCGCCGACATCCGCTTACCGGACCAGCCGGCGTCCGCGGCCTGACGGGGTTCGCCTCCCGTACACATCGACGGGAGGGAGCAGCCGTCTTGGAGATTCCGTCGACCGCCGGTGGACTGGCCGTTGTCCTGGTCTTCGCGCTGCCCGGTTTCGTCTACCAGGCGGCGCGGACTCGGTTGCGGGGTCCGAACCCCGACTGATGTCGGCGTCAGCCCCCGGCTCATCCGCGCGCTGACCGTCAGTGCGGTCCTCGACGGGGTTCACGCGGTCGTACTCGGGCCGTATGCACTGAGCCTCGCTGCGGAGAACAGCCCGACGGGCACGTACATCGCCGTCGAACTGTCGCGTCACGTTCGCGCCGTCGGGGTGACCGGATTGGTGCTGTTGGTCGTCGTTCCGGTCGGCCTGGCCGCCGCGGACCTCGTTGGCCTATGGCTTACGGAAGGTCGTCCAAAACCGATTGCCGCGGCTTCCGCGGGTGAAGTTCAGAAGGTCACTCTTCGACGAGTGGCAGCCGATGACCGGGTCGGCATCTTTATCCGTTGTGACGACGCGACCGTGGTCGACTTCGTCCGCGGCGCAGATCCTCGTCCCGAGCCGACCGAGTCGGCCACACTGGGACCCCGGGCCGGTGCGGAACCCTCCAACGCCGGCCAGACGAATGAAAAGACAGGAGTCGCCAATGGCGTCGACCCCGCGTGACGTCGGCCCCTGGTTGGCGCCCCGGCGAGTCGGCTACAGCGGGCAATCGCACGCCTCTGCGGAGCCGGTCGAGGAGAGGGGTTTGCGGCCGAAGCCGTCGTCCACGCCGAAGCCCGCACCACCGCAAGGGCCTGCGCCGGTCAGTAGCCCGACCAAGCGCTGAGCACCCGCCGCGGGCGGTCCGGCTCAGACCCCGGGAGTCGTCGCGCCCGTCGGGTCGGTGGTGTACTCGACCGAGTCGTCCGAGGCGATCGGCGGCGTCTGCGGGGCCGCCAGTTCCCGCGCCTGCTCGACGGCGCTGACCGACGGCGTCTGTGCACCGGCCGGGATCCCGGGGCCGGACGCAGCAGCAGCGTGTGGACCGGCGCTCGTTGGGCCGGGCGTGGCGGACCCGTTGCCGAGCGAGCCGTCGGTTGACCCGCCGGTCAGGTTGCTCGCCAGTCCGCCCAGCCCCTGCAGTGCCGAGGTCAGTTCGCTCGGGATGATCCACAGCTTGTTGGACTCCCCCCGCGCGATCTGCGGCAGCGTCTGCAGGTACTGGTAGCTCAGCAGCGCCTGGTCGGGCCGGCCGTCGTGGATCGCCTTGAACACCGTGCCGATCGCCTCGGCCTCGCCCTGGGCCCGCAGGATTCGCGCCTGCCGATCGGCCTCCGCGGTCAGGATCAACGCCTGCCGCTCGCCTTCGGCCCGCAGCACCGAGCTCTGCTTGCTGCCCTCGGCCGACAGGATCTGCGACTGCCGCTGCCCCTCGGCGGTCAGGATCGCGGCGCGCTTGTCCCGGTCCGCCCGCATCTGCTTCTCCATCGAGTCCTGGATGGACGCGGGCGGCTCGATCGCCTTCAGCTCGACGCGGTTGACGCGGATGCCCCAGCGTCCGGTCGCCTCGTCCAGGGTCCCGCGCAGCGCGTTGTTGATCTCCTCCCGGCTGGTGAGGGTCTGCTCCAGGTCCATCCGGCCGACGACGTCGCGCAGGGTGGTCACCGTCAGCTGCTCGACGCCCTGGATGTAGCTGGCGATCTCATACGTCGCGGACTTCGGGTCGGTCACCTGGAAGTACAGGACGGTGTCGATCGACACCATCAGGTTGTCCGCGGTGATCACCGGCTGCGGCGGGAACGAGACGACCTGCTCGCGAAGGTCGATCATCGGCCGGACCTTGTCCACGAAGGGGACGACGAGGGCCAGACCGGGGTTCAGCGTCCGCTGGAACCGCCCGAGTCGCTCGACCACCGCCGCCCGGGCCTGCGGGATGATCCGTACGGAGCGCGCCAGGACGATCAGCACCACGGCGACGACGATGAGCACGACGATCAGTTCGGGCATCAGCCGACCTCTCGGGACAGGACGACGGCGGTGGCGCCGTCGATGGACACGACGTCGACGGTCGCGCCGGCGGCGATCGTGACGTCGGGCTCGTAGTTGCGGGCCGACCAGATCTCGCCGGCCAGTTTCACCCGGCCCCCGCCGGTCGGGGCGACGGCCTGCACGACGACGGCCTCCCGCCCGACGAGTGCCGCGGTCCCGGTCGCGTGCGCCGGTCCCAGCGTCAGGTGCCGCACGGCGACCGGCCGGACCGCTACCAGTCCGACCAGCGCGATCGCGACCGCGATCCCCGCGGACGCCAGCAGTGGGAGCCCGAGGGCGGCGGCGGCGGCCCCGCCGAGCGCGCCGGCGGCGAGCATCAGCAGCACCAGGTCCAGGCTGAGCAGCTCCATCCCGGCCAGGGCGGCGGCGGCCACCAACCACGCCACCCAGGCGTTGTCGGACAGCCACCCCATGGTCGGCAAACCTAGACCGGCGGTCCACTTGCCAGCCTCGGCGCCGGCCGCGGCGGGCACCGGATCGGCCCAGCCTGCGATGGGGTTCAGGCGGCTCGGGCCGACCAGCGTCCGGCCGCGGCGGCGACCCGCAGCGGTAGCCCGAAGGTCGCGCCGAGCACGTCGCCGGTGAGCACCTCCGCGATCGGGCCGGCCGCCGTCACCCGACCCCCACGTAACGCCATCGCGTGGGTGACCCCCGGTGGCACCTCCTCCAGGTGGTGGGTGACCAGGACCAGCGTCGGCGCCGCCGGGTCGGCGGCGAGCTCGGCCAGGATCTGCACCAGGCCCTCCCGGGCCCCGAGGTCCAGCCCGGCCGCCGGCTCGTCGAGCAGCAGCAGCTCCGGGTCGGTCATCAGAGCGCGCGCGATCTGGACGCGTTTGCGCTCACCCTCGCTGAGCGTCCCGTAGGTGCGCCGGACGAGGCGGCCGGCCCCCACCCGGTCCAGCACCCGCATCGCCTGGATCGCGTCGGTCGCGTCATACCCTTCCCGGGATCGCCCGTACAGCGCGCGCGCGGCGGTGACGACCACGTCGCCGACGGTCTCCCCCCCGGGGATGCGGTCGGCGAGGGCGGCACTGGCCAGGCCGATCCGCGGCCGGAGTTCGAACACGTCGGTCGCGCCCAGCACTCCACCGAGCACGGCCGCGACGCCGGAGCTGGGGTGCAGCAGCGTCGCCGCGACCGAGAGCAGGGTCGTCTTGCCCGCGCCGTTGGGGCCCAGCACGACCCACCGCTCCCCCTCGCGGACCGTCCAGTCGACGTCGGTCAGCAGGTCCGCGCGCCCCCGTCGCACCCCGACGCCGGCGAACTCGACGACCGACCCGGGCCCTGGCACAGCGTCAACCTAGGGCAACGGGCGTCCCCGATGCGGTGCCCGGCACCGTCCCCTTGCCGTCCCCGGGCTGTGCCCGGAGGCCCTCGGTGGGACGTCTGCGGCCGTAGTCTCGCCGAGTGAGCCCGACGACCGCCATCCGGCTGGTGACCTGGACCAACGCGTGGCTGACCGGGCATGTCGCACTGGACGACCTGGTCGACGGGGTCCGGGGCGACGACGTCGCCCACACGTTCGCCTTTCCGGACACCCTTCCGCAGAGCCCGCCCGCAACCGGCTCGTCCGGGGCCGGCGCGTCCGGAACCGGTTCGATGCTGCACCGCCCCGGCGGCTGGCCGGACCTGTCCGACGCTGACACCGACGGCCGCGCCGGGCGCCAGCCGCGGGCCGCGGTGGCCGAGGCCTTGCCGATCCCGCTGGCCATGGGTGAGCTCCGCCGTCGGGGCGCGACCGGTCTGCACCTGGCCCTCCCGGTGGCCGGCGATCCGCTCGGGATCGCCGGCCCGCCGTCCACCACCGCACTCGTCGTCGACGCCGGGCAGGCCGCGGTCGTCGGCGGCGCCGGAATCGCCCTGGTCCCCGAGGTCGTCGGCCGTGGCGTCCAGTGGACGGCGGTCCCGGCCTCCCCACCGACCGCTGTCGCCTCCCCCGCCGAGGCGGAACGCGCGATGTCGGAGGAGCTGCTCGCGGCGGCCCGCGAGCTCGCGGCGCTCGACGTCGCCCGGTGGAATCCCGGCCTGCCCGGGCTGCTGGCCGATGCCGACCCGGGCCGGCGGGCCGCCGAGCTGCCCTCGACGCTGGGCGTACGACGGACCGGGCTGATCGCCCGGGCGACCCGGTTGCGCCTGGCGTTGTCACTGGCGCTGGCCGAGGACGGCGGCGCACGGACGCTCGCGGAGTCCCGCCGGCGCCGCGAGCTGCTCGAACCGCTGGAGCGCGCCGTCCGGCGGGCGGTTGTCGCCGCCTGCGCCCCCGACGCTGCCCCCGCCTGACCGACGGCGACCTGACCGACGGCGACCTGACCGACGGCGACCTGACCGACGCCCGCCGGACCGATCCGGCGATCTGACCGACCCGGCCACCTGACCGACCCTGCGGGCGGGTGCGGCAGGGTGGCGCTGTGCCCGCCGAGCTGTCGCTGGTCGTCACCGGTCGTGACCGTCCGGGTCTGACCGCCTCGTTGTTCGCCGCGCTCCCCGATTCCGGCGTCACCGTGCTGGACGTCGGACAGAGCTGTGTGCGCGGTCACGTGATGATCGCCGTGGACATCGCCCACCCGGCTGCGGTCGACCAGAGCACGATCCTGGCCGCGGTCGGCGCGGTCTGTGTCCCGCTCGGCCTGACGGTGAGCGTCCCGGAGCCGGGCGGCAGCTGCCGGGCGGCGGACCCGGACGCCCGCAGCCACGTCACCGTCCTGGCGAGCCCACTGCGCCCGGCCGCCATGGCCGCCGTCGCCGGCCGCATCGCTGACCATGGCGCCAACATCGATCGGATCGTCCGCGTGGCAAGTCACCCGGTCACCGCGGTGGAGCTGGAGGTATCTGGTCCGGACCGTGACGCGCTCCGCCGGGACCTGTCCGCGGCTGCCGGCGAGCTCGGCATCGATGTCGCCGTCCAGCCGGCCGGCCTGTATCGGCGGGGCAAGCGGCTGGTCATCATGGACGTCGACTCGACGCTGGTCACCGAGGAGGTCGTCGAGCTGCTCGCCCGGCGCGCCGGCTGCGGGGAGCGGGTCGCGGCGGTGACGGCGGCGGCGATGCGTGGCGAGCTGGACTTCGCCGCGTCCCTGCGCGAACGGGTCGCGCTGCTGGCCGGGCTGGGGACCGACGCTCTGGACGACGTGCGCCGGTCCCTGCACCTGACCCCGGGAGCCCGGACCCTGATCGCCACGCTCAAGCGGCTGGACTACCGCTGCGGCATCGTCAGCGGCGGCTTCAGCCAGATCACCGACGTGCTGGCCGCCGAGCTCGGCCTGGACTACGCGCGGGCCAACACCCTCGAGGTCGCCGACCGTCGGCTGACCGGGCGGCTGGTCGGGCCGATCGTCGACCGGCAGGGCAAGGCGGCCGCGCTGCGCGAGTTCGCCGCCGACGCGGGTGTGCCGATGAGTCAGACCGTCGCCGTCGGCGACGGGGCCAACGACCTGGACATGCTCGCCGCGGCCGGGCTCGGCGTCGCGTTCAACGCCAAGCCGGTCGTCCGCGCGGCCGCCGACGCAAGCGTCTCGGTGCCGCACCTGGACGCCGTGCTCTACCTGCTCGGCATCACCCGGGAGGAGATCGACGAGGTCGACCGGATCGACCGGCAGCCCTGAAGGTCCCGCAGCCCTGAAGGTGCCGCACCCCTAGAAGGTCCCGCAGCCCTGACGCCTCAGGCGCCGACCGCGTGCACCCCCCCGTCGACGTGCAGGATCTCCCCGGTGGTCGCGGGGAACCAGTCCGACAGCAGAGCCGTCACCGCACGTGCCGCGGGCTCGGGGTCGGCGACGTCCCAGCCCAGCGGCGCCCGCTCGCCCCAGACCTTCTCCCACAGCTCGAAGCCGGGGATCGAGCGCGCGGCGATCGTGCCGAGCGGGCCGGCCGAAACCAGGTTCACCCGGACCTTCTCCGGCCCGAGGTCGCGCGCCAGGTATCGCGCGGTGGCCTCCAACCCCGCCTTGGCCACGCCCATCCAGTCGTAGGAGGGCCAGGCGACCGCCGCGTCGAAGTCCAGCCCGACGACGGACGCACCGGCCGGGGCGAACATCGGCCGGCACGCCATCGTCAGCGACTTCAGCGAGAACGTCGAGGTGTGCAACGCCATCGCGACGTCCTCCCACGGTGTGTGCAGGAACCCGCCGCCGATCGCGCTCTTCGGTGCGTAGCCGATCGAGTGGACGACCCCGTCGAGGCCGTCGACGTGCTGGCGCACCCGGTCGGCGAGGGAGGCCAGCTGGTCGGCGTCGGTGACGTCGAGCTCGAGTACCGGCGGGGTAGTCGGCAGCCGGCGGGCGATCCGCTGGACCAGCGACATCCGCCCGTAGCCGGTGAGCACCACGGTCGCGCCCTGCTCCTGCGCCAGCCGGGCAGCGGTGAACGCGATCGAGGCGTCGGTGAGCACCCCCGTGATCAGGATGCGCTTGCCGTCCAGGATGCCCATCGATGTCCCGTCCTCTCGCCGTCGTTGCGCTCGCGTCCTGGCCCGGCAGCGCGCCGCCCGGGTGCGGCGTTCGGCTGCGCCGCTGCGCTCAGTGGCCCATGCCGAGACCGCCGTCGACCGGCACGAGCGCCCCGGTGACGTATCCGCCGGCGGGACCGGCCAGCCAGTGCACGACGCCGGCGACCTCGCCCGGCTCGGCCAGCCGGCCCAGCGGCACCGCGCCGAGGATCTGCCGTCGCCGGTCCTCGCCGAGCTCGTCGGTCATCGCGGTCCGGACGAAACCCGGCGCGACCACGTTGACGGTGACCCCACGCGGGCCGATCTCCCGGGCCAGGGACCGGGCCAGCCCGACCATGCCCGCCTTGCTCGCGCCGTAGTTCACCTGACCGGCGGACCCCAGCAGCCCGACGACCGAGGAGATCAGCACGATGCGCCCACGCCGGGCGCGGATCATCGACCGTGTCGCCCGGCGGGCCACCCGGAACGCGCCGGTCAGGTTGGTGTCCAGCACGGTGGCCCAGTCCTCGTCGGACATCCGCAAGGTCAGGGTGTCGCGGGTCATGCCCGCGTTGGCGACGGCGACCTCGACCGGTCCTGCCGCACCCTCGGCGGCGGCGAAGGCTGCATCGACCGCGGCGGTGTCGGTCACGTCGGCCGGGACCCACTGCACCGTCCCGGGCCCCCGGACCTCCGGCAGCACGGCGCCGGGCCGGTGGGTGGCGGTCACGGTGTCCCCGGAGGCGGTGAACGCCTCGACCACGGCCAGCCCGATTCCCCGGTTGCCACCGGTCACCAGGATCGAGCGGGATGTGACCGAGTCGACGGTTGTCTCGGCCCGGGCGGGAGTGCTCGGGCTGGTCACGGCGTTGACCGTAACGGTCACCGCGGCGTCGAACGGCCATCGGCCGGCGCCTACCGTGAACCACGGGGGAGGGTCGATGCCCAAGAGGAAGATGCCCGAAACGAAGATGCCCGAAACGAAGATGCCCGGTGTCAAGCTGCCCGGCACCAGGCAGCCAGCGGTCGTCGCGATCACTGGCGCGCGAGAGAGCCTGACCGACGACATGCGGACGCGACAGCGTCGCTACCTGTGGTCGATGGGAGTCCGGACGGTGTCGTTCGTCGCTGCCGTCGCCCTGCTGCACGGCTGGGCACGGTGGGTGGGCATTGCGCTGGCCGTGGGCCTGCCGTGGTTCGCCGTCGTCTTCGCCAACGCGGGACGGACAGCGGGCGGTCCGGCACCGGCCGGGGTCGGACGCCCCGGACAACGGGCGCTGACGGCGGACGCGGTAGGTCAGCGGCCGGCGCCGGTCACCGTCGTCGGTGCGGCCCGGCCGACGGTCGGGGTACCGGCCGACGAGGGCACCACCGGACAGTCCGACATGCCCCCGGCCGCGCCCGGCGCGGACGGGCCCGTCCAGCTCACGACCACGCGGCGGAACTGAGCCATGTCGCGCGACCGCACGCTGATCGTGGTGCGGTGGGTTGTCGCCACGGTCCTGGTCGCGCTGCTCGCGGTCGCGATGATCCGGCTCTCGCAGTGGCAGTGGTCCAAGCACCTGGTCCGCGACGAACAGATCTCCCGGGTGCAGGCGAACCGGGGCGGCGGTGTGGCACCGCTGACCGACGTAGTGCGAGGCACTCAGACCGTCGACGAGCAGAGGCGCTGGCGTTCGGTCCGGGTGACCGGGACCTACGACCCGGCCCACCAGCTCGTCGTCCGGCTCCGGAGCATCGGTGACCAGTCAGGCTTCGAGGTGCTGACGCCGCTGCGGGCCGCGGACGGCACGGTGATTCTCGTCGACCGGGGCCTGCTCGCCCGCCCGGACGCGGCCGCCCGGCAGTCCCTGCTGCCGGCGCCACCACCGGGCACGGTCACCATCACCGGCTACCTGCGCAGCCCCGAGACCGGCGGCACCGTCCGCGCGTCGGGGCTCGTCCCCGTCGCGGGGGTCGTCCGGGCCATCGACGTCGCCTCGATCGCCCCGACGCTGCCCTATCCGGTTGTCGACGGGTACCTGCAGGTGGCGGTGTCGGACCCGGCCGACTCCGCCGACTTCGTCCTGCTGCCTCCCCCGTCGGACGACCCAGGGCCATACCTGTCGTACTCGGTGCAGTGGGTGATCTTCGCGGTGATCGCGGTCGGCGGCCTGCTGTTCCTGGCCGTCGACGAGATCCGGGGTGGACGGCTGCGCACCCGGCTGCGGGCTACCGCCCCCCAGCCCGCACCGGCGCGGGGTGCCGGCGGGGCCACCCCCGAGCAGACCTCCTCGGCGACCTCCCCGGCGACCCTCGCCGGAGCCGGGTCCGCGCCGCGGCCCCCACCCGATCCACGCCCGGCCGCGGGCCCGCGACGGGTCGCGGTGCTCGCCGGGCCCACCAGGGACGCCGCGCTGCCGGCCGACTTCTTCGATGACCCCGACGAGGACGACCCCCCGACCCGCTGAGGTGCGTCCGCCCGCTGAGGTGCGTCCGCCCGCTGACTGCGGACGACGATCGACCCGTTACGTTGAGTCGTCCGAACGGCCGAGGACGAACACATTCGACACGGAGGCGGCGGCGTGGATCTCGGCCTGAGCGGACGGGTCTTCCTCGTCACCGGCGGCAGCCGTGGACTGGGCCGGGCCACCGCGGAGGTCCTGGTCGCCGAGGGCGCACGCGTGGTGCTGTCCGGCCGGGACCCGGCCACGATCAGGACGACCACCGAGGCGCTCGGCACCGACCGGGCGATCGGGTTGCCGATGGACAACGGCGACCGGCGCGGGCCGGAGCAGCTGATCGCCACCGCCGTCGCCAAGTTCGGCCGTATCGACGGCGCCCTGCTCAGCGTCGGTGGGCCCGAGGCCGGCGCGTCGTCCCAGCTCGAGGACGATCAGTGGCGCGACGCCTTCGAGACCGTCTTCCTGGGCACCGTCCGCCTGGCCCGGGCCGTCGCGTCCGCGGTAGCCGGCGACGGGTCGATCGCGTTCGTGTTGTCCACGGCGGTAAAGGTGCCCATCCCCGGACTCGGGTTGTCCAACGGGCTCAGGCCCGGGCTGGCGATGGTCGCCAAGGAGATGTCGGTGGAGTTCGGCCCCCGGGGACTGCGGGTGAACGCCCTGCTCCCGGGCCGGATCGACACCGACCGGGTCCGTCAGCTCGACGCCGCCGGCGACGACCCCGCCGCCGTGCGGCGGTCCACGGCGACCATCCCCCTCGGCCGGATGGGGCGGCCCGAGGAGTTCGGTCGGGTGGCGACGTTCCTGCTCTCCCCCGCCGCGTCCTACCTGTCCGGCGTGCTGCTGTCGGTCGACGGGGGTGCAACGCGGGCGCTGTAGGGCGTCAGGCCGCGGTGGCCCGCTTCGGACCGCCGCGGCCACGCAGGGTGACCCCGGACTCGCTGAGGATGCGGTGCACGAAGCCGTAACTGCGACCGGTCGACTCGGCCAGCTCGCGGATGCTCGCGCCGGCCTCGTACTCGGTGCGCAGCCGGCTCGTCAGCGAGCTCCGCTCGTCGCCCATCACCCGTCCGGTCTGCTTGACCATCACCCTGCGCCCTCTTCCACCTGTGTCGGCTGTCGCGGTCCCGCGACCTGTGTCGGCCTGTCGCGGTCGCGCGACCTGTCGCGGTCGCGCGACCTGTGTCGGCCTGTCGCGGTCGCGCGACCTGTCGCGGTCGCGCGACCTGTGTCGGCCTGTCGCGGTCCCGCGACCTGTGTCGGCCTGTCGCGGTCCCGCGACCTGTGCCGGCTGTCGCGGTCCCGCCGCGGCCTCGATCTTTCGCGGAACGGCTGTCCGGCGGGCTGGGGCCACGGCGGCCTGTGGACACGGACGGTAATCGAAATGCGCGACCGCGGGGCTGGTTCGGCCCTGCCGTGACCGGCGGGACCGGTCAGGCCAGCGAAACCAGTTCGGCGTAGGAGGCGTTCCAGAGGTCCTCCATGCCGTCGGGCAACACCAGCACCCGCTCCGGCTTCAACGCGTGTACGGCGCCCTCGTCGTGGGTGACCAGCACGATGGACCCGGCGAAGTTCTGCAGCGCGGAGAGCACCTCGGCCCGACTGGCCGGGTCCAGGTTGTTCGTCGGCTCGTCCAGCAGCAACACGTTGGCCCGGCTGACCACCAGGGTTGCCAGCGCCAGGCGCGTCTTCTCCCCGCCGGAGAGCACCCGTACCGGCTTGTCCACGTCGTCGCCGCTGAACAGGAACGATCCGAGGACGCTGCGGACCCCGGTGTCGTCCAGGTCAGGTGACGCCGAGCGCATGTTCGCCAGCACCGTGCGGTCCGGATCCAGCGTCTCGTGCTCCTGGGCGTAGTAGCCCAGCCGCAGGCCGTGTCCCGGCTCCACCTGGCCGGTGTCGGAGGAGTCGATCCCGCCGAGGATGCGCAACAGCGTCGTCTTGCCGGCACCGTTGAGGCCGAGGACGACGACCCGGCTGCCCCGGTCGATCGCCAGGTCGACACCGGCGAAGATCTCCAGCGACCCGTAGGACTTCGACAGGTTGCTCGCGGTCAGCGGGGTCCGGCCGCAGGCGGCGGGGTCCGGGAAGCGCAGCCTGGCGACGCGGTCCGCCTGCCGGGTCTGCTCCAGCCCGTTGAGCAGGCGCGCCGCCCGCTTGTCCATGCTGTGCGCCGCGCCGGCCTTCGTGGCCTTGGCGCGCATCCGGTCGGCCTGGGCGGTGAGCAGCGCCGCCTTCTTCTCGGCGCCGGCGCGCTCGCGGGTGCGACGCTTCTCATCGGTGGCCCGCTGCTGCTGGTAGGCCTTCCAGCCCAGGTTGTAGACGTCGAGCACCGAGCGGGTGGCGTCGAGGTGGAAGACCCGGTTGACGACCGCCTCCAGCAGGCCGACGTCGTGGCTGATGACCACCAGCCCGCCGGCGTAGCCGCGCAGGTGGTCGCGCAGCCAGCTGATCGAGTCCGCGTCGAGGTGGTTGGTCGGTTCGTCGAGTAGGAGCGTCTCCGCGCCGGAGAACAGGATTCGGGCGAGCTCGATGCGCCGGCGCTGGCCCCCGGACAGTGTCCGCAGGGGCTGGCCCATCACCCGCTCGGGCAGGTTCAGACTGCTGGCGATCGCGTCGGCCTCGGACTCCGCGGCATACCCGCCGGCCGCGGTGAACTCCGCCTCGGCCCGGGAGTAGCGGTTCATCGCCCGTTCGAGCTCGTCGGCCTCGCTCACCTCGGCCATCAGCTCGGTCGCCGAGCGCAGCCTGGCGGTGATGGTGTCCAGACCGCGCGCGGCCAGCACCCGGTCCCGGGCCAGGACGTCGAGGTCACCGGTGCGCGGGTCCTGCGGCAGGTAGCCCACGGACCCGCCACCGGTCACCTGTCCGCCACTGGGCAGGCCCTCCCCGGCGAGGATTTTCGTCAGCGTGGTCTTGCCGGCGCCGTTGCGCCCGACGAGGCCGATGCGGTCGCCGGACCCGATGCGGAACTCGGCGCCCTCGACGAGAACCCGGGGCCCGACACGCACCTCGAGACGCGAGGCCGTGATCATCAGTCTTCTCCCGGTCGTCGGGGCAGTGCTGCCCCGTCGGGTTCGATCCTAGGTGCGCGAGCGGGCCGGCTCCCGGTGTCGACCGCACTCGGCCGCGGGCGAGCACTCAGATGTTGAAGCCGATCGCGCGCAGCTGCTCCTGCCCGGACGGGGTGATCTTCTCCGGCCCCCACGGCGGCATCCACACCCAGTTGATCCGGACGTCGTCGACGACACCGTCCAGCGCCTGGCGGGTCTGGTCCTCGATGACGTCGGTCAGCGGGCACGCCGCCGAGGTCAGCGTCATGTCCAGGACTGCCTGGGTGCCGTCCTCGCCGTGCCGTTCGAGGGCGACTCCGTAGACCAGGCCGAGGTCGACGACGTTGATGCCGAGCTCGGGGTCGACGACGTCGAGCATCGCCTCCTCGACATCGGCGGCGTTCACTGGAGTGCTCATCGCGGGACCTCTCCGTTCGTGGGCTGACTCGATTGTGCCGCCGCTGCCGTCGGGTCGACGCCGGCGCGCAGGAGGGCGTCGCGCAGGGCCATCCACGGCAGCAGGGCGCACTTGACCCGGGCCGGGTACTGCGCGACGCCGGCGAAGGCCATCGCGTCGTCGAGCGCGTCCGCTGTCGCGGAGTCCGGGGCTCGCCCGTGCAGCAGATCGAGGAACCCGGCGCAGGTGGCCCCCACCCGGGCGAGCGGTGCACCGGTCACCAGCTCGGTGAGCACCGACGCCGACGCCTGGCTGATGGAGCAGCCCTGCCCGGCGTAGGAGACGTCGGTGAGCACCGCTCCGGGCGCGTCGCCGGTCACCCGCACGCGCAGGGTCACCTCGTCGCCGCAGACCGGGTTCCGGTGCCGGACCTCCGCGTCGAACGGCTCGCGCAGTCCGCGGCTGCGCGGGTTGCGGTAGTGGTCCAGGATCACCTCCTGGTAGAGCCCCTCCAGTCGCATCCGGCTCAGACCCCGAAGAACCGCTGGGTGTCGCGCAGGCCGGCGAGCAGCGCCTCGATGTCGGCGGCGTCGGTGTAGACCGAGCTGGACGCGCGCACCGTGGCCGGCACCCCCATCGCGTCGCACGCCGGCTTCGCGCAGTGGTGGCCGACCCGCACCGCAACCCCACAGGAGTCCAGCACCTGGCCGACGTCGTGCGGGTGCACGCCGTCGACGACGAAGCTCACGGCGCCGCCCCGGTCGACCAGCGTGTCCGGGCCGATGACCCGGATCCCCGGCATCGCCGTCAGCCCGGCCAGCAGCAGCCCGGTCATCTCCCGCTCATGTGCCGCGACCGCGGCCATCCCGAGCCCGGTCAGCAGGTCCACGGCGGCGCCGAGCCCGACGGCCTCCGCGATCGGCGGCGTCCCGGCCTCGAACCGGTGTGGCGGTGGGGCGTAGGTCGACACCGCCATGGTCACCTCGTCGACCATCTCGCCGCCGCCGAGGACCGGCGGCAGCGTCGCCATCAGCTCCCGGCGGCCCCAGAGCACGCCGATGCCGGTCGGACCGAGCATCTTGTGGCCGGTGAACGCGATCAGGTCCGCACCCGTCGCGGTGACGTCATACGGCAGGTGCGGCACGGCCTGGCTGGCGTCGACCACCGCGAGAGCACCGACCTCGTGCGCCCGGGCGACGACGGTCGCCACCGGGTTGATCGTGCCGAGCAGGTTGGAGACGTGGGTCAACGAGACGATCTTCGTGCGCTCGTTGACGATCTCGGACAGCTGCGAGAGGTCCAGACGTCCCTGCGGCGTCAGCGGGAGCCAGCGCAGTCGGGCGCCGGTGCGCTGGGCGAGCAGCTGCCACGGCACGAGGTTGGAGTGGTGCTCCATCTCCGTGACGACGACCTCGTCGCCGGGTCCGACCCGCAGCGTCCCGGCATCCCGGGCGAACCCCGCGGCCACGTTCAGTGCCTCGGTGGCGTTACGGGTGAACACGATCTCCGACGGGTCGGCCGCGCCGACGAAGGCCGCGACCGTGACCCGCGCGCCCTCGTAGAGAGCGGTGGCCTCCTCGGCGAGCGTGTGCACCCCGCGGTGCACGTTGGCGTTGTGCAGCTCGTAGTAGGTCTGCATTGCCGTGAGCACTGCTCGCGGCTTCTGCGAGGTGGCCGCGGAGTCCAGGTAGACCAGCGGGCGGTCCCCCGGCAAGCGGCGGGACAGCACCGGGAACTGCGCGCGGACCGCCGCCAGGTCGTAGCCCGCAGCCCCCGTCGGTACGGCATCGCCCGCCGTGTCGGGGCGACCCGCCGCGACGGTCGTCGTCACGCGCCGACCTTTACGTACCGCTCGTACCCCTCGGTCTCCAGCTGGTCGGCCAGCTCCGGGCCGCCCTGCTCGACGATCCGGCCGGCGACGAACACGTGCACGAAGTCGGGGCGGATGTAGCGCAGGATCCGCTGGTAGTGCGTCACCAGCAGGACGCCCTTGTCACCGCGTCCGGTGAACCGGTTGACGCCCTCGGACACGATCTTCAGCGCGTCGATGTCCAGCCCCGAGTCCGTCTCGTCCAGAATCGCGAACTTCGGGTCGAACAGCTCCAGCTGCAGGATCTCGTTGCGCTTCTTCTCCCCGCCGGAGAACCCGGCGTTGAGGTCCCGCTCGGCGAAGGCCGGGTCCATCTGCAGGTCGGCCATCGCGGTGCGCACCTCGCCCACCCAGGTGCGCAACTTGGGCGAGGTGCCACTGATCGCCGTCTTGGCGGTCCGCAGGAAGTTGCTCACCGATACACCGGGAACCTCGACCGGGTACTGCATCGCCAGGAACAGCCCGGCGCGCGCGCGGGCGTCCACCGTCATCGCCAGCACGTCCTCGCCGTCGAGGGTGACCGACCCCGACGTCACCCTGTACTTCGGGTGACCGGCCAGCGCGTAGGCCAGCGTGGACTTGCCGGACCCGTTCGGGCCCATGACGGCGTGCACCTCACCGCCGTCGATCGTCAGGTCGACCCCACGCAGGATCGGCTTGGGGCCGGTCTCGGTCTGGACGTCGACGTGCAGGTCGCGGATCTGCAGGGTGCTCATCGGGTTGCCTCTCTGGTGCTGGCGTGGGTCTGGGTCACGAGCTGGTGGGGACGACTGCACCGTCGATGGCGCCGGGCGCCGGGGTGACCTGGACAAGGACCTCGTCGCCGTCGAGCTGCACGGCGTGCACCGGCACCGCCCTGGTGGCCGGCGGACCGTCGGGGGCCCCGGTGGAAAGGTCGAACAGGGAGCCGTGCAACGCACACTCCAGGCCACCGTCGAAGACCTCGCCGGCGGACAGCCGGAAGTCCTGATGACTGCACCGGTCCGCCAGGGCGTACACGTGACCGCCCGTCCGGACCACGACCACGGCCGGGCCGGCGGGGAGCTCGGCGCGGACCAGGCCGTCCTCGCCGAGCTCACCCAGCGCGCACGCCCGGACGAACCCGCCCGGGCTGCCCGACCGGTCCGGGGGCACCGGCCCGGTGCTGGGCGAGCTCACGCCGCAACGGCGACGGACAGCTCGCGCTCGACCGCCGCGACGAGCCGCTCCTGCAGGCCGGCGACACCGATGCGGTTGATGAGCTCGGTGAAGAACCCGAACACCACCAGTCGGCGCGCCTCGGCCTCGGGGATTCCCCGCGCCTGCAGGTAGAACAGCTGCTCGTCGTCGAACCGGCCGGTGGTGCTCGCGTGCCCGGCGCCCTCGATCTCCCCGGTCTCGATCTCCAGGTTCGGGATCGAGTCGACGCGAGCTCCCTCGGTCAGGACGAGGTTCCGGTTCTGCTCGTAGGTGCTGGTGCCCTCCGCGGAGGACCGGATGAGCACGTCGCCGACCCACACCGCATGCGCGTCCTGGCCCTGCAGCGCGCCCCGGTAGGTGACGTCGGAGGTGCAGTGCGGCTGCGCATGGTCCACGAACAACCGATGCTCCAGGTGCTGCCCGGCGTCGGCGAAGTAGACCCCGAGCAGTTCGGCCCGCCCGCCGGGCCCCGCATAGGAGACGTTCGTCGTCAGCCGCACCAGGCTGCCGCCGAAACTCACGGCGACGTGCCGGACGCTGGCGTCCCGGCCGACGACGATGTCGTGCTGGCCGGCGTGCACGGCGTCGTCGTCCCAGTCCTGGACGGTGACCACGGTCGCCTGCGCGGCGTCGCCCACCCGCACCGTGACGGCGCCGTCGTACTGCGCGCTGCCCCGGTGGTCCAGCACGACCGTGGCGACGGATTGGCTACCAAGGTCGACGATGGTGTGGCCGTACACGGTGTCGGTCACCGACCTTCCGGTCAGCACGAGCTGGACCGGTGCCGAGAGCACCGCCGCGCGGGCGACGTCGACGTGCACCGCTCCGCCCGCCCGGTCGTGGGCCATGGCCGCGAGCCGGTCGGCCGGCGCGGGCACCTGCCGCAGGCGCGGGTCACCCGCCGGGATGTCGGTGACCGTGACACCGTCCGGCAGCTCGCTCGCCCAGTCCAGGCGCGCCGGTGTCGGCTCGCCGGCGAACAGCGCCTGCAGGCGGTCCAGCGGAGTGAACCGCCATTCCTCCTCGCGACCGGTCGGCAGCGCAAAGTCGTCGACCTCGAAGGACGCGGGCCGCTCACCCTTGCTCGTCGCCGGGGCCGACCCCCCGTGGGAGTGCTCGCGCAGCCCCAGCGGCTTGCCGCCGACCCCGGTGTCGTCGGGGTGGGCCAGCGCGTTCGCCGGCGCACCGAGCTCGACGGGGTCGAGGGCGTCCTGCCGGACCTGCTCGGTCGTGGGTTGGCCGTCCGCGAGGTCCTGATCGGTGGTCCGGTGCCGCTCCGTCCCCTCGCCCTGATCGGCGATCCCCGCCTGCTCGGAGCTGTCGAACTCGGTGGTCGTACTCAACCGACCGACCCTTCCATCTGCAGCTCGATCAGCCGGTTCAGCTCCAGGGCGTACTCCATCGGCAGCTCGCGGGCGATGGGCTCGATGAACCCGCGCACGATCACCGCCATGGCCTCCTCCTCGGACATTCCACGGCTCATCAGGTAGAACAGCTGGTCCTCGCTGACCTTGGACACCGTGGCCTCATGGCCCATGGCGACGTCGTCGACGCGGACGTCGACATACGGGTAGGTGTCCGAGCGGCTGATCGTGTCCACCAGCAGCGCGTCACAGCGAACCGTGGAGGCGCTGTGGTGGGCCGCCTCCTGGATCTCGACCAGACCGCGGTAGGACGTGCGGCCACCGCCGCGGGCGACGGACTTGGAGACGATCGAACTCGACGTGTTCGGGGCGCAGTGGACCATCTTCGCGCCAGCGTCCTGGTGCTGGCCCTCACCGGCGAACGCGATGGACAAGGTCTCGCCCTTGGCGTGCTCGCCGACCAGGTAGATGGCCGGGTACTTCATGGTGACCTTGGAGCCGAGGTTGCCGTCGACCCATTCCATGGTGGCGCCGGTGTGCGCGACGGCCCGCTTGGTGACCAGGTTGTAGACGTTGTTCGACCAGTTCTGGATGGTCGTGTACCGGCAGCGGCCACCGGGCTTGACGATGATCTCCACGACGGCGCTGTGCAGGGAGTCGCTGGAGTACACCGGCGCGGTGCAGCCCTCGACGTAGTGCACGTAGGCCCCCTCGTCGACGATGATCAGCGTCCGCTCGAACTGGCCCATGTTCTCGGTGTTGATCCGGAAGTAGGCCTGCAGCGGGATGTCGACGTGGACGCCCTTCGGCACGTAGATGAACGAGCCGCCGGACCACACGGCCGTGTTCAGCGAGGCGAACTTGTTGTCGCCGATCGGGATGACCGTGGCGAAGTACTCCTTGAACAGGTCCTCGTGCTCGCGCAGCGCGGTGTCGGTGTCCAGGAAGATGACACCCTGCTCCTCGAGATCACCACGGATCTGGTGGTAGACGACCTCGGACTCGTACTGCGCGGCGACCCCGGACACCAGGCGCTGCTTCTCCGCCTCGGGGATACCGATCCGGTCGTACGTCTCCTTGATCTCCGGCGGCAGCTCGTCCCAGGTGGTCGCCTGCTTCTCCGTGGACCGGACGAAGTACTTGATGTTGTCGAAGTCGATTCCGCCCAGGTCCGCGCCCCAGTTCGGCATCGGCTTCCGGCCGAACATCTTCAGCGCGCGCAGGCGGACCTGCAGCATCCAGTCCGGCTCGTTCTTCAGCGCGCTGATGTTGCGGACGACGTCCTCGGACAGGCCGCGCTTCGCGGTCGCGCCGGCGGCGTCGGTGTCGGCCCAGCCGTACTGGTACCTGCCCAGGCCCTCGAGCTGGGTGGTGTCGACGGTCATCGCATCGTCCTTCCGGATCGGGCGGGGCCGGCGGGGTTTCCGCCCGCTCCGCTCACGTGGGTGGTGCAGACGTGGGCGCCGCCGGCCAGCGTCGACAACCGCTGAACCGGGGCGCCGAGGACGCTGGCGAACGCGGCCGTCTCGGCCTCACACAGCTCGGGGAAGTCCGCGGCGATGCGGTGTACCGGGCACTGACCCTGGCAGATCTGGGTTCCGGTTGCCGCCGGCCGGGTGGAGGCGGCGTATCCCGCGTCGTCCAGCGCGCCGGCCAGGGCCCGGGTGCGCTCCGCAAGACCCGGCCCGGCCGCGTTCACCGCGGGACCGAGCCGCTGCCGCAGCGCGTCCGCGCGCTCCCGGGCGAAGGCGGCGACCGCGTCCCGGCCGGCGGTGCGGTCCAGGAAGCGCAGGGCGCCGGCGGCCAGGTCGTCCCGCGAGTCGCACGCCACGTCGGCGCGGAACCGGTCCTGGCCGGCGCCGGTGAGCACGAAACCGCGCGCCGGGCGACCCCGGCCGCGGGGCCCGACGCCGACGGGCTCGCGGAAGGTGACCAGACCGTCCGCCGCGAGCGAGTCCAGGTGCCGCCGGACAGCTGCGGGTGTCACCCCGAGCAGGTCGGCGAGGACGGTGGCAGTGACCGGGCCGTGCCGCGAGACCAACTCCGCGATGGCGCGCCGGGGGTCCGGGTGTGTCGCGGTCTCCCCGCCGGCGCGCTCGGCGGAGCTGGCCGGAGGGGCCGGCCGCGAGCGCAGGTTGGATTCCACAACTCGACTATGACGAAAATCGGGGTCGCGTGCCAGCAAGGTGGGCCTGACTGCTGGCGCGGTGCCGACCCCACCTAGGCTCGCCGGTCGTGACCGGGCGGGCCGACGCGACGGCCCGGGCTGGCGCCCCCGCCGTCCAGATCACCGGGCTGGTCAAGCGGTACGGAGCACGGACAGCGGTGGACGGGCTGGACCTGACCGTGCCGGCGGGGTCGGTGACCGCCGTCCTCGGGCCGAACGGGGCCGGCAAGACCACGACGATCGAGTGCTGCGAAGGCTTCCGTCGACCCGATGCCGGCCGGGTCCGCGTACTCGGCCTGGACCCGTCGAGGCAACGGCGCGCGCTCGCCCCGCGGATCGGGGTGACCCTGCAGTCCGGCGGAGCATGGGGCGCGGTCCGTGCGATGGAGCTGCTCCGGTACGTGGCCCGCCTCTACGCCGACCCGCTCGACGTGGACGTCCTCGCCGACCGACTGGGCCTCTCCTCCGCCGGCCGGACACCGTTCCGCCGACTGTCCGGTGGCCAGCAGCAGCGGTTGTCCCTGGCGACCGCCGTGGTCGGCCGCCCCGAGGTCGTCTTCCTCGACGAGCCGACCGCCGGCCTGGACCCCGCCGCCCGGCATGCGGTGTGGGAGGTGGTGGCGGACCTGCGGTCGGCCGGGGTGACGGTCGTGCTGTGCACGCACCTGATGGACGAGGCCGAGCAACTCGCCGACCTCGTGGCCGTGGTCGACGCCGGTCGGGTCGTGGCGGCGGACACCCCGGCCGCGCTGACCCGGCTCGGCGCGGAGAACACCATCCGGTTCGGGGGGCCGCCGGGGCTGCCGGCGCAGTCGCTGGCCGACGCGCTGCCCGAGGGCACGGCAGTGGCGGAGGCCGGCGCGGGCCGGTACGTCGTCTCCGGTCCGGTGACGCCCGGCTCGCTGGCCACGGTCACCGCCTGGTGCGCCGCCCACGGGGTCCTGCCCGACGGACTGTCGGTGGAGCGTGCCACCCTCGAAGATGTGTTCCTGTCCCTGACCGGCCGCGACGTGCGGTGACCGTCCGCGCTACCGCCCCGTCCCCGACGGATGTCCGTCCCGTCGGGGACGGGGCGGACTCCGGCGCAGCCCGGCTGGACCACCGGCCCGGCCGTGGGGGTGCACCCGGTTGGCGCACCGTCGCCACCCACGCCGGGATGGAGACGCGGTTACTGGTCCGCAACGGCGAGCAACTGCTCGTGGCGGTCGTCATTCCGCTGCTGGCGCTCATCGTGCTGGACCGCACCGCGCTGCTGGACGGCTCGCTGGTGGTCGGCCAACGTCGGATCGACCTGGCCCTGCCCGGTGTGCTCGCCCTCGGTCTGCTGTCGACCGCATTCACCAGCACCGCGATCACCACCGGCTTCGACCGGCGCTACGGCGTGCTGCGTCGCCTCGGCGCCACGCCGCTGACCCGCGCCGGGCTGCTCGGCGGGAAGGTGCTCTCCGTGGGCGTCGTCGCCCTCGGCCAGGTCCTGGTGCTCACCACCGCCGGTGCGCTGCTGGGGTGGCGACCAACTACGGCCGGGCGGTCCGGTGTCGGGAGCGGGTTGCTGCTGTCGGTGCTCGCTGTCGCGGCATTGGTGCCGGTGGCCCTGCTGGTCGGCGGGACCATGCGCGCGGAGGCGACGCTCGCGGTGGCGAACATCGTGTACGTGCTGCTGCTCGGGCTGTCCGCCGTCCTCGTCCCCGCCGACCGCTACCCGGCCCCGGTCGCCGCGGTCGCCCGCCTGCTGCCCTCCGGGGCGTTGGCCGAGGGCCTGCGTTCGGTACTGACCGGCGGTCGGCTGTCGGTGGCGGCGGTCGCCGTGCTCGTCACCTGGTCGGTCGCGGCCTCAGCGGCCTGCGTGAGGTTCTTCCGGTGGGACTGACCACGGCGGTGCCGGCGACCGACGGGTCCGGGACCCGGCGCCGAGGCCCGGACGCGCCGCACGCCGGCGGCCCGCGTGGGCGTGCCGCCCGGGCCCTGCCCGGGCTCGCGGTCGCGTCCCTCGTCGCGAACATTGTGATCATCGCGACCGGCGGCGCGGTTCGGCTGACCGCGTCCGGCCTGGGCTGTCCGACCTGGCCGGAGTGCGGCGGTGGGTCCTACGTCGCGCACTCCGAGCTCGGGATCCACGGCGCGGTCGAGTTCGGCAACCGCCTGCTCACCTTCGTGCTCGTCGCGGTCGTCGCGGCCACTGTGGCCGCGGCCGTCGCGGCGCGGCGGATCCGCCCCGGCACCCTCGGACCGGCTGTGCTGCTGCTCGCGGGGATCCCGGTGCAGGCGGTCATCGGCGGCATCACGGTGCTGACGAAGCTGAACCCGTGGGTCGTCATGGTGCACTTCGTCGCATCCAGCCTGCTGGTTGCGGTGGGCACCGTGCTGGTGTTGCGCACCCGCCCCCGAGCCGTCCCCGGGCCCCGGGCATGGGCGGTCGCGCGGCCGCTGCGCGGCCTGGCCCGGCTGGTGGGCCTGGCGGTCGCCGGCGTCGTCTACCTCGGGACGATCGTCACCGGCAGCGGCCCGCACGCCGGGGACCTCGCCGCCCGGCGGACCGGGCTGGACCCGGCTGCCGTCAGCCAGCTGCACGCCGACCTGGTGATGCTGCTGCTGGGCTTGACGGTCGGCCTGGTCGTCGCGGTCCGCACGCTGCCACCGGAGCACCGGCCGGCGGGCGCGGCCCGCGCCGCCGGCTCGCTGCTCGGGGTCGAGGCCGGCCAGTCGCTCGTCGGTGCCGTCCAGTACGCGATCGGGCTCCCGGTCGGGCTCGTCGACCTGCACCTGGTGGGGGCCGCGGGTGTCGTGGCGACGGCCGTGTGGGCGGTCACCGCCCTGCGCGCGCCCGTGCGTGGGCGCCCGGCCGACAGCTGACACCCGAAACCCGAGCGGCGCAGACCACCTGAGTCAGCGCGGGGCGGACCAGCTGGGTCAGTGCGGGGCGGACCAGTCAGTGCAGGGCAGGGCAGTCAGTGCAGGACGGAGTCGACCGCGACGGCCAGGAAGACCAGGGCCAGGTAGACGTTCGTGACGTGGAACAGGCGCATCGGCGCCAGCGCGACAACCCGCTCGGCCGGTGGGAGCACGTCGTCGGCGTCCGCCTCGACCAGTCGATGGGCGCGCTGCAGCAGGCGGACCGACTCCAGGACGAGCCAGCCGCCGGCCACGACCGCGGCGGTCGCGTAGAGCGGCGTCATCCCGGCCACCGGGACGAGGACCAGGGACGCGACCACGGTCGCGACCGAGTACCCGAGGACCTGCCGGGCGACCGCTACCGGACCGGCGACGACGGGGAGCATCGGCACCCCGGCTGCGGCGTAGTCCTCGCGGTACCGGATCCCGAGTGCCCAGGTGTGCGGCGGCGTCCAACAGAAGACCACCGCGAACAGCACGACCGGGGCCCAGTCCAGCCGGCCGGTCACCGCCGTCCAGCCGATCAACGCCGGGAAGCAGCCCGCTGCGCCGCCCCAGATGACGTTCTGCCAGGTACGCCGCTTGAGCAGTGCGGTGTAGACGCCCAGGTAGAACAGGTTCGCCACCAGGGCGAGCCCGGCGGACAGCACGTTGACCGTGACCGCGAGCCACCCGGTCGCGACGACGCCGAGGACGACGCCGAACACCACCGCCCGCCGTGGAGTCACCGTGTGCGCCGGCAGTGGACGCGCCCGTGTCCGGCGCATCGAGCGGTCGATGTCGCGGTCGAGATAGCAGTTCAGGGCGTTGGCGCTACCGGCCGCCAGTGAGCCGCCAACCAGGGTCGCCACGACAGTTCCCCACGGTGGAAGCCCGCCCGCGGCCAGGAACATGACCGGCACCGTGACCACCAGCAACAGCTCCACGATGCGCGGCTTGGTGAGCGCCACGTAGGCCGCGGCTATGTCGCGGCGACGAATCGGCGACGCAGCCGCGACGTCCGTTCCGGGCGTGACCGGCACGGGTGAGGCGGTATCGGCAATCCGCGTCTGGACGCGTGCAGCAGGCACACCCACCCCGGGTCTTCTCGGCTGGATCCGGTGCGCAGCCCGTGGGGCCGGCGACCGCGCCCGGTCGGATTCCGACGTCGGAGGACGTGGCACCGGGTACCGAGAACTGTAGGTGGCGCCTCCGACGCCGCCGGTGGGGGGCGGACGCCGTCGCGAGCGACGGCCGAGGGAGCACGGGCGGGAACGCACAGGCGGGAGAGCACAGGCGGGAGAGCACGCCGTCGGGAGCTGTGCGACCGCCAGCCGGGCAATAGGGTGGAGTGTGGACATCGAGTGGGTCGCGCCAGGTCGTGGGGCCGTGCGGTCGAGAACGCCTGCATCGCCAGGTTGACCGGCGGTTCCCCTTCCCGAGCGGCCCCGCCCTCCGGAGAGGAAGCGGACCGACGTGAGCGAAGCCACCCCGTCCACGACGACACAGGACGCGCGGTCCTCGGCCGCGCGGGAGCACCCGGTCACCGCCGACACGCTGGTGTGGTCCGAGCTGGACGACAGGGCCGTCGACACGGTGCGGGTGCTGGCCGCGGACGCGGTGCAGAAGGCGGGCGACGGGCACCCGGGAACGGCGATGAGCCTCGCGCCCCTGGCCTACCTGTTGTTCCAGCGGTACATGCGGTTGGATCCCAGCGACGAACACTGGGCCGGCCGCGACCGGTTCGTGCTGTCCGCCGGGCACAGCAGCCTGACGCTGTACCTGCAGTTGTTCCTGGGCGGCTACGGACTGGAGATCGCCGACCTGCAGGCCTTGCGCCAGTACGGCTCCAAGACCCCGGGACACCCGGAGTACAAGCACACCTTCGGGGTCGAGACGACCACCGGACCGCTCGGTCAGGGCGTGGGCATCGCCGTCGGGATGGCGATGGCCGCCCGGCGCGAGCGTGGCCTGCTGGACCCCGACGCCGCGCCGGGCACCAGCCCGTTCGATCACCGGGTGTTCGTCATCGCCTCCGACGGCGACCTGGAGGAGGGCATCTCCTCCGAAGCCAGCTCGCTCGCCGGTACCCAGCAGCTGGGCGGCCTGACCCTGATCTGGGACGACAACCACATCTCCATCGAGGACGACACCAACATCGCCTTCACCGAGGATGTCGCCAAGCGCTACGAGGCCTACGGCTGGCACGTGCAGACGGTCGACTTCATCAAGGGCGACGGCGGGTACGCCGAGGACGTCCCCGCCCTGGCCCGCGCGCTGGACGCCGCCGAGCGGGTGACGGACCGGCCGTCGTTCATTCAGCTCCGGACGATCATCGGCTGGCCGGCCCCCACGCTGCAGGGCACCGGGAAGGCGCACGGGTCCGCACTCGGCGAGCCGGAGATCCGGGCGACCAAGGAACTGCTGGGCTTCGATCCGGACAAGACGTTCGCGGTCGCACCACAGGTACTCGAGCACACCCGGGGCCTGGTCGGCCGGTCCGCGGCGGACCGGGGGCACTGGGAGCAGGCGTACGCGGCATGGGAGCGGTCGAACCCCGCACGTGCGGAGCTGTTCGACCGGATGAACCGACACGAGCTGCCCGCCGGGTGGACCGACGCACTGCCCACCTTCGAGCCCGACCTCGGCAAGGGGATGGCCACCCGAGCCGCCTCCGGCAGCGTGCTCAGCGCAATCGCGCCGGTCCTACCCGAACTGTGGGGCGGCTCGGCGGACCTGGCGAGCTCCAACAACACCACCCCGAAGGGCGAGCCGTCGTTCCTTCCGGCGGACCGCCAGACCAAGATGTTCAGCGGCGGCCCCTACGGCCGGGTGCTGCACTTCGGCATCCGTGAGCACGCGATGGGCGCGATCCTGAACGGCATCGCCCTGCACGGGGGTACCCGTCCCTACGGCGGCACCTTCCTGACGTTCAGCGACTACATGCGCGGGGCTGTCCGCCTGGCCGCGCTGATGAGCCTGAACGTCACCTACGTCTGGACCCACGACTCGATCGGTCTGGGCGGCGACGGCCCGACCCACCAGCCCATCGAGCAGCTGGCGTCCCTGCGGGCCCTGCCGGGCCTCAACGTCGTCCGTCCCGCGGACGCCAACGAGACCGTGCAGGCCTGGAAGACGGTCCTCGACCAGCCGGACAGCGGCCCGTCGGCGCTCATCCTGAGCCGACAGAACCTGCCGGTGTTCGATCGCTCGCAGCCGGGCTGGGGCGCCGCCGAGGACGTCCAGCGCGGCGGGTACGTGCTCGCCGAGGCCGACGGCGGGAAGCCGGAGGTCATCCTGATCGGGACCGGCTCGGAGGTGCAGATCGCCGTCGCCGCCCGCGAGACCCTGCAGGCCGAGGGCATCGCCACCCGGGTGGTGTCCCTGCCGTGCTGGGAGTGGTTCAAGCAGCAGAACGAGGACTATCAGCAGGCCGTGCTGCCCGGCTCGGTCCGTGCCCGGGTGTCCGTCGAGGCCGCGACCGCGTTCGGGTGGCAGCGCTTCACCGGCGACGCGGGGCGCAACGTGTCCATCGAGCACTTCGGGGAGTCGGCTCCGGCCGACGTCCTCTACGAGAAGTTCGGGTTCACCGCGGAGCACGTCGTCGCCGCGGCCAAGGAGAGCCTGGACGCCGTGAAGGCGACGGCGTCCGTGCGCTGACCTGTCCTCGGACAGCCGCTGCCGGACGACGGCAGCACCGCACAGCCCAGCTAGCTCGCACCAGGTAGGGAGCACCCAATGTCCGACCCACTCGCCGATCTTTCTGCGAACGGTGTCTCGATCTGGCTGGACGACCTGTCCCGCCAGCGGATCCGCTCGGGCAACCTGAAGTCGCTCGTCGACGGCAAGCACGTCGTCGGCGTGACCACGAACCCGTCGATCTTCCAGGCCGCGATGGCCAAGGACGACGCCTACGACGAGGACATCGCCAAGCTGGCCCGGGAGGGCAAGTCGACCGAGGAGGTCGTCCGGGTCCTGACCGCCAGCGACGTCCAGGAGGCCTGTGAGGTCCTCCACCCGGTGTGGGAGGCGTCGGGACACGTGGACGGCTGCGTGTCCCTGGAGGTGGAGCCGAAGCTGGCCCGGGACACCGAGGCCACGATCGTCCAGGCCCGGGAGCTGTGGGCGGCGGTCGACCGGCAGAACCTTTTCATCAAGATCCCGGCGACCGCGCAGGGCGTCCCGGCGATCCGCCAGGTGCTCAGCGAGGGCATCAACGTCAACGTGACCCTCATCTTCGGCCTCGAGCGGTACGAAGAGGTCATGGAGGCGTACCTGTCGGCGCTGGAGGAGCGGGTCGGCCGCGGGGAGTCGATCGATGCACTGAACTCGGTGGCGTCGTTCTTCGTCTCCCGTGTCGACTCCGAGGTCGACAAGCGCCTGACGACGATCGGCACCGACCAGGCGACGGCGCTGTTGGGCCAGGCCGCGGTGGCCAACGCCCGCGCTGCTTACCAGAAGTACGAGGCAGTCTTCGACGGTCCCCGGTGGGATGCCCTCCGGGAGTCCGGTGCGCACCGGCAGCGGCCGCTGTGGGCATCGACCGGGGTCAAGAACCCCGACTACGCCGACACCATGTATGTCGTCGACCTCGTCGCCAGTGGTGTCGTCAACACGATGCCGGAGCCCACGCTGGACGCGGTTGCCGACCACGGGAAGATCACCGGGGACACGATCACCGTCAACTACGACAGTGCCCACGACGTGCTCTCGCAGCTGACTGCGGTCGGGGTCGACCTGGCGGACGTCACAGCACAGCTCGAGGTCGAGGGCGTCGAGAAGTTCGAGACGAGCTGGAACGACCTGCTGGCCGGCGTCAACGGCAAGGTCGAGGCGGCACGGTGAGCACCGGGGCCCGGGAGCTGCTGCTCCCGGGCCCCTAGCTCGCCAGCGCTGCCGACCGGACCACGTGACGAGGACCAGTCCGCGATGAGGACCTGCCGATGACCATCGAGACCGACCGCCGAGTGCCCGGACACCGACTGGCAGCCCCGAAGAACCCGCTGCGCGACCCCCGGGACCGCCGTCTGCCGCGGATCGCCGGCCCGTGCGCCCTGATCATCTTCGGCATCACCGGTGACCTGTCGCGCAAGAAGCTCATGCCGGCCGTCTATGACCTGATGAACCGGGGTCTACTGCCGCCGGGATTCGCCCTGGTCGGGTTCGCCCGCCGGGAGAGTGGCGAGGCCGACTTCACCACGACCATGCAGGAGGCGGTGCGCGAGCACTGCCGGACCCCGTTCCGGGAGAACGTCTGGGCCCAGCTCGCCGACGGTTGCCGGTTCGTCTCCGGTGACTTCTCCGACGACGACGCCTTCGACCAGCTTGCCGACACGGTGGCCGAGGTAGACGTCACCCGCGGCACCGGAGGCAACCACGCCTTCTACCTGTCGATCCCGCCGAAGTTCTTCCCGGTCGTGTGCAAGCAGCTCGCCCGGTCCGGGCTCAGCGACTCCGCTCACGGCCAGTGGCGCCGGGTGGTGATCGAGAAGCCGTTCGGTCGGGACCTGGCCAGCGCCCGGGAGTTGAACACCGTCGTCGAGGAGGTCTTCGCCGCCGACGACGTGTTCCGCATCGACCACTATCTGGGCAAGGAGACCGTTCAGAACATCCTGGCGGTCCGTTTCGCCAACCAGCTCTACGAGCCGATCTGGAACAGCAACTACGTCGACCATGTGCAGATCACCATGGCCGAGGACATCGGCATCGGGGGCCGCGCCGGCTACTACGACGGGATCGGCGCCGCCCGAGACGTCATCCAGAACCACCTGATGCAGCTGATGGCGTTGATCGCGATGGAGGAACCGGTGTCCTTCGACGCGGGGAGCCTGCGTGCGGAGAAGGAGAAGGTCCTCTCGGCCGTGCGGGTGCCGACCGACCTGGCCACCGCGACCGCGCGGGGCCAGTACGCCGCCGGCTGGCAGGGCGCGCGGCAGGTCCGCGGCTACCTGCAGGAGGACGGGATCTCCCCGGAGTCGACCACCGAGACCTACGCCGCCGTGCAGCTGGACATCGACACCCGGCGCTGGGCCGGGGTGCCGTTCTACCTGCGTACCGGCAAGCGGCTCGGCCGTCGGGTCACCGAGATCGCCGTGGTCTTCAAGAAGGCTCCGCACCTGCCCTTCGAGTCGACCGCCACCGAGGAGCTGGGCGAGAACGCCCTGGTCTTCCGCGTCCAGCCGGACGAGGGCGTGACGATCCGTTTCGGGTCCAAGGTGCCCGGCACGGCGATGGAGGTCCGGGACGTGACGATGGACTTCGGGTACGGCCAGGCGTTCACCGAGGCCAGCCCGGAAGCCTACGAACGGCTGCTGCTCGACGTCCTGCTCGGCGAGCCGCCGCTGTTCCCGCGACACCGCGAGGTCGAGCTGAGCTGGGAGGTGCTGGACCCGGTGGAACAGTTCTGGGCCGAGGACGGCCAGCCGGAGCCGTATCCGGCGGGCACCTGGGGGCCGGCCAGCGCGGACGCGATGCTCGCGCGCAGCGGCCGGGTCTGGCGGCGCCCGTGATCATCGACCTCCCCGGGACGGACACGTCCGCGGTGAACGCGGCACTCGTCGACATCCGTGAGGCCGGCGGGGCCGTCACCCTCGGGCGGGTGCTGACGTTGGTCATCGTCACCGACGAGGCGGCGGCGGAGGAGGCCATCGGCGCTGCGAACGACGCCAGCCGCGAGCATCCTTGCCGGATCATCGTCCTGGCCCGGGGCACGCGCCGGTCGACGTCCCGGCTGGACGCCCAGGTCCGCGTCGGCGGTGACGCCGGGGCCAGCGAGGTCGTCGTGCTGCGGCTGTACGGGCAGCTGGCCGACCACGGCGAGGCGGTCGTCGTCCCGCTGCTGCTGCCGGACGCGCCGATCGTGGCGTGGTGGCCCGGTGCGCCGCCACCGCACCTGGCCGCCGACAGCGTCGGGCGGTTGGCGCACCGCCGGATCACCGACTCCGCGCGGGGTAGCCGGCCGTTGCAGGCGCTGGCGGCCCGGCGCGAGGACTACACCTCCGGCGACACCGACTTCACCTGGACCCGACTGACCTCGTGGCGTGCGCTGCTGGCCGCGGCGCTGGACCAGCCGCCCTTCGAACGGGTCCAACGCGCGGTCGTCGTCGGTTCGCCCACCTCGGCCAGCAGCGATCTGCTCGCCGGGTGGTTGGCCAACCAGCTCGACTGCCCGGTCAGGCGGGACAAGTCACCCGACGCCGGTGTCTCCGAGGTCCGGATGGAGCGCGCGTCCGGGACGATCGTCATCTCCCGACCGCACGGGAAGATCGCGACGCTGGTGCAGCCCGGTCAGCCGGACCGGCACATCGCACTGCCCCGACGGACCGCGGCCGAGTGCCTGGCCGAGGAACTGCGGCGACTCGACGCCGACGAGGTCTACGCCGAGACGCTCATCCGAGGGATGGGTCGGGTCAAGCCCGGGACCACGGTCCGGGCGACCGGCGAGCGAAGTCCGGCACGTACCCGCAGGCCGGCGACCGGGGCGAACCCGGAAGGTGGGGCACACGAGCTGGGCCCAGGCGTGTTCCCGGCGCCCGCGACCTCGGCCGCGGGGACGACGGTCAGCCCCACACCGGCACCGACCGCACGGGACACCGGTGTCCGCAAGGCCCGAGCGGCGACGGCTGCCGCGCGGGCCGCCGAGGGGGTAGGGATCACCGCTGCGCCCGAGCACCCGACACCCGACACCCCGACGGCCGGCACCCGGACCCCCGAACACCCGACGGGTGGAGCGTCGACCGACGGGACTGCGGCCGCCGACGCCGCGGCGAAGCGGACGGTCACCGCACGGAAGCCCCGCGCGGCACGCGCGAAGGAGGCCAGGTGAGCAGCGACCGGCACACCGGAAGCGCCGAGGCAACGACGCGGGTCTTCGACGACCCCGCCGAGGTCGCCCGGGCGGCGGCGGGCGAGCTGGTGCTGCGCCTGATCGGGATCCAGGCGTCGCGTCGGACCGCATCGCTCGTCCTGACCGGCGGGGGGGTCGGTACGGCGATGCTCGCAGCCGTCGCGGACGACCCCGACCAGGAACGGGTCGACTGGTCAGCTGTGTCCCTGTGGTGGGGCGACGAGCGGTTCCTGCCCGCGGGCGACGGCGACCGGAACGAGACGGGTGCCCGGTCGGCTCTGCTGGACAGGCTGCCTGGGCTGGACCCGGCGAACGTGCACCCGATGCCGGCCTCGGACGGGCCGGCCGGAGCCGACGTGGGGCCCGCGGCCGCGGCGTACGCCGCTGAGCTTGCCGCGGCCGCCGACCCGTGGACCGGCTCACCCGGCGAGCTGGCCGGTGTCCCTCACCTCGACGTCGTCCTGCTCGGCGTCGGTCCGGACGGCCACGTCGCCTCGCTGTTCCCCGACCGTAGCGACCCGGCCGCGGGCGCGGTCGTGATCCCGGTGACCGATTCGCCTAAGCCACCGCCGGTCCGCACCAGCCTGACGTTGGCGGTGCTCAACAGTGCGGACGAGGTGTGGCTGCTGGCGACCGGCGGCGAGAAGGCGGACGCGGTGCACTCGGCGCGGACCAGTCCCGGACGGCTCCCCGCCGCCCGGGTGCATGGCACCCGGCTGACCCGCTGGTGGCTGGACGCGGCGGCTGCCGGCGAGGGCCGACCCAGCCAGGGCTGAGTCCGGCGGCCGATCAGACCGCGATCAGGCCGAGCGCGATGACCGCGGCGAACCAGACCAGGGCCAGGACGATGGTGATCCGGTCCAGGTTGCGCTCGGCGATCGAGGACCCGCCGAGGTTGGTCGACACACCCCCGCCGAACAGGTCCGACAGCCCCCCGCCCTTGCCCTTGTGCAGGAGCACCAACAGGACGAGCAGGAAGCTGACGGCGATCAGCAGGATCGAGAGCGCGAGGACCACGCCGGAACACTAGCGGCGCCCCGGCCCTCAGACACAGCCGCACCCCCGGACACGGCCGCACCCCCAGACACGGCCCGCCGACACAGTGGACAGCCACGCGGTTGCTCAGACGCGTGGCAGGTCCCGGAAGCGGCAGATGCCGGCGAACTCCACCGCGTCCAGGCTGGCGCCGCCCACCAGTGCGCCGTCGACGTCGGGCCGGTCCATCAGCTCGGCGATCGTCGCCGAGGTCACCGAACCGCCGTAGAGCACCCGCACCCCGGCCGCGGTCGGGCTGTCGGACAGCTCGGCCAGGGTCGCGCGGATCGCGGCGCACACCTGCTGGGCGTCGTCGGCGCCAGCGCTCTCGCCGGTGCCGATGGCCCACACCGGCTCGTACGCGACGACGACCCCGTCGACCGGCACCGCCGCCCGGCCGCCGGCAGGCCCCAAAGCCGCCCGGACCTGGCCGGTGACGTGGTCCAGGGCCCCGCCGGCGTCCCGGACGGCCTTGTTCTCCCCCACGCAGAGCAGCGGGGTCAGTCCGGCCGCCGACGCGCGCCGGAGCTTGGTCGCCACGGTGTCGTCGCTCTCGCCGAGCTCGCGACGGCGCTCGGAGTGCCCCACCGTCACGTACCGGCAGCCCGCGTCGGCGAGCATCGCCGCGGAGACCTCGCCGGTGTGCGCGCCGCCGTCGTAGACGGAGACGTCCTGGGCGCCGAGCGCAACCGGCACGCCGTCGCGCTCGAGCAGCGTCTGCACCGAGCGCAGCCAGGGGAACGGCGGGAGGACGGCGACCTCGGTCGCCGACGCGTCGAAGCGGGCGTCGCGCAGCGTCCACGCCAGCTTCTGGACCAGGTGCAGCGCCCCGGCCGCAGTGGTGTTCGACTTCCAGTTCCCGGCGATCAGCGGCGTCCGGGCGCCCGGGCTCACCGGGATCGTCCGGTGCGGACGGGTACCGGGGCGCTCACGACGCGGGCTGGGGTGCGGCGAGCGCCTGCAGGCCGGGCAGCTCCGCGCCCTCCAGGTACTCCAGGCTGGCCCCGCCACCGGTCGAGATGTGCCCGAACTCGTCGTCGGCGAAGCCGAGCCTGCGCACCGCTGCAGCGGAGTCCCCGCCCCCGACGACGGTCAGCGCGCCGGTCGCGGTGACCTGCGTCAGCGCCTGCGCCACGGCCCGGGTACCCGCCGCGAACGCGTCGAACTCCGACACGCCCATCGGGCCGTTCCAGAAGACGGTGCGCGCGGCCCGGATCACGTTCCCGAACGTCTCGGCCGACGCCGGCCCGATGTCCAGCCCGAGTCGGTCCTCCGGTATCGCGTCGGCCGGCACGACATCGTGCTCGGCGCCCGCGTCGAACGCGGTCGCCGCGACGATGTCGGTGGGCAGGACGAAAGCGGCGCCTCCGGCGTCGGCCCGGTCCAGGTAACCCCGGACCGTGTCCAGCTGATCGGCCTCCAGCAGGCTGCGTCCCACCGGCAGACCGCGGGCCGCGAGGAACGAGAAGACCATCCCGCCGCCGACCAGGATGTGGTCGCCCGGACGCAGCAACGTCAGCAGATGGTCGATGACCCCGAGCTTGTCGCTGACCTTGGACCCACCGAGTACGACCGCGAACGGGCGCTGCGGGTCGGTGGTCAGCCGCTGCAGCACCGCCACCTCGGAGCTGACCAGCCCACCGGCGGCGTGCGGCAGCCGGCCGGGGACGTCGACGACCGAGGCGTGCGCCCGGTGGACCGCGCCGAACCCGTCGCCGACGTACACGTCGGCCAGTGCGGCGAGCCGGTCGGCGAATTCCGCCCGGTCCGCCGGGGCCTTGGCCGTCTCCCCCGGTTCGAAACGGAGGTTCTCCAGCATCACGACCTCACCCGGCTCGGCCCGGGCCACAGTTTGGCGGGCTGCCGGACCGGCCGTGTCCTCGGCCAGGGTCACCGCGACGCCCAGCAGCTCACGCAGCCGGTCCGCGACCGGACCGAGGGAGTATGCCCGGTCCGGCGCGCCCTTGGGGCGACCGAGGTGCGACGCGACGACGACGACCGCACCGGCGCCGAGCAGGCGGCGCAGCGTCGGCAGGCTCGCCCGGATCCGGCCGTCGTCGGTAATCGCCCCCTGGGTACCGGCGGGGGCGTCGGCGGCAACCTTTGCCAGCGGGACGTTCAGGTCGGCCCGGACGAACACCCGGCGACCGGACAGGTCGCCGAGAGCGTCGATCCCGGGGAGCGCTCGGGTCTGCGATGCGTCGGGCACGGGGTGACGCGCCGTCAGAGGGTGGCGCCGACGAGCGCGACCAGGTCCACGCACCGGTTCGCGTAGCCCCACTCGTTGTCGTACCAGCCCACGACCTTCGCCTGGTCCCCGTTCACGAGCGTGAGCTGGGAGTCCAGCGTGCACGAGGCCGGCGAGGTGACGATGTCGGAGGACACGATCGGGTCCTCGGTGTACTCCAGGTACCTGCTCAGCGGTCCGGCCTCGGCCGCAGCCTTGAACGCGGCGTTGACTTCGTCCCTGGTCGTCTCCCGGCTCAGCGTCACCGTCAGGTCGGTCACCGAGCCGACCGGCACCGGGACACGCAGCGCGTAGCCCTCGAGCTTGCCTTTCAGCTCCGGCAGGACCAGGGAGATCGCGCGGGCGGCACCGGTCGTGGTCGGGATGACGTTCTGCGCGGCGGCCCGGGCCCGGCGCAGGTCGATGGTGCCCTTGCGGGTCAGCGCGATCTGGTCGAGCAGCTGCTGCTCGGTCGTGTACGCGTGGATCGTCGTCATCATCCCCTTCTCGATCCCGAAGGACTCCAGCAGGACCTTCGCCATCGGGCCGAGGCAGTTCGTCGTGCAGCTGGCGTTGGAGATGACGGTGTGCGCGGCCGGGTCGTAGTCGCCCTCGTTGACCCCGAGGACGACGGTGAAGTCCTCGTCGGTGGCCGGCGCCGAGATGATGACCTTCTTCGCTCCGGCGTCGACGTGCTTGCGGGCGTCGGCACCCTTGGTGAACCGACCGGTGGACTCCAGGACGACGTCGGCGCCGAGCGTGCCCCAGGGCAGCGCGGCCGGGTCGGTCTCGGCGCTGGCCGCGATCTCGTGCCCGTCGACCACCAGGGCGCCGTCGGTGGCCTCCACCGTGCCGGGGAACCTGCCCAGGATCGAGTCGTACTGGAGGAAATGGGCGAGCACCGGCGTCGGCGCCAGGTCGTTGATGCCGACGACCTGGACATCGGCGCCGGCGGCGGCGATGGCGCGGAAGACATTGCGACCGATGCGGCCGAAGCCGTTGATGCCGACGCGGACCGTCACGAGTGGATCCTCCCGGGGGAACTGGGCAGGGCAACTGGAACAGGCTATGCAGGGCGCGCTCACCGACGGGGCCGATCGGCCGCGCGAGGACACGCCCGGGTCTCCCACCGTAGGGGACGTGACGCGGGTCACCGACGCGGCTGGCCATCGGACGGCCCGCGCCGCTCGGGCGAGCCGGCGCACGACCCCGGCGGGCCAGACCAGCGGGCCCAGATCAGCGGGCGAGGACCGCCTCGGCCTCGTCGTAGTCGGGCAGGTCTGCCAGGCCGGAGTTCGTGCCGGGGATCCCCAGCTCGGCTGCGTGCCGGTCCGCGAGGGCGAGCAGCCGCCGGATGCGCCCGGCGACCGCGTCCTTGGTCAGTGGCGGATCGGCCAGCTGGCCGAGCTCCTCCAGGCTGGCCTGGCGGTGCTCCAGGCGGAGCCGGCCGGCTTGGCCGAGGTGGTCGGGAACGGCGTCGCCGAGCAGCTCCAGTGCCCGCTGCACCCGGGCACCGGCTGCGACCGCGGCACGGGCGGACCGGCGCAGGTTCGCGTCATCGAAGTTGGCGAGCCGATTAGCGGTGGCCCGGACCTCGCGGCGGACGCGACGCTCCTCCCAGGCGAGCAGGGACTCGTGCGCGCCCATCCGCGTCAGCAGCGCGGCGATGGCGTCGCCGTCCCGGACGACCACCCGGTCGATCCCGCGGACCTCCCGGGACTTCGCGGTCACGCCGAGCCGGCGGGCCGCCCCGACCATCGCCAGCGCGGCCTCCGAACCGGGTGCGCTGACCTCCAGGGCGGAGGACCTGCCCGGCTCGGTGAGCGAACCGCGGGCGAGGAAGGCGCCCCGCCAGGCCGCCGCGGCGCAGCAGACGGACCCGCCGACGACCGACGGCGGCAGGCCCCGGACCGGGCGCCCGCGCGAGTCGAGCAGGCCCGTCTGCCTGGCCAGCGCCTCGCCGTCGCGGGCGACTCGGACCAGGTAGTGACTGGACCGGCGCAGCCCTCCCGGCGAAACCACCGCCACCTCGCTCGCGGTGTTGAACACCTCGGCGAGGTCCTTGCGCAGCCTCCGGGCGACTGCGCCGGTGTCCAGCTCTGCCTCGACCACGATCCGCCCGTTGACGATGTGCAGGCCCCCGGCGAAACGCAGCGCCGCGGACGTCTCCGCCTTGCGGCAGCACGGCCGGGTCACCGGGAGCGCGGCCAGTTCGGCTTTCACCGCGGCCGTCATCGACATGATCGGGATCCTGCCACGCGGGGCATCGGGCGATCCGTGCCCGCGGGCGCCGCTGTACCGGGCGCCGTTCCGTCCGGGCGCCCGAACACCGCCGTCAGCGCAGCAGCGAACCGGACGCTGTCGTGGCGAGCGAGCGGCGCCCCGGTGGCCGGGTCCCGCTCGGCCAGCTCGGCGACGACCAGGTCCCCGCCCGCCGCCGCGACGGCCGAGGCCAGAGCCGCCCGTTCCGGGCTGCCCGGCGGCCCGGCCGACGACGGGTCGGCCAGCACCACGTCCGGCGCCAGCCCCGGCGCGTGGTCGCGCAGCACCTGCAGGTGCTCCGCGGCCGGGTAGCCGGCGGTCTCGTCGGCGCCGGGATCGAGGTTGAGGACCAGCACGACCCGTGCCGGGCCGCCGGTGATGGCGTCCCGCAGCTGTGGGACGAGCAGGTGTGGCAGCACGCTGGTGAACCACGAGCCGGGCCCGAGAACGACCCAGTCGGCCTCGCCGATCGCTGTGACGGCGGCCGGGCACGCGGGCGGCTCGGGCGGCTCCAGCCACACCCGGCGGATCCGTCCGCGCGCCACGGCGACCTCCGCCTGGCCCCGGACCGTCACCGCCACGCGGCCCCGGCGCGGCTGCACGTCGGCGGCGATGTCCAACGGCACCGAGCACATGGGCAGCACCCGGCCGGGAACGCCGAGCAGTTTGCCGACGAGGTCCAGCGCGGCGACCGGGTCCCGGGTCTGCTCCCACGCCGCGACGAGGAGCAGGTTGCCCAGGGCGTGCCCGTCGAGCGGCCCGGCGGAGCTGAACCGGTGCTGCAGCAGAGCGGCCCAGCCGCCGGGGTCCTCCTCCAGCAGCGAGGCGAACGCCATCCGCAGGTCGCCGGGGGGGACCAGCGCGAACTCGCGACGTAGCCGACCCGACGAGCCGCCGTTGTCGGCGACGGTCACGACCGCGGTGATCTCGATGCCGCCCGGCATCGCGGCCTGGGCCCCGAGTCCAGCGCCCGTCCCCGCGGCAGGCGATGCCCGCCGCAGCGCCCGCAGGGTCGCGCCCAGACCGTGTCCACCACCGAGCGCGACCACCCGCAACCCGCGGGTCACTCGCGCCTCAGGTCGCCGCGGGTCACTCGCGCCCCAGGTCGCCGCGGGTCACTCGCGCCCCAGGTCGCCGCGGGTCACTCGCGCCCCAGGTCGCCGCGGGTCACTCGCGCCCCAGGTCGCCGCGGGTCACTCGCGCCCCAGGTCGCGGTGCACCACGCGGGTGCGCATGCCCGCGGCTGCCAGCCGGCGGGTCAACTGCTCGGTCAGGGCGACGCTGCGGTGCCGTCCACCGGTGCATCCGACGGCCACCGTCGCGTAGTGCTTGCCCTCCCGCAGGTAGCCCGGCGCGGTCAGCCGCACCAGCCGCTCGGCGGTGTCGAGCAGTTCGGCGGCCCCGGCCTGCGCGAGGACGTACGCCGCGACCTCCGGGTCGGTCCCCGGCCGCGGGCGCAGCGCCGGAATCCAGTGCGGGTTGGGAAGGAAGCGCGCGTCGGTGACCACGTCGGCATCGATGGGCAGGCCGTACTTGAACCCGAAGCTGACCACGGTCACCCGCAGCACGTCGCTGTCGGACGTCGCGAACGCGTGCCGCAGCGTCGCCGCGAGCTGGTTGACGTTCAGGTGGCTGGTGTCGAGGACGACATCGGCCGCCCCACGCAGGTCGGCGAGCAGTGCCCGCTCGCGGTCGATGCCGTCGACGAGCCGGCCGTCGCCCTGCAACGGGTGCGGGCGCCGGACCCCTTCGAACCGGCGGACCAGCGCGTCGTCGTCGGCCTCGAGGAACAGCAGCCGGGTCCGGACGCCCGCCGCCTCGGCCCGGGTGAGCGCGGCCGAGAGGTTGGCCGGGAAGTTCGGCGACCTGACGTCGGCGACGACGGCGAGTCGCTGGCCCTCGTGCTCGACGTCGACGACGTCGAGCAGGTTGCCCAACAGTGCCGGGGGAAGGTTGTCCACGACGAACCAGCCCAGGTCCTCCACGACGTCGGCGGCGGTGCTGCGCCCGGCACCGGACATGCCGGTGATCGCCAGCAGCTCCGACGGGCGGCGGCCGACCCCGTCCGGCGCACCCCTGCCCCGGGCCGCGGGGTCGGCGGCGGCGGTCACGGGTCGAGGATCTCACCGGTCGCGGTGTCGACCGTGACGCCCGATCGGGCCTCGTCGGTGGCCCGGTCGACGGCGAGCGCGGCGACCACGGCGTCGGCCGTCCGGCGGCCGATGCCGGGGACCTCGGCAATCTCGTCGGCATCGGCTCCGCGCAGCCGCTTCAGCGAGCCGAAGCGGACCAGCAGAGCCTTCCGACGGGTTGCGCCCAGGCCCGGGACGTCGTCGAGCAGGCTGTCGACCATCGACCGGGACCGCCGCTGCCGGTGGTGGGTGATCGCGAACCGGTGTGCCTCGTCGCGGACCCGCTGCAGCAGGTACAGGCCCTCGCTGGTCCGCGGCAGGATCACCGGCCCGTCCTGGCCCGGCAGCCAGACCTCCTCCAGTCGCTTGGCCAGCCCGACGACCGGCACGTCGGCCACTCCGAGCTCGGCGAGCGCCGCCGATGCGGCCGCGACCTGCGGTGGTCCGCCGTCGACGACGAGCAGCCCGGGTGCGTACCCGAACCGGCGGACCGCGCCGGTGCGTGGGTCCACCGCGGTGGGGCCGCTGGCCGGCGGCTCGTCGACCTCGGGGTTCGGCGACGGGACCGCAGCGTCGTGCTCGCGCGCCTGCTCGGCGAGGTGCCGCCGGAACCGTCGGGTCACCACCTCCCGCACGCTTGCGACGTCGTCCTGCCCGTCGACGCCGCGGATGACGAACCTGCGGTACTCCCCCTTGCGCGGCAGGCCGTCCTCGAAGACGACCAGGCTCGCCACCACCTCCGTGCCCTGCAGGTTCGACACGTCGATGCACTCGATCCGCAGCGGCGCGTCGTCGAGGTCCAGCGCGGTCTGGATCTCCTCCAGGGCCCGGCTGCGCGTCGTGAGGTCGCTGGCCCGCCTGGTCTTGTGCAGGGCGAGGGTCTGGGCCGCGTTCTGCTCGACGGTCTCCTGCAGGGAGCGCTTGTCACCGCGCTGGGGCACCCGTAGCGCGACCCGGCCGCCGCGCTGCTCGGTCAGCAGCTCGGTGAGCACGTCGGTCGTCTCCGGCAGAGCCGGGACGAGGATCTCCCGGGGGATCGCGTCGCCGGACTCACCCCCGTAGAGCTGGATCAGGAACTGCTCGACCAGCTCCGGGGTGTCGACGTCGACCATCCGGTCCGCGACCCACCCTCGCTGGCCGCGGACACGGCCACCGCGGACGTGGAAGATCTGGACGGCGACCTCCAGCGGGTCCTCCGCGAGGCCGACCACATCGGCGTCGGTCGCGTCCGGCAGCACGATCGCCGTCTTCTCCATCGCGCGTCGCAGTGCGCCGGCGTCGTCGCGCAGCCGGGCGGCCTGCTCGAACTCCATCTGCTCCGCGGCCGCGGTCATGTCCCGCTCGAGGCGGCGCAGGTGTCGGCTGGTGTCGCCGGCCAGGAAACTGGCGAGGCCGTCGACGTAGTCGCGATGCTCCTGCGGGCTGACCCGGCCGACGCAGGGGGCCGAGCACTTCCCGATGTAGCCGAGCAGGCACGGTCGGCCGACCTGACCGGCCCGCTTGAACACACCCGACGAGCAGGTCCGAACCGGGAACACCCGCAGCAGCAGGTCCAGGGTCTCCCGGATCGCCCAGGCGTGGGCGTAGGGGCCGAAGTAGCGGTTGCCCTTCTTCTTCGCGCCGCGCATGACCGTCGCGCGCGGGTACTCCTCGGCCATGGTCAGGGCCAGGTAGGGGTAGCTCTTGTCGTCGCGGTACTTGATGTTGAACCGGGGGTCGAACTCCTTGATCCAGGCGTACTCCAGCTGCAGGGCCTCGACCTCGGTGCTGACGACCGTCCACTCCACGGACGCTGCCGTGGTGACCATGGTCTGGGTCCGTGGATGCAGGTTGGCCAGGTCCTGGAAGTAGCTGGTCAACCGCGAGCGAAGGCTCTTCGCCTTGCCGACGTAGACGACGCGACGCTGGGCGTCACGGAACTTGTAGACACCCGGTGCGGTGGGGATGGCACCGGGCGCCGGTCGGTAGCTCGCCGGGTCTGCCATCACCGACCGAGCCTAGTGAGCCGCGCCGACAGCGTGCCTGGCCCCGGGCCGCTCCCCGTTGGTCAGGACGGGACGGTGACCGTCGCGCCGGCGACGGTGACCTTCTCCGTGGGCAGGCCGGTCGGGGCCGGACCGCCGAGCACCGCACCGTCGGTGATCGCGAACCGGCTGGCGTGGCACGGACACTGGATCTGGCCGTTCTCGATCGCCGAGACCAGGCAGCCCTGGTGCGGGCAGACCGCGCTGAACGCCTTGAACGTGCCCGCGGTGGGCTGGGTGATCACCAGCTGCTGCGCGTCGTAGATCTTTCCACCGCCCACCGGGATGTCGGCCGTGGGGACGCTGAACCCCTTGGCCGTCGCCCCCGCCGAGGTGGCGGCCGCGGAAGTCGGCCCGGTGCTCGGCGCAGTCGACACCGGGGCAGTCGACGTCGGAGCAGTCGAGGTCGGAGCGGCCGACGCCGCCGCGGCCGACGTCAGCCCGGGTGCCGGCGCTGCCGAGTTCGAACCGCCGCACGCGGCGAGCAGCCCACCACCGACCACGACCGACCCGGCCAGCGCCAGCACGTCGCGCCGCGACCGGGCACCGGCCTCGCAGGCAGCGCATTCGGTGTCGGCGTGCTCGGCGGCGGAGTCGGGCATCGTGCTGTCGGTCCGGGTGTCGCGCATCCGTCCATTGTGCGGATCGCCGTCGCGCTGATCGCCGCGGGCCCGCTGATCGCGCAGGGCCGCTGCGACCCGGCAACCGCATCACCGTCGGGCTCAGCGGCTGGTGCCGGCCAACGTCCGGCGCCGGCCGCCCGGCCGCCCGTCAGCACGGGCAGCGTCCTGGTCGACGATCACCGAACCGTCGGCGTCGAGTGCGCCGGCCGCCTCGTCGGACAGATGCCCGTCCACGCGCGAGTCCGCCGCCACCGATTGCCGGGGGCCCCGAGAGCCCGCGACCACCGGCCCGTCGGGTGATCCGCTGACCGTGATCGTGTCGCCGGTGACCTCCAGCCGACGGGCTGCCGTCTGGCCCCGGCGTCCCCGGGACAGCAGCTCGCCCAGGTACCGCCCGGTGTGGCTGCCCTCGACCGTCGCCACGTGCTCCGGCGTGCCCTCGGCCACCACGCCGCCCCCGCCGCCGCCGCCCTCGGGCCCCATGTCGATCACCCAGTCGGCGGTCTTGATCACGTCGAGGTTGTGCTCGATGACGATCACGGTGTTTCCCGCGTCGACCAGGCGACCGAGGACGCCGAGCAGGCGGCGGATGTCCTCGAAGTGGAGACCGGTCGTCGGCTCGTCGAGGACGTAGACGGTGCGACCGGTGGACCGGCGCTGCAGCTCGGTGGCGAGCTTGACCCGTTGGGCTTCACCGCCGGAAAGCGTCGTCGCCGGCTGACCCAGCCGCACGTAGCCGAGCCCGACGTCGACGAGCGTGACCAGGTGCCGGCTGATTCCACCGATCGCGGCGAAGAACTCCGCTGCCTCCTCGATGGGCATCTGCAGCACCTCGGCGATGGTCCTGCCCTTGTAGTGCACCTCCAAGGTCTCCCGGTTGTACCGGGCGCCGTGGCAGACCTCGCAGGGCACGTACACGTCGGGCAGGAAGTTCATCTCGATCTTCAGGGTGCCGTCGCCGGAGCACGCCTCGCACCGGCCACCCTTGACGTTGAACGAGAAGCGACCGGGCAGGTAGCCGCGGACCTTTGCCTCCTCCGTCTCGGCGAACAGCCGGCGGATGTGGTCGAAGACTCCCGTGTAGGTGGCCGGGTTCGAGCGCGGGGTCCGGCCGATCGCGGACTGGTCGACGTGCACGACCTTGTCCAGGTGCTCGACCCCGGTGATCCGCTTGTGCCGGCCGGGAACCGCGCGGGCGGAGTAGATCTGCTTGGCCAGCGCCCGGTACAGGATGTCGTTGACCAGCGTGGACTTGCCGGATCCGGACACCCCGGTTACCGCGACGAACTGCCCCAGCGGGAACCGGACCGTCACGTCGCGCAGGTTGTTCTCCACGGCGTCGTGCACCACCAGCTCCCGTCCCGGGGTCCGCGGCCGCCGGTGCTGCGGAACCGCGATCGACCGCCGCCCGGACAGGTACGCCCCGGTGATGGACTCCTCGCTGGCCAGCAGCTCCGGCACCGTCCCGGAGACGACGACGTTTCCGCCGTGTTCGCCGGCGCCCGGGCCGATGTCGACCACCCAGTCGGCGATGGCGATGGTGTCCTCGTCGTGCTCGACGACGATCAGGGTGTTGCCGAGCGCCTTGAGCCGCAGCAGGGTGTCGATGAGCCGGCGGTTGTCCCGCTGGTGAAGGCCGATCGACGGCTCGTCGAGCACGTACAGGACCCCGACCAGGCCGGACCCGATCTGGGTCGCCAACCGAATGCGCTGTGCCTCACCGCCGGCGAGGGTCGCCGAGGCCCGGCTCAGGCTCAGGTAGTGCAGGCCCACATCGAGCAGGAACTGCAGGCGCTCGTTGACCTCCTTGAGCACCCGGCCGGCAATCGCGGCCTCCCGCGGGGGGAGCCGCAGGTCGCGCAGGAACTCCGCGGCCTCACCGACGGGCAGGGCGGCCACGTCGGCGATCGAGCGGCCGCCGACGGTGACGGCCAGCGTCAGCGGCTTCAACCTCGTCCCGTGGCAGGTCGGGCAGGGGACCTCGCGCATGTAGCCCTCGAAGCGCTCCCGGCCGGCGTCGGACTCCGCCTCCGCGTGCCGGCGGGCGATCCACGGCAGGACGCCCTCGAAATCGGTGTAGTAGCTGCGCTCGCGCCCGTACCGGTTCGCGTACTGGACGTGGACCTGGGTGGGACTGCCGCGCAGGACGGCCTTGCGGGCCGACGCCGGAAGCTTGGCCCACGGTGTGTCGGTGCGGAAGCCGAGCGTCTCGCCGAGCGCGGTGAGCAGTCGGCCGAAGTACTCGGTGGCATGCGCCGAGGCCCACGGCGCGATTGCCCCGTCGTCGAGGCTGGCGTCGCTGTCCGGGACGACCAGGTCCGGGTCGACCTCCATCCGGACCCCGAGGCCCGAGCAGTCCGGGCACGCGCCGAACGGGGAGTTGAAGGAGAACGAACGGGGCTCGAGCTCCTCGAAACTCAGCCCGTCGTAGGCGCAGGCGAGGTGCTCGGAGTAGGTGCGCATCCGGTCCGGCTCGTCCTCGGGCAGGTCCACCAGCTCCAGCGTCACGACGCCCTCGGCCAGCCGCAGCGCGGTCTCCACCGAGTCGGTGAGCCGCCGCTTCGCGTTCGGCCGGACGACGAGCCGGTCGACGACCACCTCGACCGTGTGCTTCTCCTGCTTCTTCAGCTTCGGCGGGTCGTCGAGAGCGTGCACGACGCCGTCGACACGGATCCGGCTGAAGCCCTGGGTCTGCAGGGTGCGGAACAGCTCCGCGTACTCCCCCTTGCGTTCGCGGATCACCGGGGCGAGCACCTGGAACCGAGTGCCCTCGACCATCTCCAGGACCTGGTCGACGATCTGCTGCGGGGTCTGGCGGGCGATGACGCGGCCGCAGACGGGGCAGTGCGGTGTACCGGCGCGGGCGTAGAGCAGGCGCAGGTAGTCGTAGACCTCGGTGATCGTGCCGACGGTCGACCGCGGGTTGCGGCTGGTCGACTTCTGGTCGATGGACACCGCCGGGCTCAGGCCCTCGATGAAGTCGACGTCGGGCTTGTCCATCTGGCCGAGGAACTGCCGGGCGTAGGCCGAGAGCGACTCGACATAGCGCCGCTGTCCCTCGGCGAAGATCGTGTCGAACGCGAGGCTGGACTTTCCGGACCCGGACAGACCGGTGAAGACGATGATCGCGTCGCGCGGGAGATCGAGGGAGACGTCACGCAGGTTGTGCTCGCGTGCGCCGCGGACGACGAGACGGTCTGCCACCGGGCTCCTTGGGGTCGCGACCGGACGGGTCTGGGATGCGGTTCGAGCCTAGGTGGGCGGTCCGACAGGACGGGCGGCCGTGCCCGCAGAGCAGACTGCCGCTCGTGGCGGACGAACGGGTGGACGACCTCGGGGTCGCGACGGTGACCGCGGTGTCGGTCGGCGGGATGGACAACATCGCCTACCTGGTGCGGGATTCCGCGACCGGGCAGCAGCTGCTGGTGGACGCGGCCGCGGAGCCCGACCGGCTGCTGGGGCTGCTGGCGGGCCGGCCCCTCGCCGCGGTGGTCACCACGCACCGGCACCGCGACCACTGGGCGGCGCTGGCCGCCGTCGTCGAGGCGACCGGCGCCCAGACCCTGGCCGGCGCTCCGGACGCGGAGGCCATCCCGGTGCCCACCGACCGGTCCCTCGGCGACGGCGACACGGTGCGGGTCGGGGAGCTGAGCATGGGTGTGCTGCGGCTGACCGGGCACACCCCCGGTGGTATCGCCCTGACGCTGACCGACCGGACGGGCCGCACCCATGTGTTCACCGGTGACTCGTTGTTCCCCGGCGGGGTCGGACGGACCGGGTCACCGGCCGACTTCACCCGGCTGCTGGACGACGTGACCGCCAAGCTGTTCGACGCGTTAGGCGACGACACGGTGGTGCTGCCCGGCCACGGTGCCGCGACCACCCTCGGCGACGAACGCCCGCAGCTACCCGAATGGCGCGCCCGCGGCTGGTGACGCGGTCCCGTGTTGTCGGTCGCGGTCGTCGACCGGTGTCGTCGATCGCTTGGGGCGGTGGAACGCTCGGTCCATGGTCACCGAGATCGCCGACTTCAGCATCGACCCCGAGCGCGGCGAGCAGTTCGTCGAGGCGTATCGCGGCGCCCGGCGCCTGCTCCTGGACGCGGGGGCGTCCACTGTCCGGATGACCCGCGGGGTCGAGTCCCCCGGCCGCTACGTCCTGCTCGTCGAGTGGACGTCGGTCGACCAACACGAGGCGTTCCGGGCCGGGTCGACCTTCGGGAGCTGGCGTGCGGTGATCGGCCCGTTCTTCACTGCCGACCCGCACGTCGAGCACGTCACCGCCGTGGACTGAGCCTGCGTCGGGCCACCCACGACCCCACGGAGGGTCGGCAGCCACCCCGACTACGGTCCGGTGATGGCGACTCCGCGCGTCTTGCGCCTGGACCTCACCCGCCCTTTGGTCGACTCCCGGCCGACCGACCTGCTCGGCGCGGTGCAGACGCGCCGGCGCCCGGTGTTCGCCGAGGTCGTGTCCGCGATCCGACGCGTCGCCACCGAGGCCCGTCTGACCGGACTCGTCGCCCGGGTCGGTGGGTCGGCGCCGTCGCTCGGACCGGCGCATGTCCAGGAGCTGCGTGACGCGGTGCTTGCGGTGCGGGCCGCCGGCAAGCCCACCATCGGGTTCGCCGAGACGTTCGGGGAGTTCGGGCCGGGGACCGTCGGCTACGCCATGGGCGCCGCGTTCGAGGAGCTGTGGCTGCAGCCGTCCGGCGACGTCGGGCTGACCGGGATCAGCGTGCAGACCGCCTTCGTCCGCGAGGCGGTCGACCGGCTCGGCCTGCAGCCCCGAATCGGCCAGCGTCGGGAGTACAAGAACGCGCCGGACACCGTGCTCCGCGACGGCTACTCCGACCCGCACCGGGAGGCCCTGGACCGGGTGGTGACCGCGCTGACCGACCAGCTGCTCACCGGGATCGCCGCCGACCGCGGCGTCGAGCCGGCCGTGGTTCGCGCCGCGGTCGACCGCGCTCCGGTCGGCCCGGCCGACGCGGTGCGGGTCGGCCTCGTCGACCGGCTCGGGTACCGCGACGAGGTGGTGGCCCGGCTGGCCGAGCGGTTCGGGGACGACGCCGTGTACGTCGACCCGGCCGGGACCCGGGTCGGGCCGGGTGTGCCGGGGGCCGCCGCGGCGGCCGCGGCGCAGTTTCGCGACCGCGGCAGGCCGGTGATCGCCGTCGTGCAGGCGCTGGGTGGCATCCGCACCGGCCGGAGCGGGCGCTCCGCGCTGTCCGGTGCATCGGTCGGCTCGGACACCCTCGGTCACGCGCTCCGGGCGGCGGGCCGCGACGACGCGGTGGCCGCCGTGGTGCTGCGCGTCGACTCCCCCGGCGGGTCATACCTGGCCTCGGACACCGTGCTCCGCGAGGTGCTCGCGGTGCGGCGGGCCGGGACGCCGGTTGTCGTGTCGATGGGCGAGTACGCGGCGTCGGGGGGCTACTTCATCGCGATGGGTGCGGACCGGATCGTTGCGCAGCCCGGCACGCTGACCGGCTCGATCGGCGTGTTCGGCGGCAAGATCGTGACCCGGCAGCTGTTCGAGCGGTACGGGGTCCGGCGTGACGCGGTGGCCGTCGGGCCGCGAGCGCGGATGTTCTCCCCGGCGTTCGACTACACCGACGACGAGTGGGCGATGGTCGACGGCTGGCTGGACCGCGTGTACGAGGACTTCTCCGGCAAGGTGGCCGAGCACCGGGGGCTGTCGCCGGACCACGTCCAGGACATCGCCCGGGGCCGGGTGTGGGTCGGCGCGGACGCGGCGGAACGCGGTCTGGTCGACGAGCTGGGTGGCCTGCAGACCGCCGTCGAGGCGGCCGCGCGTCTCGCCGGCTTGGATCCGGACCGGGTCAGCCTGCGGCGCACCCCGACAGCCGGGCTGGTCGGGCGGCTCCGGCAGGCCGTGGCCGGGCCGGACAAGCACGACCCGGTGCCGACCGCGCGCGTGGACGGTGGGCTCGCCGGCGTCCTCGGCGGCCTGCTGGCGGACCTGGTCGCGGGCGTGCCCGCGGCATCGGGACTTCCCGAGCTCGCCGACGCCGTTGCCATGCTGCTCCCCGGGACCGGCGGAGCACTGCTCTCGCTAGACCGGGTCGCCCGCTGAGGAACAGGCCCGGTCAGCCCGCCGGGGCCCGGGGCCATCACCGGACTCCGGCCTCTGCCATCCCGCGCAGCTCCTTCCTCAGGTCCCCGATCTCGTCGCGCAGCCGTGCGGCCAGCTCGAAGTGCAGTTCGGCAGCCGCCTGGTGCATCTGCTGGTTGAGCTGCTGGATGAGGTCGGCCAGGTCGGTGGCCGGCATCCCGGCAATCTCGGCCGCCTGCCGCCCCAGCGCCTCCCGGGCCTTGCTCGACAAACCCGGAACCGGGGCCTTGCCCCGGGACTGCTGGCGCCCGGAGCCGCCGAGGATCTCGGCGGTGTCGGCGTCGCCGCGGGCCAGCAGGTCGGTGATGTCGGCGATCTTCTTCCGCAACGGCTGCGGGTCGACCCCGCGCTCGAGGTTGTACGCCAGCTGCCGGTCGCGCCGCCGCTGGGTCTCGTCGATCGCGCTGGCCATCGACGGGGTGATCTTGTCCGCGTACATGTGCACCTCACCGGACACGTTGCGGGCGGCGCGCCCGATCGTCTGGATGAGCGACGTTCCGGACCGCAGGAACCCCTCCTTGTCCGCATCGAGGATCGACACCAGTGACACCTCCGGCAGGTCCAGACCCTCCCGCAGCAGGTTGATCCCGACCAGGACGTCGTACTCGCCCATCCGCAGTTCACGGAGCAGCTCGACGCGGCGCAGCGTGTCCACCTCCGAGTGCAGGTAGCGGACGCGGATCTGGTTCTCCAGCAGGTAGTCGGTGAGGTCCTCGGACATCTTCTTGGTCAACGTGGTGACCAGCACCCGTTCGTTGCGCGCGGTCCGCTCCCGAATCTCACCGATCAGGTCGTCGATCTGTCCCCGGGTGGGCTTAACGATGATCTGCGGATCGACCAGGCCGGTCGGCCGGATGATCTGCTCGACAACCCCGCTCCCCCGGGACAGTTCATAGTTGCCCGGCGTGGCGGACAGGAACACTGTCTGGCCGATCCTGTCCAGGAACTCCTCCCAGCGCAGCGGGCGGTTGTCCATCGCGCTGGGCAGCCGGAACCCGTGGTCGACCAGCATCCGCTTGCGCGACATGTCGCCCTCGTACATGCCACCGATCTGCGGCACCGTCACGTGCGACTCGTCGACGACGAGCAGGAAGTCCTCGGGGAAGTAGTCGAGCAGGCAGTTGGGCGGGCTGCCCTTCCCGCGGCCGTCGATGTGCCGGGAGTAGTTCTCGATGCCGTTGCAGAATCCGACCTGACGCATCATCTCGACGTCGTAATTGGTGCGCATCCGCAGCCGCTGGGCCTCCAGCATCTTGCCCTGCTGCTCCATCGCCGCCAGGCTCGCGGCGAGCTCGACCTCGATGTCGCCGATCGCCCGCTCCATCCGGTCCGGCCCGGCGACGTAGTGGCTGGCCGGGAAGATGCGCAGCTCCTCGTCCTCGGTGATCACCTCGCCGGTCACCGGGTGCAGCGTCATCAACCGCTCCACCTCGTCGCCGAACATCTCGACCCGGACGGCGTGCTCCTCGTACATCGGGAAGATCTCCAAGGTGTCCCCGCGCACCCGGAACGTGCCGCGCGTGAACGCCATGTCGTTGCGGGAGTACTGGATCTGTACCAGCCGCCGGAGCAGGCCGTCGCGGTCGGTCTGCTCCCCGACCTTCAGCTGGACCGAGCGGTCGATGTACTCCTGTGGCGTGCCGAGGCCGTAGATGCAGGACACGGTCGCCACGACGACGACGTCGCGCCGGGTCAGGAGTGAGTTGGTCGCCGAGTGGCGCAGCCGCTCCACCTCGTCGTTGACCGAGCTGTCCTTCTCGATGTAGGTGTCCGTCTGCGGGATGTACGCCTCGGGCTGGTAGTAGTCGTAGTAGGAGACGAAGTACTCGACGGCGTTGTTCGGCAGGAGCTCACGGAACTCGTTGGCCAACTGCGCGGCGAGGGTCTTGTTCGGCGCCATCACCAGCGTCGGCCGTTGCACCTGCTCGATCAGCCACGCAGTCGTCGCCGACTTCCCGGTGCCGGTGGCGCCGAGCAGCACGACCTCCTTCTCCCCGCCGTTGACCCGCCGGGTGAGGTCCGCGATTGCAGCCGGCTGATCCCCGGACGGGGAGTAGTCGGACACGACCTCGAAGGGGGCGACACGGCGCTGCAGCTGGTTGAGGGGTCTCACGCGGACAACCGTAGGGCGCAGCACCGACAGGACGCCGACGAGCGCCTGACCCGGGACAGACCGACGGCCGGCCACCCTCTCGGGTGACCGGCCGCCGCGCCATCCGGGCGATGCTTCCCGGTCAGTTGCCGCCGGTGAGCTTCGCGCGCAGGGCCTGCAGCGCCTCATCGGTCGCCAGCCCGCTCGGCGCGTCCTCGACCGGGGCCGAAGAGTAGGACGAGGTGCTGCCGACCTCGGTCTCCGCGGTCCGCGACTGCTCGACCTGCTCCCGGTGGGCGGTCCAGCGGGCGTAGGCCTCGTTGTACTGACGCTCCCACTCCTCACGCTGGGCGTCGAAGCCCTCGCGCCACTCGTTGGTCGAGGGGTCGAAGCCCTCGGGCCCGATGTAGACCGCGTTCTCGTCGAAGCTCGGCGGCATCCCGTAGAGATAGGGGTCGAACTCCTCGGTGGCACTGCCACCGGTGGTCGAGTCGTTCGCCTGCTTCAGTGACAAGGAGATCCGGCGACGCTCCAGGTCGACGTCGATGACCTTGACGAAGATGTCGTCCCCGACGTTGACGACCTGGTCGGCGGAGTCGACGTGCCGCTCGGCCAGCTCGGAGATGTGCACCAGGCCTTCGATGCCGTCGTCGACCCGGACGAAGGCGCCGAACGGGACGATCTTGGTGACCTTGCCCGGCACGACCTGGCCGATGTCGTGGGTCCGGGCGAACAGCTGCCACGGGTCCTCCTGGGTCGCCTTGAGCGACAGCGAGACCCTCTCCCGGTCCATGTCCACCTCGAGCACCTCAACGGTGACCTCCTGCCCGACCTCGACGACCTCGCCCGGGTGGTCGATGTGCTTCCAGGACAGCTCCGAGACGTGCACCAGGCCGTCGACCCCGCCAAGGTCGACGAACGCGCCGAAGTTGACGATCGAGGAGACGACGCCCTTGCGGATCTGACCCTTCTGCAGGGTGGTGAGGAACGTGTGCCGGGTCGCCGACTGCGTCTCCTCCAGGAAGGCCCGACGGGAGAGCACGACGTTGTTCCGGTTCTTGTCCAGCTCGATGATCTTGGCCTCGAGCTCGCGGCCGACGTACGGCGCGAGGTCGCGGACCCGCCGCATCTCCACCAAGGACGCAGGCAGGAAGCCCCGCAGGCCGATGTCGATGATCAGGCCGCCCTTGACGACCTCGATGACCGTCCCGGACACCATGCCGTCGGCGTCCTTGCGCTTCTCGATGTCGCCCCACGCACGCTCGTACTGGGCGCGCTTCTTGCTCAGGATGAGCCGCCCGTCCTTGTCCTCCTTGGTGAGGACGAGGGCGTCGATCTGGTCGCCCACGGAGACGACTTCGTTGGGGTCGACGTCGTGCTTGATCGACAGCTCGCGGGAGGGGATGACGCCCTCGGTCTTGTAGCCGATGTCGAGCAGGACCTCGTCGCGGTCGACCTTGACGACGGTGCCGTCGACGATGTCACCGTCGTCGAAGTACTTGATCGTCAGGTCGATGGCGTCGATGAACGCCTGCTCGGACCCGAGGTCGTCGATCGCGATGCCAGGCGCTGACGGATCCGCCAACGTCGGGATTGCGACGGCCTGCCGGGCCGGGGTTCCGCCGTTGCCCGTGGCCACGGGGGCGACGGTGCTGTCCGGGTCGATGGACACGGCGGGTGCGTCGGTGCTGATGGTCATTGAGGAGGGACTCCGAACCGGAAAGGGCGGGTGGGTGGGTGGGGCGGACCCGGCTCACCGGCGACGACCTCGTCCCCGGCACGCACCCTGGATCGGAATCGACGCCCGGGAACTGTGACGGCGGAACCAGCTCAGGGCAGTCGCGACCTGCTCCGTCCGAGGTCACGTGGGTCTACTACCTGCGTCAAGCTTATCGAGGCCGCGCAAGCACGGTCAATCGAGAGTCACCGGCCGTTCGCGCCTGCTCGCCGGATTCCTCGGCGCCGGCACCCTCGCCACCCACGCCGCCGAGGTGACGGCGACTCGGACTACCCCTGCGCACGCACCGGAGGCGACGACGACGCCGGGGTCGGGGTCGGGGTCGGCCTCGGCTATTTCATGGGACTCGGGCAGCCGGTCGGCGTCGGCGTCGGCGTCGGCGTCGGCGTCGGGGTGAGTGTCGGCGTCGGGGTCGGGGTGAGTGTCGGGGTCGGGGTGAGTGTCGATGTCGGGCTCGGGCTCGGGGTGAGCGTCGGGGTCGGCGTCGGCGTCGGCGTCGGCGTGAGCGTCGACGTCGGGCTCGGGCTCGGGCACGTCGAGTTCGGCGACGCCGTTGGGCTGGGCGACCGCGTGTTGGTCACGGTGGGCAACGGACTCGGCGTGCTCGTCGGCGTCGGCGTCAGCACCGGGCTCGGCGTCGGCGTCAGCACCGGGCTCGGCGTCAGCACCGGGCTCGGCGTCGGCGTCAGCACCGGGCTCGGCGTGGGCGGGACGGGGCTGGTCGGGACGGGAGCCGGCGGTGCGGATCGCGCCGGGAGCGTCGGTGCAGGCGAGGCCGGTGCAGGTGAGACGGGAGCCGGCGGTGCAGGCGGAGCCGGTGCAGGCGGAGCCGGTGCAGGCGGAGCCGGTGCAGGCGAGGCCGGTGCAGGCGCCGCCGGTGCAGCCGGGACAGGAGCCGGCGGTGCGGATCGCGCCGGGAGCGTCGGTGCCGGACGCGGTGCAGGCGGAGCCGGTGCAGGCGCCGCCGGTGCAGGCGCCGCTGCGGCGGGCCGACGGAGCGCCGGTGCAGGGGTCCAGGCCGGCGCGGTGTCCGGTGCCCCGGCAGGAAGCACCGCGGTGACCGGGACCACCGGACCGCCGCCAGGCGCACCGATCCCGACGACCGCGCCGTCGGTGTACCGGCGGATGTAGGAGACAACCAGGCGCACGTAGTCGGCCGAGTGGTTGTAGCTGTAGATGGCCGCGGCCAGGTCGCCCGGCCGCGAGAGGTCTCTGCCGCCGGCGCACAGGTAGCGGGCGGTGGCGAGCGAGGCGTCGTCGATGTCGTTCGGGTTGGCCACGCCGTCGCCGTCGGCATCGGCGGCCCAGATCTTCCAGGAGCTGGGGATGAACTGCATCGGCCCGACGGCACGGTCCCACGTGGGGTCTCCGTCGAGGGCGCCGCCGTCGGTGTCGGCGATCGCCGCGACGCCCCTGCCGTTCAGTACCGGACCGAGGATCGGCGCGGTGGTCACACCGGCGGCCGTCACCCGGCCACCGCGTGCGTGCCCGGACTCGACCATCCCGATCGCCGCGACCGTCTGCCAGCTGATGCGGCATGCCGGGTCGCTGGTCGCCATCAGCTCGGCCGCTCGGCGGTATGCGGTGAGCACCCGGGCCGGGATGTCGCTGGCACCGACGCCGCCGGCCGCCACGGTGTCCCCGGAACCGCCGAGGATTGTGGTCTGTCCGCTTCCGGTCGGGGCGGGGAGGCGGTCGGCGACGGGAACCGCCGTGGGCGCGACCGGCGGAACAGCTGGAGCTGCGGGCGGGACCGGCGGCGCGGCCACCACGCCGTCCCGTCCGCCGTTGTCGCCGATCGACCTGCCCGGGCCACCGGTCGCCGGGGTCCCTGCCGAGGCTGCGGCCTGCGCCGAACCCGGTTTCGCGGTGGACGCGACCGGTGTCGCCACCGCGGTCACCACGGCCGCAGCCGCCATCAGGGCCGCAACCCGCGGGATCCGACGTGCCTGTATTGCTCGCATACCACCCTCGTCCTCGCTCTGCGGGCCGATCGTCGGCGTTCCGGCCCCAGGTGCCGCCGTCCGGGCGACGTTAACGCGCCCGTCGGGACGAGGCCGGTGAACCGAAGTGAAGACATGGACAACAGACGCTCAGTTACCGAGTCAGTTACCAAGCGTGACTCTAGTCGAACGGGTCAGTGACCCGCTGCGTGCCAGCTCTGCCCCACACCGACCGAGACCTCCAGCGGAACCGAGAGCCCGGCGGCGGCCCCCATCCGGTCCCGGAGCAGTGCCTCGAGCCGGTCGCGCTCGCCGGGCGCGACCTCGACCACGAGTTCGTCGTGCACCTGCAGCAGCAGTCGGGACGACAGCTGCTGCTCCCGGAGCGCGGCGTCGACGCCGAGCATGGCGACCTTGATCACATCGGCCGCGCTGCCCTGGATCGGTGCGTTCAGCGCCATCCGCTCGGCCATCTCCCGCCGTTGCCGGTTGTCGCTGGACAGGTCCGGCAGGTAGCGACGACGCCCGAGCAGCGTGGCGGTGTATCCGGTGCTGCGGGCCTCGTCCACGACGCCCCGCAGGTAGTCCCTGACCCCGCCGAAGCGCTGGAAGTACCCGTCCATCAGGCCGCGTGCCTCGTCCGGGGTGATCCCGAGCTGCTGGGACAGCCCGTAGGCGGACAGCCCGTAGGCCAGTCCGTAGTTCATCGCCTTGATCCGTGCGCGCTGGCCACCGTCGACGCTGTCGGCCGGCACGTCGAAGACCCGCGACGCGGTGGCGGCGTGGAAGTCCTCACCGGAGCGGAATGCCTCGGTCAGCCCGGCGTCGGCCGAGACGTGCGCCATGATCCGCATCTCGATCTGGCTGTAGTCGGCCGTCAGCAACGTCTCGAAGCCGTCCCCGACGACGAACGCCTCGCGGATCCGCCGGCCCTCCTCGGTGCGGATGGGGATGTTCTGCAGGTTCGGGTCGGTCGAACTGAGCCGGCCGGTCGCGGCGATCATCTGGTTGAAGGTGGTGTGGATGCGCCCGTCGTCGGCGACCGTGTCCAGCAGACCGCGGACGGTGACCCACAGCCGGGTCGCGTCGCGGTGCTCGAGCAGGTGGGCGAGGAACGGGTGCGCGGTCTGTGCGAACAGGGCAGCCAGGGAGTCCGCGTCGGTGGTGTACCCCGTCTTCGTCCGCTTGGTCTTCGGCATCCCGAGCTCGTCGAACAGCACGCCCTGCAGCTGCTTGGGCGAGCCGAGGTTGAGCTCGCGGCCGAGCACGTCGTAGGCCGCGGCCGCCGCCTCCTCGATCCGACCGGCAAACCGGTCCCGCAGCTGCTCCAGCAGCCCGACGTCGACCGCGATCCCGGCCCGCTCCATCGAGGCGAGTACGCCGGTCAGCGGCAACTCGACGTCGGTGAGCAGCGGCCGCAACTCCCGCTCGTCGAGCTGGCCGGCCAGGACCACGGCCAGGTCCAGGGTGGCCCGGGCGGCGACCATCGCATCGGAGGCGACGACCGGTACCCCGTCCGGGTCCCGTTCCAGCGCGGCGTCGACGTCGGCGACCCCGGTCAGCAGGTCCAGCGCCGGCTGGTCGGACTGGTCAGCACCCGCAGACAGCGCCAGGTCGCGGTGCAGCAACCGGACCGTCAGGTCGGCGAGGTCGTAGGAGCGCTGGTCCGGCGCGACCAGGTAGGCGGCCAGGGCCGTGTCCATCGTGACGCCGGCCAGGCCGAAGCCGCGGGCGTGCAGTGCGTGCGCCGGACCCTTGACGTCGTGCAGCGCCTTGGCCGAGGCCGGGTCGGCGAGCCAGCCGGCGAGCGCCGCGTCGTCCTGCGGGGTGAGCCGCGCCGGGTCCAGGTAACCGGCTGTCCCGCCGGAGGTGGCCAGCGCGACACCGGCGACATCGCCGGTCCCCCGGCCCCACGAGCCGACGACGGTCACCCCCGTGACGGTGCCGGGGCCGGCGTACCGACCCAGCCACCCGGCGACGGAGCCGGGCTCGAGCAGGACCCCGGCGACCTCGAACCCACCGGTCGTCTCCGGCTCGGCGGCCTGCAGCGTGGCGAACAGCCGCTCCCGCAGGACGCGGAACTCCAGGGAGTCGAACACCTGGTGCACCTCGTCGCGGTCCCAGGCCCGCATCACCAGCTCGGCCGGGGTGACGGGGAGGTCCAGGTCGCGCACCAGACCGTTGATCGAGCGGTTGCGCAGGACGCCGGACAGGTGCTCGCGCAGGCTGTCCCCGGCCTTGCCCTTGATCTCGTCCGCGCGGTCGACGACCCCGTCCAGACCGCCGTACTGGGTGATCCACTTCGCGGCCGTCTTCGGGCCAACCCCCGGGACCCCCGGCAGGTTGTCGCTGTCCTCACCGACGAGCGCGGCGAGCTCGGGGTACTGCGCCGGGTCCAGCCCGTACCTCTCGCGCACCGCGTCCGGGGTCATCCGGGCCAGGTCGGACACGCCCTTGCGCGGGTAGAGGACGGTGACGCGGTCGTCGATCAGCTGGAAGACGTCGCGGTCACCGGACACCAGCAGCACGTCGAAACCGTCGGCCTCGGCCCGGGTCGCCAGCGTCGCCAGGACGTCGTCGGCCTCGAAGCCCGGTGCTTCGACGTAGGGGATCCGCAGGGCGTCGAGCACCTCGCGGATCAGCGGGACCTGGCCGCTGAAGGCATCCGGCGTCGCGCTGCGGTTGGCCTTGTAGTCGGCGTACTGCTCGGCGCGGAAGGTCTGTCGGGAGACGTCGAAGGCGACGCCGAGGTGGGTCGGCTGCTCGTCGCGCAGCACGTTGATGAGCATCGAGGTGAACCCGAACACCGCGTTGGTCGTCTGACCGGTCGCGGTGGAGAAGTTCTCTGCGGGCAACGCGAAGAATGCCCGGTACGCCAGCGAGTGACCGTCCAGCAGCAGCAGCCGGGGCCGCTCCGGCTCGGCGCGCCGGGCGGGGCCCTTCTTCGCCGGGGCTCTCTTCGCCGGCGCCTTCTTCGCCGGGGCCCTCTTGCTCGCGGGTGCCGGTGCCGGTGCCGGCACCGGTGGCGTCGCCTCGACCGAGGGCGCGGTCCCGGAAGCGGTGGCAGGCGTCGCCGAGGACATGAGCCGACCCTAGAGGTGAGGTCGGACAACAGAGGTGAGGTCGGACAACGTCCGGCGTCCCGGGCCGGCGGGGACCTCGCGGGCGTCAGGATTGCCGGATGAGCGATCTGGCACCCGTCGCGCTGCACGAACGGCTCGGCATCGAGGTCACCGAGGCGAGCGCGGTGCGGGTTGTCGCGACGATGCCGGTCACCGGCAACACCCAGCCGGCGGGCCTGCTGCACGGCGGCGCGACCGCCGCCCTCGCCGAGGGGGTGGCCTCGATCGGGGCGGGTCTGCACGCCGGACCCGACCGCACGGCGCTGGGGGTCGACCTGTCGGTGACCCACCACCGGGGGGTCCGGGACGGCCGGGTGACCGCCGTCGCCCGGCCGCTGCACCGCGGGTCCACGATCGCCACCTACGAGGTGGCGGTCACCGACGACGCCGGCAGGCGGGTGGCAACCGCCCGGCTCACCTGTGTGCTCCGCTCCCGCGGCTGAACCCCCGCTGGTTCGAACCGGCCGTCGCAGGTGTCCCCCCGGGGGTCAGCCCTCGCCCAGGTAGGTCTTCCGGACGTTGTCGTCGACCAGGAGGTCACGGCCGGACCCGTGCAGGACGACCCGGCCGACCTCCAGGACGTAGCCGTAGTCGGCCAGCGACAGGGCGGCCAGCGCGTTCTGTTCCACCAGCAGCACGGTGGTGCCCTGCTCGCGCAACTCGACCACGGTGTCCATGATCTTCGTGGTCATGATGGGGCTCAGGCCCATGGACGGCTCGTCGAGCATCAGCAGGGTCGGCCGGCTCATCAGCGCCCGGCCCATCGCGAGCATCTGCTGCTCCCCGCCGGAGAACACCCCCGCCGGGTTGCGCCGCCGCTCACCGAGGACCGGGAACATGTCGTAGACCCGGTCCAGGTCCGCGCGTGTCTCGGCGCCCCGGCCACGTGAGTAGGCACCGAGCAGCAGGTTCTCCTCCACCGACATCCGGGGGAAGACGTGCCGGCCCTCGGGTGACTGACCCAGACCGAGACTCACCACCTTGTGCGCGGGAACACCGTCCAGCCGCCGGCCGGCGAAGGTGACCGACCCGGAGGCGACCGGCAGCAGCCCGGACAGCGCGCGCAGCGTCGTCGTCTTGCCCGCACCGTTGGAACCCACCAGGCAGACGACCTGGCCCTGCTCGACGGTGAACGAGACGCCCTTCACCGCCTCGACCGCGCCGTACCGGACCACGAGGTCGTCGACCTCGAGCAGCGGGCTCATGCCGGTCCAACCCCCTGCGGCCGGGGCGCGGGCGTCGCCGGGTCGGGCGCACCCCCGATGTAGGCCTCGATCACCTTCGGGTCGGACTGGACAGCTGCCGGCTCCCCACGGGCCAGCACCTCGCCGCGCGCGAGCACCGTCACCTCGTCGCAGAGCCCGAAGATGAACCGGATGTCGTGCTCGATGACGACCACCGACAGCCCGCGGTCCCGGATCGCCCGGACCAGGCCCGCCGCCGCCCTGGTCTCCTGCGGATTCATCCCCGCGGTCGGCTCGTCGAGCAGCAGGACCGACGGCTCGGTCGCCATCGCCCGGGCGATCTCCAGCCGCCGCTGATCCCCGTAGCTGAGGTTCCGCGCCAACTCACCCGACACCCGCGACAGTCCGGCGAAGTCCAGCAGCTCGCGGGCGAGCTCCCGGGACTCCCGCTCCTCCCGCCGGTAACGCGGGCCGCGGCCGATCGCGGAGAAGACGCCCGCCCGCGTTCGGCAGTGCCGCGCGACCAGGACGTTCTCCTCCGCGGTCATCGTCGAGAACAACCGGATGTTCTGGAAGGTCCGGGCCAGGCCCGCGGCGGTCACCTGGTAGGGCTTGGTGGACAGCGTCTGCCCGCGCAGCCGGACTGTCCCGGACGTCGGCTTGTACAGCCCGGTCAGGCAGTTGAAGAAGGTCGTCTTCCCGGCGCCGTTCGGCCCGATCAGGCCGACGATCTGCCCTTCGCCGACCGCGAAGTCCACCTCGCGGACCGCCACGAGGCCGCCGAACCGCATCGTCACCCGCGTCGCCTCGAGCACCGGTCGTGCCACCGGCGCACCGGCTCCGGGCGGCACAACCGCGTTCACGCCGCGCTCCCGACGTTCGAGCGGGGCTGGGCCAGCGCCCCGGCCGGCCCGAGCTCGCCGGCGTCGCCGTCGGCGTGCAGCTCCAGCCGCCGCCGCGAACTCGGCAGCAGGCCCTCGGGGCGGAACCGCATCATCAGCACCAGCAGCAGCCCGAACAGCAGCAGCCGGTTGTCCTGGAAGAAACGAAGCTTCTCCGGCAGCAGGATCAGGATCGTCGACCCGAGGATCACCCCGGCGATGTTGCCCATTCCGCCGAGCACGATCGCGGCGACCAGGAACGAGGAGTAGAGGAACACATAGTTGTCCGGTACCGAGGAGGTGTCGGAGTGGGCCTTGATGGTCCCGCCCAGCCCCGCGAGCAGTGCCCCGCCAGAGAACGCCAGCAGTTTGAGGCGGTGGGTGTTGATGCCCATCGCCTCGGCTGCGGTCTCGTCCTCCCGGATCGCCACCCATCCGCGCCCGATCCGCGACCGGGCGACCCGGGAGACCACGAAGACGATCAGCCCGACCAGCATCAGCAGCAGCAGGTAGTAGTTGCTGAACGAACCGAGAGTCACCCCGAACAGGACGTGTGAGGTGTCGAACTCAAATCCCCCGAAGTCCAGGCCCGGAATCGCGGCGATACCGTTCGGGCCGCCCGTCACATTGGGCCCGTTGGTGCCGCCGAGGTTGTTGACGGTGATCCGGAAGATTTCACCGAACGCCAGGGTCACGATGGCCAGGTAGTCCCCGCGCAGCCGCAGCGTCGGCAGGCCGATGATCAGGCCGAGGACCGCCGACACGAGTGCGCCCAGCAGCATGACCACGCCGAACGGCGGCGTCCACCCGACGGTGGCGAAGATCGACCCGGACAGGATCGCCGAGGTGTACGCACCGGCGCCGACAAAGGCGATGTACCCGAGGTCGAGCAGGCCGGCGTACCCGATGACGATGTTCAGCCCGATCGCTGCCGCGGAGAACACCAGCACCTGCACGGCTATCGACATGTTGGCGTCGCTGCCGTTCTGGGTGAACGGGAAGACGACCGCCGCCGCGAACCCGGCGAGGACGAAGACCGTGGCGAACCGCTGGGTCTGGGCGCCGACCCACGCCACGGCACCGGCCCGCCGCAGGACGGTGACGGCCGCGCCGAGGAACAGGCCGAAGGCTACGAACTGCACCGGATCGGACTCGTCGAGCAGCTTCACGGCGGCGACCAGTCCCACGGCGACCACGAGCAGGACCACGGCGACCCCGGCGGCGGCCGGTGCCCGACGCCCCGCCTGCCGGGGCCGGTCGGCCTCCCGCGTGCCGGCGGCCGGGGAACGAGGCAGCGCGCGGCCGCCGGCCAGGGCGAGCAGGGCGCCGACCACCGACACCCAGCACCCGGCGGCGACGTTGACCGTCCCACCGAGCGCCGTGGTGATCTCCACCACCGCCAGCACCGCCAGCACCGCGCCCCACACAGCCGCGGCGCGCCCGGCACCGCCGGCCCACGCCTGCAGCCCACCTGTCCCGCCGCGCGCCGGTCGCGGACGGGCGAGGACAGCCGCCACCAGCGTGGCGACCCCGAGCACGAGGGTCCACCACTGGATGCCCCCGGGATAGAACGCGTAGGTGAGGTTGCCGCCGAACGACGGGTCGTAGGCCCACGGCAGCAGCGTTCCGGCGGCGGCGAGCAGCCCGCCCAGCGCGGTGAGCAGCCAGCCGAACCGCCCGAGCCGGGCCGCGAACGTCGCGTCCACCCGGGCCAGCGCCGCCCGCGCGGTCATGCGCGGTCCGTGACCCGGGCGCCGAGCAGGCCCTGGGGGCGCAGCACGAGCACGATGATCAGCACCACGAAGGCCCAGACGTCCTTCCACGCGTTGCCGCCGAACTGGCCGGGGATGTACTGGGTTGCCATGGTCTCGATCAGGCCGACCAGCAGGCCGCCGAGGATCGCACCGTTGATGTTGCCGATCCCGCCGAGAACCGCGGCGGTGAACGCCTTCAGTCCGGCGGTGAACCCGTCGAAGTAGTTGATCGTGCCGTAGCGCACGCCCTGGGCGAGCCCGGCGATCCCGGCGAGGGAGGCGCCGAGCACGAACGCCGTGACGATGATCCGGTCGACATTGATGCCCATCAGCCGCGCCGTGTCGGGGTCCTGGGCGGTGGCCTGCATGGCCCGGCCGGACCGGGTCCGCTGCACGAACCAGTTGACGAACAGTCCGCACACGATCATCAGGGCGATGATCAGCAGGGTGCTCCGCTGGATCAGGACCGACCCGAGTGCGATCGGCGCACCGCTGACGACGTCGATGGCCGGGAACGGCAGGCGCGACGTCGCGCCCGGGTAGCGCGTCCGGACCGCTTCCTGCAGGAAGATCGACACCCCGATAGCAGTGATCAGCGGCGCGAGTCGCGGGGCGTTGCGCAACGGCCGGTAGGCCATCCGCTCGACGATCAGCGACACCACCACCGACGTCACCACGGCAGCGACCAGCAGGACCGGCAGTGTCCACAGAGCGGTGCTCCGGCCCAGCCCCCACGTCCAGGTCGCCAGCGCCCCGAACGACCCGATCATGAAGATCTCGCCGTGGGCGAAGTTGATGAGCTGAATGATCCCGTACACGATCGTGTAGCCGATGGCGACGAGCGCGTACAGCGAACCGAGCGCCAGGCCGTTGCTCAGCTGCTGGAAGAATTGGGTCACGGGAGCAGGACCTCTCGACCGGAATGGTCGGTGCCGGCCGCCCCGCCAGGTTGGGGCAGCCGGCATCGTGGGGTGTCGCCACGTCCGCCGGCGGACGCGGTCAGGTCACTGCCGGAAGGTGCCCGTCTGTGCCGCGACCCACTTGCCGCCGGTCACCTTGTAGACGGTGAGGGTCTTGTTCGTGGCGTCGCCGAACTGGTCGAAGGACACCTTCCCGGTCACCCCGTCGACCGAGGTCTGCTGCACCGCGGTCACGATCGCCGGACGGGCCTCCTGGACGCTCGCGGCAGCCGGCAGCGCCTTGGCCAGCGCGGCGATCAGTGCGTTGGCCGCGTCGTAGGCGTAGGCGCCGTACGGGCCGTAGGGCTGGGGGTAGTTGCCGGCCGTGTACGCGTCGATGAACGTCTTACCCGACGGCAGCGACTCGACGGGTGCACCGACCGAGGTCGACAGGTCGTTGGCGCGGCCACCGAGGGAGATGTACTGGGCGGAGTAGATGCCGTCCCCGCCCATCAGCGGCACGGCGACGCCGGCACTCTGCATCTGCTTGGACAGCGGTCCCGCCTGCGGGTACTCCCCGCCGTAGTAGACCAGCTGCGGCTTGGACGCCGCGACCTGGCTGATGGTCCCGGAGAAGTCGGTGTCGGTCGGCGCGATCGTCGCGGAGCGGGTGATCGTCCCGCCGAGGGACTTGAAGCGCGCTTCGAACGTGGAGGCGAGGCCCTGCCCGTAGGTCTTGGTGTCGTTGACCGTGGCGACCCTGGTCAACCTCAGCGTCTTGAAGACGTAGTCGGCCGCAAACGGGCCCTGCACCAAGTCGGTGGTGCAGACGCGGAAGTAGGTCGAGTAGGTGCGCTTGGGCTTCGCCGTGTCGGCGCCCTGGGTCAGGCCCGGGTTGGTGTTCGACGGGCTGATGATCGCGATGTTCGCCCGCTGGAGCACGGGCTGGACGACCTGGGCCGTGGACGAGTTCAGCGTCCCGACGACACCACCGATGGCCGAGTCGGCCGACAGAGCGGTCGCGGCGTTCGTCCCCGGTCCCGTCGCGCCCTGGTCGTCCTGTGCGTCGAGGGTGAGGGTTTAGCCGTTCACGGTCTTCTTCTCGTTGGCCTGCTTGACCGCCAGGTCGACGGCGTTGCGGATCCCGAGGCCGACCGCGGACAGGTCCCCGGACAGCGGGGCGATGACCCCGATCTTCACGGTCTTGGCCGAGCCCGACGAGGAGGTGGCGGTGGATCCCGAACCGGAGCCGGTGCTGCGCGAGCCGCACGCGGTGACGACCAGGGCGGTGGCGGCGAGTCCGACGACGAGCCGGGCGGTGCGCGAGCGCACGATCATGGGCGGTCCTTCGTTGTCAGGAGAGACCCGGCGGCCGACGGGCGGAACGGGCCGACGATGGCGTACGCGCCCGAGCCGGGCCGATCAGCTCTCGATCTGGTCGGAATGTAGACGCCCGGACCCCCCGACCCCGGTCGGACCGCCCGACTTCACCTGTTCGTAACGCAGTTGTGCCTCCAGCGGCCGCTCGGTGCCGTCGGCGGGACACGTCGTGCCCGTCTGACGACCGTGTGCGAGCGGCCGTACGGCTGGACGCACGACGGGGCGGGTGTGCGCCCCGGTCAGGCGCCGCCGGCGGCCGCCTCGGTCTCGTCGACGATCACCTTGGCCACGTCGCGCATCGTGGTGCGCTTGTCCATCGCGGCCTTCTGGATCCACCGGAACGCCTCGGGCTCGGTCATCTTGAACCGGACCTGCAGCTGACCCTTGGCCCGGTCGACGATCTTGCGCGTCTCCAGCCGCTCGCCGAGGTCGGCGACCTCACGCTCGAGCTGGGTGATCTCCTGGAACCGGGAGATCGCCATCTCGATCGCCGGCACCAGGCTGGACTTGTCGAACGGCTTCACCAGGTACGCCATCGCACCGGCGTCGCGGGCCCGCTCGACCAGGTCCCGCTGACTGAACGCGGTGAGGATGACGACCGGCGCGGTGCGGTTCTCCGCGATCCGTTTGGCCGCGCTTATCCCGTCCAGCTTCGGCATCTTGACGTCGAGCACGACCAAGTCGGGCCGGGTCTCCATCACCAGCTCGACGGCGGTCTCGCCGTCGCCGGCCTCGCCGACGACCTCGTAGCCCTCCTCGCCGAGCATCTCCACCAGGTCCAGGCGGATCAGCGTCTCGTCCTCGGCCACCACGACCCGCCTGCTGTTCGTGGCACCTGCGCTGGTCTCACTCACGATCCGGTCTCCTTCTTCCGTCTGCACGCTCCGTCCGGGGTGCCCGCGGAGCCTATCGAGCCGGCCTGTCCGTCGGCAGCCGGCGGCTACTGTTCGGCTGGCCCGCTGGACGCCGCCGGGCCACGTCGACCGGCTCAGCGGCGCCCCGGTAGCCCAATGGCAGAGGCACGGTGCTCAAACCACCGCCAGTGTGGGTTCGACTCCCACCCGGGGCACCCCTTGGAGCCGCCGCAGCCGGTGAAGACACCGCAGCCGGTGAAGACACCGCAGCCGGTGAAGACACAGGGCCGGTTGGGACGCAGCGCCACGTCAGGGCGCCGCAGACACCGACTCCGCGATCACCGGGGCGTCCGCGTCGACGTAGGCGGGCGCCACCGCGCTCACCGCGTCGCCGATGACATGCACCCGCACCGCGTTGGTCGAGCCGGGGATGCCGGGCGGGGACCCGGCCACGATGACGACGACGTCGCCCCGCTCGACGTGCCCGGACTCCAGCAGCAACCGGTCGACGCCGAGCACCATCTCATCGGTGTGCCGGTATGGCGGCGTCAGCCGGGTCTCGACGCCCCAGCTCGTCGTGAGCTGACGGGCCACCTCGGGCAGCGGCGTGCAGGCGATCACCGGCACGTTGCTGCGATACCGGGACAGCCGGCGCGCGGAGTCCCCGGTCTGGGTGAAGGCCACCAGGAACCGGGCACCGATCCGCTCGGCGATCTGCGCGGCCGCGAAGGTGATGATCCCGCCCTTGCTGTGCGGGTCCCAGGCGATCTTGGCGACCCGGTCCAGGCCGTGCTCCTCGGTCGCCTCCGCGATCCGGGCCATCGTCGAGACCGCCTCGACGGGGTACTCCCCCACCGAGGTCTCCGCCGACAGCATCAGCGCGTCGGCCCCGTCCAGCACCGCGTTGGCCGCGTCGGACGCCTCGGCCCGCGTCGGGCGCGGGGACGTGATCATCGACTCCAGCACCTGGGTCGCGACGATCACCGGCTTGGCCTTGCGCCGCGCCGCCTCGACGATCCGCTTCTGCGCCAGCGGGACGTCCTCCAGCGGCAGCTCGACGCCGAGGTCGCCGCGGGCCACCATCAGCACGTCGAAGGCGGTGACGATCTCGTCGAGGTTGTCCAGCGCCTGTGGCTTCTCGATCTTGGCGATCACCGGCAGCCGCACGCCCTCGGCGTCCATCACCTCGTGCACCGCGTCGATGTCGGCGGCCCGGCGGACGAAGCTCAGCGCGATCATGTCGGCGCCCAGGTGCAGGCCCCACCGCAGGTCGTCGATGTCCTTCTCCGACATCGCCGCGACGCCCATCGCGACGCCCGGCAGGTTCAGCCCCTTGTGGTCGCTGACCCGGCCGCCGACCACGACGCGGGTGGTGACGTCGGTCGCGTTGACGGCGGTGACCGCCAGGGTCACCTTCCCGTCGTCGACGAGGATCAGGTCCCCGGGGGCGACGTCGTCCGGCAGGCCCTCGTAGGTGGTGCCGCACACGGTCGCGTCGCCCGAGATGTCGCGGGTGGTCACGGTGAACGTGTCCCCGTTCGCCAGGCGGACCGGGCCGTCGGCGAACGTGCCGAGCCGGATCTTCGGCCCCTGCAGGTCGACCATCACCCCGACCGTCCGGCCGGTGGCCGCCGCCGCCGCGCGGACGCTGGCGAACACCGCCTCGTGGTCGGCGTGGGTCCCGTGGGACAGGTTCAGCCGTGCGACGTCCATCCCGGCTCTGATCAGCTCCTCGAGCCGCTCCTGGGAACTGGTCGCTGGGCCGAGGGTGCAGACGATCCGGGCTCTACGCACCCGGCTCAACTTACGGCCCCGGTCCGGGCCCGAGGGCGCGGGCCAGCCGCGTCCACCGGTCAACTGAGGGGGACGGCGTCGGCGGCGACCGGAGCGGGCAGCGTCGTGAACCCCTCCAGGTAGCGGTCGACGGCGGCGGCCACCGCGCGCCCCTCCGCGATCGCCCACACCACCAGCGACGCACCGCGGCCGGCGTCCCCGGCAACGAAGACCCCCGGCGCCGCTGTGGAGTAGTCCGCCGAGCGCTGCACCCGGCCGGCCTCGTCGCGGGCCACCCCGAGGCCGGTGAACAGGTCCTCGTCGTCCGGGCCGGCGAACCCGATCGCCAGCAGGACGAGATCGGCCCGGACGACGAACGGCTCGCCGGTGGCGCCGGTCCGCACCGACCGCCCCGCCTGGTCGGCCTCCAGCAGCTCGGCCACCTCGATGCCGGTGACCGCCGCACCGGAGCCGGCCGCTTCGTCCGGGCCGGCCGCTTCGTCCGGCCCGGCCGCTTCGTCGACCGCGGCGGCGGGGTCCGCATCGGACCACCCGTCGGCGCCGGATCCCCCCAGGCCGGGCACGGTCGGGTCCCCGCCGCCGACGAACCGCAGCGTGGACACCGCGAACCGCCGGGTTCCGCCCTCCTCGTGAGCGGCGCTCTCCCGGTACATCAGCGGCCAGGTCGGCCAGGGGGTGCTGGCATGCGGCGTCAACGGGGGCTGGGGGTGCACGTCGAGCTGGACGACGTCGGTCGCGCCCTGCCGGTGTGCGGTGCCCAGGCAGTCCGCCGCGGTGTCGCCGCCGCCGATGATCACCACCCGCTTGCCGCGCGCGTCGATCGAGGGGCTGCCGCCGGACTCCCGCGCCCGGTTCGCGTCGGTCAGGTAGGTCATCGCCTGGTGGATGCCGGCGAACTCCCGGCCCGGGATCGGCAGCTCCCGGCCCTTCAGCGCACCGCCGGACAGCACGACCGCGTCGTAGCGCCGGCGCAGCACGGCAGCCGGGATGCCCGCGCCGCCCACCTCGGTGTTGGTGCGGAAGACGGTGCCCTCGGCGCGCATCTGGACCACGCGGGCGTCAATCAGCCGCTTGTCCATCTTGAAGTCAGGGATGCCGTAGCGCAGCAGCCCGCCGATCTTGTCGTCGCGCTCGTAGACGTACACCGAGTGCCCGGCGCGGGTCAGCTGCTGGGCCGCGGCCAGCCCCGCCGGGCCGGACCCGACGACCGCCACCCGGCGGCCGGACTGGCGGTCCGGGACCTGCGGGGTGTTCCAGCCCTCGGCGACGGCGCGGTCGGCGATCGCCTGCTCGACGGACTTGATCGTCACCGGGCCGCCGGACAGCTCGGCGTTGATGGAGAGCACACACGCCGGCTCGCACGGGGCCGGACACAGCCGCCCGGTGAACTCCGGGAAGTTGTTCGTCGCGTGCAGCCGCTCGCTGGCGAGCGCCCAGTCGTCGCGCCAGACCAGGTCGTTCCACTCCGGGATCAGGTTCCCCAACGGGCAGGCGGAGTGGCAGAACGGCACGCCGCAGTCCATGCACCGCCCGGCCTGCTCCCGGACGTGCTCGACCCCGCCGGACTCGTAGACCTCCGACCAGTCGCGGATCCGCACGTCGACCGGGCGGCGCGGCGTGGTCTGCCGCGGCGCCCGGGTGAATCCCCACGGGTCAGGCATGAGCGACACCTCCCAGCCCAGTCCGGTGCCCTCGATGATCAGGCCGACTCGCGCCCGGGTCAGGCACGAGCTGCCGTCATCATCGCGGTCGCCGTCGCGGCCTCGTCCAGCCCCTCGGCCCGTGCCCGGTCGGCGGCCTCGGTCACCCGGCGGAACTCGACCGGGACGATCGTGGTGAACCGGACTGCCGCCGCGGGCCAGTCGGCCAGCAGCGCGCGGCCGACCGCGGAGCCGGTCTCGGCCGTGTGCCGGGCGACCAGGTGTTCGACCCGCTCGGAGTCGGCGCCGGACAGCGGTTCCAGCGCGACCATGTCCGGGTTGACCCGGTCGTGGTCCAGGTCCAGGACGAACGCGAACCCGCCGCTCATCCCGGCGGCGACGTTGCGGCCGGTCGGCCCCAGGACGAGGACCAAGCCACCGGTCATGTACTCGAACGCGTGGTCCCCGACGCCCTCGGCGACCAGCGTCGCGCCGGAGTTGCGGACGCCGAACCGCTCACCCACCCGGCCGGACAGGAACACCTCGCCGCGGGTCGCGCCGTAGGCGATGACGTTGCCGGCGATCACGTTGTCGGCGGCGACGAAACCCCGCCGCGTCGAGTCGGCGTCGGGGCGGACGACGATCCGGCCGCCGGACAGGCCCTTGCCGACGTAGTCGTTGGCGTCACCGTGCAGGCGCAACGTCATCCCCGGCGGCAGGAAAGCGCCGAAGCTCTGCCCCGCCGAGCCGGTCAACGTCAGGTCGATCGTGTCGTCCGGGAGGCCGGCACCGCCCCGGGCGAGCACGATCTCGTGGCCGAGCATCGTGCCGACCGCCCGGTTGACGTTGCGGATCGCCACGGTCGCCCGGACCCGGTCACCGGACTCGATCGCATCCCGGCACATCGCCAGCAGCTGGTTGTCCAGCGCCTTCTCCAGCCCGTGGTCCTGCCCGACCACCGCACGCCGTGGGGCATCGTCGTCGATGCCGAGCTCGGCGGGGGTGGTGAGCAGGGCCGACAGGTCGACGTCGGCGGCCTTCCAGTGCGCGGACGCGTCCGCCGGCTCCAGCAGCTCGACCCGACCGATCGCCTCGTCCAGCGTGCGCAGGCCGAGAGCGGCCAAGTACTCCCGCACCTCCTCGGCCACGAACCGGAAGAACGACTCGACGAACTCCGGCCGGCCGGTGAACCGCCGACGCAGCTCCGGGTTCTGGGTGGCCACCCCGACCGGGCAGGTGTCCAGGTGGCAGACCCGCATCATCACGCAGCCGGACACCACCAGCGGCGCGGTGGAGAAGCCGTACTCCTCCGCGCCGAGCAGCGCCGCGATGACCACGTCCCGGCCGGTCTTCATCGCACCGTCGGTCTGCACCACGATCCGGTCGCGCAGCTTGTTCAGCATCAGCGTCTGCTGGGTCTCGGCCAGCCCGAGCTCCCAGGGCAGGCCCGCGTGCTTGAGCGAGGTCAGCGGTGCCGCCCCGGTGCCCCCGTCGTGCCCGGACACCAGCACGACATCGGCGTGGGCCTTGGAGACCCCGGCGGCGACCGTGCCGATCCCGGCCTCGGCGACCAGCTTGACGTGGATCCGCGCCGCCGGGTTCGCGTTCTTCAGGTCGTGGATCAGCTGCGAGAGGTCCTCGATGGAGTAGATGTCGTGGTGCGGCGGCGGGCTGATCAGCCCGACACCGGGAGTGGAGTGCCGGGTCCTCGCGATCCACGGGTAGACCTTGGAACCCGGCAGCTGTCCGCCCTCACCGGGCTTGGCCCCCTGGGCCATCTTGATCTGGATGTCCCGGGCGGTGGACAGGTACTCCGCGGTGACCCCGAACCGCCCGGACGCGACCTGCTTGACCTTGCTGGACCGCTCCGCGTCGTACAGGCGCTCGACGTCCTCCCCGCCCTCGCCGCTGTTGGACCGGGCGTGCAGTCGGTTCATCGCGATGGCGATCGTCTCGTGGGCCTCGGCCGAGATCGAGCCGTAGCTCATCGCACCGGTGGCGAACCGGTGCACGATCTGCTCGGCCGGCTCGACCTGGTCCAGCGGCACCGGCGTCAGAGCGCCCTCGCGCAGCCGCAGCAGCCCGCGCAGGGTGCCCAGGCGCCGGGTCGCGTCGTCCACGCGGCGGCTGTACTGCCGGAACAGGTCGTACCTGCCCGAGCGGGTGGAGTGCTGCAGCCGGAAGACCGTCTCCGGGTCGAACAGGTGGATCTCCCCGTCGCGGCGCCACTGGTACTCCCCGCCGGTCTCCAGCCGGCGCGGCGCCTGCGGGCCGCCAATGGACCCGCCGGTCGGGTAGGCCTGCTCGTGGCGCAGGCGGACCTCCTCGGCGACCACGTCCAGCCCGATCCCGCCGAGCCGGGACACGGTGCCGGTGAAGCACCGCGCCACCAGCTCCGGGCCGAGGCCCAGGGCCTCGAACAGCTGGGCGCCGGTGTAGGAGGCGACGGTGGAGACGCCCATCTTCGACATCACCTTCAGCACACCCTTGCCGAGCGCCTTGATCAGGTTGACCATCGCCCGGTCCGGCGCGACCCCGGTGAGCAGCACCTCCGCCCGGGCCAGGTCCTCCACCGACTCCATGGCCAGGTAGGGGTTGACCGCCGCCGCGCCGTAGGCGATCAGCAGCGCGACGTGGTGCACCTCGCGGACGTCGCCGGCCTCGACCACCAGCCCGACCTGCGTGCGCGTCCGCTCCCGGACCAGGTGGTGGTGGACGGCCCCGGTCAGCAACAGGCTCGGGATCGGCGCCTGCTCGGCGTCGGAGTGCCGGTCGGACAGCACGATGATCCGCGCGCCCGCGGCAATGGCCGCCGACGCCTCCGCGCAGATGGTGTCCAGCCGGGCCGAGAGCGCCGCACCGCCGCCGGCCACCGGGTACAACCCGCGGACCACGTGGGTGGCGAAGCCGGGCCGGTCCCCGTCGAGGTCGACGTAGACGATCTTGGCGAGCTCGTCGTTGTCGATCACCGGGAACGGCACCCGCACCTGCGCACACGACCCGGGCCCGGGCGAGAGCAGGTCGTACTCCGGTCCGATCGTGGAGGCCAGCGAGGTCACCAGGTCCTCGCGGATCGAGTCCAGCGGCGGGTTGGTCACCTGCGCGAACGTCTGGGTGAAGTAGTCGAACAGCAGCCGCGGCCGGTCGGAGAGCACGGCGACGGGGGTGTCGGTGCCCATCGAGCCCAGCGGCTCGGCGCCGGTGCGGGCCATCGGCGCCAGCAGCAGCCGCAGCTCCTCCTCGGTGTAGCCGAACGCCTGCTGCCGCCGGATCACCGAGGAGTGGGTGTGCACGACGTGGTCCCGCGCCGGGAGCGACGGCAGGTCGACCATGCCGTCGCGCAGCCACTGGCCGTACGGGTGCCGGGCGGCGAGACCGGCCTTGATCTCCTCGTCGTCGACGATCCGGTGGGCGTCGAGATCGACGAGGAACATCCGCCCCGGCTCCAGCCGGCCACGGCGGACGACCCGCGCAGGGTCGATGTCGAGGACCCCGACCTCGCTGGCCACCACCACCAGACCGTCGTCGGTCACCCACCACCGGCACGGGCGCAGGCCGTTGCGGTCCAGCACGGCACCGAGCAGCGTCCCGTCGGTGAACGTCACGCACGCCGGGCCGTCCCACGGCTCCATCAGGCAGGCGTGGAAGGCGTAGAAGTCCCGCAGCTGCTGCGGGAGGTGGGTGTTGTTCTCCCAGGCCTCCGGGATCATCATCAGCACCGCGTGCGGCAGCGACCGACCGGACAGGTGCAGCAGCTCCAGGACCTCGTCGAGGTTCGCCGAGTCCGACGCACCCGGGGTGCACACCGGGCTCAGGTCGGCCACGTCCCCACGCACCAGCCCGCCGCCACCGGTGGACAGCTGGGCCTCCCGGGCCCGCATCCAGTTCCGGTTGCCCTTGATCGTGTTGATCTCGCCGTTGTGCGCGAGGAACCGGTAGGGGTGGGCCAGCGGCCAGCTGGGGAACGTGTTGGTGCTGAACCGGCTGTGCACGATCGCGAGCGCGGACGCGTACCGGGCGTCGGACAGGTCGGCGTAGAACGGCTCGAGCTGGGTCGCGGTGAGCATCCCCTTGTAGACGATCGTCCGACTGGACAGCGAGGCGAAGTAGACCCCGGACGCCTGCTCGACCCGCTTGCGCAGCCGGTAGGCGACGCGGTCCAGCACGAGTCCGGTCCGCGGCGCAGCCCCGGACACCGCCGCCTCGGCATCGGCCAGGAACAGCTGACGCATCCGCGGCAGCGTGCGCCGCGAGGTGGGGCCTACCAGGTCCGCCAGCACCGGGACCTCACGCCAGCCCAGCACGGTCAGCCCCTCCTGGCGGGCCAGGTCGGCGACCACGGTCTCCAGCCCGGCGATGTCGGCCGCCGTCGTGGTGCCGGCGCTGCCGGACAGGAACGCGGTACCGACGGCATAGGCGCCCGGCTCGGGCAGGGCGAACGCAGCGACCTCGCGCAGGAAGCGGTCGGGGACCTGGGTGAGGATGCCCGCGCCGTCGCCGGAGTCCTCCTCCGAGCCGGACGCGCCCCGGTGCTCGAGGTTGCGCAGCGCGACGAGCGCGTCGGCGACCACCGCGTGGGTGGGGATTCCGTCGAGGGTGGCGATCATCGCCAGCCCGCAGGCGTCGTGCTCGGCGGCCGGGTCGTAGAGGCCGACGGCACCCGGGGACGCGGTGGCCGGGCCGGCCGCCACCGGGCCGGCCGGCACCGGGCGGACCGTCGCCGGTTCAGGGGTCGCCGGTTCAGGGGTCGCAGCAGGGGACACGGGACCTCCAACGGGGACGCCTGCGGACAGGCTCTGGAGCCCGGTGTCGACGCCGTCGGCGGCACGCGGGGGCACGGATGGGCGCGGGGGATGTCGCGTGACCGCGGGCCGGCTCTCCCATGATGGGGCCAGTCGGGCCCCGAGCGACCGGAGCTTTCCGCAGGCTGGACGGCGGTCAGACCCGCGGGGGCGGGTCCGCCGTCGACACCAGGGGCCCGGCGGCCGGGGACGCACCGCCCGTTCCGTCGTCGCGGTCGGCACCCGGCCCGGCGGCCGGGCTGCCCGTGGGCCGGCGCTGCACCGTAGCGGGGTCCTCCCGGCCCGGGGGCAGACGTCGGGAGAGCACCAGGTAGACGACCGCGCCGACGAACCCGACCAGCGCGGTCCAGTCGTTCACCCGGACCCCGGCGATCGTGTGCGCCGGGTCGATCCGCAGCGCCTCGACCCAGCTGCGGCCAACCGAGTACCCGGCTATGTACAGGGCGAACGCCCGGCCGTGGCCGAGGCGGAACCGCCGGTCGGCAGCCGCCACGAGAGCCGCGACGCCGACGTTCCACAGGGCCTCGTAGAGGAAGGTCGGGTGGTAGGTGGCCACCAGCGGCATGTTGGGCGGCCGGTGCGCCGGGTCGATCTCCAGGCCCCACGGCAACGTCGTCGGACGGCCGTAGAGCTCCTGGTTGAACCAGTTGCCGAGCCGGCCGATCGCCTGGGCCAGTGGCAGGCCGACCGCCAGGGCATCGGCGAACGCGGGCAGCCGCACCCCGTGCCGGCGGGCGTAGGCCCAGGCACCGAGCGCCCCGCCGAGGATCCCCCCGGGGATGCCCAGTCCGCCGCGCCACACCTCCCACACCTGCTCACCGGACGGGTTCGGGCCGAAATAGGCCGGCCAGTCGGTCGCCACGTGGTAGAGCCGCGCGCCGACCAGTCCGGCCGGGACCGCCCACACCGCGAGGTCGGTGGCCGTTCCGGGCACGCCGCCGCGGGCCACCCACCGCCGGTTGGTGACCGCGGCCGCGACCGCGATGCCGGCCAGGATGCACAGCGCGTAGGCCCGGATGGGGAACGGCCCGATGTGCCACACCCCATGTGAGGGGCTGGGCAGGAAGGCGCCGAGCCCGGCGGACAGACCGGTCACGCGGTCCGCCGGGTGGCCGACCGGACGCCCTCGGCGAGCTCCGCGGCCAGCTCCGCGACCGACCGCACGCCGGCCGCATCGTCCGGGGCGTCCTGCAGTCGGCGGACCAGGGCGGACCCGACGGCGACGCCGTCGGCGAACGCAGCAACGCCTGCGGCCTGGGCGCCGTCGGAGACCCCGAGCCCCACGACCACCGGGGCTCCGGTCGCCGAGCGCACCCGGTCCACCAGCACCGGGGCGGCACCGCTGGCGGCCGCGCGCTCACCGGTGACTCCCATCACCGCGGTCGCGTACACGAAGCCGCGGCAGGCGGCGGCGGTCATCCTGATACGCGCGTCGGTGCTGGACGGCGACACCAGAAAGACCCGGTCCAGGCCGTGGGCGTCACTGGCCGCCAGCCACGGCCCGGCCTCGTCGGGCACCAGGTCCGGGGTGATCAGCCCGGCGCCGCCGGCGGAGGCCAGGTCCGCGGCGAAGCGATCCACGCCGTAGCGGTCAACCGGGCTCCAGTAGGTCATCACCAGCGTGGGGACCCCGGTCGCCGCCACGGCCTCGACGGTGGCGAGCACGTCGGCGATCCGGGTGCCCCCCCGCAACGAGTGGTCCGACGCCGCCTGGATCGTCGGGCCATCTATGACTGGATCGGAGTAGGGCAGCCCGACCTCGACCACGTCCACCCCGGCGTCGACCACCGCCCGCATGGCCGCGATGGCACCGGGGACCGTCGGGAATCCGGCCGGGAGGTAGCCCACCAGCAGGGCGCGGCCGGCGGCGCGGCCGGCGCGGAAAGCGCTCTCCGTCACGCCGGCGGTGTCGCCGGGGCGCGCCCGGCCGGCCAGCACGTCGCTGCGAGCAGTACTCACGCGGGGTCGGCCAGCCCGAACCAGCGGGCCGCGGTCTCGACGTCCTTGTCCCCGCGCCCGGACAGGCACACGACGATCACCGCGTCCGGGCCGAGGTCGGCGACGACGCCGGGCACACCGGCCAGGGCATGCGCGCTCTCGATGGCCGGGACGATCCCCTCGGTCCGTGCGAGCAGCGCGAACGCGTCCATCGCCGCGGTGTCGGTGACCGCCCGGTAGGTGGCCCGGCCCGTCTGGTGCAGGTACGCGTGCTCCGGTCCCACGCCGGGGTAGTCCAGGCCGGCGGAGATGGAATGGGACTCCTGCGTCTGGCCCTCGTCGTCCTGCAGCACATAGGTCCGCATTCCGTGCAGCACGCCGCTGGAGCCGCCGGTGATGGCCGCCGCGTGCCGCATCGTCTGCACACCGTCGCCCCCGGCCTCGATCCCGTACAGCCGCACGGACGGGTCGGGGACGAACGGGTGGAAGATGCCGATCGCGTTGGAGCCGCCGCCGACGCAGGCGACGATCGCGTCGGGCAGCCGCCCGAGCAGCGCCAGGCTCTGGTCGCGGGTCTCCACCCCGCAGATGCGGGCGAAGTCGCGGACCATGGCCGGGTAGGGGTGCGGCCCACCGACGGTGCCGATGCAGTAGTGGGTGTCCTCGACGTTGGCCACCCAGTCGCGGAACGCCTCGTTCATCGCGTCCTTCAGCGTCTTCGACCCGCTGGTGACCGGGACGACGGTGGCACCGAGCAGGCGCATCCGGGCGACGTTCAGCGACTGGCGGTGGGTGTCGACCTCGCCCATGTAGACGACGCACTCCAGGCCGAACAGCGCGGCTGCGGTCGCCGTGGCCACCCCGTGCTGACCGGCGCCGGTCTCGGCGATGATCCGGTGCTTGCCCATCCGGCGGGTCAGCAGGGCCTGTCCGAGGACGTTGTTGATCTTGTGTGCGCCGGTGTGGTTCAGGTCCTCGCGCTTGAGCAGCACCCGGGCGCCCACCGCCGCTGAGTACCGCCGTGCCTGGTACAGCAGGCTCGGCCGGTTTGCGTAGTCGGTCAGCAGGGCTGTCAGTTCGGCCTGGAACGCGGCGTCGGTGCGGCTGTCCTGCCACTGCGCGGTCAGCTGGTCCAGCGCGGCGATGAGCGCCTCGGGCACGAACCGGCCGCCGAAGCCGCCGAAGTAGCCCCGTGCGTCGGGGACGATGTCGCCGAGCGCGTCGTCCACGTCCCCGCCGAACGCGTCGGCGACCGCTGACGCCTCGCGCATCGCGCGGGCTGCCTCGAGCGTCATGTGCTGTCTCCGGTCGCCGGGTCGGTCAGGGCGGTCAGGGCGGTCAGGGCGGTCAGGGCGGTCAGGGCGGTCAGGGCGGTCAGGGCGGTCAGGGCGGTCAGGGCGGTCAGGGCGGTCAGGGCGGTCAGGGCGGTCAGGGCGGTCAGGGCGGTCAGGGACCAGTGTGGATCACTCGCTCCCCCGGGAATGGGCGGGGTGTGCGCCGGCGGCGACGAGGTCGGCCACCGCCGAGCGCGGGTCCTTCCCGGTCACCAGCCGTTCACCGACGAGCACGACGTCAGCCCCGGCGCGGCCCAGCTCGATGACGTCGTGCGGTCCGCGGATGCCGGACTCGGCGACGCGGACGACGTCGGCGGGGATCAGCGGCGCGAGCCGGGCGAAGGTGTCCCGGTCGACGTCGAGGGTCGTCAGGTCCCGGTTGTTCACCCCGATCAGCCGGGCGCCCGCGTCCACCGCACGGCTGATCTCCTCGGCGGTGTGGCACTCGACCAACGGCGTCAACCCGATGGACTCGGCCCGCTCGACGAGCGCGACGAGCGCGTTCTGCTCCAGGGAGACAACCATCAGCAGGGCCAGCGACGCACCGTTCGCCCGCGCCTCCCACAGCTGGTAGCTGGTCAGGGTGAAGTCCTTGCAGAGCACGGGGACATCGATGGTCTTCGAGACGGCCGCCAGGTCGGCCATGGACCCGCCGAACCTGCGCCGCTCGGTGAGCACGCTCACCGCGGCCGCGCCGCCCTGCTCGTACTGGTGGGCCAGCTCGGCCGGATCGGGAATCTCGGCAAGCGGCCCCCGGCTGGGACTGGCGCGCTTGACCTCCGCGATCACCGAGATGCCCGGCCCGCGGAACCGGCGCACCACGTCGACCCGGTCCGGCATCCGGGAGACCCGGCGCTTGAGCTCGGCCAGCGGCGTGGCCTGCTGGCGCGCTGCGAGGTCCTCGCGGACGCCGTCGAGGATGCCGTCCAGGACGCTCACCGGCGGTCTCCCTCCTGCGTGGCGACGGACGGCTCGGCGGTGCCGCGTCGTGCTCGCTCCGCGCGGACCCGCAACCGACACGGTAACCGCCGTCGCCGACGGACCGGCGCACGAGAGCCGACGTCCACTACCTGGCGGGCTCAGGAGGCGGCGTGCGCGCCCGGCTCGGCCTCGGCGCGCCGCTGCCGCGGGTCCTCCTCGCGGTGCGAACCCAGGTACTCCTCCGCGCTGTCGTACCGACGCGACCGACTGGGCGGGTACTGGCCGAACCCGGCCAGCTGCAGCAGCTTCGCGGCCAGGATGCCGCCGACGAACACGACGGCCCCGGCGATGGTGAGCCACAGCAGACCGGACCCGATGCCGAACGCCCCGATCAGCGACCCGAGGAGCATCACCGACACCGAGATCCAGCCCGCCGGAGTCTGGCCGTGGCTGCTGCGCATGTGTCCCCCGTCGTCCTGACGACTGTGCTGTCGACCCGCAGCCCCGTCTTCGTGGCCTGCGTCCTGCGTCGTGGCCTGCGTCCTGCGGCGTGGCCTGCGTCCTGCGGCGTGGCCTGCGTCCTGCGTTGCGTCTCGCGATCGAGGACCGGCCTGCTGACTGCCCACGACGCTAGCGCCCGCGGTCCGGCGGTCCGGCCGCGGTCGGGTCGCGCCCGGCCTCCAGATCGTCCCACAGCGTCGCCGGCGTCGGGCGGGCGGCCAGGGCGCCGGCCGCACCCGGCGGCGGCGTCGGCGCGGGCACCGGGGCCGCCCCCGCTCCGGCCCGACGTGACCGCTGTCCGGTCGACGGTGCCTCGTATCGACGCCCGAGCACCGGCCAGCCACGGCCGCCGACGACGGCAGCCAGCCCGGCGACCACCAGCAGAATCGCCGCAGCGCAGCTCAGCCACGGCCACGCCGACACCCCGACCTGCGCCGCTGCCACGGCGGGAGCGGCCGGAACGGTTGCACCCTCGATCCCGACGGCCGTGTACGGGCCGGCGCCCGGGTCGGTGAGGAACCGGCCGGCCGAGTTCAGCGCGGCGGCGCCGGCCAGCAGCAGCAGCAGCCCGACCACGGTCCGCCCCGCCCCCCGGGTCGCCAGCAGCGCGCCGACGGCGGCCAGCCCCACGACGCCGGCCGCCGTTGCCAGCGGCGCGGCGGCACCACCGGCCGCCGCGACCGGGACCGCACTGACCGCGGACCGGGCGGTACCGGTTGCCCACACCTGAGTTCCGGACAGCGCCGCCGTCCCGCCGCCGACCGCGGCGAGCGCAACCGACACCGCGAGCCCTCGTCGGCCCCTCACCTACCCGGCCCGGGCCCGGCCGGGCGCGAGGCGGCCACGTGGTCGGGGGCGGGGCGCAGCGTCTCGGCGATCGCGACCGCCCCCAGCGCGGCCGCCGCCTTGTGCCGGGTCTCGGCGTCCTCGGTGGCCGGGTCGGAGTCCGCGACGATGCCGCCGCCGGCCTGCACCTGGACCTCGCCGCCGCGCAGCACCGCGGTCCGGATGGCGATCGCGGAGTCGACGTCGCCGGCGAAGTCCAGGTAGCCGACGATCCCGCCGTAGACGCCGCGCCGCGTCGGCTCCAGCTTCTCGATGATCTCCATCGCCCGCGGCTTCGGGGCGCCGGACAGGGTCCCGGCGGGGAAGCAGGCCAGCAGCGCGTCCAGCCCGGTCCGGCCCGGGGCGAGCCGCCCGGTCACCGTGGACTCCAGGTGCAGGACGTGGCTGTAGGAGACCACGTCCATGAAGTCGACGACCTCCACCGTGCCCGGCACGCACACCCGCGCCAAGTCGTTGCGGCCGAGGTCGACGAGCATCAGGTGTTCGGCGCGCTCCTTCGGGTCGGCCAGCAGCCTGGCCGCGCCCGCCGCGTCGTCGGCGGCCGTGGCGCCGCGAGGCATCGTGCCGGCGATCGGGCGGGTGGTCGCCACGTCGCCGACGACCTTGACCAGCGCCTCCGGGCTGGACCCGACGATCTCCGTGCCCGGCCCGGTCGAGCCGTCCAACGCGGGCAGCCGCAGCAGGTACATGTACGGGCTCGGATTCGTGGCGCGCAGCACCCGGTACACGTCGAGCCCGGAGGCCGTGGTCGTGGCGTCGAACCGCTGCGCGACGACGACCTGGAACGCCTCACCGGCGCGGATCTCCTCCTGGGCGGCCTCGATCGCCGCCCGGTGGTCTTCGGCACTGCGCCGGCGCGTGTAGGCGGGCGGCGCGTCCAGGTCGGCGCTCCACACCCCGCCGGTGTCACCCAGCGCCGCGAGCGTGGCCGTCATCGCGTCGAGCCTGGCGACCGCGTCGGCGTGTGCCAGGTCGGCCCGGTCGACCGTGCCGTCGCCGTTGACCGCGTTCGCCACCAGCAGCACCGTGCCGTCGCGATGGTCGTAGACGGCCAGGTCGGTGGCCAGCAGGAACGCCAGCTCGGGCAGTCCGGTCTCGTCGGTTGCCAGCTCCGGCAGCCGCTCCAGGCGACGGACGGTGTCGTAGCCGAGGTAGCCGACCAGACCGCCGGTCAGTGGGGGCAGGTCCGGCAGCCGGGGTGTGCGCAGCAGGTCCAGCGTCGCCGCGAGGGCCGCCAGCGGGTCCCCGACCGGCGCCCCGACCGGCGGGTCCCCCAGCCAGACGGCCTGGCCACCTCTCTCGGTGAGCACCGCTGCAGACGCGACGCCGATGATCGACCAGCGCGACCACGTCCCGCCGTGCTCGGCGGACTCCAGCAGGAAGGTGCCGGCACGGTCGCCGGCCAGCCGGCGGAACAACCCGACCGGCGTCCAGGTGTCGGCGAGCAGCCGGCGGGTGACCGGGACGACCCGGTGGTCGGTGGCCAGGCGGAGGAAGCCGGCCAGATCCGGCTGCACCCCACCCAGTCGCGCCGCGATCACCGGGGCTCCGGCGTGCCGCAACCCTGCACCGCGGCCAGGTCGTTGCTGAAGCAGCTGTGTGTCCCGGTGTGGCAGGCCGGGCCGTGCTGGTCGACGGTGACGAGCAGCGCGTCGCCGTCGCAGTCCAGCGACACCGAGCGGACCTGCTGTCGGTTGCCCGACGTCTCACCCTTCACCCAGTACTCGCCGCGCGACCGACTCCAGTACGTCGCCCGTCCGGTCGTCAGTGTCCGGTGCAGCGCCTCGTCGTCCATCCAACCGAGCATCAGGACCTCACCGGTGCCGTGCTGCTGGATGACGGCGGCCACCAGCCCGAGCTGGTCCCGACGCAGTCGGGCGGCGATCCGCGGGTCGAGCCGGTCGGCGAGGGTGCTGTCCATCAGGCCATTGTCCCGGAGTGCAGCATTGTCCCGAAGCGCCGCATTGGTCCGGAGTGCAAGCGGGGATACGGGCTCCCGCCGGCGTCGGGTGCGGACGGCACGGCGGTCAGCGGACGGGCAGGCCGTCGCGGCGCAGCGCCTGTTTGACGTCGTAGACGGTGTAGCGCCCGAAGTGGAAGACGCTGGCGGCCAGCACCGCGTCCGCGCCGGCCCGGACGGCCGGGGGGGCGTCCGCGGGCGAGCCGAGGCCCCCGCTGGCGATCAGCGGCACCTCGACGGCCGCCCGCACGGCGGCGGTCATCGACAGGTCGAAGCCGTCCTCGGTGCCGTCGGCGTCGATGGAGTTCAGCAGGATCTCCCCCGCCCCGAGGGCGGCGCCACGCGCGGCCCAGCCGACCGCGTCGATGCCGGTGCCGCGCCGGCCGCCGTGGGTGGTGACCTCCCAGCCGGACGCGGTCCCCGCTGCCCCGGCCGGGCACCGTCTCGCGTCGAGGGCCAGCACCAGCACCTGGTTGCCGAACCGGTCGGCGATCTCGGCGACCAGCTCGGGGCGGGCGATCGCTGCGGAGTTGACCGCGACCTTGTCCGCGCCGGCCCGCAGCAACAGGTCGACGTCGGCGACGCTGCGGACGCCGCCGCCCACGGTCAGCGGGACGAACACCTGCTCCGCGGTGCGGCGGACGACCTCCACCGTGGTCCCGCGGCCCTCGTGCGTCGCCGACACGTCCAGGAACGTCAGCTCGTCGGCACCCTGACGGGCGTACTCGGCGGCCCGTTCGACCGGGTCCCCGGCGTCCCGGAGCCCGACGAAGCGCACCCCCTTCACCACCCGCCCGGCGTCGACGTCCAGACACGGGATGACCCGCACGGCCAGGCCTACCCCGGCGGACGTCCCGGCGGCGGTCCCGGAGGGGCCTGCGGTCACCGGCGCCGGGCGGTGCGGCGCCAGACCGTCCGGCGGCGGGGTCGCGGCGGTGACTGGGAGGACTCCCACACCGCGCGCCACCGGCCGGGCGCGTCCACCGGGGTAGCCGACCGCGGCACCGGTGCCGAGGGTGCCCGCTGTGCCTTCCACCAGTTCCCGGCGTCCTCGGCGACCAACCGGACGACCGCGTCCCGGACCCGGGGCGCGAACTGGCGTGGTGTCTCCCCGACCGCCGGGACGACCGGGGACCCGAATCGGACGGTGACCGGGAGCCGCCCGGGGGCCGGCCACCGCGAGTCGCGCGGCATGGCGGCGTAGGTGCCGCGCAGCGCGATCGGTACGACCGGCAGGCCGGCCTGCACGGCGAGATAGGCCGGGCCGAGCTTGAACGGGCCGATCGTGCCGTCCTCGGAGCGGGTGCCCTCCGCGAAGATCAGCAGGTTCCAGCCGTCCGCGAGCAGGTCCCCGGGGGTGGTCGGCGACCGACGGCCGCCGCGCCGCTCCAACGGAAAGGTGTTCAGGGCCAACGCGGTGGACGCCGCCCGCCACCAGACGTCGAAGAAGTAGTCGGCGGCGGCGGCGACGACGGTGCGGCGCGCCCAGCGCCGCGGCAGCGCACCGAGGACCACCGGGGTGTCCAGGTGTGAGGAGTGGTTGGCCACGAACACCACCGGCCCGCTGACCCCGTCCAGCAGTTCCCGGCCGGCGACGGTGACGCTGACCTGGCTGCGCACGACCGGGGCCATCAGCCACCGCTGGACGCCCTCGCGGACGACACCCGCCGCCCGGGTCCTGGCCCAGGCGGTCGGGAACGTCCCCGACCGGTCGACGGGCTGGGGCGCACGGGCCTGGGGCGCACCGGGCTGGGGCCAACGGGGCTGCACGGTCACCGGACGTCCGCGACGAGCCGGGGCGGGCTGTGCAGCAGCGTGATCGACGGGTCGCGCCCGACCGACGCCGACGCGATCTCCAGGGCGTCGTGCAGCGTCGTCGCGGCCCGGCCGCCGACCCGCGCGGCGGCGACCCGGTCCGCACCCACCCAGACCACGTCGCCCAGGTGCGCGCGCATGGCGGCGGTCCGCTCCCACAGCAGGAACGGGTGGACGCCCGGGTAGGCCGCCGACGTCCGGTGCAGGGTGCGGTACCACGGGTCGGTGGCGTAGCGCCGGTCGGCCGCGGCCCACTCGGCGGCGTCCAGTCCGGCCGGCAGGATCTCGCTGTAGAAGTCGGCGTGCGCCGGGTGCTGCAGCTGGGAGAAGGACGGCGTCAGCGGGTGCAGCACGACGGCGACGCCGCCCCGGCGGACCAGCGGGGTCCCGGTGTGCGCACCCAGCAGGGTGTCCAGCGCCAGCGACGCGGCGAGCACGGGGTTCAACGGTGCCCCGGCGTTGTACGGGCCGACCGCGGGCAGCCCGAGGACGACGACGTCGGCCGTCCCGTCGACGCTGACCTGCTGCTGGCGGCACAGGGTCGCCGACGTCGCCGCGGCGACGGCCGAGGACTCCCCGGCGGCGATCCCGACCAGGCCCCGGCCGCCGCGCACCTGGTTCACCAGCCGGGACCGCACCGGCGCCGGCAGCCGGGGGAACACGCCCCGGGTCACGCGGGCGGCCAGCTGGTCGCGCACGGACCACTCCCACTCCCGGGTCGCCAGGAAGCCGGCGCGCCCATCGGCCGGGACGTCCTGCAGGACCAGCTCGACGGCGAACGTCGGGACGGCCCGGGCGGCCACGGTGCCAGCCGCCGCGGCCGCCGCCGGATCCCCGCACCGGCGTGCGGTCGCGGTCGAGCCGAGGGTCCGCGGCACGGCGGCCATACCGACGTCACCGGACGCGGTGGCGACGGTGACCCGCACGAGCAGGTCCGACTCGGCGACCCGCCGGTTCAGCACCACCTCGTCCCCGGAGCCGGTAGTGCCGACCGACACCAGTCCCGCCGGGTCGTCCGGGTCGTGGTCGGTCAGCCGGCCCAGCGGCGAGAAGGACCGCGACACCCGCTCTCCGAGCAGAGCGGTTCTCTCGGCCGCCGTCGGGCGTCGGGCGGTGCCGGAGGCGAGCACCACCGCGGCGTCGTCCACTCCGGCCCGCGCCGCAAGTGTGAGCACCGCTTCCACCACCCGGCCGCGCGGGTCCGGTGGCGCGGTCGGCGGCCACGGACGGGTCACCCCGTCGACGGCCACGGTCAACCGGATGCCCGGCCGGAGCAGCGAAGCCAGCGGGTCCAGCCCGAGCGGTGTGGCCAGCGCCTCGTCCACCGCGCGGAGCGGGTCGGCGAGCTCGGCCAGCGGCTCGGGTGGGTAGACCACGCGCGACCCGTACGGCAGCCGGAGCGTGGCCAGGCTCTCCCCCGCCGCAACGGCCAGCGGCGGGGTCCGCTCGTCGACCTTCAGCACGATGCCCGGGCGGCTCACGCGGTACTCCTCTCGGCTGCGGTCAGCGCACCGGGCGCGGACCAGTCCACGACCGGCCACCGGCGCGCCCGCGCCAGCCGGAACAGCGCGACGTCCGGGCGGACGGCGACCGGGTTGCCGACCGACTCCAGCAGCGCCGCGTCGGAGTGGCTGTCCGCGTAGGCGTAGGACCGGGCCAGGTCCAGCCCCTCCCGGTCGGCGTAGCGGCGCAGCCACGCCCCGCGGGCCTCGCCGACCAGCGGCGGCCCGGTCAGGGAGCCGGCGACCAGCCCGTCCGGGCCCACCGCGAGGTCGGCGGCCATCACCACGTCGAACAGCGACGCGAACGGCCGGGTCAGCGGGCGGATGGAACCGGTCACCAGGATCGTGCGGTGGCCGGCGGCCCGGTGCTCGCGGACCCGCCGCAACGCGTCCGAGGACGCCCGGGCGAGCAGATGGGCGCTGACGGTCTCGTCCACGAGCTCGTCGATCGCCGTCGGGTCCGCTCCGGCGTAGCGCCGGTAGACCGCACGCAGGAACGCGCCGCGGTCCCGGCGCTCGGCGCGCAGCCAGCCCGGCAGCCGGCCGGCCAGCCCGGCGATCTCGCGCACCCGGCCGGCGGGCGTCAGCTCCGGCAGCCGCAGCCACAGGTAGGTCTGCACCACGTTGGCCGCCACGACGGTCCCGTCCATGTCGAAGACGGCGGCCACGTCGTCGGCGGCCGTCAGCGGCCGGGCCACCCGGGCTGTGCGGCTCTGCCGCCGCCCGCGGACCGCGGCGGCCGCCCGCAGCGGCATGGTCACCGCCGGGCAGTGCAGGTCCCGGATGTAGCCGGTCCAGTCGATCTCGGCGGTGTCGAACGCCCAGCCCGGCACGTCGGCCGGGTCCAGGGCGGTGGACAGCGCCAGGGTGGCGTCGTCGATGAACTGCAGCTCGGACTCGGTGTAGGCCCGGTACAGGTCGAGGTAACGGCGCAGGAACGCCAGTCGGCGCCGCTGGGTGTCCAGGCCGACGGTCAGCCGGCGCACGGCGTCCGACCGCGGCACGTGGGTCAGCACGGCATCGGCGACCCCTGCCGCGCGCTCACCGGTCACCAGCAGTCGCTCGACGGCGTCGGAACCGGGGAACCGCCACTGCGCCAGCGGCGCCGCGCCGCGGTCGGACACCACCAGCGGGTGGGCGTCGAAGTACTCCCGGACCAGTTCGTACACCCGGCGGAAGGTCAGCGGGTTCCGCGCGCCGGAGCTGACGTGGAACCACCGCGGCGCGGGCGGGTTGTCCGGGTCCGCGGCGGCCGCGGTCACCGCGGTGGCGGCGACCGCCAGGGTGGCGGCGACGACGTGGTCGACCGGGACGATGTCGACCACCGCGTCGGGGGCCGCGGGGAACTCCGGCAGGTCCCCGCGGCCGTAGGCCAGGATGATCGGCTCGGCCATCTTGAAGCCCTCGATCCAGCCCGGCGTCGGACTTGCCAGGGCGGACTCGATGATGCTCGGACGGACGATGGAGACGCCGAACCCGCGGGTCGCGGCGTACTCCTCGACGACCCGTTCGGCCATGGCCTTGGTGAACGTGTAGCAGTCGGTCCAGCCCAGGCTGCGGGCCCGCTCCCGCCCGGCGTCGACGAGACGGGCCTGCACCCACCCGATGCGGCGGCGCTCGGTGTCGGCGGCACCGGTCAGCGGGCCGGCCTTGCGGTGGGCCCGCTCGGCGTCGGCGCGCAGCCCGGCGAGTACCTCCGGGGTCCGGGACTGTTCCCCGATCCGGTCGTGCACGGCGTCGGCGGCCGCCGCCTCGGTCCGCCAGTCGACGTCGTGCTCGACCGGCGCCTCCGGGATCGCGCCCCGGCGGCGGCCGGCGACGTAGGCGGTGGAGATGTGCACGTAGTGCGGGAGCGGCCCGCGCCCCGCCCGCGGGGTGGCGGCCTCGGCGATCCGGTCCAGCAGCCGTCGGGTGCCGTGCACGTTGGTGGCGAACGCCTGCTGGATCGGCGGATCGAAGGAGACGTCGCCGGCGCAGTGGATGACCACGTCCAGGTCACCGGGAAGCGGGGGCGGGTCGGTCACGTCGCCCTCGACGACCTCGACGCGGGCGGCGGCGAGCGCGGCCATGTCGGCGCCGGTGGCCCGTAGGGCGTCGAAGACCGGCTGGCCCAACAGCGTCCGCACCCGGTCGGCGCCGGTCGCCGACCCCTTCGCGCGGACCAGCAGCACCACGGTCGTACCGGGCAGGTCGGTGAGCACCCGGGCCAACAGCGCCTGCCCCACGAAGCCGGTGACTCCGGTCAGCAGGAGCCGCTTGCCGTCGAGCGCGTCGCGCAGCCGCACGCCGCGTCCTCCCTCTCAGTCCGCCACGCCCGGGTTCCGCCCCGACCGCGACCGTCGATCCTGGCACAGCACGGGCACCGGCCTACCGGCCCCCGGGCACCGGACCACCGGCCCCACGACACCGGCCGACCCAGCGGCGCAGCAGGGCGCCGCCGGCGTCGCCGGACTTCTCCGGGTGGAACTGGGTCGCGGCCAGCGGACCGGCTTCCACCGCGGCCAGGAACCGGTCGCCGCAGTGCTCGGCCCACGTCACCGTGACGCCACCGGCTCCGGTGACGGGGCCGCCGCCGGGTGCCCGTCCGCCGCCGGGTGCCCGGCCGGGGTGGGTGCGGACGCCGTAGGAGTGGACGAAGTAGAACCGCTCGTCGGGACCCGCACCGGCGTCGAACAACCAGCTGTCCGGGGGGGCCTGCACGGTGTTCCAGCCCATGTGCGGCAGCCGGCGCGCCTGCAGACGTTCGACGGTGCCGGGCAGCAGGCCGAGCCCGGCCGCGTCGTGCCCGTGCTCGAGACCTGTGTCGAACAGCACCTGCATGCCGACGCAGATGCCCAGGACCGGGCGCCCGGCGTCCACCCGGTCCCGCACCACCTGGTCGCCGCCGGCCGCGACCAGACCGGCCATGCACGCGGCGAACGCCCCGACCCCCGGGACGACCAAGCCGTCGGCGGCCCGGGCGAGGTCGTGGTCGGCGGTCAGGACGACGTCGGCGCCGGCGTGCTCCAGCGCGCGGACCGCCGACCGGACGTTGCCGAACCCGTAGTCGAAGACCACCACCGACGGCGCGGCGGCTCCGGGGTCCGACGTCGCGCTCACCGGACGCTCGTGACGGCGCTCACAGGACGCCCTTGGTGCTGGGGATGCCGGACCGGCGCGGATCCGGCTCGACGGCGGTGCGCAGCGCCCGGGCGAACGCCTTGACCTGCGCCTCCACGATGTGGTGCGGGTCGCGGCCGGCGAGCAGGCGCAGGTGCAGACAGATCCCTGCGTGCACGGCGATCGCCTCCATGACGTGCGCCGTCAGCGACCCGGTGAAGTGGCCGCCGATCATCGCGATCCGCTGGTCGTCCGGCTCGCCGGTGCACACGCAGTAGGGCCGCCCGGACACGTCCACGACGCACTGCGCCAGCGCCTCGTCCAGCGGCACGACCGCGTCGCCGAACCGGGTGATCCCGGCCCGGTCACCCAGCGCCTGCCGGATCGCCTCACCCAGGCAGATCGCGGTGTCCTCCACGGTGTGGTGGACGTCGACCGCGATGTCGCCGCTGGCTGTCACGACGAGGTCGAGCATGCCGTGGGTGGCCAGGGCCGAGAGCATGTGGTCCCAGAACGGCACGCCGGTGTCGACCCGGGAGGTGCCGGTCCCGTCCAGGTCCAGCTCCACGTGAACGGCGCTCTCCCGGGTCGTGCGGTCGATCGTCGCGGTGCGGCTCACGGCCGTCCCCCTGCGGTGACCTCGGCCAGCGCGTCGCCGAACGCAGCCGTCTCCGCCGGGGTGCCGACGCTGACCCGCAGCCAGCCGTCGGGGCCGACCTCACGGATCAGCACGCCGCGATCGAGCAGGCCCTGCCAGACCGCGTGCCGGTCGGCGAACCGGCCGAACAGGACGAAGTTGGCGTCGGACTCGGCGACCTGGTGACCGCGCTGCGCCAGGTCCACCGCCAACTGGTCCCGGGTGGTCCGCAGTTCGGCGACCCGCGCCAGCAGCTCCGGTGCGTGCGCGAGCGCTGCTCGCGCGACCGCCTGGGTGATCGAGGACAGGTGGTAGGGCAGGCGGACGATGCGCAGGGCGTCGACCAGCGCCGGGTCGGCGGCCAGGTAGCCCACCCGGCCGCCGGCCATCGCGAACGCCTTGCTCATCGTCCGGCTGACCGCCAGCCGGCGTCGCCCGGCCAGCAGCTGCACCGCGCTGAGGACACCGGCCCGGCGGAACTCCCCGTACGCCTCGTCCACGACGACGATCCCCGGGCTCGCCTGGTACACCGCCTCGACGACCTCCAGCGGCAGCGCCGTCCCGGTCGGGTTGTTCGGCGAGGCGAGCAACACCACCGACGGTTGGTGCTGGGTGATCAGTGCGACGGCGGCAGCGGGGTCGAGGGTGAAGTCGTCGGCGCGCCGGCCGGCCACCCAGGCGGTGCTGGTGTCGCGGGCGTACTCCGGGTACATCGAGTAGGTCGGGGCGAAGCTGAGCGCGGTCCGCCCGGGACCCCCGAAGGCCTGCAGCAGGTGCAGCATCACCTCGTTCGACCCGTTCGCGGCCCAGACCTGTTCCGCGGCCAGTGGCACGCCGGTGTCCCCGGTGAGATAGGCCGCGAGGTCGGCCCGCAGCCCGAGAGCATCGCGCTCCGGGTACCGGTTCAGCCCCCGGGCCGCCTGCGCCGCCGCCGCCGCGATCGCCGCGACGACGGTCTCCGACGGCGGGTAGGGGTTCTCGTTGACGTTGAGGACGACAGGCACGTCGATCTGCGGCGCACCGTAGGGCTCGAACCCGGCCAGCTCCGGCCGGATGGGCAGAGCAGCGCTTCCCGCGCTCGCGGTCATGAGGTCTCCCGCGCGCGGACGGCCGCGCCGTGCGCGGGCAGGTCCTCGGCCTCGGCCAGGGCGACGACGTGCCCGGCCACCCCGGCCAGTGCGGCGGCGTCGTACTCCACGACGTGGATGCCGCGCAGGAACGTCTGCACGGACAGCCCCGAGCTGTACCGGGCCGCGCCGCCGGTCGGCAGGACGTGGTTGGACCCGGCCGCGTAGTCCCCCAGCGGCACCGGGGAGAACGGGCCGACGAACACGGCGCCGGCGTTGGTGACCCGGGCGGCGACGGCCGCCGCGTCCTCGGTCTGGACCTCCAGGTGCTCGGCGGCGTAGGCGTCCACCACCGTCAGGCCCTGCTCGAGATCGTCGACGAGCACCGTGCCCGACTGCCGACCGGTCAGCGCGGTGAGCACCCGCGCGGTGTGCTTGGTCGCCTGCGCCTGCACGGCGAGCTCGGCGTCTACCGCGTCGGCGAGCGCGACGGAGTCGGTGACCAGCACGCTGGCCGCCGCCGGGTCGTGCTCGGCCTGGCTGAGCAGGTCCGCGGCCACCAGCCGGGGGTCGGCGCCTGCGTCGGCGAGAACAGCGATCTCGGTCGTCCCCGCCTCGGAGTCGATGCCGACCCGGCCGCGCAACAGCCGCTTCGCGGCGGTGACGTAGAGGTTGCCCGGGCCGGTGACGAGGTCGACCGGGTCACAGCCGGGGCTTGCGTCGGGGCCGTGCCCGCCACGGTCGTCGGGCAGCCCGTACGCAAACAGCGCGACCGCCTGGGCGCCACCGACCGCCCACACCTCCTCGATCCCGAGCAGCCCGCAGGCGGCGAGGATCGTCGGATCCGGCAGGCCGCCGTGCTCCTTCTGCGGCGGGCTGGCGACGGCCAGCGACCCGACCCCCGCCTCCTGCGCCGGCACGACGTTCATCACCACGCTGGACGGGTACACGGCCAGCCCGCCGGGGACGTAGAGACCCACCCGGGCGACCGGCACCCAGCGCTCGGTCACCGTCCCACCCGGCACGACCGTCGTGGTGACATCGGTGCGCCGCTGGTCGGCGTGCACCAGGCGGGCCCGCCGGATCGACTCGATCAGCGCGGCGCGCACCCCGGCGTCGAGGGCGTCGACCGCCGCGGTGATCACCGGAACGGGGACGCGAAGCCTCGGTGGCCGGACACCGTCGAAGCGTTCGGCCAGCTCGAACAGGGCGTCGGCGCCCCGGTCACGGACGGCATCGCAGATCGGGCGGACCGCGGCCAGCGCGGCGTCCACGTCGTACTCCGCCCGGGGCAGCAGTCCGCGCAGGGCCCGTGGGTGCGGCCGGGCGGGGCCGCGCAGGTCGATCCGTCGCAGGACCCGGTCAGCGGTGTCGTCCACACCGCGAGCCTACGGAGCACCGATCCCGCCCTGGCGGCCCGCCGGCGGCGCCCTGGCCGCCCGGCGCCCTGGCCGCCCGCCGGCGGGCCGGCGGCGGTCCGGTTCACCGGCCCAGCAGCCGTAGCAACCGTGGACGCTGGACGAACGCCTCGGCCTCCAGTGCCGCCAGGGTGATCCGCGGCAGGTCGGCGGTGGACGCGAAGCAGAGGAACCGAGGCACCCACAGCGGGGCGTACTTGGCGTTCGCCCGGTACAGGGACTCGATCTGCCACCAGCGGCTGGCCATCACCAGCGTCCGCCGCCACAGCCGCGACACCGGTCCGGCGCCGATCCTGGACCCTCGCTCGAAGGCGGAGCGGAAAACCGCGAAGTTCAGCGATACCCGCCGCAGGCCCAGTCCGGGGCCGGCCTCGGCAAGGGTCGCGATCGCCAGTTCGACGGTCCCGCTCTCGGCGTCGCGCGCGCGACGCATGAGGTCCAGCGACACCCCGTCGTCCCCCCAGGGCACGAACGCGAGCACCGCCACCACCGCCCGGTCCGCGTCGACCACCCGGACGACGAGCACATCCGGGTCAACCGCGGGGTCCATCCGGCCCAGCGCCATCGAGAAGCCCCGCTCGACGTCACCGTTGCGGAACCGGTCCGCGTCGTCGCACAGCTGCCGGACGGCGGCGGCGTCGAGGTCACCGAGCCGGTCGACCACGACGGTGTGCCCCGACCGACGGGCCCGGTTGACCGCCTGCCGGACCGCTCGCATCGAGCGGCCCGCCAACCGCCAGGTGCTCAGGTCCAGGACCGCCTCGTCGCCGAACTCCAGCGCGTCCAGACCGGCCCGGGCGTACGCGGCGGCGGCGGTCTCGCTCGCGCCGAGGACACCGGGGACCCAGGCGTGGTCGGCGGCCTCGGCCAGCCAGGCGGTGATCGCACCCGGCCACGCACCGGGGTCACCGAGCGGGTCACCGGAGGCGAGGGAGGCCCCGCCGACGACGCGGTAGGCCACCGCCGACGAGCCGTCCGGAGCGAAGACGGCCAGCTTGTCCGAGCGCAGCGCGAAGTAGCCCAGGGAGTCCTGGGCACCGTGGGCCGCGAGCAGCGCACGCAACCGGCCGCTGTCGGCGTCACTGATCCCTCGCCGGCCGCGGGCCGGTGCGAGAAAGGCGAGCCCGGTCAGCAGCAGCGTGCTGGCGCCGAGCGCGGACAGCACCGCACCGGTGAAGCCGGCCGCCCGGTCCGGGGTGAACGGCAGCTCCGGTGTGGCGCCGAGCAGACCGGTCAGGGTCTGGCCGATCCAGGCGCCGGCCCCGGCCTGCGGCGCGAGCCGGGCGGTCAGGATCAGCCCTCCGACGACGGACACCGAGGCTGTCACGACGAACACCCGCAGCGCCCGCCACCGGCTCTCCGGTCCCCCGCGGGCCTGGAACCGGCCGCCGAACACGAGCAGACCGACCAGCAGCAGCGCGTTGACGACGAGTCCGGCGCGGCCGCCGTCGCGCAGATGGGTCAATACCCCGAGTCCACTGACGGCCGTCACGATCCGCCAGGCACGTCGCCGCCCGCGTCGCAGCGCACCGGCGAGCAGCAGGGCCACCGCCGCGGACACCACCGCGACCGTGACCGACACCACCTGGATGGCGTCGTCGTAGGGGCGGTCGCGCACCGTCGCGAAGCGGGGTCGGGCGGCGTCCAGCACCGCGACGAGAGCCCACACCCGCACCGCCCACGAGAGCACGATCAACGGGCCCGCCCGGCGGCCCGCGACCGACCGGGAACCGTCCGGCACCGGCCCGGCCCGGCCCACCGACGACGTCACGGCCGCGACCGTAGCGGTGCGCACCCGCCGCCGGGACGCCACCCGCGATGGCAGCATCGGCAGACGTGACCGGCGCGGATGGGCAGCGCCCCCGGCTCTGGGCCGGCCTGCCGCGTTCCGGGGACCTGCCGCGTTCCGGGGACCTGCCGCGTTCCGGGGACCTGCCGGATCCCCGGGGCCGCTGGGGCTGGCTGACGGTGGCCGCGGTCGGTGCGGTGACCAACGTCAACTTCCTGCTGCGCTCGGCGGTCGGCTCCGATCTGGCGCCCGGGAGTACCGGTATCTCCGGGCTGTCCGCGACCGGTCAACCGGGCGCCCACCTGTTCCGCACGGGTGACCTGCTGTTCGGGGTCGCGACGACCGTTCTGGCCGTCGGCTTCCGCCGGTCGCGTCCAGGCACGCGGCGCACCGCGGCGGACCGCTGGCTGACAACGGGACTGGCCGTCTGCGGGCTCGGCAACGTCGGTGCGGCAGCCGTCCCGGAGCGCACGGCCACCACCAGGGATGTCGGTGACGCCCTGTCCTCGGTGCCGGACGCGATCCACGGGCTGGCGAGCCTGGTGGCCGGGCTGGGACTGGTGGTCGCCGTTTCAGCGGCAGCCGTCCGTACCGCACGGACCCCCGGCATGAGTACCGGCGTGAGCACCGGACGGCGGACGACCGACCGGCGGCTCGCGAGGTCGGCCACCGTGCTCGCGGTGGCCATCACCGCCCTGTCCGTGACCGAGGCCGTCGGTCTGCTCGACGGCGGGGTCCCGTGGTCCGGGTGGGTGCAACGACTCCAGGTGGGCCTGACCAGTGTCTGGCTGATGCTGACCGGGATCATGCTGACCCCGTCACGGCCGGCGCAGCGGCGCACCGGCCGGGCCACCGGCGCGCCCGTTCGCGGCCGGACGGTTTCCTAAGCTCGCCGTCGTGACCGAGCGCCTGCCCCTCTTCCCGTTGGGGACGGTGCTCTTCCCGGGCCTGGTGCTGCCGCTGCACATCTTCGAGGCCCGCTACCGCAGGCTCGTCGGCGACCTGCTGGCCCTGCCGGACAGCGGCCCCCGCCGCTTCGGTGTCGTCGCGATCCGTGCCGGCCGGGAGGTCGGCGCGGACGGGGTACGGGCCCTGCATGCCGTCGGCTGCACCGCCGAACTGCGCCAGGTGCAGCGTCACGAGGACGGCCGGTACGACATCGTCGCGGTCGGCGGCATCCGGTTCACCGTGGCGACCCTGCACCCGGCCACGTCCAGCGACTACCTGTCCGGGGACGTGACGATGCTCGACGAGCAGGTCGGGGCGGATGCGGGTGAGGCGGCGGTGGCAACGGCCGCGGCGTTCGCCCGCTACCAGGCGGCTCTGGTCGACCTGCGCGGGGAACCGGTGGTGACCGGAGACCTGCCCAGTGAGCCGCTGTTGCTGTCCTACCTGGTGGCTGCGGCGGTCGTCGTGCCGTTCAACGAACGACAGCGGTTCCTGGAGGCGGCCGACGCGGCCACCCGACTTCGGCTCGTCCGGGCCACGATCGTCCGGGAACTCGCGGCGATCGCGGTGCTGCCGTCGCTGCCGGCGACGGACTTCACTGCCGCCGGCTGGAGTCTGAACTGAGCCCGGACCCGGCAAGGCAGCTCCGGATCCGCACAGGTCCGGCACAGGTTCGGCGTGGCGCACTGGAGTCCCATCCGCGGTCAGCCGGGGGCACTGGAGCGGAGAACCCATCGTGTATCGAGCTGTGGGCCGGGGTGGTGGCGCCGGTGGTGTCCGCCGGGACAACCGGGTGGGCGTCGCCACGGCCGCCGCCGCCCTGGTCACGCTGATCGTCGTGGTGATCATCGGCTCCTGGACGACGGACCGGGCCGCCCAGCGCTCCCAGCACGCCGTGCTGGTCAGCACCGCCTACCAGTCGGCGGCCACCGCCATGGCTGACGAGCAGTCGCTGCACCGCAAGTACCGCCTGGAGCCCGGCCCGGTCCCGCTGGCCGGGCACCGGGCCGCGGGACGGGAGGTCGAACGGGCCCTGGCCGACGTGCGGCGCCTCGGCGGCCCGTCCGACCGGGCCCTGGTCACGGACGTGCTGGCCCAGCACGCCACGTACGAGCGCGCGGTGGACGACCTGTTCGCGGCCGTGGACCGCCGGGACTCCGACGCGCGACTGGCCGTCATCGACAACAGCCAGGTCGACCCGGTCTTCTACCAGATGCAGCGTCAGACCAGCAGAGCCGCGTCCGGTCACCAGTCCACGGCGACCTCCGCCGTGGACACGATGCGGCGCACGGGCCGGGTCGTGCTGCTGCTGGACGCCGCGACGCTGCTGGCCGGGATGATCCTGATCACCGTGGCAGGGGTGTCACTGACCAGGTCCCAGCGGCACCTGCGGGTGCAGAACGAGTTGAACCGTCATCAGGCCACGCACGACTCCCTCACCGGGCTGCCGAACCGGGCGCTGTTCCGGCTGCAGACCGCGCGGGCCGTCCAGCTGGCGGAACGCTCCGGTGAGCAGGTCGCGATCGTGCTCATCGACCTCGACCGGTTCAAGGACGTGAACGACACCCTCGGACACCACTACGGCGACGTGCTGCTGGCGCAGGTCGCCCGGCGGTTCAACGAGACCGTCCGCGTAGGTGACGGGGTGGCCCGGCTCGGCGGAGACGAGTTCGCGGTCCTGCTGGGTGCGACGGATGCCGCCGGGGCCGTCGTAGCCGCCCGCCGCCTCACCGCGGCGCTGGCCGAACCGTTCACCGTGCGGGGGATCAGCCTCGACGTCGAGGCCAGTATCGGCATCGCTCTGGTCGAGGCCGGCAGCGACGTGGAGACAGCGATGCGCCACGCCGACGTCGCCATGTACCAGGCAAAGCGGGAACACCTGCCGTTCGCAACCTACGAGCTGACCCACGACGACAACACCCTCGCCCGCCTGGCCCTGCTCGGTGACCTCCGTCGCGCCGTCACCCACCAGGAGCTGGTGCTCCACTACCAGCCGAAGGTCAGCCCGGTCACCCGGACCTTGCACAGCGTCGAGGCACTCGTCCGGTGGAATCACCCGACCCGGGGTCTGCTGTCGCCGGACGCCTTCGTTCCGGTCGCCGAGACGACCACGGTCATCCACCCCATGACGCAGGAGATCCTGCGGATGGCGCTCGCGCAGGCCCGGCGCTGGATGGATCGGGGATGGACGATCCCGGTCGCGGTCAACATCTCCGCCCGGTGCCTGCTCGTCCCGGAGTTCGCCACCGAGGTGGGCCGGCAGCTCGAGGCCGCCGCCGTCCCGGCCTGCCTGCTGAGCCTGGAGCTGACCGAGAGCGCCATGATGACCGACCCCGCGCGAGCGCTCGGTGTCCTGCGGTCGCTGGACGCCATGGGGATCGCGCTCAGCATCGACGACTTCGGGACCGGTTACTCCTCGATGTCCTACCTGAAGGACCTGCCGGTGCGGGAGCTGAAGATCGACCGCTCGTTCGTGGCGGGAATGGCCACCGACGACAGCGACGTCGTCCTCGTCCGGTCGGCCGTCGACCTCGGGCACAACCTGGGACTCGACGTCGTCGCCGAAGGGGTGGAGGACGCCTCGACCCAGCTGGCGCTGACCGCCATGGGCTGTGACCTGGTGCAGGGGTACCACATCCGCCGCCCCGCCGACCCGGCCGAGCTGGACCCGTGGCTGGCGATCCACGCGGGTAGCGCACGCCTCCCCGCGGCACCGGCGGGGGTGCTGAGGCTGCGCCCGCCCCGGGCGGCGTCTCCCCGGGCGGCGTCTCCCCGGGCGGCGTCTCCCCGGGCGGCGTCTCCCCGGGCGGCGTCTCCCCAGGCGGCGGCCCGGCGGGAGGACGCCCGCCCGGCCTGAGCCTCGCCACACCTGGGAAGGTGGCGCGGTGGACGTCGACGAGCTGCGCGACCGGGCCGTCGGTGCGGCCACGGAGTGCGCGCGCGGGCTCGGGCTGACGGTGGGCGTGCCGCGGGTGCTGTCCGACCGGGGCAACGTGCTGGTCCACCTGCGCCCTGCTCGGGTGGTCGCGCGGGTCGCGACGCTGACCGCGACCACCCGGGCCGACCCGGGCGCCTGGCTGCACCGGACCCAGGCCGTGACGTCGTCCTGCCCGGGGACGCCCACCCCGGCAACCTGCTGCACTGCGCCGCCGCGGACCCGGTCCGCTACGGCGACCTGGCGGTCCGGTTGGTGGACGCGGCACTGGCCTGAGCGCTCAGTCGCCCGGCGTCACCGGGGGACTGTCGCGTCCGGCCGCTCCCCGGTCCGGCCAGACGGTGACCACCAGCACGACGACCAACGCCACCAGCGGACCGACCAGCAGGGCGACGGGCGTGCCCAGGGACAGGGCCGCGTCGACGGCCCCGCCGACGGGGACGGCTGCGGCCTGCGCCGAGCTGGGGCCGCGGCCGATCAGCTCGCCGACCTGCCACGCCACCACGCCCAGCACCGCCGGCGCCACGCCCGACAGTACCGTCGCGGCCAGCGACCCGGTGCGGGTCACCGCGCGCCGGGCGATCGGTGCGAGCAGCGCACCGACGACAACCGCGGGCACGGCCGTCACCACGCAGAACCAGCCGGTCGCGGCGAACACCGTCGCCCCGGCCACTTCGTCCAGCGACAGCCCGCCCGCGGTCCGGGTCAGTCGCGCCGGGGTCACCACGAGCTCCCACGCCACGCCGGCCACGGTCCCAGTTGCCACCACAGCGAGCACGACGAGCCCGGCGAGCCCCGGCCGGCGGGCCGGCGACCGGTCGGACCGGGTCACCGCAGGCAACCGGCGCCGAGCAGCTGCTTGAGGTCACCGGACAGCGACGGGGACATACCCACCCGGAACCGCTCGCCCAGCCGCAGGACCAGCGTCCGGTCGGCCGACTCCAGGTGCAGGTGCACCTCCGCCATCCCGGGGTGGGTGAGCAGGACCTCCTTGAGTCGGTCCACCAGCGCGGGTGTGCACCGGCGGTCCGGCAGCAGCAGGCGCAGCGGCTGGGCGTCCACGGCGGTCAGGTCCGGGACGGTGATCTCGGCGGCCATCAGCGTCGGGCTGTCGTCGCGCCGCTCGACCCGGCCCTTGACCAGCACGACGGTGTCCTCGACGAGCTTGTGCCCGGCGACGGCGTAGGTGCTCGGCCAGACGATGACCTCCAGCGAGCCGTCCAGGTCCTCCAGGGTTGCCACCGCGTACGGGTCGCCCTTGCGGGTGAGCTTGCGCTGCAGACCGGTCACCAGCCCGCCGACGGTGACCATCTCCGCGTTGCGGGTCTTCCAGTCGGCGGCCGACGGTGCCGCCGGCGCGGCCGGTGGCGGCGCGGGCACGGCACCGTCCTCGGCGGACTCGGTACCCGCCTCCGCACCCGCGTCCGCGTCCAGGTCCCCCGAGGTGGTCAGCGAACCCAGCGAGCAGTCCACGAGCTGGGCGAGCACGTGCTCGATGCCGAGCAGCGGGTGGTCGGACACGTACAGCCCGAGCATCTCCCGTTCCAGGGCGAGCTTGGTCGTCTTGTCCCACTCGGCGATGTCCCGGGGTACCACCCCGACCCGGCCGGCCCCGGGCGCATCCGCCCCCCCGGCCGGCCCCGCCCCGCCACCGAGCAGGGCGTCGAACAGGTCGAACTGGCCGACGGCCTGGTTGCGCTTGCGCTCCACTGCCTCGTCGACTGCGCGCTCGTGCACCTCTGCCAGCGACCGGCGGGTGTGCCCGAGGGAGTCGAAGGCGCCGGCCTTCACCAGCGACTCCAGCACCCGCTTGTTGCAGACGACCAGCGGCACCTTCTCCACGAAGTCCGCGAAGTCGGTGAACCGGCCGTGCTCGGCCCGTGCCGCGACGATCCCGTCCACGACGTTCGCCCCGACGTTGCGGACCGCCGCCAGACCGAACCGGACGTCGGTGCCGACGCTGGAGAAGTCCGCGACCGAGTCGTTGACGTCGGGGGGCAGCACCTTGATCCCCCGCCGGCGGCACTCGGCCAGGTACAACGCGGACTTGTCCTTGTCGTCACGGGTCGAGGTGAGCAGCGCGGCCATGTACTCGGCCGGGTAGTTCGCCTTCAGATACGCCGTCTGGTAGGAGACGAGGCCGTATGCCGCGGTGTGGGACTTGTTGAACGCGTAGTCGGCGAACGGCTCCATCGCGGCCCACAGCGCGTCGACCGCCGCCGGGGAGTACCCATTGGCCGCCATCCCTTCGGCGAAGCGGGGGCGCTCGCGGTCCAGGATCTCCTTCTTCTTCTTGCCCATTGCCTTGCGCAGGATGTCGGCCTGCCCGAGGGAGAACCCGGCGACGCGCTGCACGATCGCCATCAGCTGTTCCTGGTAGACGATCACCCCGTAGGTCGGGGCCAGGATCTCGCCCAGCGGCGACACCAGCTCGTCGTGGATCGGGGCGATCTTCTTGCGCCCGTTCTTGCGATCCGCGTACTCGTTGTGGCTGTTCATCCCCATCGGCCCGGGCCGGTAGAGCGCCAGCACCGCGGAGATGTCGTCGAAGCTGTCCGGCCGCATCGACCGGAGCAGTGCTCGCATCGGGCCGCCGTCGAGCTGGAACACCCCGAGGGTGTCCGCGCGGGCCAGCAGCTCGTAGGTCGAGGGGTCGTCCAGCGTCCTGCCGAGCGCGTCGAGATCGATGCTCACACCGCGGTTGTCGCGGATGTTGCGCAGCGCGTCGTCGATGACGGACAGGTTCCGCAGCCCGAGGAAGTCCATCTTGATCAACCCGAGCGCCTCGCACGTCGGGTAGTCGAACTGGGTGATGATCGCGCCGTCCTGCTCGCGCCGGATCACCGGGATCACGTCCATCAGCGGCGCGCTGCTCATGATGACGCCGGCCGCGTGCACGCCCCACTGGCGCTTGAGCCCCTCCAGCCCACGGGCGGTGTCGACGACCTCGCGGACCGAGGGGTCGGCGGCGTAGAGCTCGCGGAATTCCCCCGCCTCGCCGTAGCGCTTGTGCCCGGGGTCGAAGATGCCGGACAGCGGGATGTCCTTGCCCATCACCGGTGGCGGCATCTTCTTGGTGATCTGGTCCCCGAGCGCGTAGGGGAACCCCATCACCCGCGCGGAGTCCTTGACCGCCTGCTTGGCCTTGATGGTGCCGTAGGTGACGATCTGCGCGACCCGGTCGTCACCGTACTTGTCGGTGACGTAGCGGATCACATCGCTGCGGCGGCGGTCGTCGAAGTCGACGTCGATGTCCGGCATCGACACCCGCTCGGGGTTGAGGAAACGCTCGAACAGCAACCCGTGCTGCAGCGGGTCGATGTCGGTGATGCCCAGGCCGTAGCAGACCAGGGACCCGGCGGCGGACCCGCGACCGGGCCCGACCGGGATGTGCTCGCGCTTCGCCCAGTTGATGAAGTCGGCGACCACCAGCAGGTAACCGTCGAACCCCATCTGGTGGATGACGCCCATCTCGTAGTCCGCGCGCGCCCGGATCGCGTCGGTGATCCCCGCCGGGTAGCGCTGCGCCAGGCCCCGCTCGAGTTCCACGTCGAACCAGCTGCGCTCCGTCTGTCCCTCCGGGACGGGGAACCTGGGCATGTACAGCCCCTCCTGCGCCCGGAATTCCGTAGAGCACCGCTCCGCAATGAGCAGGGTGTTGTCGCACGCCTCGGGCAGCTCCGACCACTGCGCACGCATCTGCGCCGGCGTCTTGAGGTAGTAGTCGTGGCCGTCCAGCTTGAACCGGTTCGGGTCGGCCAGCGTCGAGCCCGACTGCACGCACAGCAGCGCCTCGTGGGCCTTCGCGTCCTCCGCGCGGGTGTAGTGCAGGTCGTTGGTCGCCACCAGCGGAAGGTCGAGGTCGCGGGCCAGGCGCAGCAGGTCGGTCCGGACCTGCTTCTCGATGCCGAGGCCGTGATCCATCAGCTCGCAGAAGTAGTTGTCCCGCCCGAGGATGTCGCGGAAGTCGGCGGCGGCCTGGCGGGCAGCCTCGTACTGGCCGAGCCGCAGCCGCGTCTGCACCTCCCCGCCCGGGCACCCGGTGGTGGCGATCAACCCTTGCGCATGTTCGGCCAGCACGTCCCGGTCGACCCGCGGCTTGTAGAAGAATCCCTCGATCGAGGCCCGCGAGCTGAGCTTGAACAGGTTGTGCATCCCGGCGGTGGTCTCGGCCAGCAGCGTCAGGTGGGTGTAGGCGCCCCCGCCGGACACGTCGTCCCGGCCGCCACCGCCCCACTGGACGCGGGATCGGTCGAACCGGCTCGTCCCGGGGGTGACGTAGGCCTCGGTGCCGATGATCGGCTTGACCCCGGCGGCGGTCATCGCGCGGTGGAAGTCGTAGGCGCCGAAGACGTTGCCGTGGTCGGTCATGGCGATCGCCGGCATGCCCAGTCGGGCCGCCTCCCGCGCCAGGTCGTCCACCTTCGCGGCGCCGTCGAGCATCGAGTACTCGGTGTGGACGTGGAGGTGAACGAAGCTGTCCGGCACCCCGCGAGCGTAGGCGCGAGCACCCACTGGGTTCCCGGTCGCTCGGTTCCCGCAGGCCGCTTCGCGTGTCCGGCGCCTGCCGGGCCGGCCTGTCGTCCGCCACAGACATCGGACGGGCTTTCCCCGACTCGAAGGGCCCGTTGGCGGCGCCCGGCTGTCTGTGCCGGACAGGGGGCGGGGCGGCCGTGCGTACGTCAGCGGCGGCGGGCGGCCACCGGCGTGCGCTCGCGGTAGGCGCGGAAGTCGACCCGGGTGGCCCGCCGGGGCCAGCCCGCGGCGTCGCCGTCGGAGATGACACCGCTGGCCAGGCGGAGCTCGACGCGGGCGTGGTGGCGTGCGGTCAGGCCGCTGGCCCGGCCGGCCACCACCGCGTCGACGAGCGCCTCGACCAGGTCGGCGTCCTCGGTGGTCCGCCCGGGGGTGTCGAAGCGGCCGCCGCCACCGGGCGCGTGTACCTGCACCACCAGCCGGTCGCCCAGGTCGGCCCAGCTGACCGCGACCGCGCCGTCCCGCGCCGGCTCGAGCGAGCCGCCGCCCTCGTCGACCGCGACGGCCGCCACATCGGCGAGATGGCCGCGGTGCCGGTCACCCATCGAGCGCAGCCGCCGGCCGACGGGGTCGTGGGCCTGCTCAGTCACCGTCGCGCAGCTGCTCCCAGGCGTGCGCGAGGTCCGGCGACGGCTCGGCGGCGAACTCCACGTGCTGCCCGGTGGACGGGTGGTCGAAGCCGAGCCGGACCGCGTGCAGCCACTGGCGGTGCAGGTCGAGCCGGGCGGCCAGCGTCGGGTCCGCGCCGTACATCAGGTCACCGACGCAGGGATGGCGCAGCGCGGCCATGTGCACCCGGATCTGGTGGGTGCGTCCGGTCTCCAGGTGCACCTCGAGCAGCGAGGCCCGCCGGGTCGCCTCAACGGTCGTGTAGTGGGTGACGCTGCGCTTGCCGCCGTCGGCCTCGGCGACCACCGCCCACCGGGCGTCCCCGGACGGGTGCCGGCCGATCGGGGCGTCCACCGTGCCCGAGGACGGGTCCGGCCGGCCCTGGACGACGGCGGCATAGACCTTGTCCACCGTGCGGTCGCGGAACGCCCGCTTCAGCACGGTGTAGGCGTGCTCGCTCTTGGCGACGACCATCAGCCCGGACGTCCCGGCGTCCAGGCGGTGCACGATCCCCTGCCGCTCGTCCGCGCCGGAGGTGCTGATGCGGAACCCGGCACCAGCGAGGCCGCCGACGACGGTGGGCCCGGTCCACCCGGGGCTGGGGTGCGCCGCCACGCCGACCGGCTTGTCCACCACGACCAGGTCGTCGTCGTCGTGCACGACCCGCATGCCCTCGACCTGCTGCGGGACGACGGCCAACGGCGGGGGGGCCGAGCCGGGACCGGTCGGCGGGATCTGCACCTCCAGCCAGGCCCCGGCGGGCAGCCGGTCGGACTTGCCGGCCGCGACGCCGTCGAGCTGGACCAGTCCGGCCGCCGCGAGGTCTCCGACCCGGGTCCGGGACAGCCCGAGCAGCCGGGCCAGGCCGGCGTCGACGCGTTCCCCGGCCAGCCCCTCCGGAAGGGGCAGCGAACGCGTCTGCCCGCCGGCCGTGGAGCTCGTCACCACCCCACGATCCCACCCGGCCGATCCCACCCGGCCGATCCCACCCGGCCGGTCGCACCCAGCCGGTCAGGTGCGGCCGGTCGCACCCAGCCGGTCAGGCGCGGCCGGTGGCCATGTCGTACAGCCGGCCGAAGACGCGGTCGTCGGCGCGGATGCCGTCGTGCAGGTACTCGTTGGTGACCCAGGTCCGCACGTTGGGCACCGCGGCGGCGGTCTGCAGGGACAGGCCGGCTTCGACGTAGGGGTCGTCGAGGTAGACCGCGGCCGCGACCGGGACCTCGTTGCCGGCCAGCACGCCGAGGTCGTACAGCGCGGGCCAGTCCGACCGCTGCGCGAGCAGCCCGGTGGCCGCCGCGAACGGGGCCATCGCCGCCTCGTCGGCGAACACCGAGGACGGCATGATCTCCCCGGTCAGCAGCAGGTCCGGCGCGTCCGGTGAGACCTCGCCGAACTCGGCGGCGACCCGTTCGGCGGCCCAGCGGGACGCGGTTCCCGAGCAGTAGACGAGCTCCTGCAGGACCGCGTACAGCGGCTCGGCGACGTGCCGGGTCCGCCGCTCGACCTCCACCCGGAACGCGGTGGCCACCTCGGGGCCGTCGAACGCCGTCTCCAGCAGGTAGTGCAGCTGCGCCGAGCCGTCCCCCATCCCGAGCACGATGCCGATCGCCTGCAGCCGCGCCACGGTCAGCCGGTCCCCGCCGGGCAGCCTCACCGGGTCCCCGGCCGCCACCTGGACCCGCAGGCTGTCGCGCAGCCGGTTCAGCACCGCCCGGTCGCCGGGGAACCGGCGGTGGTGCTCGGCGTTGGCCGCGATCACCCGCGGCCAGGTGCGGCGGTAGACGTCCTCGGCGGTCGCGGTCAGTCCGGGGATGCCGCCGGTGACCAGGCAGCGGTCCAGCCCGGCCGGCGCGAGCGAGAGGTAGGTGAACGTGACGAACCCGCCGTAGCTCTGGCCCAGCGTCGTCCATCGGGCGCCCCCGGCGACGGAGGCCCGTAGCACCTCGGCGTCTCGGACTATCGCGTCGGCGCGGAAGAGGGCCAGGTAGTCAGCGAGCCCTGCGGCGTCGGTGAACCCGGCGGGGGTCCGGTCGGTCACCGGGGTGGACCGGCCGGTGCCCCGCTGGTCCATCAGCAGCACCCGGTGGTGCTGCACCGCCTCGGCCAGCCAGCCGGTCCGGGCCGTCGGCCGGGGTGAGGCGCCGCCGGGACCGCCCTGCAGGAACAGCAGCCAGGGCAGGTCGTCCCCGGCCCGCTCCGCGGCGCGGACCTCGCGGGCGTAGAGGCTGATCGTCTCCCCGTCCGGGCGGGCGTGGTCCAGCGGGACGTCGACGGTGTGGTCGCGCATGACGAGTCCGGGCACCGACGGGAACGCAGCGGTCATCCGGTCAGCGTGCCAGCGGGTCAGCTCGCGCGTCAGCCGGTCAGCCGGTCAGCCGGTCAGCCGGTCAGCCGGTCAGCCGGTCGGCGGGTCAGCCGGTCAGCGGCGGGCCAGCCGGACGACGACGGCGCGGTGGTCCGAACCGGGCAGGGCCGCGGTCGAGAACGCGACCACCGCCCAGCGGGCCCCGGTCACGAGCACATGGTCCAACGGCGCAGCCAGGGACGGGCGGAGACTCTGCGGCCACGTCCCGGCCGCTGCCGCACCCCGCTCGGCTGCCGCGTCGACGCACGGCGCGAGGTGCTGCAGCGCCGGGTGGTCCGGGGTCGCGTTGAGGTCTCCGGCGACGACCGCGTCCGGGACCGATCGGCAGACGTCGACCGCCTGGCGGGCCCGATGCCGCCAGGTCGCGGTCGCCGCGATCCCGAACGGGGGGAATGGGTGGACGGCAGCGATCAGCGGGCCCTCGCCGGACACCGGCCGGACCGCGACCGCTCCGGGGCCTCCGTCGGGGCCGGTGACGACCAGGTGCGGGCCGAGCCGGTCCGCGACGAGCAGGGTGGTCGCCGACACCGGACCTACGGCGGGCGCGGTGAAGACGTGCACCGCGATGCCCCGCGAGGCGATCGCGGCGGCGATGCGCGCGCCGGCGGCCGGGTCGGTCTCCGGCAGCGACACGACGTCGGCGCCGACCCGGGCGACCAGCTCGGCCAACGGTCCGGGCTCCGCCGCTCCGACCAGCGTGTTGGCGACGACGACCGTGAGCTGCCCGTCGGAGCGCCCAGCATCCGGCAATGGGTCGGTCCCCGTTCCCCTGGCGCTCAGGATTCCCGTCTGGGCGGCGGCCACCGCCAGACCGAGGACGCCGAGGCCGGCCACCAGCAGCAGCCCGGGCGAGCGCCGCGGGCGCTGACCCGTCCGGCGCGATCGGAGTGCACCGACCACGCCGACGCCGAGCACACCGACCAGGCCGACGACCCCGGCGGTGACCCCGACCAGGCCCCGCAGGGTCACCAGCTGCGCCCAGCCGGCCGTCCCCGCGAGCCCGAACGCACCGGGCGCTACGACGGTCACCGCCGCGGCGAGCGCGGCGACGAGCGTCGCGACGACCCACCTCACCGCACGCGGGTGCCGTCGTAGGAGCGGCCCACCACGCTGAGCACGACGATCACCACGGCCGAGACGGTGATGCCGGTGTCGGCGACGTTGAAGATCGGCCAGTGCGGGAGCGCGATGAAGTCCACGACATGGCCGCGCAGCGGTCCCGGCGCCCGGAACACGCGGTCGGACAGGTTGCCCAGCGCGCCGCCGAGCAGCAGCCCGAACGCCAGCGCCCACACGGTGCTGCGCAGCCGCGACGCGATCCGGACCACCACCACGATCACCGCCACCGCCACCAGGGACAACACGGCCGTGTAGCCGGTCGCCAGGCTGAACGCGCTGCCGGGGTTGCGGAGCAGATCGAACCGGACGACCCCGCCGACCACGTCGACCGGCCGGCCCGGGACGAGCTCGGCGACCGCGATCAGCTTGGTGAGCACGTCCAGCAGCAGCCAGCCGACGGCGACGGAGAACGTCAGGGCGCGGCGCGGCCGACCCGCGGCGACCGCGACGGCGCCCGCGCCCGGTCTGTCCCCGACGTCCGACCCGGGCCCGACATCCGACCCGGGCCCGACATCCGACCCGGGCCCGACATCCGACCCGGCCCTGGCGTCCGCACCGGTGTCCGTCATGCCCGGCTCACCTCGGCCGCGACCATGTCCCCGTCGACGGCACCGACCGGAGCGGTGCTCACCTGCACCGCGAGGGTCTCGGTGGCGATGAACGTCTGGTGCGCCTCGACCGCGGCGGCGACCTCGACAGACCCCGGCGTGAGGCGCAGCACGATCCGGTCCGAGACGTCCAACCCGGCCTCGCGCCGGGCCTGCTGGACCACGCGGACCACATCCCGCGCCACGCCCTCGGCCGCCAACTCCGGCGTCACCTCGACGTCCAGCACCACGACCCCCGCCTCGCCCGGCAGCGCGGCGGACCCCGCCGGGTCCGCGGCCACCAGCCGCCGCTCGTACTCGGTCGGCAGCAGGTCGATGCCCGCCGCGGTGACGGTGCCGTCCGCGCCGGTGGTCCAGTCGCCCGCCTTCACCGCGCGGATGACGGTCTGCACGTCCTTGCCCAGGCGCGGACCGGCCGCCCGGGCGAGCACCGTCAGCTCGAACCGGGCGTGCCCGGCCATGTCGGTGGTCAGCGTCACCTCTTTCACGTTCACCTCCTCCGCGATCAGGTCGGTGAGCCCGGCCAACGCCCCGGCGTCCGGGGCGGCGACGGTGAGCCGGCGCAGGGGCAGCCGGGTCCGCAGCCCACGCGCCTTGCGCAGTGCCGACGCCGCGCCGCAGACCGCGCGGGCGCTGTCCATCGCGGCGACCAGCACCTCGTCGGTCGCCGCGTCGGCGGCGGCCTCGCCAGCCTGGTCCGATGGCGCCGGCGGCGACGGCCAGTCGACCAGGTGCACCGACGCGCCGCCGGTGAGCCCCCGCCACACGGCGTCGGCGGTCAGCGGCAGCAGCGGGGCCAGCAGCCGGGACACCGTCTCCAGCACGGTCGCCAGGGTGTCGAACGCCACCCGGTCCCCGGACCAGAACCGGTCCCGGGACCGGCGGATCCACCAGTTCGTCAGCACGTCGAGGAAGTCCCGCACCCCGGCACACGCCCCGGCGATGTCGTAACCGTCCAGAGCGGTGGTCGTGTCGGTGACCAGTGCTCTGGTCTTGGCCAGGACGTACCGGTCCAGCTGCCCGGTCGCCGCCCAGGCGTCGGTCCGCGCGTCGACACCCTCGGCGTTCGCATACAGGCTGAAGAAGTACCAGGCGTTCCACAGCGGCAGCAGCGCCTGCCGGACGCCCTCGCGGATGCCAGCCTCGGTGACGACGAGGTTCCCACCGCGCAGCACCGGCGAGCTCATCAGGAACCACCGCATGGCATCGGACCCGTCGCGGTCGAACACCTCGTTGACGTCCGGGTAGTTGCGCAGGCTCTTGCTCATCTTGCGGCCGTCGTCACCGAGCACCGTGCCGTGCGCGACGCAGGTGCTGAACGCGGGACGGTCGAACAGCGCGGTGGCCAGCACATGCAGGGTGTAGAACCAGCCGCGGGTCTGCGGGATGTACTCCACGATGAAGTCCGCCGGGTAGCGGGACTCGAACTGCTCGGCGTTCTCGAACGGGTAGTGGGCAGCGGCGAACGGCATCGACCCGGAGTCGAACCAGACGTCGAGCACCTCCGGAACCCGGCGCATCGTCGAGGCACCCGTCGGGTCGTCCGGGTTCGGCCGGGTCAGCTCGTCGACGAACGGCCGGTGCAGGTCGGTCGGGCGGACCCCGAAGTCGGCCTCGATCTGGTCCAGGCCGCCGTAGACGTCGGTCCGCGGGTAGGCCGGGTCGTCGGAGGTCCAGATCGGGATCGGCGTGCCCCAGAAGCGGTTCCGGCTGATGCTCCAGTCCCGTGCCCCGGCCAGCCAGTGGCCGAACTGCCCGTCGCGGACGTTGGCCGGGACCCAGGTGATCGACCGGTTCAGCTCCACCATCCGGTCCCGGATCCGGCTGACGGCGACGAACCAGCTCGCGACGGCCCGATAGATCAGCGGCGTACGGCACCGCCAGCAGTGCGGGTAGGAGTGCTCGTAGCTCTCGGCGCGGAGCAGTGCTCCGATCTCCCGGAGCCGGGCGGTGATGCCCCGGTTGGCGTCGAACACCTGCTGGCCGGCGAAGTCGGCAACGACGTCGGTGAACCGCGCCCGGTCATCGACGGTGAGGATCGTCGGGATGCCCGCTGCCTCGCAGGCCCGCTGGTCGTCCTCGCCGTACGCCGGTGCCATGTGCACCACCCCGGTTCCGTCGGTGGTGGTGACATGGTCCGCGGCGATCACCCGGAACGCGCTCCCGGTGTCGAACCGCTCGGTGTCGGCGAGGTAGTCGAACAGCGGCGTGTACCGCCGGTCGAGCAGCTCCGCCCCGGTCATCCGGTCCAGCACCGCCGGGTCTTCGCCGATCTCGCGGGCGTATGCGGCCACCCGGGCCTCGGCGAGGGTGAACCGCTGCCCGTCCGGACCGGCGACGGTGACGTAGTCGATGTCCGGCCCGACCGCGAGCGCGAGGTTGCTGGGCAGCGTCCACGGCGTCGTCGTCCAGGCCAGCAGCCGTTCCCCGGTCTCCAGTGCGAAGCCGACGGTGACCGCGGGGTCCTGCCGCTGGGTGTAGACGTCGTCGTCCATCCGGAGCTCGGTGTTCGACAGCGGGGTCTCGCACCGCCAGCAGTAGGGCAGCACGCGGTAGCTGGAGTAGACCAGCCCCTGGTCGTACAGGCGCTTGAACGCCCAGAGCACCGATTCCATGTACGTGACGTCGAGCGTCTTGTAGTCGTGGTCGAAGTCGGCCCAGCGGGCCTGCCGGTGGACGTAGGCCTCCCACTCCTTGGTGTAGCGCAGCACCGCAGACCGGCAGACCTCGTTGAACCGTTCGACCCCGAGCTCGGCGACCTGGGCCTTGACGGTGATGCCCAGCTCGCGCTCGGCCTCCAGCTCCGCGGGAAGGCCGTGGCAGTCCCAGCCGAACCGGCGCTCGACGTGGTCCCCGCGCATCGTCCGGTACCGGGGCACCACGTCCTTGGCGTACCCGGTGAGCAGGTGCCCGTAGTGCGGCAGGCCGTTCGCGAACGGTGGCCCGTCGTAGAACACGAAGGCCCGGCCGCCCTCGATGGCGGTCGCGCGGTTGTCGATGGACGCCTGCATGGTGCCGTCGGCGTCCCAGGCCGCGAGCACTGCGCTCTCCAGCCGCGGGAACGAGGGCTGCGCCGGCACCCGGCCGTCGCCACCGCCGGACAGGTCGACCTTGGGGTACGCCATTCGATCCGTCTCCGCACACGCGTGTCGCCTGTGCGGGGACGCCAACGCCGGACCGCCCGGCGGGACGCGGTACCACCCCGCTTGGCCGGTGAGCTGACCCGGCCCGCTCAGTCGGCTGTGACGGGCCGTCCCGGCCGGATCTACTGGGACGCCGCGTGACCGCTGCGCCCGTTCTCCCGGCGGCTCCCCGGTGATGACCGGATCGGTGCCTGTAGAGGCCGAGGATAGCCGGCATGGGCCAGGACGCGGTGCGGGACGAGTTGACGGTCCGGGATGCGGTGCGGGACGACGCGGCGGCGATCGCGGCGGTCCGGGTCGCGGGGTGGCGGGCCGGGTACGCGGGGATCCTCGACGACGCCGTGCTGGCGGCGCTGGACCCGGCGGCCGATGCCGCGCGGTGGCTGGCGGACTGGGACAGCGGACCGCGCCGCCGGGTCGCGACGGTCGCCGGCGCCGTGGTCGGCTTCGCGACCTTCGGCGCTTACCGATCAGACGGCGACGACCCGGCCTGGCCGCTCGGCCCCACCGACGGGGAGGTGATGGCCGTCTACGTCGACCCGTCGGCGTGGTCCCGCGGTGTCGGCTCGGCACTGCTGGCCGACGCGGTAGCGCAGCTGCGGGCCGACGGACACCCGGTCGCCCGGCTGTGGGTGCTGCGCGACAACGCCCGCGCCCGCCGCCGGTACGCCGCGGCCGGGTTCATCGACGAGGAGCCGGCCGGGGTGCTCGCGCCGTTCACCCCGCGCGGCGGCGGCCGGGCGGTGCCCGAGGTCCGCTACAGCCGCGCGCTCGGCTGACGCGTCACTCGGCGACCGCTACTCACTCGGCGACGGGCATGCACTCGGCGACGGGGGCCACCGGTTGTTCGGTCGGCTTGGTGCTGGTCGTGCGGTACACGTCGAACACCCCGTCGATGCCGCGCACCGACTTCAGCACCTGGTTGAGGTGGCGGGGGTCGCCGAGTTCGAACATGAACCGGCTCTTGGCGACCCGGTCCCGCCCGGTGGTCACCGACGCGGACAGGATGTTCACGTGCTGGTCGGACAGCACCCGGGTGACGTCGGACAGCAGACCGGCCCGGTCCAGCGCCTCGACCTGGATCGCGACCAGGAACTGGCTGGAGCTGGTGGGCGCCCAGGCGACCTCGACGACGCGCTCGGACTGGGCACGCAGCGAGTCGACGTTCACGCAGTCGGTCCGGTGCACCGAGACACCGCTGCCGTGCGTGACGAACCCGAAGATGTCGTCCCCGGGCACGGGGGTGCAGCAGCGCGCCAGCTTCACCCAGACGTCGTCGACGTTCTTAACGACCACGCCGGGGTCGCCGCCTGGACGCAGCCGACCGACGTCGCCGGAGCCGGGCGGCATCGTGACCGCCTCGGCGAGGTCCTCGGTCGCGCCCTCCTCGCCCCCGGCCACCTTCACCAGCCGCACCACCACGGTCGCGGCGGAGACGTGGTTCTCCCCCACCGCCGCGTACAGGCCGGACACGTCGGTGTACCGCAGCTCCTGCGCGACCGCGTTCAGCGCCTCGTGCGAGAGCAGCCGCTGCAGCGGCAGGTCCTGCTTACGCATCTGCCGGGCGATCGCGTTGCGCCCGGTCTCGATGGCCTCCTCCCGGCGCTCGCGGGTGAACCACTGCCGGATCTTCGTGCGGGCCCGCGGACTCCGGACGAACGTCAGCCAGTCCCGGCTCGGCCCGGCGTTGGCCGCCTTGGAGGTGAACACCTCCACCGCGTCACCGGTCTCCAGCGTCGACTCCAGCGGGACCAGCCGACCGTTGACCCGCGCCCCGATGCACCGCTGGCCGACCTCGGTGTGCACGGCGTAGGCGAAGTCCACCGGCGTGGACCCGGCCGGCAGGGCGAAGACATCACCGCGTGGGCTGAACACGTAGACCTCGTTGGCGGAGATCTCGTACCGCAGCGAGTCCAGGAACTCCCCAGGATCGGCTGTCTCCCGCTGCCAGTCCATGACCTGCCGCAACCAGCCCATGTCCGACGGGTCGTCCCGGCCCGGGCCACCCCTGCCCGCGGCTGCGCCCTTGGCCTTGTCCGGCGCCGGGCGGCCGCCGATCTCCTTGTACTTCCAGTGCGCGGCGACGCCGTACTCGGCTCGGCGGTGCATGTCGAAGGTGCGGATCTGCAATTCGACCGGCTTGCCCTCCGGGCCGACCACCGTCGTGTGCAGCGACTGGTAGAGGGTGAACTTCGGCATCGCGATGTAGTCCTTGAACCGGCCCGGGATCGGGCTCCACCGCGCATGCATCGCCCCGAGCACCGCATAGCAGTCGCGCTCGGTCTCCACCAGCACCCGGATACCTACGAGGTCGTAGATCTCCCCGAAGTCTCGGCCGCGGACGATCATCTTCTGGTACACGGAGTAGTAGTGCTTCGGCCGGCCGCTGACGGTGGCGCGGATCTTGTCGGCCGCCAGCTCCGCGCGAACCTCGTCGGCGATCCGGGCCAGGTACTCGTCGCGACTGGGCGCCCTATCTGCCACCAGCCGGACGATCTCGTTGTAGACCTTGGGGTTCAGCGTGGCGAAGGCGAGATCCTCCAGTTCCCACTTCACCGTGTTCATCCCGAGCCGATGGGCAAGTGGCGCGTAGATCTCCAGCGTCTCGCGGCTGATCCGCTCCCGCTTCTCCGGTTTCAGGTGGTGCAGCGTGCGCATGTTGTGCAGCCGGTCGGCGAGCTTGATGACCAGCACCCGGATGTCACGGCTCATCGCCACGACCATCTTCCGTACGGTCTCGGCCTGCGCCGCGTCGCCGTAGGTGACCTTGTCCAGCTTGGTCACCCCGTCGACCAGCTGGGCGATCTCCGGGCCGAACTCGGCGCGCAGCTGGTCCAGGGAGTACTCGGTGTCCTCCACCGTGTCGTGCAGCAGTGCGGCGCACAGCGTCGGCTCGGTCATTCCCAGTTCAGCAAGCAAGGTCGCGACCGCGAGCGGGTGGGTGATGTACGGATCACCCGAGCGGCGGTACTGGCCCTGATGGGAGCGCTCCGCGACGGCGTATGCCCGCTCCACCAGCGCGGTGTCGACCTTGGCATGCCCGTTCCGGACCGTGCGCAGCAAGGGGTCGAGGACCGGGTTCGCCGTGGACCGGGCGGCGCCGAGCCGGGCCAGCCGCGCGCGAACCCGCGAGGCGCCCGCCGGGGGCTCGCCCGCCGCCGGACTGGCGACGGGGGCCGGCAGGGCCGGGACAGCATCCTGTGCCACGGGCGCTCCTGTCGTCGGGCCTGACCGCCGAGTCTAGGAGGGCTGCCGGCGGGAGTTGCTCAGACCTTCTGCAGGCTGACCAGCGGCCCGGGGTAGCCCGCGGCGCGCAGCGCGGTCGCCCCGTCGAGGAAGCCCAGCTCGATGAGCACCACGACCGCGGCCACCGTCCCCCCACACCGGCGGACCAGGTCCACGGACGCCGCGACCGTCCCACCGGTGGCGAGGACGTCGTCGACCACCAGGACCCGGTCGCCGGAGCGGATGGCGTCGTCCTGGATCTCGATCGTCGCCTCGCCGTACTCCAGCGAGTAGGAGGTGCCGACGGTCCGGCCGGGCAGCTTGCCCGCCTTGCGGACCGGGACGAAGCCGGTGCCGGTGTACAGCGCCAGCGGCGCCCCGAACAGGAAACCGCGCGCCTCGATCCCGACGACCACGTCGAACCCCGGGTCGTCCCCGACTGCCGCGCCCGGTCCGCCGGCGGCCCCGTCCTGACGGCCGGTCACCGCCGTCCGGGCCGCCGCGGCCAGCGCGGCCACCGTGTCGGCGTAGGCGACCGGGTCCCGCAGCAGCGGTCCGATGTCCTTGAAGACGACGCCGCGCCTGGGGAAGTCCGGGACGTCGCGGATCAGCGGCAGCAGCAGGGGAAGCACGGCGTCGGTCACGGGTCTCCTCGGATCGGGACAGGTCAGGTGCGGGTGCCGGCGAGTTGGACCTCGGCCGTCGACGCCCCCGCCCGGGTGGCGGCGTACCGACGGCGCACCGCAGCCATGGCCGGATCGCGCTCCCGAAGCTGCGCCAGCAGCGGGGTCGCCAGGAAGATCGAGCTGTAGGCACCCGCGGTCAGCCCGATGGTCAGTGCCAGCGACAGGTCCTGCAGCACGCCGGGTCCCAGGGCCGCGGTCCCGATCACCAGGATCGCCACGATCGGCAGCAGCGCGATGATCGTGGTGTTGATCGAGCGCACCAGCGTCTGGTTCAACGCGAGGTTCGCCGAGATCGAGTAGGTGGTGTCGGACCGGGCGGCGATGTTGCGGGTGTTCTCCCGCACCTTGTCGAAAACCACCACCGAGTCGTACAGGGAATAGCCGAGGACGGTCAGCACGCCGATCACGGTCGCCGGCGACACCTCGAACCCGACGAGGGCATAGATGCCGACGGTGATGATCAGGTCGTGCACCAGGCTGATGATCGCGGCGATGCCCATCCGCCATTCGAAGGCCAGTGCCAGATAGGCCATCACCAGGACCAGGAAGACGACGAGGCTGGTCACCGCGGTCCGGGTGATGTCCCGGCCCCACGAGGCACCGATCGAGGACACACTGACCGCGGACGGCTGGACACCGACCGTCTTGGCCATCGTGTCCTGGATGCGGGTGGTGTCCGTGTCGGGCGTCTCGGCCGTGGTGACCCGAATGGTGGTGTCGGCCCCGCGCAGAGTACTGACGGTCGGATTGCTAGCGCCCTTGATGCCGAGGGCGGCGATGGCCGAGCGGACGTTCTGCTCGTTGGCGGAACTGCCCGCCGGGACGCTGATCCGCAGGTCGTTGCCCCCGCGGAACTCCACGGAGGTGTTCAGGCCACGGGTGAACAGGCCGACCAGCGCCAGCAGGACGAGCCCGGCGCTGATGGCGTACCAGAGGCGGCGGCGGCCGATGAAGTCGATGGACAGCTCGCCGCGGTACAGCCGCGAACTGAGGGAGTTGTGTCCGGCCATGGCGGGCGCCTCAGTTCTCTCGTGCCGGAGTGGCCGGCACGGATCCGGCGTGCGTGGTCTGTGTGGTCAGCGCACTCGCGCCGGCCCGGGCGCGCGCCCGGGCCCGGGCCGCGTCGGCCGGGTCGAGGTAGCCGTCGGACCCGGTGCCGCGCGAGCCCGACCCGCCCGACCCTTGGCCACCGCGGGGTCCGGGGCCGGGGCGGTCCAGGCGGCGGCCGATGTGCTCCGGATCCAGCCCGGACCACCGGTGTCCGCGGCCGAAGAACCGCGTCCGGGCCAGCAGCGACATGAACGGCTTGGTGAACAGGAACACCACGACGATGTCGACGATCGTGGTGAGCCCGAGGGTGAAGGCGAAGCCCCGGACGTCCTGGATGGCGAGCACGAACAGCACCACGGCCGCCAGCAGGGACACGAAGTCCGCGGACAGGATCGTCCGCCGCGACCGGGTCCAGGCGGTCTCCACCGCTGTCCGCAGCGACCGGCCGTCCCGGATCTCGTCGCGCAGGCGTTCGAAGTAGACGACGAACGAGTCCGCGGTGATCCCGATGGACACGATGAAGCCGGCGATGCCGGGCAGGCTCAACGCATACCCGATCCGACCGCCGAGGAACACGACCAGCAGGTAGCTCAACGCGGCCGCGACCACCAGGGACCCGGCGACCACGACGGCGAGCGCGCGGTAGTAAAGCATCGCGTAGGCAATCGTCAACAGCAGGCCCACTCCGCCGGCGATCAGCCCCCACCGCAGCTGTTCTCCGCCAAGGGTCGGCGAGGTGGTCTGCGCGGTCTGTGGCACGAACCGGAGCGGCAGCGCCCCAAACTTCAGGATGGACGCCAGCTGCTGGGCGGACTGCTGGGTGAACGACCCGCTGATGCTGGCGTTCCCGCCGGGGATCGGGCCCTGGATGTACGGGGCGGACTGCACCACCCCGTCGAGCACGATGGCGAAGTTGCTCGTGGGCTGGCCGGGCTGAGTGGTGACCGTGTCCTGGGGCAGTGACACCAGCCGGGTGGTCGCCTCCCGCAGGATGTCGGTCGCCCGGCCGCCCTTGAGGTTGACGTTGATCTCCCACCCACCGCCCTGCTGGGCCAGGACCGCCGCGGCGGAGCTGACGTCGGTGCCCTGGATGAACGCGGGGCCGAGCAGGTACTTCGCCGTGTTGTCCCGATCGCAGGTGATCAGAAACTGCCCGGCGGGTGCCGCCGTTCCAGCCGGCCGCTGCGCGCAGGTGAAGGCGGTGAACTGGGCGAGCACCGCGGGCGGCACGGTCGGGCTGATCGTCGCCGCGAGCACCTGGGAGATCGGGGTGTTCGGCCCGAGGCTCGGCAGCGCGGTCGCCGCCGGGGCGGTGGGTGCCGGCGCCGGAAGGGTGGGGCCGACGGCCGGCGCGGGAGCCGCCGGCGCGGGGGCCGGTGTCGGTGATGCCGCGGCGGGCACGGCGGCCATCGCGTAGCGGCCGACCCCAGCGGCCGGGGCCGACCGGAGAAAGGCGGCGGGGCTCGTCCGCACGCCGGTGGGTGCCGGGCCCGCGGGGGTGGCCGGTGCTGCGGGCGTGGCCGCGCTCGGGGTCGGGGTCGGGGTCGGCGTCAGCGTGAGCTGGGGGGTGGGGGCCGTCTGCACCGGCGCGATACCGAGGACCTGACGGAAGTTGAGCTCGGCGGTTGTCCCGACGAGCCGTTTCAGCTCAGATTGGTCGGCCGACGGGGACTGGACGACGATCTGGTCGGTGCCCTGGCGGACGACGGAGGACTCGGCCACGCCGCTGCCGTTCACCCGCGAGCGGATGATCGACGCGGCCTGGACCATCGCCTCGTTGGTGACCCGTGGGCCGCCCGAGAACGGCTGTGCCTGCAGCGTCAGGCTGGTACCGCCGCGCAGGTCCAGTCCAAGTCGCGGCGTCCAGCTACCGACGATCGCCACGGCACCCAGCAGGATTGCGAGCAGTGCGGCCAGCGCCAGCAGTGGGCGGAAGGGACTGGCCGGCCGGCGGGCGCGCCGGGAGGAGGCGGCTGTGGACACGACGGAGCTCACTTCCTACGCGCGGAACGGCGACGAGCACGAAAAGATGCGGTCCGATCACCTGAACCCGGCCACCAGGAAACGACAGACGGTAGCCATTGTGACGGCGGACCGTCACGACGACTCACCCTCAGCGGCGGTCCGCCGGCAGGTCGCCGTCGGCCCTCGTCGCCCCGGCCCGACCGATGTCACCCGCCGCACCGAAGTCACCTGCCCGACCGGTGTCGCGAGCCCTGTCGAAGTCGCTTGCCCGACCGATGTCACCGGCCGGTCGGTCCGACTCCTCTTCGAGCAGGTCCGGCTCGTCGAGCTCGGCGACCTCTCCCGCCGGGGCGACGATCCGCTGGATCGCGCCCTTGAGGAAGCGCACCTCCACCCCCGGTGACACCTCGAGCAGCACCGCATCGTCCTCGACCTCCGCGACCGTGGCGAACATCCCACTGGACGTCATCACCGTGTCCCCCGCGCCGACGTTGGACAGCAGCGCCTGAGCCTGTCGCTGGCGGTTGCGCTGCGGCCGGATGAGCAGCAGGTAGAACAGCACGGCCAGCACGATGAACGGCAACAGGCCGCCGAGGCTTCGCACGAGACATCGGTCCTTGCCGACGGGCGCGAGGCGTCCGTCTGGTCGGGGCACCGCAACCGTGGCACCGGGATAGCGCCGGCGGATGATGACCTGCCGCAGGCGCGGGCGCCACTCTAACCGCGCACCGACGATCACCCCGCGAGCCCGGACAGTCAGCTCGCCAGGCTCGGCGGTGCTGTTCCATCAGCGCGGCGACGCCGTCACCACAGCGCGGTGGAGTCCGGGGCGGGCAGCCCGAGGTGGGCGAAAGCTGCCGCGGTGGCGACCCGGCCGCGGGGCGTCCGGGCGAGCAGGCCCTCCCGGACGAGGAACGGTTCGGCGACCTCCTCCACCGTGCCGGTCTCCTCCCCGACCGCCACCGCCAGCGTCGACAACCCCACCGGTCCGCCGGCGAACCGGGCACACAGCGCGTCCAGCACCGCCCGGTCCAGCCGGTCCAGACCGCGTTCGTCGACCTCGTAGACCTCCAGCGCCGCACGTGCCGTCGGCGCGTCGACCAGCCCGCTGCCGCGTACCTCGGCGAAGTCGCGGACCCGGCGCAGCAGGCGGTTGGCGACCCGGGGGGTGCCGCGAGACCGCCCGGCGATCTCCGTCGCGCCATCCGTGGTCAACGCCACCCCGAGCAGGCCCGCCGACCGGGTGACGATGGTAGCCAGCTCCTCGTCGTCGTAGAAGCCGAGCTGGGCGGTGAACCCGAACCGGTCCCGCAGCGGGGCGGGCAGCAGCCCGGACCGGGTGGTGGCGCCGACCAGGGTGAACCGCGGCAGCTCCAGCGGAATCGACGTCGCCCCGGGGCCCCGGCCGACCACGACGTCGACCCGGAAGTCCTCCATCGCCAGGTAGAGGACCTCCTCCGCGGGCCGGCTCATCCGGTGGATCTCGTCCAGGAACAGCACCTCCCCCGCGGTCAGCGAGGACAGGATCGCCGCCAGGTCCCCCGCGTGCTGGATCGCCGGGCCGCTGGTGATCCGGATCGGCGCATCGAGCTCGGCGGCGACGATCATCGCCATCGTCGTCTTGCCGAGTCCGGGTGGTCCGGCGAGCAACAGGTGGTCCGGTGCGGTTCCGCGGGACCGGGCGGCGTCCAACAGCAGGGACAGCTGCTGACGCACCCGCTGCTGGCCGACCAGTTCGGCCAGCGTCCGCGGCCGCAGCGCAGTGTCGACGGCGACGTCCTCGGGGCTCGCGTCCGGCTCGACCAGCGCTCGCTCGCCGCCGGGCGCGTCGGCGTCAACCACGGTCGAGCCTGCCCAGGGCGACGCGGAGCGCGTCGGGGACCCCGGCGTCGGCTGCCACCGCCCCGGTGTCGGTCAGCTCGTCGAGCACCTGGTCGATCTCGCGCGCGGACCAGCCGAGGTTGACCAGGCCGGCGTGCACCGGGCCGCGCCAGGCCGGCCCGGCGGCGATGGGGCCGGGCGCCGTCCCGCCCACCGGCGGACCGAGCCGGTCGCCGAGTTCCAGGACCAGCCGCTGCGCGACCTTGCGGCCGACGCCCGGCACCTTGGTCAGCATCACGAGATCCTCGGCCAGCACCGCCCGGCGGACGTCGTCCGGGCGGAGCACCGCGAGCACCGCCTGGGCCAGCCGCGGACCGACCCCGGTCGCGGTCTGCAACAGGTCGAAGACGACCCGCTCGTCGCTGTCGGCGAACCCGAACAGGGTCAGGGAGTCCTCCCGGACGATCAGCGCGGTCGACACCGTCGCCGGCCGACCCACGGTGAGCCCGGCAAGGGTGTCCGGCGTGCACTGCACGCGCAGGCCGAGGCCGCCGACCTCGACCACGGCCGAGTCCGGCCCGACCTCGGTGACGGTCCCCCGCAGGAAGGCGATCACCGGGCCGCCCGGGCGAGGGCGGCGGCCAGGCGGGCGTTGCCGGTCCCGCGCCACAGATGGGTCAACGCGAGGGCGATCGCATCGGCGGCGTCAGCGGGCCGCGGGGGGGCCGGCAACCCGAGCAGCCGGGTGACCGCGGCCGTGACCATGATCTTGTCGGCGCGGCCGGATCCGGTGACCGCGGCCTTCACCTCACTCGGGGTGTGCAGCACGACCGGGATCCCGCGCCGGGTCGCCGCGGCGATCACGATCGCGCTCGCCTGCGCGACGGCCATCACCGTGCGGACGTTGTGCTGGGCGAACACCCGCTCGACGGCGACGACGTCGGGGCGGTGCCGGTCCAGCCACTCGGTCGCTGCCCCGTCGAGCGCGACCAGCCGCGGACCGAGCTCGTCGGCGGCCGGCGTCCGGACCACGCCGACCTCGAGCAGCTCCGGACGCCGTCCCGGGATGCCGGCGACGGCGCCGAAACCGCAGCGGGTCAGCCCCGGGTCGACACCCAGCACCAGCATCTGGCGGTTCTCCCGGTTGGTCGCGGCACAGCCGAACGTTGTTCGGGGGGAAACGTAACCGCGGGGGTGTCGGCGCCGGGTCAGGCGCGCCGCCGCCCGCCGGGTGTGCTGTCAGCCCACCTGGGCGAGGACTTCGTCGGGGACGTCGACGTTGCTGTACACGTTCTGCACGTCGTCCAGTTCCTCCAGGGCATCCACGACCCGGAACACCTTGCCGGCGTCCTCGGCGCTGACCGAGACCGAGCCGGCCGCGACGAAGGCCGCGTCGGCGGAGTCGTAGTCCAGCCCCGCGTCCTGCAGCGCGGTGCGCACCGCGACGAGGTCGGAAGGCTCGCAGAGCACCTCGAAGGCGTCGCCGGTGTCCTCGACCTCCTCCGCGCCCGCGTCCAGGACGGCGGCCAGCACGTCGTCCTCGGTGAGCCCGGCCGACTTGGACACGGTGATCAGTCCGCGACGGGTGAACTGGAACGCGACGGAGCCGGCGCTGGCCATCGTCCCGCCGTTGCGGGTGACGGCCACCCGGACCTCCGACGCCGCGCGGTTGCGGTTGTCGGTCAGGCACTCGATCAGCAGCGCGACCCCGCCGGCGGCGTACCCCTCATACATGATCGTTTCGTAGGAGACGCCCCCGGCCAGCTCACCGGCGCCGCGCTTGACCGCCCGGTCGATGTTGTCGTTCGGCACCGAGGTCTTCTTCGCCTTCTGGACGGCGTCGTACAACGTCGGATTGCCGGCCATGTCCGACCCGCCGGCGCGCGCCGCCACCTCGATGTTCTTGATCAGCTTGGCGAACGCCTGGCTGCGCCTGGCGTCGACGACCGCCTTCTTGTGCTTGGTGGTCGCCCACTTCGAGTGGCCGGACATCGCCCTCCTTTGGTCGACACGGTAATGTCCGATCAGACAGGTAGTGAGACTAACCCACCGGTTCCTGCGGGTTACCAACAGCCTCAAGGCCTCTCCGGCGCCCCACTGACTCGTAAGGCCGTTCATCCGAACTACGGCGCCGTCAATATATACAACCGGAACCGCCCACGTCGAGTCGCTCGTCGTATCGACGCTAGCCTCGATCCTTCACCGGACCGCTGAGCCTGGATCCGCCGCGGGGGTTGGTGGGTCGTGACAGTCGAGTGCCCCTGTGACCAGCGAGGATGGGACTTGCGACGGTACCGATCCACGGGGGAACAGGGGCACCCGGTAGATGCGAGTCTGGCATATGGTTTCAGCCGATTTCGATGGCCCGAACCTGGTGTCGGTCGCGGGTCTGGTGCCCGCGTGGCCCTGGCGGAACGGGCCGGGCTGCACCGGCTGGTCACCGAGCACTTGAGCGTCCCGGGATCGGCCGAGTTCAACGCGGCGGTCAGGGTCACGGGGATCATCGCGGGGGTGGTCGCCGGCGCGGACAGCATCACCGACCTGAACGTGCTCCGGGACGGGGCGATGGCCCGGGTGTTCACCGGGCTGCGGGGCCCGACCAACTTGGGAACTCATGCGCGGGTACGCGTTCGGGCAGGTCCGGCAGCTGGATGCGGTCGCGTCCCGGGTCCTGGCTGGCCTGGCTGGGCGGGTCCCGCGGCTGTTGGCCGGCGGGGACCGGGTGGCCTACCTCGACATCGACGACATCATCCGCGAGACCCACGGCTACGCCAAGCAGGGCGCCGCCTACGGCTACTCCCGGGTCAAGGGGCTCAACGCGTAGCTGGCGACCTTGTCCACCCCGGTCGCGGCCCCGGTGATCGCCGGGACCCGGCTCCGGCGGGGCAAGGTTGCCTCCGCGCACGGCGCGGCCCGACTGATCATCGACGCGCTGCTGACCGCCCGCGGAGCAGGGGTCACCGGGACGGTCACGGTCCGTGCGGACAGCGCCTACTACGCCCACGCCGTGATCGCCGCGGCCGGCCGGGGCGGGGCCTGGTTTTCCATCACGACACGGATGAACCCGGCCGTGAGAGCAGCGATCGCGGGCATCGTCCCGTAGGCATGGATCCCGATCCGGTACCCGAACGCGGTTTGGGACGACACTGAGCAGCGCCTGGTCTCCGATGCCGAAGTCGCCGAGATCGGGTTCACCGCGTTCACGTCCCGGCCCCGCCGCGAGCAGGTCACCGCCCGGCTGATCGTGCGCCGGGTCCGCCGCCTGAACGCCGACACCACCACGGGGGGGCAGGGGGAACTGTTCCCGGACCACCGCCACCACGCGGTGTTCACGGACAGCGGGCTATCGATGCTGGACGCCGAGGCCGCCCACTGGGACAACGCGATCGTGGAACAGGTCATCGCCGACCCCAAGAGCAGCGCTCTCGTTCATCCGCCGTCCGGGCGGTTCACCGCCAACGCGGCCTGGACCGTGCTCGCCGCGATCGCCTACAACCTCACCCGCGCCGCCGGCGCCGCCGCCTCGACCCTTCACGCCAGAGCCCGGACCGCGACGATCCGCCGCCACCTGATCACCCTGCCCGGCCGGGTCGGCCGCTCCGCCCGCCGCCTCCGCCTGCACCTACCAACCGGCTGGCCCTGGCATGACGCGTTCACCCAGCTGTTTACCACCGCTTGCGGACCACCCCACCCGGGCACAACCTGACCACCCGGCCCCAACGGCCCGACCGGACAGCACCAGTGGAAACGCCGGGCACACCGGCGGCCACCCCACGCCCGAACCCTGAATCGCCACCCGGGTCACAGCCGACCGACCCAAACAATGCTCGTCAGCGGATTCAGGCTCAGTTGGAGACCACCGCCGGTGGCGGCAGTCGAGCCGGTGGCGTGGTAGTCGGTGAGGCGACGCGCGTCCTGCTCGAGCATTCGATGACTCTGCCACTGCGGCACCGGGCTCACGCCCGGGCCACTCATCTGTGCCCGATGGCCAACAGCATCGCCGGGCTCGTCGCCTGACGTCGATGCCCAGGTTCTTGGATTGTTACCAAATCGTGTCTTTACGAGGCTACTCGTGTGGGATACCGTTCCTCCCACAGAACAAAACATTGGGCGAGGGAGACGGGTGTCATGAGGTCATTGACTCGGATTACGACGCTAGGCGTCGCTTCAGTTGCCTTCGTGGCTGGTTCAGCCTTATATGCGGCCCAGCCTGCTTCTGCGGCAGTGCGGTGCGCTGCCGGATACGTCTGCCTATACCCGAACTACTTTGGCGTATCCCAACCTTTTCGCGGTTACGCAGGTCCTGCTGGAACCACTATTAACTACGCGTCTGCGTACCACACGTACAACGGGACCAACATCCTTCTGGCTGCTATCGGCACACCGGATTCCAATGTGTCGGCTGTCTCAAATAACACCGCGTACGCAGTGACCGTGTACACCAGGGTGCCAGGAGCAACATTCTGCATCCCCCGCAGCAACGACATCAACCTGCCGGCATCGATTGATGACGGAGGTCCGCAGCGTGTCGTGTTGAATGACAACACGTATCAGATCAGCATCGGGCCTCAGGTCAACTGTTAGCGTCGGACTTCCCCGGGTGAGGTGGACACGCGGTGGCTGATAGGACCGTGATGCACGGAAATGCGTGTCCTGGCGAGGAACTGCTTCACTGATGTTCCAGACATCGGCTGCATGGACAGGGACTCCGTAGGTAAAGGCTAAGCCGAACGCCCCGGCATTCGGACAGGCGTAGCCGCCGTGTCGAGCGTCGACCGCTGTCAGGGATGACCGCCTGGCGAGCCTGCCCGCACCCGGGTGACTCCACCCTCGACCCCGACAAGAAACCGCCCGAAGTATGAGCCGCCCGATTGTCTCCGAAGAGAAGCCCTATAGGACGAGTCTCGACTACATCGGAGAGGTAGGTGCCTGGCAACGGAATAAGTTCTAGCCGGAGTTTCGTAACGCGGCCGCGTGAGGTGATCGACAAGTCGCGGCCGATGGCGGACGTGGCGCGGGAGAGCGGGGTGGTCGCGCAGACGCTCGGGCACTGGGTGAACGCTTGGCGCGCCGAGCAGCAGCACGACATTGAGCCCGACCTGTCGATCTCGGAACGGCCCAACCCGTGAAACTGGAGCGGGAGAACCGTGAACTCCGGATGGACGACGAGATCCTGAGAAAGCGGCGGCCTTCTTCGCCAAGAAGTCCCGGTGAACGTCAAGTACGCGTTCATCGCCGGCGAGCGCGGGCCATCAGCAACCGCGTCACGCCGTGAAGAGCTGGCCGCCCTGGTCGCCTGGTCGTTCGAGCAATCCGAAGGCACCTACGGGTACCGGCGGGTGCACGCCGATCTGGCCGGTCGCGGCGTGTACGCCGACGACGACACCATCCGTCGGATCGTGCGTGACCTGGGGCTGGTGCCCTGCCAGCCCCGCCCGAAAAGACCGACCACCACCCAGGCGGGGGACGCGGCGGCGGCCCCGCACCTGCTGGGCCGGGACTTCACCGCAGGCACCCCGGGCACCAAGCTCGTCGGGTTCATCACCTACGTGAAGACCCGGGAAGGATGCCTGTATCTGGCGACCGTGCTGGATTGCATCAAGCAGATCCTCGGGTACGCCATGGCCGACCACCTGCGCACCAGCCTGGTCACCGACGCCCTGACCATGGCCGCGGCGAACACCACCATGCGCGCCGGTGTCACCGTCTCCCACAGCGACCGCGGCTGCCAGTACACGTCTCCACAGTTCGCCGACTTCACCGACCGGCACGGTCTACGCCGCTACCTTGGACGCACCGGAACATGCTCGATAAAGCCTGGAAAGAATCGTTCAACGGCCCCCTGAAGCGCGGGTTCTGACGGGCCGGCGATGCACGAACATGCCTGTCCTGGCACGGGAACTGGGCTTGCTGAGAGTCCAGGGTCCGCTGCGAGGAGAGCCACCCCGTAGGTGAAGACTAAGCCGAAGCGGTGCAGTCGGAGCACGCGCCGCCGTGTCGGGCGGGCGCCGCTTCCTGGGCTGGTCAAGGGAGCGGAGCCGCTCGCGTCGTCCGCGGGTGCGGTGTTGTTGGTGCAGGCTGCCCGGGCGACGGGGTTGTCCCGGCCGCTGGGCCCGTGGCGGTCGCTGACCGCGATGCACGATCCGGGCAAGGTGGTCCTGGATCTGGCCGGGGCGCTGGCGTTGGGCGGGGACTGCCTGGCCGATATCGCGGTGCTCCGGGCGCAACCGCGGGTGTTCGGCCGGGTCGCTTCTGACTCGACGGTGTCGAGGACGGTGGACCGGCTCGCGGCCGGCGGTCACGCGGCCCTGGCCGCGATCACCGGCGCGGCGGCCGCGGCGAGGGCGGCGGCGTGGGGCCACGATTGCCCGGTCCCGGCGGTGGGCCCGGTAATGGTCGACCTGGACGCGACCGTCATCGTGGCCCACTCTCTAGATGCAGAGCGCTGGTTCCAAGGTAGAGCGGACGTTCGGGTTCCACCCGCTGCTCGCGTTCGTCGACCACGGCCCGACCGGCGCGGGTGGGGGGCCCTTTCCGGGCTGCTCCGCCCAGGCAACGCCAACGCGAACAACGCCACCGACCGCATCACCGTCCTGGCCGCCGCACTCGCGCAGCTTCCGGAAGCAGTGCGCTCCCGGGTGGTGGTCCGCGCTGACAGCGGCGGCGGGACGAAGGATTTCCTGACCCGGATCACCAGCCTGGGCTTGGGGTACTCGATCGGGATCGGCACTGCCGTCGGCGTGGACCAGCACCTGCTCACCCGGCTTCCGAAGACCGCGTGGACCCGGGCCGATGACCCGAACGGCCGGCCGCGGGACGGCGCGCAGGTCGCTGAACTCACCGGGATGCTGCCGCGGCTGACCGGCCGTGGCTGGCCCGCCGGGATGCGGGTCCTGCCCGCCGGGAACGGCGCCACCCCGGCGCCCAGCTGCGCCTGACCGACCTCGACGGGTGGCGGATCACGTGGGGGTACCTCCCGCTTGCGGGGTCGTCGCGACCAACACCCGCGCCGGGCAACTCGCCGACCTAGAGGTCCGGCACCGCCTGCGGGCCCGCGCCGAGGACCACGTCCGCGTGCTGAAGGGAACTGCTGAGCGCCCACCACCACGTCGCCCGCCTACCCGCACCCGGCAAGCTCCCTTGGCGTTGGTCTGAGGCCAGTGGGGACGGGTGAACTTATGCCAGGCTCCGGTCGGGCAGCTGGCGCAGCTACCCGACCACCGCCTCGACGCTCGACCGGGCCGGCGGGTCTTGATCCCTATCGACGGCGCCGGATCTACTCACGCACTCGTGCAGTGGTTGACCGCGCGAAGGTTGTCCTACTCGATTGGGTTTACCTGCCCGAGGTAACCGAGGCACAGCTCACTCGGATCCCTGCGTTGAGAGAGCGAGACTATGCACGCACGACCACCGACACAATCCGGCGCCGGCATACCGTCTTGTTCTCCTGCCCTTGTGGATTCAGTCTTTGAATCGGCGGTCGGCGCGGCGGAAGCGCAAGCTCGCCCGACACGACACTTCCACCCATCGACACATGCTTTCACTAATCGCGATATTGAGGACACCGTTCGCAGGTCTTCCGAGTATTGCGACGCTAGTTGTTCTGCATCATGACGTTGGTGACAGCGGTGGGGGCTAGGCTGGCGGGTGGCTGGTTGCCGATTGCGGTGTGAGCTCGGTGGTAGGTGTAGTGGACGAGCCAGGGGTGGAGGTAGTCGGCGCGCTGGGTTTCGCAGGTCCAGGGCCGGGCATAGGCGAACTCGGCGCCCAGGGTGCGGTTGTAGCGCTCGACTTCGCCGAAGCTCCTGTGGCTGTCAAGCCGAGTGAGGCGGTGGCTGGGGCGGATAGCAGGGGCACAAGAAGTCGGTAGACTTCGCGGGCGATGTGCCATTTGAGGCAGCGAATGATCTCTCTGGTAGTTTTGCCCTCGGAGCGTCGTTTGGCCGCGTAGGCCCGGGTTCGAGGGTCCTAGGCCATCCGGTGGACGGCGAGGATCTAGAGCGCGTAGTTGGCTTGGCGATCGCCGCCGCGGTTGAGGCGGTACCGGGTGGTCTTGCCCGACGACGCCGGCACCGGTGCCACGCCGCAGAGGTGCGCGAAGGCGGACTCGGTGCGCAGGCGATCGGGGTTGTCCCCGACGGCCACCAGCAAAGCAGCGCTGGTCAGCGGCCCGAGTCCTTTGACCGCAATGAGGTCTGGTGCGACGTGGGTCACCAAGCGGGTGAGGTGGCCGTCGAGATCGGTGATCTCCTCGGTCAGCTGCTGGTGACGTTGAGCCAGGCTAGAAGCTTGACCCGGTTTCCCGGACACCTGGTCTGAGGTGATGATCGCCTTGGAGAGGAGTCTGTGATGCCTGCTGCGAAGCCGCCGGAGTTCCGTCGTCGTGCTGTGGAGTTGGCCCGGTCCGGGGAGTACCCGGTCGCGAAGGTCGCCGGTGATCTGGGGATCGCGCAGTCGTGTCTGCGCCGCTGGATGAAGGCCGACGATGTCGACGCCGGCCGGGTCCAGGGGTTGACCCGGGACGAGCGAGCGGAGGTGGTCCGACTCCGGCGAGATACCCGGGTCCAAGCGATGGAGATCGAGATCCTCAAAGCGGGCCTCGGCGTTCTTCGCCCGGGAAAACGTCCTCCCAAAATGATCGCCCGGCTGGTCTGTGAACTGGCCGAGGACGGGTTCCCCGTCGCGGTGTCCTCCCCGGGTGCTCAAGCTGCCGCGCGCGACCTACTACGAACACTGGACCCGGCCACCGTCACGTCGCGCCCGGTTGGACGCGGCCTTGACGGCCAGGATCGCCGAGGTCCACGCGCGGTCCCGCGGCACCTACGGGTCCCCGCGGGTCACGCCGACCTGCGCCTGGACCTGGGCATCCGGTGCGGACGCAAGCGGGTCGCCCGGCTGATGACCGCGGCCGGGCTTGGCCGGGGTCTGCCACCAGCGCAAACGCGCGGGACCCCGGCCGCTGCCCGCTCCGCACGAGGACCTGGTCCACCGCCGGTTCACCGCCGACGGGCCGGACCGGCTGTGGTGCACCGACATCACCGAACACCCCACCAGCGAAGGGAAGGTCTACTGCGCCGCGGTCATCGACGTGTGGTCGCGGCGGATCGTGGGCTGGTCGATCGCGGACCACATCCGCACCGAGCTCGTCGTCGACGCCCTCACGATGGCCCAGTGGCAGCGCCGACCGGTTGGAACCGTGGTCCACTCCGACCGCGGCAGTCAGTTCACGTCTTGGACTTTCGGGCACCGGCTGCGCGAAGCCGGGCTGCTCGGCTCCATGGGCCGGGTCGCGTCCTCGGTCGACAACGCGCTGATCGAGTCCTTGAGGCTTATTCACGGGCCCGGGGGGATGAGTTGCCGCAGTAATTGGTAGGTGTGTCGCTCCCGCAGGGGCGGCCCGTTTCTTGACACGATTGGGTTACCACACTCAATCAGCAGAAACGGACC